>WBZP01000030.1_pt1 | contig 186911 bp, 146 predicted proteins | sample 5204301 | NCBI WGS metagenome assembly WBZP01 (sample SAMN12412401, study PRJNA552823) | activated sludge metagenome | isolation source: activated sludge from nitrification reactor of wastewater treatment plant... | place: USA: Pennsylvania | collected 2017
ATCTCAAACAAGCCTGCGCCAATCACCTCTTTGCCTGCCAGGAGCAACTGCTGACCGCTCTGCGCACCGAGCTTGCTCGCCAGAATGATCCAGCCCAACCCCATCGCTTCACTACGTTGCATTAGTTCTTGCGGATTACTTACGGAAACGACGGAAACTACGGAAACTACGGAAACTACGGAAACTACGGGATAAGCAACTCCCAATCGGGTGATTTCTTTGCGCGGGTGGGTTCTTGCTTTTTCCGCTGTTTCCGTCGTTTCCGTGTACTTCTGGGGGCGGTTTTGTCTTGGCGCGGCGCGCGGCTATGCTTGCGCAATGGTCACGCCAGTGCAGCCCCCATCCGAAGCCCCCGCCAACGAAACATGGACGGCTGGCCTGCCCGAGGAGCTGCTCTTTTGGGATGAGTGGCTGGCGACGCGCGGCGGCCAGTGGCCTGAAGCCTTTGCCGAGCGCCTGAACCCTGCGCGCCCGCTGCAACCTTTTCTGGAGGAGCTGCTGGCGGCACAGGGGGTGACGCCGGGCAAGCCTGCGCGCATCCTGGACGTGGGCGCGGGGCCGGTGACCTTCGTGGGCTACCGCTCGGCCACCTGGGCGCTGGAGCTGACCGCCGTCGACCCGCTGGCCGCCGAGTACGACAAGCTGCTGGTGCGCCACGGCGTGCAGCCGCCCGTGCGCACACAGCCGGGCGACGCCGAACTGCTGGCCGGCCTCTTCCCGCCCAACCACTTCCACGTGGTGACGGCGCGCAACTGCATCGACCATACCTGGGACCCGCTGCGCGCGCTCGAGGCCATGCTCGACGTCTGCGCGCCCGGCGGCACGCTGCTGCTGCAGCATGCAGTCAACGAGGCCGAACGCCAGGGCTGGCACGGGCTGCACCAGTGGAACCTGACCGACGTCGCCGGCGAGTTGATCCTTGCCGGCCGCGAGCAGCGCGTGAATGTGACGCGCGCCCGTGCCGCCGTGCGCAACGAACTGCACTACAAAGGCGAGTGGCTCGTCACCTGGATTACGAAGCACCGCCGCCCCTGGCTCGACGCGCTCTTGCCCCGCCGCCGCGGCGCAACCGTGTTGGTGGACGACCCCACGCGCTGGCTGCCGCAGTAGACCCAGCCTCTACCCGCCCCTAATAGACGAACTCGCGGATGTCGTAGCGCGACAGCTTGACGCCGCTGCGGCGCGCCGGTCCGCCCAGCGCCTGGCGGAAGCGCTCCTCCTCGGCGAGCAGGGCAGTCTCGTCGAGCGGGGCGATGGCGGCGGCGGCCATGTCCGCTGCGTACGGCGCATCGCTCGAAGCCACAAAGGGCGAGAGGTAGATCAGGTCGCCTGCATCGAGCGGCAGGCTTGCGAGCAGGGCGCAGCTGTGGGCAAAGTGCGCCTCGCGAAAGCGCTCTCCGCCCACGCCCACCATCAGGATCAGCCCCACCGCCAGCCCACCCGCCTTCAGCGCCTTCACGGCGTCGCGCACCTGCTGCGCGCCGCCCTGTTTGCGCAGAAAGCTCCGCAGGCCGTCGTCGCCGCTCTCTACACCCACGTAGACGCGGCGCAGGCCCAGCGCGCGCAGTTCGGCAAAGTCGGCGGCAGACTTGTGCAGCGCATCCGGCGCGCTGATGAAGGCGTAGTGGCCGTCGAGCGACCAGGGCCGCGCCGCCCGCCAGGCCGCGCGCTGTTCGGGCCCCAGCTCGGCGGGCTCTACGGGCAGGGCGGCGTTCAGCTGCTCGAGCATGGGCACCAACCGGTTCTGGGCAATGACCACGGCGTTGGCGTCCGCCAGGAAGATCGAGCGGCGCAGCGTAACGCCCCGCCCCAGCAGTTCGAGCACGCCCTGCGTGTGCGCGGCCAGCGCGTCGAGTGACTTGATACGGAATGGGCGGTCGCGGTAGAAGGTGCAGAACGAGCACTCGTTGTACGAGCAGCCCTCGGTGGCCTGCACCACGAGCGACATGTACTGGTCGGGCGGCAGGATCGGGATCGGGCGGTAGACGGCCGCAAAACGCGCCTGCTCTGCTTCGAGCCGCGGCCAGCTCCAGCCGGCCACACGCGCCAGCCACGCGTCGACGAGCGCGGCTTCGTCGTGGGCGCCGGCCGGGATGGCGAGCGCGCCGCTGCGCAGGGCGGCGGCCACCGCGGCGGCGGTGCCCAGCGTCTGCTCGAGCAGCGCGCGCCGCTCGGCGTCGTCCAGAAAGCGGCGTGCGCGGCGGGTCGCGCGCGCCGCGCCCGGCGTCACCCACTTGGCCAGCACGCGGTTGTCCAGCGCGCGGCGGTAGGTGATCTCCTCGCGCCAGATGCCCACGGGCCGCCCTTCGCCGTCGAACGAGTAGTTCTGCCGCCCGTCGAGGCTGAGCGTGAGCGTGCCGGCGTGGGTGGAGAGGTGGAGGAGACTACAGGGACTTTGTGTGCTGCGGGCAACGGCCGTAAAGGTCATGTCTCTCGGTGGGAGTAATCAGGCGGCGGCGGTGCGCCAGTTTGACAATGTGCCGCGGCAGTCGTACAAACGAAGGTGCTTATTCATCATGCTGAGTTCACGCGAGTTCAGCATGGTCACGTTGGGACGCGGCCGGCGCAGCCGCACAAAGCAAGTATCCCCCAAAATTCTGCACTGGCGCCGTCCATATGGGCGGACGCGCACGCGCAGCCACCTATCCGGAAGGAAACTCCCCATGCAGCGCTTGAGCTTGCCGGCCCTCTGGCAGCGCGAATTTCGTGGCTACAACGCCGGCCGTTTTCGCGCCGACCTGCTGGCCGGCCTGACGGTGGCGGCGGTGGCGCTGCCGCTGGCGCTGGCCTTTGGCGTCGCCTCGGGCGCAACGGCGGCGGCCGGACTGGTGACGGCGGTGATCTCGGGGCTTGTGATCGGCGCGCTCTCGGGCGCACCCTACCAGATCTCCGGCCCCACCGGCGCCATGAGCGCAATCCTGATCCTGGTGAGCCAGCGCTACGGCATGCAGGGCGTCTTTATCGCCGGCCTGCTCAGTGGCCTGCTGATCATGCTGATTGGCATCCTGCGGCTGGGGCGCTTTATCGGCTTTATCCCTGCGCCCGTCATCAGCGGCTTTACCACCGGCATCGCCATTATTATCTTTGTGGGACAGCTGGACAACTTCTTCGGCGTCGCAACCCCCGGCGCCGAGACGGCGGCGCTCAAGCTGATCGGCTACTTCCGCAGCCCATGGGCGCCCAACTGGCAGGCGGTAGCGCTGGCGCTGGTGGTGATTGGGCTGATGCTCTTCTGGCCGGCGCGCTGGGCCAAGGTGGTGCCCGGCTCGCTGGTGGGCATCATCGCCGCCAGCATGATCGCCGTCTTTGGCGGCTGGGGCGTGCCCGCGATCGGCGCCGTGCCGCGCACGATCCTGCTCGACGAGCGGCTGCAGTGGGCGTCGATCGACTGGGGCTCGCTGCGCCCGCTGCTTGCGCCCACGCTCTCGATCGCCGCCCTCGGCGCCGTCGAATCGCTGCTCTGCGGCGCCGTAGCCAGCAAGATGACGGGCATCCGCCTGCAGGCCAACCAGGAGCTGATTGGCCAAGGCGTGGGCAACATGCTGCTGCCCTTCTTTGGCGGCGTGCCGGCCACGGCGGCGATTGCGCGCACCTCGGTCGCCATCAAGTCGGGCGGGCAGACGCGCCTGGTCTCAATCATCCACGCGCTGGCGCTGCTGGCGGCGGCGCTGCTCTTTGCGCCGGTGATCGCCCGCATTCCACTGGCGGCGCTGGCCGGCGTGCTCATGGTCACCGCCTTCCGCATGAACGAGTGGGCTTCGATCCGCTTCATGTTCGGCCACGGCTTCAAGACCGCCATCCTCACCTACATCGTCACGCTCATCGCCACAATTACGCTCGACCTGACGCAAGCGATCCTGATCGGCGGCGTGCTCTCGGCGGCGGTCTTCATCAACGAGGTGGCCAACATGCAGGTCGAGGTGCACGACGTCGACGTGGCGCGCATGCGCGAACGAGGCATCGACGTGCGCACCGACTGCCGCGCAATCCGCGTGGCCTACCTGACGGGGCCACTCTTCTTTGGCGCCACCAGCCAGTTCAACGAAGCCTTTGCACGCGAAGAGGATGCCGAGGTGCTGATCCTCTCGATGCGCGCCGTGCCGCTGATCGACATCACAGGCGTCGAGGCGCTGCGCAGCCTCTCCGAGAGCCTGCACGCCCAGGGCAAGCGGCTGATGTTGGCCGGCACCCAGCCGCGCGTGCTTGATTATCTGCAGCGCTCGGGGTTGGACGAGGAGATCGGCGCCGAGAACTTCTTCTGGAGCGCCGACCGCGCAATTCTGGTTGCCGAGCAGCGCTACCTGCTGCCCCCCGGCCACGACGCCGAGGCGATCGACGAAGCGCTGGCCGAACTGCCGCTGACCGACAACGCCAACCAGCCGCTCGCCGGCTGGCCAATGCCATAACAGCAACATCTGACGCAAGGACGCGATTGGGCACAAGGGACCGCGAGGAACAGCAGGGGGCGGCCAGGGTGGTGAGCAGCGCGCCAGGATGGCAGCGAGCAGGTTGTGCGCGCCTTGACGCCGGGCGTACACTGGAAGCAGGGAGCGCCGCCCACCGCGGCTCTCCCTCGCTGTCACCGGCGCAGTTCTTGTTCCCCCATTGGTTTCCCTCATAAAGTTCTTTCAACGGAGAAGGAGCGATCTGTGGAGAGCGTCTACAAGGTGGTTGAGCTGGTGGGCACCAGCACCGAATCGTGGGAGCGGGCGGCAACCAACGCCGTGGAGGTGGCCGCCAAGTCTTTGCGCGACCTGCGCATTGCCGAGGTGGTGGAGCAGGACCTGCTGATCGAGGAGGGGCGCGTCGTCGCCTACCGCACCAAGGTCAAACTCTCGTTCAAGTACCAGCACTCCGACGGTATGTAAAGTGGCGTAGAGTTGCGCAGCGCGGGCCGCGGCCGAACACCGGCGCGCCGGCCCGCTTGTTCACTCCAGTTGCACAGGCGCGCAGCGGTGAATGCTCACCGCTGCGCGCCGTTTCCGGCCTTCCCCCCCGTTCATGCGAACTCGTCTGGAAGGATCCGTCATGTCCGATCTGCCTCGTCCCACGCCGGCGCTCCAGCAGTCGATGGAGAGCCTGGCGCCCCTGCTCAGCTTCTACCTGCAGAGCTACATCGAACTGCGCACAAGGCCCGGCATTTGCGACTTTGCCTTTGGCAACCCGCAGAGCATGCCCCTGCCCGGCATCACGGCGGCGCTGCAGCACGCGCTGACGCCGCAGCACAAGGACTGGTTTGCCTACAAGAACAGCGAACCCGCGGCGCAGCAGGCCGTTGTCGATTCGCTGCAGCAGCGGCTGGGCATGGCCTTCGCCGCCGAAGACATCGCCCTTACCACCGGCGCGTTCTCGGCGCTCTCGGTGCTCTGCCACATGCTGGCCGCCCCGGGCGACGAGATCATCTTCAACATGCCGGGCTGGTTCTTCTATGAATCGACCATCCTCCAGGCCGGCGCGCGGCCCGTCTGCGTGCGCACACGGGCCGATGACTTCGATCTCGACGTCGACGCGATCGCGGCTGCAATCACGCCGCACACGCGGGCGGTGATCGTCAACTCGCCCAACAATCCCTCCGGGCGCATCTACCCGCCGGCCACGCTGCGCGCGCTGGCGCAGGTGCTGGAGGATGCGAGCGCCCGCCACGGCCGCCCCATCTACCTGATCTCGGACGAGGCCTACAGCCAGATTCTGCTCGGCGGCGCGACCTTTACCAGCCCCACGGCCTACTACCCGCACTCGCTGATGGTCTACACGTGGGGCAAGGTGCTGCTGATGCCGGGCGAGCGCATTGGCTTTATCGGCCTGGCGCCTGCCATGCCCGCAGCGCCACGCGCCGCCCTGCGCGAGATGCTGCTGGTGGCGCAGATGACGCTGGGCTGGGCCTTTCCCAATGCCGCGCTGCAGTACGCGCTGCCCGAGCTGGTCAAGCTCTCGATCGACATCCCGGCGCTGGAGCAGCGCGTGGCGCGCATGTACGGCGCGCTCACCGAGATGGGCTACGAGGTGGTGCGCCCCGAGGGCACCTTCTACATGAACTTTGCCTCGCCGCTTGACGACGATGTGGCCTTCAGCCATCGGTTGATGGCGCAGGACGTGCTGGTGCTGCCCGGCTCGGTGATGCAGATGCCGGGTTCGCTGCGTCTCTCGCTGACGGCGAACGAGGAGATGGTGGAGCGCTCGCTGCCTGTCTTCAAGGCGGCGCTTGTGGGGGCGTAGAAGCGTATCTCGCGCAGGGATGTGTCAAGTGAAACGAGCGCCCAGTCGTTGCGCAAGCGGCTGGGCGTTTGACTTCAGTTTGATTGTACGAGGAGCAGCAGCAGGTGCACGCGACAGCGTATATGGCGCTTGCCCATATTCACATATTACGTTCAGCGGTAAGGACATCGAGTTACGTCACATGCGATATGGACTCAAGCTGGCACCGTTGTGGATTGCGTTGGCTTTACTCACCGTGAGCTGCTTTCAGCCGTCACTTTCACTCGCCCGCGAACCTTTGGATGAGACGCTGGCTGGCCTTCTGCCTTTGTTTGAGTCGAGTACGTTGTTTCACACGCATACAGAGGACTTTGTCAGTCGCGTGCGCAGTAAGCCACCCGAGCCGCGCTGTGTCTACGCGCGAACATATCTGTTCTTCGGCTCGCAGCAGAATCCGGTCCCACTTCTGGACGCCGTGAGGGAGAGGCTTGAAAGCGAAGGATGGTATGTGCAGTCTATGTACCAGGACTTCGTAGGGTATATAAGGGGTGACAACGAAGTACTGGCTGTCGAAGTCTACAACGCTGAGTCATTCATCGAGACCTGGAAGTCCAGGGTATCAGCATGGCCTGGTTACGAGGTCGAGGCCCAACCATACCAATCCATTATGGTGGTTCAGGCGCAATACGACTGGCCCCAGCGTGACGGCTGTTAGTGCGCGCTCAGGATCAGCATCGGGTTTTGGGCGTGTCGGCTGCAACTTTGCCCCGTTTGACGAACTGTTCGCGATTGGCAAGAATCTGGGAGCACGCAGATGCATCACTGGTTCCCGCAGCAGTTTCACAGCCTCAATCGGTGCGCTTGCACCAAGACTTGATTATGAACGAGGCACCATGACGACACGCCGAACATTCTCATTGCCTTCGTTCTATGTGATCGAGTTTACGACTGAAATGGCAGAAGTCATACACTCGCGCTTTCGCCAGTGGTGGTGCCCAACATGTGGCAACATCTCAGGTGTACGTATCGGACATACCGGCATGAAATTCTCGCGCAAGAGAGAGCTTGCCGATCTTGTCCCCACAGCTTTCGGTCTGCTTGGCCGAGCGAAAGCGATTGACTGCCTGCTGGCGTCGGAGATCTCAGGCTGGCGGCAAGGCCGCGTCGATGTCACCGCCGTTCCGAAGCTGGCGACGGCAGCGCTCGACTACTCTGAGATCGTAGTTGTCGGTCAGGCGCAGAACTATGCGCACGAGGTGGGACTGGAGCTGCTCTTTGCCTGCCCCGAGTGCGGCCGAAAGCGGTTCGAGAGGCCGGATCACGGGCTGGTGATGCCGGCCGTCTGCTGGGACAAGACCGACCTGTTCTGGGTATACGAGATCAGCCTGACCTTTGCCACGGAGCACGCGCGCCAGGCCATCGAAGGGTGCAAGCTGACAGGCGTACGGCTCACCCCGATTGCCGAGTGGCACGACCCGCTCTACATGGGCAAAGAAGCCGAACGGCGCAAGCGCGGCATCCTGATCAGCGAGTAAGCGACTTGCTCGCCTCAAACACTCTAGCGTGACGCCGACAACGGCGTCTTCTACCTGCTGCAGGACCAGCTGCGCTCCAGCTCGAGCCTGCTCACCGCAACCGGCGCCCTTGCCCCCGGCGGGCGCGCCTACTACACGCCCTTCGGCGCCGCACGCGCCGGCCAGCTCACGCTCACCAGCAAGCACTTCACCGGCCAGTACCACGAAGCCAACCTCACCGGCGACGCCGGCCTCTACGACTACGGCGCGCGCTGGTACGACCCACGCATCGGCCGCTTCCTCACGCCTGATTCCATCGTCCCCGAGCCGGGCAACCCACAAACGCTCAACCGCTAAACCTGCGCGACCACGCCAAAGGCCTGCGGGCGGGGGGTGACGCGGCTGAAGCCCGCCTCGTGCAGGCGGCGCACCACGCCGCGCGTCACCGTCGCCCCGGACTTGCTCTCGGGGTTGCCGATGTAGTGGAAGAGACGCCCCCGCCGCCGCAGCACCCGCTTGCACTGCTGGTAGAACTCGAGCGCGTAGAGGTCGCCCGCCAGGCTGAACATGGGCGGGTCGTGCAGGATCACATCGAACGCAGCGTCGGCGAAGGCCGTGATCAGCTCGGCGCTGTCGCCGACGCGGGTCTCAACCTGCGGCGTGCTGAAGAGCTGGGCCGACCAGGGATTGCGCGCAATGATCGTGTGTACGGCGGGGTCGAGCTCGCAGGTGATCACCCGCGCCGCCGTGCGTGCTGCCTCGAGCGCGGTGTAGCCGAGGCCGGTGCAGGTGTCCAGCACGTCGCCCTGCACGGGGGCAGCGGCGCGGATCTTGGCCAGCGTGTCCTGGTGCGGGTCGGTCTCCTTGATGCGGTGCATGGGGATGCCCGAGACCAGCATGGTGGGCGCCGCCTGTGTAGGGTAGAGGCTGTAGACCCGCCCGCTCTCGCTCGACCAGGCCTGGATGCGGCTCAGCCCGTCCTCCTCCACAAGCCAGCAGGCGTTTTCGTCCTCGGCCAGCTCGGCCAGCAGGGCGGCGTCGAGCGGGGCGCCCACGGGCAGCAGCGCGCCGGCGGGCGCAAGCGCCACCTGGACGCGCGTGCGGTTGAGGTCGAGCGAAGAGAGCACACGCTGCTCGCCGCGCTGGAGTGCGGCGAGCAGTTCGCGGAACTGGAAGTGGGAGAGGACGATAGGAGTCATAGGAGCGATCGAGCAGCGAGCAGATGAAAACACAGCCTAAAATGTACACGGAAACAACGGAACCAACGGAGATGGTTGGCGAAGCAGGCACGCCTGGGCAGAGAACCACCCGACCGGCTGTTGCTGTTCCCGTCTTTTCCGTCGTTTCCGTGTACTTTTCAGCTGTGTCTTCTCTTACCGAGTATCGAGAAGAGAGAAGACTGCCGGCGTAGGCCGGGGTTGGAGCGAAAGGGATCCTGCACTGCACCCTGCAGTTGCTTTCCCTTGCGCCCTTCCCTTGATCTGTTCCCTTGCGCCCTTGCGTCAGGCAGTTGCCGTGGCGGCGTCGAGTTCGGCGCGCAGGCGGGCGACGGCGGCGAGCCAGAGGGCAGGCGAGGCGTCGCTGGGCATGCGCCAGTCGCCGCGCGGCGAGAGCGCCACCGTGCCCACCTTCGGCCCATCCGGCATCGAGGAGCGCTTGAACTGCTGCTGGAAGAAGCGGCGGTAGAAGAGCTCCATCCAGCGCAGGATGATGGCGGCATCGTACTCGCCGGCAAAGGCCACCGTGGCCAGCCGCAGCAGCTTGGCCGGCGGCGCGTTGGCGCGCAGCGTGTGGTAAAGGAAGAAGTCGTGCAGCTCGTAGGGGCCGATCGTCTCTTCCGTCTTCTGCGCCAGCTCGGCGTTGGCGGCCAGGGGCAGCAGCTCGGGCGTAATCGGCGTATCGACGATGTCGCGCAGCACCTGCGCCGCGTCGCCGGCAAAGAGTTCGTCGGCCGCCCAGGCCACCAGGTAGCGCACCAGCGTCTTGGGCACGCCGGCGTTGACGTGGTACATGCTCATGTGGTCGCCGTTGAAGGTCATCCAGCCCAGCGCACCCTCTGATAGGTCGCCCGTGCCCACCACAAAGCCGCCCGTCTTGTTGGCCACGTCCATCAGAATCTGCGTGCGCTCGCGCGCCTGGGCGTTCTCGTAGGTCACGCCATAGTCGTTGACGTCGTGGCCGATGTCGGCAAAGTGCTGCAGCACGGCGTCGGCAATCGGGATCGTGCGCAGGGTGGCGCCCAGATGTTCGGCCAGCGCTTCGGCGTTGCCGCGCGTGCGCGTGGTGGTGCCAAAGCCGGGCATGGTGATGGCAAGGATTGCGCTGCGCGGCAGCCCCACCGCGTCGAAAGCGTGGGCCGTCACCAGCAGCGCCAGCGTCGAATCGAGTCCACCCGAAAGCCCCAGGGTCACCGTCCTGGCCGCGGTGTGGCGCAGCCGCTTGGCCAGCCCCGTGCTCTGAATCTGGAAGATTTCGCGGCAGTTGGCGGCGCGGTGGGCGGGGTTGCCCGGCACAAAGGGCATGCGCACCAGCCCCGGCCGGATCAGGTCGCTTTGGGGCCACGGCTCGTGGGCGCGCGGCAGCGCAAAGCCAATGCGGCGCATGGGGCGGCCGGCCGCACTGAGCGCCGTGCTGCTGAAGCTGTTGTTGCGCAGCCGTTCGGCCACCAGCCGCTGCACGTCCACATCCACCACCGCCAGCTGCGTCTCGAAGCGGAAGCGTTTGGTCTCGGCCAGGATCGCGCCGTTCTCGGCGATCAGCGAATGGCCGGAGTAGACCACGTCGGTGGTCGATTCGCCCGGCCCCGCGCCGGCATAGAGGTAGGCAGCCATGCAGCGCCCCGACTGTTGGCGCACCAGCTCGCGCCGGTAGCCCTCCTTGCCCAGCAGCTCGGTGCTGGCCGAACCGTTGCAGAGCAGCGTTGCCCCCGCCAGCGCCAGCTTGCCGCTTGGCGGCTCCACTGCCCACAGGTCCTCGCAGACCTCAATCCCCACCACGCAATCGGCAAAGCCCTCGGCGGCGAAGAGCAGGTCGGTGCCAAAGGGAACGTCACGCGCGGCGCCCTCCCACGACAAGCGCAGCGTCTGGCCGCGCAGACCGTCGGCGGGGGCAAACCAGCGTTCCTCGTAGAACTCGCCCGTGCTGGGCAGAAAGGACTTGGGCACAATCCCCAGCAGCCCGGCGCCCGGCGCCAGCAGCGCGGCGCAATTGTAGAGCCGCCCATCCAGCGCCAGCGGCAGCCCCACCACGGCGCAGATGTTCTGCTGCGTGCAGGCGGCGGCCACCACGGGCAGCGCTGCCAGCGCGCTCTGCAGCAGGAAGGGCTGATAGAAGAGGTCGCCGCAGGAGTAGGAGGTGATGCCCAGCTCGGGGAAGCAGGCAAGCTGCACGCGGCGGCTTGCGGCTTCAGCCAGCGCGTCGACGGTGCGCGCCGTGTTGAAGGCGACGTCGGCCACGCGCACTTCGGGGGCCACCACGGCCACGCGCACCAGCCCCAGCGCCGCACTGCTGCCGTGCAGCAGCGATTCGGCTGTGGCGGCTGCCGGCGACGAAGAGACTGCGGGCGAGGATGAGGCTGCGGATGGGAGGCGCTTCTTGTTGGCCATGTTGATCCTTGGCGCATGTCGCGCAGATGGCGTAGCTGCCGGGCTGCTGATGCCCGCTGATCATACCAGAGGCGCGGCCTCTGCGGCAGCCTGGTAGGCAGAGGAAAACACAGCCTAAAAAGTACACGGAAACGACGGAAACAACGGGAAAAACAACAGCCGGATGGACGGGTTCTCTGTCAAAGCGCGCCCGCTCAGCCAACCGTCCCCGTTGTCTCCGTCGTTTCCGTGTACAGTTGAGAATTTGCAGCTTGCTTGGCTCCGGCTTGTGACTCTGCTACAATGGCTGCGCGCAGGGCAGTTGCGCACCCAGGCAGGAGATTGACTTGACCAGCGCCGCCTCACCCCGTCTGCGCCGCCGCAGAAGATCGCAAACGCGCGGGCGCATCGCCCTCATTCTGGCTCTCGTTGGCCTGCTTGCCCTGCTGGGCGCATGCGGCGGCCGCGCCGCGCCCGACACTGTCACCGAGCAGCCCGCCGACCAGCCCGCCGAACCAGGCGCTGCGGCCGGCGCCGCCACTATCGCGCCCACGCCGGCCGCGCCCACACCAACACCGCTGCCTACCCCCAGCGCGCCGAGCATTCCCCCCTACCCAGTCGACGACCCGAACCAGCCCCCCGCGAGCGTGCCCAGCTATACGTTCGAGATTCTGGCCTCCTACCCGCACGACCCAGCCGCCTATACCCAGGGGCTGCAATACGTCGACGGCACGCTCTACGAGGGCACCGGTCTCACCGGGCAGTCGTCGCTGCGGCGCGTGGAGCTGGAGACGGGCACAGTGCTCCAGCAGCACAACCTGGCGCCCGAACTCTTCGGCGAAGGCATCACCGTCATCGACGACCGCATCTACCAGCTCACCTGGCAGAACAACGTTGCCTTCCTCTACGATCGCGCCACCTTTGCCGAGCAGCGCCAGTTTACCTACGACACCGAGGGCTGGGGGCTGACCTTTGACGGCAGCCGCCTGATCATGAGCGACGGCTCGAGCCGCCTCTTCTTCCGCAACACCGAGAGCTTTGAGGTGGAGAGCCAGCTCGAGGTCGACCTGCTCGGCACGCCGGTCAGCCGCATCAACGAACTCGAATATATTGATATCGGCGGCATCGGCCCCGAAGTCTGGGCTAACATCTACCAGACGAACTACATCATGCGCATCGACCCGGCAAGCGGCGAAGTGCGCAGCATCGTCGATCTCACCGGCCTGCTCGACGGCGTGCCGCTCACGGCAGACGTTGACGTTCTGAACGGCATCGCCTACGACGATGCCGGCGACCGGCTCTTTGTCACCGGCAAGCTGTGGCCGCTGCTCTTCCAGATTCGCCTGGTCCATTCCGGCTGGATGGCGCTGACGCAGTAGAGAGTTTTGCAGCAGCAGATTGGGAGGCAGGTGCAGCGCCGCAACCGTACGCGCAGGAGCGATCGCGCAGACGCGCAGGAGCAGCGGCAGCACGAGAACTGTTGCCGCCGGCTCACAGGAGAGACCCATCATGGCTGAACTTCCATCCACGCCCACAACGCAAAGCCGTCGCCGCAAGCCCTCCTCGCCGCAGCCGCACGCGTCGGGTCGCGAGCAGCCGCCCGCTGCATTTCCCAACACCGACCCCGCAATCACAAACCAGCTCGTCATCAACGCCTTTGCGCGCGCCGCCACCGCGCTTGGTTCGGCTGACCCATGGGCGCTGCTCGCGCGCGCCGGCCTGAGCCTGAACGACCTCGCCACCCGCCGCGACGACCCCTACACCGGCCCCCGTTTCGACCAGCTGGCGGCGCTCAGCGGCGAGGAGCGCACAGCGCTGATGGGCGCGCTCGGCCGCCTGACCGACACGCGCCGGCCGGCTGCGCCCGCCCCCACCGGCGGCTCGCTGCGGCTGAACCCCGACGTGATGACCGTCGCCCTCGAGCCTACACCCGAGCGCACCATCCCCACCCCCCTTCCCAACGGCGCAAGCACCCAGGCGCAGATGATGGCGCGCATCTGGAACCGCTACGGCGGCCTGCTCGACCGCGTGGGCAGCATCCTCGAGGTGGACCCGACGTTGGCCGCCGGCGTGCTGGCGATCGAATCGGGCGGGCGCGCCTTCAGCGCCACGGGGCGCATGATCATCCGCTTCGAGATTCACGTCTTCCTCAACCTGTGGGGCAACAGCAACGCCGAAAGCTTCAACCGCTACTTCCGCGTCAACACCGAAGCGCCGTGGCGGGGCGACGGCCACCAGTGGCGCCCCGACGAGCAGAGCGAATGGCGCGCCGTACACGCCGGCCAGGATGGCGAGTGGGACGCCTTTGGCTTTGCCCGCGTCTATTGCAGCGACGAGCACGCCAAGCTCTCGATCAGCATGGGCGCGCCGCAGATCATGGGCTTCAACCATGCCCGCATCGGCTATGCCGACGTCGCCGCCATGTACGATGCCTTCGAGAACGACGAGCGCAGCCAGATCGTCGGCTTCTTCGATTTTGTGCGCACCGACGTTCGCCTACTCGAGGCCATGCGCCGCGAGGACCTTAACACCTTCGCCACCTACTACAACGGGCCCGCGGTTGCCGAAACCTATGCCCGCCTGATGCGCGACGCAACCACGGCGCTGCGTGCGCTGCTGCCCGCGACGCCGGTGAACCCCGAAACCGACCCCGACGCCTGCCGCCCTTCGCCCGGCACGCCGCCCACCACCGGCCCCTGGGGGCTGCCTGCGCCGGGCAAAACCCCCAGCCTGCCCGATCATCTGCCGCTGCCTACATCGCCCGTGCCGGTGACGCCCACCACGCCGACCACGCCGGCGGCAGGCGACGGCGCCGGCACCGAGATGAGCAACATCGACCCCGTGCTCTACGCCTACTGGCAGGAGCATGTAAAGCAGGGCTTTGAGCAGAACAGCGAGATGTTCCGCCGCGTGCTCGACGGCTTCATGAATCCCTACTACACGACGATCTGGATGTACCGCATCCTCTTCAGCGTGGGGCTGCTGGCCTTTGTGGCCGGCGTCGCCCTTTCGGTTTGGTCGCGCGAGCCGCTCTATGCGCTGATCTTCGGCGGGCTGAGCGCCGCCGCCTTCATCAGCTACTTCTTCAACCGCCCGCTGCAGGCGCTCGAGGAGAACCTGCAGTTCATCACCTGGCTTGGCATCATCTACAACACCTACTGGACCCGCCTCGCCTACATGTTTGACCAGAAGACCGTACAGCAGGACCTGCACGCCGCCACCAGCGACGCCGTGGAGCAGCTTGACCGCCTGCTGAACAAACACGCCGAGCTTTCGGGCAAGCGCCCCAAGGCCGAGTGATCCCTGGCCCTGCGCACGCCCGGGCGCATCTGAGCCATCTATCTTCCACACAAGGGGTATGGGAATGAGACTGCTGCTCGTGGGTGGCGGCGGGCGCGAACACGCGCTCGCCTGCAGCCTCTGCCGTTCGCCGCGTGTGACGCAGCTGTGGGTCGCGCCGGGCAACGCCGGCACCGGGCTGATGCACGCCGGCGGCGCGCCCGTTGCCAACGTGCCGATCGCGGCCGACGACGTGGCGGCGCTGCTGGCCTTCGCGCGCAGCAACGCAGTTGAGCTGACGGTAGTCGGCCCCGAAGCGCCGCTGGCCGCCGGCGTGGTGGATGCCTTTCAGGCCGCCGGGCTGGCGATCTTTGGCCCCACGCAGGCTGCTGCTCAGCTCGAATCCTCCAAGGCCTTCTCGAAGCAGTTCATGCAGCGCCACGCCATCCCCACCGGGCGCGCCGCCATCGTCAGCAGCATGAAGGCGGCGCGTGCGGCCATGGCCGACTTTGCCCAGCCGCCCGTGATCAAGGCGAGTGGGCTGGCGGCGGGCAAGGGCGTAGTTGTGCCCGCGAGCTGGGGAGAGGCCGAAGCGGCGCTGGCGAGCATGCTGCAGGAGCAGCGCTTTGGCGCCGCCGGTGCGACGGTGCTGGTGGAGGAGCGGCTGCAGGGGCCCGAAGTCTCGGTGCTGGCCCTTTGCGACGGCAGCACGGCGCGCCTGATGCCCCCGGCGCAGGACCACAAGCGGCTGCTCGACGGCGACGGCGGGCCGAACACCGGCGGCATGGGCGCCTTTGCCCCTTCTCCGCTGCTGACGCCGGAGTTGGCCCGCTTTGTGCAGGAGCAGGTGATGGCGCCCACGCTGGCCGGCATGGCCGCCCAGGGCACCCCCTACGTCGGCGTGCTCTACGCCGGGCTGATGCTGACGCCCGACGGGCCGCGCGTGCTCGAGTTCAATTGCCGCCTGGGCGACCCCGAAACGCAGGTGCTGCTGCCCCTGCTCGAGAGCGACCTGGTCGAGCTTCTGCTTGCCTGCCTGCGCGGCGATCTGGCCGCGGCCGAACTGCGTTGGCGCGCGCAGGCGGCGGTGACGGTGGTGATGGCCGCCGGCGGCTACCCCGGCGCGTATGCGTCCGGCGCGCCGATCTCAGGCCTGGAGGAGGCCGCGGCGTCGGGCTGCACCGTCTTCCACGCCGGCACCGCGTTGGGTGGCGCGCGCGCTGTGCTGGATGACGCCGGCGGCGTGGTGACGGCGGGCGGGCGCGTGCTGGCGGTGACAGGGCTGGGCGATTCGCTCGCGGCCGCGGCGGCGCGCGCCTACGCCGGCGTCGAGCGCATCCACTTCGAGGGCGCGCACTACCGCCGCGACATCGGTGCGCCGCGCTCCGCCTAACTGCAACTGATTGACGCAAGGACGCAAGGGAACAGATCAACAGAAGGGCGCAAGGAAAAGCAAGGAACTGCAAGGGACGGCAAAAGTGAGCCCGCGGTGGAAGCCGTGTTCAAACGCCCTTCATAGCGCCCTCGCGGCGCCTTGCGACCTTGCGTTGAGTCGTTGCAGTGCGCAGAGCCGGCAGCGCCGCCCGGTCTTGGTCATCCTGTAACAGCGGCGCAACGCAACCTTAACAAGCGCCAGCCATACTGGGAACAGGCAGCACTCTTGCAGCACCGTCACGGAGGCGTTATGCGGCTGGGTCTCTATATCGGCTATTCGGGAGCGCAGATGGCGCTGCCCATGGAGATGATCCAGCAGGCCGACCGGCTGGGCTATCACTCGGTCTGGACCGCAGAGGCCTACGGCTCGGACGCCGTAACGCCGCTGACCTGGATCGGCGCGCAGACGCAGCGCATCCACCTTGGCACGGCGATCCTGCAAATGCCCGCCCGCACCCCCGCCATGACGGCAATGACGGCGATGACGCTCGACCAGCTTTCGGGCGGGCGGCTGCTGCTGGGGTTGGGGCTCTCGGGGCCACAGGTGGTGGAAGGCTGGCACGGGCAGCCCTATGGCAAGCCGCTGGTGCGCACGCGCGAGTATGTGCAGATTGTGCGCGCGATCCTTGCCCGCGCGGCACCCGTCAGCTTCGAAGGCGACTACTACCAGGTTCCCTATCGCGGCGCCGATGCCACGGGGCTGGGCAAGCCGCTCAAGAGCATTCTGCACGGGCGCGCCGACATCCCCATCTACCTGGCGGCAATTGGCCCGCGCAACGTCGAGCTGGCCGCCGAGGTGGCCGATGGCTGGCTGCCGATCCACTTTGCGCCCGAGTTCTACCGCGAGGTCTTCGCCGGCGCGATCGAGGCCGGCTTTGCCAAAGCGCCTGCCGGGACCGACGGCAAGCCCAAGTCTTACGACCGCTTCGACATTGCCCCCAGCGTGGCTGTGGTGCCGGGTGATGATGTGAACGCCTGCCGCGACATGGTGCGCCCCGTGCTCGCACTCTACGTGGGCGGCATGGGCGCCAAGGGCAAGAACTTCTACCACGACCTGGTAACGCGCTACGGCTTTGGCGAGGTGGCCGACCAGGTGCAGGCGCTCTACCTGGCCGGGCGCAAGCAAGAGGCCGCCGCCCTGCTGCCCGATGCGCTGGTCGACGCCGTGGCGCTCTGCGGCCCCCCGGCGCGCATTGCCGAGCGGCTCGAAATCTGGAAGGCGGCGCCGATTACGACGCTGATGGTGATGACCCACGACCCGGCCGCCGTCGAGCTGATGGCGCAGCTTGTGCTGGGCGCCGACGCCGGCCATCCCGACCGTTCCTATTCGCTGCCCGCCGCCGAACCGGTTTTGGCCCCGACGGACAGCCCTGCCCAGAAAGATTCTGCTCCTGTGACCTCCCAGAATGCCGCCGCACCCGAAGCCCGCTCCGCCACCATCTTCCGCCACATGGCCGAAAAGATCGCCGGCGACCCTTCCATGGTCAGCCGCACCAACGCCACCTACCTCTTCAACATCACCGGCGAACCTGGTGGCGTCTGGTTTGTAGACCTGAAGAACGCGCCCGGGGCGGTGACGGAAGTCAACGGCGGCGATGCGCCCGCAGCCGACTGCACGATCAGCGCCGCCGACGCCGACTTCTTTGCGCTGGCCACGGGCAAGTTGAACGCCATGGCCGCTTTTGCGCAGGGCAAGGTGAAGATGCAGGGCAACATGATGCTGGCGATGAAGCTGCAGACGCTCTTTTAACAGAGATCGAGAAGCGAGAAGCGAGAAGACAGCGGCGCACGGCGATCGAGGAGCGAGGATCGAGGGTGGCCGGTGAAGGACCATTGAAAGGTGATGGGTAATGTCGTCAATTCGGCCGTCAGTTCCTCCTGCGCCTACGGCGGCGCAGCCAAAGCGCCGGCGCATCTGGCTTTGGGTGCTGGGCGTGCTGCTCCTGCTCTTGCTGGTGGCGCAGTTGGCGCGCTTTGTGGTGCCCAGCTTCAGGCTCACCAACCCGCCCGTTACGCAGACGGTGGCCTGGGATTCGCCCGAGACGCAGCAGCTCTTTACCGCCGCCTGCGCCGACTGCCACTCGAACGAGACGGTCTGGCCCTGGTACTCCTATGTGGCGCCCGTGGGCTGGCTGGTGGCCAACCACGTGCACGAAGGCCGCGACGAGTACAACATCTCGGAGCCGGGCCGCATCGACACCAAAGAGATGGTAGAGGAGTTGGAGCGCGGGACGATGCCGATGTTCCCCTACCCGCTGATGCACCCCGAAGCCAACCTGAGCGACGCACAGGTGCAGGCGCTCATTGCAGGCATCGAGGCCACCTTCCGCTGAGTTGTATGACCGCTCTTCAGCTGTGCTGCTCAAGTTCACTGTCCGGGCCCCCCGACCCGGTTAACCGTTCAGGATGTGCTCTGTTTCATGCCCAACGCCGGTTTAGAGCCGGCATCAAAGGTGCTTTATGTTGCGCGCCGAAATGAGTCCCCCCTTCCCTCTTACCATGCCGACCAACCAGCCGCTTGCCCATCCCGAGGTGCTCCTCCGTCATCCCGACCCCTTCTCGCCCGAGCTGATTGCCAAGCCCCCTGCAACGCGCCTTGGCAGCGCCGGCTATCGCGCCCTCGCACCCGATATCTATCAGGTGCGGCTGCCGCTGCCCTTTGCCCTCAACCACGTCAACTGCTACTTGCTGCGCGACGACGACGGCTGGACGATGCTCGACACCGGCCTCGACCGGCCCGAGATTCGCGCGGCCTGGGAAGACGCCTTCGACGACCTGGAGATCGAGCCGCAGCAGATCCGCCAGATCGTGCTGACCCACATGCACCCCGACCACTTCGGCCTGGCCGGCTACTTCCAGGCGATTACGGGCGCGCCCGTCTACCTTTCGCCGCGCGAGGCCGAACTGGTGCGCGAGGTCTGGGTGGAAAACTCGTGGCAGCTCGACGCCGTGGCCGAATACTGGCGCATGGGCGGCATCCCGCACGAGGTGCGCTCCGTCATCGCCCAGCAGACGGAGCGGCTGCGCCAGATGACCATGCCCCACCCGCACGAGGTTCTGCTGCTCGCACCGGGCAGCACAATCGAAATGGGTGGCCGCAGCTTCGAGGCGATCCTGGCGCCGGGCCACAGCGACGGCCAGTTGATCTTCTACTCCGCCGCCGACCGGCTGCTGCTCAGCGGCGACCAGGTGCTGAAGAGCATCACGCCCAACATCGGCGTCTGGCCGTCGACGCAGCCCGACCCGTTGGGGCGCTACCTCGATTCGCTGCAGCAACTGGCGCAGCTGGATGTGGCGCTGGCGCTGCCCGGCCACGGTTCGATCATCGCCGAGGAGTGCGGCGGCGAATGGCAGGGGCGCTTGCAGGCGCTGCAGAAGCACCACGCCGAGCGGCTGACGGCGGTGGAGGAGGCGGCCTTTGGCGGCGCCACCGCCCTGGACGTTGCCCACCGCATCTTCAACTTCGACGCCTTCACCGAGCACGAGGTGCGCTTTGCCGTCGCCGAGACGATGGCCCATCTCGATTACCTGGTGGCGCGCGACCGCCTGCACACCACCGATTCCGGTGTGCGGCGCTACACGGTGTAGCCCGCTACGGTGCAGTCTCTGCTGTGCAAGAAGAGAACCGCCGCCGGCGTCCAGCGCCGGCGGCGGTCTTTGTTCTTGGGGGCGAACTGCGGCGCTACGCCGCCGGCTGGGCGGCCTCGGCGTCGAGCAGCCGCTCCAGGCGGTCCACCATGGTGGCGAGCACGGCGAAGGTCTGCTCCACCGGCTCGGGCGAGGTGAGGTCGACGCCGGCGCGACGCAGGGCGTCGAGCGGGTAGAGCGAGCTGCCGGCGCTGAGGAAGTCAAGGTAGCGGCGGGCGGCGGCTTCGTCACCCGCCAGGATCGGCTTGGCCAGCGCGTGCGCGCCCGAAATCCCTGTCGCGTACTGGTAGACGTAGAAGTTCAGGTAGAGGTGGGTGGAGAACTGCCCCCACGTGCTGCCCGTGCGCGTGCGGTCCATCTCCACCTCGCCGCCATAGGCCTCGGCAAACAGGTCGGCCATCAGCTCGTTCATGCTGTCGGCGGTGAGGGGGCGGTTGCGCTCGTCGCGCTCGTGGATTTCGAGCTCGAAGCGCGCCAGCGTGGGCATGATGAAGAAGTAGCGGTGGAAGTTCGACATGAACTCCTCGATCACCGCGATCTGGAAGCTGCGGTCGGGCTGGGTGCGGAAGAGGTAGTCGCGCACCAGCGCCTGGTTGAAGTTCGAGGCGACCTCGGCGGCAAAGATGGTGTAGTCGTCATAGATGAGCGGCTGCGTGCGCGAGGTGAGGTACGAGTGCATCGAGTGGCCGATTTCGTGGGCCAGCGTGCTCATGCTGAAGAGGTCGTCGTTGTAGTTCATAAAGATAAAGGGCGGCGTGCCGGCCACACCCGACGAGTAGGCGCCCTCGCCCTTGCCCCTGTTCGGGTAGATGTCGACCCAGCGCTGCTCCAGGCAGCCGCGACGCACGGTGCTGGTGTACTCGTCGCCCAGCGGCCGCATGCCCTCGACGATCCACTCGACGGCCTGCTGGTAGGGCACATGGGGCTTGCTGCTGGTGAGCGGCGCCTTGACGTCGTACTCGCGCAGCGTTTCGAGCCCCAGCGCCTTGCGGCGAATGCGCCAGTAGCGGTGCCAGGTGGGCAGGTTGCGCTGGAAGACGGCGAGCAGATTGTGGAAGACTTCGGTGGGGATGGTGTTCTCGCCGGCGGCCGCAGCCAGCGCCGACGGATAGTTGCGCGCCCGCGCCAGAAAGACGCTCTGCTTGACCTGGGTGGCGAGGCAGGTGGCCAGCGTGTTCTTCACGGCCAGATGGGCGTCGGCGTAGTTCTCCCACGCCGTGCGCCGCACCTCGCGGTCGGGGTCGGTGGTGAGGGCGTTGATGGTGCCGTGGGCCACCTCGAAGGGTTCGCCTGTGCGCGAGAGGGCGGGGGCGAAGCTGATCTCGCTGTTGGTCAGCGTGCGGTGGACCGACGAGGCGGTCTGGAAAGGGTCGGCGAGCATGCCCAGCAGCACCTCGACTTCGCTCGAGCGCACGTGGGGCGCCAGCAGCTCGAGTTGGTCGAAGGCATGGGTGTAGGGGCGCAGACGGGGCTCGGCCGCTACCCAGTCGCGCAGCGTGTCGAAGCCAATCGCCATCAGGCCGGGGTCGAGGAAGGCGGTGGCGCCGCGTGCCTGGCCGCCCAGGGCGCGGGCGCGACGCTGGCGGGCCACGGCCTCCTGGTTGGTGGTGTCGACGCTGGATTCGATGCCGGCGTACATGTTGGCGCGCTGGACGGCGTGGCGGAAGGTGATGACTTCGTCGAGCACTTCGGCCAGCGCGGCCGGGCTTTCGCCCAGGCGGCCCTCGAGTGCGGTGATCGCCGGCAGGCGCGCCAGCAGCGCGTCCACCTCCGCTTCAAACTCGGCCGGTGTGGCATAGACGCTGGCCGTGTTCCACGTGTGTTCGACGGGCACATCGGCGCGCGCGGGCAGTACAGGTTGCGGCATGTTCATTTCCTCACTGTTGGCATCACGGAACGTGCGATCTCTGCTGCCGCGAGTATACCACCTTCCCAAGCGCCGCCCTGGCGAAAAGCACACAGTCTAAAAAGTACACGGAAAAGACGGAAACAACGGGAAAAGCTTAGGCCAACTTGGCAGGGTGTCTGGACCTGTCGGGCCTGCTCAGCCAACAGTTCCCGTTGTTTCCGTCTTTTCCGTGTACTTTTTAGACTGTGTGCTTTTCGCCATGCCGCCGCAACAACTTGAGACGCCCCCTGACCTGTGCTATTGTGAAGGGGCGTGTTGTCCCCTCGATGGCGCGGGCGCTTGCGCAGGCTGTGGCCCACCGCACAGCTCACCACTCTTCATCGCCCTGTCCCTGCCGCCCTGTCTCTGCCACCCATCTCTGGCGCCCACTTCAGTTCCGAACAACCATCTGCATACCCTGCTGCCACTGCCTGTGTGCACACCTGTGGCGGGTTGCGTGTGCCCCCGCACCGCCACACACGCTCGTCAGGACGCCTGCCCATGACCCTCCGCATTGTTGTCACCGGACCGCACTCCGCCGCCGCCGAGGCGGTGGTTGCCGGCAGCGCCGCACTCGGCATCTCCGGCCTCGCCGGCTGCACCATTGCTCGCCTCTACTTCCTGCAGCGCGACCCTGGCGCCGAAGCCACGCAGCGCCTCTGCGCCCTGCTGCTCGCCGACCCGGTGACCGAGCAGGCCACGTGGCAGTTGCTTGACGCCGCCGCGCCGGCACCGGCCGCACATGGGGAACACACGGTCGAGGTGGCCTACCGGCCCGGCGTCACCGACGTCGCCGCACGCGAGCTGGCGCGCGGCATGGTCGAGATCGGCCTGCCGGCCTGCGAGGTGGCCACGGGCACCCGCTACACGCTGGCCGGCGCATTGGTCGAGGACGACGTGCGCCGCCTGACGCGCCAACTGCTCGCTAACGAGACGGTGCAGCACTTCAGCCTGGGGCCGATTGTGCCCCACTTTGGCGCTGACGCCGCCGCCGACCACGCCGTCGAGACCGTCGCGCTGCGCATGCTCGGCGCCGACGCGCTGCAAGGGCTCAGCAAGCAGCGGCTGCTCTCGCTCGACCTGGCCGAGATGCGCGCGATCCAGCGCTTTTACACCGAGGCGGGCCGCGACCCCACCGACGTGGAGTTGGAGACGCTGGCGCAGACCTGGTCGGAACATTGCGTACACAAGACCTTCCGCGCCATGGTCGACTTCAAACACCTGGCCGCCGACGGCAGCGAACTTGGCCGCGAGTCGATCGATGGGCTGCTGCGCACCTACATTCGCGCCGCCACCGAGGCGATCAACCCGCCGTGGCTGCGTTCGGCCTTCGTTGACAACGCCGGCATCATCGCCTTCGACGAGCAGTACGACCTGGCCTTCAAGGTCGAGACCCACAACCATCCCTCGGCGCTGGAGCCCTTTGGCGGGGCGAACACGGGCGTGGGCGGCGTGGTGCGCGACATCATCGGCGTCTCGGCGCGGCCGATTGCCACCACCGACGTGCTCTGCTTCGGCCCCCAGGAGCTGGCGCACGCCGACCTGCCGCCGGGCATCCTCCACCCGCAGCGCATCGCCGAAGGGGTGGTGGCGGGCGTGGCCGACTACGGCAACAAGCTCGGCTTGCCCACCGTGAACGGCGCCGTGATCTACGACGAAGGCTATGTGGGCAACCCGCTGGTCTTTTGCGGCTGCGTGGGGCTGCTACCGCATGGCGCGCACCCCACGGCGGCGCAGGCGGGCGACCTGATTGTAGCCGCCGGCGGGCGCACGGGACGCGATGGTCTGCACGGCGCCACCTTCTCGAGCGCCGAGCTGACGCACGAGACCAGCGAAAGCGCCGGCAGCGCCGTGCAGATCGGTGACCCAATCACCGAGAAGGGGCTGATCGAACTGATCGAGGCGGCGCGCGACGCCCGCCTCTACAGCGCCATCACCGACTGCGGCGCCGGCGGCTTCTCCTCTGCCGTGGGCGAGATGGCCAAGGAGCTGGGCGCCGAGGTTGAGCTGGCCAACGCGCCGCTCAAATACCCAGGGCTGACGCCGTGGGAAATCTGGCTCTCGGAGGCGCAGGAGCGCATGGTGCTGGCCGTGCCGCCCGCCAACCTGCCCGCTCTGCAGGAGCTTGCGGCGCTGTGGGATGTGGAGCTGGCCGTGCTGGGTCACTTCACCGGCGACGGCGAACTGCGCGTGCTGGCGGCAGGCGCCATCGTCGCGCAGCTGCCGATGGCCTTCCTGCACGACGGGCTGCCCCGCCGCCGCCTGCAGGCCGTCTGGCAGGAGCCGGCGCCCGCCGCACGCGCCTTCACCCCACCGGGCAACCTCGAACCGGTGCTGCTTGACCTGCTGGGCCTTCCCTCGCTGGCCAGCAAGGAGGGCATTGTGCGCCGCTACGACCACGAGGTGCGCGGCGGCACCCTGGTGCGCCCCTTCACCGGCCCGCAGATGGACGGGCCAAACGACGCCGCCGTGCTCAAGCCGCTGGGCAGTTGGCAGCACGCCGGCGCCTTCGCCCTCAGCGTGGGCATCCAGCCGCAGATTGGGCGCATTGACCCCTACGCCATGGCGCTGGCCGCCGTCGACGAGGCCGTGCGCAACCTCGTCGCTGTGGGCGCCGACCCCGACCGCGTCGCCATCCTCGACAACTTCTGCTGGGGCAACCCCACCCTGCCCGATCGCCTGGGCAGCCTGGTGCGCGCCTGCCAAGGCTGCTACGACGCCGCCATGGCCTACGCCGCACCCTTCATCTCGGGCAAGGACAGCCTGTATAACGAGTTCAACGGCCGCCCCATCCCCGGCACGCTGCTGATTTCGGCGCTGGCGCTGCTGCCCGACATGGCGCGCTGCGTGACGGCGCACCTCAAGGCGGCGGGCAATCGTCTCTACCTGCTGGGCGAGACAGCGGCGACGATGGGCGCTTCGGCCTACTACACGCTGATGCTGGCCGAGGGGGGCGACGCGCCCTCCCTGCCCGCCGAGCCGCTGGCGCGCTACCGGGCGCTGCACGCCGCCATGCGCCAGGGGCTGGTTGCCTCGGCGCATGACCTGAGCGAGGGCGGGCTGGCCGTGGCGCTGGCCGAAATGGCGCTAGCCGGCCGCCTGGGCGCCACGGTGGAGATTGAGGGGGTGGGCGTGGGCGAGATGGGCGCCGATGTGCGCCTCTTCAGCGAGACGCTGGGCCGGCTGCTGCTCGAGGTGACGCCTGAAGACGCGCCTGCCTTCGAAGCGGCGCTGGCCGGGCAGCCGCTGGTCGCCCTGGGCGCCGTCAACGAGCTGGGGCGGCTGCAGATTACGCTGGCGGGCGAGGGCATCATCGACCTGCCGGTGGAGCACCTGGCCGCGGCGTGGAAGCGCGAGCCGCTGCCCGAGGTCGAGATGGTCAACCCCTTCACGCTGCCGCAGTCGAACTTCCCGACGATTGACCTTGGCCTCGGCGGCGAGACTCCGCAGCCGCGTGCGCCCGAAGAAAGGGGCAGCTGAGATGGCCCGCACCACGCAGGCGCGCGCCGCACCGCTGCCGCCGCTCGCCATCCACCCGCTCACGCCCGAGCGCTGGGCCGACTTCGAAGCGCTGATGGGGCCGCAGGGGGGCCACGGCGGCTGCTGGTGCATGTGGTGGCGCGTGCCCAACAGGACTTACGACGCCGGCGCCGGCAACCACGACGCCTTTCACGCGCTGGTGCACGGCGGCACGCCATCGGGCACGCCCACCGGGCTGCTCGCCTACGAGGGCGAGACGCCGGTGGGCTGGATCTCGCTGGGGCCGCGCGCCGACTTCCGCCGCTTCCCCAGCATGACGTCGACCCACTTCCGCTCGCCCGATGCGCAGCCCGTCTGGTCGATCGTCTGCTTCTATGTGGCCGCCACCATGCGACGGCAAGGGGTGGCCAAGCAGCTGCTGGCGCGCGCGATCGAGTGGGCGCGTGCCCAGGGCGCCCCGCAGCTCGAGGCCTACCCGGTGCCGAACGACCACAAGGGGTCGGCGATGACCTACTTTATGGGCACCGAAGCGCTCTACGCCGCAGCCGGCTTTGTCGAGGTGGCGCACAACTCCCCCAAGCGCCTGATCATGCGCCTTGATCTGCTTTCCGCCCATACGGCGCAGCCCGCCGCCTCTGCCTGAGACCACCAGGAACCCCGCTATGTCTGCACCCTCTGTCCTGATTCTGCACGCACCGGGCACGAACCGCGACGCCGAGGCGGAGCGCGCCATCGAGCTGGCCGGCGGCGCGCCGACGATCCTGCACATCAACCAGCTGCGCGCCGGGCAGCAGCGCTTCGCCGACTTCGACGCCCTGCTCCTCCCCGGCGGCTTCTCGTACGGCGACGCGCTGGGCGCCGGCGCGCGGCTGGCCCTCGACCTGCAAATCTTTCTGGCCGATGCGCTGGCGGCCTTTGTGGAAGCGGGGCGGCCGCTGCTGGGCATCTGCAACGGCTTCCAGACACTGGTCAAGGCGGGCGTGCTCACCGAAAACGGGCAGACGCGCCTGCCGGCCCGCGACGGCATCGAGCCGCCGCGCGCAGTGACGCTGACCGAGAACGCCGGCGGCCATTTTGAATGCCGCTGGGTACACTTGCAGGCGAACCCGCAGGCGCGCGCCGCCTGGCTGCACGGTCTGGACGAGCTGATCGCCTGCCCGGTGGCGCACGGCGAGGGCAACCTGCAGGTGCGCGACGAGGCCACGCTCGCCGCGCTTGAGGCGCAGGGGCTGATTGCCTTCCGCTATGTCGATGACGAGGGCGCGCCGGCAGGGGGCGCCTACCCGCTCAACCCCAACGGCTCGGCGGGCGATGTGGCCGGCCTCTGCAACGCTGCCGGCAATGTGGTCGGCCTGATGCCCCACCCCGAGGATCACCTGCTGCCGCTGCAGAACCCGCTGGGCGGGCAAGGACCGCTCGGCGGGAAGGGGCAGCTGGGGCTGGCGTTCTTTGAACACTTTGTGCAGGCGGCGGCACGCGCATGAACAGACCTTTGGCGCAGGAACCCGTTTCGCGCGCGTGGCTCACGCAGGCGCTGCCGCTGGCGCTCGCCGGCGTCGACCTGCCCTTTCTGGGCGCGCGCACGCAGGGCAAGGTGCGCGACCTCTACAGCGTGGGCAGCGGTGACGACGCCAAGCTGATCCTGATCGCCAGCGACCGCCTCTCGGCCTTCGACCGCATTCTGGGGCTGGTGCCCTGCAAGGGGCAGGTGCTCACCGAACTCTCGGCCTTCTGGTTCGATGAGACGCGCGACCTCGTACCCAACGCCTTCCTCGAGCTGCCCGACCCGAACGTCACCGTCGCCCGCCGCTGCCGCACGCTGCCGGTCGAGGTGGTGGTGCGCGGCTACATCACCGGCGTCACCTCGACGGCGCTCTGGCACCGCTACAGCCTGGGCGAGCGCTTGATCTACGGCATGCAGTTCCCCGAAGGGTTGCACAAGAACGACCCGCTGCCGGCGCCCGTGATCACGCCTACCACCAAGGCGTCCGACGGCGGCCACGACGAGCGCATCACCTCGGCCGACGTGGCGCCGATGGGGCTGGCCAGCGCCGACGAGTGGGAGGCGGTGCAGGCCGCCGCGCTGGCGCTCTTCCAGCGCGGGCAGGAGGTGGCGGCGCGCGCCGGCCTGCTGCTGGTGGATACCAAGTACGAGTTCGGCGTCTCGCCGCAGGGCGAAGTGACGCTGATCGACGAGATTCACACGCCCGATTCGAGCCGCTTCTGGCGCGCCGACAGCTACCCGCAGCGCCAATCCGCCGGCCTGGAGCCCGAGAACTTTGACAAGGAGTTTGTGCGCCTGCACCATGCCGCCCTGGGCTATCGCGGCGAGGGCGAGCCGCCCCCCTGGACGCCCGAACTTGCCGTTGCCGCCGCCGAACGCTACATCGCCGTCTTCGAACATCTGACGGACCGCACGTTTGTGCCCGCCCCCCAGCCCGCCGCCCCGCGCATCGAAGCCGCGCTGCGCGCGTGGCTGGACCGAGAATCCGCCTGAAGCGGAGGAGCCTGCTCATGAGCGCTCCCACCTCGCCCGCCCCGCCCCTGGTTGGCGTGATTATGGGCAGCCGCAGCGACTGGGAGACCATGCGCCATGCCGCCGACACGCTGGCGCTCTTTGGCGTGGCGCACGAATGTCGCGTGGTTTCGGCCCACCGCACGCCCGAGTGGATGGTGCAGTACGCCAGCGAAGCCGAGTCGCGCGGGCTGCGCATCATCATCGCCGGGGCGGGCGGCGCCGCACACCTGCCCGGTATGACCGCCGGCCACACCCTGCTGCCCGTGATCGGCGTGCCGATCCAGAGCAAGGCGCTCAACGGCCTCGATTCGCTGCTGAGCATTGTACAGATGCCCGCCGGCGTGCCCGTGGCGACGATGGCGATTGGGCGCGCCGGCGCCGTCAATGCCGCGCTCTTTGCCGTGGCGCTGCTGGCGCAGAACGACCCAGCGCTGCGCCAGGCGCTGCAAACGTGGCGCGAGGAGCGCGCCGCCGCCGTGCTCAGCGAGGACCTGACGGTAGACGAGACGGCGGCGCAGGGTCATGACTGAGTCGGCGAGCGCGCCGATTCTGCCGCCGGCCACAATCGGTGTCTTTGGCTCGGGGCAGCTGGGGCGCATGCTGGGGCTGGCAGCGCGGCCCATGGGCTTCGGCTTTGCCTGCTTCTCGCCCGAGGCCGGCGCACCCGCGGCGCAGATTGCCGACTTTGCCGCCGTGGGCGCCTACGAGGACGCCGACGCCGTGTGCGCCTTCGTGCGCCGTGTCGACGTGGTGACCTTCGAGTTCGAGAATGTGCCGGCGCAGGTGGCCGCGATCGCCGCCGCCGAGGGCAAACCGGTGCGCCCTGGCGGCTGGGTGCTGGAGACCGCCCAGCAGCGGCTGCGCGAGAAGGAGTTCCTGCGTCGCGCCGGGCTGCCCGTGGCTCCCTTCGCCGCCGTGCACTCGCTGGACGAGCTGCGCGCCGGGCTGGCAGCGGTGGGCGCGCCCGCCATCCTCAAGACGGCGGCTTTCGGTTACGACGGCAAGGGGCAGGTGCGCATCGATCAGCCCGACGAGGCCGCTGCGGCATGGGTCGCAATCGGCGCCCAGCCCGCCGTGCTCGAGCAGTTGGTCGACTTCAGCCACGAGCTCTCGGTGGTGGCGGCGCGCGGCGTAAACGGGCAGATGGTCCACTACGGCGCGTTCGAAAACAGCCACAGCCGCCACATTCTGGACGTGACCGTGGCGCCGGCGCGCGTGCCGCCCGACGTGGCCGCCCGCGCCGCCGAACTTGCCTGCACCGTGCTGCAGACGCTCGACGTGGTGGGCGTGCTCTGCGTCGAACTGTTTTTGACCCAGGGCGGCGCGCTGCTGGTGAACGAGATTGCGCCCCGCCCGCACAATTCGGGCCATTTGACGATTGAGGCGGCGATCACCAGCCAGTTCGAACAGCAGGCGCGCGCCGTCTGCGGGCTGCCGTTGGGCGATGTGCGCATGGCGCGCCCGGCGGCAATGGCGAACCTTCTGGGCGACCTGTGGCAGAATGACGCAGCCGGCCACCAGCGCACGCCCTGCTGGGCGCGTGCGCTGGCACTGCCCGGCGTCAAGCTGCACCTGTACGGCAAGGCGCAGCCTCGCCCCGGCCGCAAGATGGGCCACCTGACCGCCTGCGCCGACACGCCCGACGCCGCCGAGTCGCTTGTGCGCCGCGCCCGCGCCGCTCTCGTGGAGGCCCTCGTGGAGTAGGGGTTCTCTGCAACCCGCCGCACATTGCGCACGTTCGTCCTGTAACACACCGGGCACGCCTGCGGGCTGTCTTCTCGCTTCTCGCTTCTCGCTTCTCGTTCTTGACTCTCGCTCCGCATGGCTGTTCTGTTCGTTCGGGCGCGCTGCACCGCCCACCAGGAGAGAACCATGTTTTCGCACACGCAGCTGCCGCCCGAACAGAACGCCCGCCCGCTCTCCGCCCCCCTCGACACCGACGTCCTGACCGACGACAAGCCCCACGAGGAGTGCGGCGTCTTCGGCATCTTTGCGCCCGGGCGCGACGTCGCCCGCACCACCTTTTTCGCCCTCTACGCGCTGCAGCATCGCGGGCAAGAGGCCGCCGGCATCGCCACCTGCGACGGGCGCATGCTGCACATGCACAAGGGCATGGGGCTGGTTTCGCAGGTCTTCAACGAAGAGAACCTGAGCTTCCTGCACGGCGACCTGGCGATCGGCCACAACCGCTATTCGACCACCGGCGCGCCCCGCCCGCGCAACACGCAGCCCTACAGCCTCGAGACGCTCGACGGGCCGCTGGCGCTGGGCCACAACGGCAACCTCATCAACGCGCCCCAGCTGCGTCGCGAACTGCTCGAGCGCGGCATTGGCCTACAGACCTCGACCGACAGCGAGGTGATCATCCACATGCTGGCCGGCGCCACCGGCGACTGGATGGCGCGCATCCGCGTGATGATGGCGCGCGCCGAGGGGGCGTACGCCCTGGTGATCCTCACCCGCAATGCCATCTATGGCGTGCGCGACCCGTGGGGGCTGCGGCCGCTGGTGCTGGGCAAGCTGCCCGACGGCTACGTGCTCGCCTCGGAATCGTGCGCCTTTGGCACGATTGGCGCCACCCTGGTGCAAGAGATCAAGCCCGGCGAGATTGTGCGGCTCGACCAGAACGGCTTCGAGATTGTGCAGGGCGCGCACCCGGCCACCCTCTCGTTCTGCACCTTCGAGCAGATCTACTTTTCGCGCCCCGACAGCGAGTACGGCGGCAAGCTGGTGCATACGGTGCGCCAGCGGCTGGGCGCCCAGCTTGCCCGCGAGGCGCCCGCCGACGCCGACATTGTGGTGCCCGTGCCCGATTCGGGGACGCCCCACGCCATCGGCTATGCGCAGGCCAGCGGCATCGACTACAGCGAGGGGCTGATCAAGAACCGCTACATCGGCCGCACCTTTATCGAACCGTCGGACCACCTGCGCAAGGTGGGCGTGGCGATGAAGTTCAACCCGCTGCCCGAAAACCTGCGCGGCAAGCGCGTGGTGCTGGTGGACGATTCGATCGTGCGCGGCAACACTTCGGGGCCGCTGGTGCGCATGCTACGCGCCGCCGGCGCCACCGAGGTGCACGTGCGCGTGGCCTGCCCGGCCATCAAGTGGCCCTGCTTTATGGGCGTCGACATGGCCAGCCAGGAAGAGTTGATCGCCGCCCACCAGAGCGTGGAGGAGATCTGCGCCCACATCGGCGCCGATTCGCTTGCCTACCTCTCGATCGAGGGCATGATGCAGGCGCTGCAGGCCGAAGAGGGCTACTGCAACGCCTGCTTTACGGGGGTGTATCCCTTTGCCACCCAAACCTCGCTCTTTGAGCTGACCGAGAAAGAGAAGTTTGCCCACGTCTGGGGCAACTGACGCCCCTCTCTCTGCCCCGCCCATCGCCATGACGCCGCCTGCTCGCCCGCCGCGCTTCTTCGACCTGAGCCTGCCGCTGGAGGAATCGACCAGCGAACCACGGCCGCTGCGCATCATCTATGGCAACCACGAGCAGACCGCACACATGGTGGCCGGCTTTCTGGGCGCGACGATTGCCGACCTGCCCGGCGGCTTCGGCTATGCCAGCGAAGAGATCTCGGCCAGCAGCCACACCTCGACGCACGTCGACGCGCCCTGGCACTACTACCCCACTTCGGGCGGCGCCCCCGCACGCACCATCGACCAGATGCCGCTCGACTGGTTTTATGGCGACGGCGTGGTGCTGGACCTGCGCGCCAAGGAGCGGGGCGGGCGCATCACCGTCCCCGACCTGCAGGACGCGCTCGAGGCCATCGGTTACACAATCAAGCCGCGCGACATTGTGCTGATCCAGACGGGCGCCGACAAGCTCTGGGGCACCCCCGATTACCCGCTCGCCGGCGCCGGCATGAGCGGCGAGGCCGTGCGCTGGCTTGTGCAGCAGGGCGTGCGCGTGATGGGCTCCGATGCCTTTGCCTGGGACCAACCCTTCTATGCCATGCGCCAGCGGCTGGCCCAAACCGGCGACCCGAGCGTGATCTTCGAGGCGCACCGCGTGGGCGCCGAGCTGGAGTACTGCCAGATCGACCGCCTGGCCAACCTCGACACGCTGCCCCGCCCCTTCGGCTTCACGCTGATCTGCTTCCCGATCAAGGTACGCGCCGGCAGCGCCGGTTGGGCGCGCGTGGTGGCGATCTTCAACGAGTAGCAGCACCCCGCAAGGAGCAGCCGGTGGCCGCAGGGCTTGACCCGCGCATCGAGATCGCGACCGCCGATATTACGCTGCTGGCCGTCGACGCGATCGTGAACGCCGCCAACGCATCGCTGCTGGGTGGGGGCGGCGTCGACGGCGCCATCCATCGCGCCGCCGGGCCGCAACTGCTGGCTGAATGCCGCACGCTGGGCGGCTGCGCCACGGGCGACGCCAAAATCACCGGTGGCTACAAGCTGCGCGCACGCCATGTCATCCACACCGTGGGGCCGGTTTGGCACGGCGGCGGCCAGGGCGAGGCCGAGCTGCTCGCCTCCTGCTACCGGCGCTCGCTCGAGCTGGCGGTGGAGCACGGGCTGCGCAGCGTCGCCTTCCCGGCGATCAGCACCGGCGTCTACGGCTACCCGCACGCAGCGGCGGCGCGCATTGCCCTGCGCACGATGGACGCCTTTCTGCGTACGGACACAACGCTCGAGCGGGTGCTGGCCATCTGCTACGGCGCCGACATCGAAGCGCTCTACCGCACTGTCTACGAGGAGCTTGCCCATGCCCCCGCCACCTAGAAAGGTCTTCTCCACCGAGCCGGAGGAGGAGCAGCCCAAGGCCGGCGCGCCGCAGCTCGACCCGGCGGTGAACCCTGCGGCGGCGATCCGCACCCGCCAGCTCAACACACCCGTGCGCGTGCACCTGGAGAAGGCGCATCGGGGCGGCAAGACCGTTTCGGTGGTTCGCGGCGTGATGAGCCCGCCGGCGGGCAAGGAGGCGCTGCTCAAGCTGCTCAAGACCAGACTGGGCACCGGCGGCGCGCTCAAAGGCGATGACATCGAAATTCAGGGCGACCACCGCCCGAAGATCGTCGAGCTCCTCAACGAGCTTGGCTACAAGGCAAAGAGCGCCGGCGGGTAGGCCCCGCCGGCGCTCTTCTTTCTGCAATCAATGCGGCTCTGCCGCCTGGCCTTTACCAGCGGCTGTCCAGGTCCTTCTGGCGGCGGGCGGCGCTGGGGCCAACCTTCACCACCACCGCGCCGCTCTCCAGCTCCTCGATCACCAGCAGGCGCGTCGCCACCATCGCCTCCATGGCGTCCAGCAGCTTCGATTCGGAGACGAGTCGCAGCGTTCCATACTGGGGCGAGCGCTTGTCGCTCTCGGTGGCTTCGCCGTCGCCGCGCAGCAGGCGGGCCAGGCGCACGCGGCCAATGCTGCGCCGCCCCACGGCGAGCAGGATCTGGTCCTCCACCTCGGCGGCGTCGGGCGCGACGAGCTGGGTAGCGGGCAGCACAACGCCGCCGCAGTTGTCGCAGCTGGCGCACTTCTTGCGCTCCACGCCGCCCAGCGCCGTCGACAGGTGGCCGTGGCGGCAGCGGCGCGTGCGCGCGTAGGCGTAGATCTCCTCCACCTGCTGTTCCTGCAGCGCGGCAAAGCGCTCCACAATCTGCTGCACCCGCTCGCGCCCGTCGGCCGGCGGCGGGTCGGCCAGGGTCAGCAGCGTGCGCCGCCCGCTGACCGAAAAGTCGAGGAAGCGGTGGCCGCGCCAGCCCTCCAGCTGCGCCTCGGCGGTGGCCACGTCCAGCCCGGCGCTGCGCACAAAGTCGGCAAAGGGCACCGTCTGCCAGGCGCCAGGCTCCAGCCCGCTGGCGTCGAGGAACGCGCAGTACGCTTCGTCGCCCCTGCTGCCCAGGCGGATGCTCAGCTGGTCGGGCACGTCGTAGTGGTGGCGCAGCTGACCGGCCTCCTCGAGTGCGCTGAGGGCGACGCGCACGCGGGTATCGCCCTCGCCGCCGCTGCCGGTGGTGGCCTGGGCCAGCGCCGCAAGGTCAAAGCTGCCCTGGGTGCGCTGGCCCATCAGGCGGCGGGCCTGGCTGTAGACCTGGCGCAGCAGGTCGATGGTAAGGGCGTCTCTGCGCCGCAGTGTCTTCATGCTCGAGCGTTCGCCGCTGGTGAAGAGCAGCACGCAGGTAGAGGGCCGGCCGTCGCGCCCGGCGCGCCCGGCCTCCTGGTAGTAGGCCTCGAGCGACGAGGGCATGCCGTGGTGGATGATGAGGCGGATGTCGGGCTTGTCGACGCCCATGCCGAAGGCCACCGTCGCCACAAGTAAATTAATTCGGTTGTCGAGGAAATCAGCCTGGATGCGGCTGCGTTCGCCGGTGGGCAGGCCGGCGTGGTAGTACTGGGCGTTGAGGCCGGCGTGGCGCAGCGCGGCGGCGATCTCCTCGCAGTCCTGGCGCGAGCGAGCGTAGACGATGCCCGGCCCAGGCAGCGCGGCGCAGAGTTCGAGCGTGCGGGCGCGCCGCTCGTCGCTGTTGGCCAACTGCTCGGCGGCGAGCTTGAGGTTCGGGCGGAAGCTGTCGCCGGCGATGAGGCGAAACTTGCGCGCGCCGCCCGCTGCTTCGCGAGATGGCCCGGCGTTGGCGCGCACGCGCACGTTGGCAAAGAGCTGCGTCTCGATGTCCTGGCGCACGCGCGTGGGTGCGGTGGCGGTGAGGGCGAGGATGGGCGGCGCGCCCATGTCGCGGTGCGCCTGCGCAATATGGAGATAGTCGGGGCGAAAGTTGTGCCCCCACGACGAGACACAGTGCGCCTCGTCGATCACCAGGCGGGCCACGCCGCGCCGGCGCAGCAGTTGCACAAACGCGCGCTGGCGCAGCCGCTCGGGCGCGGCGTAGACGAGCGCATAGTGGCCGCCGGCGATCGCGTGCAGCGCCTGGCTCAGCTGGTTGCCGTCGAGCGCGCTGTTGAGGGCGATTGCCTGCCTGCGCAGGGTGTCGGGCAACCCCTGCACCTGGTCCTCCATCAGTGCGATCAGCGGCGAGATGACCAGCGTGAGCGGCGGTGCTGTGCTGCCCCCTGCGGCGCTGCCCAATGCGGCGGCGCTCTCTTCGGCGGCGAGCAGCGCGGGCAGCTGGTAGGTGAGCGACTTGCCGCCGCCCGTGGGCAGAATCGCCAGCACATCCTCGTTGCGCAGGGCCGCGGCCATAATCTGCGGCTGCCAGGGCAGCAGGCTATCGAAGCCGAAGAGCCGGCGCGCAGCCTCTTGCAGGCGGGCGAGTTCGGCGTCGCTCAGCGGCACCGCTTCAAGCTCGGTGACGGCGGGGCGGTCGGGCGCGACTGGGCCGGCAGCTGGGCCGGCGGTCACGCCCTTGTCTTTGCCCTTACCCTTGCGCGCCGGCGCTGTGTCGATCGTCTTGTCGCCGGCTGTATCGATGATCGTCTCGAGCATGGCGCGCAGCGTGGCAACGTCGGCGGCGCGCAGTGCGGCGAGCTGCTGTTCGGTGTCGGCCAGCCGGATCTCGTCGGGGATCGAGGCGAAAAGCAGCCGCAGGGTGCGCAGCTGATCGGCCGTCAGTTCCAGTTCAGCGTCGGCGACGGCGCGCGAGGCAAAGGCGGATGCGCCGATGCGGTCGCCGCGCGCCAGCGCCGTCTGCGCCTGGATCAGGTCGGGGTAGCGGCTCGTGGGAGAACGCCTGCGGTAGTCGTGCGCGAACTGCTCGGCGCCGGCAAGATCTTGCTGCTCCAGATAGGCAGCGGCGAGCGGGGCAAAGGCCCACCAGGCTGTGCTATCGACGCCCGTCAGCGGCTTGAGCAGCTCCACGGCGCGGGCCGGCTCGCCGGCGGCAATCAACGCCCGCGCTAGATGGGTCTGCGCGTTACTCGACTCCTTCTTCTCCAGCCGCTGCTCGAGCAGCGCGATGGCTTCGGAAGCGCGCCCAAGGCCAATCAGGGTGCGAGCACGGGCGTCCATCGTCGTAACCAGGCCGTCGTCGCCAAACTGGTCGAGCACGGCCAGGGCGTCTTCCCACGCCTCCCAGCGCAGCAGCAGGTTGATGGCGCTGCGGGCGTCGCTCTTGCCCAGCGCAAAGACCGTATCGGCGCTCACGCCCAGTTCGGCCAGAATCGAATTCGTCATCCAGTCATCCTTCAGTCATGCAGAAGGCCTCTGCAATCAGGCCGTAATGCTCTGCTGCGCGCCGGCTGCCGGGCGCACCACACACTGCGGGTCGCCGTAGAGGGTGTAGGCCAGCCAGGTGGGGTTGCCCGGCTCGAGATCGCGCAGGGCCAGGCGTGCGGCGCGCACGGCCTCGCCCAGGTTGTCGCCTGCGAAGAGGCGGCTGTAGAGCGTATCGGCAAAGACCGCCGCCAGCCGGTCGTTCACCTCCCACAGCGTGCCGATAAAGGCGCCCACGCGCCCGGTTTGCACCCACTTGTCGGCCCAGCCGCCCAGCCCGGTGGGGGTGAGCGCCAGCCGTCCTACGCTGCATGCGTTCATCAGCACCAGCGGGCGCGCTGCGCGCAGGCCGCGCGTGGCGCTGGGGCTCAGGTCGTCCGGCGTGAGGCTGCCGTCGGCCAGCTTGAAGCGCGAGCGGTTGGGCGCCGCCGGGTCAAAAGTGCCGTGGGCGGCCAGGTGCAGCAACTGCACGCCGCCGTCGCGCAGCAGCGCCTGCAGTTCGGCGCGCGTCTGCAGCGGCGCCTGCAGTTGGATGCCGTGTGCCGCCAGCCCGTCGAAGCTGCGCCGCTCTTCTGCCACGTAGGCCAGGTCCAGCTCGGGGGCGACGATGCGCGCGGCGGCCACGTTTACGCGCGCGGCCGAGCCGCGCCCGGCCAGCCAGCGGGCAAGGGCAAACTGTTCGGCCCAGAAGGGCTCGCTGCTCTCGTTGCCCGTCACCTCGTTGCGTGTGTAGGGCTTCACCATCTCCCACGGGATCCAGGGCTCGTCGCTGGTGATGAGCAGCGAACGCACGCGCCCCGTCTCCTGCAGCCGGCGAATCTCGGGCCAGAGCGCGCCCTTGAAGCTCTCGGGCAGCAGCTCGTCCCACAGCTCCTCGCCCAGGGCCGCCAGTTCGGCCTGCACGCGCGCCGCGCTCTCGGGCGTGGGCGCCTCGTCGGCGGCGGCCTCGCTCAGGCGGGCGAACTTCTCCTCGAAGAGTGTCGCCGGGTCTGCCTGCAGCGTGACCTCGCCGGCAGCCTTCCAGTGGTAGCCCACATCGGCGTGCGCCGAGTGCAGCGTAAAGAGCAGCCGCCGCGCATCCGCCAGCACCACGCGCAGCTCCAGGTCGGCGCTGGGGGGCGGGTCCTCGGCCAGGGCGTCAAGCGGTGAGGCCTCGCCCAGCAGTGCCGCGCGCCCGCTACCCGGCCGCGCCTCGCCCTCGATGACGTTGGTTTGCAGCGCGACGCTGGCCACAATGCGGCCGCGGTGGGCAAAGTCCACGCTGATGCGCTTGGCGCCTGCCGCCGTGGCGCGCACCAGGAAGACCACCGGCTCGCTGTCGCGCCCTGCCCACACCGGCAGCGTGCGCGTCCACGCCCCAAAGCGCTCTTCGAAGTCGGGGGCGGTGACGCGCACCTCGAGCTGTTCGGGCTGGCCGGCGGCGGCAAAGTCGAGCGCGACGGGGGTGGCAGCCGCGGCGCCGGCGGGGGCCTGGGGCGTCGTCGTCAGGCGCACAATCAGCGGCTCCCAGAGTGTGCGGCTGCGCGGCAGGCTGGCGGGAAAGTAGATGTCGGTGTAGTGCGGCGCCGCATCAGCAGACGGGGCAGCAGGTGCGGCAGCAGGCGGCGCCTCAGGCGTGATGAGCGGGGCGGCGGGTTCAGCGGGCGGCGCCAGGCGCGCGTCGGCGCCACCGCTCAGCTTGGTCGTCACCTGCGCCGGGGTGAGCACGCGCGCCGCCAGCAGGCTGCGCCAGGCTAGAATGCGCAGCGGGCGAATCGCCTGCAGCTCGCGCAGCGCCTGGCTTTGCACCAGCACGCGCGCGGCGTTGTCGTTGGCGGCTGCGCGCTGCGCTGCGGCGGTATGCTCAAGGATGGCGACGGCCTGCGCCTTGGTTGCGTCGTCCAGCGCGCTGGGGGTGTGCACCAGCACCGCCACCGCTTCGAGCGCGGCGGGCAGCGCGCCGGGCTGGTCGTGCAGGCGAGCCAGGGCGGCGGCGAAGGGGTCTTCGGCGGCGAGCAGGGCGGCCAGTGCTTCCCGTTCCGTCGCCGTCTCGCCGCCGCGCGTGGCCTCGCTGCGCGCGCCCTCGAGCGAGAGGCGGCCACCGGCGCCGTTCTGGCCTGCCACCTGCGCCGCCTCGCGTGCCAGGCCGGGGCGCGCCTCCTCCAGCGCCCCGGCCACGTCCGGCAGTTTGAGCAGGGCGGCCAGCAGTGGCCCCACGATCGCGCTCACATCGCCCGTACCGAGCAAAGAGGCGGCGGCCGCCTGGCGCAGCGGCTCGATGCGGGCGCGCGTGCTGCGCGCCGGCAGCCCGTACCAGCGGCTCCAGAGCGCTGTGATCGCCTCGCTTGTCACCTGCAGCGGCGTACCCGCCATTGCGCGTCTATGCCTTTCGGGGAGGGCTGGGGCATGGGAAGCAGGCCCTACTATAGCACATCTGTACCACTGCGCCCGGCCAAAATCGCCGCCACTTTTGACACAGACCCCCCGTTTGGCCTAAAATCCACAGGATCAGCGGGTGGCGCGCCGGGTCTCCTGCCTCTTTGGGCCCAGGCAGCGCTTGCCTGCTTCAGCGGCCCGCCGCTTTGGCGCTCTTCCTGCGCCCGGGTGCGGGTGCGATCTTTCGGATGCTCTGAGCGAAACGTCGGAGTCCTTGCCATGAAGCCTCTCTCTACCAACCAGATTCGCCAGTACTGGCTGGATTACTTCCAGGAACGGGGCCACCAGCCCGTTGACAGCAGCAGCCTTGTCCCCAGCGACGACCCGACGCTGCTGCTCATCAACGCCGGCATGAACCAGTTCAAAGACCTCTTCCTGGGCCTCGAGAAGCGGGACTACCGGCGCGCCGCAACCAGCCAGAAGTGCATGCGCGTGAGCGGCAAGCACAACGACCTGGACAACGTTGGCCCCAGCCCGCGCCACCACACCTTCTTCGAGATGCTGGGCAACTTCTCGTTCGGCGATTACTTCAAGAAGGATGCCATCGCCTTCGCCTGGGACCTGCTGGTGAACAAGCTCGAACTGCCCGTCGAGCGGCTCTGGTTCACCGTCTATACCGACGACGACGAGGCCGAGCGGCTCTGGATCGAGACCGGCGCCGCCCCCGAGCGCGTGCTGCGCTTTGGCAAGAAGGACAACTGGTGGGCCATGGGCGACACCGGCCCCTGCGGCCCTTGCTCCGAAATCCACTACTACTGGGGCGACCTGGCCAAGCAGGTGCCCGACGGCGTCAACAAGGACGACGAGTACCTGGAGATCTGGAACCTTGTCTTCATGCAGTATGACAGCAAGGCCGACGGCACCATCACGCCGCTGCCCGCGCCCAGCGTGGATACGGGCGCCGGCCTCGAGCGGCTGGCCAGCATCCTGCAGGGCAAGGACAACAACTACGACACCGATGCCTTTGTGCCGATCATGGAGCGCATCCAGCAGTTGGCCGAGCAGGACGACGCCGAGCGCCAGGCCAACCTCTACCGCTACCGCGCCATTGCCGACCACGCCCGCGCCTGCACCTTCATGATCGGCGACGGTGTGCTGCCCGGCAACGAGGGGCGCTCCTACGTGCTGCGCATGATCCTGCGCCGCGCCGCCCGCTTTGGCAAGCTGCTCGGCTTTGACCGCCCCTTCCTCGCCCAGGTGGCCGACGTGGTGATCGAGCAGATGGGGGGCCACTACGCCGACCTGCCCGCCAAGCGCGCCTACATCCTGCAGACGATCAGCGACGAGGAAGAGCGCTTTCACCGCACGCTCAACACCGGCCTCTCGCACCTGGAGGAGATGATCGGCCGCCTGCGCACCCAGGGCTCGACTGAGATCCCCGGCCGCGACGCCTTCTACCTCTGGGACACCTACGGCTTTCCGGTGGACCTGACGCGCGACATCGCCACCGACGCCGGCTTCAGCGTCGATGAAGCGGGCTTCCGCAGCGCACTGGCCGAGGCCAAGGAGTTGAGCCGCGCCACGGCGCAGGACAAGACGCTGCAGGATGTGAGCGTCTACAGCGCCCTGCTCACCCGGCTGCAGCAGGCCGGAAGCGTGGCCGCCGCCGGCGTCAAGCACCTGATCTACGAGAATGTGGACACGGTGGATACCACCGTGGCCGGGCTAATCGTCAACGGTGCGGCTGTAGACGAAGCGCACGCCGGCAGCGAGGTGGAAGTTGTGCTGCCCGAGACGCCCTTCTATGTGGAGAGCGGCGGCCAGGTGAGCGACACCGGCGAGATCTACTACTGGCCCGAGGACATGGACGCGCCCGTCTGGGTGGTGCAGGTGAGCGACACCCGCCGCCGCATTCCCGGGCTGATTGTACACGTGGGCCGCGTAACGCAAGGCACTGTGCGCACCGGCGACCCCGCCGAAGCCGAGATCGACACCGAGCGGCGCTGGGACATCATGCGCAACCACACGGCCACCCACGTGCTGCACGCCGCGCTGCGCGAGCAGTTGGGCAAGCACGTGCACCAGGCCGGTTCGCTGGTGGCGCCCGAGCGCATGCGATTTGACTTCACCCACGGCCAGCCGCTCAGCCGCGAGGATCTGGCGGCCGTCGAGGGGCGCAGCGCCGAGATGATCCTGGCCAACTACCCCGTCAACACCCGCTGGACGAGTTACAAGCGCGCGGTGGAAGAGGGCGCGATGGCGCTCTTTGGCGAGAAGTATGGCGACGAGGTGCGCGTGGTGAGCTTTGGCGAGGATGACGGCGTGAGCATGGAGCTCTGCGGCGGCACCCACGTCGAAAGCACGGGCGAAATCGGCGGGCTGCGCGTGGTAAGCGAGAGCAGCGTCGCCGCCGGCGTGCGCCGCATCGAGATTGTGACCGGCCGCCACGCCGAAGCGCTGGTGAGCGAGCGGCTGGCGATCCTGGGCCGCAGCGCCGAGCTGCTGCGCACCAAGCCCAGCGAGCTGGAGAGCGCCGTGCGCGCCCTGCAGGAGAAGAACGCCGCGCTTGAGCGCGAGATCGAGAAGATGCGCCGCGAGCAGGCGCTGGGCGAAACCGCCGCCCTGCTGGGCCAGGCCCACGCCGTCGACGGCTTCCAGGTGCTCAGCGCCCAGGTCAACGCCGACGATGTCGACACGCTGCGCCAGATGACCGACTGGCTGCGCGACAAGCTGGGCTCGAGCGTGGTGGCTGTGGGCGCCGTGATCGAAGAGAAGCCCATGCTCATCGTCTCCGTCACGCCCGATTTGGTGGCGCGCGGCATGCACGCCGGCAACCTGGTGCGCGACGTCGCCCGCCTCTTTGGCGGCGGCGGTGGCGGCAAGCCAAACATGGCGCAGGCGGGCGGCAAGCAGGTCGAGCGGCTGCCCGATGCGCTGAATGCCGTGCCCGACTGGGTGCGCAGCAACCTGAAATAACGTTCGGCGGGCGGCGTCGCGCGCTCCGCAGCTTGCCTGGCGCAGGCTGCGGGGGGATGCGGCGCCGCGCTGCCATTGGTTCCACATGATCGAACTGCTTCCTGTCCCTCCCCAGGCGCGAATCGACGCCGTGCGCCGGCAGATGGCCAACTTCCATCGCCGGCGCCTTGTGCTCGCGCTGCCCGATGGCTGGCAAGGGCTGAACAACGCCGCCCGCATGCGCCTGGTGCAGCGCCAGGCAATTACGCAGCGCTGCGACCTTGCCGTCGTCACGCGCGACGCCGAAACCGCGCGCGCCGCCCAGGCCGTGGGCGTGCCCGTCTTCGGCGACGTCGACGCCGCCACCCGCACCGAATGGGCGATGGAGCCGCTCCTGCCGCCCATCGACCTGCGCAACCCCGCCGCCGGCCTCCCCGACCCGCCCGCATGGCGCACTGCCAAGATCCGCAACAAGACGCTGGCGCGCGAGACGATGCCCGCTCGCCACCAGGAGCGCACCCGCCGCATCCGCGACGAGCAGCGCGCCACGCGCCCGCGCCCGGCCTGGCTCACCTGGGCGGGCTATGGCCTCTTTGCAACGCTGGTGGCGCTGCTGCTGGGCATCTTTGCGCGTTTTGTGTTGCCCGCAGCAACGATTACGCTGCGCCCGGGCGTGGCGCCCGTCAGCGTCGTCTCGACGCTAATTGCCAACCCCGACCTGGAGCAGAGCGACCTGCAGTCCGGCCAGATCAAGGGGCGGCTGATCGAGTCGATCATCGAAGAGGTGGGGATCGCCACCACCACCGGCTCGCTGCAAAAGCCCACGCTGCTGGCGAGCGGCCAGGTCACCTTCAGCAATCTGGGCACGGCTGCCGTGCGCGTGCCCGCCGGCACCATCGTCAGCACAGGCACGGGCACGCCGGTCAGCTTCCGCACCACCAGCGACGCCGAGATTCCGGGCGGCGTCGGCCAGCGCATCAACGTCTTTGTCGAGGCACTGAAGCCCGGCATCGATGGCAACGTGCGCGCCAACACCATCACCAACATCGATGGCCCGCTGCGCTTCCGCGCCCGTGTCAGCAATCCAAACGGCACCGGCGGCGGCGGTTCCGAGCTGGTGCGCGCAGTGACGCAGGAAGACAAGGACCGCCTTCTGGCCGAAACCGTAGCCCGCGCCGAAGCGCGCGCCGCCGAAACCCTGCGCACCGAACTCCAGCCCGGCGAGTGGCTGCCCGACGAATCGGTGCAGTCGGTGGTGATTGCCCAGGCCTTTGACCAGTACAACGATGACGAGGCCGACCAAGTGACGCTAACCGTGCGTCTGTTGGCGCAGGGCGTGGCCGTAAACGAGGCCGAGGCGCGCGACGTGCTGCAATCCGCTGTGCAGGCGCAGATTCCGGCCGAGGGCAAGCTGGTGGCTAACTCGCTGACGGCGTCGCGCATGCCGGGCGCCGAAAGCGTCGACCGCGGCGTGCAGTTTACGGTGACCGTGAACGCCACCTATGTGGTGCCGATTGAGCCGAGTGAGGTGCGCAGCCTGGTGGCGGGCAAGAGCGTTGAGGAGGCGACGGCCGCGCTGCAGGAGCGCTGGAACCTGGCGGCCCCGCCCGAGTTCTACCGCGACCCCGAATGGCTGGCGTCGCTGCCTGCGCTCCCCTCACGCATCCAGGTGCGCGTCAACCTGGACGAGGCCGCCGGCGTCATTGTGACGGGCGCAGCTGCCGAAGCCCCGGCCGCGCTGCCCACCACAACGCCCGCAGGTGCACCGTGATGGTCACATCCAAAGACCTCACTGCGCCTGAAGCTGACGCGCTGCCCATCCCCACCCGCCCGTTGGCGCTCGATGTGGGGCTTGCCCGCATCGGCCTGGCCTTGGGTGACCCGCTGGGGCTGAGCGCCCGCCCGCTGCTGACCCTACAGCGCCGCTCGCGCAACGAGGACTTTGCCGAGCTGGCCGCCCTGGTGCGGCAGCACGAGGTGGACGGCGTGATCTGCGGGCTGCCGCTGAACATGGATGGCAGCGAGAGCGCACAGGCCGCAACCACGCGCAAGTGGGCCATGCGTCTGGCGCAGGCGCTGCGTGCGCTGCTGGGCAAGCCGCTGCCCGTCATCTTCTGGGATGAGCGGCTGAGCAGCTTTGCCGCGCGCGAACTGCAGATCGCCTACCCCGGTGTGGGCGAAGACGCGCTGGCGGCCGCCGTGATCCTGCAGGCGTGGCAGGACGCGCAGCGTTCGGCCGCACGCCGCGCAGGCGAAGCGCGCAGCTATGGCCGCATCGACCTGCCGCCGCGTGCGGCCGGTGCCGCGAGCGGCGCCCAGCCCTGATCGATTTCCTGTTCATAAGGAAGATTGCTTGACTCTGCAACCCACCTCCCAACCCTCCCTGCCGCCGGCGCCGCTTGCCGTCCACGGCCCGCAACCGCTCGAGGCGCCGATCGCGCCCGCAGGCGGCAGCCATCCCAACACCTCGCTCTTTGGCACCCGCTCGCGCCTGCTGGGCGCACAGCGCACTACGCTGCGCGACGAAACCACGCGCGGCGGGTTGATGCGCAATCTGTTGCGCCTGGGCGTGCTGCTGCTCGTGGTGGGCGTACTGCTCGGCACCTGGGTGGTCTCCGGCGCGCACCTGACCGAGCAGTTTCTGGGCGTTCCCGAAGAGACCGCCGGCCTGATCGACCCCAACGCCGGCCAGGGCGCGCTGACGCCCGAGAACGTCGAAAAGCAGGTGCTGGCCTTCAACCTGCGCATGCGCGAAGAGGAGCTGGACCAGCCCGCCGGCACAAATGTCCGCCCCCGCCCCTTTGTGATCAGCCCCGGTGAGCCGGCACGCTACGTCGCCGCCCGCTTGGCCGAAGCCGGTTTTGTGGCCGATGCCGACCTCTTCAACCTCTTCCTGCGCGTCTCGCAGCTCGATCGCGGCATCGACGCCGGCAACTTCATGCTCTCCGAGTCGATGAGCATGCGCGAGGTGGCCACCGCCCTGCAGGAGGCCAGCTTCGAAGAGCAGATCGTCACCATCCCCGAAGGCTTCCGCGCCGAAGAGGTGGCCGAGCGGCTGGCCGAAGCCGAGATCATCGACCAGGAGACCTTCCTCAGCGCCGTGCGCAGCCCGCGCAGCCTCTCGATCTTCGACGACTACGACTTCCTGCAGAACCTGCCCGGCGACGGCACCCTCGAGGGCTTCCTCTTCCCCGACACCTACCGCCTGCCCGTCTACGCCAGCTCGCCCGAAATTGTGGTGCGCGCCTTCCTCGACAACTTCGAGGATCGCGTGGGCGACGAGCTGGTGGGCGGCAGCAGCGGGCTCAGCGGCCGCGACCTGGTGACGCTGGCCAGCATCGTCGAAAAGGAAGCCGTGCAGGCCGACGAACGGCCGCTGATCGCCTCGGTCTACGTCAACCGCATCAACGGCCGCTGCACACAAGAGGTGGGCGGCAACTTCCTGCAGGCCGACCCCACGGTGCAGTACGCACGCGGCGTGCCCGGCAACTGGTGGTGGAAGCCCCAGAGCGTCGAAGAGTACGCCCAGGTCACCAGCCCCTACAACACCTACCTCAACCCCGGTCTACCGCCTGGCCCCATCGCCAACCCCGGTGCAAGCGCGCTGGAAGCCACTCGCAACCCGGCCGCTACCGCCTTCTGCTTCTTTGTTGCTACGGGCGATGACCGGCGCCACATCTTCGCACAGACCTTTGCCGAGCATGAGCAGAATCTGGCCACCTATGGCTACTCGCAGTAGCGCCTGCGACTCTCTCTGACCACGCACCTCTTCACCATGCCAAACCAGGTGGGCGCCGGTTGCCGGCGCCCTGCTGCACCCACCACGCGGCGGCCGCTTCGGCGCCTGCCGCTTTGGCGACTGCTGCTTTGGCCGGCGCTGACCCTGGCGCTAACCCTGCTGCCGGCCGGCTGCGTTGCGCCCGGCACTGCGCCCGGCGCGGAGACCGGCGCTGCAGGTCGCGACCCGCTGCTCACCTGGCTCGACCTGCGCCCGGTCTCGGCGCTGCAGCCGATTGGCCTGCTTGCCCCCTTCGAAGGGCTGGAGCGCCGCCAGGGCTACGACGCGCTCGATGCCTTGCGCCGGGCGATTGCCGATTCCCCGCCCACGGCGGCGCTGCTGCCGCTGGCACTCGACAGTTCGCGCGACCCCACACGCGCGGCGCAGAAGCTGCTGCTGGACCCAAACCTGGCCGCCGTGCTGGGGCCACTGGCGCCGCACGCGCTGCCCGCCCCGGCCGATGCCGCCGCCCTGCACGCCCTGGGCGCCGGCCGCTGGCTGGCCCCCTTTGCGCTGACGCCGGCCGGATGGGCAGCGCCCGACGACCCGGCCTGGCTGCAGGCGCTGATCAGCGGCGCGGCCGAGGCTGCAGCCGGTCAGGGCGCTACACAGCTGCTGCTCGCCACGGGTGAGAGCGGCGCGACGGCGAGCTTTGCGGCCCTCCTGACGCAGGCGCAGCGCGAAGGAATCGCGGCGCCGATCCCGATTGTGTGGGAAGGGGATCCTGCGTCGCCCGCGCTGGAACTGCCGCCGGGCAGTGCGCTGCTCTGGCTGGGGAACGGCGCCGTCGCTGCAGAGCGTGCGGCCGCGCTGCGCCTGGCCGGTCAGCCAAACGCCCTGTGGCTGGCGCCGTGGGCGGCCGACGCACTCTTCTTCGAGCACTTGGGCGCGGCGCTGGCCGACGCCCCGGACGCTGCAACCGGCGCCGCAGCGAGTGATGCCTGGCAGGGGCTCTACACCCTGGCCTGGCAGGACGCCGGCTTTGACACCTGGGCCGCAGAACGCCCGGGCGCGGCGCCCGAACGCTATGCGCAGGAAGTCGCCGCCGCGCAGCTCGCGGCAACAGTCGCCAATGTCGCGGCAGCGGACCCATCCGCCGGCGCTGCGGCGTGGCGGCTGGTGGCCTGGCAGCTCACCGCCCAAGGCGAGCGGCTGCCACTTGGCGACTGACCTGCACCCGCGCGCACCGTTGTGCGCGCCGGCCGCTGCCCGCCACAAGCCGGCAAGTGGCCGCCCTTCCGTTGCACCGTCCGTTCCAGTTCCCTGCACCGTCGCCGGGCTGCGAACGTTGGCTGTGATGTTGTGGCCCTTAGCGGGCCGGAAAACCCCTTCCCTATGCGAGTTCTGATCATCAGTTGGGAGTTCCCCCCCTATGTGGTGGGCGGTATCGGCACCCATGTCGAACAGCTGGTTCCCCGCCTGGGCGGTCTGCCCACCGACGCCGGCCCGCTCCACGTGGACGTGCTGACGACGCGCGCGAACGGCGGCGAGGCCGTCGAATCGCTCAGCGAATTCGTCACCGTCTACCGCGTGGATACGCCCGCGACCGACGCCAACGACCTCTACAACAGCGTTGTCGACAACAACGGCGTGCTCGTTGCCTTTGCCCAGACGCTGGCCGAGGCGCGCCCATACGACCTGATTCACGTGCACGACTGGCTGACGGCCGAAGCCGGGCTGCGTCTCAAGCATTTGTGGAAGCAGCCGCTGGTGGTCACCATCCACGCCACCGAGCGGGGCCGCCACCAGGGCTACCTGCCCTCCTACACCAGCCAGCAGATCGACAACCTTGAGTGGCACGTAACCTTTGAGGCGTGGCGTGTGATCGCCTGCAGCGATTACATGTGCCACGAGATGAACGCGCAGTATGGCCTCCCCTTCGACAAGATGGTGGTCATCCCCAACGGCGTGGCGCCCCCGCACGAGGTCGCGTGCGCGCCCGAGACGCTGGAGGCGCTGCGCGAACGGTACGCGCCAAATGGCGAGCGGCTGCTCTTCTTTGTGGGGCGCATCACCCACGAAAAGGGCGTGCAGACGCTGGTGCGCGCCATCCCGCGCGTGCTGGCCGCCTACGCCAACACCCGCCTGCTGGTGGCGGGCAAGAACAGCCAGAAGCTCTACCCGCTGGCCTACGAGCTGAATGTTGAGAACAACATCGACTTTCTGGGCTACATCTCGAACGAGACGCGCGACTGCCTCTACGCCATCGTCGATGCGGCCGTCTTCCCCAGCCTCTATGAGCCGTTCGGGATTGTGGCGCTGGAGGCGATGGCGAGCAACTGCAACGTGATCGCCAGCGCCACCGGCGGCCTGGGCGAGGTGGTGCAGCACGAGGTGAACGGCCTGACCACGCTGCCGGGCGACCCACTGAGCATTGCCTGGGCCGTGGAGCGGCTCTTTGCCGACCCCGAGGCGGCGGCCAAACGGCGCGCCGTCGCCCGCGCCCAGATCCAGGATCTCTATCGCTGGGACATCATCGGCGCCAAGACGGCCGCGCTCTACAATACGGTCGTCGCCGCGCGCCAGCTTGTGGAGTGGTAGCGAGCGCGCTGCGCACAAACAGCAAACCGGGCGCCTCGCATGGGGGCGCCCGGTCTCTGTTGCTGCGTGAATGCGCTGCGGTTCAACCGGCGATGCGGTCGAGCACAACGGGCAGGGGCGATGCGGCTTCGGGGCCAATGCGCCAGGCAGCCTGCAGGCGGCGCAGCGCCACCTGCGCCACGTCCGCGCTGGGCGCGTGGACGTGGCAGAGCGGGTCGCCCGCGTGCAGCTGCGCGCCCACCTTGGCGGCCAGCACGGCGCCCACGCGCAGGTCGATCGCCTCGCCCTTTTTGGTGCGCCCGCCGCCCATTTCGACCACAGCCAGCCCCACCTCGCGCGCCTCGATCGCCTGCACCACACCGGCGCTGGGCGCGGGAACAGGCAGCACCAGCGGCGCGTGCGGCAGCAGCTCGGGCGCGTCGACGGGGGCAGAGTCGCCACCCTGCGCGGCCACAAAGGCGCGGAACTTCTCCAGCGCCGCACCCGAATCGATGGCGTGGCGGATGCGGCTGCGCGCCTCGTCGGCGCCCACGCCGGCGCCCAGCAGCAGCATCTCGGCGCCCAGGCTCTCGACCAGCGTCTGGAAGTCGGCCGGCCCTGTGCCGCGCAGCGTAGCCAGTGCCTCGGCCACCTCGAGCGCGTGGCCCACGGCGTGGCCCAGCGGCTGCTCCATCTGCGTGATCAGCGCCGTCACCTTGCGCCCGGCGCTCTGGCCGATGCCCACCATCAGCCGCGAGAGTTCGCGTGCGTCTTCCAGCGTCTCCATAAAGGCGCCGCGCCCGCACTTCACGTCGAGCACAATCGCATCGGCGCCTGCGGCCAGCTTCTTGCTCATGATGCTGGCGGCGATCAGCGGCAGGCTGGGCACGGTGCCGGTCACATCGCGCAGGGCGTAGAGCGCCTTGTCGGCCGGGGCCAGGTCGGCCGTCTGGCCGGCAATCACCAGGCCGATGGTGCGCAGCTGCTCGAGGAAGTGCGCACGGTCAAGGTCCGGGCTCCAGCCGGCAAAGCTCTCCAGCTTGTCGATGGTGCCGCCGGTAAAGCTGAGGCCGCGGCCGCTCATCTTGCCCACGGGCAGCCCGCAGGCGGCCACAATCGGCGCCACGGCCATCGTGGTCTTGTCGCCCACGCCGCCGCTCGAGTGCTTGTCGACAATCACGGTGCCGGGCGGCATGCCGGTGTGCAGGTCAAACTGCTCGCCGCTGGCGGCCATGGAGAGTGTGAGCGCCGTCGTCTCCTCGACGCTCATGCCCTGGAAGTAGATGGCCATGGCCCAGGCGGCCGCTTGGTAGTCGGGGATGCGCCCTTGGGCGTAGCCCTGCACAAAGAAATCGATCTCGGCGGCGTTCAGGGCGCCTCCGTCGCGCTTCTTGACGATGATATCGACGGGGTTGAGGTGGGGATGTGCGCTCATGCGCAGCAGTATAGCGCAGAGTGGAAAAGAGGGGCCAGAGTCGCCGCTTTCAGGGCGCGTCGGCGCTGGTGTAGATGGCAATGGCGCGAATCAGGTCATACTGCAGGGCGGCTGGGGGAAGCGTGTTCCTTGCAACCACAACCACGTGGAAGGGGTAGGTGAGCTGCGCCGGCCCCACACTCCAGTGGCGATGCACAGGATAGACCACCACCGTCTGCGCAGACTCGCTATCGCTCCCGCCAGGCGGTGCTTCACCCCCAAGCGGCGAGTAGATGTGCGTGATGTACACGTCCTGCGCGGCGCTCATGACGCCCGGCGCGTAAAGAATTGCCGCATCTTCCTGGTAGTTCACCCTGCGCAGCAGGTCAATCGTCTCTTGGCCAAAGACACGGGGGTCCAAACCAGCCACTTCGCCAGGCCCGCCAATCAGGCGCACCGCAGGCGCTGCGTTGACCTGTGCCCATTCGGCGATTGACAGGTTTGGCAGAAAGGCTGGCCCAACCAGCTCGGGGGGCATGGCGGGAGGCGCCGGTTCGCGCAGTGCGTTGGCCGCCAGCGTACGAAATGCGATGCCGGTGGCGGGCACCTGCATGGGTGCTTCGCGATACCCGAGTGGAGATACAAACGGGACAGGCGCGGGCGCACTCGGCACATAAGGCTCATCAGGCAATGAGGGATCACGAAAGGGCACGCAAGCTGCAAGCAGGACAAGCGCCAGCAGGCAAGGCAGTAGGCGGCCCCACGATTGGGAGCTGATCTGCATGAATGGCTCCTCAAGATTGCCAAAGTGTTCCCGCGTTGGAATCTACGCCGGCACGGTAGATAAAGTTTAGGCAGAGGGCACCCACTCCACCGATCGCAACGTGCGCATTGGTGTCTGCGGCGAGAAGCCGGCGGGCAGGTCGTTGCGCTGGATTGTGTACACGGCAACTGCCACTGCCTGGTCGGCCGTGGCCATACCGGATGAAGTCGTCACAACCGTGTAGATCACGATTGTGCCGTCGCTGCCGGCAGCAATACGTACGACACGTTCCGGGGCGCAACAGGAACTGGTCACACCAAAGGAGATGACGAGCGCGACCTCTTCTTCATAATCCACCTCGGCCAGCAGCGAAGCGCCTGTAACACCAACCAGCCCCGCCGTTGCGTGCGCCTCCTGGAGATTTGTAACCAGGTAGGGGCGCAGACCGGCGGCCTCCACGGCCTTGAGGTCGCGCAAGACCGCTGCATCCGGCAGGACGGTCACCTCGTTCCCCTGCATATCAAATCGCCACGTGGACGCGGCGAGTGGATGGAAGGGGATGTTCGTTTCGCCTGTGCGTGTGGGTGTGGGCAACGGTGAGGAATCTTGCGCAGCGACAGGCGCGCGTGTGGCGTTGCCGGCAATCAACACGCCCGCCACCGCAATTGCGCAGAGCAGCGATCGAAACCCGGGCATGGGTCACCTCGAGGAGAGGGGGAAGCTGCTGGCGATGAATCTATTGTAGCACTGTTATTCTGGACAGGATGCGAAATGTTCCTTGGGCGGCCTCCGCAAAGGCCGAGGCCGTGGGCAGCCTGCGCGTGTGATACAATCCCGCGCCCGGCCGCGCACGCAGCGCCCCGGCGAGGAGAGTGAACCCATGCAGCCATCAAGCGAGAGTGTGACGATCATAGGCGGCGGGCTGGCCGGCTGCGAGGCGGCCTGGCAGCTGGCCGAACGCGGCGTGCGCGTGCGCCTGTTCGAGATGCGCCCCGTGCGCGACACCGAGGCCCACACCAGCGACCGTCTGGCCGAGCTCGTTTGCAGCAACTCGATGGGGAGCACGCTGCCCGACCGGGCGCTGGGCATCCTCAAGCGCGAGATGCTGGCGCTGGGCAGTATGGTGCTGCGGGCGGCCTTTCGCAACGCCGTGCCCGCCGGTCACGCCCTGGCCGTGAGCCGCGACGACTTCGCGGTCGAGGTGACGGCGGCAATCGCCGGCCACCCGCTGATCGAGCTGCGGCGCGAAGAGGTGACGGCGCTGCCCGACGGCCCCACAATCGTGGCCACCGGCCCGCTTACCAGCCCGCAGTTCACCGCGGCGCTGCAGGCGCTCACCGGGCAGCAGCTCTACTTCTACGACGCAATGGCGCCGATTGTGCTCGCCGAGAGCATCAACATGCAGGTGGCCTTCCGCCAGAGCCGCTGGGACAAGAGCACGGGCGCAGGGCAGGAGCAGGGCGACTACATCAACTGCCCGCTCAACCGCGACGAGTACGCCCGCTTTGTGCAGGCGGTGCTGGCGGCGCCCAAGATCGAGCTCAAGGCGCCCGACAAGGAGCTGGAGCGCTACTTTGAGGGTTGCATGCCGATCGAGGCGCTGGCCGCGCGCGGAGGCGATGCGCTCGCCTTTGGCCCCATGCGGCCGGTGGGGCTGCGCGACCCGCGCACGGGCCGCCGCCCCTGGGCCGTGGTGCAGTTGCGCCAGGACAACGTCGCCGGCACCCTTTACAACATGGTGGGTTTCCAGACGAACATCCGCTGGGGCGCGCAGGAAGAGGTGCTGCGGCTGATCCCCGGGCTCGAGCAGGCCGAGTTTGTGCGCCTGGGGCAGATGCACCGCAACACCTTCATCAACAGCCCCACGCTGCTGCGCGCGACGCTGCAGTTTGCCCAGCGCGAGAATCTCTTCTTTGCCGGGCAGATGACGGGCACCGAGGGCTATGTGGGCAGCACGATGGGCGGGCTGGTTGCCGGCATCAACATGGCGCGCCTGCTGCAGGGGCAAGCGCCGCTCACGCTGCCGCCGGCGACGATGGCGGGCGCGCTGCTGCACTACATTACACAGGCCGACGCCGGCAACTTCCAGCCGATGAAGGCGACGATGGGGCTGCTGCCCGAGCTGGAGACGCCGATTCGCTCCAAGGCCGCGCGCTACGCCGCCTTTGCCGAACGCGCCCGCAGCGAGCTGGAGCGCTTCGAGGCCGAGCAGAACGTCGCGCCGCTCTTCGCCGGCGAGCCGCTGCCCGCCGCCGCCACACCTGCGAGCGAAGAGGCGATCCCCGCCTGAAGCTCCCTGTACACAAGCAACAAAGCGCCCGGCCGAGTCGACTCGGCCGGGCGCTTCTGTCTGTGAAACCGGGGCGTTGCGGCTACTTCTCGTCGACGTAGAGCAGCTCGACGTTGGTATCGACCAGGCGCTGCTCGAGGGTTTCGGTGTCGCCGAAGTAGGCGCGCTCGTACTCCTTGCCCTCAAATTCGCCGGTGAAGAGCCAGCGCTTAACGTAGTCCATATAGATGAGCATGCCGGTGCGGCGGTCGTGGCAGGTAATGCCCTCGTACGAGCTCGTCCAGCCCTCGCCCTCTTCAATCTCCACCGTGTTCGGGCCCGAGCAGGTAACGACGATGCCTTCGCCGTCGCCAAAGGGGAAGACGCCGCTGATCTCGCCGGTGTTGGCGCCCACCCAGTAAGAGTAGAGGAAGTTGTCGGCGTATTCGCCGGTGCGCTCGCGGCCCGTCTGCGGGTTGACTTCGAAGACCCACGAGTCGGTGCTGAAGCACTCGTCGCTCCAGGCCACCTGGAACTCGACGGGAATAAACTGGCCGTCGCCGTCGCGTGCAACGTTGGCGGTAACGGTGGCATCGCAGGCGGGCACGGTGCAGCGCCCCTCTTCCGAGGTGCAGGCCCAGTCGATATCCCACGCGGCTTGCAGGCTGGTGTCGAAGAGCGGTTCGGCTGCGGCGCCGGCTTCGTCCGAGACGGGCACGGCGTCGCTTTCGCCGGCCACGCGCACGATCGAGCTGGCAATCCAGCCCTCCAGACCGTCGGCGCTCGTCACCTGCCACCACTCGTTGTCTTCGCTGCGGCTGAGGACGTCGAGCACGGAGCCGTTATCGGCCTTGCCCACGATCTCGCCGTTGAGCGAGGGGTCGCTGCGCAGGTTGGCGCGGGCGCCGCCGGTGCTTACCACAACCTGCGCCTGAACTTCGGGCGTGGGTGCGGGGGTGGGCAGTACGGGCATGGCGTAGCCGGTGACGTTCTCGACCACGCCGCCGAAGACGCCGGCGACGTCGGCGCTGCCCGCGGTGCCCGAAGCAGGGTCGGCTGCGATACAGCCGGCCACCAGCAGCACCAGCAAGGGAATCACAACGAGGGCCAGGCGAGGGAGACGGGCGCAACGAGCGCTGCGGCTCGTCTCGAAACGTGGGTTGTTCTGTTGGGTGGACATGGGCTTGGCGTTCCGTTGGATTGGGTGCAATGGCATCGGCGATGAATCCAGAACGGGAAGAGTATGGATAATCGGAGAAGAGAGCAATACGATGGGGCAAGTATAGCACAGGCCGGGTCGCGACCGGGAGTTTGGGCCGCGACGCAAATGGCGGCCCCTGGCTGCCGGCGGCTTCAGGGCAGGAGCAGGACGTTGTCGAGCAGCCCCAGGTCGTCGAGCGCTTCGTAGGCGAAGGTGTGGACGAGGTGGTTGGGATCGTTGAGGCAGCGGTAGAGCAGGGGCGCGGCCTTGATCGAGCGCATGGTGCGCAGGGCGGAAGCGGCGCGTGTGCGTGCGCCCTGGTGGTTGCTGGTGGCAAGCAGCTCGCCCAGCACGGGCAGGGCGCTCTCGCCGCAGAGGGCCAGGCCATCGACGGCGGCCTGGCGCACAAAGCCGTCGTCGTCCTGCAGCAGGCCGGCCAGCAGCTCCAGGTGGGGGGCCACGGCCTGGGGCGCGCGTGCGTGCAGGTGGCCAAAGCCCAGCGCGGCAACCGAGCGCAGGTCGGGGCTGGGGTCGCGGGCGGCGGCCGCCAGGGCGTCGGCAGAGTCCGCAGCGCCGCAGTCGGCCAGGGCGCGCAGCACCCACCAGCGTAGGTCCTCCGAGGGGTGGACGGTGAGGACGAGCAGCGCCGGCTCGTCGTCGGGAGTGAGCGTAGCCACCCGCGCTTCGGTCGCCTCGTCAACGCCGGCGGCGACGGCGGCCAGGAATGCGGCCAGCGCCGGCGAGTGCGGCGGCAGTGCGGGCGGCAGTGTGGGCTGCGACGCGGGTGAGGGTTCAGGGGTGGACACGTTCAGGTTCCTTTGCCGAGCGGCCCCAAATTCCACCGCGCCGGCCATACGCACAACAAGATTCCTACTCCGCCGGGACGAGCGGTTCGAGCTGCACCCAGTCGAAATTGGCTTCGGCCACATCGCCGGTTGCGGTTGAGCCGAAGACGCCGACGTCGCCCGCCGGCAGCTCGATCAGCTCAGTGGCCCAAACGGCGACGCCGTTGGCGAAGGCGGTGACAGTCTCGCCGGTGTCCTCGACCAGCAGGTGATTGTAGTGGCCGGCGCTCTCAAGTTCGGGGATCTGCAGCCAATCCTGCAGCGTGGTCAGCGTGCCGTCCTCCAGCAGTTGCACGCGCAGGCGCGCCTGGCCGTCAACTTCCACCAGATAGACGTTGCCGCTGCTGAAGCGGCCGATGATGCCGGCGTAGCCCCACGGCGTCTCTTCGGGAATCTGGACGCTGGTGGAGAAGCGGAAGCGTGGGGTTTCGCCGGTGCCCAACGTGCTCCAGGCCACCACGCCGGGCAGCATGCGAATGCGGTAGACGCCCTGCGCCTCGATCACGCCCATCGACCAGCGGTCGGGCTGGAAGTCGCGCACGAGCGGGCCGTTGCTGTCGTTGAACTCCTCCTTGATGGTGGCATCACCGGCCCAGGCGAGGGTGGAACGGCCGGTGGCTCCTTCAAGGGCGAGCCCCGTGGTGGCACCGGCGCCGGCCAGGCCGCTGCGGCCCATGGCACGCGTCACCACCACACCCAGCGTCAGCAGCACCACCATGGCCACCAGCGCAACCGCCAGACCCTGCTGCGTGCGTGTGGCGCCGGGCGTGCCCTCGGGCGGGCGCATCACCATTTTGCGGGCGGTGGCACGGCGCGCCGAGAGGCCGATCTCCTGACGCTTGCGCGCAGAAGCCTCTGTATCGACATGCAGGTGCGTCATGGCAAGACCCTATCCTGGCAGCCTCGGATGGTGCAGCGTCAATGGTGGAACACGGTGGTGTGCAATGGCAGGCGTTATGTGCAATGGCGAGACGGCCCGGCGCGCCGCAGAATGGGCAGGGGAAATGGGTGCGGCTTCGGGTGAGACAGGGCAGGAACGGATTAACGAACGGGCAAGACTACGGGCAGGGGTACGGGAACGAATGGGCGCAAACAGTTGCGCGTGGAGGGTGGCGCGACCGCCCGTGCGCAGGCGCAGCGGCGCGCCTGCCTGCGCAGTATAGCACAGCCGGCGGGTGTGCGTTGCAGCAGTGCGCGCAGCACAACGGCCGCGAAACGAGCCTGCCCACTGCTGCGTGCAGTGGGCAGGCGTTTTTCTTGGCAACTGGGGGGGGCGAGGGCCGGCTAGACGACGATCGTCTGCGCGTGGGAGCTGTCGGCGGCGGGGAGCAGGCGGCCATCGGGCAGGCGCAGGCGGCAGGCAATGGGCAGCGCAGGCAGATGCACGCGCGTGCCGCCTGCGTGCGGCTCCACCGCAACCTCGTACACAGCGCCGCGCAGGCCGAAGCTGCTGCGTTCGGCCGCGCCGGGGTAGACGGCCAGTGTCAGCTCCGCCGGCTCGAGCGCATTGCCCACATCGCTGCCTAGCTCGCCCGGGGCGCCCAGGTGCAGCGACAGCACGGCCCCGGCTCGCACATAGATCGGGATGCGTTCCAGCGGGGCGTCGACCTCGATCCAGCGCCCGCCGGAGAGCCGTTCGCCGCTCCATAGCGCATACCAGTCGCCCACGGGCAGGTAGAGGCGCCGCTGCTGCGCGCCCTCGTCCAGCACTGGCGCCACCAGCAGGTCGCGGCCCAACATGTACTGGTCGGCAATCGCCCACACGGCCGGGTCGTCTGGGGCATCCAAAAGCAGCGCGCGCAACATGGGCTCGCCCGTTGCAGCGCTGTGGGCCGCCTCGCGCTGCAGCCAGGGCAGCAGATTCATGCGCAGGCGGGCAAAGAAGCGGAAGATCGGCAGCACGCGTGCGTCGCCGCTGCGCTCAGCGATGTGCCAGGGCGTGCGGTCCTTGCTCGCCTCGTGGGGCGCACTGTACTCGCTGTGGTACTGCATGATGGGGCAGAAGGCGGCCATCGCCGTACCACGCAGATAGAGCTCGGCCGAGGGCAGCGCCTCGCTGAAGCCCGCAATGTCCCACCCCCAGAAAGGGATGCCGCTGAGGCCGGCGCTGAGCCCGGCCACCAGCGAGCGGCGGAAGGCCTCCCAGGTCGAGTTCTCGTCGCCCGCCCAGTGGGCAGGGAAGGCGCCCACGCCCGTGTGGCCGGCGCGGCTGAAGGTCATCGCCTCGTCGCCGCGATGGGCGCGGGCAAAGCGGTGGTAGGCTCCCACATAGAGCGTGGGGTAGGCGTTGACCAGCTCGCGCCCCCTGCGCCCGTCGGCGGCGACCAGCGCGCGACCCTGCAGGTGCTCGCCGCCGTCGGTCTTGAAGCCGTCAACGCCCATCTCGTCGAGCAGGTAGGCGCGCTTCTGCATCCACCATGCGGTGGCGGCGGCGCTGGTGAAGTCGGGAATCAGCGCGCCGTTGAACCAGAAGGCCGGGTTGCGGTAGGGCGTGCCATCTTCCAGGCGCAGCACATAGCCGGCATCTAGCGCGTGCGCCGTGTCGGCCTCGTGCTGCGCGTGGAATGCTTCGGCCTGCTTGAGCGCCGGAATCTGCCAGAGCAGCAGGTGGATGCCCGCCGCGCGCAACTGCTGGGCCATGGCCTGCGGGTCCGGCCACGGGCCATCGGCCGGGAAGGTGAAGTCGGCCAGCTGCGGGCGCCAGTCGCCGGCGCGCGGCGTGTAGCAGGCGCCGTTCCAGATGTAGAAGGTGGTCTCGTCGCTCCACGCCTCGATCACCAGCGCCGTGGCAGGGATGGCGTGCGCCTGCGTCTGTGCCACCTCGTGCTCGACGCGCGCCTGCGTGTTCCATTCGTTGCTGCTCATCCACAGGCCAAAGGCCCACGCAGGCGGCGGCGCAAGCGGCTTGCCGGTCAGTTCCACCAGCGCGCGCACGCAGGCGGCCGGCTTGCCGGCGAAGAGGTCGACGGCGAGGTGGCCGCCGCTCTCGGCCTGCGCGTGGCAGCGCCAGCGGTCGGGCAGGGTGCGGCCAAAGTCGCAGTCAACGGGCGCGCTGCCCTCCACCAGCAAGGCAAAGCCGCGCGACGAAACAAAGAAGGGCACGGGCAGATAGGTGCGGTCGCCCTGGTTCTTGTACTGCTCGTAGACGGCGACGCCGGGCGCGCGCCCGCGCTGGTTGAGCGCGTCAAAGCGCTCGCCCATGCCCACAATCGCCTCGTCCTCGTCCAGCGCACCGCTCAGCTCGAGCGCGGCCAGGCGGCCGTCAGCCTCCTCCACCCAGCGCAGGCGCAGCGGAACCGTTGCGCCGCCGGCCACGAGCGTGATTCTCCCGTCGGGCGCCACCATCAAGCGTGCGTCGCCGGCGGCAAAGGTCACCGGCTCGGCCGCGCGCCCGCCCGCTGCGGCTGCCGGCTCGAGCGACACGCGCAGCGCGTGGGCAACAGGCAGCCGCTCGATGTGCAGGGTGGGGCCGGGCAGGCCATCCTCGCCCCACGTGCCCACGCGCAGACCCGCAGGTGAAGGTTCTGCCGCACCGACCGCGGCCAGTCGCCGCAGCCGGCGCACGCCAAAGCTGGTGCGCGGGTAGCTCGCCCGCGCACTGCGGCCCTCGGCCACCATCGAGTACTCCACGCAGTCGCTCGCCTCGAGCACGCCCAGCTCAACCAGCCAGCGGTCGGCGTCGTGGCCGCGTGCCAGCGCGCGGCCGTGGATTGGCGTCTGCGGCCGGCCATTGCGCGCCCATTCCAGGCGCACATGTTCTGCAGCGCCGCCCGGCGTGGTCAGAAAGCCCACCGAGACCATGTCGCCACCCACCGGGTCGCGCGGCGTGCGCTCGTCGGCGTCGGCCAGGTAGGGGTGGTCAGTGCCGTGGGGGCGATGCAGGATGCGCAGCGGCTCGCTCATTTCTCTTCTGTCCCAGCGTTCTCTGCTGTCCCGGTGTTGAGGACGTCAATCAGCACCAAATACATGGCGTGCGACCAGAGCAGCGGGCAGGCTACCGCGCCCCACTTCTCGATCCAGGGCTGCACGTGTTCGGGAAAGAGCGAGCGCGGCGTCACCTGTTCGGGCAGGTTGCCCTCGGCATCGGCCTGCGCGGCCACCCATTCGAGTAGCACGCGCGCACGCTCAGGCTCGCCCGCCTCGACGTAGAGCCAGCCCAGCCATGCCGTCAGCAGCAGCCACTCGCCGCCGCCATAGTAGACATCCTCGACGTAGCGGTGCACGCCCTGGTCGAGCAGGTCGTGCTCGATGCGCGCCAGCGTCGCGCGCATCACCGGGTGATCCAGCTCGAGCAGGCCGTAGGGGACGGCAGCGCTGAGCAGGCTGGCATCGACCAGCGGGCTGCCCACGAACTTGGCCAGCCGCCCCTCCACCACGCACTTTTCAAGCACAAAGGCGCGAATCGCCGCCGGTGTGCCGTCGGCCAGCGCGGGGTACAGCTGCGCCGCAGCAGCCAGGCCGCCGTGCAGCGCCGCCAGCGTTGCGGTGTGCTGCTCGTCGCCGAACTCCTCCCACCAGTCGTAGCAGGGATCCTGCCACATCGCGCGCAGGTAGTGGACAAGGCGCTCCACCTGCGGCGCCAGCTCGGCGGCGAGTGTGCGGTCGCCCGTGCGCGCCACGTAGTCGCCCAGCGCCCAGAGCCACGTGCCGTAGCCGTCGAGCTGGAAGTTGCCCCACTCCTCCTCGCCCTCCAGCCCTTCGAGCGTGAAGCGGCAGTGCATCTGCTCCTCGTTGTCGATGCGCTCGCCGGCCAGGCGGCGCGCCGTCAGGGCGGCCAGCTTGGCGTCGTAGCGGCGCAGCACGCCCCCCACCCAGCGGTGAAAGGCGGCGGCGCTTTGAGCCTGGCCGCTGCGCGCCATGGCGTGGGCAATGTGGCTGCCGTCACGCAGCCACGAATAGGCGTAGATGTCGAAACTGGGCGAGGCGACGTACGCGCCGCCGGGGTGCTGGTGCTCGCGAATCAGGGCAATGCTGTGTGCGGCGAGCGGCGAGTCGAGAGGGTTCATGGCTGGGTCCGGATTTGGAAAAGGAGTGGGGCGCGCAAAGCACAAGTCTACCTCCCTTGTGCTTTGCGCGCCCCGGTTTCTGAAGACGTTACGGCAGCAGCGCCTCGATCTCGGTCTTGGCCTGGTCCAGGGCTTCCTGCGGGGTCAGCTCGCCCAGCTTGGCCTGCTCCAGCAGCCGGTTGACGGCGTCCTGCATCTGCGCCTGCTGCTCGATCACGGGCGGCGTCACCAGCGTCTCCAGCGCTTCGAAGACGATGGTGCGCGAGGCGGGCGGCGTAATCGCCAGCCACTCGTCGAAGAGCGCCTGGTCGTTCAGGGCAGGCAGTTCCCAGTTGGCGGCCACACGGATGCGCGCCGCATCGGGGTCCGCCGTGAAGAACTTGGCCCACTCGCGCGCGGCTTCCTGGTTGGGGCTGGTGGCCGAGACGGCGACGGCGTTGGCGAAGAAGTGGTGCGCCTTCTGCGTGTTGCCCGGCTCCAGCGCGATGTCCCACGCGAAGGGCGCATCGGCCATGCCCGAGAACATCCAGATGCCCGTGCGCCACATGGCAATCTTGCCCTGCTTGAAGAGGTCGCCGTCGCTCACACCGGCCATGTCGGCATCGCTGGGGGCAATCTTGTGCGTGTTGATCTTGTCCACCATCCACTGCAGCGATTCGACGCAGCCCGGCTCGTTGATGGTGACGGTGGTGCGGTCTGCGCTGAAGACGCTGCAGCCGCTCTGTGCTGCGGTCTTGTAGAACTCCCAGAACTGCACCGGGCTGTAGGAGCCCCAGACGCCGGTTTCGGCGTTTGTGAGCGCCTTGGCGGCCTCAAGCTCCTCGGCCCAGGTCCAGTCGGCGGTGGGATAGGCCAGGCCGGCGGCGTCGAAGAGATCCTTGTTGTAGAAGAGCACAACGTTCGAGAAGGACTGCGGCAGACCGTACTGCACGCCGTCGAGGCTGAAGGCTTCGTAGGCGCGCGGGTAGAAGCGGCCGGTGAACTCGGTGTCGGCGGCCAGGTCGCTCAAATCAGCCAGCACACCCTTGGCGGCGTACGAGATGAAGTTCTCATAGTTCAGCTCGATTACGTCGGGCGCCGTGCCGCCGGCCACCAGCGTCTGCAGCTTGGTGAAGTAGTCGGCAAAGGGCGCCGTCTCGACCTTGACGGTGATCGACGGGTTGGCAGCCTCGAAGGCGGCGATCATCTCATCGAGCGCGTCCAGGTGGTCGGGCGCGGCCGAGAAGGTGAAGTAGGTGATCTCGGTGGCATCGCCGGCGGCGGCAGCAGCGTCACCCTCGGCGGGGGCTTCGGCGGCGGGCGCAGCAACCGGCGCCACACAGGCCGCGAGCAGCAGCGCGAACACAATCAGCAAAGCAAAGGGACGGGCAAGGCGTGCAGGCATCTTCATTCTCCTCGTAAATGGCAACCATTAAAACGGCAAAGCGAACAGGAGAGACGACAGGGTCAGGCGTACAGGGTCAAGCGTGCAGGATCAAGCGTGCAGGACAAGAATGGCGGCGCTACTTGATTCCGCTGAGCGCAACGCCGCGCACAAAGGCGCGTTGAGCCAGAAGGTAGATGAGGATGATTGGCGTCACGGTGATCACCGCGCCGGCCATCACCAGACTCCACTCGGTGGTGTAGCGCCCCTGGAGCATGGCCAGCCCCACGGGCAGCGTCATCAGCCGCTCGTCACGCGTCACAAAGAGCGGCCACAGGAAGCTGTTCCACGACCCCATCATCGCAAAGACGGAGAGCGTGGCCAGCGTCGGGCCAATCAGCGGCAGCACCACGTTGCGGAAGATCGTCCAGTGGTTGGCGCCGTCGAGGATCGCCGCCTCTTCGTACTCGCGCGGCACGTCGAGCATGGCCTGGCGCAGCAGGAAGGTGCCAAAGGCGCTGACGATGCCCGGCGCAATCAGCCCTTGATAGGTGTTCACCCAGCCCAGCCGCTGCATCAGGATGAAGAGCGGGGTAATCGTCACCTGCAGCGGCACCATCAGCGTGGCCAGGTAGAGCAGAAAGAGCGTCTCGCGCCCGCGCCAGCGCATGCGGGCAAAGGCATAGGCGGCCAGCGCGCAGGTTACCAGCTGCGCCAGCACCACGGCGCTGGTGACGATCAGGCTGTTGGCCAGCATGCGCGCCATGGGCACAATCTCGAGCACACGCCGGTAGCTCTCGAGCGTCGGCTCGCGGGGCAGAATCTGCGGCGGCAGGCTGAGCACCGCCCCCGGCGCTTTCAACGACGTGGTGACCATCCAGAGGAAGGGCACGATCATCAGCGCGCCAAAGAGCAGCAGCAGCAGATAGTGGAGCAGCCGGCCCGGGCGCAGCGCACGTCGCGCCGGCCGCGCCGCCGCCCGCGCCGGCAGCACCGGGGAGAGGTCGCCGGTCATGGCTGCTCTCCTTGCCCGCCCCGCCGCTGCAGCCGGAACTGGATCACGGTGACGACGAAGATCATGGCAAAGATCGCCCACGAGATCGTGGCGGCGTAGCCCATTTCGCCATAGGCGAAGGCGTGGCGCACCACCCGTTCCACCAGCACGGTGGTGGCGCCGGCCGGACCGCCCTCCGTCATCACCCACACCTGATCAAAGACCTGGAACGAGTTGATGAGCAGGATGATGGTGACAAAGAAGGTGGTTGGCCCAAGCAGCGGCAGCGTGATGTAGCGGAAGCGCCCCCACGTTCCCGCGCCGTCGAGCGAGGCCGCCTCGTGGTAGTCGTGGGGGATGGACTGCAGGCCGGCCAGGAAGATCACCATCACAAAGCCCAGGTCCTTCCAGACGCTGGTGAGGGTGATGGCGAACATGGCCCACTGCGGGTCGTAGAGCCAGCCCGGCCCCGTGATCCCCACCAGGCTGAGCAGATAATTGACGAGCCCGTAGCGGGGGTTGAAGAGCCAGCTCCAGAGCAGCGCCACCGCCACCCAGGATGAGACCACAGGCAGGAAGAAGCTGGTGCGGATGAAGCCGATCCCGCGCAGCGGCGCATCGAGCGCGAGCGCCGCACCCAGCCCAGCCACCAGCACCAGCGGCAGATAGCCGGCGATGAAGGTAAGCGTGTGGCGCAGCGCGGCCCAGAACTCCGGGTCGTGCCAAAGGCGGAGATAGTTGGCGGCGCCCACAAACTCGGGCGGCGTCAGCAGGTCCCAGTCGAAGAGCGTGAGCAGCAGCGAGGCCAGGATCGGCAGCACAATGAAGATCAGCAGGCCGCCCAGTCCCGGCAGCAGAAAGAAGAGCAGCCAGCCGAACTCGCTGCGGGCGCGGCGTGGTTTGGGCGTGGCAGGCAGGGCGGTGGAGGCCATCGTGCGTCTCTCCTCAGCCTGGCCGCAGCGCAGCGTCGCCGGAACGGGCCGTCAGCGAGGGGCGCACCTCTTGCCCCTGGCGCAGCGACGGCTCGAAGAGTTCGCCCAGCAGCAGGCTGGCGGCGCCGCGCGCCCAGGCTTCGTCGCCCCACGGCCCGGTCACAACCGGCACGTGGTCGAAGAGGCCGTTGAAGGAGTGCTCGCGCAGGGCGGAGGCAAAGGGGTCCATCAGCAGCCCGCCGGCGCGTGTGCCTTCACCGCCGACGATGATCAGCCCAGGATTGATCAGGTTGACGGCGTTGGCGGCGGCGATGCCCAGCGTGCGCCCCGCCTGGGCGAAGATCGCCTGCAGCTGCGCGTCGCCCCCCTGCGCACCGTCCACGGCCTCCTGGATCGTCAGTTGCCGGCCAAGGGCGGCGGCGGCCTGCTGCTCCAGCGCGCGGTCGCTCACCAGCGCCTCCAGGCAGCCGCGCTTGCCGCAGGCGCAGAGCGGGCCGTTCAGGTCCACCGTCATATGGCCAAACTCGCCGGCGCCGCCGGTTGCGCCCCGGTAGAGCCGCCCATCGAGCACCATGCCCATGCCCACGCCGCGCCCCAGGCTGATGACCATAAAGCTGGGCACGCTGCGCCCGGCGCCAAACCACTGCTCGGCCGCCGTCAGCGCGTTGACGTCGTTGTCGATCACCACCGGCAGGTCGAGCTGCGCCTCGAGCAGGCTGCCGAAGGCCAGGTTGTTCCAGCCAAAATAGGTGGCGTGGCGTACCAGCGCGCCGCTTCTGTCCACCACGCCAGCCAGCCCCACGCCCACACCAAAGAGCGGCTGCGCGTTGGCTTCGGCGGCCAGCGCCTTGACCGCCGTCGCCAGCGTCTCGACGATCGCCTGCGGGTCGGTACTGGGGAGGGGCGCCTCGCTGTAGGCGAGGATGGTCGCCTCGAGGTCGGTAAGGACGAGGATGGCGCGCTCTTCGGTGAGCTTGGCGCCGACGACGTGGCCGGCGCGCGGGTTGAGCGCGAGCAGCACGGGGGGCCGGCCGCCGGTCGAGGCACCGGTGGCGCGCTCGTAGAGCAGGCCAGCCTCGATCAGCTCGGCGGTGATTGACGAGACGGTGGGCAGCGCCAACTGCGTGCGGGCCGCCACTTCGGTGCGCGAGAGCGGCCCCACGGTACGGATGGCGTTGAGCACCAGCGCCTGGTTAATCTCGCGGATCAGATGTTTGCTGCCTGTACGCAGTGTGAGCATAGCAGGGAACGTCACTATATTAAGTTACTGAAGTAAGTGCCCTTCCACTGTAGCACCGGCCCTGGCGGCTGTCAATCCCCCAATTTGTCGGTCTGTTACTTTGCCGGCGGGTAGAAAAAAACAGAGCGTAAAAAGTACACGGAAACAACGGAAACTACAGGATGGTTGGCTGAGCATGCACGATTGGGCAAGCTACCGGTCTGGCCGGCAATTGTTTTTCCTGTAGTTTCCGTTGTTTCTGTGTACTTTTTACGCTCTGTTTTTTCTACCCGCCGGCCATGCCCCCGTCCTGGCGCGCGACGCGGGCACAAAAGAGAGGCCGGTCCAGGATGCGCTGACCTGGGCCGGCCTCTGGGTTTGTCGCGCGCAGAGCGGCTGCTTCACCCGCGCGCGCTTGCAACTGTTGAAACGGTGACTTCTACTCGTTACTCCTCGTCATCACTATGACAGGATATGCAAGGAGTGAAATCCTCTTCATGATGACAAGAAAGATAGCAGTACCCGATGTCGGCTTGCTGAATCACCACCGATGCGGTCACCGGCAACGCATGGACTTCGTGGCAGTTCTTGCAGTTGAAGACCTTTGTGGATGTGTGGGGCACGTACATGTGTGGATTCGCCACAACGTCCTCCACGACGAACGCGCCTTCTGTACGCGCCACGAGCTCCTCGAAGGGTCCGTGGCAGCCAAGACAGAACTCCACATCGGCCACTTCGGGCAAGGGCGGTGGCGCGACTTCGCCATCTTCCGAAAGATGGCAATAGAGGCAGACACCGTCGGTCCTGTCACGATGATCGGCAGGCGCCGGTACGCGGCCTGTCTCCACTTCGTGGCAATCCTGGCAATCGGGGCGTTTGATTACGCTGTGCGTAATAACGGGAGGTGTGGTCTCTTCTCCGCCAGTCGCTCCCGATGCTGACTCGTCATCGGCAACCTCGATTGTGGTTGCGGGCTGGGCCAGCGGCGAAGCGGCGGATATTCTGGGGTCGGTAATGGGCACGCAGGCTGCGATCCACAGCGACAGCAACCCAAGCAGGGCGACTGCGCTGAAAAGCGTACCCGCGTTCGGTTTACGTTTGGACAGCAAAACCTGTCTCCGATCTAGTCACTGCTCCTGCCACTGCGCTGAGCGGCCACTGCACCGAGCGGCCACTGCACCGAGCGGCCACTGCACCGAGCGGCCACTGCACCGAGCGGCCACTGCACCGAGCGGCCACTGCACCGAGCGGCCACTGCGCCGGGTTCACGTGCTGCAATCGCTGGGTGGCGCCGATACGTCTCGAGCGCCGGCACGCCTGCGCCTTGACCACAGCGCCGATGCGCATGCCGAACATGGCAACGGACAGCTATGCAGTCTTCTTCTCCACCTTCCACAAGTTGCCGCGATAGTCCTCAACGAAGCGTGCGGGGGTCAACTCTGCGCGAATGGTTGTGTCGCCCGTCACAGTGACATTCATCCGCAAGTTATCGTACTCGCCCTTCGTTACGTGGAGGACGTAGTCACCAGCTGCCGCCGCCAGCCTGAACAGACCGCTGGAATCGGCATGGCCGCCGTACGGGCGCAGCGTCACGCGCGCGTTCGCAACGGGCGCCTTGGTGTCCCGATTCACAATTTCTACCGTCACCGCGTGTTCGGCTTTTTCAGCAACGCTCAAGCTGAAGGTGAAGACAGCAGCCTCGTGTGCAGGTTCCAATGCCGGTTTGGGCAGTACGACCTGCATTTTGTGAATTCCCTTGGACGCCGGTGCGCGCAGCTTCACCTCCGTCCAGTACAAGTCGATCGCCTGCGAATAGGGTGCCGCGCTCAAGACACCTGTTGCGACTGTTGTCCCCTCGAGGTTATTGACGACAACCTGCTGGCCGGCAAGACGACACCCGCGTGCGCACTTCGCACCGATCTTGATCCTGAAGTCGGTATCGAGTATGACCGGTGAACCGATATCCCAAACGGCAATACTGGTCGCGTGAGGCGCGACGTCCGTCGAGGCGCACCTCTCCGAAAGCGGCGCCATCTCTGCGCCGGCCTCTACCTGGTTGGAATCCGGCAGAACGGGGGGATGGTGCGCAGTATGTACAGCAACAGGATCCATTGCGATAGACTCCAATAAACAGATCGCCCTGCCTCCAGCGTGAGCGACAGGAAACATCCCAGGGGCGGACGACACAATCGCCCCTGGGATGCCCTGGGTCACTTCACAGCCTGGCAAGACGGCTGATTGGCCTACTTGTCGGCCATCTCCATGATGTTCGTGGCGACCGCATAGGCGCTGCTGATGTTCTTGCCGTGCCCATGCATGCCCTGCCCGGTGGCAACCTCACCTACCGCAAAGAGACCGGGGATCACCACTCCGTCCTTGTCAAGCACCTGGAACTTGCCGTCGGTCCAGATGCCGGACAGCGTATCGTGGCCGGCGGGCGTCGCCCACGCAGCATAGAACGGAGGCTTCTCGATCTTGTACGAGGGATTCTCTCTGCCGAAGTCCTCGTCAACGCCAGCATCCACGAACTCGTTATAGCGGGAGACCGTCTCTTCGAGGTTTTCAGCAGGCATCGGATAGTCCTCGTAGAACTTGTTCACGATGACCTCTGCCAACTCGGCGAGCGTGTCTGCGCTGAAGAAGTAGCCACCTTCAATGTCAACACTGGGAGGACCGGAGACATCCCACCCCTGCCGTTCCACCTGGTCGGCATCAAAGATGCCCCAGATCGGTCCACCCACGCGGCGCGCGTCGTCGGTATCTGCATCCAGAACCGCGCTGCCCATGGCGGCCGCCAGCCAGTCATAGCTTCGGGTGTCTTCCTGGAAGAATCGCTGCCCAAGCATGTTGACGTAGATCAGCCCGGCGGTTGCGTCTTCAGCCTCGGCATCCAACCCCTGCGCGCGAACCAGCGGCCAGATCGGGCTTTCTGGCGAGAAGGTGCCGACCCGATAGCCATACTGGGCGCCGATGCCTCTCATCTTCGCCAGAGCCGAACCCGCTTCCTGCGTCTGGTTGGCCGTGGCCCCAAGCGAAGCCCCGATTGCCAGGCAGGCAAGTTCGCCGCTGGCGTCCTGGAAGCTGAAGGGGTCGCCACCCACACCGTGCGCGTGCTCCGGCCCATAACGCGGATCGAAGATCTGGTGGAACTTCCAGTTGCTGGTGCTGCCACCTGTGGCCACGATCAGAGCCTTGTTCGCCTTGACGGTCACCGTCTCGGTCGAATCAATGTTGCCATCGGTGAAGGTGTCGACCAGCGGCTCGTCGCTGCCGGGAACCATTCGTGGCGAATAGCTGGCCTGGACGCCGACGACCGGACCTGTCCCGTCCTCGTCCCGGAAAATCTTGTCCATATGATGGTTCATGATGAACTGGACGCCCTTCTTGCGGGCGCTCACCTCGAGCGGGCGGGTGAGGCCGATGCCGGGCGTGCTGCTCAGGGCCGGTTCAGTCCAGCCCTCGGGGTCCGTCGTAATGGTGCGCGGCACCGAATCGGCGCCTGTGCCACCTTGCAGGTAACTGCCGGCATCGCCACGCAGCGTGGTGTCGTCCAGATGCACCCAGCCGTTTTCCAGCAGGAACTCAAACGCTGCCGGATGCGAATTGGCTGCGCCGCGCACAACCTCGCGGATGTTGTAGCGGGCGATCGGCACTGCAGGGTGGGTATGGTCCAGATAGTACTGGGTGGGCGAGTCCTCAACTCCCATTCTCTTCTGCACGCTCGTGCCGCCGCCAAGGTGTACGTGCCCACCACTCGTCAACGCATGGCCGCCGCAAGCGAAGTTCGCTTCAACGACAATGACCGAGGCGCCGAGGTCTACGGCCCGGATGGCTGAAACCAGGCCACAGATGCCGCCGCCGACGATGACAACGTCTGCCTCGTGATCCCACGACTCGGGGAGTGGGTCGGCGGTGGCCTGCGCCTTGCCTGCTGCCATGGCGGGCTTGTACCCTGCCAGCGCACCCGTGCTGACGAGAGCCACGGCGCCGGTTGCCTGGAAGAACTGCCGGCGTGAAAGCTTGGTCTGGTCCTTCTCTGCAGAACTCATAAACATCCTCTCAATTAGGGTTGAATAGATGAAGTGTTGAATTGATGAGATGCTGACGCTGCATGAACCGATACGCACATTGTGAATTATGGCACAATCGAAACGCGGATTTTGCCCTCAAAACCGAGTCAGCAATCGTAGATCCGGCCACCCGTTGCGTGGGTTGGACGCAGTGCGCGGCGATGGGTCGCTTCCAAACGTGCTGAGTCGCTGCGCCTGCCCTGATTGTCTACCGTTGACAGATTGGGGAACAGGGATTGCAGTCTGCGACCCAGAGGAACTGCGGGGACCTGATACCGCCTTCAGATGGAGTGATGATACTTCGTGAAGAAATTCACTATCTTTGGCGTCCTTACGATATGCCGCAAACGAGTTTTTGTCAACCCCCGATTCGGGCACATTCTCGCGCGCCGCAAATACATTCAGCGCTTATGCTCGATGAAAAGGTCCGCCCCGCGCGCCCGTTGCGCCTTTGACCAGCGCGCCGGCGCGCGGTATGCTCCACAGCGACCATGCAGCATACCGACCTGATCCTGCTGACCCGACTAATCCCCCCGCGCCCACACCGGCGCTTCCTCGCGCGCCCCCGCCTGCGCGCGCGGCTGCTCGAGGCGCTTGACTACCGCCTCACCACCGTACAGGCAGGCACCGGCTACGGCAAGACCACCGCGCTCGCCTCGCTGCGCAGCGAGCGCACCCTTCTGCTCTGGTACACCCTCGACGAATCCGATCGCGACGTGCAGCAGTTCCTGGCCTATCTGATCGCCGCCGTGCGCATGCAGTTGCCCCAGGCGGCCGAGGCGCCCCAGGCGCTGCTCGCCGAACTGGCCACCGGCAGCGCCGTCGCCCCGTCGCAGGTACTCGATGCGCTGATCAACGCCCTCGCCGCCCGCCTCGCCACGCCCACGCTGCTCATCCTCGACGACTACCAGGCGGTGGCCGACGCGCCGGAGGTCGGCGCGCTGGTTGAACGGCTGATCACCTTTGCACCGGCCGACCTGCACGTGGTGATCTCGAGCTGGCAGCCGGTGCGCTTTGCCGGGCTGGCCCACTGGCGCGGCCGCGGCGAGCTGCTGGAGCTGGACCGGCGCGACCTGGCCTTTGGCGCCGAGGAGACCGCCGAGCTCTTTCGCCAGAACGCCACCAGCTTGCGCGCCGAAGAGGTTGCCCTGCTGCACGACAAGACCGAGGGCTGGCCGATTGTGGTGCAGCTGGTGGGGCAGGGCTTGCAGAGCGGCGCCGGTATGGACGTGGGCGCGCTGCTGACGAAGAACCTGGGCGGCCCCTCGGCCGCGCTCTTCGACTTTCTGGCGCGCGAGCTGCTCGAACGGCAGCCGCGCGAGATGGTTGACTTTCTGCGCGAGACGGCGATCCTGCGCGAGCTGACGCCGGCGGCCTGCGACGCCGTGCGCCGCGACCCCGAATCGGGCGCGAGCGCGCCACTGCTCAAACAGTTGCATGCCATGGGGCTCTTTGTCGTAGCACTGGGCGACGAGCAGTACCGCTACCACCATCTCTTCCACGACTTTCTGCGTGCGCAAACGGCAGCCGACGCCGCCGGCAACCGCGAACGCCACCGCCGCGCCGCAACCTTCTATGCTGGTCAAGGCGAGGTGGCGTCGGCGATTCCCCACTGGCTCGAGGCGGGCGAGTTCAACGAGGCGGCCAACGCCATCGCCGGCATCGGCGAGATGCTGCTGCAGGCGGGCGGCCTCAACCGTCTGGCCGACTGGATCGACGCGCTGCCGCCCCAAATCCTGGGCGAACGGGCCCGTCTGCAGGCGCTGCTGGGCGACGTCTACCGCCTGCGCAGCCACTTCGACAGCGCGCTGGCCTGGTATTCGCAGGCCGAAAAGAGCTGGCGGGCACGTGGTGACGCCGCCGGCACCAGCCGCGCCCTGCGCGGGCAGGCCATGATCTACCTCGACACCGTGCGCGCGGCGCAGGCCGAGACGCTGCTGCAGGAGGCGCTGCGCCTGGCCGACGGCACCCCCGACCGCGAGGCGCGCGCCCGCCTGCTGCTGCTGATGGCCGAGAACAAGCTCAACCTGGGCAAGCCGGTGGAGGCCGAAGCGCTGCGCAGCACGGCCGAATCGCTGCGCAGCGAGGCGCCCGACGACGACACGCTGGACGCGCGCGTGAAGCTGCGCACAGGGCGGCTGGTAGAGGCGCGCCAGGCGCTTGAGGCGCTGGCCGCCAGCGAGCAGCGCGCCGCCCGCTCGGACCCGCACGGCGCCGGTGGGCCGCCGCGCGCCCACCGCGAAACCGTGCTGCTGCTTTCGCTGGTGGATGCGCTGATGGGGCAGAAGGAGCGCGCGTACGCGCTGGCCCAGGAAGGCATCGCGCTGGGCGCGCGCCTGCAGTCGCCCTTCATCACCGCCGTCGCCTGGATGCGGCTGGGCCACGCGCTGCAGCTGGGGGCGGGCGCGCCGTCATCGCCCGCAGGCCCGAGCGAGCCTCCAACCGGCGGGGCGGCGCTGCGGCCCGTGGGCGATGACGGCGCGATCGGCTGCTACCGTTCGGCGATCGCGCTGGGCGACAGCCTGGCCGTGCGCCGCACCCGCGCCGAGGCGATGTGGGGATTGACGCGCGCCCACGGCTACAGCGGCGATCTGGAACTGGCCGCCGCCTGCGCCGCCGAGGGGCTGGAGATCGCGCAGGACTCGGGCGACGTTTGGCTGATGGCGCTGGCAAATCTGGCGCTGGGCGCAAGCTATGTGCTGGCCGGCCGCAGCCACGAGGCGCAGCCAGTGCTGGGCCAGGCGCTGAGCGCGTTCCGCGAGTGCTCGGATTCGTTCGGGCGCGCCGCCGCCCGCCTCTGGATGGCGATGGTAAACCTCGAGTTGGCGCGCGCGGCCGGCGCAGCGGGTGCAGCCAAGGAGGAGCAAGCCAGCGCGAGCGCAGGCGACGAGAGCGGCGCCATGAGCCGCTTTGTCACCTCGGCCGGCGAGCTGCTCGCGCTCTGCGAAGCCAATGGCTACGACTTTCTGCTCACCGCGCCCAGCCTGCTTGGCCCGCCCGACGAGCGGCGCATGGCGCCCCTGCTGCTCGAAGCGCGCGCGCGCAACATCCATTCCGCCTATGCCACACGCCTGCTAGGCACGATGGGTCTGGCCCAGTTGCGGCTGCACCCGGGCTACCAGCTGCGCGTGCGCACGCTGGGCGCGTTTCGCGTCTGGCGCGGCGCGCACGAGGTGGAGGGGAAGCAGTGGCAGCGCGACAAGGCGCGCCAACTCTTCCAGCTGCTGCTCACCGAGCGGGGGCCGACGCTGGGCAGCCGCAGCGCCGCCACACCCGGCTCGCCCCGCCGCGCCGCAGAGGAGCAGCCGGCCGGCGCGCCCCAGTTGCGCGCCCCGCTGGGCGGCGCCTGGCTGCAGCGCGCCCAGATCGTCGAGCGGCTCTGGCCCGAGCTGGAGCCCGAAGCCGCCGTGCGCGACTTCAAGGTGGCGCTCAACGCGCTCGTCCACGCGCTCGAGCCGGAGGGCGGGCAGGCAAGCGGAGCGCGCACCTTCTACTTCATCGAGCGCGAGGGCACGGCCTATCGCCTGCGCCCCGAAGCCGACATCCAGCTCGACGCCGCCGAGTTCGAGGCGCTCTGCCGCTGCGGGCTGCAGGGCGCGCAGGACGAGCGCACGCTGGCTGCTCTGCGCGGCGCCGTCGCCCTCTACGCCGGCGACTACCTGCCCGAGGCGCTCTATGATGACTGGGCCGCCGCCGAACGCGAGCGGCTGCGCATGCTCTACCTGCGCAGCGCCGACCGCCTGGCCACCGCCCTGGTGGAGCTGGGCCAGAGCGACGAAGCGCTCGACCTCTGCCAGGCGCTGCTTGCCCACGATTCCTGCTGGGAGCACGCCTACCAGCTGATGATCACGATCTACCTGCGCCAGGGCAACCGTGCGCTGGCGCGCCGCGTCTTTGCCCGCTGCGCCGAGGTGCTGCGCGCCGAACTCGACGTGCCCCCTTCCGACGAGACCGTGGCGCTGCTCGCCGCCGGCTAACTCCTTCCTCGTCTCTCCCCGCCGCCACCGCCAACTCCCGCGCCCATTTTGTTTCTGTTACCGATTTGTTACTGCACCTCGCTACACTCGGTGCAGTTCCTCACCGCGCCCCGCGCGGTCTCCGTTTCCCTCCATACCCGATCAGTCCTGGCTAGGACGCTGTCATGCGCGATCCCAACGTTGCGGTCGGTGCTGCAGAGAGTTCGCACCCCACCCAACCCACCGCCCAACAACCCACCGTCGGCATTGTCAGCGTCGGCACCTATCTGCCTGCGCCGGTAATGACCGCCGCCGACATCGCGCGCGCCAGCGGCATCGAAGAGTGGGTGATCCGCGACAAGTTCGGCATCACCAGCAAGCACGTGCCGGGGCCGGACGACCACACCAACCGCATGGCGATTCTGGCCGCGCAGGATTGCCTGGCGCGCTGCGCCGTGAAGGCCGACGAGATCGACGTCGTGCTCTGCACCACCGAGGAGTGGAAGGAGTACCTGCTCTGGACGGCGGGCATCCACCTCGCGCACGAGATCGGCGCCACGCGCGCCTGGGCGCTCGACGTGCAGATGCGCTGCGGCACTACCATCGCCGCACTCAAGCTCGCCAAGGACCTGATGCTGGCCGACCCCGACGTCAACACCGTGCTCATCGCCGGCGGCTACCGCAACGGCGACCTGCTCGACTACCGCAACCACCGCACCAGCTTCATGTTCAACCTGGGCGCAGGCGGCGGCGCGCTGCTGCTGCGCAAAAACTGGCCCCGCAACCAACTGCTGGGCAGCCATCTGATCACCGACGGCAGCATGAGCGAGCATGTGGTGGTGCCCGCCAGCGGCACGCGCCAGTTCCCCACCGACGCGGCGCGCGCCCAGGGGCTCTTTGCGCTCGACCTGGTGCAGCCCGAGGCGATGAAGAACCGGCTCAACGCCGTCTCGATGGAGAACTGGATGTTCTGCATCGACGAGGCGCTGCGCAAGAGCGGGCCGGCCGGCGCGCCGCTCACCCGCGCCGACGTGGGCTTCCTCAACGTGTTGCACATGAAGCCCTCGGCCCACCTCGACATGCTGCAGCGCCTTGGCCTGCGCGAGGATCAGTCCGTCTACCTCTCGGAGTTCGGCCACATTGGCCAGCAGGACGCCATCTTTTCGATCGCTGAAGGGTTGCGCCAGGGCCACCTGCACGACGGCGACCTGATGGCAATCGTGGCCGCCGGCATCGGCTATGCCTGGGGCGCGTCCATCGTGCGCTGGGGCTAGCGTTGCCCTGCAAGCAGATCACCTGAATCGGCAGCTCTTGTCGCGCAGCGCGCGCGACCGACCTATAAGGAACCGCACATGCGATTGAAGAACAAGGTGACGCTGGTAACCGGCGCCGCCGCCGGGATTGGCAAGGCCACGGCGCTCAAGTTCGCCGCCGAGGGGGCAACCGTCGTGATCTGCGACGTCAACGAAGAGGCCGGCCAGGCCACCGCCGCCGAGCTGGGGCCGGACGCCGCCTTCTACAAGGTGAATGTGGCCGACCGCGCCGCCGCCCAGGGCTGGGTGGATGCCGTGGTCGCCCGCTACGGCCGCATCGACGTGCTGGTGAACAACGCCGGCATTGTGCGCGACAACCAACTGGTGCGCATCAAGGATGGCGAACTGGTCAAGCAGATGCCCGAGGCCGACTTCGACAGCGTGATCGCCGTCAACCTCAAGGGCGTCTTCAACTGCACGCAGGCCGTGGCGCCGGTTATGGTGCGCCAGGGCGGCGGCGTGATCCTCAGCGCCAGCTCGGTGGTGGGGCTGGACGGCAACTTCGGCCAGACCAACTACGTCGCCACCAAGGCCGCCGTGGTGGGCATGACGAAGGTGTGGGCGCGCGAGCTGGGCAAGTTCGGCATCCGCGTCAACGCCGTGGCGCCGGGCTTCACCGCCACCGAAATCCTCTCGGCCATGCCCGAAAAGGTGATCGACGGCATGGTGGCACGCACGCCGCTGGGGCGCATGGGCCAGCCCGAGGACATTGCCAACGCCTACTGCTTCCTGGCCAGCGACGACGCGTCGTTCATTTCGGGCGCCGTGCTGCGCGTGGATGGCGGCCTGGTGGTGGGCACCTGAGGAGAACCATGAGCAACCGTTACGCAACCATCATCGGCACCGGGCGCTACCTGCCGCCCATTGAGCGCACAAACGCCGAGCTGCGCGCCCGCTTTGGCGAGGTGATCGACAAGTTCGAAAAGGCGACCTCGATCGTCACCCGCTTCCACGCGCCGGAGGAGTGGGCGACCTCGGACCTGGCCGTCGAGGCCGGACGCCGCGCCCTGGAAGACGCCGGCATCCGCGCCGACCAGCTGGATATGGTGCTGCTGGGCACCGACAGCCCGGATTTCATCACGCCCGCCACTTCGGTGGTGGTGCAGCACAAGCTGGGCGCCACCAACGCCGGCAGCTTCGACATCGGCTGCGCGTGCGCGTCCTTCCCCACCGGCCTGGTGCAGGCGGCGGGCATGATCGCCACCAACCCGCACATGCGCTACATCCTCGTCATCGGCGCCTACATGATGCACAAGCTCGCCGACATGGAGCACGACCCCGTCTGCTTCTACTACGGCGACGGCGCCGGCGCCGCGGTACTGGCGGCCGACGACAAGCCGGGCTTCGTCAGCTCCACCTTCTTTGCCGACGGCTCGTTTGCGCCCAACTGGGGCATCTATGCCGGCGGCACGGCCGAACCGGCCACTGTCGAGAATGTGCAGGCAGGCAAGACGCAGGTGCGCTTCGTCTCGCCCTTCCCGGCCAGCGTCAACAACGAGGGCTGGCCCAAGCGGGTACGCGAGCTGGCCGCCAACGGCAACTTCGCGCTCGAAGAGATTGACCTGATCATCTTCACACAGGTGCGGCTCAACAGCATCGAACTGGTGATGGCCGATCTGGGGCTGCCCATGGCGCGCGCCCACTGGATTATGGACCGCTGGGGCTACACCGGCTCGGCCTGCCTGCCCATGTGCTTCGACGAGGCGCGCGAGCTGGGCAAGGTCAAATCGGGCGATCTGGTGGTCTTTGTTGGTTCGGGCGTGGGCTACAACCAGGCCGGCGCCGCCTTCCGCATGCCCTGATTCCACTTGTTCCGTAGCCAGATAGACACCGTGCGCCGTCGACGGCCCTGCAGAGGAGAACTGCCATGACCGATATTCCCGTACTACCCGGCATTACGTCGACCTTTGTCGAGACGCCCCGCCTGCGCCAGCATCTGCTCGCCTGCGGGCCGGCCGACGGCGCACCGATCCTCTTCCTGCATGGCAACTTCTCGGCCGCGACCTTCTGGGAAGAGCTGATGCTCGCCCTGGCCGACCACGGCTTCCGCTGCTACGCACCCGACCTGCGCGGCTATGGCTGGAGCGAGGACAAGCTGATCGATGCCACGCGCGGCTACCGCGACTGGGCCGACGACGTGCTCGAGCTGCTCGACGCGCTGGGTGTGGCGCGCACGCACGTGGTGGGCTGGTCGATGAGCGGCGGTATCGTCTACCGGCTGATCGCCGACCACCCCGAGCGGGTGATCACGGCCACCCTGCAGGCACCGGCGAGCCCGTACGGCTTTGGCGGCACGCGCGACATCGCCGGCACGCCCACCTTCGAGGACGGCGCCGGTTCGGGCGGCGGCGTGGTCAGCACTGCCTTCATCGAACGCATTCAGGCCGGCGACCGCAGCGCCGACGACGCCAACTCGCCGCGCAACATCATCAACAGCTTCTACTACAAGGCGCCCTTCACCGCCGCCCGCGAGGAGGATTTCCTTACCGCCGCGCTGCAGGAGAAGACGGGCAGCGAGCGCTACCCTGGTGACTTTGTGGCCTCGCCCAACTGGCCCAACGCTGCGCCGGGCAAGCTGGGGCCCGTCAACTGCTGGTCGCCGCTCTACCTGCGCGGCGAGGTGGATGCGCTGCTGGCCGCCAGCCCCAAGCCGCCCGTGCTCTGGATCCACGGCGACAGCGACATGGTGGTGGGCGACAACTCGATGTTCGACCTGGCAGCGCTGGGCAAGCTGGGCTATGTGCCGGGCTGGCCCGGCGACGAGGTGGCGCCGCCCCAACCCATGATCGGCCAGACGCGCGCCGTTCTCGAGCGCTACGCCGCCGCCGGGGGCTCGTACCGCGAGCTGCTGCTGGCCGACTGCGCCCACTCGCCCCACATCGAAAAGCCCGACGCCTGGCTGGCCGCCTTCCTGGAGTTTGTCGCGTCATGAACGCCCGCGAGCTCTACCGCAGCAAGCTGCTGACGATCCCCGAAGCGGTGGGGCTGGTGCGCTCCGGCCAATCGATCGCCACCGCGATGGCCGCCGCCGAACCGACGGGGCTGCTCACCGAGCTGGGCAATCACCGCGACCGGCTGCGCGACGTCACCGTCTGGGTCTGTCTGCCGCTGCGCCTCTACGACTTCATCCTCAAGCCCGAGATGTCGGGCCACTTCTTCGTGGAGAACTGGTTCTACGGCGCACCCGATCGCGAGGTGCATCCGCAGGGGCGCACGTCGTACATTCCCAACAACCTGCATCAGGCCTCGTCGGGCAAGCTCAAGGCGTCGCAGGGACGGGTCAACGTTTACTGGGGCACGGCCACACCGCCCGACGCCCACGGCTACATGTCGCTCTCGCTCTCGCTGGTGATCGAGAAGCAGCTGATCGAAGCGGCCGACCTGGTGGTGCTCGAGATCAACGAGCGGCTGCCGCGCACGCTGGGCGATACGCAGATCCACATCTCGGAGGTGGACCACGTGGTGGAGAACCATGTGCCCCTCTTCGAGCTGCCCAGCGCCCACCCTGCGCCGTGGGAGGAGGCGATCGGCGGCTACGTGGCCGACCTGATCGAGGATGGCTCGACGCTGCAACTGGGCATCGGCGGCATTCCCAACGCCATCGCCTCGCTGCTCGTCAACCACCGCGACCTGGGCGTGCACACCGAGATGTTCACCACCGGCATCGTCGACCTCTTCGAGGCGGGCGTGATCACCGGGCGGCGCAAGAGCCAGTGGAAGGGCAAGATGGTGGGCGCGTTCGCCCTGGGCGAGCAGCGGCTCTACGACTTTCTGCACAACAACATCGCAGTCGAGCTGCTGCCCGGCTACATCACAAACGACCCCTATGTGATTGGGCGCAACAGCAAGATGGTGAGCGTGAACACCGCGCTGCAGGTGGATTGCTACGGCCAGGTCTGCTCGCAGAGCATTGGCCCGCGCCACTTTTCGGGCACAGGCGGCCAGCTCGACACCCACCGCGGCGCTCAGCGCTCGGAAGGTGGGCGCGGCATCATCGCCCTGCGCTCGACGGCGAAGAGCGACACGATCTCGACGATCGTGCCGGTGCTGACGCCGGGCGCCGAAGTCACCGTGCCGGGCCAGGATGTCGACACGATCGTCACCGAATACGGCGTGGCCGAGCTGCGCGGGCGTTCGGTAAAGGAGCGCACCGAGGCGCTGATCCAGATCGCGCACCCCAGCTTCCGCGCCTGGATCCGCGACGAGGTGGAGCGGATGGGGATTGTGCCCCGCTTGCAGGTGCCCGGCTACGAGACCCAAACGCCCAACCCGGCCTGAGACGTGGCGAGCGCTGCCCGGCAGGCGCAGCAAGCCAAAGGAGGAAGGATGAAGAACCGAAATCTGGGGCGCGGTGTGGCTGTGGTCGGTGTGGGCAACTCGCACTTTGGCGCCTTCGCCGACAAGAGCAGCCGCGACCTCTTTGTCGAGGCCTACGCCGACCTGCGTGGCTCCGTCGACAAGGGCATGGACCCGCGCACGATCGAGGCGCTCTACCTGGGCAACTTCTCGAGCGAGCTCTTTGAAGGGCAGGGGCACACGGCGCCGATCATGGCCGACGCCGTAGGCCTGCTGCCGGTGCCGGCCGTGCGCGTGGAGGATGCCTGCGCCAGCGGCGGCGTGGCGCTGCGCCAGGGCATCATGGCGATCGCCTCGGGGCTGAATGACGTGGTGCTGGTGGGCGGCGTCGAACGCATGACGCGCCTGCCCATCGCCCAGGTGACGGATGCGCTGGGCGCCGCCGCCGACGTGCTCTACGAGGTGCCCGCCGGCTTCACCTTCCCCGGTCTCTACGCCACCATTGCCTCGGCCTATATGCACGCCTATGGCATGCAGCCCGAGCACCTGATGAATGTGGCGATCAAGAACCACGACAACGGCGCGCTCAACCCCAAGGCGCAGTTCGGCGTTACGATTGCCGACTGGATGCAGAGCCGCATCGCCGCCGCAATCAAGAAGGGCAAACCGGCGCCGGCGTGGGGCAACGTGCAGGACTTTCTGCACGACGACGCCGCCAACCCCATGGTGGCCTGGCCGCTGCGCCTCTTCGACTGCTCGCCCGTGACCGACGGCGCGGCCTGCGTGCTGCTGGTGAGCGCCGAGCGCGCCCACGAGTTTACCGATGCGCCGGTGCAGATCATCGGCTCGGGGCAGGCGTCGGATGCGCCGTTGCACGGGCGCGCCGCGCTCACCACGCTGGCCGCAGCACGCGGCGCGGCGCAAAACGCCTATGCGCAGGCGGGTGTGACCGCGGCCGACATTCGCTTGGCCGAGGTGCACGACTGCTTCACAATCGCCGAGGTCATCGCCACCGAGGATCTGGGCTTCTTTGCGCCGGGCACGGGCTTCCGCGCCGCCGAGGATGGCGTGACGGCGCGCGACGGCGCCCGGCCCATCAACACCTCCGGCGGCCTCAAGTCCAAGGGGCACCCCGTGGGCGCTTCGGGCGTGGCGCAGGTGGTGGAAGTCTTCAAGCAGATGCGGGGCGAGGCGGGGCCGCGCCAGATCGCCGGCGACCTGCCGCTGGCGCTGACGCACAACGTGGGCGCCACCGGCTCGACCTGCGTGGTGCACATCTACGAGAGAAAGGGCTAACCCCATGGCCGACGCAACAGCCCCCGCCTTTACGGCGGCGGCGTGGGAGCAGGCGCTGGCCCGCCACCAGTTGCCGGGCGCGCGCTGCACGCACTGCGGCGCGATCCATGTGCCGGTGCGCGCCATCTGCCCGGCCTGCCACAGCCAGGCCATGGAGTGGACAAGCCTTTCAGGGCGCGCCAGACTCGCGGCCTTTACCTCGATCTTTGTTGGGCCGAGCGCAATGGCGGCCAAGGGCTTCGACCGCACCAACCCCTACCTGAGCGGGATTGTGGAGCTGGAAGAGGGGCCGAAGCTGAGCGTGCGCCTGGTGGGTTTGGATGCGCGCACGCCGACGCTCGAGTGGATCGGCACGCCGCTGGTGGCTACCTTTGTGGACCCGGCGCAGGGGGAGGGCGGGCGCACCGAGCTGGCCTTTGCCCCCGCCTGCGGCGCCGACCCAGCTGCCGGCGCTGCAGGCTGAGGCCGCACCGTGGCAACGCTGCAGGCAGTGGAGACGCTGCAGGCGATCGCCAATCGGCAGGGCGTGCTGCGCTACCTGCCCGCGCCGGTTGAGCCCGAGAAGATCGAGGCGCTGCTGCTGGCCGCCACTCAGGCGCCCAGCCCGGTGAACCTGCAGCCGTGGGCCTTTGTGGTGGTGACGGAAGCGGAGACCCGCCGCCAGGTCGCGCGTTACCTGGTCGAGGTGCAGGAGGCGCGCGTCTTCGACGAGCTGCTGGGCATGCCGCCCGACTACACGGCGCGGCTGATGGCGCTCTACGAGGGCTTTGAACACGCACCCTGCTTTATCTTCGTCTGCCTGCAGCCCAAGGTCGCGTTTGCGCGCGCCGAGGACGAAGCGGTGCTGCGCCAGTGGCACCTGGTTTGCCTGGGCGCGGCAATGCAGAACCTGATGGTGGCGGCAACGGCGCTGGAGTTGGGCACACGCTGGTTTGGCGGCTTTGCGCTCGATGGCGGCGGCGCCCCGCTCAAGCAACTGCTGGGCATTCCGCCCGCGGTGGAGGTGGTGGCAGCGACGCCGGTGGGCTACCACGCCGAGCCGCCCAAGCCGCGCCCGCTGCAAGCGCCCGACGTGCTCGCCGGCTTCACCCGTGGCGACAGCCGCGCGCTGGGCCGCCTGCTGCGCGGCAAGCTTGCGCTGGAAGATGTGGCGCATTACGAGCGATGGTAGGCGAACTGAGATCGAGGATCGAGGGGTATGTACACCTTTGACTGGCTGGCCAAACAGGCTGACATGCGCCCCGACAAGACGGCGCTGGTCGATGTGGCCACCGACCGCCACATTTCCTATGCCCAGTTCCACCTGCGCGCCGGCCGCTTCGCCGAGATTCTGCGCGACGAGTGGCGCGTGCAGCCGGGCGAGCGGGTGGCGCTGCTGGCCAACAATTCGTCCGATTACTTTGAGATCCTGTGGGGCTGCGCCAAGGCGGGGGTGATTCTGGTCTGCCTGAACTGGCGGCTGGCGGTGCCCGAGCTGGAGTTTGTGATGCGCGACGCCGCGCCCGTGGCGCTGGTCTACGACCCGCCCTTTGCCGCCACTGCCGCCGCGCTGGTCGAGCGGCTGGGCCTGCAGCGGGTGATGACGCTGGCCGCCCAGCCGCAGCCGGGCGAGCTGGCCTACGAGCCGGCGCTGGCGCAGGCGTCGGGGCGGCCCGTCGTCATGCCGCCGCGCGGGCTGCAGGAGGTCTGGCACCTGCTCTACACCGCAGGCACCACCGGGCGCGCCAAGGGCGTGCCGCAGACCTTCGGCATGGTGCTCTACAACGCGCTCAACATCGGCCTCAAGATCGACCTGACGTCGCAGGATGTGACGCTGAACCTGCTGCCCTGCTTCCACACCGGCGGGCTCAACCTGTATACAAACCCCACCTTCCACGTCGGCGGCACGGCGCTGATCCAGCGCAGCTTTGAACCGGCCGAGACGCTGCGCCTGCTCTCGACGCAGGCCACCGCCTTCTTTGGCGTCGCCGCCGTCTACCTCTTCCTGAGCCAGCACGCCGACTTTGAACGCACCGACCTGTCGCGCGTGCGCTCGTGGGCGGCCGGCGGCGCGCCCATCCCAACGAGCCTGCTCCAGCTCTACCGCCGGCGCGGCGTCGACATCCACTACGGCTTCGGCATGACGGAGACCGGTCCCACCGTCTTCCTCGTCGACCCCGGCTACCCCGAAAGCAAGCTGGGGTCCGTGGGCAAGCCCTGCCTGCATGTAGAGGTGCGCGTGGTCGACGGCAAGGGCAACGACCTGCCGCCCGGCGAGCGCGGCGAGCTGCTGGTGAAGGGGCCGGGCGTCACCCCCGGCTACTGGCAGCTGCCCGAGGTGACGGCGCAGAGCTTTACCGACGGCTGGCTGCACACCGGTGATGTGGCCATGCGCGACGCCGATGGCTACTACTACATCGTCGACCGGCTGAAGGACATGTACATCTCGGGCGGCGAGAACGTCTACCCGGCCGAGGTGGAGAACGTGATCTACCAACTGCCGCAGGTGGGCGAAGCGGCGGTGATCGGCGTGCCCGACGCCACCTGGGGCGAGGTGGGGCGGGCGTTTGTCGTCGTCAAGCCCGGCGCGGCGCTGGACGAGGCGGCGGTGATTGCGCACTGCCGCGCCAATCTGGGCCGCTACAAGGTGCCGCGCAGCGTGCACTTTGTGGCCAGCCTGCCCCGCAACCCGGCCGGCAAGGTGGCCAAGGGCGAACTGCGCAAGCTCGAGGAGGCGTAGGCGCATGCAGATCGAACCAGGCGCGCGCTTCACCTGCAGCCGGGTCTACACGCAGCGCGACTTCGACCGTTTCGCCGCGCTCAGTGGCGACGACAACCCGATCCACGTCGACGCCGCCTTCGCCGCCCGCACCCGCTTCGGGCGCACCGTCTGCCACGGCATGCTGCTCTACAGCAGCTTGTGCGCGGCGCTAATCGAGATGCTGGGCGCCGGCTTTGTCCACCTCGAGCAGGAGCTGATGTTCGTGACGCCCACCTATGCGGGTGAAGAGGTGGCGCTGCAACTGCAGGTGGCCGAGGTAGATGCCGAGCTGGGGCTGGCGGCGATCGAGACAACGATCACGCGCCCCGGCGGGCTGGTGGCCTGCCAGGGGCGGGCGCGCGTGCTGCTGCCCGGCGCGCAGGTTCGCGTCTGGCCCGAAGCCGCCCCCGCAGCCGGCGCCGCCAGCGACGCGGGCGACGCCGCCGCGCACAAGGGGCTGGCGCTGGGCCAATCGGCTCAGGTGACGCGCACCTTCACCCTGGCCGACCTGCAGGAGTATCGCGACCTGGCCGGCGATGCGAACCCGGCCTACAGCGACGCGACCTTTGCCGCCGCGCAGGGCTGGCCGGCACCCCAAATCCCCGGCGGGCTGCTGGGCGGGATCTTCTCGTATCTGCTGGGCACGCAGCTGCCCGGGCGCGGCGCCAACTGGCTCAAGCAGCGCCTGATCTTTGGGGCGCGCTGCTACGCCGGCCAGCAGGTGACGGCGGCGGTGGAGGTGGTGCGTCTGCGCCCGGAGAAGGAACTTGTGAACCTGCGCGGCGCCTGCCGGGCGAGCGCGAGCGGCCCGGCCGCGTGTACGGGCGAATCGCTGGTACTGGTCAAAGACCTGGAACATACCGGGGGCGCGGCCAATGCCTGAGATCGAAGCCAACGGCTGCAGCTTCCACTACGAGTTGGACGGGCCGGCCGACGCCGATGTGCTGGTGCTCTCCAACGGCATCCTGATGAGCACGGCGACGTGGGGCCTGCAGACGCCCGCCTTTGCCCAGCGCTACCGCCTGCTGCGCTACGACTGCCGCGGCCAGTGGCTCTCCAGCCACCCGCCGGGGCCCTACAGCATGGAGCTGCACGCCGACGACCTGGCCGCCCTGCTCGACGCGCTGGGCATTGCGCAGGCGCACATCGCCGGCATCTCGTACGGCGCCGAGATCAGCATGCTCTTTGCGCTGCGCTATCCCGAACGGGTGTGCAGCCTGGTGCTGGCGTCGGCTGTCAGCCAGGTAGACCCGGTGCTGCGTGGCTTTGCCCAGCTGTGGCTGGCAGCGGCCCAGCGGCACGACCCCGAACTGCTCTTCACTGCCACCTACCCGCTCAACTTTGGCGAGCGCTGGATTGCCGCCAACCCCCAGGCGCTGGAGTTGGCGCGCGGCCGCTACGCCCTGGTGGACTTTGATGCGCTCGCCGAGCTCTGCAAGGCCTTCATCGCCTTCAACGTCACCGACCAGCTCCCACAGATTACGGCGCCGGCCCTTGTGCTGGTGGGCGAGGAGGACATCCTCAAGCCGCGCCGCTACAGCGACATTCTTGCGCGCAAGCTGCCCAACGCCGCTTACGCGATTGTGCCCGGGGCCGGCCACGCGCTCTGCGTCGAAGCCCCGGCGCTCTTCAACAGCCTGGTGCTCGGATTCCTGGACCAACAGCCCAAGGGAGGTGGCGACCGACAGCAGAGCTGATCCTGAGCACAATCCGATTCCGATCGGAGCCTGCGCTTCGTTATGCGTTTCGAGTGCCAGTCTTCACAGTGCCAGTCTTCACAGTGCCAGTCTTCACAGTGCCAGTCTTCACAGTGCCAGTCTTCACAGTGCCATGACTCACAGTGTTCACCGTGCCTTACTTCAGAGTGGAAGGGGAGAGAGATGCGCATCAATCGATGGTCGATTTTGAGCCTGTTTGTGGTGCTGGCCATGGTGCTGGCGGCCTGCACCGCGCCCGTCGCCACTGCACCTGCGGAAGAACCTGCTGCCGAAGCGTCGGCCGAAGAGGCCGCTGCAGAGGCGCCGGCTGAAGAGGCGGCGGCTGAAGCGAGCGGCGAGCCGCTGGTGATCGGCGAGCTGACCGACAATTCGGGCGTGCTGGCCATCTATGGCCCGCTCTTTGAGCGCGGCTTCGAGATCGGCCTTGATTACGTCACCGACGGCACGCGCGTCATCGCCGGCCGCCCGGTCGAGCTCGTGATCAAGGACACCGCCAGCAACCCCGAAACCGGTTCGACGCTTGCCCGCGAGGCGATTGAGCTCGACGGCGCTGACATTCTCGTCGGCGTGCCCAGCTCGCCCGTGGCGCTGGCCGTGGGTGGCATCGCCGCCCAGAACAAGACGCTCTACATTGCCGGCCCCGCCGCCGCCGACGCCATCACCGGCGACGGCTTCAACCCCTATGTTTTCCGCTGCGGCCGCCAGAACATCCAGGACGCGCTGACCATGGGCGCCGCCCTGGTGCAGCTGGGCGACAGCTTCATCCAGATCTCGCAGGACAACGCCTTTGGCCAGGGCTCGGCCGCGGGCTTCTACAGGGTCGTCAAGGCTGCCGGCGGCGCCTTCGCCATCAACGATGACGAAACTGCGGCCGGCGCCATCTTCGCCCCGCCCGAGACCACCGACTTCACGCCCTACATCAACCAGATCCTCGACTCGGGCGCCGATGTGGTCATCGTCACCTGGTCGGGCGCCGGCTTCGTGCCCATGTTCCAGCAGATGCAGCAGCTGGGCGTCTTCGACACGATGGAAGTGGCTACCGGCTTCGGCGACAACCAGACGCTGGCCCAGGGCTACGCCGACGCCGTCAACTCGGTCGGCGTGGTCGTCTACCACTACAGCCTGTTCGACAACCCGGTCAACACCTACCTGACCGAGCAGCACATCGAGCGCTTTGGCACCCCGCCCGACCTGTGGGCCGAGGCCGGCTTTAACTGCGCCGTGATGCTGGAAGCCGCGATGGAGGCGACGGGTGGCGACAGCAGCGGCGACGCGCTGATCCCGGCGCTCGAAGGGCTCAAGTTCCAGGGCCCCAAGGGCGAATACGAAGTGCGCGCGTCGGACCACGCGCTGCTGCAGCCGATGACGCTCGTCAAGCTGCTCAACACCACAGACCCCGACTTCAAGTTCTTCGAGGTCGTCAGCCAGTTCACGCCCGAAGAGACGGCGCCGCCCTGCTCGGTGCCTGCCGACCAGGGCCGCTGCGAATAGCAGGTGTGCGGTCGGGGAGAGCCGTAACGGGCTCTCCCCGACCCCTTTGTTCACGGTTCCACAGAGAAATGACGCCGAGGTCGGTGGATCTCGACATGGCAGAGGTTCAGAGAGGCGCCCATGGAGAGCCCCAGCGCTCCACCCATCACACCCATCATCGAAACACGCGCGGTGACAAAGCACTTTGGCGGCGTGCAGGCCGTCGACAGCGTGAGCCTGCAGGTGGCCGAAGGCGCCATGCACTCGATCATCGGCCCCAACGGCGCGGGCAAGACCACGCTCTTCAACCTGATCAGCGGCTACTTGCGGCCGACGTCGGGGCAGGTCTTCTTGCGCGGGCGCGAGGTGACGGGCCAGCCGCTGCACCGCATGGCGCACCTGGGCTTGGGGCGCTCGTTCCAGATTACAAACGTCTTCCCCAACCTGACTGTGCTCGAAAATGTGCGCCTTGCCGCGCAGGCACAGGGCAAGGACAGCGCCAAGATCTGGCGCTCGGCGCACAGCTTCCGCCGCTACGAGGAGCAGGCGCAGCAGGCGCTGGAAGAGGTGGGGCTGGGCGCACGCTCCGGCGCCGTCGCCGGCATTCTGCCCCACGGCGACAAGCGCAAGCTCGAACTGGCCATCATCCTCGCCGGCGACCCGCAGGTGATGCTGCTCGACGAGCCAACCGCCGGCATGGCCTCGGAGCAGGTGCCGGCGCTGGTCGAGATGATTGCCCGCATCCGCGCCCGCGGCAACAAGACGATCATTCTGGTTGAGCACAATATGAGCATTGTGATGAACGTTTCGGACCGGATTACGGTGATGCACCAGGGGCGCTTGCTGGCCGAAGGCAGCCCACAGGAGATTGGCGCCAACCAGGCGGTTCAGAAGGCCTACCTGGGAGAGTTCGATGACGAACCTGCTTGAGCTTGAGAGCATCCACACCTTCATCGGCCAGTTTCACATCCTCGAAGGTGTGTCGCTGACGGTACCGGCGGGCAGCATTACGGCGCTGCTGGGGCGCAACGGCGCCGGCAAGACGACCACGCTGCGCTCGATCATGGGGCTGACGCCGCCGCGCACGGGCAAGATTTCCTTTGCCGGCGAGGAGATTCAGGGCAAGACAACCTACAGCATTGCCGCGCGCGGTATCGGCTACGTGCCCGAGTACCGGGCAATCTTCAAGGCGCTTACGGTGGAAGAGAACCTGCGCATTGCCGAACGCAGCAAGGGCGACCTGGCCAAACGCAGCGACCTGATCTTTGGCCTCTTTCCCGACCTCAAGCGCTTCTTGCGTCTGCCGGGCGGCCAGCTTTCGGGCGGGCAGCAGCAGATGCTCGCCATTGCGCGCGCGCTGGTGCCCGAAAACCGGCTGCTGCTGGTGGATGAGCCGAGCGAGGGGCTGGCCCCCATCATTATCGAGAGCATTGTGGCCGCGCTGCGCCAGCTTTCGGCGCACATGACGGTGCTGCTGGTGGAACAGAACTTCCGCATGGCCTCGATTCTGGCCGACCGCTACTACGTGCTCGACGACGGTCAGAATGTAAGCGCCGGGCCTATGGCCGAACTGGTGCAGAACCGCGAATTGATCACCAAATACCTGGGCGCAGGCTATGCCGGCGCCGGCGTTGTGCCTGCCCGCCAAGGAGCCGCCGCATGATTGCCTACCTGCGCAGGAACAGCGCCCCCCTGATTACGCTGCTGATTGTGCTGGCAATCGGCGCGTGGACGGCCAACCGCTGGGAGGCCAAGGTCACCGCCAGCATTCTGCTCTCGGGGCTTACGCTGGGCGCGCTCTACTTTCTGGTGGCGTCGGGGCTTTCGCTGATCTTTGGCCTGATGGACGTGCTGAACTTTGCCCACGGCGTGCTCTTTATGCTGGGCGCCTATCTGGGCTTTACCGCCTATGCCAACCCGCGCCTGATTCTGAACACGCTGCCGCTGGCGCTGGCGGCGCTGGGCGCGATGCAGGTGGGGCGCCAGTTGGGTGGCCTGCTGCCGGCGCGCCTGGCCAAACCCTGGGCCGAGCGGGCGCTGCTCTGGGGGATCTTCATCGTCGGCATCGCGCTGCTGGTGCTTGGCGTGCGCGGCTTCAACCTGACGGCGCTGGCTGCTGCATCGGCCACCACGGCCGGCGGCGCGCTCGCAAGCGCGGCCGTGATCGAGCCGGCGGCGCTCTATCTGCCGCGGCTGGTCTGGTGGGTGGTGGGCGGCCTGCTGATCGGCGTCGGGCTGCGGCGCATCAGCAGTGCGCAGCCGGGCGAGCCGGGCGCGCAGAACACGGCGTGGGTGGGGCTGATTTTGATTGCGCTGGCCTTTGCCTTTGTGCCGCTGCGCATCCCGGCCGAGAGCTTCCTGCTCGGCATCTCGTCGAACCTGCGCTTTGTGCTGGCGCTGCTGGTGGGTGTGCTCGCCGGCGGCGGGCTGGGCGCGCTGATCGAATCGACGCTGATCCGCCCGCTCTACAGCCGCCCGCTCTACCAGATTCTGCTGACACTGGGGCTTAGCTACGTGGGGCTCGAGCTGACGAAGAGCATCTGGGGCACGGCGGGTTTCTATATGGACACGCCCGAGCTCTTCAACGGGCGGGGCGAAAGCTGCCCGTCGCCCAACCTCTGGGCCTGGTTCAGCGACCACTGCCAATCGATCGACGTGCTGGGGCGCCCCTTCCCCAGCTACCGGCTCTTTATCATCGCGCTGGGCGTGGTGATGTTTATCGTCATTGCGCTGCTGCTCAAGCGCACGCGCGTGGGCATCATCATCCGCGCCGGCGTGCAGGACAGCGAGATGGTGCAGGCGCTGGGCATCAACGTGCGGCGGGTCTTTACGCTGGTCTTTGCGTTTGGCAGCGCGCTGGCGGCGGTGGGCGGTGTAGCGGCGGCGCCCTTCCTGGGTGTGAACCTGGGGCTGAGCGCCGAGGTACAGCTGCAGGGCTTTATTGCGGTGGTGATTGGCGGCATGGGCAGCTTTGTGGGCGCCGCCGTGGGTGCGCTGCTGGTGGGGCTGGCGCGCGCCTTTGGCGATCAGCTGGTGCTCTCCGGCATCCAGCTGCCCTGGATGGAGGAGGCGATCCGCCTCTCGCCCTCGATTGCGCGCGCCTCCACCGTCTTGCTGATGGCACTTGTTCTGCTGCTCCGTCCGGCGGGGCTGTTCGGGAAGAAGGACTGACGTGACAACAAGACGCGCACTCTACTCCCGCAACTGGCTCGGCCTTGTTGTGCTGCTGGCGCTGGCTGCCTTCCCCTTTCTGCTGGCGCTCTTCAGCGGCCAGCCGGTTTCGAGCGGGCTGCCCAAGTTCTGGCAGGGGATGCTGATCCAGGTCTTCATCCTCGCCGTCTACGCCATGAGCTACGACCTGCTGATGGGCTACACCGGCATTCTGAGCTTTGGCCACGCCATGTTCTTTGGCGCCGGCGCCTACACCACCGGCATTCTGCTCAAGCATGCGGGGTGGAGCGTGGGCGCCGTGCTGCTGGCCGTGATCGGCGTGGCGCTGGTGCAGGGGCTGCTCGTCGGCGTCATCTCGCTGCGGGTGAGCGGCGTCTATCTGGCCATGGCCACGCTCGCCTTTGCGCAGATGTTCTACATCCTGATCCAGGCCACCGACGTGCGCACGATCACCGGCGCCGAAGACGGGCTGCACGGCATTCCCGTGCCGGCGTGGCTCAACCCCACTGACGAGCGGCTCACCTTCTACTTCATTGCGCTGGGCTTCTGCGTGGTGATGTACCTGATTGGCCGGCGCGTGGTCGATTCTCCCCCTGGGCGCGTGATGGTGGCGATTCGCGAGAACGAGCCGCGCGCGCGCATGATCGGCTTCAACACCTTCAACTACCGGCTGCTGGCGGTGATCATCTCGGGCGTGATGGCGGCGCTGGCGGGCATGATGAATGCGCTCTGGCACCTGAACGCCACGCCCGCCGTCTTCAGCGTCGAGACGACGATCAACGCGCTGCTGATGACGATCATCGGCGGTGTGGGCACACTGGTGGGCCCGATGCTGGGTGCGGCGGTCTTCCAACTGCTGGGCTACTGGCTGAACAACACCTTTGGCCCACGCTGGCCGCTGATCATCGGCACCATCTACGTGCTGCTGGTGCTCTTCCTGCCCTATGGCATTGTGGGCACCTGGAACCTGCGCAAGAACGACATTCGCGCGGGCTGGGAGCGGCTGCTGCGCCCGCTGCGCCAGGGCCGCCCCGCCGGCACCCTCACGCCCAAGGAGAAGTAGCCCCGCCGCAGCGCTGCCCTATGCATACAAAAGAACCTCCGGCCCACACCGCCGGAGGTTCTTTTTCTTGTTGGCAGCGGGTGGCGCTATCCCGCGTGCGGGATGCGGCGCGGGCCGTGCTGCAGCAGCTCGTCGCAGAGCTGCCAGCAGACAAGCTCCATGCGTGGGATGTGGAAGGCGCCCTTGTAGGTGTTGCCCTTGATGGTGGACGAGAGGCGACCGTCGCGGTGCAGATAGCCGTACCACTCGCCATGCTCGGCATCGGGGAAACGGGCGTAGGTCCAGTCGTGGATCTGCGTGTGCATCTGGGCGTACTTGGCGTCGCCTGTGAGCTGGTAGGCCATCAGCGTAGCGATGATCGCCTCGTTCTGCGGCCACCAGAACTTCATGTCGTGCCAGTACTCCTGCACCGGCTTGCCCAGCACGTCGACGAAGTAGGTGATGCCGCCGTACTGCTTGTCCCAGCCGAACTCCCACATCCAGTCGAGGATTGTGAGGCCGGTCTGCAGCAGGGCGGGGTCATCGCCGCGGGCGCGAGCCTCGTTGAGGATGAACCAGGCAGCCTCGATCGAGTGGCCGGGGTTGAGCGTGCGGCCGTCGAAGTGATCGAGGAACTCGCCCTGCGGCCCCACCACTTCGAGCACAGCGGCCAGCTCGGGGTGCATGAAGTCGCGCCGGATCGCGGCAATCGATTCGTCGATCCAGCCGCGGCAGAGTGCGGCGTCGGCCCCCGAGGAGCGCAGCACCTGGGCGGTGACGGTGAGGATCATCGGTACGGCCAGCCCCTGCATGGGGCGCGTCTCGACGTCCCACTTGGGCGGCAGAACGCCCGGCGTGCGCAGCGCGTGCAGCACCTGCTGGTAGAGCGCCACGGCCTCATCCAGCGCGGCGGCATCCTGCGCCGCGCGCGCCCAGGCGGCCAGGGCCACAATCATGAAGCACTCGCTGAAGATGTAGCGGCGCTTGCGCAAGGGGCGGCCGTCGCGCGCCACCAGAAAGAACATGCGCCCGTCGTCGTCAAAGCCGTAGCGGCGCAGGAAGTCCAGGCCGTGGCGCGCCCAGGCCAGCCATTCGGGGCGCGGCTCCACCTCGCTGTAGAGGGTGGCCAGCAGCCAGACGGCGCGGCCCTGCAGCCAGATCGCCTTGTCGGTGTCCAGCAGCGAGCCGTCGCGATCGCGCGAAAAGAGGAAGCCCCCCTGCTCGGCGTCGATTGCGCGCGGGAACCAGAAGGGCAGGGTGCTCTGCAGCAGGCCGTCGCGATAGCTGTCGCGCAGCGTCAGCAGGCGGGCAGGCGAAAGGGCCGGCGCCGGAGAAGTGCTCATACAGGCTCCTGAACGTGCAGCGCGCCAAAGGGGAGCGCGCCGGGGTGCAACGCGCGACAGTGCAGCGCGCTACAGGGCGGCAATCGAGTCGAAGTCCAGCTCGGCCAGGGCCGCGTGCAGGGCGGGGCGCTGCTCGTCGGCCAGGGGCAGGTTAGGCAGACGCGGGCGGCCGCAATCGAAGCCCAGCAGGCACATCACCTCGCGGAAGGCGCCGACGAAGCCCTTGCTGATCAGCAGCGTGGTAACGGCGTTTGCCCGCTGCTGCATGGCCAGCGCGTCGGCCATGTTGCCGGCGCGGCAGGCGGCCAGAATCTCGCGGTAGGCGCCGGGCATGAAGTTGAGCGTCGAGCCGATAACGCCCGCCGCGCCATACAGCATGCCAAGCATCGCCTGCTCGTCCATGCCCGAGAAGACGGTCCACCCCTCGCCACGGAAGGTGACGATGCGGTTCATCTCGTACATATTGGGGGCGGTGTACTTGGTGCCGGCCAGCGTGGGAATGTGCGCTAGGTCGTGCATCAGCGCCATGGCATCCTTGCTGTAGCCGAAGAGGTAGGGCAGAAAGGGGAGTTCGGGTGCGGCGGCGGCCAGCCGCTCGAAGAAGGGCACGACGCCACGCGCGTCATAGACCACGGGCGGCACAATGCTGCTGATGGCGGCGGCGCCAATTGCCTGGGCGTGCGCAGCAAGCCGCACCGAATCGTTGAGCACCGCCGAGCCCACATGCACAATCACGGGCACGCGGCCTGCAACCTGCTCCATCACCGTTTCGGCAATCTGCGTGCGCTCGGCCACCGTCTGGAACGCGCCCTCGCCTGTCGAACCGCAAATATAGAAGCCGCTGACGCCCTTGCCCAGTTGGTAATCGACCAGCGCGCGCACAACGGGCAGGTTCACCTGGTCGTCAGGTGTATAGGGGGTAATCAGGGCGGGCCAAAAGCCATCAAAGGTGCGCACACAACCTCCTGAAGAGTTGTTCTGTTCGGAATGTAGAGGGCCGTCAGCGCAGCGAGCGGGGATCGAGCGCGTCGCGCAGGCCATCGCCGATAAAGTTGATGCTGAGGACGGCCAGCGCGATCATCACGCCGGGGGCGAGCCAGAGCCAGGGCATGCCTTCGAGGATCGAGAGGGTTTGGGCGTCGCGCAGCATGTTGCCCCAGCTTGGGGTGGGCAGCTGCACGCCCAGGCCCAGGAAGGAGAGCGACGCTTCCTGCAGAATGGCGCTGGCCATGCCGAAGGTAGCGGCCACAATCACCGAGCTGATCACGTTGGGCAGCAGGTGGCGCAGCACAATCTCGCGCGGCAGCACCCCCATCGAGCGCGCCGCCACCACATACTGCTGCTCGCGCAGCGAAAGGAACTGCCCGCGCACCAGGCGCGCCGTCCCCGTCCAGGTCAGAATACCGATCACAAGCATGGTGTTGTAGATGCTGGGCCCCAGCGCCGAGGCCACCGTGATGATGATCACCAGCGAGGGGAAGGTCATTACCATGTCGGTGAAGCGCATCAGCGTCATGTCGACCCAGCCGCCGGCATAGCCTGCCAACCCGCCAACCAGAATGCCGATCAGCGTCGAGATGGTGACGGCAACCAGGCCCACCGAGAGCGAAACGCGCCCGCCAAAGAGCACACGCGCCCAGACGTCGCGCCCGGTGGTGTCGGTGCCCAGCAGGTGGCCGTTACCTGGCGGCTTGCTCATGTTGGCCAGGTTGATATCAGTCGGCGAGTACTGCGTCAGCAAGGGCGCAAACACAGCCAGCACGATCATTGCCGTCAGAATCACCAGGCCGGCCATGGCCAGTTTGTGGCGGAAGAAGCGCCGTCGTGCCTTGACCCATGCGCTTTCACCGCGCACGGCGCGCTCGTTGCCCAGAATGTTTGCTGTTGCCGCGGATGCCATACGCTTGCCTCAGCTTCAAGGAGTGGTGCAAAGGGATGCCCGGCGCCGCGGGTCTGAATCCCGGCAGGGCAAATGACGACAGCGGCCGGCTTCGTTACGCAGCACAGCCGCAGCCGCAGCCACAGAGCCGCAGCTCAATCGTAGCGGATGCGCGGGTCCACCCAGCTGTAGACGATGTCCGTCAGCAGGTTGCTGGAGAGCACAAGCAGGGCCGAAAAGAGCACATAGCCCATGATCACAGGCGAATCGCGCCCGGTGATCGCGTTCATGAACATCAGCCCAATCCCCGGCCACTGGAAGATCGTCTCGATGATCACCGAGCCGCCGAAGAGCACGGGCAGCGAGAGGCCGATCACCGTCACAATCGGAATCAGCGCGTTGCGCAAGATGTGGCGACCGGTAACGAGCCACTCGCGCACGCCCTTGGCGCGCGCCGTGCGCACGTAATCATCGTTCATCACCTCGAGCACGCTCGAGCGGCTGTAGCGCATGAAGGTCGCCGTGCGCACAAGCGCCAGCGCAAAGGCGGGCAGAGCCAGGTGGCGCAGGTTGTCGGTCAGCGAAAAGGGCTCGCCTGGGGTGCTGATGCCCGAGGTGGGGAACCAGCCCAGGCGAATGGCAAAGATGTAGACAAGCACCATGCCAAAGAAGAAATCGGGGATCGAAATGCCTGTAAAGCCCAGAAAGGTCAGCGAATAGTCCAGGAATGAGTACTGGCGCAGCGCCGAGATGACGCCCAGAAAGACGCCCAGCACAATCGCAATCAGCAGCGCGACGCCCATCAGTTCGAGCGTGGCAAAGATGCGCGCGGAGAGCACTTTGGTGACCGGTTCGCCCGATTGGAACGAAAAGCCCAGGTTGCCCTGCGCCAGGTTGCCCAGCCAGCGCCCATACTGGACGATGAGCGGTTGATCCAGCCCCAGTTGGCCGCGCCGCAACTGAACCAGCTCGTCGGCCATGGGCGTATCCTGCGAGATCATGGCCTGAACCGCATCGCCGGGCATGAGCGAGGCGATGATGAAGACGATGATCGTGATGCCCAGCAGGATGGGGATGCTGATCAGGATGCGGCGCACAATGTAGACAAACATGGCTTGATCCTACGGTGTGCAAAGTGCCGGCGCGACATCCACTTCGGGCTGGAATCCGCAGAACCCGCAGATTCCATCGTCACGTCGCGCTGGAGCCGGAACGCTGCCGCTGTCATATCCCGCGCGGCAGGACGGGAAAGGGTGGGGGTTGAGCCCCGCCGAGAAGGCAGAGGCTCAACCCCCCACAGGGGGCGATGCAGGCCACCCCCGTTGCGCTTATTCAGCCACGGTCCAGGTCTCGACCGCGTTGTAGACCGGGTGGTCGAAGATCAGGTTGGGCATCTCCGAGAAGTACTGGGCCGGGCCAACCACACGGTTGTTGAAGGCCAGCGGGCGCACTTCCCACCAGAGCCAGCCGCGCGGCATCTCTTCATTCAGGATCATCGAGATCTCCTGATAGAAGGGGGCGCGCTCTTCGCGGCTTGCCACACTCAGGCCCAGGTCAAAGAGCTCGTCCACGCGCTCGTTGCACCAGCCCAGCGCCACCTGCGTGCCGCAGCGCGTGGTCAGCGCACCCAGCGACGGGTCCAGACCCTGGCCGTTAGCAAAGTAGCCCATTTCGAAGCTGCCGTCGGCATAGACGGCCTGAATCTCGGCCGGGTTGAGCAGGCGGGGCACGATGTTGACGCCAACCTGAGCCAGGTAAGCCTGGATGGCCGTGACGGTGTCCTTGTTGACCTGGTCGGCGTAGTAGTAGATGAAGTCGATCTGGCGGCTCGAATCCCAGCCGGCTTCATCCAGCAGCGCCTTGGCGGCCTCGGGGTCGTAGGCGTTGGGGTTCATGCCCTCGGGGTGGGTCCATTCCGCCACAAACATCGTGTTGGCGATGGTGCCCGTGCCCTTCTTGATGGTGTCGATGATCGTCTGGCGGTCAATCGCCATCACCATGGCGCGGCGCACGTTGGCGTCCTGCAGCCACTCTTGCGCGTGGTTGAACTGCAGGTAGGTGGGCAGGCCGGCGTCCATGTCGGGCAGCACAGTGAGGAAATCGACACCCTGCAGGCGCTCGAGTTCGCTGACGGGCACGCCGCCGCCTTCATACGACATGATGTCCACTTCGCCCGCCTCGAGCGCGTTCATGATCGAGGGGATGTCGGCGTAGATCTGGTAGATGATGCGCTCGGCCTTGGGAGCACCCAGGAAGTAATCCGGGTTGGCCACAACCTCGACGTACTGGTCGGCCACATAGGTCTTCCAGACAAAGGGGCCGGTGCCCACGCGGTTCTCGGTCCAGTAGGTGTGCTGCTGCAGCTGGTCGGCCGGAACATCGCCCAGGATGTGCTCGGGGAGGATGGTGATGGCAATGGCCTGCAGATCCATCCAGAGCGGGCGGGGGCCGACGAGTTCAACCTGCACGGTGTTGTCGTCAATCTTGGTCACACCGGCAAGCTCGGTGGCGGCGCCGTCGCGGAACTCCTGGTAGCCCAGAATGTCAATCAGCTTGGCGGCATAGACGGAAGCCACGGCGGGGTCGGCATAGGTGTTGAAGGTGTAGAGCACGTCGTCGGCGGTGAAGGGTTCGCCGTCGTGCCAGGTGACGCCCTGGCGCAGGTTGATGGTCCAGATTGTGCTGTCCTCGTTGGCTTCCCACGATTCGGCCAGCAGAGCCTGGACGCCGTCGCCGGTCCACAGCACATGGACAAGACCCTGGAGCACGGTCTCATCCAGGCGGCGGCCGCAGGTCGTCCAGAGCGGGCCGGCCATGCAGCCGGTGCGGAAGGCGGAGCGGATCGTGCCGGGGGTGGCCTCCATGGCGACGGGGGCCGGCGGCGCTTCGGTTGCTGCGGCATCCGCCGGAGCGGCGGCGGCAGGGGCTTCGGTTGCCGCGGCTGCGGGCGCTTCGGCAGCCGGCGCGGCAGTCGGCGCGGCGCATGCCGTGACGACCAGCGCAAGCAGAGCAAGCAATGCGAACAGTCGGTAGAACCTCATTCTTCTCTCCTTTGAAAAACAATGTGGGTAGAAACGGCAGTTCAGCAGTCTGTCAGGCCAGTGCTTCGGCATGGTGGCAGGCAACCTGGTGTGTGCCGGCGCCAACAGTGCGCAGAAGCGGTTCGACTTGACGGCAGATGTCGGTGGCAAAGGGACAGCGCGGGTGAAAACGGCAGCCCGAGGGCGGATTGGCCGGGCTGGGCACATCGCCCTGCAGGATAATGCGCTGCCGCTTGCGCTCCTGGCGCGGGTTGGCCACAGGGACGGCCGAAAGCAGAGCGCGTGTGTAGGGGTGCAGCGGCTGGTCGAAGACCTCGTTGCGGGTGGCCAGTTCGGCGACCTTGCCCAGATACATCACGGCCACGCGGTCGCTGATGTAGCGCACCATCGAAAGGTCGTGGGCGATGAAGAGGTAGGTCAACCCCAGTTGCGCCTTCAGGTCGCTCATCAGGTTGACAACCTGGGCCTGAATCGAGACATCGAGCGCCGAGATGGGCTCGTCGGCGACGATAAAGGCGGGCGAGGTGGCCAGCGCGCGGGCGATGCCGATGCGCTGGCGCTGCCCGCCCGAAAACTCGTGCGGGTAGCGGTTGATGAAGGCGGGGTTCAACCCCACCAGCCGCATCAGTTCGGTCACCCGCTCGTTGCGCTCGGCAGGGCTGCCCACCTTGTGTACACCCAGCGGCTCGGCCACGGTGCCGCCCACCGTCAGGCGCGGGTTGAGCGACGAGTAGGGGTCCTGAAAGATCATCATCATGTGACGGCGCAGCGGGCGCATCTGCGTCTCGTCAAGGTGCGTCAACTCCTGGCCGCGAAAGCGCACGCTGCCGCCGGTCATGCGCAGCAGCTTGAGGATGGCCAGCCCGGTTGTCGATTTGCCGCACCCGCTCTCGCCAACCACGCCCAGCGTCTCGCCCTGGCGCACCTCAAAGCTCACGCCGTCGACGGCGCGCACGGCGCCCACCTGGCGGCGCAGCAGCCCGCGCCGAATGGGAAAGTGAACGCGCAGATCTTCCACCTGCACCAGCGCAGGGGTGGCACTGCCTGCCGTCCCATCTGCGGGCCCAGCTGCGGGCGACGACGCAGGCAGGGGCAACGGGGCTGCGCTTGGCACAGCGGGCGCCGTGTTCGCGCTCATTGCGGCTCTCCAAACTGGTGCACGCTCTGCATCTCTTCCCAGCGCCAGCAAGCCGACGTGCGGTTGGGGCCACAGTTAAGCAGCGGCGGGCGCTCGGCCAGGCAGTGGTCGATCACATACGGGCAGCGCGGCGCAAAGGGGCAGCCGGTGGCCGGGCGGCGCAGATCGGGGGGCAGTCCTTCGATCGAGGCCAGCCGCTCCTGGTGGCTTTGGTCTACCTTGGGGATGGCCTGCAGCAAGCCGATGGTGTAGGGGTGCAGCGGCCGCTCGTAGAGGTCGTCAACGGGGGCCTGTTCGATGATATAGCCCGAATACATGACGATGACCTTGTCGACCATGCCGGCCACCAGCGCCAGGTTGTGGCTGATCCAGATGATGGCCATGCCAAGCTTCTGCTGCAGGTCGCGCACCAGCTCAACAATCTGTGCCTGAATCGTCACATCGAGCGCGGTGGTCGGTTCGTCGGCAATCAACAGGCTGGGGTTGCAGGCCAGCGCCATGGCGATCATGATGCGCTGGCGCTGCCCGCCCGAGAACTGGAAGGGGAAGTCGCGCAGCCGTTCGGCGGCGTTGGGCAGCCCCACCAGCTTGAGCAGTTCGGCGGCGCGGGCGCGGGCTTCGTGCTTGCTGACGCCGGTGTGGGTGCGCAGCGCTTCGCCAATCTGCATCCCAATCGGCAGCACAGGGTTGAGCGAGGTCATCGGGTCTTGAAAGACCATGGCAATCTCGCTGCCACGGACGCGGCGCAACTCGTCGGCGGAAAGCTCGAGCAGATTGCGCCCCTTGAAGAGCACTTCGCCGCCTTCCACACGGCCGGGCGGGAAGCGAATCAGCCCCATGAGCGACATCACGCCCACCGACTTGCCCGAGCCGCTCTCGCCCACAATCGCCAGCGATTCGCCGGCTTCCAGCGCATACGAAATGCCGTTGACGGCGTGAATGCGCGCGCCTTCGGAGTAGAAGCGGGTGACGAGGTCGCGCACTTCGAGTAGAGGAGACATGGCTTAGGCGGCGACCTCGGACGCGTGTAGCTGCTGAACACGGTGTGCGGCGCGCTGGATGCGCTGTTCAAGGTTCAGGAAATGGGCGCGCATCCGATTGCGAGCCAGGGCGCCGTCGCGCTGCTGCACGGCCTCCAGGATGCTGCGGTGCGCCGCCAGCGTGGCCGCCGGGTTCTGGTCGCTGCCCAGGTCTTCGTTGGGCAGGGCGTGGTAGACGGTCCAGAAGATGTCAATCAGCTGTGTCAGCGATTCGTTGCGCAGGCCGCTGTAGAGCAGGGCATGGAAGGCTCGATCCTCGTCTGCGGTGTCGGCCCCGCTCGACACGTGCGCTTCCCAGCGCAGGAGCACGGCTTCGATTTCGGCGAGGGTGGCCGCGTCGATGGTGCGCGTGGCGTCCACCACGGCCGAATCCTCGAGCCAGATGCGGATCTGCAGGATGCTGATCACGCGGTCGGGGTCGAAGAGGACGCCGTAGGAGAGCAGGTCGAAGACGGAGTCGAAGTTGAAGCTGCGCACACGCACGCCGTCGCCGTGGCGCACCTCGACGATGCCGAGCGATTCGAGGGCCTTGATGGCCTCGCGCACGGAGCCGCGGCTGACGCCCAGGTTGAGGGCGAGCTGGCCTTCGGGCGGGAGCAGGTCATCGGCGCGCAGGTGATTGCGCGTGATGTACTCCTTGATCTGCTCCTGGATGGCGCGATTGAGGAGCTGACCGCGAACGAGCTTTTGCATGGCCTGGGCTCCAGGCAGGACAACTTGCAGGACAACTTGCAGGACACAATGCAGGGCAACAGGGGCGCTGGGGAGTGACTCATCAGATATCAGATATCTGATGTCGGATATAGGATATCAGTGTGTGCGCCGGCTGTCAATACCCAATTTTGCACACCACCGCAAGAACATTGCGCCCGGCTGCCGGCTCGGCAGCGTTGCGCGCAACAAAAGAGCGGCGACGCCCCGTGGCGATGCCGCTCTCTCGACGATGTGATGGGATTGTCCTCAGCTTGTCCGGGATCTCTTGCGCCTTGGCACATCCGATCCAGGTTGATTCGTGGGCTTCGAATCTGTTGGTCATTCAGCTGCGATCGGCGATTGGCGCCCAGCGCACTTTCCGGGGATATACGCTCTTGGGCCGGGCGCCGGGCGCCGATCGCAGCTACAGACGGAGAATCGACCACCAGACTCGGTACAGCGAGTTGGAACCACACCCGATTGCAGAATCGGTTCCCGGATGAAGCGTGTTGTCGTCGTAGATCCGGTGGCCAGACAAGAGGCTTTGCAGCGAGGCGCCCGTATGGCCGATCCGATTATTCGCCACCACTCCGTCGCAGTTGGGGAACACCAGACCGCCATTGCCTACCACAGGCCGGTCTTGTGATACTCAAAGTCGTGGATCCACTTGTAGTACAGAGAGTCGGCCGCCACTGAGTTCGCCTGGGAACGGAGCAACCCCAGCCAGTCGGCGTTGCGCACAATCAGGTCATCCCAGCCAGAACCGCCGCTGTAGTTTCCGACAAGGAACTGGTCATCGGCGCCAAGGTTCCAGCCGTCGACCCAGTCTTTCTGCCAATAGCCATCGAGCGTCTCACCGCTGGAAAGCAGGATTCCAAGGTACTCGGAATCCCAGTCCACGGCGTTGTAGGCATAGAGATCGCTGAACTTGTCTCCATCCACATCGGCAACAAAGAAGCGATCGTTAGCCCGAAGCTTGTCCCATCCCGGCACAATATCATCGTAGCGGACGCGGGGTTCAACTCCGTCGCCAGTGGAATGAAGCAGCTCCAGGTATCCCATTTGCCAGTCCCGGCCATTGAACACGAACAGGTCGTCCATCCCATCGCCATCAAAGTCCGCAGGATAGAACTGGTCATTCGGGCGCATCTTGTCCCATGCTGGCAGTTCATCGTCATATCGGGCGATGTCGACGAGGGAGTTTCCGGCGGAGGCAAGAAGCTCAAGGTAGCCCATCGCCCAGTCGCGCCCGTTGAAGACAGCCAAGTCGTCGGCACCGTCGCCGTTGACATCTGCAACATAAAACTCGTCTCCGGAACGCATAGCATCCCACCCCGGCAGGTCCCTGTCGTAGCGCATTGCCATCTCTAGAGAACCACCGGTACTACGCAGCATACCCAGATAGCCGACGCTCCAGTCCCTTCCGTTGAACACATACAGATCATCCTTCCCGTCGGCATCGAAGTCACCGACGAAGAACTGATCACTACGCCGCATGGCATCCCATCCTGGCAGTTCGTTGTCGTATCGAGCAACGACTTCGAAGCCGTGGCCGGTTGAGCGAAGAAGCCCCAGGTACGGAACAGCCCAGTCAGCGAAGTTGTAGACGAACAGATCGTCTTTGTGATCGCCATCGAAGTCGCCGACGATGAAGTTGTCATTCGGCTTGAGGAGGTCCCATCCCGGCAAGTCGCCGGTCTCGATCCACAGCGGTAGCACGTGTGAGCCATTGGAAGGGTAGAAAGCCAGGCTGTTCTCGTTGTGGATCACCACATCCGACAAGCCGTTGCCGTCAAAGTCCCCTGCAAGGGCATCGAGAAACGTGTAGGCGTGTTTCTGATCGAACTTCTGCTTGATGACGTCATAGTCGACCGGGCCGAAGGCTTCAAGGTTGCTTCGCATTGCGCCATCGCTCGTCGGGCGCCAGATACCGGAGCTGTAGGCCTGGTCGCCGATACTCCCACCTTCAAACGCGCCCGCCGTCTCGGTCACATTCATTGTTGAGGCGCTGAACGTAGTCGGCAGCGGAGTGGCAGGATCGACAAATGCACCCCACTTCAGCGTCTGCCGGTTCGTGTTGATCGTGAGGTTGGGGCAACCGGGCTCGCCGTTGGTGTAGGCCTTGGGTGTGCCGCCGACGTACTCGTCGCAGCCGAGACCAGCCATGTGCCCCATCTCGTGCTGCAACACATGCCAGTCTACGCGCGAACCCAATGCAACCTGAGAACCGCGATTACATCCGCCACCGACACCGTTGAGAACGATAATGACAAAACTCGCGCTGGGAGCGTAGTTCTTGAGGAGAGCACCCAATCGGGCTTGCGTTTGCGGTCCCGGTTCGTTCCAGCAGCGACTCCAGTTGCCACTGAACCGAAAGTCGAGGGCAGTGTTACGACTGTTGGTGACTCGACCCTGAGCATCGACCAGCGTCACACCGGAGTCGGTCGATACGGCATTGATGCGGATGATATTGAAGGCGTTCATGTCTTCCCAGAACGGTCCCCGGGCAAAGACGCCGTCGATCACCTCCCGATTCACCCACGCATCGAATGCCGCCTGGTCATTCGCTGCAAAGCCGTCGCCAATCACTGCGATGGTGTACTTCTGTCCGACAGGCCCACTGGTCAGCAGGTGCGTTGCCGTCGTTGACTGCGCCGCTGCCGGCAAGGCGGGGTGAACCAACAGCATGCTCAATACAGCAACCAGTGCAGTCAGCCGGAGCAATCTCCTGGCATAGATGGTGTTCATAGAGTCATCTCCTTGACTCTCTACCTTGGCGCGTCAAGAATCGCGTTCCCACTCACCTCTGCCAACAACGTACTGCCGCGAAGGAGTGTGGGCAGCTGCTCAAGGGACTGCTCCGTGTTCCACGGAACCGTGATGTCTAGCCGATAGAAGCGGAGCGTCGAGCCGGCCAGCACTTCGGGCGCTGCAAAACGCTCGGGCAACGCCACGTTGATCAGCCCGCTCTCCGCTTCGCTAAGGCTGTAGCCCTGGCCGTCTTCCGAAGGCAGCCCAATCTCGAGAAGCGGGTCAAGTGCCGAGAACAGATAGACGGGTTCTTCCTGGTAGAACAGGACTGCCAGCAAGGAGCCGTCCAACGTTGAGGACGGAACAAACATACCGTCAAGTTGCGCTTGCCAAACGGGCCTTGCGGCTTCCTGAGCAAGCTCGATCATGACACGCACATGACTGCCTTCGGCCACCTCTTCATCCAGCGGCAACATCGGACCTGTGCCCGGCACGACATCTCTGGGTTCACCCTTGATGATCTCGCCCACGACCGAACCGGGATCGGGGATCTCAACCAGTTCGCGATCAACCTTGCTGCCACCGTCCACATGAATCGGCGTGAGTTCAGCGCCCGAATCCTTGGCCGGAATCTGATCGTCGACAGGCGGGGCGTCAGGGGATTTGCGTCCACCCTCCCCTTCAACAACCGAATCGGTGCGTGTCGCAGCCGGGGTGGGTTCGGGTTCGTGGCCGGTTGGCGGCGATGCCGGGACGCAGGACAACAACAGGGAAACCGCAAGCAGGATGCCTGCCAATTTCATAAACGCTTGCATGCATAACCTCTCTTTCTTGCGAAGATGGCAAAGGTTACGACGCCCGTGACGAAGATGAGCCGTTCGCAGCGTGCACGGGACGACTGCAATCGCGCCGAAGCGAGCGTGGCTCACAGTTGCCGCTGCGCAGCCACCAATGCAGAGCTGGTGCATCGCGCACGGGCAAATCTGCCTCCATGGGTGCGAACCACTGAAGACGCAGCCGGCATTCGCACCATCGCCAGGTGGCCTGGTTGCGATTCCAGCCATGCTCGAGCAATCGTTGAAGTGACGAACTCTTGCGTTCAGAACAGATACAGCGGCTAGGGGCATCGAGCCTGCCATGCGTCCGTAGCGTACCAACTGCCATCTGGCCGCCCGTCGCCGATGTCCTTGCTTGCGAAAACCAATTCGCCGTCGATCTCAAGATAGACTTCCTCAATCAGCCAGTCACTGGCTTCGCTGAAGCCAATATCGAAACCGCCCATTTCACAGAATGTCCACGGCACAAGCAAATCGAAATGGGTGATCCCGTAGGGTTGGAAGCCGCCTGCGTTAACCAGCGGATACTCACCCAGCGGCGCTGCGTCCGGAGTGAAGAGCCGCAACGTTGGCGTCTCCATTGTGCCCCTGTATCCGGTGACGACTCGGAAGACCACTCGCGTTTGCGCCGAAGCCACTGCCGGAGTTGACAGATCCCCTTCTGCGCTGATGGGAGGTTCTGTTGCTCCGTCGGCAGCACACGGCACAGCATCGCTCGCGACGATCTTCGGCGTGCGCAGCCGGTATACGTAGGGCACAGAGTACTGGACTCCATCCAGCTCGAAATCAATTGTCGCGGCGTACTCGTGTACGCTCCACGCAATCCAGTACACAACATGGGTCTTCGGCGCCGCCTCCATCGAAATGTTCGTAGCGCGCTCAAGAGCGCTCTTGAAACTCTTCGAGTAGCTGTTCTCAACGGCAGCACTCAACTGCAGCTTGACCGCGGCAGGAATGGACATTTCGGCTGAAACGGTACCGGTGGCTTTGTGGTCGATCGATACCGATTGCTCAACAGTCGCCACCATACCCAGGGATTGCTTCAGGGCGGCGCTGCCCCCACAGTTGGGAAGCGGGTAGTCTTCAGTGCCCTCGTCCCAGACCGTCGCCTGGGGTGTGTGAATCTCAAGAATCGACAACTCGCCTGATGGTGCAACCGACGTTGCACCTGATGTTGGAGTAGATCGTGCCTCGTCAGATGGACCAAAGTCGCATGCGCCCATTGTGGTCACCATGATGGCAGTCAGCGCTGCCTTGACTAACGAGCGCACAACCTGCATCACGCGCCTGGTGCTGGGGCTACCGCCTTGGCTTGGCATCGCATCACAGCCCTGATCAAAGTTCATTTCTGCCTCCGACGTTTCGGCGAGAGTACAGGCATGGAGTGTGATTAGGTGCGCATCAGAGAATGTCGCCAACAGCATCCTTCATGCAGTGCTAAACTCCAGATCGTCACCCTCTTCGGCTGAGCCCGAAGGGTTCTGCAGTTCACAGCACTTGTTCATCTCTTCCTGCAGAAAGAGCGTCAGCTTCGACCAATCGCGGAAGTAATGGATTTCTCCCGTTGCCACATGGACAACCCTGCCGCGAAACTCGAAGTCGGTTTCAGCAACTCTCTCCGCCCATAGGCGGACTGTGAACAGTTGCGATTCACCGTTGCCGCTCATCTCTTCTGTTCGCTCCGTTTGTACCGTATGCTCATCTGGAGTTGGTGACTGGGCGCATGGCGGTCTACACATGATGGAGGCCGACCCACGGAAGGTGCAGGGGTCAACATCCGCGCTCCGCTATCAACGTAGCAGAGTCGGCGTTTGCAAATCGTTTGGTGGGGCGTTTTGTGATGAGGAAGCAGGCAAGAACGCGGCTGAACCAGAAGCGCGAAGAACAAGGCGCTGGAGAGGTGACAACTGGGAGGAACGCGGGAGCAACACTACATCTCGGTCACGGTAAAGCTGCCAGCACCGCCTTTGCGTCTAGCAAGTCCGGTGTGTCAAGACCTTCGTTGAACCAGGCGTAACATTCCGCCAGTTTCTGGCGCGTTGACTCTTGCCGATCTTGCGCCAGATGGAGTCGAGAAAGGCTTAACCAGACACGCAGCTCAAGCGACTTCGCCTTCTGATGCTGCGCAATCGTGAGCGCGCGCTGCAACCGGGTTTCAGCCTCGTCTTGATTGTTGTGGGGTCGAGCAAGAAGCAATTCGGCCTCCAGGCGCCAGAGTTCGGCTTCATAGAACCGCTCACCGCTGGCTTCTGCAACAGCCAGGGCAGTGGAGACGGCCGCCAATCCTTTCGCGCTCTGGTTCATCTTGTGGTGCAGGCCAGCCAGAAGGCCGAGCCAGTAGGCGCCTGACAGCCGCGCACCCGTGTCTGCGAACTCGCGCATGTTCTGCTCGAGGTGTATGAGCCCTTGCTTGGGGTTCGCCTTTTCGGCCAGCACCCAGCTGTGCAATCCGTTTGCAAGAGCCAACCAAAAGACGAATCCTCTTTCGCTGCACAGTTCCATGTTGTGCACAGCTACTTCATGTGCCGCTTGCACCTCATGCCGAAGCTGATGGAGCCAACCCAGTGCGAACAACGACATGCCCAGGCTGTAGGAGTGGCCGATTCTTCTCGAAAGCTCTACAGCGGCTCGGATTGTGTCCAGCGCCTGGTTTGGATAGCCAAGAAACCACAAGGTCAAGCCCAGAAAACTGAGTCCGGCAACATCAGGATCCTGGCCATACACGGATGCGTGCGTCCCATGTAGTTGCGGGTTGTACAGGTCGATCCCGGCCCGCAGATGTTCGCGCGCTTGCGTGAACTCGCCCATATAGAACAACGTAATCCCGAGCATGATGTGGGCCTCAAGCAGAAGCGCCACGTCTTGCGCGAGTGAGGCAGAGTCCAGCAGCTGTTCTCCCAAGCTGCGTGCCAGGCGCAGTTCGGATCGGACGATGTGGCACATCATCAGCCCGACACGAACTGTATGGAGATGGGCTGAGTGGTCTATCTGTTGGCACAGGCTCTCTGCGCGCTCGTAGACTTGCTGCACTTCGGCGGCGGCGTACCCTTTGGTTGCAATCTGCAGAGAACCGGATGTCAGCAGGAGTTCAATCTCCCGCTCGGCATGTTCCGGGGTCTGCGGCAAGCCGGCGAGTTGGCGCAGTCCATCATCAACATAGCCGACTGCATCCACATATGCACCCACGCTGTTTGCATACTCGGCTGCACGACGATATGACTGTACCGCTGCCATCGTTCGCCCGGCCTGCTCATAGTGCACCGCAAGTCGGCCCGATATGGGGCCCATGGTGTCGGAATAGACGAGCTCGAGCGCTTTGGCAATCCGACGATGGTAGGAGCGACGTCGGCTCTTGCTCAAGTTCAAATAGGCGATCTGCCGAATCTTGTCATGGCTAAAATCGTACGCGCTTGTCCCGCGTTCGCTGATCACCCGGCACTGCCACGCTTCATCCAGGTATCGAACCAGACTCTGTTCATCAAGGTCGCTGGCCTGCAGCAACACGTCATATGTGAACTCACGCCCAATGGTGGCCGCCAAACCAAGCAGCTCGCGGGCGCCGGGCGAAAGATGCATCAGGCGGGCCTCGATCACAGCCTGCAGCCCCAGCGGCAACTGCGAAGGCAGGACTAAATCCCGACCGGCCCTGCGGTCTCCTTCGTTCGAAGCGTGCAGCGCTGCGCGCACCATCTCCACGACAAAGAGCGGATTGCCTTCGGTCTCCAGGAAGAGCCGCTCCGCCACACTGGGGTCGATCTTCGCGTTGGCAATTCTGGACGCAAGAGTAGACGTCTCAGTTGGATTCAGGCGGCTCACTTCGATTTCCATGAGCGAACTGCTGCGCCTTAGCTCGCGAATGAGAGCCATGGCAGGGTGATTCGGAGTGACTTCGTCATCCCGCATTGTGGCCACAACCAGAACGAGCGCTGCCGAATCAGGCTGAAGAAGAGTCTGAAGCCATGAGAGGGTTTCGCGATCGCACCACTGCAGATTGTCCAGCACCAACAAATATGGACGATTGCCAACGCGAATTGCGCGCGATAGCGCCTCAAAGATCCGCTGTCGCTGGCGGCTCTCCGCCAAGGGCTCAGGGTGCGGCAAGTGGGGATGTTCCGATAGCAGTTCCGGCAAGAGGCGCGCCAATTCGGTAAGCCAGGAGTCGCTTAGCATCGCTATCTGGTCGTACAAGGATCGAGTGCGCAACCAGGCGACCGGCGGCGCAAAGGCGACTTCGCCAAAGGCACCATGGCAACACGCAGTTGCCGTTGCCACACCTTGCGATTCGAGCCAATTCACAAGCTCCTCTGCCAGGCGCGTCTTGCCAATGCCGGCTTCACCCAGGATCAAGACAAAACGCGATTGCCCCTGGTCCAAGCTGTGCCATGCTTCGAGGAGCAGATTCCATTCTTGCCGGCGCCCTACGAGGGGTGCTGCCAACACCGCAAGCGGCGTTGGTTGCCGTGGCAGCAAGGCCTTTGGGCCATCTCCAGAGATTAGGCTCTGATATGCTGCCGTTGTCTCTGCGCTGGGTTCAACGCCCAGCTCTCGCTGCAGAGCACTTGTGCAGGAGTGAAAGGCACGCAGTGCACTGGCTCGCTCTCCATTCGAAGAGTAGAGACGCATGAGGGTCCGATACCCAGCCTCGCGCAGCGGGTCGCAGTTCACAAGGATCCGAGCATATCGCGTCGCCTTGGCGAACTCACGGCGCTGTTCGAGGAACTGCGTCAGTTGCTCCAGACAGTCAATGTGCACCTGCCTTAGCCGCTCCCGCTCGGAAATGATCCAGTCTTCATAGCAGCTGGGCAACAGATCTCCATGATACAGAGAGATCGCATCCTGCATGAAGGCTTGATACGAAACAGGATCTCCTTCGCTCTCTGCTTGCCAGGCATTGGCAATCGCCTGCTGAAACTCGTCCACATCCAGTGTGTACGGTGCGCTGGAGATCCACTGCAGGGTCATCGAATCGACGCCCAGAAACGTATCCGGTTCGGGCAGAGTATGGCGGAGGAGATGGAGGAGGTTGCGAAGGTTGGTGTGAGCTTGCGCTTCGGAAGAGTCAGGCCAGAATAGATACGCGAGGTATTGACGAGATTGTGCTGCGTGACTGTGAAGAAGCAAATAGGCAAGCAAGGCCTGCAGTCGTGGTGTGTTGATGGCTGCTAACGGCTGCGAATCGTAAGCCAGATAGAAGTCGCCAAGCAAGCGAATCTGTAGTTGAGGCATCGAATCCTCCTTGCTGCGCAACAGCTATCCTTAAGCTGTCCTGGCCGCGGCTCTACCAAGCAAGCGAAATCTCGGCAATGTCGATCCTCAATCTCCCCGCCACCCCCCCTTGCCTCCTGCCTGGCGAACAATGCGCACAGCAATCTCTGCCATCGATTATCGCGCCGATTGCTTGCCTGCGATCTGCGCTTCTGGATGTGCCACCATTGGAATCACGCACGCTTTCGGCGGCGGCTCAAGTTTCTGGACCAGGCCGCAGGCTGACCCAGCGCGGTGTCGTGGCAATCCCAAAGTCGGTGCGTGCAGAGCGCATGGCCGAGAACCTCGACATCTTCAACGTTGACTTGTGCGCCGATGAGGTGAACGCGATTGCCGCGCTGGATACAAAGATGAGCAGCTTTTTGACCATCGCGACCCCGCAATGGTGAAATGGCTGAGCGGCGCGCAGCGCACCACCTGAGCGCATGGAGCCTTTTCTGACGATATATAGGAGCAATAGAGCATGGAGATCAGCCCAAACGGCACACGCCCCTCGACTGCAGGCAGCGCTGAGTACTTTACCGGCAGCGTGCGCATCGATCCGCTCTTCGAGGCGCCGGCGCCTGCCCGCAGCCGCGGCGCGCTGGTTACCTTCGAACCCGGCGCGCGCACGGCATGGCACACCCACCCGCTGGGGCAGACGCTCGTCGTGCTCTCGGGGCTGGGCTGGGTGCAGCGCGACGGGGAGCCAGTTGAGGAGGTTCGACCCGGCGATGTAGTCTGGTTTGCGCCGGGCGAGAAGCACTGGCACGGCGCCGCGCCCACAACCGCCATGGCGCATATCGCCATCCACGAGCAGTTGGACGGCAAGGTCGTCGACTGGCTCGAGCAGGTCAGCGACGCACAGTACCGCAGATAAAGGCTGCGCAGAAGAGGCGCGCAGCGAACCAGAAGGGAATCGACAGATGGAATACGCAAAGTTGGGCGGCACCGGCCTCGAAGTCTCACGCATCTGCCTGGGCTGCATGGGCTTTGGCGATGCGGCAAACTGGGTGCACAAGTGGGTGCTCGACGAGGAGCAGAGCCGGCCCGTGATCCAGAGGGCGCTCGAGTTGGGCATCAACTTCTTCGACACGGCCAACATCTACTCGATCGGCGTCAGCGAGGAGATTGTGGGGCGGGCGCTGCGCGACTTTGCCCGCCGCGATGAGGTCGTGATCGCCACCAAGGTCTGGGGCAGGATGCGCGAGGGGCCAAACGGCGCGGGTCTGTCGCGCAAGGCCATCCTCAGCGAGGTCGACAACAGCCTGCGCCGCCTGGGCACCGACTACGTCGACCTCTACCAGATCCACCGCTGGGATTACCAGACGCCGATCGAAGAGACGATGGAGGCGCTGCATGATGTGGTGCGGGCGGGCAAGGTGCGCTACATCGGCGCCTCGGCCATGTACGCGTGGCAGTTCCAGAAGGCGCTGCACGTGGCCGAACAGAACGGCTGGACCCGCTTCGTCTCGATGCAGAACCACCTCAACCTGATCTACCGCGAGGAGGAGCGCGAGATGATGCCGCTCTGCCGCGCCGAGCAGGTTGGCGTCATCCCCTACAGCCCGCTCGCCTCGGGCCGGCTGACGCGTGACGCGGCAACCGAAGGCACGCTGCGCGCCGAGACCGACCAGATTGCACGCAGCAAGTACGACGCCACCATCGGCACCGACCAGCAGATCATCACCCGCGTGGCTGAACTGGCCGGCAAGCACGGCGTGCAGCGCGCGCATGTGGCGCTGGCCTGGCTGCTGCAGAAGCAACCGGTGACCGCGCCCATCATCGGCGCCACCAAGCTCTCGCACCTGGAGGATGCCGTCGGCGCGCTGAGCCTCAGACTCACGCCCGAAGAGGTGACATCCCTGGAAGAACCCTACGTGCCGCACGCGGTGGTTGGCGCGCTTTAGCCCCAAGGGGATCGAGAAGCGAGAAGCGAGAAGAAAACAGGCCCGGCCGATCCGTGATCGGCCGGGCCTGTTTTGTGGGTTGGCGGACGGCGGGAGCGCTACACAGGCGCCGCGGCGGGCGTGAGGAGCAGCAGGCGGCCGCTGCGGGGGGGCAGGGTCAGGGCAAGCTGGTTGGTGTGGGCGTGCAGCGGCGTGGGCGGCGCGTTCGGCGCCCAGGCGGCCACCTGCCAACGGCCGGCCAGCCCCAGCGCGGCAAGCGGCCACGTGCGCTGCGCCGCTTGGTCGGCGGTGTTGAAGACAAAGAGCGCCGTCGTCGTCGCATCCAGCGCACGCACCTGCACCAGCACCGGGTCGTCGCTGCCCAGCAACGGGTAGCGGCAGGCGCCCGGCGCTGCGTGCAGAAAGAGGCGCAGGATCGCCAGGTGTGGGGCGGGCACCTCGGCCAGGTCGTCGCTGGTGGTGATCAGGCCGCCCGTCATGCAGGCATAGGTGATCAGCGCCTGCTGCGCCGCCGGTTCGAGCATGTGGAAGCGGCCGCGCAGGAGCAGGCAGTCGGGGTCGGCCTGCCAGAGGATGCCGTTGGCGAAGTTGCGGTTGGCGCCGTCGCGCAGCACCGACTGTGCGCCGGTGCCGCTCCATTCGGCGCCGATGTCGCGGCCAATGCGCACGGCGTCCATCAAGCCAACGGGCGCCCAGAGCGGTGTGCCGCAGCCCAGCCAGAGCGCATCGCCAATCTCCTCGCGAATCATCTCCATCACCGCGCGCCACGTTTCGATGCGCGTGCGGCCGGGCGTGTGAGAACGGGCGCGCTCCGGCCCGTACTCGCTGCCGAACTGCAAGAAGTCGGTCTTGTAGTAGGCGCAGCCCCACTCGCGGCGCCAGGTGCGGAAGACCCTGCGCAGGTACGCAAAGGCGTCGGGGTGGGTGGCGTCGAGGATGTAGTACTCCTCGCTGCGCTTGTGCCAGCGGAATTCGCCGTAGAAGCGCATGTGGGCGATTGGTTCGCCCGTCTGCGCATCGTGCACCACCCAATCGGGGTGTTCGGCGTAGAGGCGGCTGCGGTTGCCCACCACAAAGGGCGCGATCCAGAGGCCGGGCACAAAGCCGGCGGCGCGCACCTCCTGCAGCAGCGGCGCGATGCCCTGTGCAAAGGCGGGCTTCAACTCCAGCCAGTCGCCCATCTCGGGCGTAAAGCCGTCGTCGATCAGGAAGACCGAAAGCGGCAGTCCCTCGCGCTGCGCCACCTGCGCCGTGGTGCGCAGATGGTGGCGCAGGTTTTCGGGCGTAATCGCGGCGTAGAGGTTGTACCACGAGCACCAGCCGGTGATCGGCGGCGCGCCCGTGCGTGGGGAAATCGGCGCCGCCTGCGCCACGGCGCGTGCCCAGCGCCGCAGCCCCTCTTCGGCCTGCGGCGCGGTGAAGACGAGCAGCTTCTCGCTCGTGCAGCGCGCGGGCACACCCTTGGCGCCGCCGGGGAGCTGCTTGCGGTCCCAGAGCGTGAGCAGCGTCAGCGTGGGCACGCCGGCTGTGGCGTCGAGCGTAAAGCTCTGCTGGAAACGGTCGTGGCGGTCGAAGCCGGCCACCAGGCAGCCGGAACCCGTGCGCGGCAGCAGCTGCACAAGCGCATAGCCGGTGAGCGGCCCCGCCTGCGCCTCGCTCGCCGCTGGGCCGTCCAGGTCCAGGTAGCGGCTGCCGTCCCAGCTGAAGTAGCCGCTGCGCAACATGCGGCGCGCGTTCTGCACGCTGCCAAAGCGCAGGCCAAAGGAATCGAGCGCGGCCGGCGCCACCCCTTCCACCCACCAGCGCAGGCAGAGGCTGTCGCCCTCGAGCGCGGCGGGCGCAGGCGTGAACTCGAGGCCAAAGCGCACGCCGTCCGCGCCCTCCCAGATGGGCGGGTCGTGCTGCACCAGGCGCGCGGCGGCAAGCGGCGCGCCGTTGATCACCGGTGTGCCGGCGCAGAGCGAGACGGCGGGTGTGCGCAGGTCGAGCGCGCCCGCGCCGTCGAGCCGCCATTCAGGCGCAGCAGATGTGGGAACGGCGTCGATCAGCGCTGTGGGCGCAGGGGGCGCGGCGGGCGCAGGCGTACTCACGGCTGCCCCCCAGCGCCAGGTCCATGTTCGGCGCTTACCTCGGCAATGCGCACTTCGCGCCGCTCCTGCGCCGAGCGGGTCGCCGCCAGCGCCACATCCAGCGAGCGGGCGCCCTCGCTCAGCGGGGTGCGTGTGCTGCCTTCGCCCCGAATCGCGCGCACCAGCTCCATCAGCTCGGCGTCGTGGATGTTGCGCTCCTCGGCAATCTGCAGCGGCGGACGTTCGGGCGTCTGCGTAAAGTGCAGCGTGGCGCTGTTGGCGTTGGCAAACTCGGCCGTCACTGCCTGTGTCACCACCTTGTAGTCGTTGATCCAGCGGCCGGGGATGGCGCCGTTGGTGGCGTAGATCATGCCCAGCGCGCCGCCGGCAAAGCTCACCACCGTCGCGCTCACATCCTCCACCGTGTAGTCGGCCACTTCCTGATGGAAGAGGTTCTCCTGGCGGCTGAAGACCGCTTCCGGCTCGCCCAGCAGGTAGCGCATCAGGTCCACCATGTGAATCACCTGCTCCACCAGCTGCCCGCCCGAAAGGTCGCGCTGCCGCCACCAGTCGGCGTGCAGCGAATTGCAGAAGTAGCGTGCCGCCATCAGCCCCGGGCGGCCGGCCTCGCCGCTCTCGATTAGCTGCTTGAGCGCTTCGATCGCGGCGCCGAAACGGAACATGAAGCCCACCTGCGTCTGGATGCCGGCGGCCTCGGCGGCGCGCACCATCTGCCAGGCGTGCGCCGAGGTCAGCGCGATCGGCTTCTCCATCAGCAGGTGCACGCCGTGGGCAGCGGCCTGCTCCACCTCGTCGGTGTGGGCAAAGGGGGGCAGGCAGATGATGAGCAGGTCCAGCTGCTCGGCGGCGAGCATGGGCGCGAGCGTCGTGTAGTGGCTCGCGGCGGGCGCAAAGTCGGTGGCAAAGCGCTGCGTGTTCTCGGCGCGGTGGTCGCAAAGGGCCACCAGCTCCAGCGCGTCGGGGTGGAGCAGCACGTTGCCGGCGTGGCGGCGCGCAAACGAGCCGCAGCCCAGGATTGCGGTGCGCAGCGGCTTCATGGCTGCCCCCCTTCGCCTGCGCCAGCTGCTGCGGCGCCTGTTGCGTTGTCGAAGGTGAGCACGACCTGCAGCACATCGGGCGCGCCCTTGTCGAGCAGGGTGTAGGCCTCGGCGGCGCGCGCAAAGGGCAGCCTGTGCGTAATCAGCGGGCGCATGTTGAGCAGACCCTGCACCTGCAGCTCCATGATCGTGTGGATCAGGCGCAGGCGGTCCCAACGGCGGCTCAGCGCCGGGTCCACATTGCCGATCTGCGAGCAGACGATCTGGATGCGGTTGTGGTGGAACTCCTCGCCCAGGCGCAGGGCATCGGCGCCGCCCTGCACAAAGCCCAGCGCCACCACGCGCGCGTTGTAGGCACAGCTGCGCACGGCCTCGTGCAGCGCGGCGGCCACGCCGGTGCATTCGAGCACCACATCGGCGCCGCGCCCCTGCGTGAGCTGCTTGATCTGCTCGGCAGCCGGGCCATCGGCGGGGTTGATGGCGACGTCGAGCGCGCCCACCTGCTGCGCCAGCTCCAGGCGGTGGGGCGAAAGCTCCACGCCCACCACCTGCGCGCCCGAGCGTTTGGCCAACTGAGCCACCACCTGCCCCACGGCCCCCAGCCCAAAGACGGCCACCGTCTCGCCGATGTGAATCTGCGCGTCCAGAATCCCCGTCAGCGCAATCGGCCCCAAGTGCGAGAAGATCGCCAGCAGCGGGTCGAGCGCGGCAGGCTTGCGGCGCACGGCCAGGTACTCCTGCTCGAGCACGGCGTGCGTGCGGTGGCCCCACGTGCCGTAGACGACATCGCCCACAGCCAGGCCGGCGGCGACGTCGCTGCCCGTCTCCACCACCGTCCCCACCTCTTCGTAGCCCCAGCCCACCAGCGGCCAGGGCGTGCCGGGCGCCGTCGCCACCGCTGCGCCTGCTGCCCCCGCTGCGCCAGCGATGGACAGGAAGAGGCGCGAGGCTGGGTCCCACGCCTTGTGCAGATAGGGGTTGGTGCCGCGGTACTGGGTCAGCTCGGTGCCGGCGCTGATGCCCGAGTAGAGCGTCTGCACGCGCACCTGCGTGGGAGAGAGCGGCGCATCGGGCAGCTCGACAATTGCCAAGTCGCGCGGGCCATGCAGGGCAAGCGCTTGAGCCATGGGGTTGATCCTTGATCCGGTTTGCTGCTGCGAATGAGATTTGGGACCAATCTACGTCGCGGCGCTCTCTGCCAGCCAGAGCACCTGGTAGGGCGCCAGCGTTGTTGCGCCGCTGCAGGCGCGCCCGCTCAGCAGGTCGCTCCAGCCGCCGGCGCCGACCTGATCCAGGTCCACCGTCTGCTCGCGCTCGGTGACGTTGGTGAGGCAGAGCACGCGGCCCGGCCCGTCCAGCGGCTGCCGCAGCAGGGCAAAGAGGCCCGCTCCCATCTTCAGCACCGTCTGCGGCGCGGCGGGGTGGAAGGCCGGGTGGCGGCGGCGGGCGCGCAGCAGGCGCCGGTAGCCTTCGAAGACCAGATGGGCGCGACTGCCTGGGTCGGCCAGTTCGAGGCGCAGCGTGTCGTAGTCGAACTTCTCGCGGTTGAGCGAGCGCGCCCGGCCGGTGCTGTCGAAGCAGCTGTGACAGTTGCGCGCGCCCAGCAGGCTCTGAAAGTAGATGCCCGGCATCCCCGCCAGCGCGAGCATGATCGCCTGCGAAGCAAGGAAGCGTGCGACGTCGGTCTCGAGGTTGGGCGTCGCCGGGTTGTTGAGCGCGTCGTAGAAGGTGATGTTCAACTCGTAGGCCGTCTGCGAGCCGTCGGGCAGGGCGCGGTAGGAGATCAACCCGCCGTGGCGGCGCGTGCGCTCGGCCAGTGCGCCCACCTCGTCGGGCGTCAGCAGCCCCAGCGCCGGCAGCACGCCAATCCCGTCGTGCGAGGCGGTGAAGTTGAAGAACGCGCCCGGCGTGTTGCCCAGCCCGGCCGCCCACTCCGTCAGCACGCCGGCATCGCCCTGCGCCAGGGTGTGCAGCAGCAGCGGCGCCAGCGGGAATTGGTAGACCAGCTGCGCCTCGTCGCTGCGCGGCTGTGCGCCGGGCGCGGCGGGCTCGGCCGGTGCCGCGGGCAGCGGCGCGCCAAAGTACGAGATGTTGTCGGCGTGGGGCACGTTGGTTTCGGTGATCAGCAGCACGTGGGGCGCCGCCGCATCGAGCACGGCGCGCAGCAGCTTGATCACGGCGTGCGCCTGCGGCATGTGGATCGAGCGCGTGCCCGGCTCCTTCCACATGTAGGCAATCGCATCGAGCCGGATCAGCCCGGCGCCCCTTTCGGCGTAGAAGAGCAGCAGCTCGGCGATCTCCACCAGCAGCTGCGGGTTGGCATAGTTGAGGTCAATCTGGTCGGCGCTGAAGGTCGTCCAGACATGGCGCGTGCCGCGTGCAGTCTCAACGGGGGTCAGCAGGGGCAGCGTGCGTGGGCGCACCACGGCGCTCAGGTCCTGCGCCGGGTCGGCCTCCACAAAGTAGCCGGCGTAGGGCTCTTCGCTGCGCAGGTAGGCCTGGAACCAGTTGCTGGCCTGCGAAATATGGTTGATCACCGCATCGAACATCACCCGCTGCGTGCGGCCAATCGCCTCTACATCCTCCCAACTGCCCAGCGCCGGGTCAATCGCGCGGTAGTCGACGACCGAAAAGCCGTCGTCCGAAGTCCACGGGTAGAAGGGCAGAATATGGACGCCGCTCACCATGTCGCCCATCTGATCGGCCAGGAAGCGGTGCAGGGTGCGCAAGGGCGGCTCGCCGGGGCTGCGCACGCTGTCGCCATAGGCAATCAGCAGCGCGTCGCGCTCGTCGAGCGGCCCTGCACCACCCAGCGGTGCTGTGGCGCCAGGCTCCGCGCCGGCCTGCGCCGCGAGCCGTTCGCGCGTGCGTGCCACTGCCTGCTCAAGCGCAGGCAGCGTGGCCGCCGCCCTCTCGGCGCCATACAGAAAGGTGAGATGGGCAAGGATACGCGCTTTGGGTTCCAGTTGTTCCATGCAGTCTCTCCAGGGAGATCGAGAAGCGAGAAGCGAGAGGCCGGTAGCCGGCCTGACTTCTCATTGTGAACGTCGTGCTCGCCTCTGTGGTCTCTCGATTCTCGCTTCTCGCTTCTCGATCGCTGTTAGCCCTTAACGCCGCCGGCCGTAAGCCCCGACGTGATGTAGCGCTCGAAGAGGGTGAAGAGCAGCACCACCGGCAGAGTGATGATCACGCTGCCCGCCATCAGCACCGTCTTTGGCACCTCTTGCGTGTCCAGCTGCGAGACGCCCAGCGGCAGGGTCCATGCATCGCGCCGCTCGAGCAGGAAGAGCAGCGCAAAGAGGAACTCGTTCCAGGCGATCATGAAGACGTAAAGCCCGGTGGCCGCAATTGCCGGCACGGCCAGCGGCACCACCACGTGGCGAATCGTCTGCAGGCGCGAGCTGCCGTCGATCAGCGCCGCCTCCTCCAGGTCCACCGGAATGGTCTGGAAGTAGGAGCGCAGCATGTAGAGCGCCACCGGCAGCGTTGCCGCCAGATAGACGATCGTCAGCGCCAGCAGGCGGGTGGGCACGCTGGTGCGCAGCCCCAGCCGCGTGTACATCACATAGAGCGGGATCGAGAGCACAATCCCGGGCACCATGTAGACGAGCAGCAGCCCCCAGTTGGCCACCTTGCGGCCGCGAAAGCGCAGGCGCGTGGCGGCATAGGCGGCAAAGATGGCCACGAAGAGCGTAATCGCCGTCGTCACCGCCGCCACCAGGAAGCTGTTGCGGATGAACGAAAGAAAGCCCTGCCCGCCCTGATCAACCGGCGTCAGAATCTCGCGGTAGGTACGCAAGGAACGCACCAGTTCCCAATCGGGCAGCAGGCCGCCGGGGTTGACCAGCACGCTCTGAATCTCGCGAAACGAGAGCAGCACCATGTAGTAGAAGGGGAAGGCGCAGATCACAAAGAAGAAGAAGAGTCCAAACCAGCGCAGGATCTTGCCGATGAGGAGGTTCTCCAGTTGGTCGCGATTCATCAGACCTCCTCCTCCGTAAAGAACCAGCGGAAGTAGATAAAGAGCAGCACAGCGAGGATCAGCGCCAGCACAATGGAGAGCGCGGCGGCGGCCCCGACATCCGAACGGCCAAAGAGCCACTCGTAGATCTGCACCGTAAGGATGCGCGTGCCGGCGGCGCCGCCGGTGAGCAAGAAGACATCCTCGAACTTGTTGAAGGTCCAGATAAAGCGCAGCAGGATCAGCGTGCCCATCACCACCGTCAGGTGGGGCATGGTGATGTAGCGGAAGCGCTGCGTGAGCGTGGCGCCGTCGACCTTGGCGGCCTCGTACTGCTCCTCGGGGATCGACTGCAGGCGGGCAAGCAGGAAGAGGAAGGCAAAGGGGAAGTAGCGCCAGCCCTGGAAGAAGATCACCGCCGTGAGCGCGACGGGGAAGTCGAAGCTCCAGCCGAAGATCGTCACCTCGGTGCTGCGCTGGCCCAGAAAGGCGATGCGCTGGCCGCCCAGGTCCGAAATCCACTCGTTGACGATGCCGTACTGGGCGTTGAGCATGATCGTCCAGACGAAGGAGACGGCCACCACCGGCGCGATGTAGGGGATCAGCATCACGGCGCGGAAGAAGGGGCGGCCGATAAAGACGTCGCGGGCGAGCATGGCCGCCGCCAGCCCCATCAGAATGGGCAGCGCGGTGCCAAAGAAGGCGTAGATGAAGGTGGTGCGCAGCAGCGGCCAGAAGTCGCGCGCCGTCACCACCTGGCGGTAGTTCTCGAGCGAGAAGGGGCCGCCGAAGAGGTTGAGGTTGCGCAACTCGATCAGCCGGATGTCGCGGAAGCTGAGCAGCAGGTTCCAGATCAGCGGAAAGATCACAAGCGCCAGAATGATCAGCACGGGAACGGCGAGCAGCGCATAGGCCAGGCGCGCATCCTGCTGCGCCAGGGTTGGCCCCGTGCGCTCGGGGATCTGCGCGCCGGCGGCGCTGCCGGCAGGCTGCGTGGACGGCGGCAAACCAGGTGCGCTCTCTGCCATGGGCTCCTCTGCGAACGGCGTGACGCCTCTGCATGGATGGCGATCAATCGATCCCATCCGGCTTGCTATGGGTGGGAGAACGGCTTTGCTGCGGGGGATTGCGCTGCAACAGCAGAAGCTCCTGGGCGGAGCCGGCGCAGGTGGCCGGCTCCGCCCAGGGTGCAGATGAACGTTACTGCAGGCTCTCAGCAACCGACTGCAGCTCGGCCGCGGCTTCCTCGGCCGTCAGCGTGCCGTCGATCACGTCGCGCAGCGCCTGCGGCACCGCCAGCGACTCGTAGAGAGCCGCCACCAGTGCGCCCTGGCCCTGCTCAAAGCCCCAGCGTTGGAAGCTGCCGGCGCCGGCAATCAGCGCGTCGATCGTCTCGGCGCTGTAGAAGTCGCCCAGCGGCGCACGGCGGTCTACACCGGTCTCAAGCGCCTTCCAGCCATCCACAAACTCGGTGGGATTCTCGGCTGTGCCCGGGCGCATGGGGAACTTGCCCTCGGGCGAGAGGCCGAGCATGGTCAGGTAGCCCTCGTTGAACCAGAACTCGGCGAACTGCTTGGCCGCCTCGGTGTTGGCGGTGCTGGTGATGCCAACGTAGCTCACCTGGCCGTACTGCGCCGGCTCGGTGCCGCTGGGGCCGATGATGGCCGGCACAATGCCACTGTTGGCCGAGAGGTACGAGGGGTCGTCGGCGCATTCGGGGCAGGCGGGGAAGGCGTCGTCGCGCAGGCCGGCCATCTCGTCCAGAATGAAGGGCGACCAAACCAGCATGGCGGCCTGGCCGGCGAAGTAGCCGGCGCGCGTGGTGTCCACATCCTGTACGCCGGCAGGGCCGAAGTCGCGCACCAGGTCGGTGTAGAACTGGATTGCCTCGACGCACTCGGGCGAGTTGAGGATGATGTTGCCATCGGCGTCGGCCAGCTGGCAGTTGTTGGCCAGGGCAAAGGCCTCGAAGGTCTGCTGCGTGAAGACGGCGCCGGGGTCTGTCGAAGCGACGATGCCGAAGAAGTTGTTCTCGGCGTCGGTCAGCGCCTCGGCGGCGGCCATGATGGCGTCGTAGTTGTCGGGGCGGGCCAGGCCGGCGGCGTCGAAGAGGTCGGCGCGGTAGACAAGGATCTGGCCCCAGCCGTCTGAGGGCACGGCCACAGGGGTGCCGTCGACGCGCACCAGGTCGAGCGCGCCCTGGGCAAAGGTGTCGGCGCCGAGCGATTCGATCACCTCGTTGGCGGCTGCACCGTCGAGGATGCCCTGCTGGTGCCAGCCGATGGCGAAGTCCATGGGGAAGAAGAGCACGTCGGGCAGCGCGTCGGCGGCCACGGCGGCGGTGACGAGGTTGGGCAGCTGGTCCTCGGCGGTGGCCACCAGTTCGACGCTGATGCCGGTGGCAGCCGTGAACTCGTCGATCATGCCCTGGGCGCGCGCCACGCGGTCGGGCAGGTCCTCGGTGGTCCAGAAGATCAGGGACTGGTCGCCGCCTTCGGCAGCAGGGGCTTCGGCTTCGGCCACTTCGCCGCCGTCGTCAGCAGGCATCGACGCCGTAGGCGCGGCGCAGGCGGTAAAGAGCAGCGCAAGCACGAGCAGCAGGGAAACAAGAATGCTCCGTCGCATGATGTTCTCCTTGGAAGAGAGGATTGCTATTGCGAATGTAGCAGTGTCGAGAATCTGGAGTTCTGGAGTCTGGAGCGTACCGGCAGGGCGTAAGGGAACGGGCAGAGTGGCGAAGCAGGCGCCTCCTTTCGTGGCGGGCAAGCCGGTAGGGTGCAGAAACGCGTTATGCGCCGGGCGCCGGTCCGGTAGAGTGGCGCACAATCAGCGCGGGTGTCATCACAACTTGTTCGGGCGGCGCGTGCTCGTCGCGCAGGCGGCGCACCAGCAGCTCGCAGAGTGTGCCGCCGATCTCGTGGATGGGCTGGTCGGCCGTGGTCAGCGGCGGGTGCGAGTGCTCGGCCATGGTGGTGTTGTCGAAGCCGGTGACGGAGAGGTCAACGCCCACCTGCAGCCCGCGCTCCTGGGCGGCAGTCATGGCGCCGATCGCCATCAGGTCGTTGCAGGCGCAGATTGCCGTGGGGCGCGCCGCTTCGTCGTCCAGCAGCGCGCAGGCCGCGTCATAGCCGCCGCGCTGCGTCAGGTCGGCCTCGACGATCTGGAGCGACTCGGCGGGGTGGCCAAGCTCGTGCCAGGTGGTGCGCACGCCCTGCAGGCGGTGGTGGGTGAACATCAGCTCGGCGGGCGAGGCGATGCAGGCCAGGTGGCGGTGGCCCAGCGCGTGCAGGTGGCGCACGATCGCACGCATGCCGGCCACGCCGTCCTCGTCAACGAAGGCGAAGTCGAGCGGCCCTTCGACGCGACCAAAGGCCACAAAGGGGAAGTTACGCCGGCGCAGCAGGTTGATGCGGGCGTCGTCGCGGCGGGTGCGCACGACGATGAAGCCGTCGACGCGCTGGGTGGCGATGCCGGCTTCGTAGGTGGCGATTTCACTTTCGCCGGGGGCGCGCGTGGCCAGCAGCAGGTCGTAGCCCAGGCGCGCAGCCGAATTGCCCACGCCGGCGAGCAGCTCGCTGAAGAAGGGGTCGGTAAAGCGCGGGCGCGCGGTGGGCATCACCAGGCCGATGGTGTCGGAGGTGCGCTTTTGCAGCCGCTGGGCAAGCGAGTTGGGCGAGTAGCCGAGGGACTGGGCGGCGGCGCGCACCTGCTCTTTGGTGGCAGGCGCAACATCGTCGTAATCGTTAAGGGCGCGCGAAACCGTCGTGATGGACTTGCCGACCTGGTTGGCAATGTCGCGAATGGTGACGGCCATCGTGGGCGCCCGTTTGGAGCGATGGGAGGGTGGGTTGGGCCAAAACGTTTTGGGAGTACCCGTAGCCTAGTCCAAAACGTTTCGGATGTCAATCCCTTTTACAAAACTGCGGAAAAAGTACACGGAAAGGACGGAAACAGCGGGAACTGCAACTGCGGACAAGGGGATTGGGTTCGGCTGTGGCGACGACGGGGGCGAGCGGCGGGCGATTTAAGCGAGGTTGCGCGTGCGGTTTGGCGGCGCAGTAAGACGATCGGGCCAGGAAGGGACGGTTTGACCCTTGTTTCGGGGCAATCAGGTGTGCTATTCTCCTGCGGCTCTCGAGCTGGGAGTTCGCTCCCACGCAATGCGCTGCTCCAGGTTCAGGATTGCCGCCCCGCCCTATGTCCGCTGTCAACACGTCGCCTCGCCGGATGCCCCCTGCGCAAAGCGCTGCCTCTGCGCAAAGCGCTGCCTCTGCGCAAAGCGCCGCCCCTGCACACGACCACATCCGCGTCGTCAGCCATACGCTGACGCTGCGCAGCGATGCATCGCCCGCCGCCGCCTTCGAGCGCTGGCTCTTTGTGCATGCCGCCGGCGTGCTGATTGCCGACAAGGCCGGCGAACTGCTGGCCGTGGCGCCCGACCTGTTCGGCATGAATGGCGCCGCGCTGCACGAGCGCCTGACGGAGCTGGGCGCGCGCTGGAGCTTCGACTTTGCCACGCTGCACGAAACCGCGCAGTCGGTCAAGATCATCGTTTACCGCGACGGGCTGGTGCGCGAGCAGTTGCGCAAGACGCCGCCCTGCACGCTTTGCGAGGCGCTGGGCTACTGCGCGGGCGTCGAGCCGGCCGCGTTTCTGGCTGAAATCGCCCGGCGCTGGCGCGCAACGGGCGAAATCCCGCACGAGGTTGGGCTGGCGCTCGGTTACCCCGTCAAGGATGTGCTGGGCTTTATGGGCCATAATGGGCTGGCCTGCACGGCACACTGCGGCTGGCGCGTCTATGGCAACCCTGCGCCGTCGCTGGCGGCCAACCAGCGCTACCTGGCTGCCCGCAGCGAGGCAATGCGCCACGTTGCCACCATGGGCCGCAGCAGCGCCGACGTGGGCAGCAGCGCCGAAGCAGGCGGCAGCGTCTGCACATAGCCGGCTCCGCCCGGCAGCAGCAGACCAAGGAAATAGCGACGCCGCCCTGAGCACAGGGTGGCGTCGTTGCTTTTATGCAGCTATCGACTTTATGCAGGGATCAATCACCCGCCCTGGCGGACGGAGGTGGGCGCCCGATCAGTCGTCGCCCGCCATGCCGCGCGGCACAAGCACGATCGCATCGGTTGGGCACTGCGGTACGCAGCGCACGGAGGACATGTTGTTGCAGCCGTTGCACTTGTCGGGGTCAACGACATAGGTCGGCTCGGTCTCGTGCACGGTGATGGCGAAGCGCGGGCAGGCAGTGCGGCAGGCGTCACAAAGAACGCAGCGGTCGGGAATGATTGTGTACAGGTCCATTATGGCTCCTTGCGAATGGTGTGGGGATGGCTCTGTTCGCCCTTGTTAGCGCGCTTACCAACCCATTTAACTGCGGTTAAGTCGATTATACTGCGCCTTTACGTGCGTGTCAAGCTCTTGTGCGGCGGCTCCGGCGGGGGGCGCGCAGGCGCATTGCGCTACCCATGCGGCGCTCGCATGTGATAGACTTCGGCTTCGCGACGACGACGCACTCGACTGTTACGGGCCGATGCTGCACGAGCGGCGCAGACGAATGGAGATGCAGGAGTTCGAGCCATGGCTCAACCTTCACAACATGATGCAAGCGAGCGCTTTCGCCGCAGCCTGATGCAGGCGCAGATCGCCGACTTGCTGGGGATGATGAGCGGGCGCAACCGCGACCTGGTGAGCTACGAGGAGGTAGCTCGGCGCGTCAAGGCCTACCAGCAGATCGAGCAGGGCACGCAGATGGTCCCGCTCAACAAGATCGTCGGCTCGGTGGGCCGCTACCGCGACTTCAACAAAGAGTTCCTTCCGCGCAGCAATATCAACAAGGACCGCTGGACGCGCGTCGATGGTGTGCTGCACTCGATGGAGGGCTACCCGCCGATTGAGCTCTACCGGATCGGCGACGTCTTCTTCGTGCGCGACGGCAACCATCGCGTCAGCGTGGCGCGTGCCAATGGCCTCACCCACATCGAAGCCTACGTCACCGAGGTGCAGACCGACATCCCGCTGACGCATGACGACTTCGAGCGCGACCAGTGGCTCGTCAAGATCGAGCACGCCGACTTTCAGCAGAAGACGCGCCTCGACGAGCTGCGCCCGGGCAGCAACGTGCGCATCACCGTCCCCGGCCGCTACACAATCCTGCTGCGCCATATCTTCGTCCACCAGTACCTGCGCAACCAGGACCTGGACAGGGAAGGCAGCCGCCAGTGGCTGGGCTGGTTCGACGCCGTGGCCAGCTGGTACGACAACGTCTACATGCCCATCTGCGCCGCAATTCACGATTACGGACTGCTCGACCAGTTTCCAAATCGCACCGAGGCCGACCTTTACCTCTGGATCACACACCACCGCGAAGAGCTGGCCAGCCTCTACGAAATGGCGCCGCTGAGCCCCGAAGCCGCCGTGGCCACCTTCGCCCAGATGTACGACGACAGGCTGCTGCAGCGCGCCTACAAGGTGATGAAGTACACCTTCATGCGCGCCATGCGCTCGCTGAACAAGCCCATGGGCATGAGCAACGAGGCCTACAGCGAGGCGCGCGCTCGCCACGCTGCAGGCGAGCGCACGCTGATGGAGGTCGAGCAGGCCGACGACAAGGCCGCCGCCGAGCAGGAGGCCGCAGACGCATCCCCCGACTCCGAACAGGTGAACACCGACCTGACTGAACGGGCCAACGACCTGCAGCGCTCCGTCCTCGACCTGTCGGCGCAGTAGGGCTGCCGGCGCCGGCGCAGCCGCCGGGCCGTTGGGCCTGTTGTTCTCCGACGTTCTCGCCGGAAAGGGAGCGTCGCCGCTCCCCGTCTCCTTCCCTCCACACAGCCGTGCAGAAGCACTCCATACCCGCAGCAGCGCGCCGGAGAGCAGCGCGCCGGAGAGCAGCGCGCCGGAGAGCAGCGCGCCGGAGAGCAGCGCACCTTGCCGAAGACCGCAGCCGCGGCGCTGCTTCAAAAAGGCAACGTGCTGTGGTAGGATGAACGCGGGTGCAGAGCGGCCTCTTGGGGTGCGCCGGCGCCTATCCTGCCGGCAGCCTGGCCAACCGCGCACGCCGCATGCCGGCAAGTCGTCCACTCATCGGCATTCCGGTCTGTACAGAACAAGCGCAGGGCAGGGGCGTGCAGCCTCGGCCCGGGCTGTTGCCGCGCATGGGCGGCGCACGCTGCGGCTGGTCTCCCGTTGCATCTTCTCCGGCGCGCGGCTGCGCCGGGCCACCTGCCGCCGTGCGGCGCAGTTGCACTGCATGCCGGCGCCTGTCACCTCACCACCCAGGGGGCAGCATGCTTCGCGTCAAAATCGTCTGTACAATTGGCCCCACCAGTCGCGACCCCGCCGTCCTGCGCGAGGTGATTCGTTCGGGCATGAATGTCGCGCGCCTCAACTTCAGCCATGGTACGCACGAGTACCACAGCGAAACCATCGACCTGATCCGCGCCACCGCCGAGCAGATGGGGACGCCGGTTGCGATTCTGGCTGACCTGCAAGGGCCAAAGCTGCGCACAGGAAAGATGCAGGAAGGCGGCGTACCCCTTACCGCCGACGAAGAGCTGGTGCTGACGATTGACGAGATCATCGGCACGCCCGGCCGGGTGCCGATTCAATACAAGGAGCTCCCCAAGTCGGTCAAGCCGGGCGAACACATCATGCTCGACGACGGGCTGCTCGAGCTCGAGGTGATCGAGGCCACCGACGGCGAGATCCGCACGCGCGTGGTGATCGGCGGCATCCTCAACAGCAACAAGGGCATGAACCTGCCCGATGCCTCGCTCAACATTCCCGCCCTGACCGAAAAGGACCGCGCCGATGTGCGCTTTGCCCTGGGCCGCCAGGTGGACTGGATCGCGCTCAGCTTTGTGCGCACGGCGCAGGAGGTCTACGAGCTCAAGGCGATCATCCAGCAGGACTCGTCCTTTGGGCGCGTGACGCCGGTGGTGGCCAAGATCGAGAAGCCCGACGCGATCCGCAACATCGACGCCATCATCAGCGCCACCGATGCGATCATGGTCGCGCGCGGCGACCTTGGCATCGAGACGGCGCCCGAGCAGGTGCCCATGGTGCAGAAGATGATCATCGCCAAGTGTATGGCCGCCGCCAAGCCGGTGATCACCGCCACCCAGATGCTCGACTCGATGATCCGTAACCCCCGCCCCACGCGCGCCGAAGCCAGCGACGTCGCCAACGCCGTGCTCGACGGCACCGACGCCATCATGCTCAGCGGCGAGACGGCCAGCGGCAGCTATCCGGTGGAAGCCGTGCGCACGATGGTGAAGATCGCCTACGAGGCGGAGCGCGTGCGCGAGGTGCAGGATTACAGCCTCAAGTACCCCGAACCGGGCATCTTCACATCGGCAGGGGCAATCTGCCGCGCCGCCGTCTATACCGCCAACGACACAAACGCCAGCGCAATCATCGCCCCCACCGTCAGCGGCGCGACGGCGCGCCTGATGTCTTCCTTCCGCCCGCATGTGCCGCTGGTGGCAATTACGCCCAGCCCCATGGTGCAGCGCCAGCTCTGTATGTACTGGGGCACCTATCCGCTGCTCACCCGCCGCCTGAGCAACATGGACGAAGTGGTGACCGACGCCATCAACGTTGCCCAGCGCCACAAGTTTATTGGCCCAGGCGACACGGTGGTGCTCACCGCCGGCGTGGTGGGCAACGTGCGCAGCGCCACCAACCTGATGATGGTGCGCAGCATCGAGCGGGTGGTGGCGCATGGCACGGGGCTGGGGCAGCGCGAGGTGGCAGGCCGCATCCACCGCCTGCAAGGGCCGCTGGCCGACAGCAACCTGATCGTCGGCCCGCACGACATCATCTACGCCGAGCACGTGGACCGCACGATTTTGTCTGTGCTGCAGCGCTCGGGTGGGCTGATTACGCCCGAGGCCGAGCTGGACAGCCACGGCGCCATGGCCGCGATCGAGTTCGGCATCCCGGCCGTCATCGGCGCCGAGGGCGACCTGGACGCCCTGCAGGACGGCGTCTCGGTGATTCTCGACGCCACCACCGGCCAGGTTTCGGAGTGGAAGAAGTAGACGCGATCGAGAAGCGAGAATCGAGAAGCGAGAGGTTGGTTGCCGACCTTGAAGGTTCAGCAGAGAGATGCAGCACGCCCGGCCATGCTGATGGCCGGGCGTCTTTTTCGGAACGATAGCGCCTTTGAACCGCGCAGGCTGAGCGGCTACCCCTTCTCGCTTCTCGCTTCTCGCTTCTCGATCGCGTTTACCGCGTCGCGCAGCATGGCCGCGGCGGTGGGGAGCGGGCCAGTCTGGCGGATCTTGTAGCTCTGCAGGCCGTAGAGGTCGCTATCGACTTCGATGCCCATCTCCCAGCCACTGCAGCGGGCCAGGAAGTCGTCCAGCGGCAGGCGGGTGGGCGCGACGCGCAGGGTGTAGCCACCCGTCTCACTGTCGCGCTGCTCGGCGCTGGCCACCAGCTTGATCGTCTCGCCGGCGGCGCGGGCCGCTTGCAGCATCTCCAGCGAAACGCCGCGCATGCCGGTCACCTCGACGTCGGCCAGGCCGGCGCGCATGCCCAGTGCAGCGTTGGCAATGATCACCAGCTTGTTGGCCGTGTCCCAGCCGTCGACATCGAGCGTGGGGTCGGTTTCGGCCATGCCGCGGCGCTGCGCCTCGGCCAGCGCCGCGGCATAGGTGCGGCCGGCCTCCATCTCGGCGAGGATGTAGTTGCTGGTGGCGTTGAAGATGCCGCGCAGGCGGGGAATGTGGGCAACGGGCAGGTCGCGCTGCAGCAGGTTGATCACCGGCAGCGCGCCGCAGACGGTAGCCGAAAAGGCCAGGCGTGCGCCGTGCGCGTGCGCCAGCGCGTGCAGCTCGTCGAAGGCGAGCACCAGCGGCGCCTTGTTGGCCAGCACGGCGTGGATGCCCCGCCCCAGCGCCGCGCGCACGGCGCTCAGCCCCGGCTCGCCGCTGGTGAGATTGACGGGCGAGCAGTCGAAGAGCAGCGCGCAGGGGAAGCGTTTCAGTGCCTGCGCCGGCGTGACGCCGGACAGGAACTCGGGCAGGCTCTGCAGCCGGCCGCCACCTTCTTTGAACGTGCGCAGCGCGGCGGGGTCGAAGCCGTCCGGGTTGTGGGCAACGCCGCTGCTGTCGGCCGCCAGCACAACGCGCAGCGCCAGCCCGTGCTGGGCGCCGATGCGTGCGGCCCGCGTCTCCAGAATCTGCAGCAGGCCCCGCCCCACCGACCCCACGCCCATCAACGCCGCATCAATCGTCTGCATGTGTAACGCTCCCTGGTGGAGTCGATCGAGAAGCGAGAAGACCGCGGTCGGCGACCATGCGCCCTGGAGTTGAGAAGTCAGATCGGCGGCTGCTGTCTTCTCGCTTCTCGCTTCTCGATCTCTCCTTCACCATCTCCGCAAAGCGGGCGAAGAGCAGGTCGGCGTCGTGGGGGCCAGGGCTGGCTTCCGGGTGGTACTGCACGCAAAAGACCGGCGCATCGAGCAGCCGCATGCCCTCCACCGTGCCGTCGTTCAGGTTGCGGTGCGTAATCTCGACGCCCGGCGGCAGCGTGCTTTCGTCCACAGCGTAGTTGTGGTTCTGCGCCGTAATCTGCACGTTGGAGGAATCGACGTCGCTCACCGGCTGGTTGCCGCCGTGGTGGCCAAATTTGAGCTTGTAGGTGCGCGCCCCCAGCGCCAGGCCAATGATCTGGTGGCCCAGGCAGATGCCAAAGGTGGGCAACTGCGCCTGCAGCAGCCCCTCTACCGCCTGCGCGGCATAGGGCACGCCGGCGGGGTCGCCCGGCCCATTGCTCAGAAAAACGCCGTCGGGCTGCAGGGCCAGCACGTCGGCGGCGGGGGTGTGTGCGGGCACCACCGTTACCCGCAGCCCGTGGCTGGTGAGCCGGCGCAGGATGTTGTGCTTGATGCCGTAGTCATAGGCCACCACCAGCGGCGCTTCGGCGTCGACGCCCTGCGCCGCCGGCGGCTGCCACTCGCCCGAAGGCACCGGAGTCCACTCCACGCGCGTGCCGTCCACCCAGTTGTAGGGCTCGTGGCAGGTGACCTCGCGCACCAGGTCGCGGCCGTCCAGCCCCTCCCAGCTGCGCGCCAGCTCCAGCAGCTGCGCAGCGCTGCGCGAGCCGTCGGTGCAGAGCGCGGCATGCTGCACGCCCTGGTCGCGCAGCCGGCGCGTGAGCGCGCGCGTGTCCACGTCGGCGATGCCGGGGATACCGTGGCGCTCGAGCCAGGCGTGCAGCGTCTCGTTGGCGCGCCAGTTGCTCACCACCGGGCTCACCTCGCGCACCACAAAGGCGGCGATCTGCGGCCGGTCGCTCTCCAGGTCTTCGGTGTTGATGCCCGTGTTGCCCACATGCGGCACCGTCATGCAGACCATCTGGCCGCGATACGACGGGTCGGTGATCACCTCCTGGTAGCCGGTGAGCGAGGTGTTGAAGACCACTTCGCCCACCACCGTGGTGGCGGCGCCAAAGGCCGTCCCCTCCAGCAGCGTGCCGTCGGCCAGCGCAAGCAGTGCGGTCATGAAGGATTCTCTTCCTCTGTGGGCGCCGGGGCGGTGGGGGGTTCGTCCTCGGCAAAGGTGCGCGGGATCTGGCGGTAGGCGAGCTTGAGCGGCTGCCACTCGCTCCACTTGAGCAGGCTGGACCACGCGCCGACGCCGGCCGGCTCGCCCGGCCCCTCGTGCGCAGCGGGAGCGGCCTGCGGCTGCAGGTTCATCAGCACCGCCACCTCGTCGCAGCGATGGAACTTGCGGCAGTAGATGCAAGCCTGCCACACCTTGGGGCTGATCGCCCAGCGGTCCACCAGCTCGAAGCCGAGGCGCACAAAGAACTGCTCGCGCAGCGTCAGCGCGCAGACCTGCACATACTCCTGCTCGCGCGCCAGTACAACGAGCCGCTCCACCAGGTCGGAGCCCAGCCCCTTGCCCTGCTGGCTTTCGTGTACGGCCAGCGAACGGACCTCGACCAGTGTATCGGTGAGCGGCACGAGCGCGCCGCAGCCCACTACCTGGGGCTCGCCGGCGGGAGCGGGGCCGTCGTGGGCGGCCACAATCCATTCGGCCAGCGACTGGCGCACGTTCTCCTCGGTGCGCGGCAGCATGATGTTCTGCTCGGCGAAGCGGTTCACCATGCTCAGAATCTGGGGCACGTCGTCCGGTTCGGCCGGGCGCAGGATTACAGTCATTCAGGCAGCGCTTTCCTCAGAGGATTTGCCACGTGCTAGCGGTTCTTGATGCCGTCCAGCCGCAGCGTGCTGGAGTCGTCGCGATGGGAGCCCGTCGCGCCGACGTGCTTGCTGTCGATGGCGGGGCCGTTCTTGAGGACGTGGACGAGCGCCATAGCGTGCCCGCGCCCGATGCCAAAGTCTTCGGCCAGCCAGGACGCAATCTCGCCGGCCTTGCTCTCGGCCGTAAAACCCTTCTCGGCGGCCAGAGCCAGCAGTTCGTTTGGCGTCCTGCCGCTCTTCTTCTCCATGTTGTCCAAATAGGCCTGAAACGACATCGCCTTTGCTCCCCATTCTTTCCCATTTGGCAACAGCAACGACTTTGACGCGACGGAACGCCGTTGCGTCAGAAGATGCCGTTGTTTTCGTGATGCTAGAGCGTGCGCAGAATGGCGCCAATCGTCTGTGTAGCGTGCGTGATTTCGGCCTCGCTGATGATCAGCGGCGGCACTAGGCGCAGCACGTTCGGCCCGGCGTTGACCATGATCAGCCCCTGTTCGTAGCCGGCCGCAATCACGGGCGCCGCCTCGATGTCCAACTCCACGCCCACCATCAGCCCCTTGCCGCGCACGTCGCGGATGTGCGGGCTGTTCAGCTCGTCGAGCTGGTCGCGCAGCAGCGCGCCCTTGGCCTCCACCGCGGCCAGAAATTCGGGCTGCGCCACGCGCTCGAGCACGTGCGCCGCCACGCTGGTGATGAGCGGGCCGCCGGCAAAGGTAGAGCCGTGCTCGGCCTTGTGGATGGCGTCGGCCACCTTCTGGCGCATGAGGATGGCGCCAATCGGCAGCCCGCCGGCGAGGGGCTTGGCTGCCGTCAGTAGGTCGGGCGCAAAGGGATGGGCGCCGTCGCCGGGCTGCGTCTGGGCATCGTAGCCCTGATAGGCCCAGAGTGCGCCCGTGCGCCCCATGCCGCACTGCACCTCGTCGTAGATCAGCAGCGCATCGAACTCGTTGGCCAGCGCGCGCAGCCCCAGCAGGAACTCGGGCGTAGCGGCGTTGACGCCCCCTTCGCCCTGCAGCGGCTCGACGATGATGGCACAGACGCGTTCGTCCATCTGCGCACGTGCGCTCTCCAGATGGTTGTACTCGGCAAAGCGCACGCCGGGCATCAGCGGCTTGAAGGGGTCCTGGTACTTGGGGCGGGGCGTCGCCGCCAGGCTCCCCATCAGCCGGCCGTGGAAGGCGTTGCTGAAGGCGAGAATCTCGTACTTGTTCTCGTTTGCGGCGGGGGCGCCGTCGCGGCGGGCGTAGCGGCGCGCGAGCTTGAAGGCGCCCTCGTTGGCTTCGGCGCCGCTGTTGGCAAAGTGCACCTTGTCGGCAAACGAAGTTGCACAGAGCTTCTGCGCCAGGCGGGCGTGGGGCGCGGTGTGGTAGAGGTTGCTGGTGTGCAGCAGCCCGCTGGAGGCCGCCTGCACCATGGTGTCGCGAATGCCGGCGTCGTTGTAGCCCAGGGCGTTGACGGCGATGCCCGCTACCAGGTCCAGATAGGCCTTGCCCGTTGTATCGAAGAGGGTGGCGCCGTCGCCCCGCTCCAGTACAAAGGGCGCGCGGCCATAGACGCCCAGCACGTGGTTCTGTTCGAGTTCGATGATCTGCTGCGCGTCCATGGGGAAAGCTCCTCTGGTCATTCCTCTACGCGGGCGCTAGAATGGCGCCACACAGAAAAACGAAAAGCGAAAAGCAAAAAGCCTAAAAGTACACGGAAAAGACGGAAACTACGGGAACTGCAACTGCGGCGAGGGATGCGAATCGCTTCAAGAAGCAATTGCCCTCTATGGGTTTTTCTCCGTAGTTTCCGTTGTTTCCGTCTTTTCCGTGTACTTCTATTGCTGTTGCTGTTGACACAGGATCACGACGATGAATCTGCAACAGAGGCGACTGCAGAGCCAGGGGCTGGCCGCACCCCGCTTCGAGACGCCCGCCCAGGTGGTCGAGTGGCTGGGCGCCGTGCAGGCGCAGGACTATCCCGCCGCCAAGTGGGCCGTGGGCCAGCGCATGCGCAGCGCCACCGACGCCCAGCTCGACCAGGCGCTGGCCGACGGCTCGCTCCTGCGCACCCACATCCTGCGCCCCACCTGGCACTTTGTCACGCCGGCCAACATCCGCTGGATGCTGGCGCTGACGGCGCCGCGTGTGCAAGCCTTCAACGCCTCGTGGTACCGCCGCCACGATGTCGGCGACGCTGCCAGGGCGAGCAGCATGGCACTGCTGCGCGAGGCGCTGCAAGGGGGCCAGAGCCGCACCCGCGCGAACCTGCAGGCGCTGCACGAAGCGGCCGGTCTGCTCGAACCGAAGCAGCCGCTGCGCTTTTCGTTCTTCCTCATGCACGCCGAGCTCGAGGGGCTGATCTGCAGCGGCCCGCCGGCCGGCAAACAGCAAACCTACGCCCTGCTCGACGAACGCGCCCCCGCCACCGAGGCGCTACCCCGCGACGAGGCGCTCACGCGGCTCGCCATCATCTACATGCGCAGTCACGGCCCCGCCACGGTGGAGGACCTGGCCTGGTGGTCGGGCCTGACCAAGACCGACGTGCGCACCGGCCTTGCCGCCGCCGGCGAGCAGCTGGTACAGGAGCAGATCGACGGCCGCAGCTACTGGCGGGCGGCCGAAGCGCCCCCGGCACCCACCGAAACCGGCGCCGCGCCACCCAGCGTGGTGCTGCACTCGCTCTACGACGAGTCGATCATCGCCTACACCGACCGCAGCGCCATGAACGAGCGGCTGAACCAACACCCCGTCGACATGGAGCACTTCACCACGGCCTCGCTTGTGCTGGTGGCGAACGGCCAGGTGGTGGGCACGTGGCGGCGTGTGAACAAGGCCAGGCGCATCATCGTGGAAGCCATGCCGCTTGTGCCCCTCGACGACGCCGAGCTTGCCGGGCTGGAGGAGTCCACCGCCCGCTTCGGCGCCTTCCTGCACCAGCCCACCGTGCTCGACCTGCGCCGCCCCACCGCGCGCAGTCGCGACTGAAGCGAAACAGCGCTGCCCACTGCAACTGCTCAACGCAAGGGCGCAAGGAACTGCGAACTACAAGGAACTGCAAACTGCGAACTGCAACTGACTGACGCAAGGGCGCAAGGAACTGCAAACTACAACATGGCCACAGGGATCGGGCGATCGCTGACGGCCTTCCTTGCAGTTGCCGTTCCTTGCTGTTGCAGTTCCTTGCGCCCTTCCGTTGATCTGTTCCCTTGCGCCCTTGCGATAAGCAGTTCGCAGTTCAGGTGTTAGCCGCCCACGACGCCCGTGCCGCCCCCCTCCTGCACGCCGGCCAGGTTGGTGATCACCGCCTGCGCCACGCCGCCCTGCACCGCTTCGATTGCGCTGCGCACCTTGGGGATCATGCCGCCGGTGATGATCCCCTCCTCGATCCAGGCCTCGGCCTGGCGCGCGGTGATCGCACGCGCAACACGCCCTGCCACCAGCACACCGGGCACATTGCTCACAAAGACCAGCTTCACGGCGCCCAGCCTGGCGGCAATCGCCGTCGCGGCGTGGTCGGCGTTGACGTTGTAGCTCAGCGCGTCGTGCGCCCCGAGCGAGATGGGGCTGACCACGGGCACATACCCGGCGTCGATCAGCGTTTGCAGCAGCGTGGGGTCTACATCCTGCACCTCGCCCACGCGGCCCAGGTCGCCCAGCGGGTGCCACATCTTCTCGACGTAGATGGTGCCGTCGTCCACGCCGCTGATGCCGGCGGCGCGGATGCCCGCGTGCACCAGGGCGCGCACAATGCGCTTGTTCATCAGCCCGCTGAGCACCATCTCGGCCAGCTCCATGCTGGCGTCGTCGGTCACGCGCAAGCCCTCAATGCGCCGCTCCACCAGCCCCAGGCGGTTCTGGTACTCCGTCACCGCCTTGCCGCCGCCGTGCACAATCACGGGGGTATGGCCGCCTGCGAGCAGCGCCTGCACCGCGCGCACCAGCCCCAGCAGGAACTCGGCGTCGTCGAGCTCGTTGCCGCCGACCTTGAGCACCGTCACAAAACGTTCGGGGGCGGCAAGACTCTCGTTCTGCAAGTCCATTTCGCTGCCTTCGCCCATGGCGCTGCCCGGTTTCAAAGCAGCCCGGCCGTTTCGTCCAGCCCGGCCGAGAGGTTGAAGTTCTGGATTGCCTGGCCGCTGGCGCCCTTCACCATGTTGTCGAGCGTGGCGACGATGATGTAGTCGGGGCCGCCTGCGGGGTCGACCGGCGTGATGCTGATGGCACAGTGGTTGGTGTGGGTGACGTGGCGCAGGGTGGCCACCTGGCCGGCGGGCAGCAGATGGATGAAGGGCTCGCTGCCCCAGGTTTCGTGGTAAAGGTCGTGCAGCTGCGCCTCGCTGACGCCATCTGGAAGCGTGACGTAGATGGTGCTGAGGATGCCGCGGTTGACGGGCAGCAGGTGGGGCGTAAAGGTGAAGCGGTGCGGCGCCGCACCATTCGAGGCGCCGTTGGAGGCGCCGTTGAGCACCAGCTCCATCTCGCCGATGTGGCGGTGGCGGGCGCCCATGGTGTAGGGCGTCATGTTTTCGTTCGATTCGACGAACGAGAAGGCGAGCTTGGCCGTGCGCCCGGCGCCGCTGATGCCGCTCTTGCTGTCGATGATCACCCGCTCGCTGAGCCAGCCGGCGCGCGCCAGCGGGTAGAGCGCCAGGTTGACCGAGGTGGGGTAGCAGCCGGGGTTGGCAATCAGGCGCGCGCCGCGCAGCCGCTCGCGGTTCACCTCGCAGAGGCCGTAGACAAAGTTGGCCAGCAGCTCGGGCGCGGCGTGGTCGGCCTGATACCACTTGCGGTAGATTTCGGCGCTGGGCAGGCGGAAGTCGGCGCTGAGGTCGATCACGCGCACGCCGGCGGCGGCAAAGCGGCGCGCCGCCTCCATCGATTCGCCATGCGGCAGGCAGAGGAAGACGACGTCGACCTCATCGGCGCGCGCCAGCCCTTCGGCCAGCGGGATGAGCGGGATCTGCCAGGGCGCGGCGTGCACGTCGCAGAAGCGCTTGCCTGCGCTGTTCTCGCTGGTAATCCAGCCGATGGTCAGCGCGGGGTGGCGCTGGATCCACTGCACCAGCTCCAACCCGGTGTAGCCGGTGGCGCCGGCAATGCCTGCCCGCATCATGGGCGTTCTCCCTCGTCTGCTCTGTCTTCTGCCCGCTCATTGCGGGGACACTCTGGGCAAACAAAAAAGGCCCTCCGCCCGGAGAGCCTTGCCTGATTCGCCATACACTACTCAGCGACGCGCGCAAAGGTCCAGAGCGGTCAGTCCCTCTCTGTACGGCGCAGCCTGAGGCTTGCAGCGAACGCGGCAAAGGGCATGCTGCCCCTGGCATGCAGGGTGCAGATGCGGGCGGCAGTGGGTTCGGCTGCAATCGAAGTGTGCATCGGTCATTGAGCAACAAACGAGCTGCGGCGACTGTTTGTGTGCATCGCGGCGCAAGTGTAGCATGTGGAGCTGTAGCTGTCAACGAAAAATGACCCGCCGCGCATGCACACTGATTCCGCCGGCGCGCCGGCGCTGGAAGCCCGAGGACCATGGACACCCCTGCCCCAACCCGAATCTACCTGGTGCGCCACGCCGAAACCGAAGCCAACCTCGGCGCCGTCTGGCATGGCGCCTTCGACGCGCCGCTGACGCCGAAGGGCGAGCAGCAGGTGGCCGCCACGGCACGCGCCTTTGCCGCGCTGGCCGCCGAGGCTCCCTTCGATACGCTCTACTCCTCGCCGCTGGGGCGAGCGCAGACCACGGCGGCGGCGATTGCCCATGCCATCGCCCAGCCCCCCATCAGCGCGCTCGACCTGCTGCGCGTGGAGCAGGCGCTGACCGAGTTCACGATCGGCGACTGGGAGGGGCGCAGCTTCGAGGACCTGCGCGCCGTCGAGGGGCTGTGGGAACGCTGGGCCGTCGACGCCGAGTTCGCGCCGCCCAACGGCGAATCACCCGCTTCGTTCAACCGGCGCGCGCTCGGCGCGATGCGCACACTGGCCGCGACCCACCCTGGCGAGCGGGTGATCGTCGTCACCCACGGCGGCTTTATCTGCAACGTGCTGGCGGTTTGGCTGGGCAGCGGCCCCGGCGACTGGCGCCGCTTTGAGGCCGACAACTGTTCGATCTCGGTGCTGGTGGGCAGCGACGACCGGTGGCAGGCCGAGCGGGTCAACGATACGCGCCACCTGGGGCCGGGGCTTTCGGCCCGCCACGACAATTCGGCCTGGAACCGCGACCTCAACGCTCCCGACGCCGCGCCTGCGTCGGTGAGCGAATAGACGCACCCTCACTTCGCTGTAGCACACGTCCATCCACATGGCGGGAGACCTTCATGACTGCATCGCTGCCGATTCCCGATTCTTTCTGGGTGGTGCCCGGCAAGCTAATGGCCGGCGAATACCCCGGCGCTGCGCTCGAGGACGATGCCCGCGCCAAGGTGCGCAAGTTCCTCGAGGCCGGCGTCACCTACTTTGTCGACCTGACCGAAGAGCGCGAGCTCGAGCCCTACGACTGGCTGCTGGCCGAAGAGGCGGTGGAGATGGGGCGCCGCGTGGGCTACGAACGCTGGCCGATCCGCGACCTGGGCACCGCGCCCCTCTCGATGATGCGCAACCTGGTTGACCGCATCGACGAGTTGGTGGCAGGCGGGCGCGTCGTCTATCTGCACTGCTGGGGCGGCGTTGGGCGCACGGGCACGCTGGTGGGCTGCTATCTGGTGCGCCACGGCACGCCAGCCGCCCAGGCGCTGGAGCAGCTGCAGGGGCTGCGCGCCGCCACGCCCAAGGCCGACCGCCCTTCGCCCGAGACGCGCGAGCAGCGCGCGCTGGTGCTTGCCTGGCCTGCCGGCGGCTGACGGAAATAAAGAGACCGCGCTCCGGCGCGGTCTCCTGACGAGCTATTCTGTGCGCCGCCGGTGCTACCTGGGCGGCATGCGCAGCGCGCCGTCGAGCCGGATCACTTCGCCGTTGAGCATGGGGTTGCCGAGGATGTGGGCCGCCAGCGCCGCGAACTCTTCGGGGCGGCCCAGGCGCGGCGGGAAGGGCGCCTGCTGCCCCAGCTGGACGCGCACCGCCTCGGGCAGCGTGCCAAGCAGCGGCGTATCGAAGAGGCCGGGCGCAATGCCCACGGCGCGAATGCCCAGCGGCGCCAGGTCGCGTGCCAGCGGCAGCACCAGCCCGGCCACCCCCGCCTTGGAGGCCGCATAGGCCGCCTGCCCAACCTGCCCGTCCCAGGCGGCGATCGATGCGGTGAGGACGAGCACGCCCCGTTCGCCCACGGCGTCGGGTTCATTTTGCGCCATGGCGGCGGCGGCCAGACGGGCGACGTTGAAGGTGCCCACCAGGTTTACCTGAATGACGCGAGTAAAGAGGTCGAGCGCGTGCGGCCCCTGCTTGCCCAGGGTGCGTTGGGCGGCAGCGATGCCGGCGCACTGGATGGCGCCGTGCAGCGCGCCCGTCTGGGCGCGCGCCGCATCGATGGCCGCCTGCACCTGCTCTTCGCTGGTGACGTCGGCGGCGGCGAACCAGGCACGCGCACCCGCCGCCTGCAGTTCGGCGGCCAGCGCTTCGCCGGCAGCGCGGTTCAGGTCGGCAATCTGCACGGCGGCGCCGTCGGCGGCCAGACGGCGCACCACGGCGGCGCCCAGCCCCGACGCCCCGCCGCTGACGAGGAAGGTGCGGCCCTGAATCTCCATCGTGCTCTCCTTCGCACTCTACCCTGCGCTCTGCTCTGAAATCTGCTGCGGAATCTGCTGCTCTCGAGTGAGGAATCCGTTCCATTCTAGCATGACACCCAACTCCGCCCCCTCCCCCGCCGCCCCTGTGGCGCCAGCCGATTCGGCCGCGGCGGGCGCTTCCAGCTTCGACGCCGCCCGTTCGTGGCCATGGCTGCTGCTTGCGCTGGGCGCCCACACCGGCTGGGGCATCTACCCCGTGCTGGGCCGCTACCTGCAGACGGTAAGCGGCCTGCCCTCGCTCTCGATCCTGGCGATTGGCTACGCGCCGCTGGCAATCATCTTCCTCGTCTACACACTGCCGCGCCATGGACGCGCCATCGCCCGCTCGCGTGCGCTCTGGACCTTTGCACTGATCGTGGTCGTGCGCAGCATCACCAATATCCTGGCGGCGCGCTTTACGCCGGCGATCTATGTGCAGCTGATCACGCTGATGACTCCCTTCATCGTCGCTTTTCTGAGCACACTGGTGCTGCGCGAGAACCTGCCGCGCAACACCTGGCTGGCGCTGATCCTTTCGGCGCTGGGCTGCCTGCTCATGCTCAGCAGCGAAATCGACGCCGAGGGTGTGAAGTTTGCGCTCACGCGCAGCGACTGGACGGGGATTGGGCTGGCGCTGACCAGCGCGATCTTCCTGGCGCTCTACATGATCGCCGCCGGGCGCACGACGCGCATCGAGCTTTCGGGCTGGACGGTGCTGATGTTCCAGAGCATTGTGATCATGACGATTTCGCTCGCCATCAGCCTGCTCGCGGGCGAGGCATGGGGGCGCTGGCTGGAGATTGGGCGGCGCGACTGGGCGGTGATGGGGCTCTACACGCTGGTGGTGGTAGGCTGGGCGAACGGCATGCAGATTGCGGCGCTGCGCAAGCTGGGCGCCCCGGTGGTGAGCAGCTTGATGGGCTGGCGCCTTGTGAGCACCCTGGCCGTGGGCTTGCTGCTGCTGGGCGAAGGGCTGCATTCGATCTGGCAGGGCGCCGGCATGGCGATTGTGCTGGCCACCCTTACCTGGTACCTCACCCAGCGCCCGGCCCGGCCCGGGATGTAGGAGGGCGGGGGCATGTTTCACGTGAAACAGGGCTGCTTCCGGCGCATGGGGCCAGAGGGCTGAGCAGGGCCAGACGCTCCAGTTCGAAGGCGCCCAACCCGCAAGTTTCTTTGAAGACCCACGTTAATTTGGGTCTTGAATCTGCGCGGACGGCGTGCTACAATGGCGCCGACTAGGAGAGTCATCGCGGGAGCCCGATGCCCCGCGATTCTTTGTATCAACTGCGCCCTTTGTCGCCCGCGGTCGTCGCACACAACGCAGCTGGATCGGAAGAGAGCGCGTGACACGGTCAGGTGAACCTATGGGTGCCTTCGCGCCCCCCTCGCCTGCTGCAAGGCAGGCGGCCGAACCGGGCGCTCCCGTGCCCGTGATGGACTACGAAGGCAGCCAATATCGAACGGAGTTCTGGGCCGGGCAAGGTCGCGACTACGAAGACGCCGCCGAACGCCTGGCCATCGCACGCCTGCTCCCTGCCTCGGGGCGGCGCATCGCCGAGATCGGCGCCGGATTTGGCCGTCTGGCCGACCTCTACCTCGGCTACGAACAGGTGATCCTCTTCGACTACAGCCGCACGCTCCTCTACGACGCTGTTGAGCGCTGGGGAGACGACCCGCGGTTTGTCTTTGTTGCAGGCAACCTCTATGAGCTGCCGCTGGCAACCGGCGTGCTCGACAGCCTGGTGATGGTGCGGGTGATGCACCACCTGGCCGACGTCCCGCGCGGCCTGCAGCAGTTGGCGCGCAGCCTGCATCCGGCCGGCGCCGCCGTGATCGAATTTGCGAACAAGCGCAACCTCAAGGCGCTGGCGCGCTGGGCGGCGCGCCGCCAAAGCTGGTCGCCCATGGACCCGCAGCCGGTGGAGTTTGTGCCGCTCAACTTCGACTTCCACCCCGGGTGGATGAACGAGCAGTTCGCCAATGCCGGTTTCCACGTCGAGCAGCGGCTGGGGGTTTCGCACTTCCGCGCCGGCGCCTTCAAGCGACGCGTTTCGCCCAACCTGCTGGCGCAGGCCGACCGTGCGCTCTTTGGCGTAGGGGGCCGCTTCCCGCTGGCGCCCAGCGTCTTTGTGCGCGCCGGGCTGGCGACGGAAGCGGGTTCCTCACCCAACGCAGCGCCCTCACCCAGCACAGCGCCCGCCGATGTGGCCGCGCTTTTCCGCTGCCCGGCCTGCGCCGCCGAGAAGATGAACCGCAGCGCCTCGCACATCGTCTCGTGTAGTGCGTGTGGCGCTTCGTATGCCAGCGTACAGGGTGTATGGGACTTCAAGAGTAAATTGTAGTTTCAATGACGCGGCGCGTGATTGTGCCGTTTGGAGCGATTCATTGTTGTGCTGCGCTTGATGGTGCAGTTCAACTGCCGGTTCGCAGCGCTTTGAATGTGTTCTGTTATTCCAGCATTCAAGGATTTTGCAGCGTTGAACCGGCCTGCGATGGGGCGAATGGAGACGGGGAAAATGGCAAAGCAACGGCATTATGCAAGGAATGCGGAACCCGAGTACGAGGTGGAGATGGAAGGCGAGCTGGAGCTCGAAGCAGCCCCTGTGCCCGCCGTCGTGGTAGAAGAGCCTGCGTCGGCCCTCCAGGCGCAGGGTGTGGTGGTTCCCGAGCAGGCACTTGAGCAACTGATTGCAGCCGGGCGCGCCCAGGGCTACGTCTCGTACGATGACGTGATGGCCACCGTGCCCGACGCCGAAAACAACATGGAACGGCTGGAAGACCTCTTTGCAACCCTCTTCGAGCAGGGCATCGAGGTGGTTGAGCAGCGCGACGAAGAGATTGCCGAACCCACCGAAGCCGAAATCGACGTCCCTGAAGAAGATGGATTTGACCTCAGCCAGATTGAGATTGACGACTCGATCAGCCTCTATCTGAAGGAGATCGGCCGCGTCCCCCTGCTCACGGCCGAAGAGGAGATTTCGCTTGCCAAGCGCATGGAGAAGGGGCGCGAGGCGCGCAAGAAGCTGCAGCAGGGCGTGGACGACTGGGACGAGCGCGAGCGGCTGCTGTGGCTGGTGCGCGACGGCCAGGCGGCGCAGGAGCACCTGATCAAGGCCAACAGCCGCCTGGTGGTCAGCGTGGCCAAGAAGTACGTTGGCCGCGGCGTGCCTTTTCTGGATCTGATCCAGGAGGGCAACATCGGCCTGATTCGGGCCGTCAAGAAGTTCGACTACCGGCGCGGCTTCAAGTTCAGCACCTACGCCACCTGGTGGATTCGCCAGGCGGTGACGCGTGCGATTGCCGACCAGGGGCGCACGATCCGCGTGCCCGTGCACATGTACGAGCAGATCAACCGGTTGACGCGCACAAGCCGCCAGCTGGTGCAGGAGTTGGGCCGCGACCCGACGACGGAGGAGATCGCCGGCGAGCTGGGCGTTTCGCCGCGCAAGGTAGAGCACATCATGCGCGTGAGCCAGCGGCCGCTGAGCCTCGAGATGCCGGTGGGCGAGGAAGAGGACAGCTACCTGGGCGACTTCATCGAGGATGAGGACGCCGCCGCTCCCAGCGAGGCCGCCGGCCAGCAGCTGCTGCGCGAGGTGATCGACGAGATCTTCCAGAGCTTGACGCCGCGCGAGGTGCGCATTCTGCAGTTGCGCTTTGGGCTGGTGGACGGCTACTGCTACACGCTGGAAGAGGTGGGCAAGAAGTTTGGCGTCACGCGCGAGCGCATCCGCCAGATCGAGGCGCAAGCGCTGAGCCGCCTGCGCCACCCCAGCCGCAGCCGCAAGCTGAAGGGGTATCTGTAGAGAGCAGCCTGCGCCGGCCCTCCCCGGCGCAAACACGGCAACAAGCAGGGCCTTCCGTCGTCTGGCGGAAGGCCCTTTGTTTTGCAGCATGTTTCACGTGAAACAATTCTGCGCGCTTGGGGCCCGCTTGCCGCTCGCAGGCCGGCTAGCCCACTGTTACCGCGTCGCGCTCCCCAATCATCTGCTCGGCCTGCTGCACCAGGTCGCGGTTGCCAATGAAGAAGGGCACGCGCTGGTGCAGGCTGGTGGGCACAATATCCAGAATGGACTGGTGGCCGTCACTGGCATAGCCGCCCGCTTGCTGCGCCAGGAAGGCCAGCGGCGCCGCCTCGTAGAGCAGACGCAGCTTGCCGCCCGGCTTCTTCGGGTCCTTCTTGTCCGCTGGATAGTAGAAGACGCCGCCCTGCAGCAGGTTGCGGTGGAAATCAGCCACCAGCGAGCCAATGTAGCGCAGCGAGAGCGCATAGGGGCTGTTGTGGCCGCCCTGCAGCCATTCGGTGTAGGCCTGCACCCCCGGCGACCACCAGCGCTGGTAGCCCTGGTTTACGCTGTAATACTTGGGCTTCGCGGGGATGCGGATGTTGGGGTGGCTGAGCAGAAACTCGCCCACGCGCGGGTCCAGCGTAAAACCGTGCACGCCGTCGCCCGTCGAATAGACCATCATCGTGCTCGAGCCGTAGATCACATAGCCGGCCGCCACCAGGTCGCGCCCGAGCTGCAGGCAGTCCTCCAGCGTGCCGGGTCCGCTGGCGCTGCGCCGACGGTGGATGGCGAAGATTGTCCCCACACTGACGTTGACATCGATGTTCGACGAGCCGTCGAGCGGGTCATACATGAGGACATACTTGCCCGGCGTGTGGTGCTCGGGGATCGGGATAACGTCGTCCTCTTCCTCGCTGGCCATGGCCGCGACCCGGCCGGTATGGTCATTCAGCCGGTAGATGGTGCGCTCGGCGTATTCATCGAGCTTCTGCACCGTCTCGCCCTGGATATTGGTTTCGCCGGTCTCGCCCAGGATGTCGGCCAGGCCGGCGCGGTTGGTGTGGCTGGCGATCAGCTTGCCGGCCAGCGCCATATCGTAGAGCAGGTTGGTAAGCGTGCCGGTGGCTTCGGGATGAGCCGACTGCTGGCCGAGGATGTAGCGCTCGATGGTGATGATCTTGTCGACAAACGTACGGCGTGTGGTCGTCATTGACTCTCCTTGCGCTCACCGCACCGTTGCGGCAGGCGTATGTGCGGCGCAGCGCGCCAGGGCAGGTGCAGCTTTGAGTGTAGCACAGGCCATGCGGTGTGACGCAGGGCGCGCGCGCCTGCCGGCGTGCAGCGTGCGCCACCTTCCATGGTAGCGCACGCTGATCCGTCGGCGTTTTGCGGCTGATCCGGGATTGGGCTGCTATTGGTCGTAGCGCCCGCCGTAGAGCCGGTTGTAGTGGTAGAGGTTCTCGGTGATCAGCTGCACGTAGAGGCGCGGCTCGCTGAAGCCCAGCATCTCCACATAGAGCGCATCGTCGGCGCCCGAAAGGCTGCGCCACGATTCGGCGTTGCCCGGGCCGGCGTTGTACCCCACCAGCGCCGAAACCTCGTTGCCGTCCAGGTAGTCGCGCACCCAGTCAAAGTAGTAGGCGCCAAAGTTGACGTTGATGTAGGGGCGGTAGATTAGCTCGTTGGACCAGTCGGCGTGCCCCTGCTGCTCGGCCACCCAGCGCGCCGTGTCGGGGATAATCTGCGCCAGCCCCTGCGCGGCGGCGTACGAGCGCGCGCCCTCCTCGAAGAGGCTCTCCTGGCGCACCATGCCAAAGTAGAGAAACGGGTCCATGTTGTGCGCCTGTGCCTCGCCCGCCACCAACTCCTCGAAGTAGAGCGGCCAGGCAAAACGCTGCAGGAAGATCGGCGCGTTCTCCACCAGCCCGGCGGGCGAGAACTGCAGCAGGCGCACCATGCTCGTGATGCTGTGGCGGTAGGCGCCCATGCGCGCAAACTCGATGCTCAACGGGTAGAGCGCCAGCGGGTCATCCTTGTAGCGCTGGTAGACGCGCTCGAGCGCCGCCAGCCCTTCGACACGCAAGTCCAGCTCGAGCAGCGCGCGGCCGGTGACGAGGTCCGGGTCGTCAGCCACGGTCGCGGGCAGCTGTGCCGGGGCCGTGGCGCCGGCGAAGAGGTCCCACTCCTGCAGCCACGCTTCGGCAAAGGCCTGGCTGCCGTCGTCGCCCTCCAACCGCGAGGCGGGGCCGGCGATCGCGTCGACGTTCTCGAGCACGGCGGCGTTGCTGTTGGGCAGCCCGGCCAGCGCCTGCGCCGCCAGCACGCCGTAGTAGAGGTCGGGCATGCGGTCGACCACCGCCTGCCATGCTGTCGTGGCGGCAGCGCTGTCGCCCAGGGCGGCGTGGGCGCGACCCAGCCAGTAGCCCACGTTGGCGATGCGGTAGTCGGGATAGCTGCTCTGCAGGCGGGCAAAGAGATCGCGCGCCTGTGTGTGGTCGCCGTCGCGCATGGCGCCAATGCCCAGCGCGTAGAGCGCGGCGGGCGCACGGTCGCTGGCGGCAAAGCCGTCGGCCAGGGCCAGGAAGTCGGTCGCCGCCTCTTCGCGGTTGCCGCTGTTGAGTGCGTTCAGGCCGCTGAACCAGAGCGCTTCGGGCGCGGCGGCGTTGGTGGCATGGTCGCGCGCAAAGGTACGCCAGATGCGCCGTGCGCCGGCGTTATCGCCCGAGGCCGCCAGCGCGCGCCCCTTGTCGATCCAGGCCTGGCCAAAGCAGCCACAGTCGGCGAACTCGGCAATCACGCGGTCGAAGTTGAGGATGGCCGCGGCGTTGTCGCCCGCGCCCAGGTAGGACTGGCCCAGTTCGTGCACAGCCGCTGCGTAACGCGCGTCGGTCACGTCGGCCTCGGCCAGGTACGCTTCGTAGGCGCTGACGGCGGGCAGGAAGGCCGACGCCATCAGGTCGATGTAGCCGCGCTGATAGAGGTCGAACGGCACTTCTCGATTCACCAGCTCCACCAGCGCCAGGTAGGCCGAATCAGAATCGGGGGCAGCGTCGGTGGCGGCCTGCCAGCGTTCGATTGCGGTGGCATCGTCGCCGGCGGCGGCAAAGGCGTTGCCCGCCCGGTAGAGGATCTGGGCGCGATAGCCGGCGTTCTGCGCCACGGCCAGGATCTCATCGTAGACGGCGGCGGCGGCGGCCGGGAGCCCAGCGTCGAGCCAGGTCTGCGCCACACGTTCGAGCCAGGCCACCTGCGTCGACGTGTCGCTTGCCGCTTCGGCCGCCAGGCGGAAGGCGGCGGCGGCGCCCTCGGCGTTGCCCAGCGCCAGGTAGGCGTCGGCCACGCGCGGCTGAATGCCCTCGGCCATCACAGGCTGCAGCTCCAGAAAGTCCCAGTAGGCCTGAATCGCGCCGTTGTAGTCGCCCTGCGCCTCGAGCGCACGCGCGCGCAGCACCAGGGTGCGCATCAGATACTCACCGCCGGCGTCGCCCATGGCGGTGGCGTCAGCGTCCAGCGCGTCGATTGCCGCCAGCGCCGCGGCGGGCTGACCGCCGGCCACCAGCGTGCGCGCCAGCTCGGCGCGCGCTTGCAGGCGCAGCTGGGCGTTGTCGGTCGCCAGGCGCAGCGCCTGTTCAAGCACGGGCTGCGCCGCGCCGTAGTTGCCAATGCGGTAGAGCCGCCGCCCCTCGCTGAGCAGGGCACCGGCGTCGGCCGGGGTGGCTGTGGGCGCGGGGGTGGGCGCGCTCTCCAACGTGGTGGAGAGCACGGGGATGGCGACGGCGCCGGTGACTGCAGCTGTATTGCTCAGCGCGAGGGTGTCGCTCAACGGGACAGTGCCCACATCTTGCGCCGCGCCGGCCTGCGCCGTGGGTGTCCAGGTGGGCACGGCGGCTTCCTGCGTTGCGTCGGCATCCTCTGCGCCCCGGTTGCGGCCGCAGCCGGCAACCAGCAGCGCACAGAGCAGCGTGCCCAGGAGTATGCTTGGGAGTGGGCGAAACCGGTTGGAACGGGGGAAGCGGAAGCGGCGCGTGGGCCGCACGGCAATGCGATTTGGGTTCATGCGGTTTGTCACAATGGCCGGAATGGCAGGCTGCCTGCGAACCGGCTCCTTTGAAGACGCAGGCCGGCGCAGCGACGTGAGCGGTGACGTAGGGGCAGGCAGGGTCGCCGATGGGGCGCTGCACAGGAACGCGCGGGCCGGTTTGCGGCCCCTCCTTTGCGCATCCCTGCCGCCTCTGGTATCATCGGCGCAGGGGGCAGAATCCGGCGTCAATCCAGGGCCGCCCCCTTCTGCGAAGCGTCATTCTACACCGAATGGGACGGAACGGCAGGAAGCGCTGTTCCATCCTCGCCACGGTTAGGGTGACCCGCTGTCCCTCTCCATCCACGCGCGCAGCGGCCTGGCCCCTGGGGCCGGCCGTTCCGTTTTTCCACAGAAGCCACCCACGCCCATGACCAGCGCAGCGCCAGCCAACCCCCAACTCCAGAGCTACGAGCTTGTGGTGGGCATGGAAGTGCATGCCCAGGTGCAGAGCCGTTCCAAGATGTTCTGCAGTTGCGCCGCCGACAGCGCAGGCGCGCCGCCCAACACGCGCACCTGCCCCGTCTGCCTTGGCTTGCCCGGCAGCCTGCCCGTGATCAACGCCCTGGCAGTCGAGGCGACGATCCGCACCGGGCTGGCGCTCAACTGCCGCATCAATCCCATGGCCGTCTTCGCGCGCAAAAACTACACCTATCCCGACCTGCCCAAGGGCTACCAAGTCTCCCAGTACGAGCTGCCCCTCTGCGAAGAGGGCTGGCTCGACGTCGAGGTGGCCACCGCCGAGGGCATGCAGCTGCGCCGTATCCGCATCCGCCGCGTCCACCTTGAGGAGGACACGGGGCGCTCGGTGCACGAGGGCGACTCGACCTATGTGGACCTGAACCGCGCCGGTGTGCCGCTGATGGAGATCGTCTCCGAGGCCGACATTCACACCCCCGATGAAGCCCACGCCTACATCACCTCTTTACGCGCAATTCTGCGCACGCTGGGCGTCAACAGCGGCGACATGGAAAAGGGCGCCCTGCGCTGCGAACCGAACATCAGCGTGCGTACGCTGGCGCAGCGCGACGCCGGCGAGTACGGCACCAAGGTCGAGGTCAAGAACCTCAACAGCATCCGCTCCATGCGCGGCGCGGTGGCCTTCGAGCAGGCGCGCCAGATCGGCGTGCTCGAGGCAGGCGGCCAGATCCAGCAGGTGAACATGGGCTGGGACGAGGTGCGGCAGCAGACGGTGCTCCAGCGCAGCAAGGAGAGCGCCCACGACTACCGCTACTTCCCCGAACCCGACCTGCCGCCGCTGCGCGTGAGCCGGGACGAAGTCGAGCGGCTGCGCGCTACGCTGCCCGAGCTGCCGGCGGCGCGCCGCGAGCGCTATGTCGCGCAGATGGGCCTGCGCCGCGCCGACGCCGAAATCCTGGCCGGCGAGCGGCTGGTGGCCGAGTACTTCGAGGCCGCGATCGCGCACTACGGCGCCGAGACAGGCAGCGAGGGCGCAGGCAAGGCGCAGCGGCTGGCCAACTGGATGACGGGCGAGCTCTTCCGCCTGCTCTATGCCGGCGGCGAAGGAGGCGACCTGCGCCAGATCGCCGCGCTCAAGGTGCGCCCCGAACAGCTCTCGGCCCTGCTGCAGATGGTGGACACAAAGCAGATCAACCCCAACACCGCCAAGCGCGTGCTCGAGGAGATGGTGGCCACCGGCAGCGACGCCGCCACGATTGTGCAGCGCGACGGGCTGGCGCTGGTGAGCGACACGGCGGTGATCGACGAGGCCATCGCCGCCATCTTCGCCGCCGGCGCCGCCGAACTGGCCCGCTATCGCGCCGGCGAGGAGAAGCTCTTTGGCTTCTTCATGGGCCAGGTGATGCGCGCCACCAAGGGCAAGGCCGACCCCGCACTGGCCAAGCAGCGGCTCGAAGAGCTGATTCGAGGCTGACGTGACCACACCCGCCCCCGCCCCGCGTGCACGCGCGCGCAAACTCCCCGTGCAGGTTGCCATCGACTTCGGCATCTCGAACACCGACGCCGTCGCCCAGGTGGACGGCGAATGGCGGCGCTGGACGCAATCCTACGTCGGCGCGCCCGACGCGCAGGTGGTGCGTGATGTGCTTGCCCGCGGCGGCCTGACGCTTGAGCAGGTGCCCGTGCTGGCCGTCACCGGCGGGCGCCACCGCCTGCTGCCCGCAGCGCTGCCCACGGCCCAGGGCCAACTGCCGGTAGTGGGCGTCAACGAGCTGCCGGCGATTGGGCGCGGCGGCCAGGCCGCCCTGCCCGAGATCAGTCGGCGCACACGGATTCTCGTCGTCAGCGCCGGGTCGGGCACGGCCGTGGTGGCGGCGCAGGGCAGCCGCTACCGCCACATCACCGGCACGGCGGTGGGCGGCGGCACGCTGCTGGGGCTGGGCCGCCTGCTGCTCAACACGGTAGACCCGGTGGAGATCGACCAGTTGGCCATGGCCGGCAACTCGAACGTCGTCGACCTGAGCCTGGCCGACGTGATTACCGGGCCAATCGGCACGCTGCCGGCCACCGCCACCGCCGTCAACTTTGGGCGGCTGGCGCGCGAGACGGTGGGCGAGGTCAACGCCAGCCGTGCCGATATGGCAGCGGCGCTGGTGACGCTGATCGGCCAGGTGATTGGCCTGCTCTCGATTGCCGCCGCGCGTGCGCTCAAGTGCGAGCACATCGTTATCATCGGCCACATGACCGACATGGCGAGCATCCGCCGCGTGCTGGGGCTGGTGAGCCAGTACTACAGCACGCCGCTCGAGCTGCCGGCACAGGGTGGCTACTACACAGCAATGGGCGCCCTGCTGCGCGTGGCGGAACAGAAGTAACGCGGGCAGGCGACGAGTGGTACCATATGCGGTATCATCAAACGAGGGCTGAAGTGGAGGAAGTAGCGGTCTGAAGAGAAGCTGCCATCCTGGATGAGCTCGATGGATAGGTGGCCGGGCGCAGATTGGACAGCCAGATGAAGGACCTGGGCTACTACCTCAACCTGCCCTATACGTTTGAGGTCGTTCGTGAAGACGAAACGACGTGGTTCGCGCAGGTGCGCGAGCTGCCAGGCTGCATGACTGAAGGCGACAGCCCCGCAGACGCAATGGCCATGCTTCAGGACGCACTGGCAACCTGGCTCGAGGCTGCGCTCGAATCGGCAATGGTCATCCCCGAGCCGCGGCCGGAAGAGGAGTACAGCGGCAAGTTCAACGTGCGCATGTCCCGTTCGCTGCATCGCGACCTGGTTCAGGCGGCAGCGCGCGAAGATGTGAGCCTCAACCAGTATGTGGTTACCGAACTGGCGCGCGCAGTCGGCGCTGGGCAGAACCGCAGAGACGCAGCCTCCCGCCCAGCGGCGTCTGCGGAGTCCGGGGCGTTTGTGCGCTGGGTCGAACCGCTCCCCGCATCCAAGTGATTGATCCTCGATATGCAAGAGCTTGAGCAGCCCCTCACGGCGTCCGCCCTACCCAAGCAGCCCAATTCGGCCTACTGCATCATCTGCGGCGTCGAGAATCGGGACGGCGTGCATGTGCGCTACTACGAAACCGCAGGCACAGACGGCTCGCCCGAGGTGCTGGCCCGCTTCACCGGCCATCACCACCACCAGGGCTACCCCGACCGCATGCACGGCGGCATCATCACCGGCATCCTCGACGAGACGATCGGGCGCGCGATCAACATTGGCGTCGCGCCCGGCGTCGATATCCAGTGGGGCGTCACGGTGGAGCTGAACGTCAAGTTCCATCGCCCCGTGCCGCTGGAGGTGGAGCTGACGGCGCGCGGCCGCATCACCACAACCGGCAAGCGCTCCTTCTCGGGCACCGGCGAAATCTACCTGCCCGACGGCAGCGTCGCCGCCACCGCCACGGGCAAGTTCGTCCCCCTGCGTCTCGACCAGATCGCCGGCGACGAGCTGGACCGCCTGGGCTGGCGCGTCTACCCAGACTGACGGCCCGCCGTCCCCCATGGAAGCTGCCCGGCCCAGCGCGCGCAGGGCCGTTTTGCTTGCGCCGCCCGGCTCCCCTGCGCAACCCACATGGGCGAGGCACGCCTCCCGGTTTGACGTCGCGCGGGGCCGGGCGTATGATCCACCGACACTCGGCCCGCTCCGGGTGCCTGTCTGGAGCGCTTCTGCCATGTCTGCTGCCGTCAAGCCACACCATCCCGCTCACCATGCCGCCCACCATGCGCCGCACGCACCGGTGGAGCACACGCGGGGTGCGCCTGCGCTTGCGCTCGAGGAGGTCTCGGTCTATTACGGCGCCGTCTGTGCGCTGGATCGGGTGAGCATGGCGCTGCAGCCGGGCGGACAGTGTGCAGTGGTGGGCCCAAACGGCGCCGGCAAGAGTACGCTCTTTCACGTGCTGGCCGGCGTGGTGCGGCCGGATGCCGGCAGCGTGCGCCTCTATGGCAGCGAGCCGGGCAGCCACATCTGTGTGGGCTATGTGCCGCAGCGCACCAAGGCCGACGGCAACTTTCCGGTAACGGTGCGCGACGTGGTGCTGATGGGGCGCACGGGCAAGATTGGCATGCTGCGCCGCCCCGGCCGGCGCGACCGCGAACTGGTGGATGCAGCGCTCGTACGCGTGGGCATGGCGGATCTGGCCGGCCGCCAGATCGGCGACCTTTCGGGCGGGCAGCAGCAGCGCGTCTTTCTGGCCCGCGCCCTGGCGCAAGAGGCCGAAATCCTGCTCCTCGACGAGCCGCTCACCGGCCTCGATCTGCCCAGCCAGGAAGCGATCCTGACCCTGCTCGACGAACTGCGCCGCCAGGCCATCACCATCCTCGTTGCCACGCACGACCTCAACCAGGCTGCCGCGCGCTTCCCGCTCGTGGCGCTGATCAACCGGCGGCTGGTTGCCTTCGGGCCGCCGGCGCAGGTGCTTACGGCCGAGAACCTGGCCGGCGCCTTTGGCAGCCATATCCACGTGGTGCACACCAGCGAGGGCGATTTGCTCGTCACCGATTCGTGCTGCGACGGCGAGCATCCGCTGCCCCAGCCCACCGTTGGCCGCGACCTGAACGCCCCCGTCGCTCTGCCCGAGTACGAGGTGCGCGTCGACGGCGAGCGTGTACACCCGCGCTAGCTGCTGCCCACCCCGCCGCCCCGCTCAAACTGGACCAACCCCACCCGTGAACTGGCTGCTGGAACCGCTGCAATATGGCTTTATGGTGCGGGGGCTGCTGGCCGCCGTGCTGGTGGGCATCATCTGCCCGATTGTTGGCTCCTACATGATCCTGCGCGGCATGAGCTTCTTTGGCGATGCGCTTTCGCACGCGATTCTGCCTGGCATCGTGGTGGCCTACCTGCTGGCGCTGCCGCTGGCGATTGGTGCGCTGGTGGCCGGTGTGGCCGCGGCGCTGGCAATCGGCTTCATCAGCCAGCGCGGCCGCGTGCAGGAGGATACGGCGATCGGCATCGTCTTCGCCGGCAGCTTCGCGCTCGGCGTCGCGCTTATGAGCACCGTGCAAGGCTACACGGTGGACCTGACGCATATCCTCTTTGGCGACGTGCTGGGCGTCTCGACCGCCGACCTCTGGTGGATCTTCGGCCTTGGCCTGCTTGTGCTGCTGGTGATCTTCGCCTTCTACAAGGAGCTGCTGCTGCTCACCTTCGACCCCACGCTGGCACTGGTGCTGCGGCTGCCCGCGCGCGCGCTGCGCTACATGCTGCTGGTGCTGATCGCGCTGACGATTGTGGTCTCGCTGCAGACGGTGGGCATTGCGCTGATGCTGGCCATGCTGGTGACGCCGGCGGCGGCGGCCCAACTGCTCACGCGCCGCCTGCCGGCAATGATGGCCACGGCCGCGGGGCTGGGCGTCTTCTCGAACGTGGCGGGGCTCTACCTCTCGTACTACGTCAACCTGGCCTCGGGGCCGGCGATGGTGCTCGTCTCGACCGCCGTTTTCGGCCTGGTTTTCCTCTTCGCGCCGCAGCGTGGTATTCTCTGGCGCAGGCTCCGCCCTGCTGTGGCGGCGCCGCTGCCCGGCTGATCGACCCTCTCCATCCTCCCTCTCTACACCCTATCCACTCCACAGGCCGCCAGGCGCCACAGCCAAGGAGCCCTCGTGTCCCATTCCATCAAGCCGGACCACTGGATTCGCCGCATGGCGCTTGAGCACGGCATGATCGAGCCCTTTGTTGAGCGGCAGGTGCGCGAGCGGGTTGTTTCGTATGGGCTGAGCAGCTACGGCTACGACATTCGCGTGGCCGACGAGTACCGCATCTTCTCGGCCGCCACCGGCCAGTTGAGCGTGGTGGACCCCAAGGACATCGACGAGCGGGCGATGGTGCCCTATCGCGGCGAGGTCTGCATCATCCCGCCCAACAGCTTTGCCCTCGCGCGCACGGTGGAATACTTCCGCATCCCGCGCAACGTGCTCACCATCTGCCTGGGAAAAAGCACCTACGCAAGGTGCGGCATTATCGTCAACGTAACGCCCTTCGAGCCCGAGTGGGAGGGGCACGTGACGATCGAGATCTCGAACACCACGCCGCTGCCGGCCAAAATCTACTCGAACGAGGGCATCGCGCAGGTGCTCTTCTTCGAAGGCGAGCCGCCCGAGGTCTCCTACGCCGACCGCAAGGGCAAATACCAGGCCCAGCGCGGCATCACGCTGCCCAAGCTGTAAGCCACCACCATCGTCGTCACGGGGGAAGCGGGCGCCTGCCTGCTTCCCCTTCTTGTTGCCCACCTGCCGCTACTCTGCACGGCGCACACCCTGTGGTAGGCTAACTGGCGCGGCGCCCGTTGCGCTGCACAAGAGCGCTGCACACGAGCCCCGCCCATGGACCCTCGCCCGCAAAAGCCCCAGCCTGCCACTTCTTCCGGCGACCCGCGCCGCGCCCTCGGCGCCGCCGGCGAGGCGATGGCGGCGCGCGCGCTCGAAGCAGCAGGGCTGCGCATCCTTGAGCGCAACTGGCGCTGCACCGGCGAGGGGCTGCCCGGCGAGATCGACCTGGTGGCAGAGGAGGTTGCGCCCGACTACGTACAGGGCGGCCGCCTTGCCCCCTGGCGCGTGATCGTCGAGGTGCGCACGCGGCGCGGCGCCAGCCACGGCACCGCGCTGCAATCCGTGACCGAGGCCAAGGCGCGTCGACTGCGCGCGCTGGGCGCCGTCTGGGTGCAGGAGCACAACTGGCAGGGTCCCTGGCGCATCGACGTGGTCGCGATCCAGATGGACAACCAGGGGCGGCTGCTCGAGGTGGAACACCTGCGCCACGCGGTGGCGGGCGAATAGCCCATGGTCGCCGCATGGCCGCCGTCACCCGGGCGCGAGGCCGCCCTGGACGATCCCGCAAGCCTGCCGCCGCTGGTGGTGCTGCTTGGCCCCACCGCCGTGGGCAAGACGGCGCTCAGCCTTACCCTTTGCGCACGCACGGGCGGCGAAATTGTCAGCGCCGACAGCCGCCAAGTCTATACCGGCATGGCAATCGGTACGGCGCAGGCCACCCCCGCCGAGCAGGCCGCCGCCCCCCACCACCTGATTAACCTGCGCCCGCCCAACCAGGTGCTTACCGCCGCCGAGTATCAGGCGCTGGCCGTGACCACTATCGAGCAGATTCAGCGCCGGGGCCGTATCCCTTACCTGGTGGGCGGCACCGGCCTCTATGTGCGCGCCGTCACCCAGGGGCTGCGCTTCCCCGCCGTCGAGCCGAACCCGGAGCTGCGCGCCACACTGGAGGCGCGCCTGGCCGCAGGCGGGGTTGAGCCGCTGGCTGCCGAGCTGCTGGCGCTTGACCCCGCCGGCGCCGCCCAGACCGACCTGCGCAACCCCCGCCGCGTGCTGCGTGCGCTCGAAATCTTCCACGCCACCGGCCAGTCGCAGCGGGCGCTGGAGGGGAGCGCGCCGCCGCCGTGGCGCATCCTTTTTGTGGGGATCACACGCCCGCGCGCGCCGCTCTATGCCCGCATCGACGCGCGCGTGGATGCCATGGTCGCCGCCGGCCTGGTGGAAGAGACGCGCGCGCTGCTCGCCCAGTACGACTCGACGCTGCCGGCGCTCTCGAGCCTGGGCTACCGCGAGATCGGCGCCCACCTGCGCGGCGAGATGAGCCTGCCCGCCGCTGTGGCGCGCATCAAGACCGAAACGCACCGCTATGTTCGCCAGCAGGAGAGCTGGTTCCGCCGCATGCAAGGCGTGCACTGGTTCGACCTGGAGCAGGTGCCCGAGAGCGGGGTAGTTGCCTTCGTCGAGGCGTGGCTGGCGCAGAGATAATTCTACGCAGGGGAAAACAAATCGGCGGCGGACTCTGGGTCCGCCGCCGATTGCTCTTATAGTTTAGACAATTTGCGTTGTCTAAACTGTCTAATATCTGTTGCTGCTAGCGCCGCCGGTTCATCAGCGACACATAGTAGAGCAGCTGGCCGATTGCCTGCGCCGCAGCCGCGACATAGGTAAGCGCTGCTGCGTCCAACACCTTGTCCACGCCCTGAATCTCTTCGGGGCTCAGGATGCCCTGGCCGGCCAGCACCACCTTGGCGCGCTTGCTGGCGTTGAACTCCACCGGCAGCGTCACGATTGAGAAGACAGCGGCCAGGCCAAAGAGGCCGATGCCAAGCCACGCCAGCGAGGTGCCCAGCATCGACGAAGCCCCAGCCAGCAGAAAGCCGATAATGAAGAGGATCGGCCCCAGCATGGTGCCAATGTTGACGGCCGGCACCATTGCGCTGCGCAGCATCAGCGGGGCGTACTTGTCGCGGTCCTGCAGCGCGTGGCCGGCCTCGTGCGCCGCCACGCCCACCGCCGCCAGACTCGGCGTCTCATAGACGCCCTGGCTCAGCCGCAGCGTCTTGCTGCGCGGGTCGTAGTGGTCGGTCAACTGGCCGGCAATACGCTCCACGGCCACATGCTGCAGCCCGTTGGCATCCAGCAGATAGCGGGCAGCCTGCGCGCCGGTGATGTTGCGCGCCGACTTCACCTTGGAATACTTGCCATAGGCCGAGCGCATGCGGCTCTGCGCCCACAAGCCCAGCAGCAGGGGCGGAATGGCAAAGAGGAACCAGCTCGGGTCAAAGAACATGTTGATCTCTCGGTTTCTGTTCTGCCCGGGAATCGTGGCACCGGTGCAGGAGCGCGCCGGACTGTGGAGGCGCGTCATAGGTAAAGAGTACCACGCTTGCGTAGCAAAGTGAATGAGAATATTGTCAGAAACCTGTTAGCGGCCAGGCGCTGCCGCCGGCGTGCTATCCCCGCCGGCGGCGCACCAGCGCCAGCGCCTGCTGAAGCTCGGGATGGCGCAGCAGCAGGCTGATTCCGGCATAGACGCCGGCGCCCAGCAGCAGCCCCAGCACGCCCACCAGCAGCAGCGGCGGCGCGTCGGGCGCCTGGCTCCAGCGCGCCAGCACCCACAGCAGCAGCCCCATTGCCGCCGCCGCCGCCGCCGTTCGCAGCAGCGAGTTTGCCAGCGCGCGCCCTTCAATCGAGCCCAGGCTGCGCCGCACCAGCAGCACCAGCAGCAGCGCCTCGAGCGTGGTGGCCACGCTGTTGGCCAGCGCCAGGCCGCCAAACCCCAACGGCCCCACCCACCAGATGCCCAGCGCAATGTTGAGCGCCATCGCGCCCACGCCCACCACCACCGGCGTCCAGGTGTTGTGCAGCGCATAAAAGGCGCGCACGGTAATCTCGAGCGTGGCGTGGCCGGCCAGCCCCAGCGCATAGAGCGCCAGCGCCGTCGCGACCCGCTGCGTGGAATCGGGGCCAAAGACACCGCGCTCCAGCAGCAGCGCCACCAGCGGCCGCCCAAAGGTCAGCAGCGCCACGGCCGAGGGCAGCACCACAAAGAGCACGGTGCGCAGCGTCTGGGCGTAGGTGCGGCGCAGCGCAGGCAGGTCGCCCGCGGCTGCCTGCGCTGCCAGCGTCGGGAAGACGGTGGTGGCCACCGACTGCGCAAAGATGCCCAGCGGCAGCAGCATGAGCAGCCAGGCGTAGTTGAGCGCGCTGAGGCTGCCGACGACGAGCCCGCTGGCCAAAATGGTGTTGACGAAGAAGTGCATCTGCACGAAGAGCAGGCCGAGCACGCGCGGCCCCATCAGGCGCAGCACCTCGCGCACGCTGCCGTCGGCCACGGCCAGGCTGGGCGTGTAGCGGGCGCCGGTGCGCACCAGTTGCGGCAGCTGCACCAGCAGATGGGCAGCGGCGCCGGCCACCACGCCCAGCGCCAGCCCGCGCACGCCCAGACGCGGCGCCAGCAGCCACGCCGCGGCGATGATCGCCACGTTGTAGAGCACGGGCGCCACGGCGGGCCACAGAAAGTGCTGCGTGGCGTTGAGCGCGCCCATCACCAGCCCGCCGGCGCCGAAGATCACCGTGCCCACCAGCATCACCCGCATGAGCGAGACGGTGAGCGTCTGCTGTGCGGGGTCGAAACCGGGGGCGATGACCTGCGCCACCAGCGGCTCGGCGGCAAGGGCGGCAATGCCGGCCAGCACGATCAGCACGAGCGTGACAATGTTGAGAACGCGACTGAAGAGCAGCCAGGCCTGCGGCCGCTCGTCGCGCAGCCAGAAGCCGGCAAAGACGGGAATAAAGGCGCTGCCCAGCGCGCCGCCGGCCACCAGTTGAAAGAGCAGGTCGGGCGCGCGGAAGGCCGCCAGATAGGCGTCGTACTCGGCGCTGGTGCCAAAGCGGGCGCCGATGATCACCTCGCGCGCCAGCCCTGTGAGCCGGCTGAGCACAAAGAAGAGCGCCACCACCAGCGTGGCGCGCGCCATGCGCCGCCCCTGTTCGCCGCGCAGGGGCGCGGCCTCGGGCGGCGCGTCACGTTCGGGTGCGCGCGCGGGATTCTGGACGGGTGGCTGCAGCGGTTGCGAATTGGACACTGGTGTAAGTTGGGCGCTGTGGTGAATTGAGTGCTGTGGCGGGTGTGGCGCTCTGTGCGGCGCGCCGGGGGGCTCGGTGCGGGTGGGCGCTTGGCGCGCCTCGATTATACCCGCGCCGGCGCTACGGCTTGCCCTGCATGCCGGCTGGATATGCGCTCAGCACGCCGGCGCCGCGCGCCCAGTGCAAAACAGGCCGCGTTGTGGTAGACAGAACGGAACATTTGGTCTACACTTCGCTTCCGGAAGTACGTCCACGGCTGCTGTTGATCTCTTGAACTTCTGTATCGCCTCGATGGTGCACACCTTCAACCGCTGCGGCCCTGCCGGCCATCTCGTTCTGAACGCCTGACCGATGCCTGCCAACTACTACGCCATCAATGCCTGGCGCGAGATCTTCGCGCGCGTCTTCCACAACATGCCCTGCCAGTATGGCAACATGCCCGAGTGGCTGGTGAACCCCACCACCAAACGGGCCCTCAAGCTCGACCTCTTCTACCCCGACCTGGGCATCGCCGCCCGTTTTGAAGGCATGACGATCAAGGGTGTGGGGCGCCAGAGCGACGAGGAGAAGGAGTACCAGGACCAGCGCGACGACACCCGCGCCCAGATCTGTCGCGACCACGGCGTTGAGTTGGTGCGCATTGATGCCAAGGGCGAGGAGGCGGTGCCGCAGATGGACGCGCTGGTGGCCGCCATCAACCGTGCCGGCCGCGTCATCCAGCAGGGCGAGCGCAGCAACGCCGAAAAGGCGAAGCTGATGGCTGCCATCGGCGAAGCGCGCACTCGCGCCGGCGACCTGCGCGCCGCACTCGCACGCAACGAGACGCAGATGCTGGCCAACCTTTCGGACGCATGGCGCGACCGCGAGGCAGGCTATGCCGCCGGGCCGGCCCCCCTGCCCAAGCCGCCGGCGCCGCGCGCCAGCTCCTCCACTCTGGCCGAAGGGCAGCGCGTGCGCCACGAGCGCTTTGGCGACGGTGTGGTCACCTCGCTGCTCAGCGCCGAAGGCAACGACAAGAAGATCACGATCCTCTTCGATGCCCAGCAGGAGCGCACCTTCCTGCTCTCGCTCGTCTTCGACAAGCTGCAGCCGCTGCCGGCCTGAAGCGGCGCGCCGCGCTCTTTCTGCGGCTGTTCCAGCCCCTGCTCCAGCCGTTATCCAGATAGACAGGACGAGCGCACCCGTGTGGGTGCGCTCGCTCTTTGCTTGTGCGGTTTTACTACGCCGTGCTCAGCCCTCAAAGGGCTCGCTGGCGTAGGGGGTGTAGCCACCGGCCGTGCGCGGGTCGGGCTGGCTCTCCTGGTGCATGCGCAGCAGCAGCGCAGCAGTCAGGCGGGTATTTTCTTCCACGGCCAACTGCATGCTGATCGATTCGCCCAGAGCATAGTAAAGGACGAAGAGCAGCACGCCGCTCAGCGCCGCAATCACGCCGGCCACGATGCCGCCGGCCGCCGAGCTGAGCAGGTTCAGAACCGGCGTCAGGAAGGGAATCGAAGTAATGGTCGGCGTCTGCAGGAAGGTGGTGAAGTTGGCCAACCCTGCGCCGATGCCGGTGAGGATGGCCAGGATCAACGCAATCCACGCCAGCACCTTTAACAAGGCGGCAACAAAGCGCAGAACGCCAAAGCGCTTGGGAACGGTCATCGAATCCTCCCGATCGGAAAGGGGTACTCGGCGGATGGGTTTGTCGAAAGGGGTCAGGCAGCTGTTGTGACGCCGACTTGGTGTCCACCGGCGCAGTGCAGGTAGGCCGATTGTACACCATTGCCAACAAACTGGCTAGTGGTGCAGCAACGCCCGTTTACGGCAAGCGCGCCTTTGCGCACAGGCAGCGCTGCTGTCTGCCGTTTACGAGAGCGGTACGGCCATGGAATCCAGGCGCCTCTGCCGGCGTTCCAGTGAGAAGTGATGAGAAGATGTGTGAACTCTGTCCTGCAATCGCCGGACGATGGCGGCGATACTTCCGTTACTTGCGCGGCGGCCAGGCTGCTGCGATGCGGCTGACATGGCCGGGGTTAACGGGCTGGCTGGGGCCGGGCGCAGGGGGCGCGCCGGGCATCCCCGGGTGCCCATGCGCTGCCGGGTCATGGACTGCGCCGGCAGGGTCTTCGTCCGGCTCTTCGGCGCGGTGCTTGAAGTATTCGGCAACCAGGTTGCTCTTGATGACTTCGGCGTACCCCTTGTAGAGCGGTTGCTTCAGAATCTCGAGGATCTCGGCGACAAGCGTTTGTGAGTGTGCGCGCTTGGCACCCAGCTTCTGGAGGTCGCGCGTAAATTCGGCCCACGACTTGCCAAGTGTGTGGCCCTCAGTGGCGTCGCCCACGTTGTACGCAGTGCGCAGTTGGCGGTCGCGTACGATTGGCTCCGGCTTGGCGGCGGGACCTTGTGCGGCCGCCTTCTCATCAGCTTCCCGCCTGGCGCTGACGGTGTCGCGGTTCTCGTATTTGAGAAAGTTGTGATACTCGAGGATGAGACGCGCCACGTTGTGTTCGTGATGCTGATCCTCAGGCCGCGCGCCGCGCACCTCTTGCGCCAGATGCCCAAGCTCGTGCAGAAGCGTGCGGCGGTTGAAGACCCGTGCGGTGATGACGATCAGGCGCTGGATGGCGTCGTAGGCGGCGCCGCCAAAGGGCGCCATAAACTCGTCGATGACGGCAGAACCCTTCTTGCGCTTCTCTTCTGCGCGATCGGCGTGGGCCGCCACCTGCTCCGGCTGGTAGTGGTACATCAAGTCAATCGTGCTCTTGGCCCGGTCGGGTTCGGCAATGCCGAACACCGCATCTTGTGGCAACTCTCCTACCGGCGTGCTGGCGCGCGTCTTGTCGAATTTGCCGGTCCGCGACACAAAGTAGGCGGGTGCCTGCACAATCATCACCTGCACCGCGGGGTCGAGATCCACGGCGAGCATACATTCGCGCACCATGGCCGGATCGATGGGGGTGTAGCCGATTTGGGCCTCAAGCGCTCGCCGGTCGAATGCGGGTGCAGCTCTGAGGCCGGGGCCGGCTCTGCCCGGCGCCGCGGGTGGCGGTGGCCCGGCATGCTGGGGCGGTGGCGGGCCTCCATGCTGCGGCGGCGCCGGTGGCAAGCCCATTGCCGGCGGCGGCGGTGGCAAGCCCATCGCCGGTGGTGGTGGCGGTAAGCCCATGTTCGGCGCAGGCGGCGGCGCCCCCAGATCTGGCCCCGGCTGCAGCGGGGCCACATTCGGCGGTGGTGGGGGAAGCCCCATCGCGGGTGGCGCGGGCGGCAGACCCATCGCCGGCGGTGGTGGGGGAAGCCCCATTCCGGGTGGCGGTGGCGGCAGCGCCTCTGCCTCCGGTTCCGGCGGGTCGATGGCGGGTGGCAGCGCCTCTATCCGCTTCCTCAGTTCATCCTTCAGCGTGTCATCCGAGAAGACATAGTTGGTTGGCGCCTTCAGGTCCGCCGAGTGGTATTCGGGGACGCGGGCCGCCCTCAGTTGGGCGCGAATCAGCGGGACTGTGGCTGCGTCCGAGCGGAACGTATTCCGCTCGGCCGTGCTCTGCAGCTGGCCCATCCGCTGCGCCAGGATCTGGCCCAGGACGACCTGCAACGTTCGATCGGCCCCGCGCTGGTCGATCATTGCATGGCGCGCGAGAATAGACTGATCAAGATGGGCCGTCCACGCTGCGCCGATCGCCTTTTGCCGGGCCGGGGTGATGAGGCGCGCAAACGCGGCGGCGTCGTGAAAGTACATCTCGTTGATCGCTGCGATCTTCGCCTTGAGCGCCACCTGCGGGTCGGGGCCGGCCGCCACGCCCGGAACGTCGAGATGTGCGGCGGCAATGCGCAGCAGGTCACCCGTCCACCCAATCGGCAGCGCATTCTTCTTGGCGATCGCAACCTTTCTTGGATCAGCCCCTTCGGCCTGCGCCGAAGCCGTGACCAGATAGCCGGTTTCATAGCCGGCGTCGCCAAAGACCTTGCTGTAGACCTCCATCGCCAGCGTATCGGTTACGGCTTCGTCAATCGAATTCTTGGGGTCGGTCGTCTCGTCCGAGTATTCGGCCTTATCGATCACGATCTTTGCCTGCAAGCCGGTGTGGTTGACCGAAAGCGCATGTAGACACTCGTGGATGACTGTCGAGATGATCTTGTTCTGATTGGGTGTGCCGTCGGCGTTGAAGTACTCCGGTGATTGCCAGTTGAAGATCAGCCGGCCGTCGGCGTAGACCTTTGCCGGGAACTTTGAGTAGTCTTCGGCACCCTCTTTGGGCATCCCACTGCGCGGCACAACGCTGATGTTCCTGTCCAGCTGATCAAGGCGCTCGTCGCGATAGTCCTTGGCTTCCCCGCGTTTGGGTGGGGGCATTACTTCGCGCAGAGCCTTCTTTACACCGCGCCACTGCTTGTACGTCATCATCGGCGTCGGCGAGTTGAGACCCGGCCCCGACATGCTGGGCAGCAACGTCCAGGGTTTGCGGTGCTCAATGGCCACCGCGTCCATGCTCATGTCTTCAGGGTCGGGCTTGCGCTCGTGGCGCTGCACGCGGCCGGTCGTCGCCGCGCCGTGCGCCGCCGTCACAGGGGGAAAGATCGCGCGGCCGCGGCCGGGTGCTGACTGCGGCGCTCTTTTGGCCGGTAGACGACCAGCCTCGACCGTAGCGCTGCGGCTCACAATCATCTGCAGTGCGCTGCTGCGCGCACGCGCGTCGGCCGGCGGCGCACCGGCGGCGGCGGCAAGCGCATGATTGCCCAGCGTACGCTGCAGCTCCCACTCGGTTGCTTCTGGACTCGCCGGTTCCAGGGCGCGACGCTCTGAACCCGCAGCGGTCGGGTCGCGCACGAGAGCCGACGGCTCGGCGCCCGTACGGGAAGAACCACCTGTGTTTGTGCGAGCAGGCATGGCGGTGGCCCTCAAAGGGTTCTCGAGTCGACGCGAGCGTCAACAACCGTCACACGGCAGAACGTTTGCGCTTCAAGCGGAGAGTACGGTGGGGAGGTCGTGCTCCCCAGTATGACACAAGAGGAATCGCGGAACAACCACTGTTTGGAGTCCAGGACAGGGGAGATACGCGTTGAGAAACTGGCTCTCCAGGCGTAGCAGAGCCGCAGCAGACCATGGCGCGTCAGGCCAAAAACCGCAGCGTACCAAACAACTGGCGCGCCCCGGGTGTTGGGGCACGCCAGTCTCTGCTCAATTGTCACACCGGTGGCAGTTGCCGCCGGCGCGTCAGGCTGCCGGCGCCGGGCCGGCCTTGGCTTCGGCCTTGCTTGCGCCCGTGGCTGCCGGAGCGCTGTCGCTCTTCGCCGCGCCCTCGCCGACGCTCGAGCTCTCGCCGCTCTTGCCCTCGGCCTTGGCGCTGGACTTGTCGCTTGACTTGTCGGCGCCCTTGTCCGCACTCTTCTCGGCGCTCTTACTCTCGCCCTCGCCGGAGGATTCCTTGTCGCCGCCGCCGTTGGCGCTCTGCTTGCTGCCCTTGCTGTCGGTCACATACCAACCCGAACCCTTGAAGTGAATCGCCGGGCGGCCGATCTTGCGGCTCACATGCTGGCTGGCGCAGGCGGGGCAGGGCGGGTGGCCATGCGCCGAAAAGGACATCAACTGCTCAAACTCGCTGCCGCACTCGCGACAGACAAACTCGTAAATCGGCATACAACCCCATCCTTTTGCGCCGCCGCTGCCGGTTCTGCTTGCAGCCTTGCCCTGCACACTCTATACTACGGCGTTGTGCCCGCCGGCCCTGGCGCAAGCGCACCTGCACAGGCTGTTGCACATTTCAAGTCTTCAAGTATATTCAGCCCCATTCCCTCTGTCGAATCCGCATGTCCTTTAACTTCGCCGCACACAACTTGCTCAACGGTCTCTTTGAACCCGAAGGTATCTATCTGGCGCCGCCGCTCGAGGGTCCTCTGGTGGTGCTGCAAGGCTGGGGGGCGCACGCCGCCTTCTACGGCGCGTCCTCCTTCAACGGCGTGCCGCTCAAGGGCCACGTGGGCATCGACGTTGCCGCGCAGCCCGGCGCCCGGCTGCTGGCCGTCGACACCGGTCGCGTCGTCGAGTTGGCGATCGAGCGCGGTGGCTTTGAGCGCTACATCAAGGTCGAGCACCGCTGGGGCGAATCATTCTACGCCCACGTGGGCGAGCTGCTGGTGGAGAGCGGCCAGAGTGTGCAGCGCGGCGACGTGCTGGCCACCGTGCTCGAGCCGAACCTGCTGGCCGGCGCCGCACACTCCTTTGCGCAGCCATGGTTTCACTTTGGCGTGCGCGTGGCGCCCTTTAACCGCTACGACGGCTGGGGCGGCTTTACCGACCCCACGGCCTATCTGCCGCCCGGCTGCCTGGTAATGCCCAACGACGCCGGCGCCGGCGCGGGTGACCTGCCGGCCGACCCCTTTCCGCCCCATCCCATGGCCGACGAGCGCCAGGGCATCCGCCGCCCCTGACGCGCAGCCGCACCGGCTGAACCCGGCCGGCCTCTTCGCCACTTCTTGACTCACCCTTCATACCCTCTTCATCTTCCGCTGCCAGGATCAGCGTTGGGGAAGCAGCGCCGTGCGCGCAGCGTGCGCACGCTGCGCAGTTTGTGCAGGGGCGTAGCAGCTTTGCGTCGTGGGTTTTTGCAGTGCCTACGCATAATCCCCACCCAATGTGTATAAAGAGTGGTTGTATTAGTGGTTGTAGTAGGACCTGGGGAGAACGGGGAAAAGCTGGTGCAGCCCACGTGTGGAACCCTGCATCTTGTGGTCGGGGCGCCGGCCGAGCCGCCATCTTGCGCAGGCGCAGATTTCCCCAATTGGGAAGACCGACGCTGGGTTCTCCCACCCCTTTTCCCCAGGTGGATCCGGCTGGGGACGGGCGCTGCGGGGCGCCCCCCGGATATAGTAGACGGGAAGCCGGCTCACACCGCGACGGGGAAATCCGGCGCGAAAACGGGAGAGGTTAGCTGGCACTTTTCCCCAGAGATGTGGGCGCCCTGCAGCCTGAGATCGGCGCAGTTATCCCCCACTTATCCCAGCCGGCGCCGAGCCGCAGCGACTGTCGGGAAGCCGCCGCCGGCAGCCTTCAGCCCTCGGTCGCGACGCAAGAACAGAGAGGACGCCGACCTTGCCGCTGGTGGTGTACAGCGTTCAAAACGCCTGGGTCGGCGCTTTAGAGGAACAATCATGTCGAGCTTCGAACAGAGCCCCTCCACACGCGCCGAACCGCGCACAGCCCTGCGCCGGCGCGCCTTTTTGGGCGTGATCGCCCTGCTGCTCTTTACCTCGCTGGGCTGCAACGCCATCGGCAATGCAATCAGCGAGGCGACGGCGCCGCTGCGCGAGGCCACCGCCACGCCGCAGCTGCTCCCCGTTGCTACCGCCGCCGCCCAGCCGCTGCTGACCGAGCAGGCGACCAGTGCCGCCGCCGTGGTGCCGGCCGCTGCCGACGCCGCAACGCTGGCCCTTGCCGGCGACACGGCCCTGATCGACACTGGGCTGATCGACGCCGCCGGCCTCGACATCGCCGAACGCCGCAACATTAGCGTCTACGAGGCGGTTTCGCCTTCGGTGGTCAACATCAATACTCAGGTGCTGGTGCAGGACTACTTTGGCGTGGTGCCCGAGGAGGGGTCGGGCTCGGGCTTTGTGCTCGACACCGCCGGCCACATCCTCACCAACTACCATGTCGTCGAAAACGCGCAGCAGATCGAGGTCAGCTTCAGCGACGACCGGGTGCTCTCGGCCACCGTCGTGGGGCTGGACGCGCACAACGACCTCGCCGTGCTGCAGGTCCAGGCCGAGGCGAGCACGCTGATTCCCGTCACGCTGGGCAGTTCGGCCGACCTGCAGGTAGGGCAGTGGGCAATCGCCATCGGCAATCCCTTTGGCCAGTTCGACCGCACCCTCACCACCGGCGTCATCAGCGCCCTCGACCGCACGCTCGAGAGCAGCGACGGCCGCACCATCACCGGCGTGATCCAGACCGACGCCGCCATCAACCGCGGCAACTCCGGCGGGCCGCTGCTCGATTCGAGCGGGCGTGTGATCGGCATCAACAGCGCCATCTTCAGCCCCACCGGCTCCAACGCAGGTGTGGGCTTTGCTGTCCCGGTCGACACCATCCGCCGCGTGCTGCCCGACCTGCTGCAGTTGGGCTACTATCGCCACCCGTGGCTGGGGCTGTCGTCGGGCTACACGTTGAGCGCGGGGCTGGCCGAGGTGTTGCAGCTGCCCCAGAGCCAGGGCATTCTGGTGGTGCAGCTGGATGCGGGCGGCCCGCTCGAGCAAGCCGGCGTGCGCGGCGCACAGACGCAGACGCTGATTGGCAACCGCCGCGCCTATGTGGGCGGCGACCTGCTGCTGCAGGTCAACGGCCGCCCCATTACCGGCGTCGACGACCTGGAGAGCTACGTGGAGAGCAACTTTGCCGTGGGCGACGTGGTGACGCTGCGCCTGCTGCGCGACGGCCAGGAGTACGACGCCACGGTGACGCTGGGCGAGCAGCCGCGATAAAAGAGAGCGAGAAGCGAGAAGCGAGAAGACGCCCGCCGAGCTGGCAGTGTGATTCTCAAGATGCAGCACGCCCGGCCATCCGATGGCCGGGCGTCTCTTGTTGCTCAGCATGCCGAGTGCCTGGCTCAGCACGCAACTCGGCCGGCGGCCTCTCGATTCTCGCTTCTCGCTTCTCGATCGCTTCTACACCACCGCGGGCGGTTCGTTGCCCGCTTCGAGGATGGCGCGGCGCACGTTGACGAAGGGCAGCAGCGCCAGGCCGGCCAGGAAGAAGATTGCCACCGAGAGGATGGCGGTGCGGTAGCTGCCCGTAAACTGCAGCGCCAGCCCAAAGAGCAACGGCCCCATCCAGCTGGTGCCCCGCTCGCTCACCTCGTAGAGGCTGAAGTACTCCGCCTCCTGCCCCGGCGGGATCATCAGCGAAAAGAGCGAGCGGCTCAGCGCCTGGCTGCCGCCCATCACCAGGCCAATCACGGCGCCCATGGCAAAGAACTGCGCGATCGACCCTAGCACCGCATAGGCAAAGATCGTTACACCCGTCCAGACCACAAGACTGCCGAGGATCGCGCGTTTGGCGCCAATGCGGCCGGCCAGCCAGCCAAAGGCCAGCGCGCCGCCAAAGGCCACAAACTGCACCATCAGGATCAGCAGCACCAGCTGCGAACTCTCCATGCCCAGCTCTTCGGCGCCAAACTGGGCCGAGAGTGCAATCACCGTCTGGATGCCGTCGTTGTAGAGCAGGTAGGCAACCAGAAAGAGCAGCGTCATCGGCAGCTTGGGCAGCTTGCGCAGCGTCTGCCCCAGCTGCTTGAAGCCCACGGCCAGGTAGCTTTCGCCCGCCGGCAGCGGCTTGCGCGCCTGCTGTTGCGTCAGCCGGCGCAGCGGGATCAGCGCAAAGAGCGCCCACCAGATGCCGGCCGAGGCCAGGCAGATACGCACGGCGTGGCCTGTCGAAACGCCCAGGCGCGGCGCCAGCAGCTGCAGGAAGATCAGGTTGAGCAGCAGCAGCAGGCCGCCGCCCAGATATCCCAGCGCCCAGCCCTGCGACGAGACCTTGTCGCGCTCGTTGGGCGCCGAAATGTCGGGCAGAAAGGCATTGTAGAAGACCATGGCGGCGCCAAAGCTCAGGTTGGCAATCAGAAAGAGCAGCCCGCCCAACTGGTAGTTGTCGCCCTGCACAAAGTAGAGCCCCATGGTGGCAAAGGCGCCCACATAGGCAAAGATCGCCATCAGTCGCTTCTTCAGGTGGGTGTAGTCGGCGATCGCGCCCAGAATGGGCAGGAAGAGCACCTGCAGCACCACCGAAAGCGACACCATGTAGGGGAAGAACGAGTCGGCGCCGATGGGCAGCCAGCGTCCCAGCGGGTAGATCAGGTTGTCGGCATCGGCGGCGGCTTCGGCCACGGCGGTAAGGTAGGGGCCGAGGAAGACGGAGATGACGGTGGTGGAGAAGGCCGAGTTGGCCCAGTCGTAGAAGTACCAGCCCACCTGCTCCGAGCGGTTGCTTGGGCGCGGGGTGGCAAGGGCGGCGTCTGCGCTCGTCATGGAAGGCCCCTTGTGCGGGATGCGTCTGTGTGGGTGGGGTACGGCTGGATCGAGAAGCGAGCCGTTCGGATCGAGAATCGAGAAGCGAGAAGACAGCCGGCGCGTGTGGCAGAGAGTGCAGCAGACTATGCAAACAAGGACGGCGGCCCCTGAAGAGTGGGCCGCCGTCAGTATACCTGTAGAGTGCGGGGTCGCGCCACGCCGCACGCGATCCCCTGCCTGCCGCTCCCTGCCCGCTCTGTGGTTACGCAGCCACAGGGTAGCGGAGCATCAGCTCGGCCACTTCCTGCTTGGTCTTCTCCTGCAGCGATTCGTTGAGCGGCTCGCGCGCCACGTCGCTGATCCAGCGTCCCACGCGCGTAAAGTCTTCCGTGTTCAGCCCGCGCGAGGTGGCCGCCGGTGTGCCCAAACGAATGCCGCTGGTGACGAGCGCCGGTTTGGGGTCGAACGGGATCATGTTCTTGTTGCAGTGGATGCCCGACTTGTCGAGCGCCTTCTCCACCACCTTGCCCGTAATCTCGTTGCCGTCGGGGTCGTTGCCCAGCACGCCCAGGTCCACCAGCATCAGGTGGTTGTCGGTGCCGCCCGAAACGATGCGCAGCCCCTGCTGCTGCAGCGAGGCGGCCAGCGCCTGGGCGTTGTCGAGCACCTGCTGCTGATAGGTGCGGAAGTCGGGGCGCAGCGCTTCGCCCAGGGCCACGGCCTTGGCGGCGATGATGTGCATCAGCGGGCCGCCCTGCATGCCGGGGAAGACGGCCTTGTCGATCTCCTTGGCCAGCTCCTCGCGGCAGAGGATCAGGCCGCCGCGCGGGCCGCGCAGCGTTTTGTGCGTGGTTGTGGTGACGACATCGCACTCGCGCACCGGGTCGGGGTGCAGCCCTGCGGCGACCAGGCCGGCGATGTGCGCCATGTCCATCATCAGGCGCGCGCCAACGCCGTCGGCAATTGCACGCAGGCGCACAAAATCCCACAGGCGCGGGTAGGCGCTGGCGCCTGCAAGCAGCAGCTTGGGGCGATGCTCCTGCGCCAGCCGCTCGATCTCGTCGTAGTCGAGCCGCTCGGTTTCGGGGTTCACCCCATAGTGGGCAAAGTCGTAGAGCTTGCCCGAGCTGTTGAGGTGGAAGCCGTGCGTGAGGTGGCCGCCGTGGTCGAGCTTGAGGGCGAGCACCTTGTCTCCCGGCTTGAGCAGGGCGAGGTAGACGGCTTCGTTGGCCTGTGCGCCCGAGTGGGGCTGCACATTGGCGTGGTCGGCGCCGAAGAGCTGCTTGGCGCGCTGGATGGCGATGCGCTCGGCGATGTCGACGAACTCGCAGCCGCCGTAATAGCGCCGGCCGGGGTAGCCCTCGGCGTATTTGTTGGTGAGGACGCTGCCCATGGCGGCGAGCACGGCGGCCGAAACATAGTTCTCGCTGGCGATCAGCTCGATGCCCTCGGCCTGGCGGTAGCGCTCGAGCTCGATCGCGGCGTAGAGTTCGGGGTCCGATGCGGCAAGCAGCGCGCGCGGGTCGGGCATTTCGGTCCACGTAGGGGTGGTGCGCAGTGCGGCTGGGGAAGCGCTCATGCAGGAGACTCCTTGTCTGGTCTGCCGTGGCAGCCAGGGAACATGCCGGCGAGTAGATTCGTCAGGAAGATTCGTCAGAACGGGCGGGTGTGGCGCGTCTGCAGCGGTGGGCCACCCAAACCGATCGGCGCGCGGGGGCGGTTCTCCGGATAGACCCGCGGCCACGTTAGCATGGGATGACGCCGCCGTCAAAACCGCAGGCAAAACTGCGGGCCAAAGCGTGGTCAAGCGCGCAGCAAAAGACCATGCGGCGCGACCGCACTCCGCGCTGTAATAGACGCTCTGCCGCTGTGATAGAATAGGCGCCTATGGATGCTCTCCTGCCCCCCAGCGCCGCCCCCGAAGAGCCTGCGCCTGCGCACGCATTCTTGCAGGCAAAGCGGCTGCCGCTTGCCCTCTCGTACACCCGCTGTCTCACCGCCGCCGAGTATCTGGATCTCTGCGCGCTGCCGGGGAGCCCGCTGCTGCAGCGTGTGCGCGAGGTGCGGCTGACGCCGACGCTGCGCCGCGTTTTGGTGGAGTTTCCCGACACGCTGCACCTGCTGGCACTCGCACCCGAAGGCAGCGCCGACAGCACGGGCGTTGCCCCGCTCTGGATGCGCGTGGCCGAGAGCTGCCCGCGCGCCGAACTGCGCTTTGCCGGCGAAGGTGAGCTGCCGCTGGTGGAGCAGCTGCTGGGCGACGACACCCCATTCGACCTCGAGCGGCTCGAGCTGCCCCAGCTGTTGGTGCTGGACGACGAGTGGCACGCACTGGCCCACTGGGGGCCGCGCCCGCACGCCGCCGATGCGCTGCTTGACGAGTGGCTGGCCGAACACCCCACCTACGAGCTGCTCGCCGAGGGGCTGGCGGCGAACCAGGCCGGTGAAGCGGTAGAGCCGGCAGCGCTCGACGCCGCACAGGGGCAGACGTTGCAGGCGGCCTGGGCCGCGCTCAACCTGGAGCTGATGCTGCAGATGCGCATCTGGTACAACAGCGGGCTCGACGCCGAGGTCTGCAACGAACTGCAGAACCTGCTTGCCGGCCTGCGCGACGAACGCGATGAGAATGACACGGCCTCCGGTTCCAGCGTCTGAGCACGCCCGCCGCCCGTGGGTGAACGGTTGGGAGAATCTTTGGTGACTCGACAGACGCATCACTCGGCCCGGGGAGGGCATCCAGCGCGGCGCCCTGCACAGCGCCGGCTTGCCGCGCTGCTTCTGCTGGCGCTGGCGCTGCACCTGCTGGCCGGCTGCGGCGGCGCGCCCCAACTTCAGGGCACAGCCTACGACCCGACCGTCCCGGCGCCCGAAATCACCGGCGTCAACTGGGACGGCTCCCCCTTCCACATGAGCGACCTGCAGGGCAAGGTGGCGCTGATCTTCTTCGGCTACACCTTCTGCCCCGACATCTGCCCCACCACGCTGGGCCAGATGAAGCGTGTGCGCGCCGAGCTGGGCGCGCGCGCCGAAGATCTAGCGGTGGTCTTTGTTTCGCTCGATCCTGCGCGCGACACGCCGGAGCGCATCGGCGTCTATATCAGTGCATTCGATGAAGCGTTCTACGGCGTCTACCTCGACGAGGCGGCGCTGGCGCAGGCCAAGAGCGACTACGGCGTCTATGGCGAGAAGCGCGTGCTCGATGCAAGCCAGAGCAGCGCCGACTACTTCATCGACCACACGGGATGGGTCTATGTGGTCGACAAGCAGGGGCAGCTGCGCGAGATCTTCGCCCACGATGCCGACGCCGAGCTGGTGGTAGCCGACGTGCGCGCGCTGCTGCGCCGTTCCTGAGCAGCGCACGCGAGCCATGCGCCAGGCGCGCAAATACGCCATATGCCGTATGGAAGCGGCTTTGGGTGCGTGGTAGAATGGCGCACGCTCAACGCCGGACAGTTGTACACCCCCGCCGGGTTTGGCGTACAAGGGTTGGCATGGTGGAAAGGGAACAGGCAGCAACGCCTGTTGCGGTTGAACCGAAGCAGCAGTCTCCCCAGACGGCCCCCACCCAGAGGCCGGCTTTGCCGCGCGTGCTGATCTGGCTGCCGGCGCTGATCTTCACGGCCGTCATGCTCTGGCTGCTGGCGCTGCCCATCCTGCCCACGCCCGCAGCGCTGGCCGCCGTGGTGATCGAATACTTCAACGTCGTGCCCAGCTCCAGCGCCGTGCTGCTCGAATGGAGCACGCTGAGCGAGTACAACCTGCGCGGCTTTGAGGTGCTCTGCAAGGAGGCCGACGACCCCGAGGCCGCCTATCACCGCATCGGCTTCTTCAACCCCAAGGGCAACGCCACCCAGGGCGCCCAGTACGATATGCTGGTGACGAACCTGCAGCCCGGCGTTGCCTACTGCTTCCGCCTGGTGGAACTGACGACCGATTCGACCCCCGGCGAGGAGCGCGAACGCTGCGGCTACGGCCTGGGCATGACCCCCACGCCGGCGCTGGGGGTGGCCACTCCCGTGACTTTCACCACCAGCATCACGCCGACGATTGTGCTCTTCCCCACGCCCACCCTGCTGCCCGGCATCATCCCCACGCTGGACCCCTTCTCCACAAGCCCGCTGGCAACGCCCCCTGTGGGCGAGGCGCCGCTGGGGGTGGCCACCACCGACCCGGCGCTGGACGCAGCGCTCGCAGGGTTGCCCACCGCAGACCCGCAGGCAACCCTCCCGATCGACTTCTTCGCCACGCCCACGCTCGATCCGTTGGCCACACCTACCGTCGATCCGGCGGCCACGCTGCCTGTCGACTTCTTTGCCACACCCACCATCGACCCGGCGCTCACGAGCCCGCTGGCCACACCGGAGCCAACCGCCACGCCCACGCTGAGCTTCACCGCCACCCTGCCCGGTGCGCCGTTGGGTGATGTGGGCGGCGATGGCTCGAGCGCGGCCGCTGCGGTGCTCGCCACGCCCACCTCGCAGTACGAGATCGTAACGGCAACCCCGGTGCCGGCGCTGGCCAACGCCGCCATCGCACCCGCAGTCACCCCATGGCCCACCGCCACGCCGCAGCCCTCGCTGCTGGGCGGCATGCTCGAGCCCACGGCGCAGAACCTCACCGTCATGCTGCTCTGCTTCATCTTCCTGAGCGCCAGTGTGCTGGGTGGGCTGGGGCTGGTGACGAGCGTGCTCTGGATGCGCTCGCGCTCGCAACACGAGCTGGAGGAACTGCGCTGGCGCGCCCGCATGGACCGCGACCGCCGCCGCATTCCCTAAACTCTCCGCACCATTCGTCCGGCGCCGGCTGTCTTCTCGCTTCTCGCTTCTCGCTTCTCGATCTCCCCTATGCGCCTCTTCATCGCCGTTGAACTTCCCAGCGCGGCGCAGGAGCTTCTGCGTGCGGCGCAGAAGGAGCTGGACACGCGCCTGCGCGCCGCCGGCCAGAGCCACCTGCTGCGCTGGACGCCAGTCGAGAACATCCATCTGACGCTGCGTTTCCTGGGCGAGAGCAGCGCAACCCAACGCTGCGCGCTCGAACGCGCGCTGGCGCAGCTGGCCGCCGGCCACGCGCCGTTCGCGCTTGAGCTGGCGGGGCTGGGCGCCTTTCCCTCGTTCCGGCGGCCCAGCGTGCTGTGGGCAGGGGTGCGCGGCACGGCGCAGCAGATGGCGGCGCTCGTCGCGCTGCAGGCGCCGATCGAGCAGGCGGCGCGCGCCGCAACCTTCCTCGCCGAGGAGCGCCCCTTCTCGCCCCACCTGACGCTGGCGCGCTTCAAGCGCGAGGCGCCGGCGCCCGCACTGGCCGCCGTGGGTGGGCTGCTGCAGGCCGACGCCGCTACGTCGCTGCTCGGCACGCAGCACGCACCCTTCCCGATTGCCGAGCTGCTGCTGATGCAGAGCGACCTGCGTCCCGCCGGCCCGCTCTATACGCCGCTCGCTCGCTTTGCGCTCACGGGCGCGCAGCCGGGCGCCTGACGCGAGCCGCTTCATGTTGCCGCACAGCAAAACGCCCGGCCATCGATGGCTGGGCGTTGTCTCTTCTGGGTTGCACACGCGCCGGGTTAGCCCACGGCGCCGTCGGAGGGGGGCGGTGTGTAGGGCGGGCGTTTGCGGCGGAAGGGCAGCGCGCGCCCGTACGCCTCGCCTGCCCCGTTGCTGGGCGGCGTGCTGCCGGCGTTTGCGCCGTCTGCCGTGTCGGCACCATCCCCATCCCCAGCGCCAGCCGCATCCGTCATGTCGGCTATCTCAGCTGACCCATTGGACAGCTCATTGTTCGCTGCGTCTGCCTCCAGCGGCGCGTCGAGGCTCCAGGCGCGTTCGGCCGGCGCGGCGTCGGCCTGCGCCTCGGCAGGCGATGCGCTGTACGGCTCAGCATAGGAGCCAGAGTAGGGCCCAGCATAGGGCTCGGCGTAGGGGTCCACATAGCTGCTGGCGTAGGGAGCCGCCGGCGGCTGCGCGTACGCATCGCTCGCACCCACGGCGTAGGGGTCGGTATAGGGGTCGGCGTAGGCCGAGCTGGACGCCGGCGCGGGCGGCTCGCTCCAGGCCGGCGCGTCGCTGCTCTCGAGCGAGTCTGGCTCGACGGGCGGCGCCGGCAGTTCGAAGCCGGGGGGCCGCGGGTTCTCGTATGCGTAAGGGACGCCGGCATAGGGGTCGGCGCCGGCGAGCGGTTGCAGGTTTGGCTGTGCAAGCGGCTGCACAATCGGGCTTTCGGTGGTGGTGCGTTCGGGCGGCGGCGTCGAGTAGAGCACCGCTGCGCCGGCGGCAAAGGCGCCGCGCCCCGCCTCCACCGGCTGCGGCAGACGGCCGGCCGCGACCAACGGGGGCGCCTCGCTCCAGGCGGGGGTCTCGCTCCATGCCGGGCTGGTGGGCGCCGGTGCGTCGTGCTGCAGCAGCGAATGGAAGATCAGCCCCAGCGGCACGCAGACGATCAGCCCGCTCACAAAGCCCCACAGCGCCAGCGCCGCCATGCCAATCACCTGCGCCTGCACCTGGCCGGGGAAATCGGCCTGCAGCCCCGACGCCACCGTCAGACCCGAAACGCCCTGCCCCGTCACACCCAGAAAGCTGCCGATCCCGGTCTGCTGCCAGCCTGCGCCCACGGCGCCGTCGGCAAAGATGCCCACCAGCAGCAGGCCAATCAGTGCCGGCACGCCGCTGCTCGCCACCACGCCCGTACGGTCCTGAATGCGCAGCCGCCCATCGAGCAGGAAGGTGACGAAGGGCACCGAGGCGCCGGCCACCATGCCGATCAGCAGCGCAATCCCCGGTTGCACAAAGGGGCCGCACGCCAGGCCGGCCACCAGCCCGCCGGCAAAGCCGCGCGCCGTCAACGTTGGGTCGCTGCTGCCGGTGACGAACCAGGTGTAGAGCAAGGGGAAGACCAGCCCGCCGGCCGCGGCCAGCGTCACCACGACGGCGCCGCGAAAGAGGCCGAGTGCGCCCATGGTGTTGCTCTGCAGCGGGTTGGCATAGAGCCAGCCGATCGCGCCGCCCAGGATCAGCAGCGCACCTACCACGGCCAGCAACGGCTGGTGCGCCGGCGGCAGCTGCGTTTCGCCACCCTCGCCGCTGCGCCGAGTGGACCAAACCGTGAGCGCCGCGAGCGCAAAGCCCGCCGCCACCAGGTGAACGCTGCCCGCGCCGCCGGGATCGACAAAGCCATGACCCAGCCCCATGTTGCGCCCCAGCGCGTTGAGCCATCCGCCGCCCTGCACCCAGTTGCCCGCCAGCGGGAAGATGACGCCGCCGAGCAGGATGGCCAGAACCAGGGTAACCGTGGAGGGTGCCCGCCCGCGCAGCGCCATCACGGGCAGCAGCGCGGCCAGCATCACCCACGGCAGGTGGGCCAGGAAGAGCGCATAGGCGAGGGCGGTGACGTCGCCGGCAAGGAACCAGCCCGAAAGGCCGGCCATGCCCCAGCCAATCCCCCACTCGCTGGAGAGCGGGCTCCATTCGAGCACCAGCCCGTGCAGTTCGGGCTGCGGGTAGACAAGCCCCACGCCGCCAAAGTGGAGCGCAAAGCCGATGGCCCAGTAGGCAAAGGCCGCCAGCCCCGCCGCCGCCAACCCGCCCAACGCCGTGTTCCACGCCCGGCTTTGCTCGAGCGTGGCGACGGCAAGCAGCACAAAACCGGCCGGCACCAGCATCGCCAGGCCCGCTGCAAGCAAGAACCAGATTGTGGGGAGGGATTGCCCGGTGTCGGCTGCGGCGACGGTGCTGCTCGCAGCTTGGGCGGCCCCGGCAAGGTCGGTGGGCGCAGCCGGGGTGCTCTGCGCCAGCGCCGGCAGTGAGTGCAGCGCTGTCCAAACCAGCACAAGGACCAGGAGCGCGACTGCCGTCCGGCAGGGACGCGTCCAGCGGCGTAAGTGCATAGTTTCTCGCTTCGTTCAGCCGGAGTGTAGTGGATTGACCGGTATTGGCTTCGGCGTGAACGCGGCTGGTATGATAGCAGACCAACGGCGCTTTGCCAATCTCTCTCTTGGAGCGCGCCTCTGCGCCGCATCCTGACCCGCATCCTGGCGCTGCGGCTCGCTTGCCCAAAGGGCGAACCCCTGTCTACCTCAACCGGCTCTGCCAACGCCATCGATGCTGCACCGGCTGCCCGGCTGCGCCGAACGGCTGTCCACGCCGCGCCGCTGGTTGTCGGGCTGCTCTTCCTGGCCCTCTATGCGGTCACGGCGGCGCCGTCGATTGTCACCTTCTTCGACGACACGCTCGAGTTCCAGCTGGTGCTGCCCACCTTCGGCATCGCCCACCCCACGGGTTACCCGCTCTACACGATCGTGGGCGGCCTGTGGAGTCGGCTGCTGCCGCTGGGCGAATGGGCCGGGCGGGTGAACCTCTTCAGCGCGTTCTGCGCGACGGTGGCGGTGGGGCTGCTTTGCGCCTTGACGCAGCGCTTTGTGCGCATTGCCTTGCGCCCCCTGCCCGCCTCGAGCGAGCGCGCGGCGCAGGGAGCCGAGATCTGCGCCGGTTTTGCGGCGGCGCTGGCCTTTGGGCTCGGCCCTACCTGGCGCGCCATGGCCGGCGTGGCCGAAGTCTATGCGCTGCACGGCCTCTTTGTGGCGCTGATCCTGCTGCTGACGCTGCACGCCGGCCTGATTGCTCCCAACGGCAACCGGCGGGCCATCACCTGGGTGGCGCTGGCCGTGGGGCTGGGACTGGCCCACCATCGCACCACGCTGCTGCTGCTGCCCGCCGTCGCCCTTTGCCTGCTCTGGACGTCGCCGTGGGTGCTGCGCCCGCAGCGCGCCTGGCTGCTCTGGGCGGCGGCGCTGCTGGCGCCGCTGCTGCTCTATTTGTGGCTGCCGCTGCGCTATGCCATGGGCGCACGCGACCTGAATGCTGCCTACTCGCCCGGTTGGGAGGGCTTCTGGAACCATGTGCTGGCGCGCAGCTACAGCGCCTTCTTCGGCGAAACGGAGCTGGCTGTGGCCCGCTCGCCGGCCGAGTGGGGCGCGCTGGCTGTCCACGAGCTGGGCTGGGTGGCCGTTGCGCTGGCGCTGCTGGGGCTGGGCGCCGGGCTGGCCTTCGCCCTGCGCTGCCTTGCACGCAGACCGCGCCTGCTGGCCCCCCTGCAGGCGTGGGTACTGATTCTGCTTGCCGCTGCCGCCAACCTGACCTTCGCCCTGCTCTACCGCGTGGGTGACGTCGAAGTCTTCCTGCTGCCCGTCTGGCTCTGCGCAGCTGTGGCGGCGGGTGCGGGCGCCGCCTGGCTGGTGAAGCAGGTTGCCGCCGCGCCGGGGAGTCGGCCTTGGCTGGCGCCGCTGGTGGGGCTGCTGTTGCTCGTGCTCCTGCTGCCAGGCTGGGACGGGCGCGGCGCCAGCTCTAGCCGGCGCAGCGACTGGACCGCACATGACGCCGCTCTCGCCCTCACCGCCGGCGACCTGCCCGCCGGCAGCCAGGTGATCGGGCTGGAGGGCGAGGTGACTGCACTGCGCTACATGCAGCAGGCGCTGGGGCGCGCGCCCGGCGTGGTGGGCGTGGTGGCCGACGACCCGGCGCTGCGCCTCGCGCGCCTGCAGGAGGCGCTGGCGGCCGGCGCACCCGCCTGGCTGACGCGTGAGCTGCCCGGCATCGAGTCGACCTACAGCTTCTCGGCCGACGGCGCGCTGGTGCGCGTGTGGCCGCGCGGCCAGGCCATGCCGGCGCCCCCCACCACTCCGCTCGAAATCCCCTTTGCCGGCGGCGCGCTGACGCTGGTAGGCTATGATTTGGCTCCGCTCGAGGGCGCGGCCGGCCGCCAACTGCGGCTGGGGTTGCACTGGCTGCCCGCCGAGCCGCTCACGCAGACGCTCAAGATGTCGCTGCGCGTGGTGGCCGCCGATGACCCTGCGCGCGTGCTGCCCATGGCCGACGGCGCACCGGCGCAGGTCGATCTCTACCCGCTGCGCTTGGTTGCGCCCACCACCAGCTGGCTGCCCGGCGAGCGTATACGCGACGAGGTGCAGCTTGCCCTGCCGCCCAACACCACATCTGCACAGATCCTGCTCATCCTCTACGATCAGGCGACGCTGGAAGAAGCCGGCCGCGCCCTCTTTCCGCTGCCCACCCCTTGAATCCACCCGCTGCGCAGTGCGTCCCTTCCTCCTGAAGGCGGCGCAAACGCACGCTCTCCGTCCGCTTCGCGACCGGAAGGCACAGCAACACGATTTGGGTTCACTTGCACGCCGTGTCATAATCGGCGTTGATCGCACAGCAATGTGCGTTGCGCCCGCGTTGGGTGCGCCTTTACGGTAGACAGGTTTATTGCTGCCCCGCCACCGCTGCTTCGTCGCTGCACCATCGAGGAGATTCCAATGAACCGAGTGCGCATCTTCAAGACTCTGCTGCTTTGGCCGGCGGTTCTGGCCGCTGCGCTCGTCGTCTTCGCCTCGTGCTCGCCCATCAACGAGGCGCAATTGCGGCCCTTTGAATCGACGCGTGTAGCCCGGCTCGCCGCCACGGCCGACGCGCTTGCCCCCGCCGAGGTAGTGACGCCCGAGACGGTGACGCCCGAGCCTGTTGCCGAAGCGACGGCGCCCGCCGAGACGCCGGAGGCCGTGACGCCCGCTTCTGGCGACGAGGAGCCGGCCACGGCCACCATCGGCGTGCGTGTGCTGCGTGTGCGCGAGGCGCCCTCCACCAACGCCGAGGTCATCGGCGTCGTCTATGCCGACCAGGTCTACCCCATCATCGGCCGCAGCAGCAACGGCCTCTGGATGCAGTTGGGCGAGATTCCCGGCCTGCCCGACGAAAGTGGCTGGGTGATCAGCGAGCTGGCGCTGGTGCTTGGCGATTTCTCCATGATCCCCGTGGTGCAGGTGGAGGATCTGGACGCCGCCGACCCCTCGCGCCTGACGGAAGAGGGCCCTGCGCCCTCGGCCGCGCTGCCCAGCGCGACGCCGCAGCCGATTGTGACGCTGGCCGCCGTGGTCACCGTGGAGGTCACACCGGTTGGCCCCAGCGCGCCGGCTTCGGGCGCGACGCCGATCGGCGTGACGACCGACGGCACGAACGGCGCAGACGGCACGAACGGGGCCGCAGAGAGCACGCCGGTGACGGCGACGCAGCCGATCACTGCCGCTGCTGAGCCGACGGACGCAGTGGCTGCCGAGACGCCCGCCGAAGCGCCCGCAGAGCTTGTGATTGTGACCCGCGGCGGCGCCGCCCTACCCGCCGGCGTCGAGCCGCCCCCCGCCGGCTTTGCCCTGGTGGTGACCGACGGCATTCGCCTGCGCGTGCGCGACCTGCCCAGCACCGATTCGCTGATTGTGGGCTATGCCTATCCGGGCGAGACCTTCCGCGTGCTGCAGCAGAGCGAGGATGGCGCCTGGACGCAGATCAACGGTTCGGCCGACGCCAAGGAGAATCCCACCGGCGGCTGGGTAGCCAGTGAGTACCTCGCCTTTGGCCGGTAGCTTGTTTGTGATGCGTTGAAGTTTGCGGCAGCGACCCCTGTTTGAAGATCAAGGCCGCCGAACCGATCCGGCGGCCTTTCTTTATTGCCGCAGCGCATGCAGCAGATGTGCTGGAAACATTGCCCCTGCCCGCTGCGTCTACACTGAGGGCAGCCCGCCCCCGCAGCCTGGAGCCGCGGCGCTGTCGCCTGTTGTATGACAGGCCTTGTGAATCGCAGATCAAGTCATGTCCGATCCTTTTGAGCTGATCCCGCGCAAACCGAAGAAGCCGGCCACCGGCAGCGAGCAGTCCTCGCCTGCGGGGACGCCGCCTGCGGGTGCGCCGCCAATTGGCGCGCCACAGGGGAGCGAACCGGCGCCCATGGCCGGCGGCTGGAACACCGGCGACTGGGACCCCGCCGAATTCCCGCCCGACGACTACGCGCCCAACCCCTATGCGTCGCGCCCGGCGGCCACCGCACCGCAGCCGCCGCCTGCGCAGCCGCAGCCGCCGGTTCCGCCGACTCAAGCTGCACAGTCGGTGCGCCCGCCCTCTGCCGCGGCGCCGCCCTTTGCGCGCCCGCGCCCCGAACAAGGCCAAGGCAGCGCTGCGCCCGTTCCGCAGCAGACGGGCGCTCAGCGGCTCACTACGCCGCCTGCGCCGAGCGGCATTTACCCTGCGGGCGGCAACTACCCGCCGAGTGGCAACTATCCTCCCGGCGGCAACTATCCGCCAAGCGCTGCCTACCCACCCGCCGCACCGGCGCCGCGCCGAGGGCGCAGGCGCACGCCGCGCGGCTTCGGCGCCGGGCTGCTCAGCGGTCTGCTCACCTTTACGCTGCTCGCAGCGCTGGTGATCGGCGTCGCCCTGGTTGGCTACTCCTTCATTGCTTCCGATTTGCCCGCGCCTGGCGACCTGCGCAACCGCGCCAGCAACTTCCAGACCACGCGCATCTACGACCGCGAAGGTAACCTGCTCAACGCCACATTCGATCCCAACGCGGGGCTGCGCACCGCCGTCCCCCTCGACAAGATCGACCTTGATCTGCAGCAGGCGACCATCGCCACCGAAGACGCCAACTTCTACAACCACCCCGGCGTCGACCCGACGGCGCTGGCGCGTGCGCTCTACTATGCCTTCACCGAGCGTGAGCTGGTCTCCGGCGGCTCCACCATCCCCCAGCAACTGGTGAAGATGGTCTTCCTCTCGCCCGAGCGCACGGTCACACGCAAGGTGAAAGAGGCGATCCTCGCCTCCGAGATCAGCCGCCGCTACAACAAGGAACAGATCCTCGAGATCTACCTGAACGAGCTCTACTACGGCAATCTCTCGTACGGGGCGGCCGCCGCGGCGCAAACCTACTTTGGCAAGGATGTAGCCGAGCTATCGCTGGCCGAGGCCGCGCTGCTGGCCGGCCTGCCCCAGTTGCCCGCCTACTACGACCCCTACATTCATCCCGACCGCGCCAAGGAGCGCCAGGGCGTGGTGCTGGGGCTGATGGTGGAGAACGGCTTTGTCAGCGCCGAAGCAGCCGACGCCGCCTTCCAGGAGCCGCTGCAGTACCTGCCGCTCGAGTTCAATCTGGTGGCGCCCCACTTTACGCTCTTTGTGCGCCAGCAGCTCGAGCAGCTGCTCGGCCCCGATGCGCTCTACAAGGCCGGGCTCGAGGTGCACACCACGCTCGACCCGCGCCTGCAGAGCGAGGCCGAACGGATTGTGGCCGAACAGGTGGCGCGCCTGGCCGAGAACAACGGCTCGAACGGCGCGTTGGTGGCCGTGCGCCCGCAGACGGGCGAACTGGTGGCCATGGTGGGCAGCGCCGATTTCAACAATGTGGAGATCGACGGCCAGGTGAACATGGCGCTGGCGCCGCGCCAGCCGGGCAGCACGATCAAGCCACTTGTCTACCTGGCCAGCTTCGAGCAGCCCAACGTGCCCGCCGCCGAGCGCTGGACGCCGGGCACGATGATCGCCGACATTCGCGAGTCCTTCCCCGACGGCGTCAACCCGCCCTATGTGCCCGAGAACTACGACGGGCGCGAGCATGGCATCCTGCCCTTGCGCTACGCGCTGGGCAACAGCTACAACATCCCCGCCGTGCGTGCACTGCAGCAGGTGACGCTGCCCGCCTTCCTCGAGCTGGCGCAGCGGCTGGGCATCACCACGCTCACACGCCCCGACTATGGCCTGAGCCTGAGCCTGGGCGCCGGCGAGGTGCCGCTCACCGAGATGACGCAGGCCTTTGCCGTAATCGCCGATGGGGGCATGCGCCGCCCGCTCGTCACGATTGCGCGCATTACCGACGCTTCGGGCAACGTGATCTGCGAGCTCAACAGCAGCCGCCCCTGCACCTCGGACCCGGCCGCCGCCGCCGGCGAGCAGGTGATCAGCGCCGTCGATGCCTTCCTGATGACCGATATTCTGAGCGACAACGCCGCCCGCACCGCAGCCTTCGGCGCCAACTCTCTGCTCGTGCTCGACCGCCCGGCGGCAGTCAAGACCGGCACGACGAACGACATCCGCGACATCCTGACCGTGGGCTTTACGCCCAGCCTGGTGACGGGCGTTTGGGTGGGCAACGCCGACAACACGCCCATGCGCAACGTCTCGGGCGTGAGCGGCGCGGCGCCGATCTGGAACGAGTTTATGCGCGCGGCCCTCGCCGGCGAGGCGACGCAGCCGTTTACGCCGCCGGCGGGCGTCAAGCAGGTCGAAGTCTGCTCCGACACCGGCACGCTGCCCAGCCGCGCCTGCCCCGAGCGACGCTCCATGTGGTTCGCCGAAGACCGCCCGCCACTCTCTGCCGAGCACGACCTTTGGCAGAGCTTCCGCGTGGACAAGAGCACCGGCCAGCTCGCCACCGAGTTTACGCCCGCCGAGAATGTGGAAGAGCGCACCTGGAAGGTCTACCCCGAGCAGTGGCGGCAGTGGGCGATCGACCACGGCATCGAGCAGCCGCCCTTTGTGCCGCCGGCCTCGACGCCGCAGCCCGGCGACCCGAACGCGCCGCTGCCCACCGCGGAACCCTCTACCGACGTGCGCCTGGGCATTGCCAGCCCGGCCGAAGGCGAGACCGTGAGCGGGCTGCTGACGATCTACGGCACGGTGCTGGTGCCCAACCTGGTGAGCTACGAGATCCAGTACGGCGAGACGCACACGCCCGGCGCCTTTAGCGCCGCGATCGCCGGCCCCTATGGCGGCCAGGTAGAGAACGGCCCCATCGCCCAGTGGGAGACCACGGGCTTTGCCGAGGGCGCCTACACCATTCGCCTGCTGGCGCGCGACGCCAACGGCGCCGAGTACGAGGCGCGCAGCCGCATCTTCATTGCGCCGGCGGCGCCCACCCTCGCGCCGCCCACAGCCACCCCCACACTCTTTGTGTCGCCCACGGACGCGCCGACGATCGACCCGCTGCTGCTGACGCAGACGCCGGTCTACTTCCCGCCGCCCGAGACGCCCACCACGGTGCCCACGCCTACAGAGGCCTGGCCCACGCCGGTGACGCCCGAGCCGCCGCTACTGCCCCCTGGCGACGTCTCGACGCCCACGCCAACGGGGTCAATCATCACCTCGACCGTGCCGATTACGCCCTAGCGCGCCGGTACTTCCTGTCCATAACCAGCAAGCCGAGGCGCCGCGATCATCGAGGCGCCTCGGCTTTTGTTCCGCAAATCCGCACCTGCTCCAGCGGAGAAATGGGGTGGGAGTGGATGGGAACCCGCTCCCCATCTCCCTGCGTTCACTGGGTGTGCTCGAGCTTGCACGATGGTGCACCGGATTCCCGGCTACCACAGCGCAGCCCGCGGCACGAGGGGGACAGTCGACCGCACTCTTTGGCAGTCGACGCGATGAGAGCGGGGGCGGCGACCTGGCGAGTCGCCGCCCCCCGCACGTTTCGGGCAGGCCTTGTTCGGGTTTGCCAGGGGGAAAGGCACCATGAAGACTTTGCAAGAGATGTACATCGAGGAAGTTCGCGACGTCTACGACGCCGAGAACCAGGTCCTGAAGGCGCTCGAGAAGATGGAAGCGGGCGCCACCAACAGCCGCCTCGCGCAGGGTTTCCGGACGCACCGCACCGAGACCGAAGGTCACATCAAGCGCCTTGAGACCATCTTCAAGAACCACGACGAGCCGGTGAAGGGCAAGACCTGCAAGGGGATGAAGGGGCTTATCACCGAGGCCGACGAGCACATGTCGGATGCGAAGGACACCGAGGTGCGCGACGCCGTGCTGATTGCCGGCGCACAGAAGGTGGAGCACTACGAGATCTGCGCCTATGGCACGCTGCGCACACTGGCCACGCAGCTTGGCTACACCAAGGACGTCGAACTGCTGACCAAGACGCTCGACGAGGAGTACGCCACCGACAAGAAGCTGACGGCGTTGGCCGAGGGCAGCGGTGCGAGCGCCGGCCTCAACGAGAAGGCGATTGCGGGCACAAACAGCCGCAAGTAATCACACGGCACACCCGTACAAACAAAGACCGCTCGGCCGACATCTGATCGGCCGAGCGGTCTTTGTTTGTACGGGTGGGTGATCCTATACTCTTTCCACGATGAAATCCACAGATTTCATCATCACTTTGCACTGGACCAACAGCGTCACCGACGTAGATTCCATTGCGGAATCACTCTAGATGAAGAGCAGCTGTGCGCCTTCGGCCTTCTCAAGGAACTCCATGGCGCCGATGATCTCGTCGACCTCTTCCACCAGGTCCTCCTTGGTCACGTGCATCATGTCGGCGGCCATGCGGCAGGCATAGATGCCGCAACCGGCGTCGTGCACCATGGTCAGGAACTCGTGGACAGGCGGCACGTCGAGCTTGGCGATCTCCTTGCTCATCATGCTGGTGGCCATGCTTGCCATGCCGGGCATTACGCCCAGCAGCATGGGCATGTGCATGGCGGGGTTGCCCACGGGCGTCACCTGCAGATGGTCCACCCGCTTTTTGGCTACAATGTCCAGCCCCCAGAAGGTAAAGAAGAGGTCGGCGTCGATGCCCATCATGCGTGCGGCGTTGGCCAGGATCAGGCCAGGGTAGGCCATATCGAGGCTGCCCTTGGAGCAGATAATCGCCAGTTTGCGGTTTTTCTCTTCCATGATTCCCTCGCAATTCTTTCCACCCCTGCCCAGCAGGAGTGCGTCTATATGTTCAGTGCGCCGGCTTCAGCCTGCACGGATTCCTGGATCCTCGATCGCCGTTCCCTCCGCGCTGCACCTCCGCCACCGGTCTCTCGATTCTCGCTTCTCGATTCTCGATCGCTGTTCTCTCGCTTCTCGCTCCTATATGCATCCCTTGGGCTTGCCCAGGCCGGCGATGCGCGCCACCTTCTTTGCCGGGCCTTTGGGGAAGAGCTCGTACAGCTCTTTGGTCTCGACGCCCGACTGCTTGGTGATCGCGCGCAGCGTAGGCGATTCGCCCGTGGCCAGGAAGCTGGCGCGTGCAAAGTTCACCACCTGCAGGTGGCGCTCGCCGAGCACGGGGATTCCCTCCTCGGCGGCGAGCAGCGCCGCGATCTCGGGCGTCCACTGCTTGGGGTCGGTCATAAAGCCTTCGGCGTCGAATGAGACGGCCAGCTCCTGCGTCAACATGCGTACGGCTCCTTCTGCGGCGCACGCGGCGCCGATGTGAATGGGGTGACGGTGGTCCTGTGCTGCGGTGCTGCGGTGCTGTGCCGGCGGAGCGTGGAGAGCCGGCGCGCCGCAGAATGGGTTAGGGTTCAGAGCCGGGCGTGCGCGCTCAACTCCACTTGCCGGCCATGCTCATCTGCGCCGGGATCGGCAGGTCGCGCCCCTTGAGCAGGATGTTCCAGTAGATCCAGCGGAACGCCAGCTTGCCCCAGTGGTTGGCGCGCGACTCCTTGAGCAGCGTAAAGGGGCCAAGCGCCGGCAGCGGGAACATGCCGGGCAGCGGCTCGACGTCGTAGTTGAAGTCGATCAGGATGCCCTTGCCAAAGCCCGATTCGATGTAGCAGTTGGCGTGGCCGTCAAAGCTGGGCAGCAGTTCCTGCCCGTCGATCACGCGGCGGAAGTTCTCGACAAAGCCTTCGGCCTGGAAGTGTGCCACCGAACCGGCCTTGGAGCTGGGCAGATTGGTCGCGTCGCCCAGCACAAAGATGTTGTCAAACTTCTTGGCCTTAAGCGTGTGCTTCTCGGTGGGCACAAAGCCCAGCTCGTCGCCCAGCCCCGAACGGTCGATCACCTGCGCGCCCATATTGACGGGTACGGTAACGAGCAGGTCGTACTCCACCGTGGTTTCGTCATAGGCGTGCAGCGCCTTGGCGTCGGGGTCCACCCGCTCGATGTTGAACTCGGGCACGATTCGAACCTTCTTCTTGTCCAGGATGTCGCCCAAGAGCCGGCCGGCAATCGGCTTGGTAAAGGCACCGGGCAGCGGCGTCACCAGCGTCAGCTCCACACGGTCGCGCATGCCCCGCTGGTGGAAGACCCAGTCGGCCAGAAAGAGGAACTCGAGCGGCGCGACGGGGCACTTGATGGGCATCTCGGCCACGTTGACGACGAGCCGCCCGCCCGGCCAGCTGTGCAGCGCGTTCTGCAGCGCCAGCGCGCCGTCGAGCGTGTAGAAGTCGAAGATGGTGCGCCGCCACTCATGCTCAAGCAGGCCGGGTGTCTCTTCGGGCACAATGCGCGCGCCGGTGGCGATGATGAGGAAGTCGTAGGGCAGCATGCGCCCTTCGCCGGCCAGGCGCACCCGGTTGTGGTCGGCCTCGATCAGCTCAACCGGCGCAAAGACGACGTCGACGCCAGGTGGCAGATAGCTGCGTTTGGGCTTGATGACGTCGTTCTTCTGGTAGATGTCGAAGGGGATGAAGAGGAAGCCGGGCTGGTAGTAGTGGGTTTCGTCCTCGTCGACAACCGTGATCTTCCACTCGTTGTGGTCGAGCTGGTGCGCGAGGCGATTGGCCACCATGGTGCCGGCCGTGCCGGCGCCCAGAATGACAACATGCTTCATAGGCCATACTCCTTGGCGGCGCGCCGTTGCGCCGGCGGTGCTGCGGGTTTGGGAGGTGCGGGGAGCAGCGGAGACGGACGTGCGGCCAGGCTCAAGAGCGCGCCAGGCAGGGTTGCGTCAGGCGGGCGCGTTCAGCAAGCGGGCGCGCTCGTCCAGAATGTGGGTCACGACGTCGGCGATACGCTGGACAACGGCGAGCAGCCGCTGCTCTTGCGCTGCGTCGATCCGGAAGATCTCGTGCAAGTGGGGCTGCAGGTCGGCGGGGGCCATTGCCAGCCGGTCGGCGATCCGTTCGAGTTCGGCCTGGCTGGGCGGCCAGTTGGCGGGCGCAACGCCGGCCAGGATGACCATGCCCACCAGCTGGTTGGCGTGCCGGAAGAAGCCGCGCGTGCAAAGAACGCCGGCGTGGCTGGGCAGGAAGGTGGGGTGCAGGCTGGGGTGGCGCGCGAGTTCGGCCCACCACTGCAGGCAGCGGGCGTGGGCCTGGGGCGCCTGCTGGATCGCACGCAGATAGCCGCAGAGGTTGCTCGGCTCGGTCAGCGGGTGCCCATCGAGGTCGGTCATCAACACGGTCACGCCGAGCGCTTCGGCGAAGGTCTCCTGCAAGATCTGCAGGCAACTGGTGGGCCAGGAATTCTGTGGGACCGCTGCGGGCGCGAGCTCTGGCGCCGGCTCGGCTGGAAGCGCGCTGCCGTGGTCCGCCAGCCATTGATCAACCGTGCGGCGCGGGAAACGCCACTGGCTGCCTACCTTGACGCCGGGCAGGCGGCCACTGTCGGCCATGCGGTAGATGGTGGTGCGGTCGACGTGGAGGAAGCTCTGCAGCTCGCGCGTGGTGTAAAAGGCGCAGGGCGTGCGCGCAGCGGGGGTGGAAGCGGACGCCGGCGCGCCATTCTGAACCGGCTGCACAGAGAGAGCGGCAACGCCCAATACGCCGGGCAAGGTGGAGGGGAGGGTATCCGTGCTCATATCTGCATCTAGCCTGGGGGGTCAGAAACGGCAGCGCCGACGTTCCGCCTACCACTTGGGGGTTTCTTGGGAGGGGCTTTGTGGCCGCTGCTGCATCACCTGCACTCTTAATGACTGCTTGCTGCTGTGCAGTGTGTGCATCGTCAGCATACGCTGCAGCGGCTGCATCTGCACGGGGCGGTTGTCCCATCATGAAGGGGACATCTGTCCTGCTGCAACATACGACCCAAGGCCGCAACCGGGCGTAGGGGAACGCAAGGGACTGCGCCCGCCGCCAAGAGGGCCGCTGCGGTACCCGCTTTGCTGCGCACAGGTGGTAGAATGCGCGGCACGGGCCCTGCGCTCCGCCAGCGCAATTACTCGGCGATCACCGCCTGTGCGGCGTAGGCGGCCGTGGCGCTGCGCAGGAAATCAGGCAGCTCGGGGTGGAAACGCTGGAAGGTCGCGACAAATTCCGGGTGGCCGGCGTACTGCTCGCCCAGCCCCACCAGCACCTCGCGCGTCGGCTCGTAGAAGAAGCGCAGATTCTGGTGCCAGCGCGCCATCACGGCCATTACCTCGGGTGAAGTGGGCGCGCTGCCTGCTTCAAGCAGGTGTGCCAGTTCGCTGTAAACGGCGCCGCTCTCGCTCAGCACCTGCTGCTTCTCGGCGGCCGAATAGCCGGCCCAGTTGCGCTGCGCCTGCTTGAGCAGCTCATCGCCATAGGTGACACGCACCTCCTCTTCATATGCCGCCTGCCTGGCTTCGTCAAAGCCGGCAAAGAGTTCGCTGTCGCTCATGCTCTGTTCTCCCTGAATGTAACGGATCGTCTTATCGATGGTCTCGATCAGGCTGTGCAGGCGGCGGATGCGCTGCTGCAGCGCCTCGCGTTGAAGCAGCAGCGCGGCACCCAGATCAAAGCCCGGCCTGTCGAGTAGCTCGCCAATCTCGCTCAGGCTGAAGTCCAGCTCACGCAGGAAGAGGATCTGCTGCAGGCGCAGCAGCGCCTCCTGCCCGTAGACGCGATAGCCGTTCTCGGGCACCCGTTCTGGTCTCAGCAGACCGATCTCGTCGTAATAGTGGAGCGTGCGCACGCTCACACCGGCCAGCTCGGCCAATTGTTTGACCGTGTACTCCATTCACCGCTCCCGCCTGCCTGCCGTTCCCAATCGGGCACAGCTGCACGATTGTGCCGCAGCGCATGATAGAGCCTGACGTAACGGAAGAGTCAAGCCCCAGATTTGTCACAAAGAGATCTGTTACGCACAAAGGTGATGATCAAGGGCGCCGGAGACCTGGCCTCGGGCGTGGCGCTGCGGCTGCATCGCTGCGGCTTTGCCGTACTGCTCTGCGAACTGGCGCAGCCGCTGGCCGTGCGCCGCACCGTTGCCTTTGCCCAGGCTGTCTATGATGGCGCCTGCCAGGTGGAAGGTGTGACTGCGCGCCGCGTGCTGCTCGCCGGCGTTGATGTCGACATTGATGCCCACACCCAGGTTGGCACCGCGATCGACGCCGGCGAACTGCCGGTGGTGGTGCTGCCGGCGGATGACCCGGCGGCTGCAGCGCGGCGCCTGGCCGCGGCGTGGGGCGCCGCCGTGCTGGTGGATGCGATTGTGGCCAAGCGCAACACGGGCACGCAGCGCGACGACGCGCCGCTGGTGGTCGCCTTTGGCCCCGGCTTTGTGGCCGGCCCTGAGACGGAAGCGGCCGCCGACTGCCATGCTGTGATCGAAACGCAGCGCGGCCACACGCTTGGCCGCGTGATCTGGCGGGGGAGCGCCCTGCCCAACACCGGCACCCCCGGTGAGCTGGCCGGCGCCGCACCGCAGGGCGCCGGCGCCGCACGCGTGCTGCGCGCCCCCGCCGCCGGCCGCCTGCTGCCCGTTGCCCAGATTGGCGACCGCCTGGCCGCCGGCGCGCCGATCGGCTGGGTTCAAGAGCCCAGCGGCACGCAGCACGAAATCCGCGCGCCCTTCACCGGCATCCTGCGCGGGCTGATCCACCCGCAAGCGCCGCTGACCCCCGGCATCAAGATCGGCGACGTCGACGCACGCGCCGACCTGGAAGCCTGCTTCACCGTCTCGGACAAGGCGCTGGCGATTGCCGGCGGCGTGCTCGAGGCCATCCTCACCGCCTCTGCCCAGCGCGCGCCACAGCCATCCGGCGCGCCGCTGCATCCCTCACCCTCACCTTCACCCTGACCATGCTCACACTCCTGCCCATCCCCGGCCTGCCCCACTTCGCCCCTGGCGACGACCTCGCCGCCATTCTGGTAGATTCCCTCGCCGCCTCCGGCCAGCGCTTCGCCCCCGGTGACATCCTTGTGCTGGCGCAGAAGATAGTCAGCAAGTGTGAGGGGCGCTTTGTGCAGCTGGACGACGTAGAAGTGAGCGCGCGCGCGCAGCAGTTGGCCGAGCTGACCGGCCGCGACGCACGCGTGACGCAGGTGGTGCTCGACGAGAGCAACGAGGTGGTGCGCGCCCGCAAGGGGCTGCTGGTGGTTGAGCAGCGCAGCGGCTGGGTCTGCGCCAACGCCGGTGTGGACCGCAGCAACGTGCAGCAGCCCGGCGCCGGCGAACGGCTGGCGCTGCTCCCCGCCGACGCCGACGCCAGCGCCGCGGCCCTGCGCGCCCGCATCCTTGCGCTGACGGGCGTCGCGCCGGCGGTGATCATCAACGACAGCCACGGGCGCGCGTGGCGCATCGGCACGGTGGGCGTGGCGATCGGTTGCGCCGGCCTGCCCCCCGTGTGGGACCAGCGCGGGCTCCACGACCTCTACGGCTACACGCTGCAGGCCAGCGAGGAGTGTATTGCCGACGAGTTGGCCGCCGCCGCCAGCCTGGTAATGGGGCAGAGCGACGAAGGGCGCCCGGCGGTGCTGATTCGCGGCTACACGCTGCCGCCCGTGCCCCACGCCCCGGCGCGCGCGATCCAGCGCCCGGCAGCGATGGACGTCTTCCGCTGACGGCGCACGTCGCGCCGCTTTGTGCGCAGTGGTGCGAAAAATGGAAGCGCCGCCATTGAGGGGGAGCCGGCGCTGTGGTAGACTATCGTTTTGGTGCGCAGCTTGCCCGGGCGATGGGCCCGGCACAACCCGTTTGCGTGCGCGCTGCGAAAGAATCGCCGCATCACGATGTGGCGCAAGGGAGGATCACCTGGACAGCATTACACTCGCCCGCCAGATTCTTGATATCGTTGAGGACAAGCAGGCCACCAACATCGTGCTGCTCGATGTGCACGAGCTGACCACGCTGGCCGATTACTTTCTGCTGGCGACGGTGGACACGCTGCGCCAGTCCAAGGCAATTGAGGACGGCCTGCTTGAGAAGTTGAAGATCGAACAGAACATTCGCCCGCTGACGCTGGACGGCGTGGACACGGGCGGCGGCGGCTGGGTCGTGCTGGACTACGGCGACGTGATCATCCACCTCTTCACCGAGGAGATGCGCGAGTTCTATCAGCTCGAAGCGCTGTGGGGCAAGGCGAACGTCGTCGCGAAGGTAATCTAGATCGAGAAGCGAGAAGCGAGAAGACAGCGCGCACTCGTTCGCCTGCGATCCTTCAACGCAGAGAGAAAGAGACGCCCGGCCATTCGCAAGATGGCCGGGCGTCGTGATTGGTAGAAAGAGACATCCTCAGCGAGGGCAGCGCCTGCGGCAGTGCCAGAAGTTTTGTGTATGAGGCGCAACCCATACGAAGGTACGTGCGTCGTGCGCCGGCGTGTGGGGGGCGGCCGCCCCCCACACGCCGGCGGCTGGCCGAGCCCCCTCAGGCGGGGTGGG
>WBZP01000031.1_pt1 | contig 185447 bp, 146 predicted proteins | sample 5204301 | NCBI WGS metagenome assembly WBZP01 (sample SAMN12412401, study PRJNA552823) | activated sludge metagenome | isolation source: activated sludge from nitrification reactor of wastewater treatment plant... | place: USA: Pennsylvania | collected 2017
CCATGGAAACCAGCGATGAATGGGAGACCGGAAAAGTGTATCTGTCCATGACACCCTAATCGCTGTCCGGCAGCTGCCGTTGCCGAGGAGCGCCCCCAAAAGTACAGAAGAGATGTTGACTAATCAAATATTCGTCGTATTGTTCGAGAGTAAATATATTAAGTTGTATAAATTTATATCATAAATTTCTCCCTCATAAATTATATCACTTTACTCGTGATATATTCCTTATTGTAAGATATTGAGATAGAAATATTTGAATTACAGTATATCATGAATATAATAGCTTATTTTATCGTTGGGCTGCAACTATAATGCATTATATTTGCCCCCCTTATAATAGTATTTTAGTACTATTGCAATTTAGTACTATGCTTAGGCGTTAGGTGATGCATCCAAACGTACAGCTTCCATCCTGGCATTACGACGTAACGCAAACCTCCCGGAAGGTTGAGCGCGTTGTGATGCGCCATGGGGCAGCGGCATACGACCTTCCAGGAGGTTTGCCGAAACCTATGGGGTAGCATGGGGCATCGCATTGGGCGCCTATCGGCACGCAGGCGCGGGTCGTACCTGCCTGCTTCCGTTGATCATCCATTCCCCCACCCGAAATACCCGCATGGTATAATTGGGCGTGCAATTGAGCTACAGCGCACCACGCGTGCGGTGGAGATACAACCCCTTGGCAAAAACGCGAACGATCTATGTCTGCCAGCAGTGTGGCTCGCAGCAAACGCGCTGGATGGGGAAATGCCCTGACTGCGGCACCTGGGATAGCCTGGTTGAGCAGACGGAGCGCAAGGAAAACGCCAGCAGCGCGCGCGGGCGTGGCGCGATTGGCGCGAGCGGCGCGAACCAGCCCATCGCGCTGCGCGAGGTGCCAACCGGCGGCTTTGTGCGGCTACCGGTGCTGGGCGATGAGTTTGCGCGCGTGCTCGGTGGTGGCATGGTGCCGGGCAGCCTCGTCTTGATCGGCGGCGACCCAGGCATTGGCAAAACGACGATTCTGAGCCAGGTAGCCGCCCAGTTTGCCGATCAGGTTGGCCCAGCGCTGTACATCTCGGCGGAAGAATCGGTGCAGCAGATCAAGCTGCGCGCCACGCGTATGGGCCTCGATCCTGAGCATTTGCTGGTCTATTCCGAAACCAGCCTCGACGCTATTCTTGAGCAGATTGCGAATGTGCGCCCGAAGCTGGTGGTGGTCGATTCGATTCAGACGGTGTACCTGGAAGAGCTAAGCTCGGCGGCGGGCAGCGTGAGCCAGGTGCGCGAGGGCGCACTGCGGCTGCTGCGGCTGGCAAAAGATACGGGCATTCCTATGTTCCTGGTGGGGCATGTCACGAAGGAAGGCGCGATTGCCGGGCCGCGCGTGCTTGAGCATATTGTTGATGTTGTGCTGTACCTGGAAGGTGAACGGTTCCACCAGTACCGGCTGCTGCGCGGCGTGAAGAACCGCTTCGGCTCGACCGACGAGGTGGGCGTATTTGAGATGACCGAGGGTGGACTGCGCGAGGTGCCGAACCCATCGCAGGTGTTCCTGGCCGAACGCAGCGTGGGCACACCCGGCTCGGCGGTGGCGGTGACGATGGAAGGCACGCGCCCGCTGCTGGTGGAAGTGCAGGCGCTCACGGCGAACACCAATAGCGCCCAGCCGCGCCGCACCGCGAACGGCTTTGATATGAGTCGGCTGCTGATGCTGGTGGCAGTGCTGAGCAAACGCGTCGGGCTGCCTTTATTCAACCAGGATATTTACGTGAACATTGTGGGCGGGCTGCGCATTACTGAGCCAGCCGCCGATTTAGCTGTAGCCGTGGCGATTGCGTCGTCGTACCGCAATATGCGGGTGCGCAGCGACCTGGTGCTGGTGGGCGAGGTTGGGCTTTCGGGCGAGCTGCGCAGCACCAGCCAGCTCGATCGGCGGCTGGGCGAGGCGGCCAAGCTGGGCTTTGCGCGCTCGCTCTACCCGCGCACCAGTGCGCCACCCAAGGTTGATGGGCTGATGCTGGCCGAAGTGCGCTCGGTAGCCGATGCGGTTGACCTGGCGCTCGAACGCAGCAGCCCTTCGCATGAAAATTCGCCAGCCGGTGATGATGAGTAGCTCTCTGGGTTCGGCTTTATATTTGGGCCACTATGAAAGTTAGCCTCAACTTTCTTGCGCGCATTCTCGGGATGAGTCTGCTGGCATATATTGGGAATAGCGTTGGCCGGGTGCTTTCGGGCGCGCAGCCGAGCGATACTGAGCAAACTGCCACGCAGCTCTTGACGCTGGCTGGCGCGGGCCTGGGCCTGCTCACGACGCACCGCTGGACGATTGAGCCAGCGCAGCGCGGTATTCGTTATATCAAAAGTATTTCGATGCCTGAGCTGATTGCCATTCTGTTTGGCGCACTGCTCGGCTTGCTGTTCGCGCTGTTGCTGGCGGTGCCGCTGGCGCAGCTGCCGCGCCCGTTTGGGCAATTTCTTCCGCTCGTTACGGCGTTAGCGCTGGCCTACCTAGGAGCGGTTATTTTTTCGGCACGAAAGAAGGAATTCGGCTCGCTACTACGCTCAGCCCGTACACCGCTGGTGCTGCCGCAGATGTTTGACAGCGGGCGGCTACCCGCGCGCTACTTGCTTGATACATCGGCGATTATTGATGGGCGCATTGCGCAGGTTGGCAAAACGGGCTTCATCAATGGCGCATTGATTGTACCGAACTTCGTGCTCAACGAGCTGCAAACGCTGGCCGATTCGGCTGATGATATGCGGCGGGCGAAGGGGCGGCGCGGCCTGGATATTCTGAATACCATGCAGAAAGATGCAACGCCGCCAATTGAGATTGCCGAGGTAGAAATTGCAGGCGCACAGCCGGTAGACGATAAGCTTGTGCTGCTGGCGCGTCAGTACCAGTGCCCAATTATCACGAACGACCATAACCTGGGGCGTGTGGCCGAGCTGCATGGTGTCAAAATCCTCAGCCTCAACCAACTTTCCGATGCCGTGCGCCCGCCGGTTATTTCGGGCCAGGATCTGCGCGTGCTCATTCGTGATACCGGGCGTGAGCGCGATCAGGGTATTTCGTTCCTTGATGACGGCACGATGGTGGTGGTGGAAGATGCGCGCCGCCTGATTGGCCAGGAAGTGACTGCCACGGTGACGCGCGTACACCAGACCCAGACTGGCCGAATTGTGTTTGCGCACCTCAGCAATGGTAGCGCGGCAAAATGAAAGGTGCAGCGTGAACGTGAAACTGGCGCTTACCAGCTTCACGCCGAGCGCATATGAACAATGCGAGCAGTGATTCAGCGTGTGAGCGAGGCATCGGTGACCGTAGCGGGCCAGGTGGTTGGGCAGATTGGGCGTGGGCTGCTGGTGCTGCTGGGCGTGGGTCACGCCGATGGGCCAGGCGAGGCGCAACAGCTCGCCGCAAAGATCGCCGCCATGCGCATTTTCCCCGACGACGATGGCCGCTTCAATCGCTCGGTACTTGACGTTGGCGGCGCGGTGCTGGTGGTATCGCAGTTCACGCTGTATGCCGATACGCGCCGTGGCCGCCGCCCAGGGTTTAGCGATGCCGCGCCGCCCGAGCTGGCTGCGCCGCTGGTCGATACGTTTGCCGACGCGTTGCGTGCGCAGGGCCTGGAAGTTGCGCTGGGGCGGTTTGGCGCACATATGCAGGTGGCGCTGGTGAACGATGGCCCGGTGACGATTATGCTCGATACGGCTACTTCCCGCGAAGCACGCAGCCTGCACTAACACTGACAGGACTTCTGCGGTGCCTACAGCGCCCTGATCGTGCCTGCGGTAGCATTGTATCTAGCTGTTTGTGGTGTTCGAGTGGTGATGCGAAGCGCTACCATTGGAACATCAGCGAAGAAAACGTAGTAGTTGAATAGCGAGCAACAAACTGAAACCCTGCAGCAGCTGGCCGATGGATTGCAGCGGCGGCGGCTGGTTGCACCTGCACGGATTGTAATGGATATGCTGACGCCGCTAGGGTTTTTGGCCGGGCAAGTAGCGCTATTTATCCGGCCACTGGTGCCGCAAGGCCGCTGGCATGCCTACGTGTCGGCATTGAGCGACGAGCAGGGCTGGGAGCTACTACACACGCTGATAGAGCGCCGCGACTGTTGACAAACGATCTCTTTTGGTTTAGACTTCAAGCCATGTAAGGCGTAATGCTGTAAAGAATTGTAGCGGAGTCCGACGGTGGCATTATCTCCTGAATCGCTGCTACTGTTAATCGTCGTACTGCTGGTTGTTATTCTTACCCTCTTGCACCATGCGCGTGCTACGGCTGCAAAACAACCGTTGATACGCCGCCCAATCAAAGCGCTGGATCCGATCCGGAGTGCATTGGCGCGTGGCGCGGAAACTGGCCGCGCGATTCACCTTTCGCCTGGCAGCGGTACAATTGGCTCGCGCGCAAGTACGGTTGAGACGGTGGCGGGCCTGTTAGCTGCCGAGCGCGTTGCTGGCGAGGCGGCGCTGAGCGGCGCACCACTGATTACCAGTAGTGGCGATGCTGTGGCGCACCTGGCATTGCGCGGCGCAGTGCGGCAAGCGTACCAGCGCGCCGGTATGGGCCAGGATTACGACCCTGCCGATGTCCAGCTTCTGGCACACCAGGATGCGATGGCCTATGCGTCGGGCATGGCTACGCTGTATAGCCGCCAGAAGCTCGAAGCGAGCCAGATGATTGGCGGCTTTGGGCAAGAAGTGCTGCTGGCCAGTGAGTATGGTGCCCAACAGGGTGTGCCGCAAGTGGGCGGGGCAACCAGCACCACCGCGCTGCCGTTGCTGTACCTCAGCACCGATGCGACCCTCATCGGCGAAGAGATTTATGCTGCCGAGGCATACCTTTCGCGCGCCACCGCCCCGCATGCCCGCCTGCGTACAATCGATACTTTACGTACCGTCATCATCGTGGCAATTGTCATTTTGCTGCTCCTTGCGGCAGCTGGTATTCAGCTGCCATTCTAGTGTTCTGCTGTGTAACGAGGCTCTAGCGTGTCGTTCTTACGAGACCCCAAGCGTTTTCTTGCAACGATTATTGCTGGCGCAGCTGGCTTGATTATCCTGCTCGACTTTGCCGGGGCGGTGCCAACCATCGCGGTTGTGTCACAGCTATTGCTGGAATGGGCGGCGCTTCTGGCCGTTTTGGCGCTGCTGGTGGGCCTGCTGAGTGTGGTGGGCAGCCATCTGCGGCGCGTATTAAACCGCCAGCCCGATTGGATCTACAGCCTGGCGCTGCTTCTGGCGATGCTGGTGGTAATTATTTTTGGTACAGTGATAGGCCCAACCAGCGGTGGCTATACCTTATTCCCAAGCAGCCTGGTTGAGCAGCCGATTCGAGATATATTTCATGCCGTTTACGAACCGCTTGCTGCGTCGTTCCTGGCGCTGCTGGCGTTTTTTAGCTTAAGCGCAGCCCTGCGCGCACTACGCCGCCGCACCGCCGATGCGCTCGTGATTGTGATTGTGGCAGCGCTGGCGTTGGCGTTGAGCGCATTGCCCCAGCTGCAAACCCTACCAATCTTGGGGGAAAGCATTCGCTGGCTTTCTGATTATGTGGCGCTAGCGGGTGCGCGCGGCCTGTTGATTGGCGCAGCGCTGGGTGCAGTGGTTGCCGGCGTGCGTGTGTTGTTAGGTTTTGATCAACCCTATCTTGATCGCTAAGAATCTATCTGAAGAGCGAACTGAGTATGCAGGCGCTTAATGCCGCAGTGTATTCGCCGCCAGTTCCTTTTCCGCTAGCTTCTCGATGGAGCGCCTGGTGAGCAGCGACCGAAATAACGACAACCCAAACCTGCCGTCCTGGCTGCGCGATGTGCCGCTGCCGCCGCGCCCACGTGAGGACAACGCGGCTCCTCCGCCACCTCCTGCGCCCCAACCGGGCGATGCGCTGCCTGCGTGGTTGCGCGAGCGGCCCGCTGAAGAAGCGGCGGCGATTGATGCTCCAAAGGCACCGGGCACACCCGCGCCCACCGAGGAGCTACCCGCGTGGTTGCGTGAGCTTGGCGATGAACCAGCGGCATCATCTACTACTGCGCCGCCGCCGGGCGACCAAGCGGCCATTCCTCCGGCTATTGCTGCGAATGAGCTACCGGCATGGTTGCGCGATGCTGCTCCAGCTGCGCCTGCTGCCAACACTGATACATCATTACCCGGCTGGCTGCGCGATACAGGCGATTCTGAGGCCTCGGCTCCTGCGTTGCCCGAAGCGAATGACGTTGAGCCGACGGAATTGCCAGACTGGCTGCGTGAAGTGCAGGAACGAACGCCGGCACCCGGCGAGCCACTAGCAACTTCGGCCAGCGCGCCTGCCGATACTTCCTCTGAGGCTACTATTCCAGGCTTGTTGGCAGATGTTTCAGACAATGCTGCCCCTCCTGCGCCACCACCAGCAGCGGAGGAAGCGACCCTGCCGAGCTGGCTGCGCAACGATGCGGCACCGCGTGAAACTACACCGAATGAACCAGTTCCGCCACCGGCAGCGGAGGAAGCAACTCTGCCGGGCTGGCTGCATAGCGACTCCACGCCAGAAGTGATGCCGAGTGTGCCAGGCCCAGCTCCTGATGCAGAAGAAGATGCGTTGCCGAGCTGGCTGCGTGAAGATGGCGTTTCTGTTGCCCCTGAGTTTACTGAAAACCTGGCTCCATTTTCGTTTGATGACCCGGGCAGTGCAAGCAGCCCCTCACCAGCCTCATGGCTAGCGAATGATCTGGGTACGGCTGAAGAGTCCATGCCAACCTGGCTCAGCTCTTCCGCTACTGAAGATCGCAGTGAACCGGCCCCGGCTGATACACCATCGTGGGTACACGACCGCGCCGATTCTGAGCAGCCGCCACAGCCGCCAGTAGAGGGGGGCGCAGATGAGCAAGCGAGCTTAGGGTCGCCGGTTGAGCCGTCGGTAGCTGCTCCAGAGCCGCTGCCGGACAATGACATTCCTGATTGGCTGCGCGCTGCAAGTACGACACCGCCGCCACCGGCAGGCGATGTCCCGGCGTGGCTGCAAGACACAAGCGCGCCGCCCGACGCGCCTACGCCACCGGCAGGCGACATACCCGCGTGGCTGCAAGACACAAGCGCGCCGCCCGATGCGCCTACGCCACCGGCAGGCGATGTGCCCGCGTGGCTGCAAGACACAAGCGCGCCGCCTGATGCGCCAGCCAATGATGTACCAGCCTGGCTGCAGCCAACATCTTCAGCCGCCCCCCCTGAAACAGCTGCAGCGGTGCCGCCTGCCGATGAGCCTTTGCCCGATTGGCTGCGTGAAACGGCAGCAACAGCGCCATCACCGCCTGCCGCCGATGACCTGCCTGCATGGCTACAGGCGCCCGCGCCACCCGTGCCGCTAGCGCCACAGCCTGCCGCCGATGAATTGCCACCCTGGCTGCGCGACGATGCTGGTGCGCCATTGCCAATGGCAGCAGCACCGGGCGATGCCAACCTGCCAAGCTGGCTGCACGGCGTAAGCACCGATTTACCTGCTGCCACTACGCCAATTGCGCAAACCAGCGACAATGCTCCTATTCAGGAGGCAGCATCAGCTGCGGCGACAAACGACCTTGTTGGCGGGGTTGAGCTGCCAGCCTGGCTGCGTCCGACTGAGAGCGAGCCGCCCAAAGAGGAGATCAACGCGACTGACGCGCGTTCGCTCGATTGGCTGACTAAGCTGGGGGCACAGGAAGAAGATGAAGCTGATGCTACAGCACCTGCGGCTACCCCGCGCTTGCGCCCACCGGCTATGCCAGCGCGCTCGCCCGCTCAGGTTGAGGCGATTTCGCTGCTTCAGCAATTGGCCGCCGAACCATACCCGGCATCTGCCACCGCCAGCGCATCAGCTGTGCCAAGCATCTGGCGGCGCATTGGTGTCGAACGTTTGCTGTACGTGTTGTTGCTTATCGCTGCACTAGCTGCCTTCCTTGTGCCAGCACCTACATTTTTAGGAATAACCGACCCACCCAGCGCACCTGGCGCGCCCGAGCTGTTCGCCAAGGTCGATGCACTCACGGCGAATGATATTGTGCTCGTTGCGTATGAATGGGATGCTCGCCGCAGCGGCGAGCTGCGCCCGCTTGAGCAAGCCGTGTTCGATCACCTGATTGCGCATAAAGTAAAGCTCGTTCTCCTTAGCACCGACCCACAAGGTTCGCTGTTGCTGTATGATCTGCGCGATAAGCTGGGAGCGGCAGGCTACAAACCCAGCGGCGAAGACTATATTCTGCTTGGGTATAAGCCAGGCGCTGAGCTTGCGCTACGGGCAATTGCCCAGAACTTCCCGGCCGCACTGCGATCCGATTTCCAGGGGAATGATGCGTCGCGCAGCGTGCTCGCGACAACGCCCGATCGGCAGCTACGGCTGCAGACCATGAGCGACTTTTCAATGATTATGGTGCTTGGTGATGAAGCCGCCGATGTTCAGGGATGGATGGAGCAGGTGCGCCCAAGCGCACGCCATCCCGCTGGTAGCTATGTGCCGATGGCGTTCTTGCTGCCAGCCGAAGCCGAGCCGATCGTGCAGCCTTACCTGAATCAGCCGAATGTGCTGCATCTGGCTGGAAAACAAGGCGCGCTGGCCTATCAGCAATTGTACGGCGTGAACGGAGCTTCGCTTATCCGGGTTACTGCTGAAACCAGCCAGCAGCGCTTTAGCCTATTGTTATATCTGGCACTACTGGTGATTGGTGCGGTTGTCGTGGGGCTTTATAGTGCGGCGAACCGTGGAAGGAACCGGACGTGACGCCTGCGGTGGTGAATATCTTTGCAATTGTGCTGACCCTCATGGTGTTAAGCCGAATCTTCGGCGAAAACCCATTATTTCGCTTGGCACAATACCTATTTGTAGGGGTATCGCTTGGGCTAGCGTTTGTAGTTGCCTACCACCAGGTACTTAACCCGGCCGTGCGCGCCATAAGCACCGGGCAAGATCGCGCGATAATCTATGGCATTCCGCTGGCTCTTGGCCTGTTGCTCTTGCCGCGTATCAGCCGCCGCCAGGAATTTTCGTGGCTGGCGAATTTGCCGCTTGCGCTGGTGTTTGGGGTTGGGGCTGCCTTGGCGGTGGGCGGCGCAATTGCCGGTACGCTGCTGCCTCAAATCTTCGATACCGCCAACCGCCCACTTGTTGGCTCACCGGCGCAAATTGCTGGCGTAGTTGTGCTTGCACTCGGCACCATTATTACGCTGGCGGCATTTTATTATACAGTGCCAAGCGAAGGCCCACGTGCGCGCCTGACCGCACAGATTGCAGCGCTAGGTCATTGGCTGTTGATGGTGGCGTTCGGCTTCTTTTTCGCCAGCGCTGTGCAGAGCTACCTGAGCGCGCTGAACGAGCGCCTGGGTATGGTACTGCGCTTTTTCGGGTTGATAGCATAACGACATCGCGTGCGTGTTCGCGCGCGTTCGTCACTACGCGGTACATCTATGCCATACAATTCTGGCGCGCTATTGGTTGCCGATATTGGGAATGTGACAACGCGTGTCACGCTGATTGATATGGTCGATGGCGAAATGCGCCTAATTGGCCAGGCCAGCGTGCCCAGTACAACCGAGCCGCCATTTGAGAATGCTGTGATTGGCATCCTTGAAGCGGCGACCCAGCTGAGCGATATGACGGGCCGCCAGCTTATGCGTGATGGCAGCCTGCTCCTACCCCAAACCAACGAGCGCGATGGCATCAACTCGGTTGTGCCGCTTACAAGCGCTAGCCCACCGATGAGTATTGTGATTGCTGCGTTGTCGAATGAAATGTCGGCGCGTAGTGCCACCCGCGCGAGCCGCTCAACGTATACCACTATTCAGCAAACTATTACACTCGATGATGCGGCTGGCGGCGCGCACGACGGCGATCGCTCATGGATCGAGCGGCAGGTGCAGACGTTGATGGGCTTACAGCCCGATCTGGTTATTATCGCGGGTGGCCTCGAAGATGGCGCGCAGGATGCTTTAGTGCGTCTTGCCCATATCGTGGGACTTACCGCTTTTACCACTCGTATTGATGCCGAGGGGCAGCAACGGCAAGATGTGAACAAGCGCCGGGTGTTATTTGCTGGCAACAGCTTTGCACGCGAGCGGGTGATCGAAGCGCTATCGAGTCGCGCCGATCTACAAGTGATTGAAAATGTGCGGCCAGGGCTGGCAGCCGAGCAGCTTGAGCCTGTACGCCAGGCAATTGCAAGGTTGTATAACGAAGTAGTGTTGCCAACACTACCCGGCGCTGCGGCGCTGCGTCGGGTTAGTAGCGCACCGCTTGTAACGGGCAGCGATGCCACTGGCGTGCTGACACGGTTTGTTGCCGAGCATTATCGGCGCGCTACCTTGACGGTCGATTGCGGTTCGGCCAATACCGCCGCGTATCTGGCGAGTACCGGCCAGTATACGCCAGTGGTCTTTGGCGGTGTCGGCACGGGCTATGGCCTGGGTGGCTTGCTGACCGAACGCGGGGTTGCCGCAATTGCACGCTGGCTGCCCTTCGCTATAAGCGAGCGCGACCTGACTCACTGGCTGCTGAACAAAATGCTGCGCCCGCACCTCGTTCCGGCTTCGCGCGAGGATGTGCTGATTGAGCATGCGGTGGCGCGCGAGGCCTTGGGTCTGGCGCTAGCTGCGTTGCGCGACGAGCACCTGAATCTAGCGTATGATTATGTGCTTGCGAGCGGTGGCGTGCTTGCCAACGCCCCCCAGGCCGGCCTAGCTGCGCTGACGCTGCTCGATGCACTTCAGCCCAGCGCCGAAGAGAGCGTGCTTGCGATAGAGTTGCATCTCGATACGTTGGGCTTAGTTGGTTCCTGTGGTGCGCTGGCGTTCAGCAACCCCGATGCGGCACTGACGCTGTTCGAGCGCGACCTGTTGCGTAATACGCCACTGGCAACCTGTGTGGTAGCGCTCGGTGGCGGGCGCCCTGGTGAGGCGGCGATTGAAGCCGAGCTGAAGGAAGTTGGTGGGCAGACGCGGATCTTGACCGTCAATCACGGCGAGATTGGTCGGCTGCCGCTTGCGCCTGGCCGCCGCGCGCAGCTAACCCTGCGGCCAACCGGGAATGTGCGGATTGGCCGGAATGCTGCGGGCGAGGAAGTGGCTTCGGAGGTTGCAGCGATTAGTGGGAGCGCATTGGGTGTGATTATTGACGCGCGTGGGCGGCCACTGCGCTTGCCCGAGGAACCGGCTGGACGCCAAAAGCTGCTTTGGGAGTGGCTGGTTGCGATTGGTGCAATGCATGGCGCACTGCCTTACCCAGTGGCCGAAGTTATTCCCTCGCCACCAGTGAGCATTAGTACTGCGCCCACCACGCCGCCTGCCGCTGCCGAGAATGGTGTCGCTGCGTCGGCACCCACGCCAGCTGGCCCGCCCTCGCTGGAAAACGACCTGGAGAAGCTGCGGCAGTCGATTGAAGAGCCGAAAAAAGGTGGATTTTTGCGCCGCAAGTAATACTCTCAGGTAACAACAGGCTGCGCAGCAACTGGGGCCGACCTGATGGTCGGCCCCAGTTGCTTGTTTGAGCATCGTGGTAAGTACGCCAGAAAGAGCACATACATACAACGCGGGCTAACCTTCAAGAAATTCGTGTAGCGCCGAATGGTAGGCAGCGCTTTGTTCAACCATTGGTACGTGCCCGCACTGTACAAGTGTCTGCACCTGGCTGCCGCGTGTCAGGGCCGCTGCGGCCCGTAGCTCATCGGGGTTGACAACGCGATCGGTGTCGCCGCCGATGAAAAGGGTGGGTGCTTGCACGGCACGGAGCGCGGCTACCACCGCCGGGTCGCCAATACTCGCGATACAGGCCAGGTGCGCGCCAACGTCCATCTGCGTCAAGTCGTCGATGCCCGCCTGAAGTAACTGCCCGTCTGCGGGCATTTGGGCGACATACCAGCCCGCTACAGTCGCTGTAATCGGTGGGACGCTGAGCGTCTGTGCGGCCAGTGGGCGTAGCGGGCGCAGCCAGGGCCGCGCCAATGCAATGAGTGGCTGGCTTGCCTGAAGCATTAACGCGGCGTGGCTTTGCGCCAGGCCGAGCCATGTGCGCTCTAGTGGATTGGGGCGCACACCAAAGCTGGTAATCACCAGCCGACGTAGCCGGTCGGGTTGCTGCGCTGCCAGGCAGGCCGCTACTGCGGCGCCAAACGAATGCCCATTCAGATCATAGCGCGCCAGCCCTAGAGTAGCGGTAAATTCGGCAACCAGCTTGGCGAGCTGCACCAGGGTCGGCGCTGGATCGACTGATGGTGAGGCACCAAATCCTGGCAGGTCGATCGCATAGCAGGTGCGGCTGGCGGCCAGGTATGCTAGCGTACCCAGCCAGTAGCGTGAAGAAGCGCCCCAGCCATGAATTAAGAGGAGCGGCGGGCCATCGCCAGCTTGCCGATAGGCGAGTTCGCCCTGTTTCAGGCGAATACGTTGGAGTGGCGCGCTCGCTTCAAGCTGGGCAAGTGTGCAGGTGGTTGGCGCAGGCATGGCCTGGGTCGAAAGCTGAAGGCCACGCCCGCGCCGTAGCGACGGATGCTCGCTTGCGACTGGCTTATCGGGCTGGGTGGGCGCTTCGGGCATAGGGGAATGGGTTGAGAGCTGCAGCCCGCGCCCACGCCGCAGCGGGGTGCCTGAAGCAGCTGGTTCATTGGCCATAATGGCCCTCCAATTCATCGGCCAGTGCGGCGTAGGCTTGTGCACCAGCACTGGATGGCGCGTAGCGGTTAATCGGCTGCCCGTGCGTGGGCGCTTCTGCCAGCTTGACGTTGATCGGGATGGTGGTTTCAAATACCAGTGTACCATAGCGCTCTCGCACTTCGCGCTCGACCTCCTGACTTATATTTGTGCGCCGATCCGCCATGGTACATAGAATGCCGCCAATCTCCAGGCCGGGATTAATTTCTTGTACGAGCGCGATTGTGGTTTCGAGCTGGGGCATTGCGCGCAGTGCGTAGGCATGCAGCTGCAATGGCACAAGTACGCGGTCGGCGCTGGCGAGCGCGTTGAGCGAAAACAGCCCCAGACTTGGGGGCGGGTCGATCAAAATGTAATCGTAGGTAGCACGCGCTGTGCGTAGGGCTTTGCGTAACAGCAGCTCGCGGCCAACACGGCCAGCCAGCTCTAGCTCGGCCCCGGCGAGCTCAAGCGATGCAGGTACCAATGCTGGGCCAGCATTAGTAGCGCAGGTGGCAAAATCTAGCCCGCGCTCGGGGTTGAGCAGCACTTCATAAACGCTATATTCGAGCGTGGTTGGATCGATGCCCACGCCCTGGGTGAGATTTGCCTGGGGGTCAATATCAATTAGTAGCACGCGTCGCCCGCGCAGCGCAAGGGCTGCACCTAAGCTAAGCGCTGTGGTGGTTTTGCCGACGCCGCCCTTTTGCATCGCCAGGGCAAAGACATGGCCCATACTATGCCTCCTTCGCTGGCATGTCGTCGCGATAGCGATGATACACCAAGATGAAGTATGCACCAACCTGGGGACAGGCGAGTTACAGGGTGTGGGATGGTGGGCATGGCAGCGCGATACGTGTCGTGGGTTGGGGAAGTTTGTGACGTGCAGAGGAGCTTACAGGGCTTACATAGCTGTGGGGCGTAGCGTGTTGGTGGTATGGGCGGCGCAGCCGCCAAATATCTTTTTTATGTGGTGCCCGGCTATACCGGGCACCACATAAGAAAATCCAAGGCAGCAAACGGATTGCGCATTGTTCCTAAAGGGTTGCCGTGTGCTAGCTCTGGAAAATCCAGATTTTGCCAAACGAGTCGGGAATGTCAACCTCGACCGGGCCGTCGCTCACGTGCTCGTCATAATCATGGAGCCACTCGTGCCAGGTGCCAGGATGCGGGAAATCAATCGCAACATGTTGATCGGTAGGTGAGAAATTGAGCGCTACCACCACAACGCTGCCATTATCGGCCCAGCGATGATATACGAGGACGTTTTTTTCGCTATCGGCCAGTAGCACCTGGAAGTTATTGGTGTGGAATGCCGCCTGGGTATGGCGTAAGTATGCCAGTGTCGCATAGTGCTGGTACAACGCCTTGCCTGCATCGCTCTCCATTTGTTCCCATGGCAGCTTGCTTGCATCAATCGTTTTTTCGCTTGAAGCGCCAAATTCTTGCCCGGAATAGAGCATTGGTACGCCCTGCGCAGTGAAGAGCGTAATCGCCCCGAGCATACTTTTGCGCACCGCCCCGGCCTCGCCGATGGTTGGGTTACCCATCACAATGCGGGTTATGCGCTCTTCGTCGTGGCTTTCCAGGTAGTTGATCGGCTGGGCATTGTCGGTATAGCCATCGCCGTCAAAGATTAGCACGCGTTCGACTGCCGCTAGGTCGCCGTATTCGTTGCCCTGGTATTCGCCTTCGCTGAGCTGTGCACCTATCACTTTGGCGAACTGCCAGTGCCACGAGGCATCGGCTTCGGTTTCGCGCACTACGGCGGCGGTATCGCCAACAATGTGCTCCGCGATCAGGTAGGCATAGGGTTTGGCCTGGCGCGCCGACCATGTGATGAAGCTCATGCCGTTGACGCCATCCCACTCGATGCCTTCGACATAATCGTAGCGGAAGCCGTCGATATGATATTCGGTAAGCCAGTAGCTCTGAATATCGGCAATCAAGCGCTTGGTAGCGTCGTTCCAGTGATTGAGATCGGGGAAACCATAGGGATTGCCATCGGTGCTCATGTATGGGTTCTGATCGTATGGGTAGAGCATATTGAGCGGGCCATCGCCAGTGGTATGGTTGAATACCATATCGAGGATGATGCCAATGCCGCGCTGGTGGGCCGCGTCGATGAGCTGCTTGAGATCATCAGCAGTGCCATACGAGCTTTCGGGTGCGAAGAAGTATGCTGGGTTGTACCCCCAACTCTGGTCGCCGGGAAATTCCTGGATCGGCATCAGCTCGATCGCATCGACGCCCAGGTTCGAAATATGGTCGAGCCGATTGGTTACGCCCGCAAATGTGCCCTCGGGGCTGAAATCGCCGACATGTAGCTCGTAGATGACTAGCTGGTTGAGCGGCTTAATGCCGAAGCCGCCATCATGCCATTCATACGGCTTGGCACCCACTTCTACCAGCGCATGGGGAATATTGCCACCTGACCAGCGTAGCTTACGGGCATATGGGTCGCCAATCGTCGTTTCGCCATCGATCACAAATTGGTAGCCATAGGTGCCCGGCGTAAGCTGCTTTTCAACCCACCATAGCCCGCTTTCGTCAACAGCCAGCGGGTCGGCGCTCATATTCCAGTCGTTAAAATCACCAATCAGGTGTACACTCTTTTTCCAGGGTGCCCAGAGCGCAAAAGTGATAGTGCCGTCGCCGCGATCGTGCGCTCCTTGCGCAATATGTTCAGGGGCGGGTGCAACCTGTGGTGCTACCTCATTATCCGTAGTCACGAATACCTCCTCAACTTCCAAAGTACGTTGATATGTGTATAACTCCACCACCTCAAACGCGCTGCGGATGGTTTGTGATAAAGTAACGTTTTGCTACTTCACTGCGCTTGCAAAAGCAAGAATGATGCCACGCTTTTGTGGTGGCTTGGGAGCGCTACTGGTATACTGTTTGCTCTACCTACGTGTGAGCATGGCACTTGGGTTGGGTTGGAATAGCAATAGAGAACGTAGAGGGGCGCAATGCAGCTAGGAATGGTTGGCCTTGGCCGTATGGGTTTCAACATGGCGCACCGGCTGATTGCCGATGGACATGCGGTCGTTGGGTATGATCGCGTGCCAGAGCAGGTGGCGGCGATTCAGGCGGTTGGCGGGGGCGGGGCAAGCAGCATCGAGGCTCTAGTTGGGCAGCTGGCTGCCCCGCGCGTGGTATGGCTTATGCTTCCGGCGGGCGCACCTACTAGCCAGCAAATTGCCGCGCTGGCCGAGGTTTTGGCACCGGATGATCTGGTAATCGATGGTGGTAATTCGAACTATCACGATAGCCAGCGGAATGCCGCGCTGCTACAGGAACACCAAATACATTTTCTTGATGTTGGCGTGAGCGGCGGTATTTGGGGCTTTACCGAGGGCTTTTGCTTGATGGCTGGCGGTGCCCTAGATGTGTTTGCGCGTGTCGAACCGATCCTCAGAACGCTAGCTCCCCCGGACGGCTATCGGCTGGTCGGGCCAGCCGGGGCCGGGCATTTCGCCAAGATGGTGCATAATGGCATTGAATATGGCATGATGCAGGCCTATGCCGAGGGATTTGAGCTGTTGCGCGCGAAGCAGGAATTTGGCTACGATCTGCATGGCCTGGCGGAGCTATGGCGGCATGGCAGTGTGGTACGCTCGTGGTTGCTGGATCTGGCTGCCGATGCGTTTGCCAAAGATGCCGATCTGAGTACGATTAAAGATTATGTGGAAGATAGTGGCGAAGGCCGCTGGACGGTTAAAGAAGCGATTGACCTCGCCATTCCGGTACCGGTCATAACGCTGGCGCTGCAGTTACGCTTCCTCTCGCGCCAGCCCGAATCGTTTGGGGCGAAGGTGGTGGCTGCGTTGCGCAATGAGTTTGGTGGGCACGCGGTCGTGAAGTCGGGTACAGCGCACTAGGCAGCCGCCCGAGCGCAGGTTATGTCATACCAAATCTGCCGGTATTATGACGCACTACGTACTAACGTTTGGCTTTGTCGTGCGTCATGCGTCGAGCATCATATACAAGTATTCGACCGGATTTGATATTATATCGCCCGAAAGCTGTATTACGCGCCTGCTAGATTCTGTGTAAGTCGGCGGGCGTAAACCCGCCCGGCAGTAATGCCTGGGGCGTAGTGATATGAAGCTCGCCAGTGAGGTTCGCCATAATCACCGTGCAGCGCGGGGCCAGCTCGTGTATGACCTGGCGGCAGGTGCCGCATGGGCTTACCGGGCCAACGGTATCGGCAATAATGGCTATGGCCGTAATAGCGTGCTCCCCGGCGGCATACGCGCCCATCAATGCGGCTCGCTCGGCGCAAATGGTCGCCGGGTAGGCCGCATTTTCGACATTACAGCCAGGAAATATGCGGCCAGAGGCGGTGAGCACGGCTGCGCCAACGGCGAAGTGCGAATAAGGGCAATAGGCGTGCTCGCGTGCGAGCTGTGCCTGTGCCACCAGCGCGGAGTAGTCAGGCTGCGTCGTCATTGTCCGCATCTGCTCCTTTCATGCTGCTCACTTCAAGATCGCTTGTTGGTGGGTATGTCAGCCGTAGCTGGCGCGGGCGTAACCCTTCGACCGACATCACAGTGATCGTCACACCATCCGCCAGCTGTACCTCGTCGCCGGGTTTGGGCACCCGCCCCAGGCGCTCGTATACCAGCCCGCCAATACGGTCAGATTCTTCTGATGCCAGGTGCAGGCCAGTGACATCATTGAGGTCGTCGAGCAGCACGCGCGCATCGGCAATCAGCTCGCCATCGGAAACTAGCAAGATCGATGGCTCTTCAGTATCATATTCGTCTTGAATTTCGCCAACAATCTCTTCGAGTAGGTCTTCAATAGTGGCTACGCCAGCGGTGCCGCCATACTCATCGACGACGATCGCGAGGTGAACCTTCCGCGCCTGCAAATCTTTCAGCAGCGCATCGACCTTCATAGTTTCGGGAACGAAATGCGGCGGGCGCAGTAGGCCCGAAAGCTTGAAGCCACCAGCGTGAAGGTGTTCAGCTTGCCCCGGGCGTAGCCAGGGCAGCATGTCTTTTGCATACAGAATGCCGATAATCTGGTCGATTGTTTCGCGGAACACCGGGATGCGCGAGTGGCCTTCGGTCATCACCAGCTCTAGCGCTTCTTGCAGTGTAGCGCCTTCATCTAAGGCTACAATATCAACGCGCGGTACCATCACCTCGCGCACAACGGTGTCGCCGAACGAGAAAATACCCTCAATCATTTCACGTTCGTCGGGTTCAATCAAGCCTTCCTCTTCGCCAACATTCACCAGTAAACGCAGCTCTTCTTCAGTGACGAGCGGCATTTTGGCAAGATTTTGCCCGCTAATTGCCCCTAACACGGGGCCAACCAGCACATTGATCAGGCTGATGAATGGCCAGAGGATCGCAGTAAGCAGGGCGAGTGGGCCTGCCAGGCTTTGTGCTGTAGCAGCCGGGTTGCGTAGGGCCAATGCTTTGGGTAAGGCTTCGCTGCATACAAGAATGAGTAATACCAACATAGCGAGTGCGCCCACACGCCAGCCAGTATCCAGTGTGCGCGTCAGGCGCTGGGTAAGCACCGTAGCAGCAATGATGCTGGTGGCGTTTACCAGCAGAATGGCCGCTTTGAAACGATACGGGTCGGAGAGCAGGCGGGTAAGCGCTATTGCCCGTGGTGCAGCATCTTCCTGCAAGGTATTGAGCCGGTGGCGGCTAATTGCGCCCATAGCGGCATCGGCGGCTGAGGTAAACGCCAGCAGCACCAGGCAGCCAAGAATACCGGCTAGAATAAGACTAGATTCAGCGTCCAAAATTGTTATGAATACCTCAATGATGACAGAACTTACGCGGTGCTTTGCTTATAGCGCGCTAACTGAGCCTGCTGCAGCTCGCTACCCCACCTGTTTGGGTTCCGACTGCCGCAGGCAAAAACGCCGAACGCGTAAGTGCTGAATTACGAAAAAAGTGCGCTGAGCGATAGATCTTTGTGAATACGCATAATCGCTTCAGCGAACAGCGGTGCTACGCTCATAACCCGAATGCGGGCATTCTCACAGTTGGCAGGTAGCGGGATGGTGTTGGTGATAATCGTTTCGATCAGCATAGATTTGGCGATGATGTTAATTGCATCGCCAGCAAAAATACCATGGGTAGCGCATGCATATACAGCGGTTGCACCGCGCTCTTTCAAAGCGCGGGCGGCCTCGGCCAGGGTGCCACCAGTCGAGATCATGTCATCGACGATCACGGCGGTGCGGCCCTCAACATCGCCAACCATCTCAAGCACCTCGGCAACATCGGGCTGGGGGCGCTGCTTGGCGATAATCGCAAGTTCGGCCCCAATGCGCTCGCGGAAGCTGTTGGCCCGGCCCACACCGCCCGCATCGGGCGATACCACCACCGGGTTACTCAGGTTCAGCTCGCGCATGTATTCTGCCAACAGCGGCCCGGCTTGCAGATGATCCACCGGGATATCGAAGAAGCCCTCGATTGCGGGGGCGTGCAAATCCATGGTAAGCACCCGGTGTGCGCCAGCGGTACGAATCAGGTTCGCTACAAGCTTGGCCGAAATCGGTTCGCGGCCAGTCGTTTTCTTTTCTTGCTTGGCATAGCCATAATAGGGTATTACTGCCGTTACGCGTGCCGCCGAGGCTCGGCGCAATGCGTCGATCAGCAGTAATAGCTCCATTAAGTGCTCGTTGACGGGCGTGCAGGTGGGTTGAATCACAAACACATCGGAGCCACGGACGTTCTCTTCTAGCTTCACCCGCGATTCGCCATTTTTGAATCGGCCAACCAGTGCCCGCCCGAGGTTGATATTCAAGTGACTGGCGATCTCTTTGGCTAGATGATGGTTCGCATTACCGCTGAAAATTTGTAGTCGGCCTTCCATACGTTCTCTATTTCACCCTATTGGCTGGATTGGGCAGCGCATCGCTGCTGCACCGATGCCAGCGCGCTATAAATCGTTCGTTGTTATATCGGTGTGCGGGCGAACGTCGGCCATACTCGGTACGTTTACATGGTCAATTAGCATATGCCGTACCCGCGCACCATCGCCAACCGTGGCATCGATAAGTGTAGCGTGTGGCCCGATCTGGCAGTTTGTTCCCACCTGGGTGTGGCCAAGTAACAATGTTCCCGGCCAGATAATTGTGTCGCGGCCAATGGTGACATCGGCATCAATATAGCTTGCCGCCGGGTCAATCAGCGTCACGCCTGCTTCCATAAACCCCTGTGCAATGCGCCCGCGTAATACCGCAGCTGCCTCGGCGAGCTGCGCGCGATCGTTGATGCCTAATGCTTCGGTGGGGTCATCGGCGGCGAAGGCCACGGCTGCGCCAGGCCCGCGCTCGGCCACCGCCATTTCGGCCAGGTCGGTGAGGTAATATTCGCCTTTGACCGGATTGCGCGGAATGCGATCGAGCGCTTGCCAGAGCCATGCTGCGTCGAAGCACATCACGCCACTGTTGCATTCGGTGATGGCAAATTGCTCGGGGGTGGCGTTGCGCTCTTCTACAATTGCGGTCACTTCGCCCTGCGTGTTCCGTACAATTCGGCCATAGCCCGAAGGTGGAGGAACGTGCATGCTCATAATGCCAACCAGCGCACCGCGTGCCCGCCGCAGCGCAACAACGGCCTGGGCGGTGGCGGGCCGTAGCAGGGGGGTGTCGCCATACAGCACCAGCACCTCGCCCGATGTGAATGGCACCGCTGGGCGCGCTTGTAACACTGCGTGGCCGGTACCAAGCTGTTCGTGCTGCACTGCGTAGGCATAGCGCGGGCCAAATGCTTCACGCACTGGCCCAAGCTTCTCATCCGAAAGCACCACCACGGTATAGGCTGCAGCAAGCGCATCGGCCATGGCCAGCACATGCCCAATCATCGGGCGCCCGCAGAGCTGGTGCAGCTCCTTCGGTAGTGCTGAGCGCATGCGGGTGCCTTTACCCGCAGCAATCACAACAATTCCAAGCTCAGGCATATACGTAGCAAAAAAAACAGCGAAGAACTACTTCTTCACTGTGCGATGTGGCCCCACAGCTAGCGGCGGCTGTGGCGCTGTGCTATTGATGTTTCCGCTATGTTGAGGCATGTCCTCAAGGGTTATGTGGCTGCCGGACCAGGATTCGAACCTGGACAGACGGATCCAAAGTCCGTAGTGCTACCATTACACAATCCGGCACCATAAGTATGTACCGGGCTGCATTATAGCATGGCGCGGTACTACCTGCAACCATTCAACTATTCAACCATTCGCGCGCTGCACAAGCGTATAATATGGCTGGCGCAGGCAAGCAGCCCGCTAAAAAAAGGAGTATATTAACATGACCTCATTCGACCCGGCCTCGTTTAAAGGCGATTGGTTAGGCCAGACATTGGGGATTGAGCTAGTAGAAGCTAAACCTGAACGTGTTGTATTAACCATGCCAGTGACACCAGCGCATCATCAGCCATTCGGATATTTGCATGGCGGGGCATCGGTGGCACTCGCCGAAACTGTGGCTAGTGTAGGTGGTGCCTTGAATGTGCCGCCCGGTAAAGTCGCATTTGGCCTGGAAATTAACGCCAACCACGTCCGTTCGCGCCGCGATGGGCTGCTGCGCGCAATTGGTACGCCGTTGCATATCGGGCAGACCACGCAGATCTGGGAGATTCGGATTGTTGATGACGAAGATAAGCTGGTGTGCATTTCACGTTGCACGCTCGCAGTCATTTCGCCGCAGGGTAGCTAATAACCGATAAGCGAATGGTATGCTCACCGGGTTTAGGTGGCTGCCCGCGCGGTTGTTTAACTCTGCTGCGTAAGCCCTGCTTCCATCACATCAACGGTATGTTAAATTCGTTCTGCGCTGGTGTGGGCCGCTGCGTTAATCTGGCAATATAGTGGGGAAATATGTTTGGCGCAAATACCTATATGATCTGGCTGGCGCTCTTTGTGGGGCTGCCTCTGGTAGGTTTGGTGTTGGTGGCGCGCAGGCAATTGTGGCGGCAGCGCCGCGCATTAGCCTGGACATTACTCGGTGCAGTCGTTGGGGGCTGGGCGTGGGATGCGGGTATCGTCAAGCTTGGAGCCTGGGATTATAACCCTGACAATATTGTAGGACAATGGATTGGTGGTCTGCCGCTCGAAGAATGGCTGTGGATCATTGGCGTAACATTGATGTTTGGTGCGCTAACTGTTGTGATTGAGGAACGCCGCTAATGGAACGCTATACCCCGACGCTCATCCTGATTGGTACGGCAATCCTTTTTCACAGTATTTTGTGGGCGCGGAACGCCACCTTTTTGTGGTCGCGCCGACGTACTATTCTGCTGGTAATGGCTATGGCCGAAGTATGGCAGCTCGTCACCGACCCAATCGGTGCCATCTGGGGGGCATGGCGCATCAACCAGAATCAGGTGCTTGGCATCTGGCTCTATGGGGTTGGTATTACGCCAATCGACAACCTGCTGGGGATTGCCCTGGTAAGCAGCGCCGCAGCGTGCGCTGTGCTCGTGTTTGGCTACAGCCCGCGCCGCTGGATCTGGTGAGCATTCACCGGTTGATGTGGCTGCTCGTTCACACGCTAGGGCAGGCTTCTTCACAGGTTCGGCAGCTCGGTGGCAGATAGGCAGCGAGGGCACTACGATGCGAAATATGCTATAATGCAATGAGTTCGCACACAGGTGCTAAAGGGCCAAATCGCATGAGCGACGACGATCGCATTCTCAACCCAAACTCTGGCGAAGATGATCAGCAAGTTGAAAAAAGCCTGCGCCCCAAGAAGCTAGGCGAATTCATCGGGCAAGAGAAGATCGTCGATCAGCTCAAGATTGCGATTGCTGCGGCGAAAGGCCGCCAAGAACCACTCGATCACACGCTCTTTTATGGGCCGCCCGGCCTGGGCAAAACCAGCCTGGCTGGGGTTTTGGCGAACGAGATGGGTGTGAACATCAAGCTTACCTCAGGCCCGGCGATTGAGCGCGCTGGCGATCTTGCCGCTATCCTCACCAATGTTCAAAAAGACGACGTCCTCTTTATCGATGAGATTCACCGGCTGAACCGTGCGGTCGAAGAAGTGCTGTACCCGGCGATGGAAGATTTCGCGCTCGATATTATGGTAGGTAAAGGCCCGAGCGCGCGTAATTTACGCTTAAACCTCGCAAAGTTTACAGTAGTGGGCGCAACTACCCGCGTCGCGCTGCTTACCTCGCCGCTACGCGATCGCTTTGGCTCGGTGCATCGCATGGAATTCTACTCGAATGAAGCGCTCTACGATATTGTGATGCGCTCGGCGCGGATTCTGGGTGTGGAGTCAACACCTGAAGGCGCACACGAGATCGCGCGGCGCGCACGCGGCACACCGCGCATTGTAAACCGGCTGTTGCGGCGTGTGCGCGATTATGCGCAAGTTGTCGGCGGCGGTGTGATTACGCTTGAGGTGGCGCGCGTGGCGCTAGCCCAGCTCGAAGTTGATGAGCTGGGCCTGGATGAAAACGACCGCCGCTTGCTGCGCGCGATCATCGAACTGTTTAACGGTGGGCCGGTCGGCCTTTCAACCCTCGCAGCGGCCTTAGCTGAAGAGGTTGATGCGATCGAAGATGTGTACGAGCCGTTTTTGCTACAGCTTGGTTTTCTGCAACGTACCCCGCGCGGGCGTATTGCTACACGCCGAGCCTATGAGCACCTTGGCGTGCCTTTCATCGAAAAGCCGGGGCCTGAGGGTGGGCCTGAGCAAGGGCGGTTTTGGTCATAGCGTATACCTGGCCGCGCTGCGCTACTACCTCTCATTGTTTTACCGCTGTTTCTCATATTTTGTGAATATCCCATCGCGGAACGCACTAATATTTGGTATGATGCTATATGATACCTTGGCTTATGGCCAGGGCCGATCTTCACCCATATCGCGCGTGGCGATTGAGCAAGATCGAACATATTGGCCGCGCTTGCTGGCTTGAAGGGCACGGAGCTTCTGAATGTCGTGGCAGTATACACCTTATGCTATTACATTAGGCATCACGGCAATGATTTCGGTTGCCCTGAGTATTGTGTCGTGGCGTCGACGCCAGGCTATTGGCGCGTCGTTATTTTCGCTCATGATGCTCGCTGTCGCCGAATGGTCTTTAGGTTATGCCCTTGAGCTTTCGAGCCACGAGCTGTCGTGGATGCTCTTCTGGGCAAAGATTGAATATTTTGGGATTTTTGGGGTTATCCTTAGTGCCTTGCTGCTGCCATTGCGCTATACACGCCGCCTGCATTGGTTCACCGTTCGTAACCTGACGCTGCTGAGTATTATTCCTGCACTCACGCTGGTGCTGGTATGGACGAATGAGCTGCATGGTTTGGTATGGCGCAGCATACGAGTGAACCAGGTTGGCTCATTGGCTTTGCTCGATCTAGAGCATGGGCCGTGGTTTACAGTTCATACCTTCTATTCGTATATCCTGATCATCGCTGGCCTCATTATCATGATCCAAGCCTATCTCCGCTCGAAACGGCCCTACCGCAGCCAGGCAGCAATATTAGTCGTGAGCTGGGCAATACCTCTGGTGGGGAACGCGCTCTATGTCGGTCGCCTCTCACCGTTTCCGCTGCTCGACCTGACACCGTTTGCGTTTACGTTGGCGGGGGTGTTATGGGCCTGGGCTATGTTCTACCTGCGCCTGTTCGATATTGTGCCGATTGCGCGCGACGCGGTGATTGAGAGTATGACTGATTCGGTGATTGTGCTCGATGCCCAGAATCGCATTGCCGATACGAATCTGGCGGGCCAACAGCTGATTAGTAAATCGTTGCCAGATGTGATTGGCAAGCCCGCCGGGCAGGTGCTTGATGCCTGGCCCGAGCTGGTCGATCGCTATCGCAATACCCTTCAGGCCGCCGCCGAAATTACCCTCGAAGCGCCTGGAGGGTTGCGCTGGTACGATCTACAGATTTCGCCGATCTACGACCAGCAGCAACATTTGCTTGGGCGCCTTATATTGCTGCGCGAGATCACCCGCCGCAAAGAGCTTGAGGCCGAACTATACCAGGCGAAAGAGCGCGCCGAGGCTGCCAGCCGCGCGAAAAGTACGTTCTTGGCAAACATGAGCCACGAGCTACGCACCCCGCTCACTGCGATCTTGGGTTATAGCGAGCTGCTGCAAATGCAGCTTCAAGGTGCGGTATCTAACGATATCGGTTCGGATCTCTCGCGGATTCAGGCAGCTGGTACCCACCTGCTGGCATTGATTAGCGACATTCTGGATCTATCGAAGATTGAGGCGGGCAAGCTCGAACTTTATCTCGAAACATTTGACGTATTTGCACTGATCAATCGCGTGACGACAACCGTGCGCCCATTGATTCAGCGTAATATGAACAAGCTCACAGTACAATGCGCTTCGTCAATTGGTGTGATGCGCGCCGATGTAACGCGGGTGCAGCAAATATTGTTCAACTTGCTGAGCAATGCCGCCAAGTTTACCGATCGTGGTCAGATTACGCTCACGGTGCAGCGCCAGGGCGAACCGGGCGGCCCTGAGTGGTTTGTGTTTGAAATTACTGATACTGGCATCGGTATGACACCCGAGCAAGTACAAAACCTGTTTAAGGAATTTATTCAGGCCGATCCCTCAACATCGCGGCGTTATGGTGGTACGGGCCTGGGGTTAGCCCTCAGCGGGCGCTTCTGTCGCATGATGGGTGGCGATATTGTGGTAACAAGCGAGGTTGGTTCTGGTTCGGTGTTTACTGTGCGACTGCCAGCAGTAGTCGAAAAATCATCGGTTACGCGCGCATCTGCAGCTGAACCAGTGGCCCAACGGTAAGGCGCAGGGTGTATGTAGCCGGTGCTTTTTGCTCGCGGCACCGCGATGTGTGTGGTTCGCGGGCACTTGGTCGCTGTGGCGCTGAAGTCGGTGTGAAGGTATGCTGCTAGCATCAGCCCGCTCGTCATGGGCAAACATTCGGTCGCTGCGCATCCTGTGTTTTGTCGGCTCGTGCTATAATACCCCGTAATGAAGCAGTAAACCCTCTGAGAACGATGGCCGATACGCTTACGAACCGCGAGATCGCCGATGTCTTCACTACCATTGCTGACACAATGGAGGTGTTGGGTGAGGATGTCTTCCGCACTCGCGCATATCGCCGTGCCAGCGAGGCCATAGCCGATCTGCCTGTTCCTCTTGCTACCTTGCGCGCGCAAGGCGAGCTGATTGCCGTTCCTGGTATTGGTAAAGCCATTGCCGATAAAATTGCCGAGCTGCTCGATACCGGCCAGCTTGCGTTTTATGAGCGTTTACGCGCGAAGGTTCCGGCAGGCGTACTTGAGCTATTGCGTGTGCCGAACGTTGGCCCGCGCACTGCCGGTCGCCTGTACACCGAGCTTGGTATTACCAGCATTGCCGGGCTGAAAGCCGCAGCTGAAGGTGGTAAGCTCAACGGCGTGAAGGGGTTTGGCCCCAAAACAGTAGCGACGCTGCTGCGTGATATTGCCGCCGCCGAAACACGCGATCAGCGCACGCTCCTTTTCGAAGCGCTACGGGCCGCCGATAGCTTCATTACCGCGCTAGGGGCCGCGTGCCCGGCGGTACAGCAGGCCACGTATGCGGGCAGCTTGCGCCGAGGGCGTGAGACGATTGGCGACCTGGATATTCTGGCCGCGACGACTGAGCCAGGCATCGTTGTGCAGGCTTTTACCACCCTGCCGCTGGTGGCGCGCGTCGAGTCATCGGGCCGCGAAAAAGCAACCGTATTCTTACATAATGGTTTGCAAGCCGACCTGATAGCGATTGAGCCAGCATTGTGGGGTGCGGCGCTGCAGCATTTTACTGGGAGTAAGGCCCATAACATTCGGTTTCGTGAGCTGGCGCTAGCGCGCGGGCTAAGCTTTAGCGAGCATGGCTTTAAGCCGCTTAGCGGCGGCGCGGCGCTGCCGTGTGCTACCGAAGAAGACGTATATGCGGCGATTGGCCTGCCCTGGATTGCCCCCGAGCTGCGCGAGAATCAAGGCGAATTCGAGGCCGCTGCCGCAGGCCGCTTGCCGCAGTTGGTTGAGCTGGACGATATTCGTGCCGATCTGCATATGCACAGCGATTGGAGCGATGGCAAGGCCAGCATCCGCGCGATGGCTGAGGCAGCGCGCGCCCAGGGCTATACGCATATGGCGCTCACCGATCATAGCGCCTTTTTGGGTATTACCAATGGGCTTGATGGTGAACGACTGCGCCAACAGGCTGCCGAAGTCGCAGCGCTGAATAGCGACTATGCTACGTCGGGGATAAGCTTCCGCATCCTGCATGGCGTTGAGGTTGATATCACCGCCGATGGTGGGCTAGCGCTGCCCGATGATGTGCTGGCCGCGCTTGATATTGTGGTGGCATCGCCGCATGTAAAGCTGAGCCAGCCGCCCGAACAGGCGACAGAACGGTTGCTACGTGCCATCCGCAACCCGCATGTCGATATTCTCGGGCACCCGACTGGGCGGCTTATTGGCAGCCGCCCCGGTTCGGAAATTGATCTCGATGCGATTGCGCGCGCCGCCGCCGATACTGGCACGCTGCTTGAAATAAACGCTGGCCCCGAACGGCTCGATCTTGACGCACCGAGTGTGCGGCGCGTGCTTGAGCTAGGAGCGAAGCTTACGATTGATAGCGACGCGCACCATCCCGATAACCTACAATGGCTGCGTCTGGGCGTACTGACGGCGCGGCGCGGCTGGGCGCAGGCCAAAGATGTGGCAAATACCTGGCCGCTCGCAACCCTGCTGGAATGGATCGCCGCATAAGGGAAGTGCGCGGCGGCCTCACCCGGAGTAGAGCAATGGCTTCAATTTTTTCGAAGATTGTTAGCGGTGATATTCCCGCTGCTAAAGTATACGAAGACGATGCAACCCTGGCTTTTATGGATATTAGCCCGGCCGCACGCGGGCATACGCTCGTCATCTCGAAGGCTGAATATCCCGATATCTTCACTATTCCACCGGAAACATTAACAGCTGTCATGCACACGGTACAGGTGCTTGCAACCGCGCTGCGTGAAGTGCTACGATGCGATGGCCTGAACCTTATTCAAAATAATGGCACAGCAGCTGGTCAGGCCGTATTTCATTTTCATGTACACCTGATTCCACGCTGGGAAAGCGATAACGCCGTGCGCCTGTGGCGGCCCGGCAGCGCCGATCCCGATGATCTGCGCCAGCTGGCCGCACAGATTAGCCGTGCAATTGTGCCATAATATGCCTGAGCGCCCGACCGCACTAATAGGGTTATTCCAGGATATGTCGCCATACTATCTGAACAGGGAGGCCGCATGAGCGACGATACCATTAACGATGCCGATCTACGCAAAGCCATCCGCCAGGCTAACCGCCGACTTGAGCAAAAATCGGAGGCTGAACGTCGCACGCTTATTCAACAGGCAGTTGAGCAGGCCATGAATGAAGAATTGGCCGAGAAGCGCCTGGAAAGCGAACGCGTGGCTGAAATTGTGGGCGAAGAGCTGGCCCGCGATCCAGCCAAAGAGGCCGCCGCCGCCCGCGAGCAAGCGCTATCGGCGTTGTTGCTGCTCGTCATGCTGTTGCTTATTCTGTTGCTCATCGCAGCAGCTACGGGGCGCCCAGATATTCTACGGTTTACCACTACCCCTGTGGCAGTACCAACAATGGCACCGCGCCTGGGCAGTGGTTCCGATGGGGGCAGTGCGTCGGTTGCGAGCGCGCCGGGCGGTGCCAGCGCAGCTACCACCGGGGTGGGCGGTGCAACGCAAACCAACTTTACGATTAGCCCGGCCTTTCAGCCGTTTTATACCCAATATGGCGGCGAACGGGTGTTTGGCCGCCCTATTAGCAACGAGCTTGTGGTCAATGGGCGGCGTATTCAGTGGTTCGAGCGGGCGCGCCTGGAAGATTGGCCGGAGCATGCGAATACCGAATACGCGGTGCAGGGTGGCTTGCTTGGCTATGAATTTACTCAGGGCCTGAGCTTCCCCAAACAAACCTTTTATGTAAGCCAGACCGACAATCGCTTTTTCGTGGAAACTGGGCACGGCGTGGCTGGCCGTTTCCTGGCATTTTGGAATGCGATTAATGGCATGCGCGTGTTGGGTTACCCAATCAGCGACCAGGTGCAAGAGGCATTGCCCGATAAGCAAGTATATACGGTGCAATATTTCGAGCGGGGCCGCATCGAATACCATCCGCAGTATGCTGGCACGCCCGAGGAAATGCAGCTTGGCTTGCTGGGGCGGGCGCTATTCCTGAAGGAGAGCACCCCAAATATTATTCCACCACCGGCCCCAACAGTGGTGCCAATGCTACAATAGGCAGATCATTTTGGCTGAAACATAGGTTAACCCCGTTCCTAGGTGGCCCATTAGCAACAATTTCAACCAAGGCGTTATTCTTCATGATTGATTCCGATGCACTTGCCGCATTTGCCGAAACGCACGCCGCGAGCCTGCCAGCCGTGCGGGCGTTGGTTGAAGAGATTGTTGCTACAACCGGGTCGACCAGCTTTTATATCTTCTGGACGAGCAGCAGCGGCGGGGGCGGCGCTGGCCCTACCCGCCGCACACGGGTATTAGTCGCATTTTCTTCCCCCGACGCCGCGCTGGCATTTGCCCAACGCAACCAGCTGGTAGGCGCAGATCGCCCGCGTGTACGCCAGCTTTCACTCCTTCAGCTCTTCCATGTGGTGTTGAGCGCATCGGCAATTCATGGGTTGTTGCTCGCAGGCGAAGCCGATGAAGAAGCGCCAGGCCGCCTTCCCGCAGGCCTGCAGCTCGCACGCACCGAAATCCTCGAACGGCTAAACTGCCGCCCACACTAGTTCCCCTCGCAAAGGTGGCTCCCTTACTCAAGCGTCAGCCTACGAATTAGCACACCATCAGCGCAATCTTCCCAACGAATCGGGACATTTGCCTCACGACAGTGGGATGCGTGTAGGCTAGCATGATATTGTCGTGAACTCCCAAACCAGGGTATACAGACTGGGTGCCACCCCTAGCTGACAAGCTGAAACCACGGGTTTTGAACCATGCCTAGCATATGAAAAGTTTAGCTACATTCTTCCAGTCCTGTTTCGTGTGTTTGCTATGGATTAGTATCCAAGCACCGCGCCCTTCAGCGGCTCATGGCACCATGGTTGGCAGTTGCCACTGGTGGTTTTCTGCAGGTGGAAGTGGCAACTATCGTTTGTATGCGACCGATAGTGAGCAAACACCCTTGAGCGATTTGCGGTTTGGCGAGCCATACCGCTCGGTCATTGGGTCGCTTGCCAGCAGTGGCATGATCTCATTCAATGGTATAAGCAGTGCCGTATTTCGTGCCCAGCAAAGTGGCGTGGGCCTGTGGCGCTGGCAGTATTTCTCGTATGGCGGGCATGCTTGGGTCAATTTGAACTATGGTTCACCGCCCCCCGACGATTTACGATTTGGCGATTTCAATGGCGATGGCAAAACCGATGTGTTTGCCACCCTTCAGCGCAACGATGGTGCCTATGATTGGGTTATATCGTCCGCTGGGCTGGGGCAATTTTCACTCTTGCGCTCCGATCCTTTGCCCGTCGATCGGCTGCGTTTTGGCGATTTCAATGGCGACGGCAAAACCGATATCTTCAGTGTGAGTGAGCGCATCGATGGCCTCTGGCAGTGGCGGGTTTCGTATGCTGGCGCGACCGATTGGCAACTGTTGGCCTATGCCATAGCCCCGCTTGAAGATTTACGTTTTAACGACTTTGATGGCGATGGCAAAACCGATGTTTTTACGACGTTGCAGCGTAACGACGGCACCTATGACTGGCTGATGTCATCGGGCGGCAGCGCACCCTTTGTAACGCTGCGCACTGATCCGCTTGGGGTGACACAACTACATATTGGTGATTTCAATGGCGATGGGAAGGCGGATGTATTTAGCACTGTACCGCGCGACGATGGCTTTCTACAATGGCGTGTTTCGTATGCGGGTACGCAAGATTGGCAGAATCTGGCCTATGCCAGCACCGCCGCCGCTGATCTTCGCTTTGGCCTGTTCGACGCCGACCCCGCCAGCGATGTGTTCACCAGCACATGCCAGCAGGTTCCAGCGCACCGCCCGCCAGCTACCCAGGCCGTAGCAGTGCTCGGGCAGGCCGATTTTGCATCAACACGGGCCAATCGCGGCGGCGGTGGTAGCGCCAGCACGCTTTCTGGCCCGGCAGCAACATTGGTCACGCCCGATGGCAAGCTCTTTGTCGCCGATTATTGGAATAGCCGGGTGCTAATGTGGAACAAGCTCCGGGCATTTACCAATGGCGAACCAGCGATCCTTGCACTTGGGCAAGCTGATACGAACAGCGTTGGCCCCAATCCACAGGTTGATTGCGGTACGGTGAGCGCACAAACATTATGTGGCCCCGAAGCGCTCGCCTATGACGCGCGTGGCGCCGGTACGCTGTATGTGGCCGATACCCATAACCACCGTGTGCTGGCCTATGGTGGGCCGTTTGGGCCAGCCAGCGGCCAGGCAGCGATCAAGGTGTTTGGGCAAGCGACCATGCAGGACAACGATCCTAATCGTATCGCCTACCCTAACGTACCCAATGATGCACGCGCCGACACGCTCTTTTTCCCGCGCGGGTTGGCCTTTGACAGTAATAGTAACCGGCTTTTTGTTGCGGACGATTTCAACCAACGCGTGCTGGCCTACAACGTGTTCGATGGCAACACGATCGCTGATATTGTGCTGGGCCATGCCACGTTGGATGATGATAGAGCGGATGCATACGCACCGAATGCTTCAAACTTTTATGCGCCAAAAGGGCTGGCTTATGATCAGCTCTCGGATACCTTGTATGTCGCTGATTACGCTTATTTCCGGGTATTGCAATTTCGCGGGCCATTTCTAGCAAACAATCAGCGTGCAGAGCACGCCTTTGGGCAACCAGATGGTAGCCTTACCGAGACGCAACGTAGCTGCCAGTATCAGAAAACCGAGCCAATTAGTGACAAAGTGAGCGGCCCGATTGCGGCTGATCGGTTGTGTAATCCACTTGATGTTAGCGTCGCAGCTGATGGCACTTTGTATGTTTCAGATGCGACGAATTCGCGGGTGCTCGTGTATACCCGCCCGCTCGATGCATCAGCGGCTGCACTGATGCCCGATGCTGTGTTTGGGCAAGCCAACAGCTTCACCACGGGCGACAAAAACAAGCCTGACCCGCCGGGCGTGGCCTCAGCTAACTCATTCCATCGCTCGATGGGCATGGCGCTTAGTGGCAACAACCTGTTTGTGAGCGATTTTGATAATAATCGGGTCTTGTATTTTGGCGACCAATTCTACACAATTGCGCTACCCTTTGCGAGAAAATAAGCCGTTATGGAATCTGAGGATATTACGCAACAGAAGCTGTTGCTACAAACGTATCGGCGCACGCTTGCCGTGTATATTCAGCAGCAAGCGGCTATTGGCCGTGCCTTTAGCTCACCTGCAATTGTGAACGGTATCGCTGAAACACGCCGTGAGATCCAGCGCATCAAGGCATTGTTACGTAGTGCCAATGTTGATGTTGAAGACGGCCCCGATGATGATGATACAAATGTCCCGGTCGTGTTGGTTCAAGCTGCTAATCAGCGGTTGCTTTGGATTGGCAGTATCAGCATAGTGCTGCTAGCAGTAGTTGTTGGCATCGTATTCCTACGCTTCCTACGTCAACCACAGCTAGGTGCGCTTACGCCGCTACAAACAACTATTCATCCCACAGCGGCGGCGACAAACACAGCAGTGGCGCAAGCTACGGCTCATACGTTGCCTGAGCACATGCAAATAACCGCTATGCCTCTCGCTGGCAGCATACGTAATGCGCTGCTTGTCTTCCAGGATGATTTTTCTTCCGGTAAGCTCGATACATGGTCTGGAAATAGCGATACATGGTCAATCGTTCAGGTGGACGATGTTGCTGCCTATCAAGGTGCTGCGCATAATGGCGAAGAAACGAGTGGCGCACCGCTGCGGCTGCCGGAGTTACCCAATGATTATGCAGTAGAGGTGCAGGTACGCATTGTGCGCGTAGGGGTGGCTAATGCGCCCGATTTTACTCTGACTCTACGGGCAAATACCCCGACGGTGCAGGGTTGCCACGGCTACGGCTTTGCCTATTATGGCAGCCAACAGGCGGCATATATTGCGCGGTTTGGCGAAGCAGCATGCCCATTCCAGCTATTGGCGAGCGCACAGGCCGCACTTGAGCCGCAACAGTGGTACAGGCTGCGCGCAGAGGTGATTGGCTCGAAGCAGCGTTTGCTGCTCAATGACAAAGTCATTGCCGAGGCAGAAGACGCATCGATCAAGGGGGGAACATTGTATCTTTCGGTCGGCAATGATGCAACCGTTCAGTTTACCAAGATTCGCGTGTTTACCTTTAAGTAGAAGCCCTGATTGTTAGCAATAGTTGTAGTGGGCGTGTAGCCCATAGGAGGAACGTATGCCAGAGGAAATGGATTTCACTAAACTCCCAATCCAGCCCATAATTAATGACCAGATCCAGCTACCCCCAGGAACCAAAGGCCCCTTCGATCCAGGCGTTGAGGGTACGAGCACGCACGCTCCTGGTGTACGCGGAACCAGCGTTGAACAGGCTGGTGTGGTTGGCGTAAGCGAGCAGTTTATAGGCGTGTGGGGCGAGAGCAAAGGTAATCAGTGTGGTGTGCTGGGCCGAAGTGCGCAATGGGGCGGGGTGGTCGGTGAGAGCGAGCAGCAATGTGGTGTAGCCGGTACCAGCCAGAACTTTGTTGGCATCTGGGCAGAAACAAAAACTGCTGACCACCCCGCGCTGTTTGCGAAAGGCATCTCACGAGCAGCCTATTTTGAAGGCGACGTTGAGGTGACAGGTGATATTCGTTTAGTCAATGCCGATTGCGCTGAAGATTTCGATATCATCGATACCACTGCGGCTGAGCCAGGGACGGTTATGGTACTCGGCACTGACGGGGCGCTGCATGCCAGCCAGCAAGCCTACGATAAGCGTGTGGCGGGCGTGATTTCCGGTGCAGGCGACTACAAGCCAGGAATTGTGCTCGACTCGCACCACTCAACCCGGCCGCGCCGACCAGTTGCGCTGCTCGGTAAGGTGTTTTGCAAAGTCGATGCGAGCTATGGGCAGATTGAAGTTGGCGATCTGCTGACTACGTCGCCTACATTGGGGTGCGCAATGAAGGCCGCCGATCCATTTAAGGCATTTGGTGCCGTGATTGGGAAAGCTTTACGCCCCTTGCACGAAGGGCAGGGGTTAATTCCGATTCTAATTGCGCTGCAATGAGCTAGGGTTTGCATAGGTGTAAGCCTTGCGAGTACAAGCAGGAGTAGAGAAGTATGCAGAGCCTTCGTATGCTGGCAGCCACCGAACAGACGGACAGTGTTCGTGATCTTCTGGGGCGCTATAGCTGCCTATCGGTGCGCGATCTTGTGGCACAACTTGAGCAACGCACGATTCTCACGTATAACGGCGTTACGCTCACCCGCACTACTTCGGCCATTCATATCCAGAGCGAGGACGGGCAAAAGACGCAGGTCGATACCAGCGATACCCAGCTTGAACCTCAGCAGCGTGATAACCTGCTCAATGAAATCTGGGATAATATGCTGAAATTCCTGCGTAATAACTGGCAGGATATCAAGGATGGTAAGATCAAAGCGGTCGACATCGGCGGCGCGCTGTATGGTATTGCTGGGGCCGCTATCTTACTATTGCTTGCGCCGTTCGCTGGCAGCAAGCTGCTGGATACCCTGCTCCGTTCGACTTTTGCCCTTTCGAGCCAGATTGGGCGCTACTATGGCGCGGCTGCCGACGACCTTGTGGCGATCCTGAAGGATGAGAGTGACCTGACGAAGCGCGATGTCGTGGGTATTATGGCCGCCGTAAAGATTGCAGGCACGTATTTTCCCGGCTTAGGGCCAGTTATTCTGCTCGGTGGCGCGGATGCCTGGACATTGACGAAGGCAATTGGTCATGAGCTTGGCGGGGCGCTAGAGAGTGGTATTGATGAAATCGGAAAGGCGGCTGAAGGCGCGTATGATGTTGCCACCAGCGTCGTCGATTTTGTCAAATCGATCTTCTAGGAATTGCGCATTTGTACCGCTGTTGAGCATGAACTAGCGCGAATGATCGTCATTCTGAGCGGGACGAAGCACCTGTATTTTCGGGATGCGCAAACTATTCGTTCCGCTCAGGGCCACATCGTTTGCGGCTTCGCCGCGCCTCGCAATTGCATTCCGCGCACCTTGCGCTACAATAGTGCGAATGCTACCGTGCTACCTATTTCGCAAGTGAGTGGCTATGGCCGCTGCATCGGCTGCCTCACCGGCCCGCGCTACGCGCCGTATGGTGCTGTTCGCACTATGGACTGCGCTTGGGTTGATCGCCTCGCTAGCAATCAGCCTGACTCTCGCTGGCATCCCGGCACGCTATCGTGAGCTCAATCCTGTTCTCCCACAAGAGGCGCGGCAGATTACAGCCTCCTTCCTGATGGTGGTAGAAGTGGGGCTGGCAGTGTTCTTCTTCGGCGTGGCTTTATTCATCGCGCTGAAGCGCCCCCACGACCCAATCGCACTGTTTCTTGCATTAACTCTGGTATTGCTTGGTGCCGTCGAAACCAGCATGACCGATGCGCTGATCAACCCGCAGTGGAGTAGTGTGGCCGATACCTGGCATTGGCCGGTGCTGATATTGCGGGCGGTCGAGATGATCTGCGCGCTAACGCTGCTCTACATCTTCCCCGATGGCCGCTTCACACCGCCCTGGACACGCCCGCTAGCCGTGATATGGTGTGTCGCCAATCTTGCCTGGCTGCTGTTCCCCAACCTACCGTTCAACACGATCTATGGCCCAACCTGGCGCGCAACCCCGCTCGCCTCGCTGCTAGTTGGCATCGGTTGGTTTGGCTCGGGCATTGCCGCGCTGGTGCTGCGCTACCTCAAAAGCAGCGATGTCATCCAGCGTCAGCAGACCTGGTGGATCGCCGCTGGCATGCTCGCCGCCACGCTGGGCGGCTTGCTTTACTATGGCATCTCGGCGTTTGTAGATAGTGGCCTCCTCCCGCAGTACCATTGGTATTTAGAGAGCCGCATTGTGCTACAAGCACTCGGCATGGGGCTACTGCCGGTGTGCCTGGCGGTTGCGGTGCTGCGCTACCGACTGTTCGATTTGGATTTAGTGATTAACCGGGTTCTGGTGCACGGTGTGCTCACAATCATTGTTATCATGTTCTATATCGGCCTGGTAACCGCCTTTAATACCCTCTTCCAGGCCACCAACGATCTGTTCGGCGCGCTGCTCGCTACCGGGCTGGTTGCGGTCGGGTTTCAACCATTGCGCACTCGCCTGCAACAAGTAGTCGACCGGCTGATGTATGGGGTGCGCGACGATCCATATACCATTATTGCGCATCTTGGCCAGCAGCTTGATGCACCACGTTCGCCAGCCCAATTGCTTGCACTGATTGCCGAGACAGTGGCGAAGGCGTTGAAGCTGCCATATGTCAGCATCGAACAATCGCGTGCCGCACCAGCGGAGACGGCGCAAGTGGACGCCCCTCTGGTAGCGACATTTGGTACGCGCCCCGCCAAAGCATCGCAGCTGCGCGCCTTCGGGATGAACTACCGAGGCGAGACGATCGGACAATTGATCGTAGCGCTCCGCTCTGGTGAGCAACGCTTTCGCCAGGACGAACAGCAGCTCCTCGGTGAATTGGCACGACAAACGGGTTTTGTACTTCACACAATTGTGCTCAATGCGGAAATACTGCGCTCACGCCAGCGCCTGGTGATTACTCGCGAGGATGAGCGCTTGCGCATGCGCCGCGATCTCCATGACGGTATGGGGCCAACCCTGGCAAGCATCACCCAGCGCATTGGCCTAGTAGCTGCCCTCATCCCGAATGACCCGGCCAGAAGTATCGCGCTGCTCGGCGAAATCGAAACGCAGGTGCGCGCAGTCATTGGCGATATTCGGCATCTGGTGTATGCACTACGCCCGCCAATGCTCGACCAATATGGGCTAGTGGGAGCACTGCGCCTTGAGATTGAGCGAATTGTAGCCGACGTATGTATCGTAGAAATCAGCGCTGCTGAGCTGCCTGTACTGCCGCCAGCGCTTGAGATTGCGGCGTACCGCATCGTGCTCGAAGCCGTAACGAATGTGGTACGCCACGCCACTGCCCAGCACTGTTGGGTCACATTAGTGCTGCAACCGGGCGGTGCCAGGGACACGAGCGACACATCCGCAGCGCTCTGGCTGCATATTCAGGACAATGGCTGTGGTATGGTACTGCGGAATACAACCGGCGTAGGTCTGCACTCAATGCGCGAGCGTGCCGAAGAGATTGGCGGGGGGCTTGACATAGTAACCAAGCCTGGCCACGGCACAACGATCAGCGCCTGGCTACCAATTGGAAACACGGTCGTAGTGCAAGGAGGTTAGTAGTGGAACAAATCTCCGTGCTCATTGCCGATGATCATGCCTTCTACCGAGAAGGTATACGCACCATGCTTGCAACCAAGCCCGACATTGAGATCGTTGGCATGGCTGAGACAGGCGCGAAGGCAGTGCAGATGTCGGCGGCGCTCCAGCCCGATGTTGTGCTGATGGATATTAAAATGCCGGATATGAATGGCATCGAGGCTACGCGCACCATTCTCGACATAAGCCCGCACATAGGGATATTGGTGGTGACAATGTTCGATGACGACGAATCGGTGTTTGCTGCAATACGAGCTGGGGCGCGCGGCTACCTGCTGAAAGACGCGCATTACGATGATCTGATCCGTGCTGTCGCAGCGGTGAGTCGTGGCGAGGCGATCTTCGGCCCTGCGATTGCCCGCCGTATGATACAGTATTTCGGCCTGCTGCGGCAGGTTTCATTGCCGCTCTTTCCCGAGCTCACCGAGCGTGAGCGCGAAATCTTAGGTCTAATCGCACAGGGCCACGCCAACGACGCAATTGCGACCATACTCGTACTCAGCGTGAAAACAGTGCGCAATCATGTGAGTAATATCCTTAGCAAACTACAGGTGCGCGACCGCGCCCAGGCGATTGTGAAGGCCCGTGATGCAGGGCTATCGTAGGTGTAGACCGCTCGCATGTACGCCAGCTTTCACTATTTGCGCCCTAACCTCATTTGACAACACCCCGGTTGTATGTTTCCATGAGCCGCTATAAGGTCAGCGCTTCTCGGCCACGATCGCCGAATGAGCTAGCCCGCCAGCCGGGCCTGCCAGCGATCGTCTCCGCCGATGGCGCGGCAGCATGAACGACACAAATCCTGGAGACACAATGAGCAGCCGTTTCGATGAACTTCGCATATTTACCGGCAACGCCAACCCCGATCTTGCTGAATCAATCTGCGAACGCCTGAGTATTCCCCGTGGCGATATGATCGTGACCTCGTTCTCAAATGAGAACATCTTCGTTCGTATCAATGAAAGCATCCGCGAGAAAGATGTGTTTGTGGTGCAGTCGCTCGGTTTGCCACTCAGCGACCGGATCATGGAACTGTTGATTATGCTCGATGCGTGCAAGCGCGCCGCTGCTGGCCGGGTTACAGCGGTGATTCCGTACTATGCGTATGGCCGCACCGACAAGCGCGACCAGCCACGGGTGCCAATTACGGCGCGCTTGCTAGCCGATATGATACAGGTAGCGGGCGCGCAGCAGGTGATTACGCTCGATTTGCATGCGGGCCAGATTCAAGGGTTCTTCAATATCCCGGTCGATGAATTGAGCGCGGTGCATTTGTTGGTGCGCCACTTCGCCGAGCGTAACTGGTCGGATATGGTGGTAGTATCGCCAGATCTTGGCTTTGCCAAGCGCGCCCGCAATTTTGCTGAGCAACTGGGCGCGCCGCTTGCAATTGTTGAAAAGCGGCGCATTCAACAATTGAATAATACTGACGAGCCGCTTTCGCGCGTTGAGGCGCGTACCCTGATTGGTGATGTAGCCGGCAAACGCTGCATCCTGGTAGACGACGAGATTTTGACCGGCGGCTCGATGATCGAGGCCGCCGATTTGTTGATGGCTAATGGTGCGCGTGAGGTTTATGCTGCCGCAGTGCATGCCGTGCTGGCAGGCAATGCGCTTGAACGGCTCTCGCACAGTGCGATCCGCGAGCTGGTAACGACCGATAGTTTGCGCCAGCCACAGGCCACCCAATCGTCGTTCTTGCGCGTGCTTTCGATCGCGCCCCTGCTGGCCGAAGTGATCCAGCGCATTCATAGTGGCGTATCTGTTGACACGATCTTCCGGCGGCGTAACCCGGCCTTTTAACGCTGGTTTACATATAGAAAGACCAGGACATCACGCGACATTATGGAGCTTCCTCGCCTGAGCAGCACCGAGCTGGTAGCGAACTTCGGCAACGACCAGGCCGCGTTACGGCGTTATCGCATCCTGGCGGCGCTGTTGCGCGAGGGTCGGCCAGTTGGCGAAGTTGCTCGTACCTTTGGTGTGAGCCGCGAGAGCATCCGGCGGATGCGTAGTGCATTTGCGCGCGAGGGTATGGCGGGCCTGCAAAGCCGAAGGCGCGGCGGCGGCCATGTGGCGCGCGAAAGCCCGCTCATCGTTGCAATTCGGCAAGAGCTGGGGAGCGAGCCGGGCATGGCTGCACCCTTGCTCTGGCGGCGGGTTGAGGCACGCCTGCGTGAACAGGGGCTGCTTGCACCACGCAGCACGTTCTATCGTTTGCTGGCCCAGTTGCGTGAAGAAGCCGACGATGCAACCCACGCGCCGGTGCGCATGCTGCGCGATGCCCTCGACGACCTGATCGAAGATCCACCACTGGCACTGGGCCGTAGCGAGCTGGCGCTGCTGCTGTTACCCGATGAGCGCGACCAACTCAGCCGCGGTCGCCGTTTGCGCGAAGCCTTGCGCGCAACCATCACCCGCTTGCGCCCTTCGGAAGCTGGCCCGGTGCTCGACGACGCGCGCTGGCGCCATTACCTGATTATTGCTGGCGAGTACGAAACCGGCGAAGATCGCGCAACTCTGCAAGATTCCCTGGCACTGAGTACCAGTACCTATAGCCGAGCCAAGCGCGAAGCGCTTGAGCGGATGGCTGCGATTTTGCCTGCTGCACTTGGCGATCTGCCCGAGGCCGCGCCACCCGAAACGCTGATTACCCCGCCCGTACCAAGCGCTGATTTCGACCAGGAAGCGGAGCTTGAACAGTATATGGCCCGCTTACGCCGGGGTGGGCTGGCATTAATCTGGGGGCCAGCGGGTGTTGGAAAGCTTGATCTGGCGGCGATGCTGGCTGCCCGGCTGCAAGCGCGCGGGCAGAAGGTGATCTGGCATAGCTGCCGCCCGCCCGATATCGAAACAAACGCCGGGCTACGCCTGCTCCTTGCGCTGGCCGCCGGGCTAGCGCTAGAAGGTCGGCGCGATTTGTGGCAGGCGCTTACGACGGGGGAAACGGTACCATTTACCCAGCGGCTTGAGCTGCTAGCCGAAGGGCTTGCTGGCCGCCGCTGGATAGTGATTGTAGCCGAAAGCCACTGGCTAAATGGCGATGACGCTGATCGTGTGCTCGACATGCTCACGGCTGCCCAGGAGCGGCGCGATATTCGTTTGGCGCTGGTGGGCCGCAACCTGCCCGGCTGGGCCGATGCCGAGCGTTGGCCTGCACTGCCTTTCCCTAGCGATACGGCTGCGCGGCGTGTGTTCGTGAACCGTATGGCTGCTGCCCCGGCGGGCGCACGCCTGGCGACACGCACCCCGGCAGCGATATTGCGTGAGCGTGTGCGTGAATTGCTGGCGGTGCTACCCGCTGAGCAATTCAGCGAGTTTGCGCCTGAGCAGCTGGCGAATTTTCTGGTGTTGCTGCGTCCGGTTGAAGAGCTGGCCGAGCAGTTACGCCAGGCGCTGCGGCCACCTGCCGATAATGAGGCGGAATAAATACCAGATTCGGCGGGTAGTGTGTTGTATAGAGGCGGGGGCGGCTTGCCGCCCCCGAATTTCATTTGCGCGTGCGGTGCGTTTGTAGTGCTGATTACCCGCGAATCGCCGCCTTAAGGTCGTATTCCAGCCCGCGAATAATCTTAGCGCGTACCTTATTGATGTCGGCGTCGCTGAGGGTGCGGTTCGCCGCCCGGAAACTGAGCCGATAGGCCAGGCTGCGCTTGCCCTCGCCCACCTGCGGCCCGGTGTATACATCGAAGAGCTCTAGCGCTTCAAGTTCGGCCCCGGCATACTTGCGAATGGCTGCTGCTACCTGCTCGGCAGGTACATCCAGCTCCACAATAACGGCTAGATCCTGGGTAGTGGCCGGGAAGCGCGAAATCGCTCGATACACCGTTGGCTGGGCCAGCATAATCAGGCGCTCAAGCGCTAGCTCGGCGGCCAGCACGCGCGGCACTCCCATCTCCAGGCGCTCGCGCACCTCGGGATGTAGCTCGCCTAACACGCCTAGCACTTCGCCAGGTGCGTCGCTGGTAGGTTTGCCCTTCCCGGCTAGTCGTAGTTCAAGCCGCGCCGCCCGCCCTGGGTGAAAGCGCTCGTCATCGGTGAGCGGCACGAAGCGCAGCTGCTCGGCCAGGTTCAGGCGCGCGATTAAGGTTTCAACCACGCCCTTCAGATCGAAGAAATCCATAACCTCGGGTTTGGGCATATGCCACGAACGCTGCTCGCGCTCACCGGCCATCGCAATCGTCAGCACACGCGGCTGGTCGGGCAGCACTGCGCCATCGCGCTTGAGGTACACGCGCCCAATCTCGAACAGAAGCACGCGCTCGCGTTCGCGCAGGTTATTCGCCAGTGCCTCAAGCAATGTAGGCAAACCCGAGCGACGCAGGTATTCGCGTTCGGGGGTGATGGGGTTGGCGAGCTTGAGGTAGGGTGCGGGGTTGGTGTCAGTAGGCGCAACCTTCGCCACAGCAGCCATGTTGGTAAGCGAATAGGTAATCGCTTCATCCAGGCCCGCGCCAACCAGCACATCGCGCACTTTTTCCTCTAGCTCAAGCGCAAGGTTAGCGCTTTGCTCGGGCAAATCATCCGCCAGGTGCGTGGTAGGAATGCGATCATAGCCATACATGCGCGCCACTTCTTCGCACAAATCGGCCAGCATGCTCACATCCTGCCGGAAGCTGGGCACCGTGACACGCACACATGCTGGTTCGCCCACTACCTCGCAGCCAAACCCGAGCGGTCGTAGCAGCGCAGCAATTGCTTCGGCGCTGAGCGTAATACCCAGGATGCGCCTGATCTCGCTGGGTGGTAGATCGAGCACCGGTGCCTGCCAGGGCCGCGCGTATGCGTCAATCATGCCCTGCGCGATGGTGCCGCCCGCTACCTGCTGTAAGAGCTGAAGTAGGCGGCGCTGGGCCAAGGGCGCAATTTCAATATCTACGCCCCGCTCGAAGCGCCGCGATGCCTCGGAGGGAAGCTTGAATCCGCGTGCCATTTTGCGAATAATCGTTGGTTCCCAATTGGCCGCTTCCACCAGCACGCGCGAGGTGGTTTCGCTCACTTCGCTATCGGCACCGCCCATGACCCCAGCTACGCCAGCGGGTGCCTGTGGATCGCACACCAGCAGCGCGGCGATGTTGGTGCCAGGCACCGGGTATAGCTCGTGCTGCTTGCCGTCGAGGGTGGTCATGCGCTCGCCCGGCTGCGACAAACGCACAATCAGGTGCTGCTCGGCGACTTTGTCGGCATCGTAGGTGTGGTTCGGCTGGCCTAGTTCAAGCATCACATAGTTCGATACATCAACGATGTTGTAGATTGGGCGCATACCGGCTAGCGAAAGGCGGCGCTGCATCCACAGCGGCGATGCGCCAATCGTCACGCCTTCGATCAATGTCGCGGTGAAGCGCGGGCATAGGTCGGGATTCTCTACCGTCACCTGCGCGCGTCCCGTGATGCTCGGGCCAGTCGCCTGTACCGCAATTTCGGGCAGATGCAGCGCGGTGCCAGTAAGCGCCGCTACTTCGCGCGCCACGCCCAAAATCGAGAGCGCACGCGCGGTGTTTGGCAGAATATCGATCTCCAGCACTTCGTCGCCCAGGTAATCGCGCAGCGGTGTGCCAACCGGTGCGTCGTCGGGCAGAATAATGATGCCTTCGTGCTCTTCCGACATGCCCAGCTCTTTCTCCGAGCAGAGCATCGCATCGGACATAACGCCGCGCACTGGGCGGCCTTTGAGCTTAACTTTGACCTTGCCCTCAGCGTGGCCGTCGTACAGCTCAGCGCCTTCCTTCGCGTACACGCCTTTGAGTGCGTGCGGCAGCCGCCCCAGCCCACGATACTGGAATAGGTTTGGCGCGCCAGTAACCACCGTGTGCGGCTCGGATGCGCCATAATCGACATCGGCCAGCACCAGGCGATCGGCGTTGGGGTGCTGCCGTACTTCGAGAATATTGCCAATTACGATTTTTTCGGAATCCCAGGGCAGCTCGGCGCCAGGCACCCCAATGCGAATAATGTCGGCCACTTCCAGCCCCGAAAGCGTGAGCTTTTCGGCCAGCTGGTCGGCTGACATTGTAATATCGACAAATTCTTTCAACCAGGAAATAGGTACTTTCATACAACCTCCCGTATGAAATAGTGCGAGGCGGATTTAATCAACGCGCACCGTGGCAAGCACATGGTAGTCGCCCATCAGTCGCCCACGCGGGCTGTATACCGCGGCGCGCTCATTCGTCACTGCATCAAACAACCCGACGCGTAATTCGTATTCACCCGGCGGCACCGTGGCTGGAATGTGCAGAGTGTGCGTATCCTCCACCCAATCGCCCGCAACCCACTGCGTCATTGGGAAACGGCCTGCCTGTGGCTGGGTATTGTCTTCGGCCACAATCGTATCGCTCGTATCGGCCAGATGAATAAACACCGTCCAATCGCGGTTTTGCCGCCCGCGTGCGTGCCACATCAATCTTAGCTCGGCCTGTTCCCCCGCATGTAATGGCTGCGCCAGCTGCCAGCCAAGCAGCTCGGCACCGGGGTCGCCGGGTTTACCCAGCCGCGCATAAGTTGCTTCGCCCAGCCGCGCCTGCGCTGTAGCGGCGGGCAATGTGTAAAAAGTGTATGCTGGGCGAATAACACCGAATGGCAGCCAGAGCGCTACGAGCAACAGCACGCCGAGCAGCAAGAAACCGGCGCTTTTTCTCCAACTCGTGAGCTTTTCGCTTCCGCGCCCGCGTTGCTGCCAACCCGCCAGGCCGCATGCCAGCAGGATAGCAATTGCAGGCAGAACCGGGAAGAGCAGCCGCCCCTGCCAGGCAACCAGCCCGGCGGTGAGCGCAAAGCTTACCACCCACGCGCCTGCCAGCAGTGGCAGCGCGATGAGCGGCCAGTATGCCCAAAACCAGGCGATGTTACCAGGCTTGTGCAGTAGGGCACGCAGCCCGGCCGCCAGCGCGGCCAGCTCAATCAAGCTGAACACCCCCAGCGACCAGACAGGCATTGGTACGTTCATCCAGCCGAAGCGCCCCCAGAACGAGCTATGCAGCTGCCGAAGCGCTCCGAACCAGGCCGCCGGGCTGCGCACATTGAACGCCTGGGTGGTAAACTCGGCCTGAAAGACGGCCAGCCCGAACAGATCGCCATACAGCTGCAGGTTGCGCCAGAACCACCAGCCGCACACCAGCAAGGTGGTGCCGCCAAACAGCACCAGCGCTACCAGCTGCTGTATGTGCCAGGCGCGCCCGGCGTTGCGCCAGCTATGCTCGAATACTGCGACACCAGCGATTGGGAGCAATATCAGTGCGCTCTGCTTGGTGAGCAGCGCTAGCCCGGTGAGCGTACCCAGCGCCAGCGCATAACGAACATAGCTGCCAGCTGCATACCGCCGCAGCACCAGCCAGAGCATCGCGGCGCTTAAGGCTGCCAGGAGCGCATCGTTCGTTACTAGCGCCGAGGTGAAGAGAAATTGTGGGTTCAGCGCCACAATGCCCGCCGCCAGCAGCGGAACGAACGATGCAGGGTGAGCGCCGAAGTCAGATGATGGCATTTCCTCAGTTGCTCTTCGGCGATTGTCAATCAGTGTTTGCGCCGCGAGATAGGTACACACCACCGTCGCCGCCCCGCACAGCACCGATGCCAGGCGCGCCAGGTGCCAGGCCAGGGTTGCGCCCTGCCAGGGCCAGTATTCGCGGCTGCCATGCGCCACCGCATTCAGCTCGCCACCGCCCGCCCAGGTAAAGTGCGGGTTGGCGGGCTGGTCGAACACACGCTCGTTGCTGGGCAGCCAGGCTACCAGCGGTGCCGCTAGCACATACGCCAGCGGCGGCTGATGCCCCTCGCCCGGCACCTCGTTGGCGCGCTGGTCGGGCAGCCGCCCGGTGCGTGCCAGGAAGAACACATAGCCAGCATGCCCAGGCTCGTCAGGCCCTTCGGCGAGCGGTACCAGAGCGCTGTAGAGCGCGGACAGGCCCACAAAAGTACAAACAATCACGAGCAGCCCGACGACTGACGCCCGCTGACCAACAACCAGGCGTGCCTGGCTGCCGTCAGATCGTGGTTGGTGGTCGGCAGTCGCTCGTTTCAACGTACTACCCAAACTGCTGTAAGAAACGCTCATCGCCGCTGAAGAACCAGCGAATGTCGTCGATGCCATATTTTAGGATGCCGATGCGCTCGGGGCCGAAGCCGCCTGCAAACCCACTGAACTCAGCCGGGTCGTAGCCGCCATTGCGCAGCACATTTGGGTGTACCATGCCGCACCCGCCGATTTCGAGCCAGCCGGTGTACTTGCAAATGCGGCAGCCCGCGCCCTTGCACAGAAAGCAGGTTACATCCAGCTCGGCGCTCGGCTCGGTGAAGGGAAAGTAGCTCGGGCGCAGGCGTACCTTGGTACCTGTGCCGAACAAGCGCTCGGCCATGCCGTGCAGTGTCCCCTTCAGGTCGCCCATCGTCACATTGCGCCCCACCATCAGGAATTCGAACTGGTGGAACATCATCTCTGAGCGCGCAGTCACCTGTTCCATGCGGTAGCATTTGCCGGGCAGCAGCACGCGTACCGGCTCGGGCGCATAGCGGCGCATCGCGTGGATCTGCCCTGGTGAGGTGTGTGTGCGCAGCACCACCGGCGGCGAATCTGGCGGCGTTTCGACATAGAAGGTATCTTGCATGTCGCGCGCGGGATGGTCGGGCGGGAAGTTCAGCAGCCCGAAGTTGAACTCATCGGTTTCAACTTCGGGGCTATCCCACACCTGGAAGCCCATCTCAGCAAACGTTTCAATCACATTGCGAATAACAATCGTGCTCGGGTGCAGCCGCCCAACCGCTGGCGCGCGCCCCGGCAGCGTCACATCGACCTGGTCGGCTTCAAGCTCATCCATTTGCGCAGCCCGCTTCAGGCGCGCCTCGGCTGAACCAAATGCCTCTTCCAGGTGCTGACGTACCGCATTGAATTTCGCACCCACATCGCGGCGCTCCTCGGCTGGCACGCTGCCCAACCCCTTGCTCATGCGCGTAAGCGCGCCCTGTTTGCCCAGGTAGGCACTTTTCCACTCATTGAGTTCGGTGGTGTTGGCGGTGGCGGTAAGTGCCTGAAGTGCCTGCGTTTCTAGCTCGTGTAGCTCATCAATCATTGCCATAGTGGCTCCTCCTGCCCTGGCAGCCTACGCCACCAGAAAACAAAAAGCCACGCACTCGCCAGGGACGAGGCGTGACCCGTGGTACCACCCTGCTTCAGCTAGCCGCGCGAGTGCGCAACCAACCCTTAAGGCCCCTTATCGGCGGGCACCCGGATGCAACTACACGGCTACAGTAAAAATGGTGGCTTTTACTGTTTGCCTTTCCCTGCATCGGCTCGGAAGGGAACTTCGGCGGGCGTAGACGGCGATGGCTCACAGCCTTTAACCATCGCTCTCTGCGCGCTTCTACCCGCGTACTCGCTTCGTCACAGCCATATGAATTGTGTATGCCTTCAGCTTCGGCCCAGTGTGCGCTGGCGCAGCGCTTCAAACAGAATAATGCTGCCTGCCATCGCCGCATTCAACGACTCAGCGCGCCCACGCATCGGAATGCCGATCAATTTATGTGCCTGCGTGCGGGCATCATCGCTCAGACCGTGGGCCTCGTTGCCAATGATCAGGGCCGCAGGCTGCCGCCAATCGGCGGCGTAGTATGGCATGCTCGCTGCCGCATCGGCAGCATACACATGATCAACATATACCAGCCGTTCGCCAACCTGCTCCCAGCTGAGATCTTGCTCCATCGCAAGGTGGAAATGCGCACCCATTGCAGCGCGTACGACCTTGGGACTAAACACATCGGCAGTGCCTTTAACGCATAATAGCTCGGCAATGCCTACAGCTTCGGCGCTTCTGAGTAGCGCCCCCAGGTTGCCAGGGTCTTGAATTGCGTCGAGCACCAGCACCAGCCCGGGCATACCTGCATCGCGCTGCGGCCAGCGTGCCAGTGCAACTACACCCTGCGGCTGCACCGTCTCGGCGGCAGCGGCCACAGCTGCGGCGCTTGCCGGGTAGGCCCAGTGCTGCCCGCTGAGCCGGGCCAGCAGCGCCTGACCAGCCGCAGTTTGCTGAAGCTGCTCGGGCGCATACAGCGCTAGCTCAAGCGTGCCTGCATGGGCAAGTGCGTCGGCGACCAGGCGCACCCCTTCGAGCACAAACAACCGCTCGCGGCGGCGATCTTTACGATCGGCGGCCAGCGAGCGGATGCGTTTGATATGAGGGTTCGCCAGGCTTTCGATCATCCCGCGCGCTGGATCTGCTCCACGACGCTGGTAAAGCCAGCTGGATCGCGCACGGCCATATCGGCCAGTACCTTGCGATCCAGGGTGATCCCGGCTTTCTTCAGCCCGCTAATCAGGCGGCTGTACGAAATACCGTTTTGGCGTGCCGCTGCATTGATACGAATGATCCACAGGCGGCGGAAATCGCGCTTTTTGTTCCGGCGGTCGCGGTAGGCATACGAGAGCGCTTTGAGCACTGTTTGCCGGGCTACGCCGATACGGCGGCTACGGCTACCCTGGTAGCCTGCGGCCTGCTTCAAGAGTTTGTTGTGGCGCTTGCGCACCATCACGCCACGTTTGACACGAGCCATGGTTACTTAACCTCTATACTTTCGTTACTTTCAAGCCGTTTCGCAGATATCGCTTGACGGCGAACGTACCTGTGGGCTTAACGCCCGTGCTTGGCACCATACGGTAGGGCTACACCAACCATGTGGCGGTTACCCGAGTGTGTCTCTTTGAGCTTATCGAGCTGCTGGAGCAGGCGGCCCGCCTTGCGGCGGCGGAAATGGCCCTTGCGCCCCTGCGATTGCACGATCTTCCCGGTACCGGTAAAGCGAAATCGCTTGGCAGCGCCTTTATGGGTTTTCATCTTGGGCATGAACTATTCCTCTTCGTCTATGTCGTCTGCGTCGTCATCATTGCCATCGGGCGCGGCCGATACCGGTGCTGCCGATTGGCGTGGTGACGACTGTCCAGGTTCACGCTGCGCAGGTGCTGGCTGACGCTCGCGCTGGGCTTTTGCTTTGGTTGAGGGTGCCAGCAACAGCGATAGTGCCCGACCTTCCATCAACGGTTTTTGCTCAACGGTCGCGACGTCGCGCAGCTCTTCAGCCATCTGCTCAAGCATTTCGCGCCCGATATCGGGATGAAAGATCTCGCGACCACGGAACCGCACCGTGAACTTCACTTTATCGCCAGCCAACAAAAATTTGCGCGCCTGCTTCGCTTTTACCTCAAGATCGTGATCATCGGTTTTGGGCTTCAGGCGAACTTCTTTCAGCTCGGCTTGCTTTTGATTCTTGCGCGCCTCGCGGTCTTTTTTGCTTTGCTCGTAGCGGAATTTGCCATAATCGACGATACGGCAAACTGGCGGCACAGCATTGGGTGCAACTTCCATCAGATCGAGGCCGCGTTGCTCGGCAAGGGTGAGCGCCTCGCGCAGCGATACAATTCCAAGCTGCGCACCCTCTTCGTCGATCAAGCGCACCTGCGGGGCACGAATGCGGTTATTTACGCGAAACCGATCTCTAATAGCAGGGCTCCTTCTGGCTAGCCTATACACACAATGAACCTGCCACGCCTTCGTTGCGGGCCAGGTCAGGGCCGTAGTATAGCATTCAGCTGCCGTTTCGTCAACTTTTGCAGACTCGGGCGAAGAGTGCTAAAATCCCCCTTGACAAATATTCACCCTTTGGGTAGTATAGTGGCTGTTAGCACTCTACTTAGCCGAGTGCTAACAGCCGCTTTCTTCTGGCGAGTTACGTTCAGTGGAACTTAAGGAGGTATAGGAAGTATGGCAGCCGATTTTCGCATTCGGCCGCTAGGCGACCGTGTTGTGGTCAAGCCTGCGGATCGTGAAGAAAAGACCAAGGGCGGTATTTACCTGCCCGATACCGCCAGCAAAGAGCGCCCGATGGAAGGCACTATTCTGGCTGTGGGCGAGGGCCGTCTCGACGACAATGGCAAGCGTGTGCCAATGAATGTGCGTGCTGGCGATAAGGTACTGTTCGCGAAGTACAGCGGTACTGAGTACAAGATCGATGATGTTGAGTATCTCATTCTGAGTGAGAAAGATATTCTTGGTATTATCCAGGAATAGTAATCAGGGCTGAGTCGCTGCTGTTGCGACCGCACGCAAGAAGTGCTTGTCGCCAGCCAATCGCTCATAGTTTGTGTTATATAGAGAGGACTGTATAAGGTTATGCCGAAGCAGCTATATTTCAACGAAGAGGCGCGGCGCGCACTTAAGCGCGGTGTCGATATCGTTGCCGATGCGGTAAAGACCACACTCGGCCCACGTGGCCGCAATGTTGCGATCGACAAGAAATTTGGCGCGCCAACCGTTACCCACGACGGTGTAACGGTTGCCAAAGAGATCGAGCTGAAGGATCCATTTGAGAACATGGGCGCGCGTCTGCTGGTTGAGGTTGCTACCAAAACCAATGACGTTGCCGGTGATGGCACCACCACCGCTACCGTTCTGGCCCAGGCGATTGTAACCGAGGGCCTGAAGGTTGTGGCCGCCGGTGCTAACCCGATGCTGATCAAGCGCGGCCTCGATAAGGGCGCCGACGCGCTGGTTGCTGAGCTGAAGAGCCTGGCCAAGCCGGTGCGCGATCGCGCTGACATTGCGCACGTTGCCACCATTTCGGCTGCCGACAGCGAAATTGGCGACCTGATCGCCGAGGTTATGGAGAAAGTTGGCAAGGATGGTGTAATCACGGTCGAAGAGAGCAAGGGTATTGCCTTCGAGAAGGAATACACCGAGGGTATGCAGATCGACCGTGGCTATATCTCGGCCTACTTCGCTACCAATCAGGAGCGCATGGAAGCCGAGCTCGACGAGCCATACATCCTGATTACCGACAAGAAGATTTCGGCAATTAACGAGATTCTGCCGGTGCTGGAGAAGGTGCTTCAGGTCACCAAGAACTTCGTGATCATTGCTGAGGATGTTGATGGTGAGGCGCTGGCGACCCTGGTAGTTAACCGGCTGCGTGGCACGATCAATGCACTGGCTGTGAAGGCCCCGGGCTTTGGCGATCGCCGCAAGGCAATGCTGCAGGATATCGCCATCCTGACCGGCGGTACCGTGATCTCGGAAGAGATTGGCCGCAAGCTCGATAGCGCAACGACCGAGGACCTGGGCCGCGCCCGCAAGGTTGTTGCCGATAAGGATAACACCACCTTCATCGAGGGCCATGGCGACGAGGCTGCGATTCGCGCCCGGATCGAGCAGATTCGCTCGCAGATTGAGACGACGACCAGCGACTTTGATCGCGAGAAGCTGCAGGAGCGGCTGGCCAAGCTGGCTGGCGGTGTGGCTGTGCTGAAGGTTGGTGGTGCCACTGAGCCTGAGCTGAAAGAGAAGAAGCACCGCGTTGAGGACGCCCTTTCGACCGCGCGCGCCGCAGTTGAGGAAGGCATTGTACCAGGCGGTGGCGTGGCGCTGATCAATGCACTTGGCGCCCTCGATAAAGTGCAGGTAAGCAACGACGACGAGCGCTTCGGTGTGCAGATCCTGCGCCGCGCACTTGAAGAGCCAATGCGCACGCTGGCCCGCAACGCTGGCGAGGATGGCGCGGTGATCATCGACACTGTGCGCCGCCACCAGAAAGAGAAGGGCGACACCAGCTACGGCTACAACGTGTTGACTGGCGAGTTCGGCTCGATGCTGGATCAGGGTGTGGTCGACCCGGTGAAGGTCACCCGCTCAGCAGTGCAGAACGCCGTCTCGATTGCAGGCCTGCTGCTCACCACTGAGGCGCTGATTACCGATATCCCTGAAGATAAGCCAGCGCCACCCATGCCGGGCGGCGGCGGGATGGATTTCTAAATTATTAGCTTGTACTTCTAGCTAACGACGACGCGAGAGCCAATATACGGCTCTCGCGTCGTCGTTAATATCTGGGGCTTGCACTTGCCGTTTCTACGCCTGTGATAGCGCGGCACGTTTTGCTTTTTGGGGATTGTTTGTACATAGCACAAACAATCCCCGGGACATGCAGTAACTTGGCCTTTTATCCAGAAACATGGAGAATTTACTTGGGCAAACGAAAGCCCTAGTATGATTGATTTCTCAGGGTATGCTGCCGAAATATCTGCTAGTATATATAGTAGTAGTGACTCTGGGCAATTGTCTCAAAAGCGTTTATCTTTAGTGATCAATTTGTGCGCACCTTAGACTGCTTACTTCCGGTACAATATGCGACAAGTGTTTTTCTTCCGCAACATTTTATACTAGTAACGTCCAAGGAGACGATTGTGAGCAACAGCGAGAGTATTATCGACATGAGCCGCCCCAGTGCTGGCCGTATGTATGATTACATGCTAGGGGGCCATCACAATTTCGAAGTTGACCGCCAGGCCGCCGATCAGGTGGTGAAAATGCTGCCGTTTCTGCCTAAGGCTGCGCGACTCCAGCGCTGGTGTTTGCAAGATCTGGCGATTGAGCTGACTGAGAAGCGCGGCTACGATATCATTATCGATTTCGCCTCGGGGCTGCCAACGAACGACCATATTCACCATGTCGTTCCAGAAGGCACGACCGTGATTTACTCGGATTTCGATCCAATAGTAGTTGAGTATGCGCGTGAGATTCTGGCCGATACCCCGAATGTTCACTTCTTCCAGGCTGATGCGCGCCACCCCGAAGAGCTGCTCAATCGCCCGGCCGTGAAGGATATTATTGGTGATCGCCGTGATGTCGCACTGGTATACTGGGGGCTGAGCGCCTTTTTATCCGATGAAGATATTGCTAATGCGGCGCGGTATTTATATGACTGGGCCGATCCGGCCAGTACCTGGGTATTCATGGCGCAGGGTGCTGATATGGATCCGAATAGCCCTGATCTTATGGCGATGATGCAAGTATATGAGAAGATTGGGTCACCACTTATCTTCCGCGCACTCAATTGGGTAGAACAGTTGGTGCAGCCCTGGCACCCCGACGAAAACAACTACGTTTCGCTGCTGGATTGGCATGGGATGGATACGCGTGAGCTTGACCCTGAGGAAATGCAGACATGGGGACCAGCGGCGGGTGGTTATGGTGCGTATTTACGGAAGTGATGTACTAGATTTACTAGGGCTTCCGCTGTAATATTAATAGGTTTTCGTATGACTGAATTGCCCGAACCTTTGAATAGTCTCAACTGTGAACGTTTAGCTGCTGAGCTGAAGCAGGTGCTTCAGGCGACGATGTTCACAAGTACACTGCGTGTATCGCCACGACATCTGCAGCAGATGGCAAATGATTTAACAAATGCAGTGAGCGCTTTTATTCAGGGGGCGGTGGATGCCGAGGCCATCCACCGCCATGGTCGACATCTTGCAGATAATGGCTGTGGCCATAAAGCGGTTATTGAGCAGGCCCATATTATTAATCGGTTTTGTTGGGAAACCGCTACCCCGGCGCTGCAACAAATTGCATTGACCGGAGGCTTTACCCGTCCACTGCTCGAAGGGTATATGCGAGGGCGTGAAGAGTCGCTACTGCGCGAGCAGGAGCGCACCCAAAATGCGCTGGCCCGCGCCCGCGAGCCTTTAGATCAGTGAGCGCATTTTCGTATATAAGGGCTTACAATTATTTGTTCGCACCTAGTGGAAACATCGTATTCAGATATCTCTAAAACTGCGCGGGCATTTTTTCGCATGTAACGGTAATATCGTATAATACTGTTTATTATATTGACCGCGCTGCCAGTAACCAGAGCACCACAATGAATGTGTCCACAAGTGCGTTAGCATTATCTTCAACGCCGCCGACGCATCAGATTCGGGCATGGCTTTTAGCAAACCATAGTGAATTACAATCGCGTTATGTTCAAGCGCTGCGTACGATCTTATTTACAAACCGGCCAGAGATCCGACCTTCGGTGCTTACTCGTATCGCGCAGACCGAAGTTGATGCACTGCTTGCGTTTATCGATACGGTCGATGCAGAAGTGCCCATAGTGCATGGCCAGCAGCTATGCCGCAGCGGTTTAAGCGAAGAGAGCGTACTACAACTTGGTCAGACAACACGACGTGTATGTCTCGTTATGCCAGAAGAGTTACGGCTTCCAGCGCTTGAAGTGGTTGAGGGATACCACAGCCTGGTGATGCGGGGTTTCATTCAGCGCCACAAAACTCTGATTCTTGAAGAACAGGAGCGAATTCGCTCGGCGCTTCAGCGCACCCTCAGTCGCAACGCTGTTCAGATGACCCTGGCAGCGAACGTAGCTCGCGCCGCCACCTCAATCTTGGATCTCAATGAGCTTTTGCAATCAACAACCGAGCTTATTCGCGAACAGTTTGATCTTTACTATGTCAGTATCTTCTTGATGGATGAAGCCGAGCGGTGGGCCATTCTGCAGGCTAGCTCGGGTGTGCCTGGCCAGACCATGCTACGGCGTGGGCATCGCCTCAAGGTAGGCGGCGACTCTCTGGTTGGCTTGTGCATTGCCAATGGCGAGCCGAAGATTGCGCTTGATGTTGGCGATCGGGCAGTTATTTTCAATACACCACTAATTACTGATATTCATTCTGAAATGGCGGTGCCGCTGATTTCCCGCAGTAAAGTGATTGGCGCAATCGCAATCCAAAGCCGCCGGGTTGCAGCGTTTTCAGAGCAGGATATCGCCATTATGCGGATTGTGGCCGATCAGCTGGCGAATGCAATTGAGAATGCGCGCCTGTATGAGCAGGTATGCCAGGAGCTGGTTGATCGGGAGCGCACTACGACCGAATTGTTTCATGCGAAGGAAGCAGCCGAGACGGCGAATCGGGCTAAGAGCACATTTCTAGCGACGATGAGCCACGAGCTACGCACGCCACTCACGGCGATCATTGGATATAGCGAATTACTGCAATCGGAAATCGAACAGCTGGGGGTAGAGGAGTTAATCTCTGATTTAAGCAAAATTCATGCTGCTGGTAATCATTTGCTCGCGCTCATCAGCGACATCCTCGATTTGTCTAAAATCGAAGCTGGCAAGATGCGTATGTATATCGAGGATTTTAGTATCACTACGGTGGTGCGCGATGTGATTACAACTATTCAACCGCTAATCGATAAGAATGCCAATACGCTTGTAGTTAAGGTCGATGAGTCGCTTGGTACAATTCGCGCCGATCAGACGAAGGTGCGCCAGGCATTGTTCAATCTACTCAGCAATGCTGCTAAATTTACCGAACACGGTACGATTAGCCTGGGTGTGACACACGAGGTATTACGAACTAGCGAATGGATTCTGTTTGAAGTGAGGGATACGGGTATTGGCATTTCGTCCGAGCAGATGCGGCATCTATTCAAAGAATTTACGCAAGCGGATGCCTCAACCACGCGGCGCCATGGTGGCACTGGCTTGGGGCTGGCGCTTAGCCGACGTATGTGTCAGCTTATGGGCGGTGATATTACGGCTACCAGCGTGCTCGGGGTTGGTTCGATATTTACCATCCGTCTGCCGATCGATGTATCAGCGGTGCTAGGGGGGCAGGGCGCGCTTGAAACTGACCGTAGCTTGCGTGGAGCTACAGCTGTATAAATCGGCGCACAGATTGCCCAAAAGGCTGAAGGCATATCAGCCATTTGTAGGAGCACGCATTCATACCTTGCGATGATGCGCTGTGGCACGAAACCTGCTTTAATTCATAGCAGAACACGATGATTGCGGCGGTCATCGTCAATGGTAACAAACATCACCGAAAACCTGCACGTCGCCCCCTTCTCCCTCACGGCTGCCGAAAGGCAGTCGTTTCTGCATATGCTGTTCGAATGGTATACTCTGCCTGTGTAGCGATTGCTGCATACGATTGATAGCGGTAGGGCGTTCGCTGGTCGTGTGTGCTTGCGACCGTAGGCTCCGTTGGCTCTGCTGGGTAATGTTTTTGCGGAGGGCAAAATATCACCAATGGCATGAAGCAATTGCGCGGGTAAGCGAAAGATCTAAGAGGATTGCCATGACGATTGCGCAGATCTTTGCGCGCTACCAGGCAGGTGGGTATAGCCTGGCAGCCGAAGGTGTAAGCCAGCGCGCTGATGAGCAATTGTATCTTGCATTGTTGGCATTTGGCGCAGGTGATTTGGCGACTGCCCAGCACCACGCTGCAATTGCAACACAGCACGTGCCCAGCCAGCCGGTGTATGCTGCGATTGCGGAATATTTGGCAGGGTTAGCGACTATGGCGCGCAGTAGTGTGTACGTTGAGCCTGGTGCGTTTGCTGCATTTGTGCGTGGTGGCGGTAATGTGGGCTTGTATGAAGCGACGAGTGCAGCGTTGCGTGAAGCCTATACCCAGGATGGCGCGCGGCGTGTGCTTGACATCGGCGTGGGCGATGGCCTTGCGCTTTTGCCAGCCCTCACCGAAACAATTCGCCAGATTGATTTGGTTGAGCCATCGCACGCGCTACTTGCGGCCACTGCCCAGCAGCTTGCGGCGCGTGGAATTGCCCACCGTGCGTTCAACAGCACATTGCAGGAATTTATGGCGCGCGATAATAATGATGAAGGATGGGATATTATTCAGGCAACATTTAGCTTGCAGTCGATTGTGCCAGATGAGCGGGAGCCGCTATTGCGCTGGCTGGGCGAGCGCGGCCAGCGGGTATTGATTGCTGAGTTCGATGTGCCTGCCTTTGCTGACCAGTTTGCGCCAGAGCGGGTAGCCTATGTCGTCGAACGGTTTACGCAAGGGCTGGCAGAGTATGCCGATGATGGTGGGCTGGTGGCACAGGGATTCTTGATACCGGTCTTGCTTGGGTATTTCGACCGGAGCGCCGCGCGTACAAACTATGAACAGCCGATTGCGGAATGGGCCGAGCAGTTGCGAATGGCTGGGTTTACCAGTATTACGACACGACAGCTGTACCCGTATTGGTGGGCACCAGCCTGCTTACTCGATGCGCGGTTCGCGTAGCTGCGCGTGTGCCTGCTTGATACTGCTATAGTTTGCCTATGATATTGTATGGTAGAACGCACTGTGTTGGTGATAACGTGGGCTGCGATATGATTATTGCGCCCGCACTGCACGATACATCCGACCCGGCGGTGCTAGCGGCGCATTGCCTGGCCGATGCCGACCCGGCGCTTGCTGATGCGGCGCGTGAGGGCGATGTGCTGCTCGCAGGGAATAATTTTGGTTGGGGTGATGCGCCCGAACCAGCTGTGGTGGCGCTGCAAGCGGTGGGCTTGGCAGCCATTGTTGCGGCCAGCGCCGATGCCGGGTTTGTGCAGGTCGCTGCCGGGTATGGGCTGCCGGTGCTGATTAGCTCGGCGGCGAAGGCAATTGCGGCGGGGCATGTTGTGCGTCTTGATCTTGCGGCTGGCACGATCGCCGATCGTGCTACCGGCGCGCATTTTTCTGCAAACCCCAGCACCCCCGAGCTGGTGGCGGCGGTGCGCCGTGCACAGTTACTGCGGCGCATGCGCCAGGTGGTTGACGAAGAGGGTTTTGATGGCTGACGCCGACGGGTTTGCAGAAGAATGTGCTGCCAGCAATGATTGATCCAACCACCATTCCGCGCGGGTTGCGGCGCACGATAAAACCAGCTGTGTATACCTACCGTGGGCTAACTGCGGGGCTGCGTTTGCTGCCCGATTTTTTGATTATTGGGGCACAGCGCGCAGGTACCACATATTTGTACAATAACCTGGCTGCGCACCCCTGTGTTGCACCGGCGCTAACCAAGGAAGTGCATTTTTTCGATGTGTGGTTTGCGCGTGGGCTGGGTTGGTACCGTTCGTTTTTCGCTCTCCAGGTACAGCGCCGCATCTGGCAGGCGCGTGGCCGCCCGCTACTGGTGGGTGAGGCCAGCCCGTATTATCTGTTTCACCCACATGCGCCGCGCCGGGCCGCCGCAACCTTGCCGCATGCCAAGCTGATTGTGCTGCTGCGCAACCCGGTTGATCGAGCGTATTCGCAGTACCAGCACTCGCGGCGGCGCGGTGCCGAGCACCTAGCCTTTGCCCAGGCGCTGGCGCAGGAAGAGGCACGGCTGGCAGGGGAAGAGGCGCGCTTGCTTGCCGATGAGCAATATATTAGCGACAATCATCAGAACTTTTCGTACCAGGCGCGCGGCTTGTATGCGGGCCAGATCACGCGCTGGCTGAATTATTTCCCGCGCGAACAATTGCTAGTGATTCAATCGGAGCTGCTGTATGCCGACCCGGCGCAGCAGCTGGCGCGCGTGTTTGCCTTTTTGGAACTGCCGCGCTGGCAGCCCCGCCTGCTTCGCCCCGATAGCCCGCCGTATATAACGATGGCGCCTGAGACGCGCCGCACGCTGCGCGCGTTTTTTGCGCCGCACAACGCGCAGCTCTATGCGCTACTCGAGACACAGTTTGATTGGGATGAGAAGGAATGACGCAGAGCACGAAACCATTAACGCCCAAATTATTTCGCCGCCAGGTGCTTGATGCCGCGCGTAATGGCGAACCCGCTACGCCGCTGTGCCGGCACGCCCCGCCGCTCGATTTTTGTGGCGGCTGCACATTTCAAGATCGCAGCTATGCGGCCCAGGTAGCTGCTAAACAGGCGGCGTTGCGAGCTTTATGGCAGAACGATCTGCCCGCCGAAATGCTTGCGCAACTGGTGATGGTCGGTTCGCCTGAGCCGTTTGCCTACCGCACGCGCATGGATTATGTGGCAAGCAAGGGGCGCTTTGGGCTGCGGCGCGGCGGCAAGTTCAACTATATTGTTGATCTGCAGGAATGCCACCTGATACCGTCCGCTGCATTTGCTACTGCGCGTGGCGTGTTCGAGCACGCCGTTGCGCTGGGCCTGCCCGATTACAATTTGCATACGCATGCGGGGTTTCTACGCTACCTGGTGGTGCGCCGCAGCCCACAGGATACGCTGCTGCTGGCGCTGGTTACCTCAGCCCCTGATCATGCGGGCCAGCAGGCGGCATTAGTGCAGCAGCTGGCAGTTGCTGCGCTGAAAGAGCCGGGTGTAGTCGGGTTTCACTGGCTGGTGAATGATACCGTCACCGATATTTCGTTTGGCACGCCGCAGCATCATTGGGGGGCTGATTTGTTGGAAATGCAGGTGGCGGGCCATACTCTGGCGATTGGGCCGAACACCTTTTTCCAAAATAATGTGTACCTGCTTGTTCCGCTGCTTGATGATGTGTTGGCAGCGGTATGTAGCGGCGAGGAAGCTACTTACCAGCATTATACGGTGGCCGATTTGTATGGCGGTGTGGGGACAATTGCGCTGCACCTGGCCGCGCATGTGGGCCATGTCACTTGCGTTGAGTCGTTTGCCGAGAGTGCGGCGCTCGGCGCGCGGAATGTGATTGCAAATGGTGCTGGCAATGTGCGAATGGTGGGCGCTGATGTTCTGGAATGGCTGCGCGAGCAAGCGCCAGGCGCACTCGATGTGGTAGTGGCCGACCCGCCGCGCGCCGGGATGGGGCCGGAGGTATGTGCTGAGCTGCTGCGGCTACACCCACGTCGATTGGTGTATGTATCGTGTAATGCGCTGACCCAGCTGGAAGATACGCGCGCTTTGGCCCCTGGATACCACGTGCGTGTGCTGCGCGGCTACGATATGTTCCCGCAGACGGCGCATATGGAGGCATTAGCGGTGTTTGAGCGGATTGAGGAAGGCACACGAGATACGTAAAATTCCCGATGTGTGTGCCAGTCGTGAAGTGTAGAATAAACTGGAGGATTGGATTTCACACGGGGAGACTGCCATGGCGCGCACTCTGCTTCGTACCATAACAAACCCTCGCTTGCTCACTATTGGGCTGATTTATAGCGTGGGTTTGCTGGCTTTGGCAGTATTGTTTCGGCTGATGGGCTTATAGCGCGCCGAATATTCTAGCACTTTCGCTTGTTTACATATGTTGCGTGGTGCGACGCAGCCGCCTGCTCCTACCAGACAGTTGGTAGCAATCTTTATAGGGGTACGCACTACTGCGCGCCTCTTTTTTTTGCTCTGGAACACGCGAAAATTCCCTCTTGACGATATATCGTTATTGTGGTATATTCTGATACATCACGATATATCGTTATATCGTATTGCGATTTGGAGGTATTGTATGTTTCGACGACGATTTGGCCCACGGCGTGGCCCGTGGATGCACGAGCACTTTGAACACGAGCAGGCCGCCCCGGAAGAGTTTTCGCACGATGTTCCGCCCCATATGCGCCATATGAAATGGGCGCGCCGCGCCTGGCAGCGTGGTGGGTTTGAACCTGGGCACCCCATGCACTTCGGGCGGCGCGGCCCAGGCGCGTGGTTCGGCCCCGACGAAGGCGGCCCGTTTGACCGAGGGTTTTGGCGTGGCCCGCGCGGCGGTGGCCCATTCGATGAGGATGGCGGTGGACGGCGACGGCAGCGGCGCGGCGATATTAAATTCGCGCTGCTTGAGCTGCTGGCCGAGCAGCCGCGCCACGGCTACGAGCTGATCAAAGAGCTTGAACAACGCTATGGTGGCTTCTACCGGCCCAGCCCTGGCTCGGTGTACCCGACGCTCCAGCTACTGGAAGATGAAGGGCACCTTACCAGCGAGACGGTTGAAGGTAAGCGCGTGTACACGATCACTGAATCGGGCCGCCAGCTGCTGGCCGAGCGCCAGGCGCGCCCCGACGGGCCAGGCCACGGCCCGCATCCTGGCTTTCGCGGCCCTGGCCCCGAGCTAGAGGGCTTGCGCCAGAGCGGCATGAGCTTGGTAGCGAGCGTGATGCAGGTGGCCCGCCATGGCACACCCGAGCAGAAACAGGCAGTCATGCAGCTGCTCGATAGTACGCGCCGCGAGGTGTATGCCATCCTCTCGCGCAGCGGCAGCGACGATACGAAAAACGAGTAGCAGCGTATTTGGGCGTAGGGTAAAGGCGTAGGCGGCGTAAGTTTGCGCTGCCCTGCGCCTTTTGTTGTATAGTGGGGTTTTGGGGGCAGCGAGGCCGCCCCGAATTTCCTTAGCGGCATACATGCTTACCCGTAGATTCACGCTTTGCCGCTATGCTGGCGATTGAAGGGAGGGAGAGGTATTGTGAATCCCCAATATGAAACCGATCGGGAGGAGCCTGTTGCCTCCGATCCACTCCGCCCACGTTACCATTTCCTGCCGCCTGCCAACTGGCTGAATGATCCGAATGGGCTGATTCAATGGAATGGCACGTACCATATGTTTTACCAGTACAACCCGCATGGCGCATTCCACGGCACAATTCATTGGGGACACGCTGTCAGCCCTGATCTGGTGCATTGGCGGCACCTGCCGATTGCGCTGGCACCAACCCCGGGCACTCCCGACGAAGACGGCTGCTGGTCGGGGGGGGCGGTTGACGATGATGGGGTGCCGACGCTGATCTACAGTGGGAATCGCCAGGGGGTGCAGCGGGCGTGCCTGGCAACCAGCGTCGATGGGCTACTGACCTGGCAGAAGTACGCAGGGAATCCAATCATTCCTGCCCCACCCACTGATCTCGATCTCGTTGCCTATCGTGATCATTCGGTCTGGCGCGAAGACGGGCTGTGGTACCAGCTGATGGGCGCGGGCATTCAAGGCCGGGGCGGCGCAGCTTTGCTGTATCGCTCAGCTACCCTGCGCGAGTGGGAATACCTACACCCGCTCTGTGTTGGCGATATTCATAGCTACACACCGCTATGGACGGGTGGAATGTGGGAATGCCCCGATTTCTTTGCGCTCGGCGACCGGCATGTGCTATCGGTATCGGTCTGGCATCAAGAGCAGCTTTACTATAGCATTGCAATGGTTGGGGCCTACCAGAACTACCAGCTTGTTCCCAATGTGGTGCATAAGCTTGACTATGGCGACCGCTATTTTTACGCTCCACAGTCGTTTACCGATACACAGGGCCGCCGGATTATGTTCGGCTGGATCTACGAAGGTCGCACCAGCGACGCACAAATGGCACGCGGCTGGTCGGGGGTGATGTCGCTGCCGCGGATTTTGTCGCTGGGGCCGGACGGGCAGGTATGCATGCAGCCCGCGCCAGAGCTTATGGCACTCCGTAGCGAGCATATTCAGCATAGGGCGATCGAGGTAGCCGCAAACCAGGCGCTGGTGCTACCGAATGTTAGTGGCGACGCGCTGGAGCTACAGGCTGAGCTAGTGCCCGCAGCCGATGGCTGCTGTGGTGTGCTTGTGCGTCACGCACCCGATAGTACCGAGCAAACGCGCATCCTGTACAATGCCGCTGCGCAGCAGGTGATTGTCGATCGGGCGCGTGCGAGCCTGGATCAATCGACCGATCACACTGCGCATACGGCACCATTGCAGCGAGGCCCAGGCGAACCAGTTCGCTTCCATATTTTTCTCGATCGCTCGGTGCTCGAAGTGTTTGTGAACGGGCGTATCAGCATTACTACGCGTATCTACCCAACCCGGCCCGATAGCCTGGGTGTTGCCGTATTCGCTGAGCGCGGTGCAACACAGCTGCTTCAGCTTGATGCCTGGCAGCTGCAGTAATCAAAATTAGGGTAGCAGAATGCAGTGCCGTTGGTGTATTCGCCACCAGCCTGCGCGCAGCCGTTGCGTGCGGGCTATGCGCTCGTTTTGCGTGTGTAGCGGTGCTTAACGCCGAGTGGAAAGTATTCGGGGTCGCCGAGCGGTCGTAAGGTAATGGATGGCAGCTGCCGTTCGGCTGGCACATAATTGGCAAATTCGCTATTGAGTCGGCGTAGCTGGATGAGGATCGATTGGGCAATTGCGCGCCGTTTGGTATCGTCGGCGGGTACCTCGGAAGCTAGTTCAACGGCGACTGCCAGGTAGCGATTGTGGTCGGCATCTTCGGGTGTTTCCAGCACAAATTTGCCGGTCACCCATTCGCGAATCTCTGGCTGCTCAAGCCCGACCGTCACATTTTCGGGGTAAATATTTGCGCCGAAGTATGAAACGGTGAAGTGCGAGCGGCCAAAGACGTATACAAACGGCAAGCGCCGCACACCACGCGCGCCCGGCCCAAGCTCAGCTACCGGGTCGAAACCATGCTGTGCCAGCGCGTCTAGCAATTCCGTGTAGCCGAATAGCCCGCCAGCATCGGCGATATGGTAGCGCACCAGCGGAATGCCGTTATCGCCGGTAAACAGCAATGTCCCTTCCTGCTGCTCGAACATCCGGCTCAGTGGGTCGTACTGCACCAGGGTAGGCAGCCGCGCTTCGCCAAACAATTCGGCGGCAACCTCGGGGTGCGCGGCTAGCCAGCGCCGAATACAGATGCTTAGCGGTGTTTCGTTGCCCAGCACGCCCGCATCGGCGGTGCCATACAGTGATGCCGAATCGTAGCACGGCTCGGTTGCACCCAATCGTTCGCCTACCAGGGCGCGCCACTCTTCGCTAAACACCTCACCCGCCATCACCCATTTTACTGCCAGCGGCCCCCAATCGACGCCGCGCGCGCGCCCGGCATCGACAATGTCTTTAAGAAAGGGCGGGTAGCCCATTAGCACGACTTGATCATAGGCTGGCCCAAGCTCGCCCACCACACGCAAAATCTCCTCGCGGTTATTGCCTGGTGTGATCACAGTGAGCGGGTAGCCTTTGGCGGCCAGGTAACGGCAGCAGCTGGCGGTGAACATACCGCCTACCCAGGTGCCAAGCGCAAAACATATAATTGCAAGCGTGCGGCGCTCGTCGGCGCGAAAGCTATCGTGAAAAATCTGCTCGAAGCGGGTGGTGATTGGCAATTCATCAGCCATGAAGCGCGGCCAGAAGGTTGGCTCGCCGGTTGAACCCGACGACACCGCCACCATATCACACCGCTCGAGCCGCCCATCGCGGCAGAGATCGGGCAGCGGGTAGCGGCGCAAGTAATTCGCCTTGGTTATTAGCGGCAGGCGCACAAAATCGCTGATAGATTGGATGCTATTCGGGTCGATGGCATGTTCGGCGAGGAAGGCGCGATAGGCAGGCACATGGGCGGCAACATCGCGGAAGAGCGTGAGCGCCATTGCATCGGGCGCGGCGCGGCTGGGGGCTAGCGCCTCGTCGAGCGGTGTGCTGAAAAAGGTTTCGAGTGCCGCGCGCGCGCGTTGGCGCTGTATGGGATTCATCGCAGCTCCTTCCGGTGTAATGTTTCGGTGAGGTAGATAGGATAACATTGGTGTAGCGGTGAAGCAATACGTCGTTGTACAGGCGCGCTACCAAACTCGATTGATCAGGTGTGCTTTCTGGTACGGCGCACGCCGAAGTTGTGTTTGCACCAACGCATATATGTTTAGCCGAACTTGCTGTGATACGGGTAGTACGGGTAGTACATACCTAGGACTTTCGCTTACTCAAGCAAATTCTTCTTGTTCTTGGTGATGTTTTGCGCGGAGCGCAAAACATCACCAAGAACAAAGCTGCCGCAGCCAAATAAACAAGTAAGCGAAAGTCCGAATACAGTTGCGTAGCCATGCTATACTAGGTTTGAGCACTCCCGATTGCCCAATCCTATGGCTGCGTCTTAAATAAGGCAGTTGCGTATTACTGCGAGTATCGCTGGATCGCACACTGTAACCAATCCTGAACTACGTTCGAGTATACTTGCCTATACGAGGCATTGCGACGGAGCCGACGATGGATGTCTCGCCCGATGCTGCCTACCAGCGCTTACTTCGCGAGCTTTGCCGCCGTTTGAGTCTCGCGCGTGCCGAATTACAACTCTCTGGCAGTGCTGGTACCCCCGCACGCACGATTGTGCAGGGCGATACGCATCCACCTGCATCTGGCGCCCACACCATCGAACTACCCATTCGCGCAGTATCGCACGAAACTGGCCGACTGCGGCTGGTGTATGCCAGCACATCACCCAAGCTTAATGTTGGTGAGCAATCGAGAGTGCAAGCTATGGTTGAATTAGCAATACGAGACGTGCAAGGGCAACAGCTATTTGAGCAAGCATTTATGCCAACGAACTGCTGCCCCACTTCAGTAACCGGCGAAGACCTGCATCGCCTGGTTCTCGACATTCACGATGGCCCGGTGCAAAAGCTTTTTGCCGCATCATCGCATCTGTCCCTCCTTCAGGCGCTGCTTGATGATATGGCGCCTTCGGTACGCGCGAGCTTTGAACCGCCGCTTGTGCGCGCGATCACGCTGGTTGAAAATGCGCTGCAAGATATACGTATTACGCTTAGTGGCCTGCGCATGGTCGAATTTCAAGAGCTTTCGCTATTCGCTGTGCTGCATGAGCTGGCGCTAGAGCACGAGGCGCTTACCGGCAATCATGTGGCGATCACTACCGATGGTGATATTCCGCCCGTGAGCCTGGCCGTAAAGATCGCGCTCTTCCGGGTAATGCAAGAAAGCCTGTCGAATGCCTACCGCCATGCGGGCGTGACAATGCACAGCGTGTGGCTGAGCTGCCGGGGCGGCTGGATCGAGCTTGAAGTTGCTGACCAGGGGTGCGGGTTTGAACCGCCGCTTGAGTTTGTGGGTAGGGTTCCGCGCGAAACGCATATTGGATTGCGCGGTATGCAAGAACGTATACACCTGGTTGGCGGCCAGCTGCGCGTACTAAGCCAACTAGGGCAGGGCACGCGCGTGATTGTGCAGGTGCCAAGTGGTTTCTGAAGGACGCAAACCAAAGATTACGATTATACTCGCCGATGATCATCCACTGGTAATTGAAGGGTTACGCGGGCTGCTTAGCCACGAGCCTGATATGGAGGTGGTGGCGACCGTCACCAGCGGCGAGGCATTACTCGATGAATTGCAATATACCCGGCCCGATCTCGTGGTGCTGGATGTGCATATGCAGGATGGCGATGGCTTCTGGTGCCTTGAAGAAATTCGGCGCCAGGGTTTGCCAGTGAAGGTCGTCATGCTCAGTGCCGCCGCCGATGGCAGTGCCCTTCAGGGCGCGTGGGAGCGCCAGGCCGATGGTTATGCGCTAAAGACGGATCCGCCGCGCCAGACGATCGCGACGATTCGGAATGTTGCGAATGGGCAGCTAGTGTTCCCGCGGGTGATGCGCCAGACGATAAATGGGGCCGATGTACGTGGCAAGCTGGTGGGTCGCCTCACCGAACGTGAGCGCGATGTTTTGCGGCTGCTCTCGGAAGGGCAGACGAATGCCCAGATTGCCGAGCGACTCTGCGTGCAGGAGAGCACCGCGAAGTTTCATGTGCAGAACATTTTGCAGAAGCTCGGTGCCTCGAATCGTACTGAGGCCGCGCAAGTATATTTTCGCGAAACCCAGGAACGCTAAAGCAGGGCATTACACGCGAACGAGCGCGTCATTCATAAGGTGCGGGTGGGCCGTTGCAGCCCGCCCGCACCTTATCGCTTTTTAATCTAGTTGTGTACCGAGGTTGGCTGTAACCGACTGAGCGCGGCCACCGGTTGCGCAAACGGCAGCAAACGCACATCGTTATATTTGCGCAGTAAATGGTAGGTCAGTAGTAACTGCGTAATTGCCAGTGGGTCGCTGTGGCGAATTTCGGCCCGGTCGTTATAATCGCCAAACTCATCGGCGGATAGCGGGTGCAGATCGGGCAGATGCCGCCAGATTGCTTGCTCTAGCTCGGCGGCGTGCTGAGGTGTAACGCTGCCATCGATGCGTAAGAAATCCACCGGCTTGCCATCCGCACGGCCTAGCTCAAGCCGCACGCCCGAGTTCGGGCTGCCTTCTTCGATCAGATAGCTCAGATCGGGGTGGGGAATAGTGGGCCGCAACGTGAGCTGAGCGTTGAGTTGTGCTCCGGCTTGCTCAGGCGGTACACCCTCGTTCGGGTGAAAATGCACAACAATATCGGCATACTGGCGCTGCGGGCGAATGAAATCGCGCGAATCTGGCTCGCGTTTCTCCATTTCGGCTTGCACTTCATCAACAGTATAGCCGCGCTTGGTGGTGTCGCGCTTGATCTTCCACACGCGCCGCAGATCTTCGGGTGGGTTAAGGTAAACCTTTACATCGTAGAATTGGCGCATGGTAGCGGTTGTGAATCCCAACAAGCCCTCTACAATTACAAACTCGCGCGGCTGGATATATTCGGGCCGCACCAGCGAACCGGTTGAGTGATCGTAAACTGGCTTGAGGATGGGCTGGCCATAGTGCAAGCGCTCAAGATGAAGCTCAAGAATATCGAGGTAGTTACAATCGGGATGCAGTGCCGTAATGTTCAACGCCTTGCGCTCGCGCCGATCGTACTTGTGGTAGTCGTCGGCACAGACATGGGTGACGCGATCGGCCCCTAGCAGCTTTACCAGGCCACTTGTAATGGTGGTTTTTCCCGCGGCGCTATCGCCAACGATGCCCAGAATGATTGGTCGTTGTTTGCTCATATGCTTCCTCATTAACCATCTGGCGCTCGGCAAAGGCTTCGGCTCTGCCAAGCGTTCTTACAGCGCCTTGCGTATAGCTTAGGCGCTTTGTGCTGCGCGGCGTAGGCCTCAGGGAAAGCAGGGCCGCGCTGTTCTATTTATCAATACCGCCCTGAAACACACGGCTCTGGCGCACGTCGGCGGCGTCGATGCGTGCCAGCTCGTCGGCGGCGATGACCCCACCCTGTGCCACCAGGCGGCTGGCCTGCCGCAACTTAATACGGTCGAGCGCGTTGCGCACACTTCGCGCATTCGCAAAATAAGGTTGGTGCATACGGAGTGCCAGGTACTCGGCAAACGCGTGGCGCGACTCATCGTCGAAATGGTACATCTGCTGCGCCACCATCAGCTCGGCAATCGCATTAAGCTCGTCGAGCGTGTAATCGGGGAACTCGATATGGTGTGCAATACGCGAGCGGAACCCCTGATTCGATTGGAAGAACGTGTCCATGCGTTCTTTATAACCAGCTAGGATGACCACCAGATCATCGCGTTGATTTTCCATCACCTGCAGCAGCATTTCGATGGCTTCCTGGCCATAATCGCGCTCGTTTTCGGGCCGGTACAGGTAGTATGCTTCGTCGATAAAGAGCACGCCGCCCATTGCGCGCTTCAGCACTTCTTTGGTTTTTGGTGCCGTATGGCCGACATATTGGCCCACCAGATCATCGCGCGTGGCGACGACCAGATGCCCTTTGCGTACATACCCCAGGTGGTGCAGAATGGCGGCCATACGCACGGCCACCGTCGTTTTGCCGGTACCAGGGCGCCCGGTAAAGCTCATGTGAAGCGACGGGCGGCCAGTGGTTAGTTCGGCTTGCTCACGGAGACGTGCCACGAGTAGCAGCGAGGCTATCTCGCGAATACGGGTTTTGACTGGCCCTAACCCAACCAGCTCGCGATCGAGTGTTTCGAGTACCTGCTGAATATTCGATGCCTGGTATGCTGCATCGAGATCAATCGTTTCCATAGTTATTGTGTCGATAGACATAGCTATCCTAGCTGAATTACCCACGGCGCGAAGTGGTCGTATATCTCCAAGAACCGAGGATCAAGAACCGAGAACCAAAAACGACGAACCTACCTGGGTGTGATAGCGCATGGTTCTGGGTTCTTGGTTCTCAGCTCTTGCCTTTTTCTGCTATGAGTCTTCGTAACGCTCGCCGGTGGGCCGGTCGGTGGAGTAGGCATGCAGCGAATACTTCAGCTGGCGGTCGCTAAATTCCATCCGGTCGACGCGGAAGCCTGGCTCGTGCTTCGGTCGATTGACAATAAAGCTCAGGGCCGTGGTTTGCCGCCCATAGCGCCGATCGTAGCCATTGATGCGGACGTAGTGATTGGGGAACACCTCGCGGCACTTGTTGAGCTCAAGCATAATCCCGGCGGCGTCTTTGATATCGAACATCGGCATGCCCCACATGTCCCAGTAGACATTGCGCGGATGCGGATCGTCGGTGTACTCGATCGATACCGGCCAGTCGTTATCGAGGCAGTATTGCACTTGCGCACGGATCTGGTCGTCGTCGAAATCGGGCAGGTACGAAAAGGTTCCTTGAGTAATGCGCATATATTTCTCCAGTCGGCAGTTAACAGTTGGCAGTTGGTAGCCTTTGGCTTGCTACTGCGTGCTGCGTATTGCAACCTTAGAAGGTTGGCGTTACCACTACATCGGGCGTATCGGTCGATTCGAACTCGAAGGTCACATCTTTCCACACCTCAAGCGCCTTGCGCAGCGACGGCGACCAGCGGGCGGCGCGTGCGAGAATCTCTGGCCCTTCGTTCAGGTAATCGCGGCCTTCGTTGCGCGCCTGCATCATGGCCTCAACGGCCACGCGGTTGGCGGTTGCGCCTTCGGCAATGCCATCGGGGTGGCCGATAGTGCCGCCGCCGAATTGCAGCACGCAATCTTCGCCCAGGTAGTGCAGCAGCTGGTGCATCTGCCCAGCGTGAATGCCGCCCGACGCCACTGGCATAACGCCTGGCATGCTGGCCCAATTCTGCTCGAAGTACAGACCCTGCACCGGGTTTGGCGCAATTATGTTCTCGCGCAGCGTGGCATAGTAGCCCTGAACTGCGTTCGGGTCGCCTTCGAGCTTACCTACCACCGTGCCTGCGTGAATATGATCGACACCGGCCAGGCGCATCCACTTGCAGATTACGCGGAAGTTCACGCCATGGGTTTTCTGGCGGGTATAGGTGCTGTGGCCTGCGCGGTGCAGGTGGAGAATGAGGCCGTTCTTGCGGCACCATTTGGACATGCTCTGGATGGCGGTGTAGCCAATCGTCAGGTCGATCATAATGATGACACTGCCCAGCTCTTTGGCGAATTCGGCGCGCTCGTACATTTCTTCCATCGTGCCTGCGGTGACGTTGAGGTAGTGGCCTTTAATCTCGCCGGTGGCGGCTTGGGCCTTATTGACGGCCTCCATGCAGAACAAGAAGCGGTCGCGCCAGCGCATAAACGGCTGCGAGTTGATGTTCTCGTCGTCTTTCACGAAGTCGAGACCACCACGCAGGGCTTCGTATACCACGCGGCCATAGTTGCGCGCCGAAAGGCCTAGCTTGGGCTTGGTGGTCGCGCCGAGCAGCGGGCGGCCATATTTGTTGAGGTACTCACGCTCCATCACAATGCCATGCGCCGGACCCTGAAACGTCTTAGTGTAGTGCGGCGGGATGCGCATGTCTTCGAGTCGCAGGCTTTTTAGCGCCTTGAAGCCAAACACATTACCAATGATCGATGAGGTGAGGTTGGCAATCGAGTTTTCTTCGAACAGGTCGAGATCGTAGGCGATGTAGGCGATGTGCTGATCGGTGCCGGGCACTGGATCGACTCGATAGCACTTGGCCTGGTAGTGCTCGTGTGCGGTGAGCCGGTCGGTCCATACCACCGTCCAGGTTGCGGTGGAAGACTCGCCTGCCACGGCGGCGGCGGCCTCAATTGGCTCGACGCCCTCCTGCGGCACAATGCGGAACGCACACAGGATGTCGGTTTCTTTGGGCTCGTAGTCGGCATTGTAGTAGCCCATTTCGGCGTATGGCGTTACGCCCGCCGACCAGCGGTTCTTCTTTACTGCGCCATTACTTTTACCCGCCATTGCGCTCCCCCTTTGTATACGACATCGATACTGCGTAGCCGAACAAGGCGGCAGCCGGGATAGTGCCCGGCTAAAGTGCCGTATAGCTCACTGTGAAGCCGTGATCTTGAACGGTTGCGATGGTTGGAGTATACGCTGGAGCGTTCGTGATTAAAATCACCAGAAGGGTAGTTTTGATGCTAGTACAACGGAATGGGAGATAGCCAAATGGTGGGGGCGCTCCCCGCCGAAAGGAGAGGCAGGAACGAGCGCCAAGGTACAAGGCAAGAATATTATTCGCGGAAGATTAAGAACGCCAATAACTCAATCTTCCGCGAAGTTGGATGATATCCATTTAGCCCTGGCGTGGCGCACGGCGTTGTGGTGCGCTGCCACGTCGGCTGGCGGCTGGCGCGGCCTGGGCGCGGGGCGTGCGCCCACGACCACCGAATTGCGCCGTTTGAACCGGCGGTGGCGCAGCATAATCGAAGCCGTCGATTGTCTGGCGGGGAATGCGCTGGCCCACCGCACGCTCAATCGTGCGGACGGTGGCATCGTCGTCGGGCGTGATCAGCGTAAAGGCATCGCCCTCGCGCTCGGCGCGACCGGTGCGCCCGATGCGGTGAATGTAGGCATCGGCGGTATCGGGGATGTCGTAATTGATTACGTGCGAGATGCTAGCGACATCGATGCCGCGCGCGGCAATATCGGTCGCGACCATTACCTGGTAGGTGCCGCTGCGGAATCCATCGAGCGCGGCCTGGCGCTGATTCTGTGAGCGGTCGCTGTGCAGCGACGTAACGCGGTAGCCCGCGCGCTCAAGCTGGTGGGCCAGGCGCGCGGCGCGGTGGCGCGTGCGAGTAAAAATCAGCACCGAGTTAGTGTCAGTGTGCTTCAGCAGTTCGAGCGTCAGACCAGTTTTCAGGTGTTGCGCCACCGGGTAGAGCGCGTGCGTTACAGTGGTTGCGGGCCGGGTAAGGCCCACGGCTACACGCTGCGGATTGTGTAGCGCCTGCGCAGCGAGCTGCTCGATCTCGGGCGGGAAGGTCGCCGAGAACAGCATCGTCTGGCGTTTGGCTGGCACATACTTCAAAATCCGGCGTACCGCTGGTAGGAAGCCCATATCAAACATCCGGTCGGCTTCGTCGAGCACCAGCACCTCAATGCCATCCAGCCGCGCATTGCCCTGGTCGATGTGGTCGAGCAGGCGGCCGGGGCAGGCCACGAGAATCTCTACCCCCGCCCGCAACGCCCGCTCTTGCGGCTGCATCGGCACCCCGCCATAGATGGTAGCGCTGCGTAAGCCGCTGGCGCTGCCTAGCGCGCGCACGGTTTCGTTAATTTGCTCGGCTAGCTCGCGTGTGGGCGTCACAATCAGCGCGCGCGTGCGGTTGCGCGGCCCTTTCAGCAGGCGCTGCAAGATGGGCAGCACAAACGCGGCGGTTTTGCCGGTGCCAGTCTGCGCGGTGCCGATCAGGTCGTGCCCGGCCAGCGCGGGCGGGATGGCAGCAGCCTGAATTGGGGTGGGCGTAGCATAGCCAGCCGACCGCACGCCCTGCATCAGGCGCGGGTCGAGCTTCAATTGGTCGAAATTCAAAATGTATCCTTATCCTTGGGGAGTCCTGAAGGGCGTGAAGCGTCGCAAACCCGGGTACGCAATCGGCACAGCCACAAAACTCCGTGCTTACGGTGCGTAACCCTCTGGGCGGAACGAGTAAGCGTATGACAAACAAAAACCTCTGAGCCAAACCCAGAGCGGATCAGAGGCATGGGTATTATAGCATACAATGGTGCATCGTGCGGTTGCTTGTAGATTCGCCGGTTTTCTGCTATTGTCTCGCCGTTATTTGGGTAGTCACAATTGCGAGGAAAGCATGTACGACGCCTATATTTTCGATCAGGATGGCACGATCTACCTGGGCGAGCAGCCGCTGCCTGGCGCAGCCGAAACAATTGCGGCGCTGCGTGCGGCGGGCAAACGCACAATCTTCCTCTCGAACAACCCTACGAAGACGCGCGAGCAGTATGCCGCCAAGCTCACGCGCCTGGGCATCCCCACGCCCATCGAGGATATTGTGAACTCGTCGTTTGTGCTGGTGCAGTGGCTGCTATGCGAAGCGCCCGCCGCACGGCTGTTTGTGGTGGGAGAGGAGCCGCTGAAGAGCGACTTGCGCGCGGCGGGCTTTGTGCTCAGTGAAGAAGCAGGCGAAATCGATATTGTGGTTGCCTCGTTCGATCGCACCTTCGATTATCGCAAGCTGCAAATCGCCTTTGACGCTATTCGTGCCGGTGCGCGCCTGGTTGCGACCAACCCCGATCGCTATTGCCCGGTGCCCGGCGGCGGCGAGCCCGACTGTGCGGCGATGATCGCCGCGATCGAGGCGTGTACCGGCGTGCGCTGCGACCCGATTGTGGGCAAGCCTTCGCCGATTATGGTGGCGACAATTACCGCTATGCTCGGGCTGCCGCCTGAGCGCTGCATTATGGTGGGCGACCGGCTAGAAACCGACATTACCATGGGCATTGACGCGGGCATGGCCACTTGCCTGGTGCTCACCGGCGACGCCGACCGCGCGCGGCTAGCCGCCTCGGGCCTTGCGCCCACGCTCGTGCTTGAGCGCATCGATGGGCTGCTGGATGACAATCCGGTGCCAGCCTGAGCATAGCGAAGAAGCTGCTGCTTCAGCGACGGGACGAGGCGGCATAGCGGGAGCTATGGCCGCTGCGCTGGCAACCCCGCCGCAAAACCCGCATACGCTGGGTCAACGCTGCGTGCGCAGCGGAAGGGCCGCTGCCCTTGTGCCAGGCACGCATAGTAGCGCCTGGTCAATACCTCGGCGTCGCGTAACTCCTGCTCGGCATTCCTGCCTTGAAGCACCCGATCAACCGCGCGAAACAGCCAGTACGGATCGAACTGCGGATCCGCAAAGAGATCGCGTGTTGCTGTACGGCCCGGCTGATCCAGCAGCGGCTGATACGCCGTGTACACGTCGGCTGCGCCTGGCGCAGCTTGCGCTGCAAATTCCGCCGATTGCGCGACCGACCGACGGGCTGGGAAATCGAGGACGTTGGCGGTATCGGCGCGCGCACTTAAGAACTTGATCCAATCCCAGCAAACCTGTGGGTACTGCGTCGTCGCTGAGATATAGATGCCCGTAATGGTTATGTTGTTGGCATTTGCATTCTTTGCACCGCGTGGGAGTGGCGCAATCTTTGGTGTGAGCACAGCAGAGGCTGGATCGTTCATCGATGCATTCGCAAACGAGGTTACCCACATACCAGTTTGCCCATCGCTGAGCACATCGGGAATGCTATGGGGCTCGCGATAGCCCGGCAGCGTTTGATGCGGCGAATACTGCTTCAAAACATCCGCGTAGAAACGCACTGCGGCAACGAATTCATCACTGGTGAAGCTGGCTTCAGTTCCGTTGGTCGTTGTGGTGCTGGCACCGTAGAGCGCTAAAAATGTACGCAGATCGAGTGGGCCAGCGAAGGTCATGCCGTAGCCGTAGCGCGGTGGCGAAGAATGCGCATCCGTGAGTTGCTGTGCCGTCGCCAGAAACTGATCAAGCGTCCAGGTTGGTTGCGGCGCTGGCACGCCAAAGCGATCGAACAGTGCTTGATTGTATGCCAGTGCATTGAGCTGCACGCTCATTGGCAAGCCCAGGCGCTTGGTTCCCAGCTGAAATGGGCTGAGCAGCGCGGCAGGGTAATCTGCTGCTGCAAAGCTTTGATCTGCGTCAATCAGTGGCGTCAGGTCGAGCAAAAACGCGGCTTCATGGTCGCTCGGCGGGCGGGGCCAGGCAAAACAATCGTAGGCTTGGGCATAGGTTGTGAGCGATGGCAAGCTATCGGCATTACCCGGGTAGCGCACATTGACCTGGGTTTTCGGGTGCTGTTGCATAAAGATTGTTGCCAGCTCGCGCAGGTCAGCACGCGACTCAAAGGGCATGCCTACATTGATGACCTGCATATCCGCCGCGATTGGCTCGGGCAAGGCTACTACCACCGGGGCAGGCGTCGCACGCGCCTGCTGCTCGCGTGCCTGTTGCTGCTGGGCATCAAAAAACGCTTGCGCAGCAGCCAGGCTATGCTGCACCGAATCGCGATTCCTGATGATAGTGTCCCATTGGGTCAGCAATGCCGCCCGTGCCTCACCATCGGTAAACGCCTGTGGTTTTACCACTGGATGCTCCAGGTATGTTTGCATCAAGCGCACATCCTGTGCTGCGTAATTGTCCCAATAGTTGCTTTCCGCAGCCAGCGAGCGGCGGGCTGGCACGTTGAACGCACCGTTATTGCCAGGTAATGGTTGGCGGCTAAGAAACGAAAGCCAGCGCCAGGCCGCCGCGGGGTGCGGTGTCCCGCTGCTCATCATATATCCATAGCGGAACGGTACGGCGGTCATCTGGCGCGATTGGGGCATCAGGATGCTGCCAACCTCGAACCTGAGGTCGGAGTGCTTCAGATCGAGCGAGAATGCTTCGGCACGCCAGATGCCCATTCGTCCACTGCGCACCAGGCGCTCAACATCCTGAACCGAGTCGCCAACATCTTCAGTCGTATCGCTGGTGCTTATCGAATAAATAACCCCATCGGCAACGAGTTCACGCGTTTGTTGGGCAGCGGCAACAATCGCAGGCAGCTGGAAGTTAACCTGATCGAGCGATGTATTTAATAGATCAACGCCAGCTGCATCAATTGCTTGCAGAAATGTAGGAATGCCTTGTTCGCCATCCATCAGGCCATAAATATCGATTTTTCCCGTTTTTCGCGTCACCTGCTTGGCGGCTTCAAGCACGGTTGCCCAATCTAGGCTGCCAGAACTGCTTGACCAGAGGTTCTTATTATAGTACAGCAGCGGCACATATGTACTGGTTGGCAATACATACATATCGCCGTCATCGCTCATAGGAATGAGTGATTGCGGGTAATAATCGTTCAGATTGAATGCTTTATCAATATTGATATATTGACTCAGGTTCGCAATGAAGTGATGAGTAATATCTGATGGTTGAATAACGCCTACGGCTGTATCTGCGACCCTGGCAAGGAATGATGCCTCGGATTGGGGTGAGGTGGTGGTATAGTCTTGGGGAAAGCTCTCTTCAGGAACAAAGACAACGCCAATATCGCTATTTTGTTGATTGAACGCATCGATTGACGCCTTATACTGAAACCGGTCACGTTCTGGAGCAGCAAAACTTATAATGATTTTGCCCGTATCGCTGGTATCTTGCGGTGGGGCATTCTCTTGAGCTAAAGTGCACGATGTGATGAATAGAACACAGAACAGTGCCGTAGAGAGTGATTTTTTCATACGCCTCTGCATGTGGCATTATGCGCTATTACACAGCGGTCGTTGCTATTACTGGTGTAAGACTGGGCGTAGCGATTGCCCTGTGGGAACGACGCCTGCCCGTGTCATAACCCTGGCTGATCTACTTTCCGGGCGCGATAGCAACGATCGTATTCAGGTAAGGGCAAGCGAAAGTCACTTCCATAACTGTAACAGGGCATGCTATGCGGGCAGATTGTGGGATTGCAAAGACGATTGCGAAGGAGGGCAAAGCAGGAATGCTACTCGAATGAGCAGATTTTATTCGTTTTGTAACTATAGAATATGTGTCGCTGTTAGTCAAATAAATTATTGAGTGTTGCCCAACGTTCTTATGGTAGATGTGCATTGCCAGCTAGAAGAATAGCACGGGGACACGTTGCCAAGCTGTACCGGCGAACTGCACGAGCCACCATCGTACTTCCTTGTGCCCCCTACCCCAGCGCCTCGGCAAGAATATCGCGCAGGTCGTCCTGGTCGAAGGGCTTCTCGATAATGAAATCGGCCCCGGCGGCGCGCGCCTCTTCGTCGCCGGTGGGGTGACCCCAGCCCGTAATGAGCACGGTTGGCACGCGGGGGTCGCGCGCTTTGATCTGCCCGAGCAGCTCCCAGCCGTTCATGTCGGGCATGCCCAGGTCGGAAATCACCAGGTCGAAGGTGTCGGGCAGGAACTGAGCGAGCGCCTGGGCACCGTTTTCGGCGGCAACGACTTTGTGGCCCCAGCGTGTGAGCAGGCGCACGGTGGCATCGCGAATCATCTGCTCGTTTTCCACAAACAGAATATGGCCGGGCTGGATTTCCTGGGCGTGGCGCGTTTTGCCGTGTTTGGCCGATTGGTCGGCGCTGCGGATGGGCAGGCGAATAATGAAGCGCGTGCCCGCACCAACCGCGCTTTCCAGCTCGATTGTGCCGCCGTGGCCCTGTACAATCCCCAGCGATACCGCCAGGCCCAGGCCGGTGCCGCCCTCGCCCTTGGTGCTGAAAAATGGGTCGAAGATCCGCTCCTGTACGTCGGGGGCAATGCCGGTGCCGGTGTCGGCAACCTCAACCACCACCGCGCCAGCGTCGGTGCTGCCCACGATTTCATCGTAGGTTGCGAGCGTGATTTTGCCGCCTTTGGGCATCGCATCAACCGCGTTGATGATCAGGTTGGTGAGCACCTCGCGCAGTTCGGCGGGGCGGCCCGCCAGCGCCGTAACTGGCTGCAGCTGCCGGACAATCTCGATCGACGCGCCGCGACTCTGGGCGACATCGCGCCAGCGTGGCCGCGTAATGTCGATTGCGTCGCGCGCCAGCATATCGAGTCGCACTTCGGTCAGGGGCGAATTCTGCTCCATGCGCGCAAAGCCTTGCAGGCGGCGCACGGTTTCGGCACCATCCTTGGCGGCGCGCTCGATCACCCGCAGCATGTCGCGCTGGTCGTCGGTGAGTTCGTCGAAGAGCAGCAGCTGGGCGTTGCCGAGAATACCCGCCAGCAGGTTGTTGAAATCGTGCGCGACGCCCGAGGCGAGCTGCCCAACTGCGCGCACTTTATCGACCATATTCAGGTGTTCCTGGGTGCGCGCCAGCTTGGCGGCGGTTTCTTCCCGCTCTTGCGCCAGGCGCGCGTTGTGCAGCGCCGTGCCCAGGTAGTGCGAAAGCTCGCGCAGGGTGGATACTTGCAGCTGGCCGTAGGCGGCAGGCTCGCGGCTGGCGAAATCGAGGGTGCCGAGCGCGCGGCTGGCCCCAATGATCGGCATGACGATGCCCGAGCGCAGCCCGCCCGCCGCCAGCCCGCGATCGTAGACGAAGGCGCTGCGGATGAGCTCGCTCTGCACCAGCGCCGTGCCGGTGCGGCAAGCCGTTTGCCAGGGTGTGCCCTCGGCGGGTTCGCGTCGGCCTGGCGGCAGCTCGTCCCAGCTGGTAACGGCGAAATCGTATACCGTTTCGAATGAAAAACTATCGTCATCCTCGTTGTAGAAGGCCAGCGCGGCATAATCGCAGGGCACAACGCGCCGAATCTGGTGAATGATCGTGCGCAGGATGCCGGGCAGCTCGCGGCTGACATCGCGCGTGCTCACTTCCTGGGTTACGCGCGTCACGACTTCGAGCTGTAAGGTGCGCTCCTGGGCCTCGGCGTAGAGGCGCGCATTTTCCATTGCGATTGCGGCCTGGTTGCCGAGCGCCGCAATCGCGCGCAGCTCTTCGTCGCCGTAGCGGTTGGCTAGCTCGCTTTCGAGCGTGAGGATTCCATAGATGCGCCCCTGGCCCAGCAGCGGCACGCCCAGCCAGCTGCGCACTGGCGCGTCGTCGGTGGTGGCCGTGAGCATTGGGCGGTAGCGTGAATCGTGGCGGACATCATCGAGGATGATCGGGCGCTCGTGTTCGAGCACCTGGGCGATGAGCGGCGCGTCGTCTATGCTGAGGTGATTGGCTTCGACGGCTGACGCGGCACTATAGCCGCGTGTGGCGGCCAGCGCAAGCTGCTCGTTTTCGGCCAGCAGCAGCGCGCTGCGATCGTAGGGCAGTACCTGGGCAAGCTGATCGAGGATGAGATCGGGGACAGCGGCGGGCGTGAGGGTTGCGCTGAAGGCTTGCGATACGCGGTAGATCGCTTCGGCCAGCTGGCGACGCAGCTGCTCGCTTTGAAACAGGCCAGCATTGGTGAGCGCGATTGCCAGCGGCGTGGCGAGTAGCTCGAGCTGCTGCTGGTCGGCATCGGCGAACACATAGGGCTGGCTGCTTTGCAGTACGATAACGGCGCGCAGCTGGCTGGCATAGCTCACGGGCACGGCTAGCTCGGCGCGCACGGTGGGCAGCCCCGGCGATGGATCGAGTGTGGGTTCGCGCTGCATGTCGCCAACGCAGATAGCCGCGCCAGTGAGCGCTACCCGCCCGGCGGCGTTGGTGTCGAGCAGGGGTGCGCGCAGTGGCGGCGCAAAGGCGTAATCGTTGGCGGTGTTGTTGAAGTGATGGAAGAGCGTTTCGCCAGCAAGCAGCGCAACGCCAACATGCTCGTAGCCAAAGGTTTCGTGCAGGGCGGCGGCAAAGCGGCGCGCCAGGGTATCGGGTTCGAGCGAGGCGTTGAGGTCGCGGCTGATGCGCAGTAGCCCTTCGAGCTGGCGCAGGTTATGCTGTAGGCTGTGGTTTTGAGAGCGCAGCTCGTGGGCCGAATGCTCAAGCGATCGCGCCAGCTCGTCGAAGCTGCGGGCCAGCGCGCCAACTTCGCCAGGGGCGCGTAAGGGGAGGGTATCGCCTGCGCCGGGCTGGTACGCTTGCGCTGCTACCAGCAGCTGGCGCAGCGGCTGGGCGACCCAGCGCGCCAACAGCCAGGCGAATACCAGCAGCGCTAGCAGCAGCCCGCCCGCATAAGGAGCCAGGTCTATCCCAAGCCCAAGCGCGATATTCTGCACGCCCGCCCAGGCAGGGATACCGAGCAGCGGCGGCAATAAAGTGGCGAACACGACGTAGGCCCAGTAGCTCAGGCCCGCTAGCCCGCCTACGAGCACTGTTCCGCCCAGGAGTGCCGCCAGCCAGGCGCGGCGCGCAATCGACGATGAGGGGCGAGGATGCTGTGCCATAACGCGCATGTGCCTTTGGAATGATGCTACTGCTGCTCATACGAGCAACCACTATAGGTGTAAACGCTGTTGGCGTGCGCGAGGTTGCGCTAGCGGGGTGGGCTGAGAGCAGGTTGTTATGTGGCTCTTATTTGTGCTGTGCTGGGGCATAACACTTTGGCGTAGCACAATTGTATGGTTCGCGTTTGTTTTTGTTTTGCCTGCGGCAGCAAGGTACTTCTTTGTTTTTCTTGGGTATGTTTGCGCTATGCGCAAACATACCCAAGGAGTGATGTATTTGCTTGGATTCGCAAAAGTTCTAGCTTATTACTATGTGGTGCTGTGGCGCGCCACGCAGCGTCACAGCATACTAGGTAGACAGTGTATTTGGCGTCACCCTGCTGCCGCCGACCATTCGTCGTAGCGGGTGTTGAGCATTTCTTGTACGTCGGCGTATTGCAGCTCGAGTGCTTTGACGCGCGGGCCATCGGCGGCGATGCTGGCGGCGGTCATTTCCTCGCCGATTTGCTTTAGCTCGTCCTCAAGCATGGCGATCTCGCCTTCGAGCGCGGCGAGGCGGCGCTGGCGCTTGCGCTGTTCGCGCTCGGCGTTGCGGTCGATCGGGTGGGGGAGGCCATTGCCGGGCGCGGCTGCGGTGGGCACGGCGGTGGGGGCCGGGGCTGGCACCGGCGCGATGGGCGCTGATGTGCCGTTGCTCGCTGGCGGCGCTATTTTTCCTTTATTGTTCGGCTCGGGCTTTGGCTCGCTGGCGGCGCGCTCGCGGGCCTCGCGCGCTTCGACAAATTCGCTGTAGTTGCCAGCAAAGGGTTGTACCGTGCCATCCTGCACCATCCACACCGTGTCGGCCACCGCATCGATGAAATAGCGGTCGTGCGAGACAAACAGGATTGAGCCGTTGTACTCGTTGAGCACCACTTCCAGCGCCTCGCGGGCGTTGATGTCGAGGTGGTTGGTTGGTTCGTCGAGCACCAGCAGGTTGCCCGCCATGAGCGTGAGCTGGGCCAGCGCCACGCGGCTGCGCTCGCCGCCCGAGAGATCGCCAACGCGCTTGAAGACATCGTCGCCGCTGAACAGGAATCGCCCCAGCAGTGTGCGCGCCTCGGTTTCTTTGATCAGTGGCTTGATGCGGCGAATCTCGTCGAGCACGGTTGCGCTCATCTGCAAGCCTTCGTGGGCCTGGGCATAGTAGTTGATTGTGACTTTGTGGCCCAGCCGCACCTGCCCGCGCAGCGGCGGCAGGTCGCCTACAATCGTGCGGAGTAGCGTGGTTTTGCCGCTGCCGTTTGGCCCCATGAGCGCCACACGCTGGCCGCGGTGCATTTCGAGGTTAGGGCATTGAATCAGCTGGATGGTCGAGCCAAGCACCGAGTATTGTGCATTGCGTCCCGCGCTCGGTTCCTGATGTTCGGGTTGTGCTGCGTAGCCAACCACTAGCTTTTCGAGCCGCAACACAAGGTCGCCGCTACGCACCTGGGTGTTCATGTTGATGGCGAGCTTTTTCTGCTGCTGGGGCGCGTCGATCCGCTCGCTGATCCACTGGCCGTTGGCGCCCTGGTAGCCATACTTCAGGCGATTGAGAATTTTCTCGCGGCCACGCGCTTCTTTGGTGCGCTGCCCGGCCTTGAAGCGCCGAATGAAGTCTTCGGTTTTGGCAATATATTCCTGTTGGGCCTGGAATTGCTTGAGCTGTAGCTCAAGTTTTTCGGCCTTGAGCTCAAGGTATTTGTTATAGCCTGCCGGGTAATCGCCATCCAGGCGGCCATTCGCAATTTCGATGGTGCGGTTGGTTACTTTGTCGAGGAAGTAGCGGTCGTGCGAGATGACGATCAGGGTGCCGTCCCAGTCTTTCAGGAAGCGCTCAAGCCATTCGAGTGCGGCCAGGTCGAGGTGGTTGGTTGGCTCATCGAGCAGCAGTAGGTCGGGGTCGGCCAGCAGCGCGGCGGCCAGGGCGGCGCGGGTTTTTTGCCCGCCGCTGAACTGGGCAACTGGCTGGTTGTACTGCGCTTCAGTGAATCCTAATCCTTGCAGCGTGCGGTCGATGCGGTGCTCGATCTCGTAGCCGCCCGCGTGCTCGAAGCGGTGGGTTAGCTCGCCGTAGCGCTCCATGCGCTGCTCCCAGTCGGGGGCGCTGGTGTCGGCCAGGGCGTGCTCAAGCGTGGTGATCTCGCTCTGGAGCGCCAGCAGCTGGGCGAGGGCCACATGCATTTCTTCCATCAGCGTGCGCTCACCCGAGAATTGGGCTTCCTGCGCGAGGTAGGCGAGGGTATGGCCGCGCGCGAGGTGTTGGTTGCCGCTGCTGGCATCTTCCACCCCGGCAATGATCTTCATAAGCGTGCTTTTGCCTGCGCCGTTCACGCCCACCAGCGCGACTTTATCGCCGCGCGCTACCTGAAAGCTAATATCGGAAAAAATCAGCTCGGCGCCGTAATATTTGGTCAGCCCGCCGACATTGAGGGTTGACATGACTCTGACTCCTGAATATACGAAAGCCGTGGAGCGATTGCCTGCGCCCACGGCTATAATTGCAAACCATTATGATCTAACGACAGAAAAAGGGCGCACGTATTCTATCTGTGGCTAGCCAGCCTCGCTGACACGCAGGGCCACAAGCAAGAACACGGCGAAACCTCCGAATAAATCGATGAACTGACCAATTACGCCTGCAAGCATACCATGCGTGCTATAGGCTGTCAATCGGGCGCAAGTACGATGGGCAAAGGGCAGTTTGCAGGCATTGTAAGGAGTGGTGCCTATGCTCCGGCGCCGCGCGTCACTACAATTTCGCCAGCAGCGCGTAATGCAGCAATGTCGCGATCGATGGTGCGGCCAGTAACGCCCAGCGCGGCGGCAAGATCGCTGACCGTAGGCTCGGCACCCTGCGCCAGCGCTTCAGCACAGAGGCGGCGAATGCGCGCCTGGCGTTCGGCGGCTTTGCCATGGCGCAGGCGCATTTCACTATCTTCAGGGCTTTCCAGCGTCCACACTACTTCGGCAAATTCTTCGGCGCGTAATGAGCGCCCGCGCGGTGTGCCCTGGCGCGCCAAACGCACGCGTACCTGGCCCGGCGCAGGATAGGCGGCGGCTTCAATTGTGCGTTGAAGCTCGGGCTGTAGCTGTTCAAGCAGGGTTGCCAGGCCACACTGTTGGGCAAGCGCCTGCCCTTGTAAGAGGATCGCCTTGGCTTCAGCGGGCCGCTGTGCCTTGAGTAAATAAGTTCCATAGCAGACGTAGGTAGTGCTTAGCTCGCTTTCGTAATTCGCTTGTAGCAGCAGCTGCACACTTTCTTTGAAGCATTGCTCGGCATCAGGGAACGCGTTTGAGGGTGCGGGCAGTGTGCCTGCCTGGTCGGCAGTGCGTACCTGGCCCAGCAGCCGTAAGGCGATGCCACGCTGGGCGCGGGCGTGCAGCCAGTCAATCAGCGTCATGGCTTCGTCGAGCTGGTTCCAGGCGGTCGTCAGCGCGCCAAGTGCCAGGTTGAGCTCGGCCAGGGCAAGCAGGGCGCGGATTTTGTTCAGGCGATCGTCGCTGGCGTATGCGGCGGCCAGCCAGTGCTGTGCCTCGGCGTAGCGGCCTAGCCCACGCATAATCGCCCCCAGCACAATCGAATCGTATTGCGCGGCGGCGGTGCGCCCCAGCTCAATATGGGTTTGGTACACTTCTTCAACAGCTGCAAGCGCTTCGTCGAGCCGCCCCATGCGGCGTAACGCCTCGGCGCGGGCAATTAGCGCTTCCGAAACTTTGTCGCGCGCGGCGCTAGCGCGGAAGAATGGGATGCTTATATCGGTGAGGCGAATGGTTTCGGGCAATGCGCCGCGCCAGAGCAGAACATTCGCCAGCGCAACGGTACAATCGTGCTCTTCGTATTGTGCGCCCAGGTGCTGGTACGTGGCGCGCGCCTGTTCAAATAGCGTCACAGCCTGGGCGGTGGCGCCCTCGGTGCGCAGCGTGGCGAAGCCGATACGATACCAGCAGCGCGCCAGCCCGGCCTGGTCGTTCAGTGCCTCGTAAAGTGTACGAGCCTGCTCAAGCAGCGTCTGCGCTTCACCATAATCGTCGCGGCGCAAGCTTACCACCCCGGCCTGATACCATGCCTCGGCGCGATCGATCATGCGCGGGCTTTCAGCGGCGAGTGCCATGGCGCGGCGGCTGGCACGGTGGGCTAGCTCATAATCGTTGGTGTGGCCGGCCACGAAGCACAGCCCGTTCAGCGCCTGGATCTGCGCACTGCGGCGCGCGCTGCCGGTTACCCCAGCGGCGGGTAGACGCGGATCGCGTTCGGCGAGCTGTAGCACTGCTTCATAGGCCAGAATTGCATTGGTATATTCGCCCAGCAGTGTCGCCAGCTCGGCGCGCCTGAGGTGAATGTCCCAGAGTGTGCTCAGCTGTTTGCTTTTGGCACTGTTAAAGCATTCGAGGGCATGGTCATAATTCTGAAGCGCGTCGCGGTAGGCATACACTGCACAGGCATGCGTTCCAGCCTGGATCATATGCGGCAGGGCCTTTTCCCAGGCACCGGCCAGGTACAGATGTTGTGCCAGCGCCTCAACGCGGGCATAGTGCTCTTGCTCAAGCACTTCGGCGGCGCGGAGGTGCAAGGCGCGGCGGGTCTGGTCGTCGAGGTCGTTATACACCACTTCGCGGAGTGTATCGTGGCCGAAGCGGTAGCCAGTGGTATCTTCGATCAGAAATTGGCGGCGCAACAGCTCGGGCGGCGGCAGTGCGCCATCGGCCATGCGCGCCAGGGTGGTGGGCGTGAAGTTTTGGCCCAGCACGGCGGCGGCGGCGAGGGTGGCGCGCTCGGTTGGCAGCAGCTCGCGTAGGCGGTCGTCGATTGCTTCGTGTAGGCGGGCGGGCAATTCCAATTCGTGATAGTCGGCGTCGGGGCCATCCCAGGCGGTGTGCCATACCCCTTTGGTATCGCGGGTGAGCTTGCCTTGTTCGTGCAAGGCGCGCAGGGTTTCAAGCAGAAAGAAGGGATTCCCGCCGGTGGCTTCGGCCAGGCGTGCGCTGAAGCGTGGTGCGGGGTGCTGCATTTTCAGCGCACGGCGCACCAGGTCGGCACATTCATCGGTGTTGAGCCCACGCAGCTCGATGCGGCGCAGCAGCCCGGCGCGGTCGAAGTGTAGAAGCGAGTTCCACACGGCTGGGCGGCGCGGCAGCTCATCGGCCCGCGCGCTGGCAGTAAGTAATACCTGCGCATCGCGTAATGCTGGCAGCACGGCGGCCAGCGCATCGAGCGTTGCCGTATCGAACCAGTGCAGATCTTCGAGGATGATAAGCTGCGGTGTGGTTTGCCCCAGTGCTACCAGCACCGCGCCAATCGCTGCATGCAGGGCGCTAATCGGGTATTGCCCTGGTGTGGGCGTGAGGAACGTTATGTGCGGCAGCAGCTCGGGCAGGTCGGGCAGTAGCGGCAGCAGCGCACTTAGGGTTGCGGCGGGCACACGTGCGGCGATGGCGCTGGCGCGAGCTGGGGTGAGCGCGCTGGCGAGCGCTTCGCGGAGCGGGCCGAACGGTAGCGCCTGGGCGTCTTCGCGGCCCCGGCCCCAGCTTACCTGGGCACCGCGCCATGCTGCCCCGGCAGCTATTTCGCGGAGTAGGTGGCTTTTCCCCTGCCCGGCGTTGCCAGCCAGTAGCACCATTCCGCCTGCGCCTACCAGCGCCTGCTCCACTGCGTCCATCAGCTCGGCGCGCGCTGCCTGCCGCCCAACAAATGGCACATCGTTTGAAATGGCGAAGTGTGTATTGCTAGCGGTTCCTGTTGCCGTGGGCGCAATACTGGCACGGCGCTGCTGTAAGGCCAGCAACTCATCGTACAGGCTCTGGGTTTCAGGCTCGGGTTCGATGCCGAGTTCGGTTTGCAGCGCATTCCGGCACTGCTCGAATGCGCGCAGGGCATCGGCTTCGCGGCCAAGCAGGTAGTATAGTCGCATCAGCGCACGGTGCGCTTCCTCGCGCAAAGGGTCGGCGCGTACCAGCCGTAACGCACTCTGCAGCGCTTGATCATGCGCCTGGCGCGCCTGGTCGTGGGCGAGCAAAAATTGAAGCGCGCTAAGATAGCGCTCGCGCAGCCGTTCGCGCTCGTATAGCGCCCAGTCGTCGTAGCAATCTTCAAGGAAATCGCTGCGGTACAGCTCGACCGCCGCGCGCAGCGCCTCGGGGTCGTGGTAGGGTGGCTGAAGCGCCTGGTCGAAGGCCAGCGTATCGATCCAGACCGATTCGTCGGGGCGAAATGTGACGGTATCGCCCCCCAAGACAACCAGCGCTGGTTCGTTAAGCTCGGGCGGAGTGAGCAAGCGGCGCGCGCGCCAGAGCGTATCGGAGAGTATGCGGCGGCCCTGGCGTGGTGGCAAATCCGGCCAGAGCTGATCGACTAATTTGTCGCGACTTTGCGGCACATTGTGGTGCGTAATCAGGTACCCTAACAGCGCGAGTACCCGCTGGGTAGGTGGCCGCAAGGGCGACCCGCCCCGGTGAGTAATTTCGAGCGCACCAAACAATGCAATGCGAATAGCTGGTTCGTTCATGCTCATGCCCACACCGCGCCAGGGAGCAGCGGGCTACCTTGACCCGATCCCAAGCATGAATCAGTCCGTGTATGTAAATTGAACGTTGTGCGTACCCGTTATTGTATCATCGCGCCAGCGCGTGTCAACGGTAAATTGGTTGACTCTAGCATAGGCGCGGCTTATAATGCCCGCGGTTTATGGAAGCGAGGATAGGCATGAAGTTACTGGTGTTTGTGACAGAATATAGCGCCGCAGATTCGGCGGTTGATGCGCTCGTTGAGCAGGGCTTTCGTGTGACACGGCTGGCTTCAACTGGCGGTTTTTTACGAAAAGGCAACACAACCTTACTGGTAGGTGTGGAAGATTCGGCAGTTGAACAGGCAGTTGAGCTGGCGAAACGCGCCGCGCCTGGCTCGTTGGTGATTACGCTGGACTTGGAGCGTTACGAGCGAATTTGAAGATATTGTATGTTGCCAGCGGCATTCCGGTACCAGGCATGCTTGGCGGCTCGACACATACGCTTGAGGTCGCGCGTGGGCTAGCGGCGCGTGGGCATTCGGTTCATGTGGTGGCTAGCGCGGGGCGAGGATGGGGTGGCCCGGCATCGCTCGTGCGCCCGGTATCGGCGCATTATTCTAATTTCCTGCTGCATCATATCGATCTGCCCAAAGGTGCAGCCCTGCTCACTGCTCCGCTATTGCTCCGCCTGGCCCGCGCACTTCAGCCCGATGTGATTATGGAGCGCTATTATAATTTTGCCGGGGGCGGGCTACTCGCCGCACAGCGCCTGGGTCGGCCATCTATTCTTGAGGTGAATGCGCTGATTATCGACCCACCCGCCGTGCGTAAGCGCCGTATCGACGATGCGCTGGGTGGTCCAATGCGCCGCTGGGCGGTGGCCCAATGCCGCTGGGCCACGCGTATTGTTACCCCACTGCACACCACTGTGCCGCCAGAAATCCCGCGTGAAAAAATCGTCGAACTGCCCTGGGGCGCGAATGTCGAGCGCTTTGCTGCCAACGAAGCTGCTGGCGTGGGGCCTGCGCAACCCAACACCATTGTCTTCTTGGGGTCATTTCGGGCGTGGCACGGCGTACTCGATTTTGTGAAGGCCGCCGCAATGCTGCTGGCGCTTGGGCGCGATTGCCAATTTCTGCTGATTGGCGATGGCCCCGAGCGCGCCGCTGCCGAGCAGCTTGCCACCGCCTGGCCGGGGCGTTTTACCTTCACTGGCGCAGTCGATTACGATGCAGTGCCGGGTTTGTTAGCGGGCGCGGCTGTCGGCGTCGCACCGTTCAACACCGCGCCGCATCCGGCATTGCGCGCTGCTGGTTTCTTTTGGTCGCCACTGAAGGTATATGAATATATGGCTGCCGGGCTGCCCGTGGTTACAGCCGACATTTACCCGCTCAACCAGGTGATTCGTCATGGTCAGGAAGGGCTGCTATTCGCCGAGGGCGATATTGCTGGGTTGGCCGGGGCGATTGCCCAGCTCCTTGATCAGCCAGGCGATGCGCGGGCGATGGGGCGGCGGGCACGGCGGCGCGTTACCGAGCACTATTCCTGGGCGCAGCATTGCGCCGCGCTCGATGCATTGATGCAGCAGATCGTATAACCAGGCTGTGTCATTCGCGCTGAGTCGTTCGTCTTATCTTCAGAGGTGACGCTGTCGCATTTTTTTCGCTTGCGGCAGCATGGCACGATCCTAATCGTTTTGTGTGCTCTGGCTGTGTGTCGCGTGGCAACACCACACGCAGCAAAAAAGAAATACCGCTCTGCCGAAGGCTGAATAGGCTAACTGCCGATGTTCTAGGATAGTAAAACACACCTTTGGCAAACGTTTTATCTATATACTACCGCATTGGATGCGGGTGGCTTCGCACCAGATTTACACCAAGGAGAATTTGCCCATGCATCGTCGAACGCCGTACCTGATCTTGCTCCTTCTCTTGTTTTTCGCCAGTGGGCTGCTCGCGGTTGCGCCAGCAAGTGCTGCACCAGCCCGGTTTGCTGGCACCAGCCCGGTTTGGCAGCTGATCGTGACGCTGCAACCGGCAGCTGACCGCGCTAGCCGCGACAACGCCCAGCGCCCCGCCTTGCTCGATGCCCTCAGCGCGCGGGCGGGTACCCAGCTGAGCTATGCGCGCGCCATGTCGGGTGGGGCGCATGTGCTGCGCTTGCCTGCGGCCATGCCAGTAGCCCAGGCCGAGCAAATTGCTGCCCGGCTACGCGCCGACCCTGGGGTGCTGTCTGCTGAGCCGGACTATATGAACCATATCATGGCTGCGCCCAATGATCCGCTGTTCAGCCAACAGTGGGATTTCGGTCCGGTGAGTAGTGGCGGTGCGAATATCGAAGCGGCCTGGGCGTATACCACCGGCGATCCGAACCTGACAATTGCTGTGATTGATACTGGCATTCGCGCTGAGCACCCCGACCTTGCCGGGCGCTTGGTGGCTGGCAAGGGCTACGATTTCATCAGCTTTTCCGCTATTGCTAACGATGGCAATGGGCGCGACGCCGACCCAACCGACCCGGGCGATTGGGTGGATCCAAATGAGTGTGGCGATGGCGACTTTAACTTTTACCCGAGCAGCTGGCATGGAACGCACGTTGCAGGCACCATCGCGGCGGTGGGCAATAACGGTGTTGGTGTAGCCGGTATCAACTGGCAGTCGAAGCTGCTGATTTTACGCGCACTTGGCAAGTGCGGTGGCACGCTTTCAGATATCGCCGATGCAATGCGCTGGGCGGCTGGAATCGCGGTGCCGGGCGTGCCGGCCAATACGCATCCCGCCCGTGTCATCAACATGAGCCTGGGCGGCAATGCCTTTGGCTGCCCGCAAACCTACCAGAGCGCGATCAATGATGTGGTGGCGCGCGGTACAGTCGTGGTGGTGGCGGCGGGGAACGAAGATCAGCCCACCAGTATATCGACGCCAGCAAATTGCAATAATGTGATTGTTGTGGGCGCTACCACCCACCAGCGCACGCGCGCTTCGTACAGTAATTATGGCCCCGAGGTCGATATCAGCGCGCCGGGCGGCGAGCAGTCGTTCTCAAATGACCCCGAAGGCATTCTTTCAACACTTAATGATGGCAGCACCACCCCCGGCAAGAGTGTATACCGCTTCTATCAGGGCACGAGCATGGCTACACCACATGTGGTTGGGGTTGCATCGCTCATCCTGTCGCTCGATAGCTCGCTGACACCGGCGCAGGTGGAAAATATTCTGAAGAATAACGTAACGCCTTTTCCCAGTGGCGGCTGTACAGCTGGGAACGGTAACTGCGGTGCTGGCATGCTCAATGCAGCGGCGGCACTTGCGGCCCTGCGCTCGCCAGCACAGCTCGTTGAGTACACACCGCCTACGGGAGCGCGCGGCCTATCCTACCAGTTTCAGTTTGTTGCGATCGGTGCGCCTACCCCAACCTTCGATCTACAGTCGGGCATGCTCCCGGATGGGCTAACGCTCGGCGCGAATGGAGTTATTTCGGGCGTGCCAACTGCGCTGGGTACGTGGGATTTCACGATTCGCGCTACAAATGGGGTGGGTACCCCGGCAACCAGGGCGGTGCAGCTCACGATCGAGCAGCGTTCGTTATTCTTCCTGCCAGCGGTTGGGGTGCAGAACTAGGCCATAATAAATGGCGTATCATGAGCCACAAAGGCACAACGGTACGAGGGCTAGATAAAGTAACCCTCTTGACCTTGCGCCTTTGTGGCTCGGTTTTGTAGTGAGTAATACAAGCAATCGTTTATGAATCCGCCGTTGCACATTCTTATGCCAAGCGATGTGTTTCCGCCGCGCTGTGGTGGCGCGGGCTGGAGCGCACATGCACTGGCACATGCGCTGGTACAGCAGGGCCACACCGTCACAGCCGTTGTGCCGCAGCGCAGCGCGCGCCCTGGCGCACCCCGGCATGAAGAGGTGCTTGGCGTGCCGACGGTGCGCGTATCCTACTGTGCACCTGGCCTGCCCTTCGTGCAAAACTACTTTCGTCACGAACGCTTCTGGCCGCGCCTGGCCGATGCGCTTGTAGCCCTCGGCGAGCCAGGGCGCGACATCATTATTCATGCGCAGCATGTTCAGGTGGCCCCGGCAGCGCTACGCGCAGGCCAGCGGCTGGGCGCGCCGGTGGTTATTACCGTGCGCGATCATTGGCCGTGGGATTACTTTAGCACCGGGTTGCACGCCAACCGCCTGCCCTACGCCCGCCAAACCTGGGCCGCGCTCGCTACCGATTTGCCCGCGCGCCTCGGGGCCGTGCGTGGCGTGCCCGCACTGGCGGCAATCCCCTACATCCTGGCGCATATGCGCCGCCGCCAGCGCGCCCTGCGCCAGGCGAGCGCCGTGATTGCCGTCAGCAGCTACATTGCTGCGCGTCTAGCACCAATCGTCCCTGCCGAGCGTATTCATGTCATTCCCAACATGGTCGATCTGGCTGCGATTGACGCGGTGCTCACCACACCCCAGCAGAGCGTACCACCTGGCGCGCCTTACCTGCTCTTTGTAGGTAAATTAGAACAAAATAAAGGCGCGCAGCTGCTACCCGAAATTTTCAATGAACTATTACGCCAACGCCGTGCAAGCGCGGTGCCCGAGCTGGTTATTGCCGGCGATGGGCCGCTTGGCCCGCAGATTACACGCGAGCTAGGGGCACTTGGGGTGCGCGTGCGAGCGCTCAATTGGGCCGAGCACGACGAAATATTGCGGCTGATGGCGGGCTGTACACTCTTGCTCTTTCCCTCGGCCTGGGGTGAGCCGCTTAGCCGGGTGCTGCTCGAAGCCTGCGCCGGTGCTGCGCCGGTGCTTGCTATGCCTACTGGTGGCACCGCCGACATCATTCGCGATGGCGTGAGCGGCGCACTGGAGGCGAGTGTACCCGGCTTTGCCCGCCGCCTGGGCCAGCTGCTCGATCAGCCTACCATGCGCAAGGTGCTGGGGGCAGGCGCGCGCCAGGCCGCCGAGCAGCAGTTTTCTGCTGAAGCGGTGCTGCCGCGTGCTGAAGCGCTCTATCGCAGTCTGCTTAGTTAGGCACAAACTTCATTATTTGAAAAAGAAGACGCTTGACTCACGCCCGCACATTCGTATACTACTCCTATTACTCTTCCATCCAGTAAATAGCGCAATACGGTTTGGAGCGCGTGCCACAACCACAGTCTCTCTACCCATCTCATTCCGCTGAACTGCACCGCCTACCCTAGAAGCCAATGTACGAGCTTACCGCGCTGTATGTGTCATTCGCCGCGTTTGCGCCGTGTTTTTCATTGGCTTGAGGAAAGCATATGACGCCGCCGTCTGTTTCGCCTTGTGAAACGACAACATCCCAACCCAATGATGTTATTACGTCGTTGCGACGTGGGCTTTTGATTCTTGAGCTGCTTTCTACCGAGCCAGAAGGGCTGCTCGCCAAAACCGTCAGCTTTCGTACTGGCCTGAATCTCAGTACCTGCTACCACCTGCTTAATACGCTGATTGCCGCCAATTATGTGGTTAAACACAGCGACACACAGCGCTTTGTGCTGACCGGCAAAATAAGTTACCCCGGCTACACCGCGCTCGAACAGGCGCGGCTCTTACCGCAGCTCCAGCCCCATTTGCAAACCTTGCGCGATCAAACCACCGAAACGGCCTACCTCTCGCTGCGCCAGCACGATGAGATTGTGGTTAGTGCGATTGTAGATAGCCCACAAGCGCTGAAGGTATCGCTGCTATATGTTGGCTACAATGGCGCAGCGCATGCCATGGCACTGGGCAAATCTATCCTCGCTTACCTCGACGAGCGTGATGTATCGGCGTACCTGCGGCGTTTTGGTATGCCAGCCCTCACCAACCATACCATTTTGGAAGAGGCTGCCTTTAATGACGAGCTAGCCCGGGTGCGCGAGCGCGGCTATAGCATAGATCTTGAGGAGTTTGCGCCGGGTATATGCTGTATTGGCGCTCCGATCTTTGGCGCAACCGGGCGCGTAGTTGCGTCCCTGGCGATTTCGTTGCCAGCCAGCCGCTACTATGCCGATAGTGTTGCGCTGGTACAGCAAGTACTAGCGGCTGCAGAGGCAGCTACCCGTGCGTTAGCAGTGCTGGCCTACACCACCCCCGAAAATCCCTAAATTACTTTGGCTTATCGGGAATATTCAGTATTACAGATAAAAATTAGGAATTTCGTTCACCTGGGCGATGCCTTCACGTCCTTAGTGATATTTTGCATAGCCATTTGCGTTTAGTAGGAACCAGTAGTCATCCCAAGCCCTGCGCCGCGCCGCCTGAATGGTTTCATTTATAGGCAGGTCACCATAGCGTGATTGAGCCGGGTAGCATTTTGAGGTCGTATAACGATACGACGGCGGCGCGCAACAATGCTGCGCGCCGCCGCAGTAGACGTTTAGGCAGAGGTGTATTTAGGCTCGCCGCAGCCGTAGCACAAGCGCCGCGCCTACCATCAGGAGGGCCAGCGCGCCTAATAGCAGCCCCAGGTTGGTATCGTTAGCGCCGCCGGTGCGTGGTAGCGCCGCCGGGGTTGTGCCTGCCGCTGTCACCGTGATCTGCTTCATTACAATCGCACCCGCAGCATCCTTCACCGGGCTATCGGGGCCGGGGAATTCGTAGGTGCCGATCGTGCCTGCGTCGATATGCAGCATGGGCCATAGCTTACCGCCGACTGGTACGCTCTCACTTAGTGCAATCACGACATTCTTGTTATCACCCTTCTTCACCGCTGTTTGCCCCAAAACTTTGCCTGGTTTGCCGCCCTCGTCAAGGTGTGCGACGATCCAGCCATCCTGCCCGGCATTTACGTTTGCCACCGTAATCGAGTTATTGCTAATTGCCTGGTCGCTGGCGTCGACCGAACCGCTAGCCTGTGGGGCTGGTGCGGCAGCCGGTGCGGCGGGGGCGCTGGTATCTTGCACGGTGATGGTAGCTTGCATCACATCGTGAAATTTACAGGCATAGCTGAAGGTGCCCGCCTTCGTGAAGGTGAACGAGAACTGCTGCCCAACATCGAGCTTGCCCGAGTCGAACGAGCCATCATTGGCAGTGACAGTGTGCGAGCGCGCTGGGCCGTCGTTTTTCCATACCACGGTGTCGCCAACATTGACCGTAAGTTCTTTCGGCGCGAACTCGAAATCCTTCACCGATACATTTTTACTTTCTGCCGTGTGCGGGGCCGCGCCGACCAGCGGTGCCAGCGCCATGAGTGCTACTATCGCCATGAGCGCCAACGCGATGCCTGCCAAGCGAATGTTTCGCATCATTCCAAGCCTCCTTACTTACGTGTGGGTGGATATTCCACCCCGAAACCTGTCGCAATACCAAGTATTCGTAGTAAGGGGTGTGATTGAATCTATAGCGCGGTGTTCTGCCTCGCTACACTCTGCCGCCGATATTACCCACTACTGCCGACTGTAAGTTCGGGTACGCGATATGCGCGTTGTACCAGGCCAAGCGCTAATTCGTAAGCCAGCTCAGCGGCCTCGTCGTCGGCTAGCAGCCCCTGCACCACCAGCCCGGCCAGCCAATCACAGCTCACGCGCCGCCATACATCGTGGCGCGAAGGGATTGAGGCGAAGGCGCGCGTGTCGTCGTTGAACCCGGCCAGGTTGTAGATGCCCGCCGTCTCAACGACTCGGTCGAGGTAGCGGCGCATTCCATTTATGCTATCGAAAAACCACCAGGGCGGCCCAAGCCGCAGCGCCGGGTAGTGCCCAGCCAGCGGCGCTAGCTCCCGGCTGTAGCTGCTTTCGTCGAGCGTGAAGAGGATGAGCCGAAAGCGCGGATCGCTGCCGTAGGTGTTGAGCAGCGGCTGAAGGTTGCGCGCCCACTCGGTTGCTAAAGGGATATCGGCGCCCCTATCTGGGCCGAAGCGCGTGAACAGGGCTGCGTTGTGGTTGCGCAGGCTGCCAATGTGTAGCTGCATAACCAGCCCATCCTCGCAACTCATTCGCGCAAACTCCATGAGCATATGCCCGGTGAATTGGGCGGCGTCGGTTTCGGTAGTGTTGCCGGTGAGCGCTCGCCCAATAATTGCCTCTGCTTCAGCATTATTCAAGCGGCTGGTATAGGGTGTGAGCGCGGCGTGATCGGTTGCTAACGCCCCACATTGCTTAAATTCCTGGCGGCGCTGTTCCAATGCACAAATGTAGCTGGCATAGTTGTGAATATTAATTCCTGATACCTGGCTTAAGGTTGCGATCTGGGTGTGCCAATCCTGAGCGGTAATGTTGACAACGGCGTCGGGTCGGAAGGTTGGCCGAATACGGGTTAGTCCATCGGCGTGCATTGTGCGATGCTGCGCTAGCGTGTCGGTGGCGGCGTCGGTTGTGGCGAGCAGTGCAATGTTGAAGCGCGTGAGCAGGGCACGCGGCGTGAATTCGGGGCGGGCAAGCTGGCGCTCAAGGTGTTCGTAGATACGCTGAGCGCTTGCTCCATTCAGCCGTTCGTTCACGCCAAACAGGTCTACCAGCTCGTCGGCCAGCCAGAGGCCAGTAGGTGTGCTGCGAAATAGGTGAAAATATTCAGCAAAGCGCTGCCAGATCAAGCGATGGTCGGTTTCGATGGGCGTTCCATCACGCGTAGGAACCCCCAGATCTTCTAGCGGTACGCCCTGGCTGTAGAGCATACGTGTGATGTAATGGTCGGGAATGATAAATAGCTCTGCCGGAGTACCCAGCGTAGCCGTGGAGTTGGACAGCAGCTCGGGCGGTACGTGGCCATGTGGGCAGATCAGTGGCAGCGCGCGAACCTGGGCGTACAGTTCGCGGGCGACGTGGCGTTGGGCCGGGTCGGCGGCGAAGCAGCGATCGGGCGTCAGCTTCCAGGGTAGACCTGCTGGGGTGTTCATATCCTCTCCGTCTTTTTGCGTGCAATATTGGTACTTGTGATTAGCGGCACGTTGCGATGTTGGCACGCCGATTTTTGGCGCACCAAGCACTCTTATTTTGGCTTTGTCAGTGAGCGCAGGGACGCATTGTACTGTCTTTTGGCCGGGGCGGTGGCGTAGCGGTAGGAATACAAAAAGCTGCCGGGCGAGCGGCGTAACAACCCACCCGGTAGCTTATGGAAGACAAGAGAAGTATATGCCTGGCGCACAGCCAGGATATGAGGCCGGGCGCTTAGGGCTGGTAGGGTAGCACGACGCGGAAGATGCTGCCAACCCCGGCGGTGCTTTCGACTTCGATCTGGCCGATGTGCTGCGTCACGATATGGGCGCTAATCGACAGGCCCAGGCCCGTGCCATTCGGCTTATTGGTGAAAAATGGCTCGAACAGGTGCGCGCGAATATCATCGGGGATGCCAATACCCGTATCCTCGATCTCGATGAGTGCAACGTTCTGCCCGGCGGTCGTGCGCACTGTCAGCGTGCCACCATCGGGCATGGCCTCAATTGCGTTCAGCACCAGGTTGAGGAACACCTGGCGCAGCTGGTCGGCGTTGCAGAGCACCTGGGGCAGCGCGTAGTCGGGTGTGAAGATGATCTTGATTGCCACATTGTGGGTATTAAGCTGCGCCAGGGCCAGCGTATCTTCAAGCAGCTGGTTAAGGTTGGCCGGGGCCATGTCGCCGCGCGCCGGGCGGTAGAAATCGCGCATGCGCTGGATGATCCCGGCGATGCGTGTCAGCTGCTCGCGTGCGATCGTCAGGTATTCCGAGTTATGCTTCAGATCGGCCAGCTCATTTTCTAGCAGGTAAAGGCAGTTGCGTGCCGCATACAGCGGGTTATTGATCTCGTGGGCAATTGCCGCAGCTAGCTGACCAACGGCGGCCAGTCGCGCGGCTTGTAAAATCGCCGCCTCCGCCGAGCTGAGGCGCTCGGTGAGTGCTCGCTGTTGTTCTTCGAGACTCGCTAGCTGATTCGAGAGCGTGGCTGCCCGGCGGGTGCTGCGCTCTTCCAGGATCGATGCTGCGGTCAGGCTCGCCAGCCCTTCGAGGGTGGGGCGCGCCTCGGCAGCGAACGGGCCGGTGCCGGTTTTGCGCAGGAGTAGCAACACACCCACTGCCTGATCGTGAGCGACTAATGGAATGGCGAGCGCGCCGGTGGGCAGCGCGCGCAGATCGAGTGCGCGCAGCAGTTGCAGCCGCTGCTCGTCGCTTAGCTCGGGGGTGAGCGCCATAAACTCCTGCGCCGAGGCAGCAACCTGGACATGGCGCGAGGTAAAGGCCAGCCCGAGCGCCCCGAGCGTGGCCGGGACATTCGGGGCCGGGAGCTGGCTGAAGCCCGCGCTGGCGCGTAGGGCCAGCCGGTTGTTCCCCGACTCATACAGGTAGATCGCGCCACAGCTTGCCTCGGGCACGAGCGCCATAGCATTGCTCATTGCGCGCTGCAATAGGGTATCGAGCTCTCGTGTGGGCAGTAGCTCTTTGCTTAGCTCAAGCAGGGCATTCAGGTGGGCGGTGCGGCGCTCAACCTGCCGTTCTAGCTCAACTGCCGAGCGAGTGCGCTCAACCACGCGCCCCAGCTGCGCGCCGAGATGCGGCAGTATGTCGAGCAGCGCCTGGTCGGGTTCAGTTTCTTCGATAGAATAGAACTCAAGGACTGCGACGATTTCGGCACCAACGATGACCGGGAAGGCAAACCCGGCTTTAATGCCGCTATCACGGGCGGCGGCGGCGCGTTGGAATGATGGATCGCTGCTGGGGTGCGAAATCCATACTGGCTGCTGCTCGGCCATCACCCGGCCGATCAGCCCGGTGCCGGAGGCAAGGCGCAATGCCTCGGTCTGGCGTTTGAACGCGACAAAGTGGGTGGGCTGATCGAGGTGCCAGATACCACTGGTCGAAAGGCAGGCATCTGCGCCTTCGGGAACATACACATGGCCCACCGGCCAGCCGGTAAAGGCACAGATCTGGTCAAGTGCTTGCTTCAGCGCAAGCTCGACCGAGCTTGCCTGGTTGGCAGTAACCGCGATTTCTTGCAGTAGCTGCACCAGCTTGGTCTGGCGGTGTAGGGCATCGGCGGCCTGCTGACGCTCGGTAATGTCGCGAATGACGCTGGTTACCAGCATACCTTGCGGTGCCATATACGGGCTAAGGCTTACCTCGGCAGGGAACGAGCTGCCGTCTTTGCGCTGGCCTTGCAGCGTATAGCCGCTACCAATCGGGCGTGTGTGCGGGTTGGTGGTGTAGCGCTCGCGGTGCTTCACATGAACTGTACGTGCCTGCTCAGGTATCAGCATTTCGACCGACTGCCCAAGTAACTCGTCGGAACGGTACCCGAATAGGATTTCAGCTTGCTGATTGGCGATAACAATCGTGCCTGCCTGATCGACAATAATGATCGCATCAGGCGCAGACGCAAGCAGGGTTTGGAACTGCGATTCGTTGTTTTCTTTGTGGCTTGGTATGGTGTCGCTAGTCGTTGGCCGTACATGCATCTGCGGTGCCTCTGATGGTTTGCGCATAATTGCTCCGCTTGTGGTTGCAGCAGCAGCATTGCTAAACCTGGGCAGGTTAGCCTAGCCTATGGTAGCTGACACAAAGAGCGGCAATGGAAAAGAAAGCGTAACGAAAGGTCGATATCTCTTAACGCTTTTTGGGTATAGTCGGGCGAAGTTAGCCTGCTTTGGCAGCATCGGCCCAGAATGCCTCAACCTTGGCCTTGAGCTGGGCGTGCTCAGGCCGCGCGAGTTGGGGGTCTTCGCGCAGAATTTTCTGGGCTTCGAGGTTAGCCGCGTGCAGCAGGCGCGTATCGGCCAGCTGCGCCACCTTCAGATCGGGCGTGCCGCTCTGGCGGGTGCCGAAGAATTCGCCCGGCCCGCGCAGCTGCAAGTCGATCTCGGCTAGCTTGAAGCCGTCGCGGGTTTGTTCCATGGCTTCAAGCCGCTGTTTGGTTACTTCATTGTCTTTGTCGCTCACCAGCACGCAGTAGCTCTGGTGCATGCCGCGCCCAACCCGCCCGCGAAACTGGTGCAGCTGCGCTAAGCCAAAGCGGTCGGCCCCTTCAATGAGCATAGTTGTCGCGTTTGGCACATCAATGCCAACCTCAATCACGGCGGTGGCAACCAGGATGTCGTAGTCGTGGCTGCGGAACGCCACCATTGCCTCGTCCTTTTCGCGGGGCAGCATCTTGCCGTGAATGAGCGTCACGCGCAGATCGGGGAAGATTTCGCGCTGAAGCTTGGCATACATCTCTTCCGCCGAGGGCAGATCGATTTTCTCGCTTTCGTCAACCAGTGGGCACACTACATACGCTTGCCGCCCCCGGCTGATCTCGCGGCGCATGTGCTTGTAGGCTTTGTCGCGCTCCGCCGAAACGATCCAGCGCGTTTTGATCTCCTGGCGGCCAGGCGGTAGCTCATCTAGCACCGAGGTGTCGAGGTCGCCATAGATCGTCATAGTAAGCGTGCGTGGAATTGGCGTGGCGGTCATCACGAGCATGTGCGGGTTGAAGCCCTTATCCTTCAGGCGCTGGCGCTGCTCGACGCCGAAGCGGTGTTGCTCGTCGACCACCACCAGCCCGAGCTGGGCATATTGCACGCTCTCGGTAATCAGCGCGTGCGTGCCTACCACCAGGTCAACATCGCCTTTGGCAATTGCTTCGAGCACGCGGCGACGCTCTTTCGCGCCCAGGCTGCCGGTGAGCAGCGCCACGCGCACGCCTGCGCCGTCAAGGTCATCTTCCGGCACCATACCGAGCAGGCGTTTCAGCTCATCGAGCTCGGCCTGGTGGGCGCTTGCCTGGGCATCGGCGGGCGCGGCGGCTTCGTGCAGCGCGCGCGGCACGCGCACCTGCCCAAGCAGCGCTTTCAGCCCTTTGTAGTGCTGTTCGGCCAGGATTTCGGTAGGGGCCATAATGGCCGCCTGAAAGCCGTTGGCAATTGCCTGCAAGGCGGTAGCGGCGGCCACTGCCGTTTTACCGCTGCCAACATCGCCCTGAAGCAGACGCGCCATTGGCACCGGGCGCTGCATATCGGCGAAAATTTCTTCGAGCGCACGCACCTGCGCGCCGGTTAGATCAAACGGCAGCTTCGACAGTAGTGCTTCGTGCGTTTGTTCGTGAAAGTCCATTGCATAGCCATGTTCGCCTTGCCACAGTACTTTGCGCTGCAACACCCCGAGCTGGATGAACAGAAATTCGTCGAAGCCGAGCCGCCGCCGCGCGTGTTCGAGCTGCTCTTTGCTGGTGGGGAAGTGCATCTGCGCCAGTGCTTCGCTCAGGGGCATCAGCCCGGCGCGCTCGCGCACGTTGGCGGGTAGGTAATCGGGCACTAGCGGCGCTGCGCGATCAACGATGCGCTTGATAATGCTGCGGGCGTTGCGTTCGTACAGCCCTTTGGTGAGCGGGTGTACTGGTACCAGCCGCCCGGTGTGGATCAGTTCGTCGTCGCTGTATGGCTCCCAGTCGGGGCCGGTCATCTGGCGCAGGCCCTGGAATGAGTCGATCTTGCCGCTCAGCACAATCTGCGCGCCGATGGTGAACTGTTTCGCCAGCCAGGGCTGCCGGAAAAATACGACTTTGAGATTGCCGCTCTGGTCGCCTACTAGCAGCTCAATCCCGCTCATACCGCTGCGTGTGCCAAAGGTGCGGATATCGACAACCGACGCCACCACGGTTTCGGTTGCGCCAATTTCCAGATCAGCGATCTGCTTTTGCGAGGTGAAATCGTCGTAGCGGTGCGGGAAGTGGTAGAGCATGTCGTACACGGTACGCACGCCCAGGCGCTTGAACGACTGCGCAGTGACTTTGCCAACGCCGGGCAATTGCTCAATCGGCGTTTCAAGTGTCAGCGGTGGGGCTGGCTTTTCGGCTACGGCTGGCTGTGGCCGGGGTTTGGCGGTTGGCGTGGCGGGCTTAGGCGGTGGCGCGCGGAATAGGGTACGCAACGCATCGATCGCAATGTCAACGCGCGCGCGGCGGGTCGTCAGGTCGAAGACGCTATAGCCAGCCAGCAGCTCAAGCGTTTGCTGCACTGGCGGGTGGCTCAGCGCACTATTCGCCTCAAGCCGCCAGTTGGTGAGGAAGCGTTCAAGGCCGCCCGGTGCCGCGCTATCGGTATAGCCCTGTTCCTGCTCAGTGCGCAGAATCTTGCCCAGCTGTATGATCTGATCTTTACCATCCATAGCCGCGTTATTGGTCTGTCAGAACTTACTTCAAAAGCCCGCCCAGGCCGAGCGCGCCCGGCCCGGCGTGGGTGCCTAGCACGCCACCAGCTTGCTGAATATAGATCCGCTCGCGGGGCATCAGCCCGGCAGCCGCACACTGGTCGGCCAGCTGCTCGGCGGTATCGCGCGTGGTGGTGTAGAGCACCGCCAGCTCATCATAGGTACCACGCGCCTGGGCCAGCTCAATCATGCGGCCGGGCACACGCTTCCAGGTGCGTACCTGCTCAATCGGGTGAACCTCAGAAAGTTTCACTTCCATAATTGGCTTGACGCTGAGCATGGTGCCAACCAGGGCGCGCATCCGCCCGATCCGCCCGCCCTTTTCCAGGTAGCGCAGGGTTTCGAAGGCTACCAGTAATATGCCGCCAGTACGGCGCTGTTCAACTAGCGCGGCGGCTTCTTCCAGGCTTGCGCCAGCGCGTATTGCCTGGGCGGCTTTCAGCGCCAGGAAGCCCAGAGGAATTGAGACGGTATAGCTATCGACACAGACAATGCGCGCGCCTTCGATCATGCTGGCGGCCTGGCGGGCGGCGTTGTACGTGCCGCTCAGCCCACCTGCCAGGCTAATTGAGAGCACCTCGTGACCGGCGTCGGCCAGCTCACGAAATACTTGCTCGAACATGCCTACCGAGGGTGCCGAGGTTTTGGGCGGCTCTGGTTCGGCGATTAAGCGGGAGTAGAATTCGTCGCGCGTGAAGTCAACATCATCACGTAACGATTGGTTGCCAAATTGCGCCAGCACGGGTACGACCCTAATATCGTACTCACGATATATATTGTGGGGTAAATCTGCGGTGCTATCGACGACGATCTTTATCACGGATTCCTCATTATGATGGGATGTGGCGAATCATTACGTGGTATAAGTACAGCTGCCCAATGGCTCAATCGATGCCCTCGAATACGGCAACGCCCATTGCGCCGGGGCCAAGATGTGCACCAATGCTTGGGCCAAATTGCATGATCTGCACCTGGTCGCGCGGGAAGATTGGGTCAACTTTCTCAAGCAGCTTCTCTACATCCTCGGGCGTGGTCGAGTACAGGGCAATCACTTCTTGCACCCTGGGGAAGTCTTCGATAAAGGTGTACAACCCCTCGATCGCCTTGGCGCGGGTGCGAGTGCGCTCGTAAGGTACAATTTCGCCCTCGTCGAGCAGCATCAGCGGCTTGATCCGCTGCATCGAGCCAACAACCGAGGTCGCTAGCGACAGCCGACCCGTGTGCTCAAGGTATTCAATCGTATCAACAAAGAACACGACATGGCAGTGCTGAATCAGGTTGTTGATGAGCTGCGAAACCTCAGCCGGGCCTGCGCCATCGCGCACTGCCCGCGCGGCATGCGTCACTACCAGCCCCAGCCCCATGGAGGCGAGCTTGGTGTCGATGACCTCGATGCGCGTGGCCGAGGCAGGTAGGCGCGACCGCGCCTGCTGGGCTGCCCGGCAGGTCGATCCGAGCCGCCCCGAAAGGTGCAGTGAGAAAATATAATCATACTCGGGAGTGAGCCGACGATAGAGCTGTTCGTACATAATCGGTGGCGGCGATGAGGTTGTGGCTTTAATCCGCCCCTCTTGCATCCACTGGTAGAACTGGTCGTTCGTAATATCTAGCCCCGCCCGGAAGGTTTGTTCGCCGACGTGCAAATACATAGGCACAACCTCAATGCCTAGCTCGTGTGCCAGGCCCAGGGGTATGTCTGCGGTGCTGTCGGTAACAATTTTAATGCCGGCCATGCGCTGGCCTCCCTCCACACAGATAGGAACACAGAGTATCCATTGCAGAATGTATATTGTACCGCAATCCAGGGTATACTGCGCTATTCAGCCGAAAGAATATACTCGTAGAGCGGCTGACCACCGCTTTGAACTTCTACCTCTAGCTCAGGGAATTGTGCCTCGATCTGCTCGCTCAGGGCTGTGGCATCATCGGCACTGGTATCGGCACCATAGTACACTGTCAGAATTTCGCAGTCATCAAGATTCATGCGTCCCAGCAGGTCGTTGATCACCGCCTGGCGCTCGTCGTTGGCTGCGACCAGGTCGCCGTCGAGCAGCCCGATCGTTTGCCCAGCGCGCACTTCTACGCCATCAACGGCGGCGTCGCGCACGGCGGTGGTGACTTCGGCGGTGTGGATCTGTTGCATCGCGCTGCTCATCGCGCGAATATTTTCGGCCAATCCCGCCTGGTAGTTAAAGCTGAGCATTGCTGCAATTCCCTGGGGGGCGGTTTTCGTTGGCAGCACCTCAATCTGTTTCTGGCTCAGGCTGGCAGTTTGCCGGGCGGCCATAATCACATTACTGTTGTTCGGCAGTACAATGACTTCATTTTGGGGCAATTGCTCAATCGCCGCTAGCAGATCTTCGGTGCTTGGGTTCATTGTTTGCCCGCCGCCTACTACTGCGCCCGCCTGCAAATTGCGGAATAGCGTGGCAAAGCCGGGGCCAGGCGCTACCGCCACCACACCGATGGTGGTATCGAGCGTGGGCTGTTCGGCAGGCGTGGGCGTAGCGGCTTGCTGGTGAAGCTGCTCGCGCTGCACGTCCATATTGGTAATTTCGATCTGCTCAAGTGCGCCGAAATCGACCACATAGTTCAGGGCTTCGCCTGGGCGCAGCAGGTGAATGTGCGCCTTAATCAGCGTGTCGTCGCCAACAATAACCGCCGATTGGCCCATGCCAGCCAGGGTGGCGCGAATTTGCTCATAGGGCATGCCCTGGCCGCGCAGGATGAAGTTCGTGCAGTAGCCAAAATCGTCCGGGCCATGGATGTCGTCGAACACCATAGCTGCTGCTGGTTCGGCGGTAGTGTATTCGAGCGATTCACCGCGTGCATAGCGCAGCATGCCTTCGAGTACCAGGAACAGCCCTTCGCCGCCCGAATCGACGACGCCAGCATCGCGCAGGGTTTTCAGCAGCGTCGGCGTGCGGTCGACCGAGGCGCGCGCGCCTTCGACAGTGGCTGCCAGCACGCTGATGAGCGTGGCCTGGGGCACGGCCAATGCGGCGGTTGCGGCCTCGCTGGCCTCGCGCATAACCGTGAGCATCGTGCCTTCCACGGGCTTAAGCACCGCGCGGTAGGCGGCCAGGCTGGCCTGGTGGAGCGCGGCAGCAAGCTCAGGTGCGCCCATGCGTGTATGGCCTTCAAGCCCCTGGGCAAGGCCACGCAGCACCTGCGAGAGAATGATGCCTGAGTTGCCGCGCCCACGCATCATCGCCCAGTATTTCACGCGCTCGGCTACAGCTGCAACCGAGGTTTCGGCGCTAACATCCTTGGTTGCGCCGCTGAGGGTAAGCGACATATTTGTCCCCGTGTCACCATCGGGTACGGGGAAGACATTTAATGCGTTGACTTCGGCGGCATGCTGCTCGAGCCAGTGGGCTGCGGCGCGAAACGCTGCCAGTAGCTGCGGGCCATCCCATGACGTGGTGTTCTGGCCTGCGCTTGATTGTGATTCCAAAACCTCGCTCCCGATCCGTTAAGTTCAACCTAATCGCGTAACCCTTGAACCCGGACATTCACGCGCGCTACTGGCATACCGAGCGCGCGCTCGACCGCATAGCGTACATTATCTTGCACGTTGCGTGCTACTTCAGCGATGCGCACACCGTACCCTACGATGATATACACGTCGATCTCGACCCAATCGTCGCTTATGCGCACATCGACGCCACGATGGGCATCGCGCTGGTGCAATACCTGCGCCACACCTTCGCGGAAACTGCGTGGGGCCATACCGACGACGCCATACGATTGCCCGACGGTACTGGCAACGATCGAGGCGATTGCGCGCGGTGCGACTTCAATGCGCCCGGTGGGCAACAGGCGCTGGTTTGGCGGTGTATGGTGTTGACTCATTCCTTCCCTCAATCATGTTTGCCAAGCGGCTCGGCTTATGGTATATTTTGCCCTTAGTGTTTCATAAAGGCTAGCGACGCTCGGCGACGCCGAGGAGGTTTTTCGACTATGGCAACCTGTCAGCTTTGTGGCAAAAAGCCGACCTTTGGCAACAATGTAAGCTTCTCCAAGCGGCACACCCGCCGCATGTGGCGGCCAAACATTCAGAAGACGACGCTCACGCTCGATGGTGGCGTTTCGGTGCAGGTTAAACTCTGCGCGCAGTGTCTTCGGACGGTAAGCAAAACTCGCTAGTAATGTGGTTTTGCGGGGCCGGCATCGAAAGGTGCTGGCCTCTTTTTTTTGCGTTGGCCTCAGAGCGAGCGCCATTATAGCGGATGGGATCGGCGGGCGCAATACCCAATTTCCACTTTTTTTAATATTTATTGGCGCTATGTTGGGTTGAGAATGTAGCGCGCAATTGCCCAGGCGACACCATTGTCGCTGACGGAAGGGATGACGACATCGGCGGCGGCTTGTGCTGCGGGGATGGCGTTGCCCATGGCTAACCCCAGGCCAGCCCATTCGAGCATTGGTATATCGTTTTCGTGGTCGCCAATGGCAATCACATCTTCGCGGGCAATGCCCAGGTGCGCGGCGAGCCGCGCCAGCGCCGCGCCTTTGTTCACCCCGAGCGCCGTTAGCTCGCCAAAAAGCGCGTGCGACCGTACCACTGCCAGTCGCCCAGCAAAGTGCGCCGCCAGCCGCGCGCACTCGCGTTCCACGACAGCTGGTTCAGCCACAAACAGCAGCTTGGTTGGTGGGTTCGCCGTGCATGTTTGCCCGATGGCTTCGAGCAGTTGAGCCGAACCACCGCGCGCAATCACCTCGGCTAGGTTGGGTGCCAACACTACCTCGGGGCGCTCGGGGTGCCAGCTCAAGTATAGATCAAGCTCCGGGCGGCGCTCGGCGATCCACAGTCGCTCGTCGATATACCCCAGCACAAATAGGTTGGCGCGAAGTGCTTCCTGAATCGCTTCGGCGGCGAGCGCGGGCGCTACCGGGGCGTGGTGGAGCACGGCACCGTCGCGCGTATCGCGGATGAGGCCGCCCTGAAAGCAAATCAGCGGCCCGCTGATGTTTAGCTTGTGGGCAAATGGTAAGGTGGCACCAAACATGCGCCCGGTCGCAATAGTGACGTAGACACCTTGGGCCTGGGCAGCGGCAATTGCTGCACGCACTGTCGCGTCGATGCTCAAATCGGATTGTACCACGGTGCCATCGAGATCGAGCGCGAGAAGTTTATATCCCACTTCATTCCTCTTTTGCCATTGTCTGAGGCTACCTGCCGCCCAGCTCGGCACCTATTTGGTTAGGTTTCAATCGTGACAACCCGATCGAGACCCGCCAGGTCTTTATGAATATGGATACGTAGCGCTGCAGGAAATGCCTGCTGTGCAAGCGCTACAACTGCGGCACCCTGAGTTGCGCCGATTTCAAGCAGCATCACCCCACCGGGGCGTAGCCTGGCAGGTGCGGCAGCCAGCAATCGCCGGTAAAGCTCTAGCCCGTCTGACCCACCGTCGAGCGCACGATGGGGTTCGTAGCGGCGCACCCCGGCGTCGATTTCGCTCAGAATGGTATAGGGTGGATTGCTCACCAGCAGGTCAACTGGCTCGTCGAGCGGGGCCAGCAAATCGCCCTGGTGCAAGGCAATGCGTGCTCCCACGCCATGGCGCGCGGCGTTGAGCTGGGCAACTGCCAGCGCATCGGGCGAAATGTCTGTAGCAATAATCTGGGCGGTGGGTATGTGCACGGCCAGTGCCACGGCAATGCTGCCGCTGCCGGTGCCAATATCGGCTATCACAACCGATGATGTAGAGCTGTGTGAATTGTGGCTGGCGACGGTCAGTTGTTGCGCAAAGCCCAGCGCAAGCTCGACCAGCAGCTCGGTTTCGGGGCGTGGCACCAGCACGCGCGGATCGACGACAAAGTCGAGGCCGTAGAACTCGCGGTGCCCGATCAGGTAGGCAACAGGCTCCAGCGCGCGCCGCCGCTCAATCAGGGCGCTAAATGCGGCCTGGTGCGCGGTCGTGAGCTGGGTGCGTCCTTCGGCGAGTAAGCGTGCGCGCGGCCAGCTTAGCACATGCGCCAGCAGTAGCTCGGCATCGAGCCGGGGTGTGGGGCTTGTAGCGTGCAGCTGCGCGCGGCCTGCTGCGAGTGTATCCGTAATGGTTGTCGGTTTGTCGTTCACTCGTGTAGTATAGCGGATGTTTTGCCCCTGCCAACAGCAACAGCCGGGCGTATAGCCCAGCTGCTGTGTGGTCGTTCTCGGATCGTGGATTGCGCCCGTATTGGGCAGCACTTACTCGTGATCGTGCAGCGAAAAAACGGTGGTAGTGCCATCACCCGAGGCGATTTCGACGCGCGCCGCATTGCCATTCAGATCGTCGATTGAGACGCGCTTCACATCGCTTACCGTATGGTTGAAGATGTTATCGTTGCTCTGTAGGAACGACACTACTACAGTGTCTTCGTCGTCTTTCAAGTCGGCATTCATCCCGGCGAAAGGAATATGGTTGATGATGACATGCTGCGCGCCGGTGGTGCCTACAACTTCGAGCCGGGCAAGCTTTCCATTGAAGTCACGGCTGAACTCATCCAATATTCGCACCCATTCCTCTCGAATCACATTATGCCCGCTCATGCGATTGCTCCTTTGTGGCTGTGTCCACGGGTAGCGAACAGTGCTCCTGCGGCTGCGCCTATTGTAGCGCAAGTCGCGCGTTTCATGATGTTGGTGGGTGGTGTTGCAGATGTTTTGGGGTAAGAATGGCCTGCAACGTGCGCTAGCCCCTGGCCGCACGAAAGGGCGCACCAGAGGCTAGCGCATCGGCTTGATGTTGCTCAGATGATAGAGCTTATGCAGTCGGTGTGTTTGCCTGCGTCAGCATAGTACCGAAGCATTACGCCATCGGCTCAGCGAGCGCCGCCGCTAACGCATCGGCAACCCGCCCCAGCAGCGCAAATATGGCCGGGTAGGCAACTACCTCGCGCTCGGCCATCCCTGGCTGCCAGTGGTATCGCGCTACCTGGGCGCGCGGCTGCTCGGCCCAGAGTGTCACTTCCCAGTACGATAGTGCGTCGCCCTCGCGCTGGGGCGGCGATGAGCGCAGCTGGGCTATGCCCTCGCTACCGTCTAATTCCCATAAGGCCAAAGGCTCTTCCAAAAAGCTCAGGCGGCGTGCGACAGTTGCGGCGGCGGCGTTGAGGAATGTGCGGGTGTCGTCGGGGCTAGCGCTGCCGCTGCGCACGAGCATATCGCGCAATGCAACGCTGTAGCGATCCCGATCGAAGAACGCTACAGCGGCACTTTGGGTGGTGTACACAACCGTCAGCGGCTGTTCGGCTGGCTGCTCGGTAGCGCGCAATTGCTCAATTAGCTGTTTGCCAAGGGTCATAAGAGCCTCCTTTGCGAGGTGTGAACCGTGCCGGTGTGGATGAAGCTAGCCCGTTCGCGGCGGGGCCTTAATCGAGTTTACGTTCACTAAAATCCTTGCCATCGAATGAAATCAGGCGCTTTTTATCATCAAATATAGTTTGAAGGTGAACCGGGCGTGACCAGATTTTGTGTAAGTTGCGCAGTGTATCGCGGGCATAATCCATCTTCAAATCGACGCCCTCGTGCCGATGGCGCAAATACAGCTCACCGCGGTTGTTGTAGTTCCCCTCTTCAACATAAATGAATGGCTGGCCGAAGTTGGTGAGCCGGAACAGCAGCTTCTGCTTGATCTCTTGAAATTCGCGTGATGCGATCTCGTACATGTCGGTGTCGCGATTGTAGCGAAAGGAGAAGAGTTTTTGTTCCAGGCAAAATTCTGGTGTCAGAAAGGCATCGATAAAGGTGACATCGTTGTGCATTTTGCGGATTTCGAACACCTTCTGGCGGCCCAGGCCAAGCTGCTTATCCCAGTTGCGCTTTTCGGCAATGTCTTCGCATTCCTCGTATTCCTTGCCGAATTTGCCCTTGTTCCAGCGATCTTCGACATCGCGCAGCAGCTCAATGCCGAGCTTGTAGGGGTTGAGCCGACCAGGATGGGTAGCGACCACGCCCGAATGATGATCGGCGAAATCGATCACCTCGCCGTCGCGTAGTGCCTTCTTGGTCATAATTTCCGAGTGCCAAAAGCTTGCCCAACCCTCGTTCAGGATTTTCGTCATCCCTTGCGGCGCGAAATAATACGCCTCGTCACGGATGATCTCAAGAATGGTGTGCTGCCAACGGTCGAGTGGGGCGTAGTTCATCAGGAAGAGCAGCACGTCTTTTTGCGGGCTTTCGGGGAAGTGCCGCTGCCGAGCGCGCTCTTCTTCCAGACGTTTGCGCTGCTGCTCAAGGAACTCGGGCGGGTTGATGAAATCCTTCATATAGGAGCGATCAACCTTTAAGCCCTCAACCACCTGGGGTTCATCCTCCTCGACCACCGAGCGCATGGTCTGGGCTTCGGCACGCTTGATGTATGGCGCGTGGTAATCGATCAGGTTGTCGAGTGAGAGACAGGTATCGATAAAATCCTCAACGACCTCATAGCCATAGCGGTCGACGATCCGCTGGATACGGGCGGCATGGTTCGCCATTTCATCGAGCATTTTGCGGTTCGTGTGGGCAAACCACATATTATTCTTGAAGAAATCGACATGCCCGGCGACGTGCGCCATCACCATCTTCTGCGTCACCATCTCGTTGCCTTCGAGCAGGTAGGCATACGAGGGATTGGTATTGATGACCATCTCATAAATTGTCGAACCTAGCCAGATATGCCCTTTGATCAGCTGGTCGTACTCCATGCCGAAGCGCCAGTGTGGGTAGCGCGTGGGGAACCCACCGAACGCTGCCGTTTCGTAGAGCGTGCGGTAGTCGAGTACTTCGTAGATGATTGGGTAGAAATCGAGCCCATAGCCCTTGGCATGTGCCTCAATCTCTTCCCAGGCGGCTTGTAGTTCGGGTGGCAGGCTTGTTTTTTTCATATATGCCAGTCAGCAGTCGGCAGGTGGCAGTCGGCAGTCGGCGATACGCGCTGCTTGCTGGTTCCTGCCAACTGCATGCTCATTTCCCTTTGCCCAGAAAGTCTTTGATTGCATCATACACGTCATCACGGTCGGCAATTTCAGAGATGACGAGGTTTTCCTCTTTGCCCAGGTATTCTTCGAGGTCGTGGGCGAAGCGGCCCGAGCCATACAACGAGCGTACCTGCCCGTAGCAGAATTGGTTGGTTTTGGGCAGCACATGGTTGCGCAGTAGCTCAACACACTCGCGGGTATCGCCGCCGCCCCAATTATCGCCATCCGAAAAGTGAAACGGGTAGATATTCCACTCGTCGGGCGAGTAGCGTTCTTCAATCAGCTTATTGCATAGCCGATAGGCCGACGAGATTTTGGTACCGCCGCCCTCGCGAATATGGTAGAACGTGTTTTGATCGACTTCTTTGGCCGCCGCATCGTGAACGATATACCGAATCTCGATCTCTTTGTACTGCGAGCGCAGCCAGGTTTCGATCCAGAAGGCGGTAATGCGTACCAGTTCCTTCTGCTCGGTGCCCATCGAGCCGGACACATCCATCATGTAGATAATGACGGCGTTCGACTCGGGCAGGAGCGTTTCTTTCCACGAGCGGAAGCGCATATCCTCGCGGATGGGCACAACCACTGGGTTGGCCGGGTTGTACTCGCCTGAAGAGATCTGGCGGCGCAACGCCTCGCGGTAGGTGCGTTTGAAGTGACGCAGTGAATCGGGGCCAACTTTGCGGATGCCCGAATACTTGTCTTTTCGTGAAATAATGTTTTTCTTGCCACGCGGCTCGATATTCGGCAGCTGAAGCTCTTCACCCAGAATCTGGGCGAGCTCTTCCAGCGTCACATCAACTTCAATGACGTGCTGGCCCGGATCGGAACCGGCCTCGCCCTGGCCCTGCTGTGGGTCGCCCTGTCCAATCGGGTCGCCAACGTCGCCATCGCCCTGGCCCACGCCGCCGCCCTGTTTCGAGCCATAGCGAAATTGGGGCAGATCGATCTGGGGCAGCGGTATGGATACATACTTGCGCCCCTGGCGGCCAATCATTTCGCCCTGCGACATATATTTGCGCAGGTCTTTTTTTATTTTGCCACGCACAATCTGCCGGAAGCGACCGAGATCGCGCTCAACACGTCGGATGGACATACTGTTGCCTTATTTACAATTTACGATTGACGATTTGCGATTGCCGAAGCAACCACAATCGTCAATCGTAAATCCACAATCGTAAATCGCTTAGTTCTTGGTATCGCCGCGCGCGAAGATGCTAGCCACGTAGTTCAGCACGTCGGTGGCGCTCTGCTCGTTATAGCCGAAATCGCGGATCAGGCGCGCTTTCACCACGTCGATCTTCTCCTGGGTATCCTTGTCAATCACCCGCGAGACCAGTGAGGTCAGCTTGATTGAGTCCTTCTGATCTTCGAACAGCTTGAGCTCAAGCGCTTTATGCAGCCGCTCGTTTGTTTTATAATCGAAGGTACGGCCCTCGATCGCCAGTGCGCCGATGTAGTTCATGATCTCGCGTCGGAAATCATCTTTGCGGCTTTCGGGAATGTCGATCTTCTCCTCGATCGAGCGCATGAGTCGCTCGTCGGGCTCTTCCATCTGGCCGGTGAACTTGTTGCGCACCCGCTCGCGCTGTGTATAGGCCTTGATATTATCGATATAGTTGCCACACAGGCGCTTAATGGCCTCTTCGTCGGCGCTAATGGCGCGCTGCACTTCGTTTTTCACAATCTCGGTATATTCTTCCTTCACCACCGAGAGCAGGTCTTTATAGCGCTTGCGGTCTTCCTCGGCGCTGATTAAGGCGTGGTTCTTCAAGCCGCCTTCCAGCTCGTTGAGCACCATAAATGGGTTGATGTAGCCGTCTTCCTGGAAGTTGACCAGCGCATTCGAGATCTTGTCTTGAATATAGCGCGGGCTGATGCCTTCCATACCTTCGCGCTGGGTTTCTTTGCGCAGCTCTTTGATGTTGTCTTCGGTGAAGCCTGGCAGGGTTTTACCGTTATAGAGCTTGAGCTTTTGCAGCAGCGTGAGGTTGGGCTTTTTCGGCTCTTCCAGGCGCGTCAGCACCGCCCACATGGCGGCTACCTCCAGCGTGTGCGGGGCAATGTGTACCCGCACGTTGCGGCGGTTGAAGTCGCGCTCGTAGATTTTGATCTCGTCGCGCAGGCGCGTGATGTAGGGAATGTCGATGCGCACCGTGCGATCCTTGAGTGCCTCCATAAACTCGTTGTTTTCCAGGCGGCGGTACTCCGGCTCGTTGGTGTGCCCGATGATAACCTCGTCAATATCGGTTTGCGCGAACTTCTTGGATTTGATCTTGTGCTCCTGGCTCGCGCCCAGCAGATCGTAGAGGAAGGCGACATCGAGCTTGAGCATTTCGATGAACTCAATCACGCCGCGATTGGCAATGTTGAACTCGCCATCGAAGTTAAACGCGCGCGGGTCACTATCCGAGCCGTAAATCGCGATCTTGCGGTAGTTGATATCGCCGGTAAGCTCAGTCGAGTCCTGGTTCTTCTCGTCCTTGGGCTGGAAGGTGCCGATACCAATCCGATCTTGCTCGGAAAAGACCAGGCGGCGCACCCGGATGTGGCGAATAACCTTCGACCAATCGCCGCCGTAGCGCAGCATTTGCTCGCGGAAGTTGTAGCGGCACGAAGGGCATAGCTCGCCAACGATCCGAATGCGCTCGTTTTCGGGCCGCCCACTGTTAAATTCAGCTACAAATCGTTCGCGTAGCTCGGGTGGAATGAGGTGCAGCGGGTCTTCGTGCATTGGGCAGGCTTGCCAATCGGCTTCCTTCAGCTGGGCTGGGTCGAAGTTTTCGTCCTCACCCAGATACCAATCGAAGGTGTAGAGCGCGCCAGCATCGGTACGCGAGTAATGCTCAAGCCCCTTCTTCAGGCGGCGTACAATCGTCGATTTTGAGGAACCGACCGGGCCGTGCAGCAACAGCACGCGCTTCTCGGTGCCATAGCCCTGCGCGGCGGCCTTGAAGAAGTTTACCAATCGCATCAGCGGAATTTCGAGGCCGAAGATTGCATCGTTCTGATCAAAGGACATATCGCTAAAAAACTTATAGCGAATCAGCCGCTTCTTTGCGTCGATAAACTCTTCAGTTCCGTAAGACATAATCATGTCGTAGATGCGCTGAAACGCATTCCGCGCCACAGCGGGGTTTTGCGCAATCGTATCCAGGTATTCACCGAATGTGCCGGTCCAGTTGAGCTCCTGAAATTTTTTGCGATCCTGCATCTCGCTAACAAGTTGCAGAAGTGACGTGCCAATCTGAGTTGTCATCTGTGATCCTCCTGATTGTGACCAATCGCCGCCGGGCGGCAGATCTGCCGGGGCGTTGAATCACGAACGACCGCCCATTTCATACGCGCAGCGCAATAATGGCTGAGTATGAAGGTTCCAAGGCGGTCTTGCTAAGGTGCATAAGTCGGTGTCGAGACATGGTTTGTAACGATGCCGAATTGCGTGCGCCGTTGTCATTGAGCAAGTATGCTCGGGCGCGTGTGTCTGATCACGACGTTGCTATACAGCTTTAGGGCTCAGGGAGCAGTTTTGAGGGAGGCCTAGGCGGCCAGGTAAATGTATTATAACAACGTTAGATGTCAGCGTCAAGGGTTTTACCGTACATCAGTACTACTTTTGCCGGTGTTGTGCCTAAGCCCCACATCGTTATGATTTACCTAAATAAACGTTATCGTAGGTTATTTTCATGCATGGAATACAAGCCTATTGGGGGGTGCTTGTACCTGAGCGAGTTTTTGCCAATAACAGCAATTTTACCAGTAGTATTACGCACCAGGCACTCGGAGCTTGGCTTTGTAGTGCATAATGCGCAGTACGTATCGTGAACATGTTTAACGGAATGAGAGTAATATGATAGCAGTGACAGGCGATAGGAGCTAGAAATGAGCTAAGTGTTTGCTCGTGCACGCCCTGGCCAAACCATATATAGTACGTATGTTTACCCGTGAGGGATGCAAACGCTGGCTAGAAGCTGTACGGGGTTAGGATAGGAGCTACCACGCTGCTTGCGGCGGAGTTTGCCGACAAAGGGGATTAAAAAGGCAGCACGGCTGGTGGCTCGGGGGCGGTGCCGTTGAGCAGGTGTAACTGTGCTTCCTGAAACTGCCCAATCCTGCGGTATTTGCTGTAGCGCTGTGCTAGCAGCGTCTCGGTATCGAGCTGGCACAATGTGGCCATCTGCTGGCGTAGCGCTTGCCCGGCTGCCTCAAGCACAACTGCCGCATCGGTATGTGCGCCGCCCTCTGGTTCTGCAATAATATCGTCGGCAATGCCCAGTGCCTGCAAATCCTGCGCGGTGATCTTCATCGCGCGGGCCGCATCGGGGGCTTTGGCCGAATCGCGCCAGAGGATGGCGGCAGTGCCTTCAGGCGAAGCTACCGAATATACCGAATGCTCAAGCATCAGCAGGCGGTCAGCTACACCGATTGCCAGTGCGCCGCCGCTGCCGCCCTCGCCAATAACAATTGCAACGATTGGCACGCGCAAGCCCGCCATCACTAGAATATTCTCGGCAATGGCATTCCCCTGGCCGCGCTCCTCCGATTGAATGCCAGGGTCGGCGCCAGGGGTATCGATAAAGCACAGCACCGGGAAGCCGAATTTTTCGGCATGCTGGAAGAGGCGCAGGGCCTTGCGGTAGCCTTCGGGGCGCGGCATACCAAAGTTGCGCTTCACGTTCTCGCGGGCGTCGCGGCCCTTCTGGTGCCCAACAATCATCACGGTGCGGCCATCGAAGCGCGCCAGACCGCTCACAATAGCGGCATCATCGCCAAAGCGGCGGTCGCCATGTAGCTCAGTAAAGTCTTCGCAACAGCTGCGCACATAATCGAGGGTATGTGGGCGGTGTGGGTGGCGGGCCAGCTGAACTTTGTCCCAGGCGGTAAGGGCAGATGCTGTCATGATACTATCACTACAGAATTGGACACCAAGAACGAAATGGCGTGGCTCCTGGTGCCTGATGCTCAGATATCGGTGTTACACCTGCAGTGTTGCAGGGATGTCATCGGCAACGACATCGTTGCTGGCTGTTCCACCATAGAGCCGCAACAGGCGTGCAAGGGTGGCCCGCAACTCGGCGCGCGGCACTACCATATCGATCATGCCATGCTCAACCATAAACTCGGCGGTTTGAAAGTGTGCCGGGAGCTTCTGCCGAATGGTTTGCTCAATCACACGCTGACCGGCAAAGCCTATTCGGGCGCCAGGCTCGGCAATGATGACATCGGCTACTGACGCATATGAAGCCATCACGCCAGCATAGCATGGGTCAACCAGCAGGGCGAAGTGAGGTTGCCCAATGGCAGCCAGGCGCGTAAGTGCCATGTTGGTTTTTGCCATTTGCATCAGCGATAACACACCCTCGTGTTGGCGCGCGCCGCCGGTGGCGGTGATGGTGAGGAGCGGATGCTGCAGCTCGGCGGCGCGCTCGGCGGCGCGTGCTAGCCGCTCGCCATAGACACTGCCCATAGAGCCGCCAATGAAAGTGAATTCCGATACGGCGATGTGGAGTGGGTTCCCCTGAATTGTGCCGTGGCCGCTGACTAGCGCATCGTTTAGCCCGGTGCGCTCCTGATTTTCCGCCAGCTTCTGAACATATACATCTTTTGTAGAAACAAACTCAAGCGGGTCGGATGGGGCGAGTTCGGCATCTTCTTCAACGAATGTATCGGCATCCAGCAGCCCCAACCACTCGCGCGCGGTGAGGCGCATGTGGTAGCCACATTTGCACACTTTAAGGTTATCGTTCAGCTGCTTGACATAGTTGAGTTCGCCGCATGAAGAGCATTTCACCCACATATTATCGGGGATCTGCTGGCCGCTATCGCGCGTGGCCGGCGTAAAATGCTTAGGCTGGCGGCGAAACCACTCTTTCATCGTGTTCTCCTGGCGTGTGTCTGCGCGCCGTATTATAACATACCCGCTTCCGGTGAGCGCGATGAGCCAGGCAATGGTGCCTATATGGCGCTGCTGGATGGTGTGGGTGCTACTTGCTCGTGTATTTACACTCCTCAAAGATGTGAGACGCAATGTATCTCTACGGTGCGGCGTGAATATGCTTGCGTCTTGCTCAAAGTTGTCATATGATACGTTCGGTATATCGAGCGCGCCTACCATTCATTCTACTGTTGCGCTCAAGCGGAAAGGAAAGCCTGAATAATGCTCGATGCACTTCAGAATCCCATTGTGATCGCCGTAGTAGTGCTGATACTACTCGCGCTGATCGCAGTCACTGTGCTCTTGCGTCGGCGGCGTGCGGCGCAGGGCGATGTGCGCCCCCCGCCTGAACTTGGGCCGCCCGTAGACTACACCTCGATGCCCTATGAAGAGCCGAAAACGCTGGGCCAGCGCCTCAGCGAGGCCTCGATTGGCGTCAAGCTGCTGCTTGCGCTGGTGCCATTGGCGCTGATTATAGCGGCCTTTGTCGTATGGCAGGCATTCTTTGCGGCCCCGCCCCCTATCATCGATGTGCTACCAGCGCCACCACCCGCCATTACCGATGTATCGGCGACCCTGGCATCGGCGGCGCGCATTGTGGTGGATGCCAAAACCAACCTGCCTGATGGTACAGTGGTAACGGCGGCGATGAAGGAAGGTGGCGAAGATTTCCCCTGGCCTAACACCCAATCGACGCAGGCGCAGGTGAGCGGCGGGCAAGTGCGGGTAGTGATCGAGCGTGCCAGTAGCGCGCCCCAACCACGCCGTGATCAGGAACATACAGTAGTGCTTACTGCTCAGGCCAACAATCAGCCGGTGAACTCCGATGCGGCCAAGCTGACAATTCCGCCGATCTATGTGAGCGATTTCTATCGCGACCAGACGGCGGCGGCGCCAACGGCTGTGCCAACCAAAGTAGCAACATCGGTACCAGCGGCAACGGCTGTGCCTACGGCTAAACCCACGGCAATCCCCACGCCAGCGCTTACCGCCAAGGTATTCAATGGTGGTAATGTGCGCGACCAGCCAGTGAATGGCAAAGTGCTTGATCAAATCAATGCGAACGAAACAGTGACCTTATTAGAGAAAAATGCTGCCGGAACATGGTACAAAATTACCAATATACGCAGCGTCACTGGCTGGGTGAGCGCCACGCTGCTCACAGTCGATGATGCGGTGAAGCAGCAAGTTCCAATTACCGGCCAGGCGCCTGCGCCCAGCGCACCAACGCCTGCGGCTGGCGCACCAACACCCGCGCCCGGTGCCGCTACCCAATTGAAGGCAACCGTGTTCAATGGCGGTAATGTGCGCGAGCGCCCAATCAACGGGAAGGTGCTCGATCAGATCAATGCGAAGGAAACAGTGACGCTGCTAGAACGAACTGCCGACGCAGCCTGGTACAAAATCACCAATATTCGTGGTGTAACTGGCTGGGTGAGCGCCACGCTGCTCACAATCGATGATGCGGTGAAGCAGCAAGTACCCGTGGCGAAATAAGTACCTGGCGGTTTCACGCTGTGCGTGGCAAATTGCTACTTGGCGATCGGCCACGCACGGCGCACGCGCATGCTAGAACTCTCACTTCAACAAACCCCATTCGTCTTAATCGATTTCGAAACGACTGGCTTGTATCCGCATCGTGGCGACCGCGTGTGCGAGGTTGCATTGTTGCGCCTGCGCGGCACCAACGACGATTTGCGCTACGAAAGCCTGATCGACCCTGAATGCGCGCTGAGTGAGCAGGCATTCAATGTAAATCATATTGGCCCCGCCGATCTGGCTGGTGCGCCCCGGTTTGCAGCGGTGGCCGATCTGCTGCGGGTGCTTTGTGCTGGCTCGGTGCTCGTGGCGCATAATGCGCCCTTCGATATGGAATTTCTGCACGCCGAGCTGGCGCGGGCGCAGTTGCCCCCGTTTGAGCTGCCCGTGATCGATACGCTGGTGCTGGCACGCCGCCTGTTCCCACGCCGCGCTTCGCATAGCCTGCGGGCGCTGGCCCTAAACCTCGGTGCCGAGCCGCCGTCGCACCGGGCGATGGATGATGTTCTGGCATTACAGGTTGTTTTTGCCGATATGCTGGTACGCCTGGAGTCGCTGGGTATTCATTCTCTAGGCGCACTATTGCGCTATAGCCGTGGCTTCAATGCAGATGAGCCTGTGCCCGCGCTACCGCCGCTGATAGAGCTGGCATTGCACGAGGGGCAGTTGCTACGTGTGGTTTATCGTTCGCGCTCGCTCCCTGACCATACTGAACGGGTGATTCGTCCGATCGCAATCGTTAAACAGCATAATACGCTCTTCCTCCAGGCGTATTGTTATTTGCGGCATGATCTGCGCGCATTTGCGCTCGATAAGCTCACCGCTCTCGCGCTTGCCGAGCCAGGCCCCCTCCCCTAACCGCACCGCCGCGGTATGTACGATACCTTGTCATCAGGTTATCTACACTTAACCTGGCGTTTACCTGCCCGCAATCTATTACTAGCCTATGCGCAATGCTGCGTCAGCATACTGCTATAGGTAGCAGCATGTTCGTATGTGCCCGCGCAGAATCGGCCAAAAGGCTGAGCACAAAACTGCGCGCGCGGGCGTCGAAACAGCAATGGCATATGCCAGAAGGGAGTGGGCTAGTGATGATTGCGCCATTGTACAGCAAGGCCGATTTGCATATTCATTCGACATATAGCGATGGAACAGCCGATGTTGCGGCTATTCTGGCCCATGTTGCGGCCTCTGATCTCCGTGTTATCGCAATTACTGACCACGATACGATTGCGGGCGGGCGGGCTGCTGCGCAACTTGCGCGCCAATTTGGCGTCGAAGTAGTAGTAGGCGAAGAAGTAAGTACGATTGAAGGTCATGTGCTGGCGTTGTTCATTGAAACCGAGCTACCGCCAGGTCGCCCGGCTGCCGAAACGATTGCGGCGGTGCATGAGCAGGGTGGGCTGTGTGTCGCGGCGCATCCATATGATCGCAGCGTTCCGTCGCTTGGGGCACACGGCCTGCGCGAACGTTGCTGTACCACATGGCCGCTCGATGCCATTGAAGCGCTCAATGCCGGGGCGATCTGGTCGCAACGCGGTTGTAATCGCCTGGCGCAGCGCCTGGCCGAAGAAATGGGCCTGCCAGCAGTTGGTGGCAGCGATGCGCACTCACTAGCAACCATTGGACAGGCGTACACCGAATTCGCAGGTACAAGCGCTAGCGATTTGTATCGGGCAATCTGCCAGGGGCAAGTACGCTGGGGCGGCGGCTATTGGAGCACCTGGAACTATGTTGAGGTGAGCTACCAGTGGGCGCGCCAGCGTGGGGTGTCTGGCCTGCTGCGCGTGGCGCTCGATGGTGTCGGCATGACGCGCCGCGCAACGGTAGCGCGAGAATCCCAGATTTAGTTCGCACTCATCAGGCATTCATAAAGGATTCATCTTTGTCATAGTTTCTTGGATTACGAATTGCAATATACATACGCAGCACATTGCTGGATGTATCATTACGAAGGGTTAAAACGCTATGGCACGAATACTTTTACTGCATGCATCGGTGGGCATGGGCCATCAACGCGCCGCCGCCGCTATTGCGCGTGCATTTGAGCAGTTGCCGGGCGTTGCTGTGCAGGTGGAAGATACGCTCGATTATGCGCGCCCGTGGTTCCGGCGTTTTTATCGCGGCTCGTACCTCAGTACGGCGGATCGTATTCCAGGCGTGTGGAGTAAGTTTTACCAGTATACCGATCGGGCGTTTGCGCCGCATGGTATGTTCGCCTTTAGCCGTACCCAGTACACGGCGCTTGGGATGCGCAACCTGTGTGGGCTGATTGAGCGTGCGCAACCCGATGCGATTATCTGTACCCATTTTCTGCCGCTTGAGGTACTTGCGCCTTTACAAGGCTATGATCTGCCGCCGCTTGCCTGTGTTCTCACCGATTATCATGCGCATGCGTTCTGGGCGGTCGGCGGGGCAGACCGCTATTTTGTTCCTACGCCAGCAGCGCGCGCCGAGCTGATTGCGGCTGGTATCGCCGCCGCGCGCGTGCGCGTCACGGGTATTCCGATCGACCCGGCCCTCGCTCAACCCATCGACCGACTGGCGGCACGGCGCGCGCTGGGCCTGCCAGCCTGGCAACCAATTGTGACCTTGATTGGGAGCGGCATGCCTGCGGCACGCGTTGAGGCGATTGCGCATGCATTGCTCAGACGCCGATTACCGGCTACACTAGTGATTACCGTGGGGCGTAGCCGCGAGCTTGCCCGCGAGCTTGCCCACCTTGAATGTACTGCTGGCGCGGCAGTGCGTCTGCTTGGCCCACAGCCCAGCCTCGATCCGCTGATCGCTGCGAGCGATCTGGTTATTGGGAAGGCCGGAGGGCTAACCGTGAGCGAGGTGCTGGCACGTGGCGTACCGATGTTTGTGCCGCTGCCGGTGCCGGGGCAGGAACTGTGGAATGTAGCTCATATCGAGCGTGCAGGTGCCGGGCGAGGCTATGCCGATGCGACTGAGCTAGCCCGCGATGCAGTAGCTTTGCTAGGCGATCGGCAGCGCCACACGGTAATGGCCGAAGCCGCACGTATGGCGGGCCAGCCCGCTGCTGCTGCCATGGTTGCTGCTCATATCCTTGCCGAGCTACGCCAGGCGCGCATGATTGCCAGGCCACAATCACATGCAGCATTTATACGAGAAGCGAGCGTCTCATCTGTATGAACCAACCACTGGCTCCTTCCCCCCCCCCAACGCGCCGTCTGAGTTGGCGGCTTTGGCTTGGCATTCTGATGAGCGCTGGCATTGTGGTGCTGGTGATTCTCAAACGTGCCTGGCTGATTGATGCGATGGCCTTAGCGCTTGATGCACAGCCAAAGTGGCTTCTTGCAGCGCAGGTGATCATCCTCCTGAGCTATATGGTGAGCGGCCAGGTTTTTCGGGTGGCGCTGCGCAAGCAAGGGTACCATATCGGCACCTTTCGTGCCTGGATGACCGCCCTGGTCGCGATTATGCTCAGCCAGTCGATGCCCGCCGGCGGGGTTGCGAGCTACGCTTTTTTGGTAAGCACTTTCCGGCGGCGTGGGGTTTCAAACGAGCAAACCGCGCTGGTCGCAACGTTTGAGCTGATGAGCTACTCGATGGCAATGGTGCTGGTCGCGCTCTTCAGCCTTGCCTACTTGCTCTACTATGCGTTTACCACCGATGTTTCGGGCACGGCGTTTGTCACGCCATTACTGATTGGCTTGAGCATCATTGCCGCATTGGTTGGCGTGGTGCTGGTTGTTACCGGGCGCGCCGAACTGTTGGCGCATGGCCTCCGCGCTGTCCAGCGGCTAGTGGCGGTGTTCTGGCGGCGGCCTCACGATGATCAGTGGGCTGCACACATTGCCTCGCGTATTACCGCTGGCCGCGCGCTCATTATCGCCAACCGTATGATGCTGGGCCTCTTAATCCTTATTCAGCTCACCGCCTTGTGCGGCCATAGTCTGGCGATGTTGCTCATACTCTTGAGCTTGGGGGTGCAAACGTCGTTTGCGGTAGTGTTGGCAGCGTTTGGCGCGGCGCTGGTGACGAGCCTGTTTAATGTGCTACCCGGCGGCGGCGGCACAATCGAAACGATCCTGGCTGCAGTGCTCGGGTTCCTCGCGGTTGGCCCTGCCGCCGTGCCAGCTGCAGTTATTTTCCGATTGCTCAACTTCTGGTTATTGCTGCCCGCCGTGGCTGCGGCGTATGCCTGGCTCATGCGGCGCTCGGTGGCGCCAGCGCGTCGTTAGCCTTCACGCGGTACATAGATTTTGATCGTGTCCTTATATAGTAGCTTGTAGTGCTGGCGCACCGCCATCAGCACTTCGGTCGTCCAGCGCCCGGTTGCGTCATCGAGGGTTCGCTCGACATTTACCTGAATAAGGATGGCACTGAAACGTTGCGCTGCGATGTCTTCAATCAGCCCACTCTGATCCCACACTCCGCTACGCGCGGCAGGCCCCATTGTCGATGGGTCATCATAGCGGAGTGGGCGGCCAGCTGCTACAAGTAAACTGACGTCGTCAGCCAGAATTTCGCCAGGGGTATTCTGGATGTAGTCAATAAATCGCTTGGGCGGCTCGTCGGGCGCAAGCTCGCCAACGAACCAATCGGGCGGGCGGTACGCGAGACCAATCTGGGCCGCCAGCAGCGCAACTACCATGAAGCTCGGTACCCATTGCCCACGCGCCAGCCAGTTTGGCAGCCACCCGGCCACAATCCCAACAACGAGGCTGATCGCCAGCAGCGACTCTAGCAGATGGTTATGGTTGGCACCGGTTTCGCCCGAGCCAAGCAGCGAGATTGGTACGACCAGTGCATAGCACGCTATCACCAGCGCGCGGCGATCACGCAGTGCCAGCACCACCACCACCGCCGCCAACAGTATCCCCGGCAGGTAGGGCTGTAACAACCCAACAAACTTAAGCAAGAGCTGTACAGTCCACCATTCGCTACGGTGCAGTCCCCACACATGGGCGGTAAATTGGCCTTGTGTGATTACATCGAGCAAGGCCCAGGCGCCAAACACGAATATGGCGTACCCCAGCCCAAAACTCAAGGTGCGCCAGCGTAGTGGCAAGCGCCAGGCAAAGCCCGCATTGTGCGCGCTACGCCAGCCGCGTACATCATCGATAATGAGCGCCAGGCCAGTTGCCAACGGTGCAGCAACTGTCGTTTGTTTAGTGAAAAATGCCAGCGCGAAGCATAATGCAGGCAGCAACCCGGGAAGCGGTCGCCGAGCATACGCCTCAGGGCGGGCTATGTAGCCAGTTGCAAAGGCTAACCCCAGGGCAGTACACAGTAGCGCAAGCATGTCGGGCTTAATGCGCGTGCCCCACAACAGCACCGATGGCGCGCTAATGAAGATGGTTGCCCCCAGCGCTGCCCCCAGCCACGTTGCCCCCACCCGCCGACAGACTACGATGATGAGCAGCACAATACTAAGGGTAGCTACCAGCGATACCAGCCGTCCACCCCAGAAGAGATGCGGCCCGGGAATATGATCGGCCAGGCTCAGCACCAGCGGGTGCACGGGTGGGTAAGGGGCTGACACAAACCAGAAGCGTTGGAGCGGCTGATACAGGGGTTGCCCGGCCTGGAGCAGGCGGGCTTCGTGGAGTAGCGTGCCTTCCAAACCATCGTGGGGGTAAGGGTAGTACAGGAGCGCCATCAGTCGAGTTATAGCGTACCACAGCAGTGGCAGCGCACCAAGCATCAGCAATGGCGGTATGATATGCGTAAGCCCCTTCCCAACTGAGCGAGCAGGGGTATCGGCACCAGTTTTCGAGGTGGTGTTTGACATAACAGATTATGCGTATATAGCCCCAGCATCATGTTTCACAACATCATATGCGTTGGCCTGCAAGTTATATACCAGCATCTGCGAGGTTAATGCGTCAATGGTGTGAGCGAAAGTTTTCCATCGCCAAACGTCACCCAAAACCAGAGCGTAACCCCTTGTATCGACACAAACAGCACAGCCAACCACGCCACGGTGTATGCCCAACGCCCGCGCATCGCAAGCGCACCAAGCAGCACCCCAATCGCGGCCAGCGCCATTGGCAGGAAAAAATAGAAGTAGCGCACCTGTAAGGCAAGGACCAAGTCGATCATCAAAAACAGCAGCACGGTTGCCACCCAGGTAAATGCCACAATACCCGCCTGGCGGCTGCGTTGTGCCCAGGCAATCAGCGCGAGGCCGCAGGGCAACAACGCCAGGCCAATGTCGCTATAGGCCCGGCGCATCCCAGCCCATAATAGCGGGGTTGCGCCGGGGAATAAGCCACCGGCATTGCCGCCACCAACCTGCCCGAAATTGCTCAACATGATGTCAATGCCATCGATATAGAGCGTGAAGAAGGCAAAGATGGCGCAGCCCACCAGTATGCCAAAACCCCAGAGCATATTACGATGCGGCCAGGCCAGCATGAGCAAGAGCGTGAGCCCGACCCATACGGAAGCCAGCAGCGCCACACCTACATGCGAGGAGACTGCGAACAGCATTGCCAGCGCCAGCGCCAGCCAGGAGCGGCGCGGCAGCGGCGGGTCGTGGCTAATCAGGGCGAGCGCAACCGGGGCAACCAGGCATTGCCCAAACAGCTGCGCCGAAAACCCATAGTTCATGGCCGTAAAGGCAGTGGTGCTACCCGCATAGAGCAGCAGAGCCATGCGCGCGGCGTAGTGGTTGCCACCCATCCGGCGGGCGAGTAGCGCTACCAGCAGCGCCGTGAAGCCATCGAGCAGGGCAAGCGCGCCTTGCAGCAGCGCAAGCTCATTCGGGAAGATGAGCCGGAGCGGAGCAAGTGCCAGGTAGGTCGCTGGCGGGTAGAGCGCCAGCCCACGCCCAAATTCACTTGCAACGACAGCATGAATAAGCTGGCCTTCGGTCACTTCGCGCAGCAGCTTCAGGTGCAGCGTTTTATCCTGGCCGGTGAACGTGGGATAGAGCATGCCCGCTGCGCGGATTGCGCAGGCGAGTAGCATCAGCGTCCACAATCGCATGCGTTCAGGGCGGCTACCAGCCCAATCACCCAGACGCATGATCAGCGGTAAGCCTACCCAGCTCATGCCAAGCAGCACTATTGTGGCGCACAGCAAGCGCAGCATATATGGGTAGGCCAGCAGCAGGTCGCCGCTGAGTAGCAGCGCTAACCCCACGGACAGCAGCGCCAGTGCAGCTGCGTAGCTACGTGCGCGCCAGCCCAGGTATAACAAAAACGCCAGGATGACGCCGAGCAACGCGATCTGAAGGAGCACTGTAGCGAGTGGCGGGATACGCACTGTATTGCCCGGTGCTACCAGCTCAACCCAGTGGAGCTTCACGCCTAAGATACGCCGGTCGCTGCTGGTCGTCAGGGCTGCGCTTGCTATGCCGATCTGAAGTGTATCGGATGGATTGGGCGGCAGTGCAAACGTGTAGGTGCGCGGCTGCGTGCCAGCCTCGAATGCGACCCAGGGCTGCCCATTGAGGGTAAGCGCAACCGGCGCGGGCGTAGGCCGCCCGCCGAGCTTGAGCGTAAGCACTTGTTGTGGCTCGGTGCGTACATGCTGTAAGAGCAGTATAGTGTTTGGGCTAGTCCAGCGATATGCCTGGCTATCGCCTATGCTCTCGGGTGCAAAAATATCGGTAAAGAAATACCCTGCCTGGTAGGTACCTACATTGATGGTGTAGCGGCCTTCGTGCCGATTAAGCAGCAATACATCGGCAGCCAGCAGCAGCACAATCGCCAACCCGAGGCTCACTGTAACATTGCGGGCCATCGTGCGGCGGCGCAAACGTGCCTGTGTGGGGAAATTGCGCGCCGTGTCTGAAGATGTGGCCGGTTGTATCTGCTGCTCTGCCATGCGCACTGGTGCCTTATTCTCGTAACGATGCACGATGCCTCTGCGGGCTAATGCGCGCCTATGCTACCTTAACTACTTCTTCCGTGCAACCGTTGCGGTTGCTGGCAGCGGCGCATAGCGGTACAATAGGCTTACAACATCATCACATAGAGGTGACCGTGATTAGTTACGAAGAACTCGCTTCTGGGCTCGAAGATTCCTGGCTGCTTGCTGGCTTGCACGATCATGTTCTTTCCGAAAGTGTGCAGCCCGATCTCCTCGAGCGTGTGTACCGGGTTGAGCTATTCCCCGAGCATGCTGAACCATTGCTTGAAGGAAGCTCGCCGCCATGGGTAGAGGTAAGCTTTACCTGGACGGCTTCGCACCAGCTGCACTCCGAAGGACGCGAGACGCTGCCCGGAATATTAGAACTGGCCTGGACGTACACCGTCGATGTGCGCAACCAGAGCGATCGGAGCGATATTGATCTGGTGCGCGCATTCAACGCTGCGGTGCGTGCGGCCCTACGCCGCGCCGCGCCCGATCTGCCCACGCCCACTGAATACCTGGCGGTTGAGGTACGGCGCGGCTACACCCTCAGCGGCGAGCGCCCAACCACGGCGTATGTTCAGCTGGTGGGTACAAATGTGACTGACCTGGGCGATCTGTGGAATGATCGCGCGCCAAATGCTGTGCGCGATGCCCTGCGCGACGAGCTGATTATTGCGGCAGCGCTGCTCCATTCACTCGGCGAGGCGTTTACGCCCAGCGGCCTGGGTGGTTACCGTGCGGTCGATACCGCATAAGTGTTACGCCTTCCGCTTGCCGTTTAGCGCGTGGGTAGACGAAAGCCCCATAAGGTAATAGCCAGTGCATCGAGCGAAACGGGTTCCTACCGTCTCGCTCTTTCGTTTGCACCAGCCAGATAGTTGGCGGTATCTCTGCGTAAAACGTTTCTGGTTGTCGTGATTAGGTGATTGGCATAGCTCAACAGCGCGCAGCACCGGTGGGCTGCCATACAATATGGTATAATTTCGTCGTTCACGGACGCATGGTCGCAATGGGGCAAGCGTGTGGTTTGTGAAAGGTAGAAACAATATGGCAAGTGAACAATACGCCGAACTACGCCGCCGATTGGAAGGCGAGCGCCGCCGATTGCAGGGCGATATTGCTGCGCTCGATGCTGAAGATCACCAGCCTTCAGATGATGCTGGTATTGGTAACCATATCGCCGATGATGCCAGCGACGTAATGAACCGCGAGCGGAATGCTGCTTTACGCGGCAATGCAAACGACTTGCTCGCGCAGGTTGATGCAGCCCTTCATCGGATTGAAACCGGTGCTTACGGCACATGCGAGCGCTGCGGTCAACTAATTAACCCCGAACGGCTTGAGGCGCTGCCCTACGCAATTTACTGCATTACGTGTCAGGCCGAAGTTGAACGTGAGCGCTAACCGCAATGACGCATTGCGCAAGCAATGCCCCGGGAGAAAGTGACGTGCGCGAGGAGTTTCGGCAGCGCTGGGCGTTTCCCATCGCTGTAGTCGTTGTGGTAATTATTCTCGATCAGCTTACAAAAGCCTGGATCTTGCGTACTCTTGGGCCAATTCCCGGCACCTCGCGCCCGCTCCTTGGCTCGTGGTTGAGCTTCACGTATGTGCAAAACACGGGTGTGGCATTCGGGCTGTTTCAGAATATCCCCGGCTTTTTTACGATTACATCGATCATTATTAGCGTTGGTGCGCTGCTGTTCTACCGCTTTCAGCTGCCAAATAGCCAGCCCTGGATTCAGGCAAGTATTGGCCTGATTGTTGGCGGTGCGGTTGGCAATATTATCGATCGCGTGCGCTATCGTTACGTGGTTGATTTTGTGCATGTTCGCTGGTTCCCCGGCATTTTCAACCTGGCCGATAGCGCCATTACCATCGGCGTCATTATGCTGGCTGGCTACTTGCTGTTATTCGGCGAAAGCCGCCCTAGCCCGGCCCAACCTGGCCCAGGCGATGACGCACTGCTTGGTGAATTGTTGAGCGGTGAGCAGTGGCAGCAGCGCGGCGATCGGTCGTGAGGCGGGGGCGAGGGTAGCGCACGCATGGTCGATGAAGAACATCAGGCCGAGCTGCTAGCGGCAACTGAAGTGCGCGAAGAACCAGCCACGCCAGTGCAGCTCGTGGCTGAAGCCGCCGATGCGGGTGTGCGGCTCGATCGCTATGTAGCCGACCAGATTACCGACCTTTCGCGGAGTTATGCCCGCCAGCTCATCGACGATGGGCATATTCGCCTGAACGATGCCGATACCCGCCCCAGCGCTACCTTACGCCCCGGCGATGTCGTCACCGTGCGCCGCCCGATCGCCCGCCCCACCGACCTGGTAGCGCAGGATATTCCACTTTCCATCGTGTATGAAGATGCCGATGTTGTGGTTATCGATAAGCCAGCGGGGATGGTGGTGCACCCGGCGCCCGGCCACCTCGATGGGACGCTGGTGAATGCCTTACTGGCGCGCTACCCCGATATTACCGTGGGCAGCGATTTGCGGCCAGGAATTGTTCATCGCCTCGACCGCGACACCTCGGGCCTGATGGTCGTAACGCGGAACGATGCGGCACGTCATGCTATTCAAACACAGCAGCAGGCGCGCACCATGACCAAAGCTTACCTGGCGGTGGTTGAAGGGCGCTTCAAAGAATCGAGTGGCATCATTGATGCGCCGATTGCCCGCCACCCAACCGATCGTCTGCGCCAGGCAATTGTACCGAATGGCCGTACTGCGCGCACCCATTGGCAGGTTATCGAGGAATTGGGCGACTACACCTTGATTGAGGCCCGGCTTGAAACTGGCCGCACCCACCAGATTCGAGTGCATTTCAGCTACAAAAGTCGGCCCCTGCTGGGCGACCCACTCTATGGCCCGCGGCGGCCACGGGCAACTTTTGGCCTCACACGCCAGTTTCTGCATGCCTATCGGCTGGGTTTTGTGCTGCCTGGCACGGGCGAACCGGCGACATTTCAGTCGGAACTACCGCCAGATCTGCGTACTGCGCTTGAAAAATTGCGTGCTCGTGCGGCTGGCAGCGGTTAGGTTAAACAGATTGTGATACTTAGTGCAAAGAATTCTGAAAGCTAGCGCTACGAGTGGTGCTATACTAATGCGGTTGATGTAATTACGGCGACACGGGGCGCTGCCTCGCTGGCGAGCAGCCGTTCGTATCGTCTATGAAGGAGTAGCGTATGCGACCGAAAATTACGATTGTTGGCGCTGGTTTCGTCGGCTCGACCGCTGCCCACTGGATCGCGGCGAAAGAGCTTGGCGATATTGTACTTGTCGATATCGTCGAGGGTGTACCCCAGGGCAAAGGTCTGGATCTGCTTGAATCTGGCCCAATTGAAGGTTTCGATATTCACATAAAAGGCACAAACGATTATGCCGACACCGCCAATTCGGATGTTATCGTTGTGACCTCGGGCGCGCCGCGCAAGCCAGGCATGAGCCGCGAAGACCTGATCAAGGTGAATGCCAATATCACCCGCGATTGTATTTCCAAGGCGGCGGCACTCTCACCCAATGCCGTTATCATTATGGTAAATAACCCGCTCGACACAATGGCCTACCTGGCGAAGGATGTTAGCGGCTTCCCCAAGAACCGCGTTATTGGCCAGGCAGGCGTGCTCGATAGCGCGCGCTACCGTGCATTTATTGCGATGGAGGCGGGCGTGTCGGTGGAAGATATTCAGGCGATGCTGATGGGCGGCCATGGCGATGAGATGGTTCCCCTGCCACGCTTTACCACAATTGGCGGCATCCCGGTCACTGAGTTTATCGCTGCCGACCGGCTGAATGCGATTGTCGATCGGGCGCGCAAGGGTGGCGGCGAGATCGTCAACCTGCTCAAGACGGGCAGCGCCTACTATGCGCCCAGCTCGGCGACGGTGCAGATGGTTGAGGCAGTGCTGCGCGATAAGAAGCGCGTGCTGCCGTGCGCGGCCTACCTGGATGGCGAGTATGGCCTGAGCGATATGTATTTTGGCGTGCCGTGTATCCTTGGGGCTGGCGGTGTTGAGAAGGTGATTGAATTGCCGCTGAACGATGATGAGATGGCGCAGGTTAAGAAGAGCGCCGATGTCGTCAAGTCATCGATCGACGCGCTGAAGACGATGTAATGCTATGGTAGAAGATAGAGCGTGCCCAGGCTCTCACACGGCACGCTCTATCTCTTGAGCGTTACGGGGTTCGATCTATTTCTAAGCGGCAATCGCGCGAACTGTAGGGGCTGTGTGCACCTATGAGTGATGCTGGCAAGCCGTTGGCAAGCTGTGATGACGCAGCACTCTTGCAGCATATTGCCCAGGGGCAGATTGATGCACTTGGGGTGATATTTCTGCGCTATCAGCGGCAAGTGTACCAGCTAGCCCTGGGCATCACGCGCGAGGCAGAAACGGCCGAAGAAGTACTGCAAGATACATTCTATCGTTTATACGCGCATGCTGGCACGCTCGATGGCACACAACCGCTGCTCCCCTGGCTGTACCGCGTTGCCGCGAACCTGGCCTACAACTGTGCACGGCGGCGGCGATTATGGACGGAGCCGTTCAATGCCGTTGCTGAGCGATTATTCGCCCCAGCGCGGCGCTCTCCTGAACATATTGCCGAGCAGCACGAGTTACAGGCGGTGGTGCGAGCGGTGCTCGATGACCTGCCGCCGCATCATCGGGCGGTGTTGGTATTGCATTACCTTGAAGATTATTCTATTCCCGAGGTTGCGACCATCCTCGATTGCCCAGAGGGAACGGTAAAATCGCGCTTATACCATGCGCGCAAATTGTTGAAACAGCAGCTTCAGCGCCACTATGGCACTGGCACGGTGCTCCCCGACGTATTATGAGCACATCGACGGCTTCACCCCAAACTGGCTCACCAAATATTCGCTGGCAGTTGCTCGGTGGCGACCGCTTTTATATTGCGGCCCGCTGGGGCGTGTTTGTGTTGCTGGTACTCATTGGTTGGCTCCTGGCGCAACAGCCGCTCTGGCCGATTACGCCGTCGATGTCGCCGATTTTGCTGCTTGTATGGGTCTATGGGCTATTCAACCTGGCGATGACGGTGGCGCTGGTGGTTCCAACGCTCAATGGCCTGCTCAATGGCGCTTTTATCGCCGATATTCTGTTTATTTCGCTATTTACTTATTTCAGCCACGACCCGCGCGATCTGTATTATCCGCTCTATTTGTTGCCGCTGGTTGGCGCAGCATTCCGGCTACGCACACAAGCCAGCTTGCTGGCCGGGCTGCTTGCCGCCGGAGCCTATGTACTGGCCTATTTACTGTCGCGCATTGGGCCGAATAATGGCCCTGCGCCAACCGAGCCGGTGACGCTGCTGGGGCTGATGCTGCGCGCAATTGCGCTGGTCTGTATTCCCTGGCTTACCAGCAGTCTGGCCGAGCGCTGGACGGCGAATAATCGCCTGAGCGTTGAGCTTGCCGAGCAGAAACAGCAAGATGCGCTGACTGAGGCCAATGCCTACCGCGACAAAATGCGCTCGCTGTATGAAGTGGCCTATACGCTCTCAACAACAATGAACTACCAGAGCGTGCTCGACACCACGCTGACCGAAAGCCGCAAGCTCGTGCCGCATACCGCCGCGCTGGTGCTGCTTTCGACCGGCCAGAGCGACGAGCTGTATATTGCGGCCTCGTATGGCGTGAGCGAAACCGACCGCCAGCAGCGCCTACAGCTTGGTACCGGCATGCTCGGCCAGGCACTGCGCATGTCCGATGCTTCGATTGTCGCGGCGATTGGCAGTGAACCCGAGCTTGCGCCCATTACCGCGCTGGCGCATGGCGAGGCGGCCTGTTTAGTGCCACTCCGCGCCGCCTTGCGCACCTACGGCCTGCTTCTGGTTGCCAGCGACCAGCCGAATGCTTTTAACGAGGAGCAGCTGGGTATGCTGACGGCGCTGGCGAACTATGCAATTATTGCATTGCATAACGCTCAGCTGGTATATGATCTCCGTCAGGAGCGCTCGAAGCTCCTTTCGAAAGAAGAAGAAGTGCGCCACCAGCTCGCACGCGATTTGCACGATGGCCCGGCGCAAGCGCTGGCGGCGATTACGATGAATGTTGAGTTCATCAAGCGGCTGCTTGAGCGTGACCCGAAGCGCGTGCTGACCGAGCTGGATAAGCTGGGAGGGCTGGCTAAACGCACAACGCATGAAGTGCGCACGATGTTGTTCGAGCTGCGTCCGCTGGCTCTGGAAACGCAAGGGTTAGACGTGACCTTGCGCCAGTATCTTGAGCGCTTCCAAAACACAACCACGACCATTACGCTTGAATCGAACGAGATTACCGCCGAGCTTGATACCAAGGTTGAAGGTACACTGTTTAACATTATTCAAGAAGCGCTCAATAATGCGCTGAAGTATGCGAAGGCTGCGCAGATCTGGGTGCGGTTGAAGCAAACCAGTACCGCGCTTGAGGTGACGATTCAGGATGATGGGGTTGGCTTCGATTTGCAGAAGGTGCTTGAATCGTATGAGAAGCGTGGATCGTTTGGCCTGCTGAACATTGAGGAACGCGCGAAGCTGGTTGGTGGGGCCGCTGAGCTAATGTCAGCGCCGGGGCATGGCACGACCGTTCGCGTAACAGTCCCCTTGGCCGCATAATCACCCTGCATTACGCTGCATACATCGTCAATCGTCAATTGTCAATCACAAACTCAATGACCAACCCCTACCTCGACCCTGCCCGCGTGCGTGCGGCGTTGCGCGCGCTCGATGTTCGGCCTTCGCGCGAGCTGGGCCAGAACTTTTTGATCGACCCTGCCGCCCTCGCCGCGATTGCCGACGCTGCCTACCTCACACCTGATGATACGGTGCTAGAGGTTGGGCCGGGCCTGGGTGTGCTTACCTGGGAATTGCTGTGCCGGGCCGGGCGGGTGATTAGTGTGGAACTGGATAAGCGGCTGGCCGAACGGCTGGCGCAGGAGTTTGCTACCGAGCCGCGTTTCACACTGGTGCAGGGCGATATTCTGCGCCACGCGCCCGGCGAGCTTTTGGGTATTGCGCAGGCTGAACCCGGAGCAGACACGCTGCCAGCGCCAACGGCAGCAACGCCGTCCTTTTCTTATAAAGTTGTTGCGAACCTACCCTACCAGATTACCTCGGCGGCGCTGCGCCATTTCCTGGAAGCCGCGGTTAAGCCAACCCTGATTGTGGTGCTGGTGCAGTGGGAGGTGGCCGAGCGCATTTGCGCCGCGCCGGGCGATTTGAGTGTGCTGGCGCATTCGGTGCAGCTGTACGCCGCGCCAGAGATTGTCGCGCGTGTGCCTGCGGCGAGCTTTTTCCCGGCGCCTGCGGTTGATTCAGCGATTCTACGGCTACGTGTGCGCCCAAGCCCGGCCGCCGATATTCCGCCCGATGCGCTTATGAAGCTGATTAAGGCTGGGTTTTTGCAGGCGCGCAAGAAGCTGGCAAATGCCCTGCCCACCGGCCTGGCCTCGATGCGCATTCAGCTGCCGAAAGCGCAGGCGCTGGCTGCGCTTGAAGCCGCGGGTGTCGACCCGAACCGGCGCGCCGAGACACTGACGCTGCAAGAGTGGGTGCGGCTGTACCACGCGCTGTACGCCAGCGGCACTTCGGACACGCCTCACGAGTAAACACATCCCGATTTTTTTGTGTGCAGCGTTAGGAACGCACGATGCGCATGCTGTTCACGTTTGCGGGCGGCAACGGCCACTTCGAGCCGCTTATCCCGATCGCGCGCGCCGCTGTGGCGGCGAGCCATATCGTCGCCGTTGCAGGCCAGCCCGCGATGCTGCCAACGATTGTGGCGGCTGGCTTTCAATCGTTCTCTACAGGTGGGGCAACGGTCGGCAGCACACCTAAGCGCCTGCCGCTGCTGCGGCTCGACACTGAGCGTGAAGACCGGGCGCTGCGCGAAGGCTATGCGAGCCGCACGGCCCGCATTCGCGCCGCTGCGCTACTGGAACTGTGCGCCAGCTGGCAGCCCGATGTGGTGGTTTGTGATGAGATTGATTTCGGCAGTATGCTGGCGGCCGAGCGCCTGGGTTTGCCCTATGCGTCGGTGCAGGTTATTGCGTCCGGCTCGTTTGTGCGGCACAGCGTTGTGGCCGCGCCGCTGAGCCAGCTGCGAGCTGAGCATAAGCTTCCACCCGACCCCGAGCTGACGATGTTGCACCGCTATCTGGTGCTGTCGCCATTCCCGCCCAGCTTTCGCGACCCAGCCTTTCCACTGCCAGATACTGCCCATTCAATGCGTTTGCACACAGCTGCGCTCACGCGCCCACGCGCCACTCCAACGGTGTATTTTACACTTGGTACGGTCTTTAATATTGAGTCGGGCGATCTGTTTCAACGTGTGTTGGCTGGCCTACGCGAGCTGCCGATTGCGGTGATTGCGACCGTGGGGCGCGAGATTGACCCGGCCGAATTTGGGCCGCAACCTGCCAATATTCGTATCGAGCAGTATATTGCGCAGGCCAGCATCCTCCCGTCTTGCGCTGCTGTGGTTTCGCATGGTGGCTCGGGAAGTATTCTGGGGGCGCTGGCGCATGGGCTGCCGTTGGTCATTCTGCCGATGGGTGCCGACCAGCCGCTGAATGCGGCGCGCTGCATTGCGCTGGGCCTCGGGCAGGCATTGGATGCGGTTGATGCTACACCCGCACAAGTGCACACTGCCGTTGCTACCGTACTGGCTGAGCCGCGCTCCCGCCAGGCAGCCACGCGTATGCGCGATGAGATTGTGAAGCTGCCTGGCCCAGCGTATGCGCTGGCTTTGTTGGAGCGGCTAGGCGCTGAACGGCAGCCCATTCTGGCGCATATCTCCTAATCCAAGGCCAGGCGGCGCAGCGACATACGCACTACGTTCTCCACCCGAGCGTAGTGCGTAATGCGTCATGTCGCTGCGCCGCCCTTACACCCCTACCGCCGCCACATCGCCCTCGGCGCGCTCAGCGGCGGAGCCAATGCTAAAGTATTTCGCGTCGGGGTGGTGAATGACGATTGCGGCGGTACTTTGCTCGGGCACTAGCTGAAACGCCTCGGTCAGCGTGACACCAATGCGCTCGGCGGGCAGAATGCCGAACAGCTTGGCATGCTCGTCCAGGTCTGGGCAGGCCGGGTAGCCCCACGAGTAGCGCTTGCCCTGTTCGCCGCGCAGGCCCAGGCTCTGGCGCACCACGCGGTTGGTATATTCGGCCAGCGCTTCGGCCAGCGAGACGCTAAGGCCGTGAATGTAGTAGCTGCGGCTGTAGTCGCCGACGCGCTGCAATTCCTCGGTTAGCTCATCTACGCGCGTGCCCATCGTGACGATTTGGAAGGCGGCTACATCGTACTCGCCGCTCGTGACTGGGCGGAAATAATCGGCCAGGCACAGTCGCTCGCGCGCGGGCTGGCGTGGGAAGACGAAGCGCGTCAGTTCGCGGGGGGGCGCGCTTGTTTCACCGCGTACACTCGCCGGGTCGTACACGATCAGATCATTTCCTGCGCTCTGCACTGGGAAATAGCCATACACGACTTTCGGCTCGAGCCAGCCATCGCGCTCGGCCTCGCGCAGCAGCTCGCGCACCTTCACGTCGAATTCGCCCTGCAAGCGCTCCCATTCGGCACCCTTGGCATTTTTCGCGCCCCATTGCAGCCGGTACAGCGCGTTGCGATCCAGGCAATCGACCACATCTTGCAGCTTGATGCGCGTGACCACCTGCGCGCCCCAGAAGGGCGGCGTTGGCACCGGCGCGCTGCGCACATTCGAGCGCGCGGTGTCGTTGCGGGTGGCCTGCCCCAGTTCGGCGAGCGCCACGCGCCCGCGCTGCTGCTGGTGCAGCACTTGCGCCGCGTCGAGAATGGTCTGCTGTACGAACTGCGCGCGTATCGCTGGGTCGGCCAGCTTGTCCATCGTCTCAAGGCCCGCGAAAGCATCCTTGCAATAGAACACGCCCGACTCATAGGGTTCTTCCTCGCCCACAAATGTGATGCGCTGGCCGTACTGCTTGTTAATTGCCGCGCCGCCCACCAGCACCGGGAAGCTCAGCCCACGCCGGTGCAGCTCTTGCACGCACAGCGGCATCTGCTTCGAGGTGCTTACCAGCAGCGCCGAAAGGCCAATCGCGTCGGCACCAACCTCAACCGCCTTTTCGATGATGGTGTTGAGCGGCACCTGCTTGCCCAGATCGTACACGGTATAGCCGTTGTTCGCCAGAATGGTGTGGACAAGGTTCTTGCCAATGTCGTGCACGTCGCCGTACACGGTCGCCAGTACCACTTTGCCCTTGGTCGCGCCGTCGAGCTTGTCGAGGTACTGTTCCAGGTAGGCCACGGTCTTCTTCATCACCTCGGCGCTTTGTAGCACAAATGGCAGAATGAGCTGGCCCGCGCCGAACAGGTCGCCCACTTCCTTCATCGCCGGGAGCAGCACATTGTTGAGAATATCGACCGCCGCGTCGCCGCGCGCCATTAGCGTATGCGATTCGCCGGGTCGTTCCGCAGGTTCTTCTGCCGAAGCTACACCATATGCCTTGAATTGCTCAACCGACAGGCCCATCCGCTCGGCCATCAGTATGTCAATATCTTCTTCCACGCCGTCTTTCTTGCGATGGAGGATCTTCCAGTGCAGGCGCTCGGCCACGCTCAGCCCGGCGGTCGGGTCGGCCTTGCTCTCGCTCTCGGCGGCGGTATTTTGCTCGAAAAACTGAATGAAACGCGCCAACGCGTCCTCGCGCTGGTTGAAGATCAGGTCTTCGCAGAGCGCGCGCTGCTCGGCGGGAATTTCGGCGTAGGGCGTAACGTGCGCTGGGTTGATAATTGCGGTGTCGAGGCCAGCATCGACCGCATGCTTGAGGAACACCGAGTTGAGCGCGGCGCGGGCGTGTGGCGCTACGCCAAAGCTCAGGTTGGAAACGCCCAGCGTGGTGAAGCAGCCGGGGATATTCTGCTTGACCGCGCGAATGCCCTCAATCGTTTCGATCGCGGCGCGGCGCAGCTCTTCCTGCCCGGTGGTGATTGGGAAGGTCAGCACATCGAAGATCAGCGCCTCGGCGGGGACGCCATACTCATCGCGGGCGATCTGCGCAATGCGCTGGGCAATGGCCAGCTTGCGCTCGGCGGTGTGCGCCATCCCGTCTTCGTCGATGGTCATGGCCATGGCCGCCGCGCCATAGCGCGCCAGCAGCGGCAGCGTGCGGTCGAGCTTTTCGCCGCGCCCGCCTTCAAGCGAGAGCGAGTTGATCACCGCGCGCCCCGGGTACGTTTCCAGCGCGGCTTTGAGCACATCGGCCTCGGTGGTGTCGATCACCAGCGGCAGCTCAACGTTCATGGTAAGCTTTTTCAGCAGCGTTACCATCTGCTCTTTTTCGTCGGCGCGCTCGGTTGTAGCAACGCACACATCCAGTAGGTGCGCGCCGCCGTCCACCTGCTCGCGCGCGACTTCGAGCACACCGTCATAGTCGTCGTTCAGCAGCAGCCGCTTTACCTTGCGCGAACCAAGCGTGTTCACGCGCTCGCCAATCATCGTAAGGGTAATATCCTGGCGCAGCGCGGCGGCCTTCACGCCCGACGACACGCTGGGGATGTATTCGATTTCGCGCGTGGTTGGGGCGCGGTCGTAGCCGACCGCTGCGCGCAGCGCACGTAGGTGCGCGGGCGTGGTGCCACAGCAGCCGCCGACCACATTCACGCCATATTCGCGCACAAACTCGCCCAGGATGCGCGCGAACGGCTCGGGCTGCATTGGGTACACCGTCTCACCATCGACTTCGAGCGGCAGCCCGGCGTTGGGGATGCACGAGATCGGCAGGCGCGAGTGCGCGCACAGGTACTGAATGGCCTCGCGCATATGCTCGGGGCCGGTGCTACAGTTCAGGCCAATCACATCTACGGGCATGGCCTCAAGCGTGGCGATAACCGCTGGCACTTCGGTGCCGAGCAGCATGCGGCCCGAGAGATCGAGAAAGATCTGGGCCTGCACCGCCACGCCGCTACCAGTTTCGCGTTTCGCGCGGCGAATGCCATCGAGTGCGGCTTTCACTTCCAGAATATCGACGCTGGTTTCGACCAGCAGCACATCCACGCCGCCCGCAATCAGCGCGCTGGCCTGCTCGTAGAACATGTCGGATAGCGCATCGAAGGTGATGTTCGCGAGCGCCGGGTCGTCGGAAGATGGCAGCTTGCCGGTTGGGCCAATCGAGCCAGCGACATAGCGCGGGCGGCCATCCTGGGCTGCGTAGCGGTCGGCGACGCGGCGGGCCAGCCGGGCGGCGGCGATGTTCAGCTCGGCGGTGCGCTCGGCCAGGCCCCACTCTTCCAGGCGCAGGCGCGAGCTTTGGAAGGTATTGGTTTCGAGCACATCGCAGCCCGCCTCCATGAATGAGGTATGGATCTGCTCAATCACGTCGGGCCGCGTGATCGCCAGGTAGTCGCGGTTGCCATTGGTGCGCTCGCCGCCATAATCGTCGGCGCTTAAGCTGAAGGTGTCGATGCTGGTGCCCATCGCGCCGTCGTAGATCAGCACGCGCTCGCGTAGCGCTTCGAGGTAGGGGGGGGTGGTCGTATTTGTCACGGTCTATTATTCTCCTGGGTACTATTTGTATCGAACACTGCCTGCCAGCAGGGATCATGCCAGCAGCGAAATGCGTCGGCGATGCGCGTGGCGTGGCCGGGCGAAAGCGGCGGCAGCGCGCCTTCGGCGTACCAGCGCACGTCGAGCGTCTCGTTGCTCACGGTCGGTTGGGTGTGCGCATCGCGCGGGCGGCATAGCAGCACGAACTGATACAGGTGTGCCTGGGTGCGGCTACCACAGAGCCGCGAGTCGTACACGCCTACCAGGCGTAACGGCTCGACAGCCATGCCAGTTTCTTCCCACGCCTCGCGACAGGTCGCCTCGGCGGGCGTTTCGCCCACTTCGAAGCCGCCGCCCGGTATCGCCCACAGCTGGTCGTCGCGGCGCTGAATCAGTAGAATCTCGCCGACGGTGTTGAAGATTGCCGCATCGCCCGCGGGGTAGGGCGCGAGGTGGAGGGCATCGGCGGTGAAGTATTGCTCAACGACGTCGGCGGGCGCGGGCGATTGGGCGCTAAACAGCTCGGCGGCGATGCGGCGAACACGGCTGAAGCGATGCTGGTTATATGGGTTATCGCCACCCCAATGGAGGCCTTCGTTGGCGATTGCGCGTAGTTCGTCGGCCCACAGGCGCAGCTGCTGGGCCCAGTTGGTTGGTTGTGGCATAAAAATACCCCACGCGCTGGCGTGAGGTCGCTTCATTCCTCATCTCCCAGCTTGCGCTGTCGGAGTTAGCACCGGGCCTTCGGAAGGCAAAAGCCAAAGAGTAAAAAGTAAAGGGGTACTCTACCGCCATCACTTTTACTTTTTGCCTTAACGCTTTTGCCGTACCTCTGGGGGTTGCCGGGGTTTCACAGGGCCGATCCCTCCACCCCTCTCGATGAGCCATATGCAATTGGCGGGCAGTATAGCAGCCTCGTAAGCGCCTGTCAATTATGCGTTGCACAATATGCAACTAGCCTTATAATTTCTGTATTTAACACGCGTTACGCAGTGGACTTTTTTCGCCTTCGGCAGAGCGGTACTTTTGTATCATCGTGTTCTGTGGTTGGCGCGAAGCGCCAACCACAGAACACAAAAAACAGTTTGGTACCATGCTGCCGCAGGCAATATTCTTCAAATATGGGCAATCGCGTAACGCGTGTATTTAAGAGCAGCAAGATTATGCTGGTATAGCAGGCACGCTTCAGTGGCCCGCGGTGCCACACATAACTGCCAGAAAGCCAAAGGTTCGGGCGGCACAGCGGCCCCCGAACCTTCACACTTTGTATCGATAGCGTTTTCTGCGCAGCTACCTTACTGGCTGGTAGCGGCTAGCGCTAGGTTGTGCTGCGCTCAAGCAAGTGCAGGCCGTTATTCACAATATCGCTCACCGTCAGGCCGAAGTGCTGGTATATCTCTTTATACGGTGCCGATGCGCCAAAATGTTCAATGCCCATCACAATGCCGCAGTCGCCCACCCAGCGGTGCCAGCCCTGGCCTACGCCCGCCTCGATCGAGATGCGCGCGGTAACACTGGGTGGTAGCACACTATCGCGGTATTCCTGCGATTGGGCCAGGAACAGCTCCCAGCTAGGGAAGCTGACCACGCGTGTGCGCACACCCTGCCCGGTGAGCTGGGCCTGCGCCTCAACTGCCAGTGCTAGCTCCGAGCCAGTTGCCATGAGAATAAGATCGGGCGCGCCGCCTGCGGCATCCACCAGCACATATGCGCCGCGTAAGGTGCCCTCGGCCCCGGCCATACCGCTGCGGTCGAAGGTTGGCATCTTCTGGCGGCTGAGGATGAGCGATGTCGGGCCATGGGTGTTTTCCAGTGCGGCTTGCCAGGCGAAGCTGGTTTCGTTGGCATCGCCCGGGCGAATGACCAGCATATTCGGCATAGCACGCAGCGAGGCAATCTGCTCGATCGGCTGGTGGGTTGGGCCATCCTCGCCGAGGCCAATGCTATCGTGCGTGAATACGTAGGCGACCGGGTGGTGCGAGAGCGCCGCTACGCGAATCGCCCCGCGCATGTAATCGGAGAAGGTGAAGAAGGTACCGCCATAAGCATGCACGCCACCATGCGCGGCCATGCCATTCAGCGCCGCGCCCATCCCGTGTTCGCGCACACCAAACCACACCACGTTGCTGCCATACGCGCCGGGCTGGAAGCTGCCATCGGTAACCATCGGCGTTTTAGTTGAGCCTGCCAGGTCGGCTGAGCCGCCCAGCAGCCAGGGAATGCGCTCGCGCAAGGCATCGAGCGCCTTGCCGCTGGCCTCGCGCGTGGCAAGCTCGGTGCCGGCCGCGAAGCTGGGCAGTGCCGATTGCCACCCCTCGGGCAGTTTGTCCGCGAAGGACAGCTCGAACTGCTGCGCGGCCTCGGGGTTCTCGGCACGATAGGCGGCGAAGCGCTGCTGCCATTCAGCCTGGAGCTTGGCACCACGCGCACCGGCCTCGCGTGCACGCGCAGCCGCCTCGGCGGGCACAACAAAGCTCTGGTCGGGGTTCCAGCCGTAATATTCTTTGGTTTTGCGCACGCCATCGGCACCTAATGGCTCGCCATGCACCTTGCTGGTGCCTGCCTTGGGGCTACCAAAGCCAATGATTGTGCGTACCGCGATCAGCGAGGGCCGCTCATCCTGCTGGGCAGCGCGAATGGCAGCGTCGATTGCCTCCAGGTCGTTGCCATCGCTCACGCGCGAGGTGTGCCAGCCATAGGAGTCGAAGCGCTCAAGCACATTTTCGGTGAAGGCCAGGTTGGTTGGGCCATCGAGTGAGATCAGGTTGTCGTCGTAGAGGTAGATTAGCTTGCCGAGCTTGAGGTGACCTGCCATCGAGGCGGCCTCGGCGGCGACACCCTCCATCAAATCGCCATCGGAGACGATCGCGTAGGTATAGTGGTCGATCGGTGAAGCATCGCCCCGGCGATAGTGCGCCGCGAGAAACGCTTCGGCCATGGCCATGCCTACGCCGTTGCCAAAGCCCTGACCTAGCGGGCCGGTGCTTACTTCCACACCCGGTGTCATGCCCACTTCGGGGTGACCGGGGGTTTTTGCGCCCCACTGGCGGAAGTGTTTCAGCTCGTCGAGCGAGAGATCGTAGCCGAACAGGTGCAGCAGGCTGTATAGCAGCATCGAGCCGTGGCCCGGCGAAAGGATGAAGCGATCGCGGTCGGGCCAGTGCGGATCGGTGGGGTTGAAGCGCAAAAAGCGCGACCACAGCACATAGGCCATGGGGGCGGCCCCCAGCGGCAGCCCGGGGTGCCCTGAATTCGCCGCCTGCACACCATCGATCGAGAGCATGCGCAGGGTATTAACGGCGAGCTGATCAATGTCGGTGTATGCTTCGGTCATAGTTGTTCTTCATCTTTCATACTTGGCGCATACCGGCTATTGGCGGGCGCGCCAATCGGCCAGAAACTGCTCGATACCTTTGTCGGTCAGCGGGTGCTTCATGCTCTGCTGGAGCACCTTGAATGGGCAGGTAGCGATATCTGCCCCGGCCAGCGCAGAATCGATGATGTGGCGCGGGTGGCGGATCGAGGCCGAGAGAATCAAGGTTTTGATCGCGGGATCGGCGCGGTAGATTTGGGCAATCTCGCGAATAAGCGTCATACCTTCCACGCCTGTATCATCCACGCGGCCCACAAATGGGCTAATAATGAAGGCACCAGCGCGCGCGGCCAGCAGCGCCTGAGCGGCATTAAAGCACAGCGTGACGTTGGTGCGAATACCATCTTTTGCCAGCTGATACACGGCTTTCAAGCCCTCGGTGGTGCTGGGTACTTTTACAATTACATTCGGGTGCCACTGGGCGAACTCGCGCCCTTCTTTGACCATGCCCTCGCCATCGAGCGAGATAGTTTCGGCGCTAATCGGGCCATCCACCAGCGTGGCAATTTCGCTAATGGTGCTTTTGAAATCGGCACCCTTTTCACGCGCGATCAGGGTGGGGTTGGTGGTGACGCCGCTGAGTATGCCCCAGCTGGCGGCTTCGCGGATCTCATCGAGGTTCGCGGTGTCGAGGTAGATTTGCATGTCAAGCTCCTTTGCATCCGCTAGTATGCTCTGCAGATGCTTCTAATCATAGCCGATAGTCGATTGTGAAGAAAATCGCCAAAAGGCGACATGTTGCCCCCTTCTTTTGGAGAGGCACGATTTCCAAAGTGCGAGGAAGTCGGGCGGGGCGGTGCGTGGTGAAGTAATGCCATTATAACACGCTCGATCGCTTACCGAGCAAGTCTTTATTTCCTTGGTGCTGTTGACAGCATCAAGAAACGAGGCAACGGAGCAGGCTGCCGCAGGCGCAGGCATGACAAGCAAAAATCCCACATAAAAAAGCGCGGCAGGAGGTTGGGCTACCTCCTGCCGCATTTCTTTAAAAAGCGGTGCACAACCTGCCGCGCCGTGGGCGATCCTACTCGTCGCCGTAAGCCTGGCGCAGAATCTCAATCGGGTGGCGCATTGTTAGCCCGCTACCGTGCGCAATCTGCCAGCGGCAAATCTCCGAATCGCACACAGCGGTATCGCTGCCGCTGGCGCGCACAAACTCAAACAAGCCTGCGCCTACATCCATGGCAATCTGGTATTTTTCGGCCTTGTAGCCATAGCTGCCCGCCAGCCCACAGCATGCGGCGTTACTTTCGTTAAGCTGGAGGCCTGGCACTAGCTCAAGAATATCGAGCGCTGGGCGGCCCAGGTTGTGGGCGCGTAGCTGGCAGGGCGCGTGGTAGGGCATCGTGCGGTTGAGCGGCTTGAAGTTCGTATTCAGCTCGCCACGCTGATGCAGCATACGCAGGAATTCGAAAATATCGTAGGTATTTTCCGATACCAGGCGCACAGCGGTTTCGTGCATGCCGAGCAGCTCGGGCGCTTCTTCTTTCAGCGTGAGCGTACAGCTGGTGCTGGTGCCAACGATTGGAATACCCTGCTGAGCATAGGGTAAGAGCTGCTCGACATTATATTCGTGGTGGCTGCGCGCAGGCTTAAACGCGCCATTCGAAAGCAGCGGTAGCCCGCAGCAGCCCTGTTTTGCCAGAATAACCTCGAAGCCATTGCGCTCAAGCACTTCGACGGCGGCCTGGCCCACGCGCGGCTCGTAGTATTCAGTTGAACAGCCATGGAAGTAGACTACCTGCTTCTTCTTGGTTGGCGCGGCCTGCTGCTTCGGGCGCTTCTTAAACCATGAGCGGAAGCTATAGGTACTGAAGGTTGGCAGCGGCGCGTTGCGCGCGATCTTCACAGTGCGCTCGACAAGCATACGCAGCAGTGGGTTGCGCGCACCAACATTTGCCAGCGGTGCCAACGGCCCACAGGCGAGCTTGCCAAACAGATATTGGTAGCCAAGCAGCCAGGTGCGTAGCGGCACACCATTCTGCTCGACAATCGCGGCCTTGGCGCGGGTGTTTAGCTCCATCACGCGCACGCCAGTGGGGCATACTTCGTTGCACACCCGGCAGCCCGAGCAATAATCGACCGATTCATCGGGGGTGGGTTGGCCAGGTTTGCGGAAGCGCTGCGCCTGCGGCCCGACATATTTGGGGCCGGGGAACAGATCGGTAACGGCGCTCACCGGGCAGGCGGCGGTGCAGATATTGCACTTGATACAGTGATCAAGTGAGTTTTCGAGTGAAAGCTCGATATGATCGTGTGGAATTGTAGCCACAATCTACCTCTTCTGTTAAATGACGCGGGTCGCGCGATGGCCTCTGTGCGGCGACAATTTTGCCTGCGGCATCGCCAATAATGCACACGATAATTGCAACGAACTGCTCTGCCGAAGACGAACCATGGCGACCACGTAATTCGTGCCAGGTGAGAAAACACCGCGAACGCCGCAAGGCGTTGAATGGTTCTTGCGGCGCGCTACTCGTTTGCCCCCGCCAGTAATTGCCCGGCATGCCAGCCGGTTGCCAGCGCCATGCCGCTATAGCAGCGCTCGCGGATCGGGTCGCAGCCCGCCAAGGCTGCGCCTGCGATCGCTACATTCTTATACACGACGGTGTCGCTCTCATCGAGCGGGCGCAGCTGCTCATTGGTAGCGATGCCCGCCTGATAGATCGGGTGGCCGGCTTCGTTGAGGAAGCGCGGGGCAAACCACTCGCCGCGCCCGGTCGGTGCGCGCAAGGGCAGCCCGAGTGCGGTTTCCCACACCGCGCCAGTGTAGTCGGTGCGCACCCCGCCGCCCGCAATGCCACCGGTCGCCAGCAGCCAGGTGCTGGCGTGGTGCTCTTGCTCGCGCGCGGCGGCAGCTGAAAAGACCGCGTTAAGTTTGCCATTGGCCGCTGCCCCGCGCAGCACCTCTGCGCCGATCTGAATCCGCGCGCCAGCTTTCACCAGCGCATCGCGGAAGATGGTGTACAGGCGCACGCCCGGCATCGAAGGTGGCAGGGTGGGGATTTCAAACACCTGCGCGCCGCTTAGCTGCTGCAAATGCCCAACCACAGCGAGCGGGTCTTTTAGCCCGAGCACGGCGGGCAGGCCAATGCGGGTGGCGTCACCGCGAGCAGCCCGTAGCTGCCGCCCCACATCCTCGCGGAAGGCGGGGTCGTCGAACAGTTGCGCGAAGCTGCGGGTATTGAAATCGAGCTTGCGCTTGATTGGTGGCAGGTTCAGGTAGGTGCCGCGTGCATCGATGCCCTGGGCGGCCAGGTTGGCTGCCGCCAGTGGTGGGAAGAAATCGCGCAGCTCGTGGAAGCCCGCCAGTAGTACCGGGCCAGGCAGGCGCATGTCGCCCGCGGCCATGGTGGCTGGGAAGAAGGCGGCGGGCCGCAGCGCACCGAGCGCCGTAGGCAGCAGCACATTCCGCTCGAAGCTGCCAACATACGGATAACGCGCGGCTTCGGTAAGGGCGCGGAAGCGCGCAACAGCGGCTTCAAGGCTAGCGAAGCCGGTACGCGCGTAAGGGTGCTGGGGGTTGCTGGCGACCAGCCCGGTTATGGCTTCGCGCAGGCTGCCGTCGGCGGCGCCCCATACATCAATCGTACCCGATGTCCAGTGCGTTGCGCCCTGGCCTTTGGCTAGCAGCAATGGGCGGTGGCCGGCATCGGCGAGCGCGAGTGCGCCCATCAGACCCGCCAGCCCCGCGCCAATAACAACTGTGTCTCGCATAGTGCTCCTGAACAGTGAGTGGATGTATGCCCGCCAGCGTAGCGACAGAACGATGTTGCCTGCGCGGCGCAGTGGGCGCACACCCGTTCACGCTACATTGCGTGATACTCCGTCGCGATAGCCGGGTGGGCGGTCACCATCTCAGGTGCATTCTGATCGGTGGGCGTGGGTGCAGGCAGCAGATCCAGCCCCAGCGTATCGAGATAGATGATCTCGTCGAGCCGGGCCTGACGCAGCTGGTCGCCCCAGGTGATCGCGGTCAACCCTTTCCAGCGTTCTTGTAAGAAGTGGCGCAGCAGTGCAACACTGTGGCTGGCTGGCTCTGGCTCACCGCCAGATGCTGCCGCTTGGCTGGGCGCGGGCAGTGTGCCGCGCTTAAACTCGTTCCACAGGGCAACGGCGCGGTACGTGCAAAAGCCGCCCTGGCATGGCCCCATACCCAGGCGTGTGTCGCGCCGAATGTCGTCGATATTCGAGGCTCTGCCGGTGGTGATGGCCTGCACTACGCGGTCGCGCGTTACCAGCTCGCATTCGCAGATCAGGTTGCCGTAGCTATCGGCGGCTTCGACATGCGCCAGCGGCTCGCCCATCCAGAAGTAGGCGGGCGGCGGTAGGTCGGCTGTGCTGGTGAGTGGGCGCACTGCCTGGCCTGAGGTTACTGGCTTACCCTGGCCCCAATCGCCAATATTCGGCAGCGGCTCCAGGTGGGTGCGGCATTCGGCCTGCACGCCCAGCTTCTGCGCCACCGCATCCACGGCCTCTTGCGCCATCATGCGGTAGGTTGTCCACTTCCCGCCCACAATGCTAATCATTCCTTTCACGCCATCGCGGGTTTCGTGATCGAGTAGCTTGTAGGTGCGTGGAATATCGCGGTCGTCGGCGACATCCTGGTCTTTATACAGGGGCCGCACGCCCGCCCAGGCGCGTAGCACACGCGCACGGCTGATGCCCGGCACTAGCTGCTCGCCTTCACTCAGCATGCGCTCAACTTCCCACGCCTCAATCCCGAACACATCCGGGTCGGGCACATGGACATCGGTGGTGCCAATCACGGCTACCGTGCGAATGGGCACAATAATGTCGCCATCGGCGGGCATCTTGCAGCGATTCACCACCGTGTTGAGCACGCGGTGATTCATGGCGACCATGGTGCCTTTCCCAGGCACAACCGTCACTTTCACCTTGGCCAGCTCGGCAATTTTCCCAGCCCAGGCACCGGCAGCATTCACAATATAGCTGGTGTGAATATGGACATCTTCGCCGGTGCGCATGTTTTCGCACACTGCGCCGGTAATGCGGTCGCCCTCGCGCATGAGCGCCTTGACCACATGGTAGGTACACACCTGCGCGCCGTGGCGTACGGCGTCCTCGGCATTCACATGTGCCGCCAGAAATGAGTCGGCTGAGCCATCGCGCACTTCAAATACGCGGCTGATGCGTGGGTTGAGCAGTGGTTCGCGGCGTAGCGCCTCGCGCACCGAAATTTCGTTAACAGGTACGCTCGTTGCGCGGCAGCCAGCTACAAAGCGGTCGGCATAGCTTTCGTCGTCGGCGGGGGTTACCACAAACAGGCCGCCTGTATCTTCCAGGCAGTGCGGCATAATCCGGCGCAGCACTTCGTTTTCGTGGGCACATTCGGTCGCCGATTGTGGGTCTTTCACCACATACCGGCCACCGCTGTGGAGCAGTCCATGATAGCGGCCACTGGTGCCGTGGGTCAGGTCGCCTTTCTCTACCAGCACAGCGCGAATGCCGCGCAATGCCAGATCACGCAATACGCCTACACCTGTGGCACCGCCGCCAATAACTAAAACGTCAGTGTTTATCGTTTGCATAGCTTGGGGTCATGCCTCCATTTCCTTTCAGCAACAAGGCGGATTCTTGGCATGATAATGGGATGGCCCGCCTATTATAGCACTTGTTTTTTGGGCCAATGGCAATAGCGATGGCGTTTCTGCAAGAGGCTCTGGCATTATTAGGGAGTGAATATAGCGCATTCTAGTGGGCCAGGCAGTGCTGTTTGCCCCGCCTGTTCGTAGGCTAATAGCCTTACTTGTAGCAGTATTTCGAGAACAAACCTTCAGCTTCGTGAAGAAATGGCTATTCGTGCGGGTGTCGTAGCGTCTGCGTGACCGATTATTGCGGTGCCAACCTCACTATGCTATACTGCTTGGGCAATCGTACAATGTCTTTGGCATCAGGAACGGGCACAGCCATCTGCGCGGCCCGCCCATAGATCGGAATGGAGGCCACCAATGCAACAGCCACTCACCTCTGTGCCCCTGAACGAAGCACAGCAAGCCGCGCCCCAATTGCCGCCGCGCCCGCGCAGCATCGACGACACCGGCCTGTCGATGACCTTTATCTCCGACATGATTGTACGCGCGCTCTACCTGATCGGCGAAATGACCGGCCAGCAGATCGTCGACCTGCTGCACCTGCCCTACGATAATGTGATTGATCAGGCAATTAGCTACCTGCGCCGTGAGCAAATGTGCGAGATCAAGGGCACGGGCGGCATTGGCGAGAAAGCCTACCGCTACCAGGCCAGCGTTCGCGGCGTTGAGCGTGCCAAAGAGGTGGGCGAGCGCACGCAGTACCTTGGCCCGGCCCCGGTAACGCTGCAAGCGTATACCGAAATGATGCAGCGGCAGAGCACACAGGGGCTGGTTATTACCGAAGATTCGATTCGCCAGGCGTTTGCGCACCTGGTGATTGGCGAGGCGCTGCTACAGCAGCTTGGCCCGGCGATCAACTCAGGCAAGTCGATCTTCCTGTTTGGGCACGCGGGCAATGGCAAAACTAGCATCGCCGAGGCCGTGTCGAAGCTCATGTCCGATACGATTATGATCCCGCATGCCGTGATCATCGACGGACAGATCATCCGCGTGTTCGACCCCATCCACCACGACCGTGTGCCGGTGCCGACACAGCTTGAGCACACCTACGACAAGCGCTGGGTGCTTTCCAAGCGCCCAATCGTTATTGCAGGTGGCGAGCTTAACCTCGACTCGCTCGACCTGGTGTACGACGAGTACAGTAAATATTACGAAGCGCCGCTGCAAATGAAGGCGAATGGCGGCCTGTTCCTGATCGACGACTTTGGCCGCCAGCAGGTGCGCCCACGCGAGCTGCTGAACCGCTGGATTGTGCCGCTGGAAAAGCGCCAGGATTTTCTGACGCTGCATACTGGCAAGAAGATCGATGTGCCGTTCGACCAGCTGATTATTTTCTCGACGAATATCGAGCCAAAGCAGCTGGTTGATGAAGCCTTCCTGCGGCGTATTCGCTACAAGATCGAGGTTGGTAACCCCTCTGCACCCGAGTATCGCGAAATTCTGCGGCGCATCTGTAAGGCGAAGAACGTACCCTATAGCGACGAAGGGCTGCGCTACCTGCTTGAACAGGAATATGGCAAGCGCAACCTGGAATTGCGCGCCTGCCACCCGCGCGACCTGATCGACCAGCTGATTGATATTGCGCGCTTTACCCGCACCCAGCCCACGATGTCGCGCGAGCTGCTCTCGGCGGCGTGTAAATCGTATTTCGTTGAGGTGTAGCTAGATGCACGGTGATGCGTTGCGTGCCTGAATACACGCGCAACGCATCACGCGCTCTTCCTTCCTATGGTGCTTTCCTCCAACATGCTGCTTGCTGGCTACTGCCAGGGCCTGTTCCCGATGGCCGATGACGACGGCACGATCCAGTGGTACGATGTCAAGCGGCGCGCAATCATTCCCCTCGATACGTTCCACGTTCCGAAGCGGCTGGCGCGGCGCGTGCGCAATGGCGGCTTCGAGATTCGCGTCAATACCTGCTTTCGCGAGGTGATGCTGGCGTGTGCCGCGCCACGCCCCGGCCACGATGGCACCTGGATCTCGGATGCGATGGTGACGGCATATAGCGAGCTACACACGCTGGGCTTCGCGCATAGCGTTGAGGCCTGGGCGGGCGATGAGCTCGTTGGCGGGCTGTATGGCGTCGCGGTGCGCGGGCTGTTCGCGGGCGAGAGCATGTTCAGCCGCGCTACCGATGCCAGCAAAGTTGCGCTGGTGCATCTCGTCGAGCGGCTGCGGCGCGGCGGCTTTGTGCTGCTTGATTCGCAGTATATAGTTGGTGAGCATATGCTCCAGTTCGGCACGATCGAGATTTCGCGCGCCGAATACCAGCAGCGCCTGGCCGCCGCGCTGGCGGTTGACGCGGTGTTTTAGACACAGTTCCTCATAACAAATCCTGGCATATATGTTGCTGGTTGTTACGCTTTATGAGCGTAACAACGTTGCTGCTTTCTAAACACAAACCACCACAAAGCTTAACCTGAGCATAGCAGACTCACACTACGATCTCTCTGCCGTATAGCCATAATAGTAAGGAGGCAGGTATGGGATTAGTACGCAGAGCTGTGGTCTTTCTCATGGTCGGAATGCTCGTAGGTGCGAGCCTATGGGCACCGCAAGCGCAGGCGGTTGGTAAGTTCAACAAGATCAACCATGTGATTGTGATCTTCCAGGAGAATTGGAGCTTCGACGGTTTGTATGGTCTGTTTCCAGGTGCCAATGGCATCGCCAATGCAGGCGATGCGGTGAAGCAAGTCGATAAGAATGGTCAGCCCTACCCCACGCTCCCCCAGCCGGTTGATACGCGGCTCAAGCCCGCTGCACCCGATCCGCGCTTCCCGGCGAACCTTCCTGTCGCACCGTTTAATACCGCCACCTACGTGCCAGCCGACCAAAACACCGGCGACCTGGTTCATCGGTTTTACCAGCAGCAATACCAGATCGATGGCGGCAAGATGGACAAGTTTGTGGCGTGGAGCGATGCGGCTGGGCTAACCATGAGCTATTACGACGCGAGCACTATGCCTGAGGGGCAGCTGGCGCAGCATTACACCATGGCCGATAACTTCTTCCATGCGGCGTTCGGCGGTTCCTTCCTCAACCATTTCTGGCTCATGTGTGCGTGTAGCCCCGTGTGGCCGAATGCGCCCGCCAGCCTTGTGGCCCAGCTCGACGCGAATGGCATGATGGTGAAGGATGGGGCGGTGACACCCGATGGCTATGTAGTCAATACCTCGTTCACCGTGAATAGCCCGCATCCGCCCACAATTACGAATACAGCTCTGCTCGTTCCCCAGCAGACATTGCCCACGATTGGCGATCGCTTGAGCGCCAAGCAGGTATCGTGGGCGTGGTATGCGGGCGGCTGGAATGATGCGCTGGCGGGCCATCCGGCTCCGCTCTTCCAGTATCATCATCAGCCGTTTGCCTACTTCGCGAACTACGCCGATGGAACGGCAGCCAAGGCGGCCCATTTGAAAGACGAGGGCGATTTCCTGGCGGCTTTATCCAATAACACGCTGCCGAGCGTATCGTTTGTGAAGCCGCTTGGCCCCGATAACGAGCATCCGGGCTACACCAGCCTGCTGCGCGGCCAACAGCACGTGGCCGATCTGGTGCGCGCGGTGCAGAATAGCCCATACTGGAAGGATACCGCGATCATCATCACCTATGATGAGAATGGCGGGCGCTGGGATCATGTTGCGCCGCCGAAGATCGACCGCTGGGGGCCGGGCACGCGCGTGCCTGCGATCATCATTTCGCCCTATGCCAAGCAGGGCTTTGTTGATCACACCCAGTATGATACTACCTCGATCTTGAAGTTTATCGAGACGCGCTGGAACTTGCCCGCGCTGAACGCCCGCGACGCCGCCGCCAATGATTTCGCGAATGCGTTTGATTTCAACCAGGAAGTGTTTCCTGAGACGGGCTACGGCCTATCGGGCGATTTCCAGCGCTACTGGCATATGCACGGCGGTTTGCCGATCTTTGGCTTCCCGCTCGATACAGCGAAGGTCGAAAACGGCTTCCGCAGCCAGTGGTTTGAGCGCGGGCGCTTCGAGGCGCATCCCGAAAATAAAGCGCCGTATAACGTGCAGTTGAGCCGCCTGGGTGCCGATCTGCTGGCTCGCCAGGGCCGCCCGTGGGAGAGCCTGCCCAAAGGCGACCCACAGGCAGCCCACTATTTCGCGCAAACCGGGCATGCGATAGCGCCGCAGTTTTGGGCCTACTGGAGCAGCCACGGCCTGGAATTCGATGGGCGCAAGGGCAAGAGCTTTGCCGAGTCGCTGGCGTTGTTCGGTTATCCCATCTCTGAGCCGCAGATGGAGCCGAACGCAGATGGCACAATGGTGCTGACGCAATGGTACGAGCGGGCGCGCTTTGAGTATTATCCCGACAATCCGGCACCTTACCAGGTGCTGCTTGGCCGCCTGGGGGCCGAGGCCAAGCCCTAATGTATTTGTAGTACATGGATAAAATGTAGTATCTGCCAACAAGCGCTGACCCTTACACATGCTGAGTCGGCGCTTGTTGGCGTTTTTGTGCCGCGAAAACCTTAGTAACGTCTCGTGCTTTGCAGAGTCAAGCACTCAGGTGCGTAGGCATAAGCACCTGCACAGTCGCAAACCTCCGCGTTCTTCGGTATAACAAGCATGGGAAATATCGCACAACGGAGCACAACCATGCTGGCAACCTTGCGTAATCATCGCCTCGTCCTGTACGCCGCGCTGGCCCTTGGCCTATGCGCCGATTACCTCTTTCAGGATCGCGCGCTGGGCATTTCGGCACCGCTGTTTGTGGCGCTCGCCCTGATGTTGCGTGAAACCCTGGCCGCCGGGGCTGGGCGCGAGCCGACGCGCGCGAACCGCTGGCTGGCCGTTGCCGCGCTGTTTTTCGCAGTCTGCCTGGCTTGGCGCGCCTCGTCAACCCTCACCGCTCTTAATACCCTAGCGCTGCTTGGCCTGCTTGCGCTGGATACCGTACTCTATTGTAGTGCTGCGCTGAGCAGCCAGTCGCCAGGTGCGTTAGTGGCGCGGCTGGTAGGCGGCTGGGCCGATGCAGCCTGGCTGCCGCTACCGCTGGCTGCCGATGCGGCGCGTGCCCTGCCGCGCGAGGGTGCGCGCGCCCGGCGACTGCGCCCGATCGGCTGCGGCCTGCTGCTGGCGCTGCCAGTGCTGGGCCTGTTTACCTTGCTGCTCGCTAGCGCCGATACCGTGTTCGCGAGCTATGTCGAGCAGCTATTCAGCTTTAATCTGCCATTCGATCTGCGCACGCTGATAGGGCACGCCTTCTTCATTGCAATGATGGCCTGGGTGAGCGCTGGCGCGCTAGCGGTGGCTTTGCTCGGCGACGCGCGCTCAGCGGTTGGTAGCGCGTTCGCTGTTATGGCGCGCACACTCACCCGCATCGTCTATATCGATCCGGCTGACGCCGAGCCGACCGATGAGCTGCCATCTGAGGGCGATACCCAGCGTCTGCGTTTGCCGCGTCGCGCACTCCTTTCCTTGGGCTGGGTTGAAGCCTGTACCATCCTCGTCGCCGTCGATCTGCTGTTCGGCAGCTTTATGGCGATCCAGGGCGCATATTTCTTCGGCGGGCTGGATACTTTGGCGCGCACTGGTATGACCTATGCCGAATATGCGCGGCGCGGCTTCTTCGAGCTATTGGCGGTGGCCTGCCTGGCATTGGGGTTGCTGTGTGGGCTGGCGATCATCACGCGGCGGCCCGGCGTGCGCGAGCGGCGTAGCTTCAATATCGCAAGTACGGCGATGATTGCGCTGGTGCTTGGGCTGCTGGCCTCAGCCTTCCAACGCATGGCGCTCTACGAGGCGGCCTACGGCTACACCGAGCTGCGCATCTACACCCATAGCTTTATGATCTGGCTGGCGGTGCTGCTCGGGCTATTTCTGCTGGCACTACTGCGGCAGCGCGCACAGCTGTTCGTGGTCGGTGGGCTGGTGTTGGCCGTGCTCTACCTGGCGGTGCTGAATGTCGTGAACCCCGATGCCCTGATTGTGCGCGAAAATATTGCGCGGCTGCATTTGCCGGTTAATCAGCAGATCCGGAGCAGCGAGGAGGTGGATGCACAATACCTCACGCAGCTCTCGTCCGACGCCGTGCCCACGCTGGTTGGCGCGCTCGGTCAGCTCGATCCCGATGCGCGGCGGCTGGTGTCCGACCAGCTGGCGCTGCGCTATGGCGAGCTTGTTTCCCGCGAGCAGAACAGCGGTTGGCCTGGCTGGCACCTCGGCCACGCGCGCGCGCGCTGGGCGCTTGAGCAGGCTGGCCTCACCGAACCGCCAAAGCGCGAGTAGGTTGCCGCACTGATTATTGCCACGCAGACTCAAAGACCCCAAGATGCTGAATGTCATCTTGGGGTCTTTGGGCTTTTCTTCCCAAAAAACTATAGCTCGGCGGCGCGGCGCAGCGCATCGGCCTTATCCGTGTGCTCCCAGGGCAGGTCGATGTCGGTGCGGCCAAAGTGACCATAGGCCGCCGTCTGGCGGTAGATCGGTCGGCGCAGATCGAGGTCGCGGATGATCGCGCCCGGGCGCAGGTCGAAGTGCTGATTAATCAGCTTGACGATGCGCTCTTCGTCGATCTTGTTGGTGCCAAAGCTCTCAACGCTCACCGAAAGCGGGCGCGCCACGCCAATCGCATAGGCCAGCTGCACCTCGAAGCGGTCGGCCAGGCCCGCCGCCACTACGTTTTTCGCCACCCAGCGCGCCGCATACGCCGCCGAGCGATCAACCTTCGTCGGGTCTTTGCCGCTGAACGCGCCACCACCGTGGCGGGCGACGCCGCCATAGGTATCGACGATGATCTTGCGGCCAGTCAGGCCTGCGTCGCCGTGGGGGCCGCCGGTGACAAAGCGGCCGGTTGGATTGACATAATATTTGGTTCGCGTGTCAATGAGTTCAGCTGGTACTACGGCGTGGAAAATATCTTCAATAATATCTTCGCGAATCTGGTTCTGGCTGACATCGGGGCTATGCTGCGTGCTGATCAGCAGCGTATCGACGCGCACTGGTTTGCCATGGGCATATTCCACCGTCACCTGGCTCTTGGCATCTGGCCCGAGGTAGCCGATGCGCCCGGTTTTGCGCGCTACTGCCAGCTCGCGGGTGAGCTTATGCGCCAGGCTAATTGTTAATGGCATCAGCTCGGGCGTTTCGTTGCAGGCAAACCCGAACATCATTCCCTGGTCGCCCGCGCCAACCGCCTCGATTTCGGCCTCAGTCATGGCACCCTGCTTGGCCTCAAGCGCTTTGTCAACGCCCATCGCAATATCGGGCGATTGGCCGTGCAGCGCAACAATTACGCCACATGTATCGGCGTCGAAGCCAACGCCGGTGCCGGTATAGCCAATCTCGCGGATGGTGCGGCGCACCACTTCTTGAATTTCAACGTAGCCTTCGGTCGTCACTTCGCCCATCACCAGCACCAGGCCGGTGGTCGCTGACGTTTCGCACGCCACCCGCGAGCGCGGATCTTGCTCAAGGAAGGCATCGAGAATCGCGTCGGACACCTGATCGCAGAGCTTATCGGGATGCCCTTCGGTCACCGATTCGGAGGTGAAGAAGAGCTGAGGTGATTGCATGAATGAAGTAGGCATGAGTTAGCTCCTACAGTAGTATGGTTTATGTCTAGTTGTTCGGTTGAATAGGTATAGGATCTATGCAGTTGCGTTATTGAGCATACCAACGCTGTGCTTTTCGCCTGCGGCAGCACGGTACTTTTTTCTGTGTTCTTGGTGATGTTTTGCGCGGAGCGCAAAACATCACCAAGAACACAGAAGAATTTGCTTGAGTAAGCGAAAGTCCTAGCTATATCATCATTAGCGCAGCCGATCTTGAAAGCTTGGGTCGTTAATGACGCGGGCAATCAGCGTGCCATACAACGCCACAATGCCAATCAGGAATAATAGGAATACTGCGCCCAGCCCAACTGCCAGCCAGCCATACAGTCGTGCCCGGCTCGGGTCGACCGCATTTTTTGCCTTGGTGAGGGTGACAATTCCCACCACCATTGGCACCAGCGGGGCCAGGCAGTTCAGGCCCGGGATGCAGCCGATCAGCGTACTGACCACAATCGCCAGCGCTGCAATCGCCCAGCGATCGCCGCTGGCTGCGGGCTGGGTTTCGGTTACCGGGGCAGGGTAATTTTGCACTGGCGGCTGCCAGCCTTGCTGCTGGCCTGGATCATAGATAGCCATAGCACTACTCCATCGCACGGGAAACAGAGCGCGGAACAAGACAAACAGCGGCCGTATGGGCTAGCCTTTGCCTTGTTCCAGCGCGCTTTGCTCGCTCTAGGTGCCCTCTTCCCATGAGTTCAGGTATTTTTCCTGCTCAGGCGTGAGTGTGTCAATATCAATGCCCATCGCCTTGAGCTTGAGCGCCGCAATCTCGCGATCGACCTCTTTGGGCAGCGCATGCACGCCATTTGCCAGCTTGCCCTTGTGCTGCTGCAAGTATTCCGAAGCGAGCGCCTGGTTCGCGAACGACATATCCATCACGGCGCTGGGGTGGCCTTCGGCGCTGGCGAGGTTGATCAGGCGGCCTTCGCCCAGCAGGTTGATCACCCGGCCATCCTTGAGCAGGTACTGGTCGATGAAGGGGCGCGGCTGGCGCTTTTCATTCGAGAGTGCTTCGAGCGCAGGAATGTTGATCTCAACATTGAAGTGGCCCGAGTTCGCCACAATCGCGCCATCTTTCATCACCTCGAAGTGGCGGCCATCGAGCACATTGATATCGCCAGTAGCGGTACACACGAAATCGGCCAGCGGCGCGGCGTCGACCATGGGCATCACGCGGAAGCCGTCCATCGCGGCCTCAAGCGCCTTGATTGGGTCGATTTCGGTGACAATGACGTTTGCACCCAGGCCGCGCGCCCGGTCGGCGATGCCACGCGAGCACCAGCCATACCCACCAACCACGAAAGTTTTGCCTGCTAGCAGCACGTTGGTGGCGCGGATAATACCGTCGAGCGTGCTCTGGCCAGTGCCGTAGCGGTTATCGAACATATGCTTGGTGTCGCTGTCGTTCACGGCGATTACCGGGAAGTTTAGCACACCATCGGCGGCCATGGCCTTGAGGCGAATCACGCCAGTGGTCGTCTCTTCGGTCGAGCCGAGCAGGTTTTTCAGTAGCTCGGGGCGCTGCTTCAGAATCGCCGTTACCAGGTCGGCACCGTCGTCCATGGTGATATGCGGCTGGTGGTCGAGTGCGGCGCTGAGGTGCTTGTAGTAGGTCGGGTTATCTTCGCCTTTAATCGCGTAAACGGGAATTTCTTCGTAGGCCACCAGCGCGGCGGCTACATCGTCCTGGGTGCTGAGCGGGTTGGAGGCACAGAGCACCACATCGGCACCGCCCGAGGCCAACGTGCGCGCCAGGTTCGCCGTTTCGGCAGTAACGTGCAAGCATGCCGAAACTCGTAACCCATTGAGCGGGCGCTCTTGCTCGAAGCGCTCGCGCAGCAGGCGCAGCACAGGCATTTCCTTCTCGGCCCAATCAATGCGTTTGCGGCCTTGCTCGGCCAGGTTAATGTCTTTGATGTCGTAATTGTTTGCCATTGAGTCCTGGTTCTCCTTTATACGTATGACGGTTGATGGTAAGCTATTTCTTTCGGCACGAAGCGTGCGAGATGTACAACATAGAATGGATAGCTTACTTCAGGCTTGCGACCCACGCCGGGTCGACCCACAAATCGATATGACCACATGCAGTGCATGCCGTTGCGTCGGTTGGGTAATGCTCGTTATACACTACATCGAGCGAGCGATGCGCATGGCCGGGTGCAACTGCCGCCGGTTTTTCGCCGGTGGCCGGGCCATGATCTTCGATCAGAACCACGCGCTTTACTGCACTGCCGCACACCGAACACACTCGCTCGTTCTCACTCATGGTGCAATCTCCACGCTCTGGCCTGTGCGCGCGCTGCGCAGCAGGGCCTCGATCGTCGCCATATTGTCAAGCGTTTCCGCCAGGGGCATCTCAGGCAGCTTGGTTGCGCCATGGCCTGCCTGCACAAGCTGGCTCAATGCCTCGGCCTCAAGCTGGTATTGATCTACCGGCGCGAAGGTGAGCTCCTCGGTTCGTTCGGCCCGCGCGCCATAGCGAATACGCATATGCCCAGGCTGGTCGGCGGGTAGATTGAACGCGCCATCAATGTCGATACTGCCGTCGCTGCCAATAATCTGGATCTGTTGATGAAAGCTCCCCGCCAGCGTACAGGCAATTTGTGCCAGTACGCCACCTGGGAAGGTGAGCGTACCCGCCAGTGTTTCATCAACCCCGGAGGCAGCCCACACCGCTGCTGCGCTTGCATGGGTTGGCGCATCGCCCGCAACCATGCGCGCCAGGTTGACACAGTAGCAGCCCACATCCATCAGCGCGCCGCCGACTAGATCAGCATTCAAGCGTACATCGTTGGGGGCGCTCAGGAAGAAGCCAAACGATGCACGAATGAGCCGCACCTGCCCAATCGCGCGCTGTGCCAGCAGCTCGGCAAGCTTCTGCGTGCGCGGGTGAAAGCGGTACATGAATGCTTCCATCAGCCACACATGGTGGGCGCGCGCCGCCTCGAACATTGTCAGGGCTTCGGCGCGGCTCACCGCCAGCGGCTTCTCGCACAGAATATGCTTCCCGGCCTGCGCCGCCTTAATTGCCCACTCGGCATGCAGGCTGTTGGGCAACCCGATATATACGGCTTCGACGTGTGGGTCGGCCAGCAGCGCCGCATATGAGCCATACGCCTGTGCAATCCCATGCGTCTGGGCGAAATCAGCCGCGCGCTCAGGGTTGCGGCTGGCAGCCGCTACCACCTGCTCACTTGCCGAATGTTTCAGTGCTGCAGCAAACTTAGTTGCAATATGGCCGGTGCTGATAATTCCCCAGCGCATGCGTTTCCCTTACGCGGCTATGCCTTGCTGGCGGCTGCCAGCGCCTCAACTTCGGCATTTGGCCCAAATGCGGCTGCATAGCGCGCCGCAAACTCAGCAGCAGTATATGTGTGCTCCTGGCAGCCGCGCTTCTCGATGGCGTAGGCGGCGGCCAGCGCCGCAACCCGCCCGGTGACCTCAAGCGGCAGGCCGCGCGCCAGCCCAAACACCAGCCCGCCCAGGTAGGCATCGCCTGCCCCGGTCGGGTCAACCACTTCCCGAATCGGCGCAACCGGAACCTCAAGCTGGTGCCCGCCCGCATTATCATACACAATCGAGCCTTGCTCGCCGCGTGTGACGACCGTGAGCGGGACACTGGTGATTAGCTCTTCCTCGCTGCGGCCCGTTTTCTGCGCCATCATGCCAAATTCATAATCGTTGCCGACGAGTACGCTGGCGCCGCGTAGGCCATCGAGAATTTGTTCACCTTCCAACCGCGGCGTTTGCTTGCCTGGGTCGAACAGGAACGGGACGCCCTGCTGGCGGCAATCGGCTACGCTGCGGGCCATTGCATCCGGGTCGGTTGGCGAAATAACCACGAGATCGCGCTTCCCAAGCCCCAAGCCCAGCAGCGATAGATGTTTCGATTGGGCCATAGCGCCGGTGTAAAATGCGACGATCTGGTTATTCGCCTGGTCGGTATTAATAAAGCACGATGCGGTAAATTCGTCGTGGATGGTGCGAACTCCCGATGCGTCGATGCCCTGATGTTCCATCCAGGCGCGGTATTCGCCAAAATCTTGCCCGGCGGTTGCCACCACCAGCGGGCGCTCGCCCAGCAGCGCCAGGGTGTAGGCGATATTCCCGGCAACCCCGCCCCGCATCCGCCGCATCGAGTCCACTAGAAAGCTTACCGTCAGCATATGAACTTTATCGGGCAGGATATGATCCTTGAAGTAGCCCGGGAAGTTCATGATATAGTCGTGGGCGAGCGAACCAGTGACGACAATTCCCACAGATAACTCCTTGATGTTGTTGCCCGGCCTGATATGCGGGCCTGGTTACTATCGACGTGCCGTGTTATTCGGCCAGTGCGTATTGAGTACGCACGAGCATCGAGGTTTCGTTCATAAGCTGTATCGCCCGCTCGGCCCCGGCTACCGACAGGCGGCTGATCGTGCCCGCGCTGGTGATAATACAGCGCCTGAGCAGCTGATCAGCTGCGAAGCCTGCCGAGCCGAGCTGTGCCGCAAATGCGCCGACCTGGTCGGCGAGCCGGGCCGCTGTTGCCTGCATCACGGCTTCTTCGTCGGCCGGCACAACCCCTAACCCTAGCGCGCCCTCGCGCTCGAAAAATGTGCCCAGTGCCGGGGCTGCCGCAGTCAGGGCAGTGCTATTCTCAGCAATATTGGTAATAATCATGTCGACTGAGAGCTGAAAGACCTCGGGCCAATCGCATGTTCCACCGGCAAACAGTGCTTTGCAGCCGTGTACATCTTCCAGCACCAGGCCAATCTGCTGGCGCACGCGCGCCCAATCGATCGGCACAAACGGCAGGCCAACCATTTCGAGAAATGGCTCATCGACGCAGATGATCGTTGTTTTATTCCATTCGCTCAGGCGCAGCTGCTGCCACTCGGCGCGCAGCTCCAAGTGCTGCACCAGTGCGTCGAATAGCATATCATCGTAGATCAGTGGCCGATCGTGCTCGTCGGTTATCTGCGTCGCCAGGCTGATCGGCCCCATCAGCTGGCCCTTCAATGCCAGGCAGCCGCGTAAGGATTCTCCCTGGCGCAATAGCTCATCGAGTCCGGCAGCGTCTTCGGCAGCGAGGGCCGCAAAACCATAACGATCTTCGAGGTACGCCAGCCCCAAGGTATTCATCTCGTGCTCGGCGCGCTGCCGATCGACATACACCCGCGATTGCGCTTCGTCGATGATCAGCCCTGGGAAGCCGAGCATGCTCTGTACAAAGCTTTGTTCACGAAAGCTGCGCTGTGGCAGCTGCGGCCAGGCCAAGAGCTGCCCGGTATAGCGCCGCGCAATCTCAAGCGCCTGGGCTGCATTGCGGTGTGGTAGCCCACCGAGCAGCAAGGGCAGGCAAGCCGGCGCAAATGGCAAGCTCATACACAATCGCTACGCGGCCACTGGTCGCCGTTTGGTATCATCGCACCACCCGAATACTCGCTGGCGCGTGCATCATCTGGCGCAGCTTGCTGGCATAAGGCGGCGTGATGACGCCCTGCTCAGTAATAAGCGCTGTAATCAAATGGTTTGGTGTAATATCGAATGCCGGGTGGGCCGCCTGGACACCCACCGGCGCGATATTGTGCCCGGCAATGGTGGTTACCTCCGCCGGGTCGCGCTGCTCAATCGGGATGGCATCGCCATCGGGCAAGGTCAGGTCGATAGTTGAGGATGGCGCAGCGACATAAAACGGAATGCCATGGGCCTGGGCTAGTACTGCCAGGCCATAGGTGCCAATCTTATTGGCAATATCGCCGTTCGCCACCACCCGGTCGGCCCCGACGATTACGCAATCGACCTCGCCCTTGCGCATAAAATACGCCGACATATTATCGGTAATTAGCGTGAGCGGTACGCCTGCGCGCTGTAATTCCCATGCTGTGAGGCGCGCACCTTGCAGAAATGGGCGCGTTTCATCCACGAACACATGAATGCTGCGGCCACGCTCGTAGGCTAAGCGAATTGGTGCCAGGGCGGTGCCGAGTCCGGCGGTGGCCAGACCGCCAGCGTTGCAGTGGGTGAGAACGTGCCCGCGTGGTGGAATAAGCGCCAGGCCATGTTCGCCAATGGCGTAGCACATCGCCAGGTCTTCGGCCATAATCGCGTGGGCCTCGTGGAGCAGGGTATCGCGGAGTACTTTGGGGCTGGCGCTGGCATGGGCCTGCGCAACCTGGAGCATGCGGGCAGTCGCCCAGGCCAGGTTCACGGCGGTGGGGCGGCTAGCATCGAGCGCGGCTTTAGCGGCGGTAAGCTGCGCCAGTAGCTCGGCGGTGCTGCCCAGCGCCTGGTGCGCCACCAGCGCCATACCATACGCAGCGGTACAGCCGATGGCGGGCGCGCCACGCACTTGCATCGACTGAATGGCGTACACAACGTCGCCGAGCGTGGTGCACTGCACGGCTACTTCTTGCTGCGGTAACAGCCGCTGGTCGAGCAGGCCGAGCGTGCCGCCTTCCCACCAGATATGCTGATAGGCTGTGTTCGTACTCATAAAAAAAGCCACCCGCACTGCGAGAGGCCCGTAGTAGTTACCCCTCATCTTTCAGGCGCGCCAGGGCAACACCTGCAGGAATTGGCACCGTACCGTTGAAAGGTAAAAGGAAAAGGGAAAAGACAAAAGCGCCAGAATCAGTTTGAGCTTTCGCCTTCTGCCCCTTATCTTCGCGCGTTCGCTGGGGGTTGCCGGGCTTCGTCGGGCCAGTCCCTCCGCCCCTCATGATGAGCATTCTATTCATTTCGACAGCTGATTATAGCATGGCTATGGATGGGCTGCAACCGCCCGAAGTTGGGGTGGCTGTGCTATAATGCCACGATAACACTCGGCCTGAAGGAGCGTGTTGTGTGCACCAGTGGGGCGTGCGCAAACACAGTGAAGCACGCCATGCGCAACCTATGCGATTGACGTTTCTTGGCACTGGCACCTCAATGGGCGTGCCGGTGATTGGCTGCCCGTGTGCGGTGTGCCAATCGCCCGAGCCGCATAATAAGCGTCTGCGCACCTCGGCGCTGTTGGAAGTTGCCGGGCGCGCGATCTTGTTCGATGCTGGACCCGATCTGCGGCAGCAATCCCTGGCGGTTGGCCTGAAGCGCGTTGATGGCATATTGCTCACCCATGCGCATGCCGACCATATTGCCGGCCTCGATGATGTGCGCCCGCTGAACTTTGCGCAGCAGGCGGCCATCCCGCTCTATGGCTCGGCGGCGACCCTGGCGATGGTGCGCGAGCGCTACGGGTATGCGTTCGTCAATACATCGGAAGGTTCAAGCCGCCCCATGCTTGATCTGGTAGAAATTCAGAGCGGCGTAGCATTTGATCTCTGTGGGGTGACAGTGCTGCCCTTCGATGTTCAGCATGGCGGCTGGACGATCACCGGGTTTCGGATCGGGGCGCTGGGCTACGTTACCGATGCCAGCAGCCTGCCCGCGGCGAGCATGGCGCAGCTGCAAGGGTTGGATGTGCTGGTGTTGAATGCGTTACGCCTCACCGCGCACCCGACGCATTTTTCTGTCGATGAGGCATGTGACATTGTTGCCCGCCTGCAGCCGCGCCGCGCATTTCTCGTGCATATGACGCATGATATCGAGCATAGCAGCGTGAATGCGCGCCTGCCCGAGCGGGTGCGCCTGGCCTACGATGGACAGGTGGTTGATGTGAACGACCGCGCCTACGAACCTGCATCGTAAACAGTGCGTTCGTTACGGCATACCTGCGCGAACCGATTGTTCTGTGGTACGATAACAACACAGGAAAGTGACGTTCATTCTCATAGTACCTTGCTTGTGGCACATGCAGAAGTGATTGTGGGCAGCCTTGCATGGGGAGTGCCAGGCAGTGCTCGTTCTTGGGTTTGGGGCACCGCGATTCTCTGCGCGCCACAATCTCATAGATTCGGATGATCAATGCGCGTTGCTATTGATGCTCGCCTGAATGCCTACCGGCAAGGCGGAATTTCGCAATATACGCGTCAGCTGCTTACAGCACTGCCCGAGGTTGCGCGCGACGATGAATTTGTGTCGCTGCAACATCGTGATCACTTGCGCCCGATTGCAATCGCGCCAAATGTGCTCCGCCGCACGGTGTTTACGCCGCCGCACCATCGCTTTGAGCAGTGGACATTGCCGCTCGAAGTGATGCTTGCGCGGCCACAGGTGTTGCACAGCCCCGATTTCATCGCGCCGCTGCGCCGCACCTGCCCGGCTGTCGTCACCATCCACGATCTGGCTTTCATGCACTACCCCGAGATTCTCGACGATGCGGCGCGGGCCTATTACAGCCAGGTAAAGGCGAATGCCCCGCGCGCCGATGGGATTATTGCGGTTTCGGAGGCAACGCGCCAGGATATCGCGCAGTTTATTGATCTGCCAATTGAACAGATCGATGTGATTTACGAAGCGGCGGCTCCGCTCTTTCAGCGCATCTCGCTGCGCGAAGGCGAGGCGCGCGTGTTGAATGCCACGCCGGTTGAGGCCGATTCATTCCTGCTGTTTGTCAGCACGCTTGAGCCGCGTAAGAACCTGCCAACATTGCTGCAAGCCCTGCGTATCTGCATTGACCGGCGGCCTGATGCTGGCTATCGCCTGGTGATTGTTGGGCGGCGCGGCTGGCGCGACGAGCCAATTTTCACGGCGGTGCGCGATTTGAACCTGGGCGAGCATGTGCTGTTTGCCGGTGGCGTAGGGCAGTACGATTTGCGCTGGCTGTATAATGCCTGCCGCATGTACATTAACCCTTCGCTCTACGAAGGGTTTGGGCTGCCATTGCTCGAAGCGATGGCCTGCGGTGCGCCCTGCCTGGCCGCCGCTACCTCGAGCTTGCCAGAGATTGGCGGGAATGCCGCGCTGTATGTGCCGCCGCTCGATGCCGCCGCCTGGGCCGATGAGATTGAGGCGCTGTGGGCGGATGAGGCGCGTCGGGCTGAGCTGAGCCGCCTGGGGATGGCCCGCGCGCAGCAGTTTTCGTGGATTCGCGCCGCGCGCGAGACCCTGGACGTGTATCGCCGTGCAGCCGAGCGTCGTGCGGCACCGGCCTCGGCAGCCGCGCCGGTGCATGCCCCCCTATCAAGCTTCGACACACCAGCTTCACCCCGCCTCGCTGCATCGCCAGCCGGGCCGCGCGCCTGCGTCCAGTGCGGTGCCGATCTGGTCCCGGGTGTGTTACAGCATCACCTGGCGATGCAACCCGCCGAAAACGATGGGCAGAGCGCGCCGTTGGCCCCGCGCCTGTGGGCTTGCTCGCGCTGCGGCTATGTCGAGCTGGTTGTCGATTGGGCGGCGGCGCTGCCAGCCCAGGCGCATGTGCCGCTGGAGCCTGCGCATACCGACACGCCAACCGACGAAGCACGTTCAGCAGCCGAGCCATGGGGTGAGCAACCTGCGCCTGCTGCTGCGCTGGCCGATGAGGTTGGGCAGGTCGCTGCGCAGCCATTGGAACACGCGATCGGTCTCGCTGCGGAAGTGCCTGCTGCTACGCCGCTAGAAGCTTCTGAAGGTGAGCAGGGCGCGCCGCTGATGGTTGACGATACGGCAATTGCTACTGACACACCGGATATGCCCGCTAATGCGGCGATTGAGGATCTGCCAGTTACCGCTGAGGATATTTCTATTGCGGAGGCGACCGCGTCACCGCCTGTGCCGGAAGAACAAGCGGAGGTAGCTGCCGAACTGTTAAATGAGGCTAGCATTGGCGCACCCGATGCAATGCCCGAGGATTACGCCGCCGATGTTCCCACCGCACTGCCAATTGCAATTGTGCCTGTGCGAGAAACGACTGAGCCGCTTGCGCCGGTTGATAGCGTGCCACGAAACGGGGCGGCGTTGGCCGCGGCGCAGTTTGTTCCCACGGCGGGTAGCGATAGTGATGTATCGGTAGCGGCTACGCCCGATGCACCCGTACAGAATGGCGTGCATACCAGCGGCGCAGATACCACCAAACGCGCCGCCAAAGCATCTACGCGCACCACGAACCGCACTACTGAGCCTGCCGCCACGCCTGCCCCTAAGCGCCGCCAGAGCAAACCCAAGCGAAAATAGCGCGCTGTTATGCCCGCACCCACACCGCTACGTCTGATCAAGAGTGTTGCGCCGGTTCGCATCTGTGATCACGGTGGATGGACGGATACCTGGTTTTCCGGGCACGGCCAGATTTGCAATATTGCGGTGCTGCCCGGCGCTGAAGTGCAGCTTATCGCTTACCCCCGCGCTTCGCAGCGCGCCCAGGTGCAGGTATATGCCGAAAACTACGCCGAACATCTGGCTTACGACCCGGCGGCATGGCATTTGCGCCCGCCGCTAGCCCACCCTCATCCGCTGATTGCGGCTGCCCTCGCCGAAATTGCGCCGCCTGCTAACCTGGCGCTTGATATTACGATTCGTTCGGATATTCCTGCGGGTGCATCTACAGGCACCTCCGCCGCAGTAACCGTTGCGCTGCTGGGCGCGCTCGCAGCGCTCCACCCGGCCCAGCGCACGCCCCACGCGATTGCTGCTGCCGCTCACCGGGTCGAGACTGTGCGTTTGGGGTTGCAGTGTGGCATTCAAGACCAGCTCTGCGCGGCGTATGGTGGCATGAACTTCATCGATATGGCGACATACCCACACGCGCGGGTCGAGCAGCTGGGCCTGCCAGCTGCATTGCGCCGTGAGCTAGAGCGCCGCCTGGTGCTGGTGTTTCTGGGCGCGGCGCATCAATCGTCGGCGGTGCATACCAGCGTGATTGCGCGGCTTGAGCGTGAAGGTGATGCTTCACCGATTCTGGCTGGCCTCCGCAATTGTGCAGTTGCGGCACGCGATGCGCTCTGCGCTGGTAACTGGCACAGGCTTGGGCAAGTTATGGCCGCGAACACTGAGCTACAGCGCGCATTGCATCCCGCGCTTGTGAGCGCACAGGCACAGGCGCTCATTGCGCTAGCGCAGGCGCATGGTGTTGTAGGGTGGAAAGTAAATGGAGCGGGCGGTGCGGGTGGGTCGGTAACATTGCTCTGTGATGCCCAACCCGACGCGAAACATTCCTTGCTTGCGGCTATTCCTAGGCTCGATGAGCGCTTGCGCGTGCTGCCTATTGTGCTCAGCCCTGAAGGGCTACGGGTGTGGGAAAGCACATAGCACTGATGGCGGATGAGCGCTTATTCGGGTGTATTACTCTCTCTCCAGGAGTCGCACAGCATTGGCGCTATTCCTCGCGCCGATGGCTCGTGCGTACACTGCTAATCGCCAGGCCGCTTCCTACTATCACTAAACCAAGATACGCCAGGAGCGCGGGTGCCGGGCCTTCTTCGGGGGCAGGCGGCTGTGCTGGCCGTACCACGGCGGGTGGGCTATTTAGCAGGCTGATATCGGCGTCATTGGCAAGGAGTGTACTGCGTCGGAGTTGTGCGGCTGGCCGCTGGTGGCCGAAGGTGGCGGTATGGGCTGCCGAGCTAGTGAACCCGGCGCTTATAACCACAATGACAATTGCGACACACGCGATTACTACTCTGGTCATTCGATCCTCATTGGAATGTATTGGTGCTATGGTTGCTTGTTCTCTCACTGCGCTGAACAAGACGGAATGGAAGCATAAATGTCACATCTGGTGAGATTAGAGCAAACACTATGCCAGGAACTCATATGAGTTACGCGGTGGGCGTTTTTCGCCTTCGGCAGAGCGCTACGTTTCGATTCTTGTGCGCTGATGCGGGCGCGGAGCGCCCGCATCAGCGCACAAAAGGTAGTCAAGTTCCATGCTGCCGCAGGCAATATTGTTGCCGCAGGCACTATTCCTCAAACGCGGGCGACCGCGTAACTCGTGTAACTCACGAAATGCGCTGCGTTGCAAGAGGTGGTATACTCATGATGCAGTGCGGCATGATAATGCCGTTAAGTCATAGGCGATCGAACGGTGAGAGTAATGCCCGACGAGTTGCGCATACAAGTGCTGGGGCCGCTGGTCGTAGTACGCGGCGGCCAGCCCTTGCCCGAGAGCGCCTGGCGTTCGCGCCAGGAACGGCGCTTGCTCGGTGTACTGCTGGCAGCTCGCGGCCGGCGCGTATCAGCCGAACAGCTGATGGAGTGGTTGTGGCCCGATGCTAGCCCTGGTGCCGCCGCCACAACTTTGCGCAGCGCGGTGAGCGCATTACGGCACATGCTCGAACCTATGAGCGGGCGCGCTTCTTCACACTACATTCTCACGCGGGCGGGCGGTTATGCCTGGAATAATGACAGCGGCGCACAGATCGATGCCGAACTTTTTCTCGACCTACTCGATCGTCAACCCACTGCGCCGCCCATGATTGAGCGGGCGCTGGCACTGTACGCTGGCGATTACCTGGCCGATGAGCCAGATGCGCCCTGGGCCGAGCAGCTACGCGATGGGTTACGCGAGCGTTTTCTATCGGCACTTTACGAGCTTGCCATTCAGCGCATTGATACGGGCGCATACGATGCGGCGATAGCGCTGGCCCGGCGCGGGCTGGCACACGATCGGCTGCGCGAGCCGCTGTACCGCGTGCTGATGCGTGCGCAGGCGCGCGTGGGCGATGTGGCAGCGGCGCTGCAAACCTATGAGCGTTGCCGCCGCGTGCTGGATGAAGAGCTGGGTGTGGTGCCCTCGGCACAAACGCGCGAGCTGCATACCGCAATTTTGCGCGACGAAGCCGCGCCACCGCGCAAGCCGGCCGAGCGTGCGTCCCTTGCCACAGCTGCGCCGAGTACGCCCGCCGCTGCTGCCGAGGGGCTTTCTACCGCGCCGTTTGTTGGGCGCGCGGCCGAGTTAGCGGCGCTACGCGGCTGGCTGGCTGCCCTTGAGCAGCGGCGCGGCGGTGTTGTAGCGGTGATGGGTGAGGCTGGTATTGGTAAAACGCGCCTGGTCACCCAGGCGTTGGCTGGCATGCGGGGCAGCCTGATGATTGCCGTGCGCTGCACGCCACTTGAACGCGGCCTGCCATTTGCCCCGCTCAGCGAAGCTTTGCGCCCACTTTTGCGGGCCGCGCCAATTGAGCAGCTTCGTGCACTGCCGCCGGTAGCCCTGGCGCAAGTAGCCGAGCTGCTGCCGGTCGTGCGCGAGCGCTTGCCCGACCTGCTAGCATTGCCGAGCGCACCGCCCGGCGAAGGGCAAAACTATTTGCTCGATGGCATTGTGGATGTGGCATTAGCGCTGGCACAAGAGCAGCCGCTGATTGTCTGGTGCGACGATGCGCAATGGGCCGATGAGGCGACCCTGGCGGTATTGGGGCGGCTGGCGCGCCGCGCGCCGCGCCGTGCGCTGCTGATCATTCTGGCGTACCGCTCGGAAGAGCTGGTAGAGAATGCGGCGCTGCATCAGCTGCTACGCACCCTTGGCCGCAATACACTCTTGCGCCCTCTGCTGCTGGGGCGGCTAGAAGAGCAGGAAGTAGCGACACTCTTGGCGCTGCTTGCCAACACCGGCACCGGCCAGGTGTCACAGCTGGCGCAGCGGCTACGCGCCGCGAGCAGCGGCAACCCGCTGGTGCTTTCGGTCGCGCTGCAATCGCTGCTCGAAAGCAACCGTGCGGCGTCGCTGGCAGCGCTACTGCCCACACTCGATGCGGCCACACCGCTGCCCGACCTGGCGAGCGCGCCTGCGCTGCGCGAGCTGGTGTTGGCGCGGCTCGAACACCTCCCAGCGTCGGCGCGGGCGCTGCTTGAGCAGCTGGCGGTGATTGGGCGGCCCTGTTCGCTTGATCTGATTGAGCAGCTCGATGGCGCGGCGGGGCTTGAAGCGGCGCAGACGCTGATTGCGCGACAGTATTTGATTGAAGACAGCGATGGTCGGCTGCAATTTGGGCACGATTTGCTGCGCTCGATTATTAGCGCCGCGCTGCTATCGCCCCAGCGTCGGCTCCTGCACCGCAGCGCCGCCGAAGCGATTGCCGCGCTGCATAGCGATAACCCGGCCCACGCGGCTGAGCTATCGTTCCACTTCGAGCAGGCGGGCCGCGCCGATGTCGAGGTGTTGCACTATGCCACGCAGGCTGGCGACCACGCGCGGCGTTCGTTTGGGTATCGCGCAGCGCTATCCCACTACGATGCCGCATTGCGCGCCGCCGCGCGCCTTGGCTCGCGGGCACCCACCGAAGCGGTGCGCCGGGCGTTTGTGGGGCGCTTGTTGATGGCCGAGGCGCTGCTCGATTGGGAAGGCGTGCTGGCGACGGCTACCCGGTTTGATCAGTGGCGTGGTATACAGCCTGCGCAGCTCCCACTGTTGCCGCCGCGTCGCCTGGCGATTTTGCGCGCGCTAATGGGCGATTTAGCCGGTGCTGCTGCGCTTGGCAGTGTGCATGCCCGTAGCCAGCAAGGGATGCCCACCGCGCTCGATGACCTGGAATGGCGTACCGCTCTGATTTTTCAGCCAATCGAGGCACCGCCTTTCGCCCGCCACAAAGATTCGCGCGCGCATCTTGCCGAAACAAGCGCGCCCTGGCTTACCCCACTGCCGCCCGATCATTCGTCGCCAGTATGGCCTAGCTTCTTGCCGGTGGCGCATTTACCGGGTAACCCGGCAACCGAGCTACCAACCGCGCTCGGGGCCGAAGCTGCTGCCTTGGCGCTGTTTCAGGTGGGCTGGGCAGCGCTGTTGCAGGGTTTGTTGAATGATGCCGAGCCTTGCCTACTGCGCGCATATGAGCTGGCGATTGAAACCAGCCAGGCGGCGGTAGCGGTGATTAGCGCGTTGCAGCTGGCACATTTGCACGACCTGCGCGGCGATAGTGCGGCAACCACACACTGGATGAACACCAGCCTCGATATGGCGCAGCGCGCCCCCGAGTCGGCTTGGGCCGCGATCTGGCCGCAGATTCACCAGGGCTTTCTGCTATTGCTCGACGATCAGTTTGCCGTAGCGCGCACGCGTTTTGAACTGCTTGCGGCGCAATTGCGCGATCTTCCAACGTTTCAATCGCATCGGGCGGGGGTTGAAGTGGGCCTGGGGTTGCTCGACCTGGCGGGTGGCAACCTGGCGCGTGCGGAGGTGCGCTTGCAGGCGGCGCTGGCGCAACCGCAGCTGCTGTATGGTTTCGTGTATGTGGCCGCGCAGCATGGGCTGGCGCGCATTGCGGCGCAACGTGGCAATGTGGATGCGGCGCGTGCCTGGCTGGCACATGCGCTTGATTATAGCGCGCGCCGCCGACTATTACCCGAATATATTCGTACCGCGATTGAGGTTGCGCGGATTGAGCGCGATTTTGGTGTGCCCGCGCGCGCGTTGCCATTATTGCGCAACGCCGCCGCACTGGCCGCCACCGCTGAGTTTGGGCCGCTGGTCGCGGCGGCGCGTGCGCTCCTGGCCCGCCTCGAAGCCCAGCAGTAGTCCGCGTCAATGCCACACGGATACAATACTATACATTACGCTCTACAAAGCCAGGAACATGAAGAATTTGCTTGCGTAAGCGAAAGTCCTAGTATCGTATCGAACTTGGTATTACCCCAGCTGCCACACACGCTCGCCATAGTGTGCCCCCGTAGGCGCAACGCTGGCGGCATAGCCCGCGATTTGTTGTTCCATGGCTTCTGCGCCGCCAAACAGTTCGTAGAGCTGGCTGGGATAGGCGTGAATTGCATGAATTTTCTGTGTCAGCGTAGCATCGATCGCTATCGCATGCGCGCTGCGTGGCGCGTCAGCCAGCTGAGCCATGCGTATATCGAAGGTGTCGGGCCACGCAACATACGGCAGGTCTTCGTAGAAGCGCACGGCGTTGCCAAACACGCTGCGCAGCGAGGTATGTGCGATCAGGTGATCAACGTGCAGGCCAATGCCCATTGGACCGTAGAATGTAGCCTGTGGCATGCGCTGGCGTAGTGCGCTGAAAAGTTCGGCCAAGTCAGAAAACTGCGGGTCGCGCGGGTCGGGCGTGTTGAATAACGACTCGCGGGTATTGTATGCCTCGGGGAAGCGGTAAATGGCGTCGAGCCGCCCCGCCCACCAGTAGTCGAGGCCAGGCAGGCGCGCCATAGCTTCGCGCTCTTCGGCCAATCGCGCCGAAACGGCCTGCGCGGCGGTGAGCTGCCACTGGCTGTGAAATTCTTCGGCGAGCGTGCTCAATGGCCGGGCTGGATCGGGTGCCGCCGTACATAGCGTGATCGAGAGAACGCGCTGCCCGGCGGCTAGCTGCGCTGCAATTGCGCCGCCACACGAAAGCGGCGTATCGTCGAGGTGAGGCGAGATGTAGACATGCTCGTAGGTGTTGCCCAGCTGGTCGAGTGTTTCTATCCGCATAGTGTTCACGATCTTTTAGGGTTTACGCCGAGATGTACTCGTTTCCGCAAACTGCAAATTGCCCTGATTAGCGCGTCAGTGTCACCTTGTTCAGCCCACGCGGATGGTCGGGGTCGCCGCCGCGCGCTGCTGCCAGGTGCAGCGCCAACGCCTGCCCGGGCACAATCGCGGCGATCGGGCTGAGCCACTCGGGTAGGTTGCCTGCGATCGGTAGCAGCGCATCGGCGCCCTGCCGCGCGCGTGGCTCATCGGAAATTACCAGTAGTTCGGCCCCGCGCTCTTTTAAGCCGGTTGTCAGCTCGCTCAGGTCGGCGAAGGTTGCGCCGCGCGGGCGAATCATGATGACTGGCATACCCTGCCCGACCGTGGCGATTGGGCCGTGGCGGAAATCGGCAGACGAGTATGCTACGGCCATCACATATGTCAGCTCTTTTAGTTTCAGCGCTAGCTCAAGCGCCGTGGCAAAGTTAAAGCCGCGCCCGATCAGAATACATTGTTCATGGGTGCGGTAGCGCGCCGCGAGTTCGGGTACTTGCCCCAGGCCCGCCAGTGTTGCCGCCAGTGCATCGGGTAAGCGGGCAAGCTCGGCCTGGCGCTCGGGCTGGTGGCCGAGCGCTGCCGCGAACATAGCCATCACGGTGAGCTGGGCGGTGTAGGTTTTGGTAGCGGCCACGCTGCGTTCGATACCCGCATGCAGCTCGATGACATGGTCGGCGGCGGCGGCTAACGGCGAGCTGCCATCGTTGGTGATGGCTAATGTGGGCTGGCCCTGGCGCTTGCCTTCTTCGAGCACGGCTACAATATCGGGTGATTGGCCCGATTGTGAGATGCCAACGATCAGGGTGTTGCGCAGGCGCGGCGGCGTATGGTACAGCGTGTAGAGGGCGGGCGTTGCCAGCCCAACCGGGTAGCCCGCCAGCGAGGCCCAGGCATATTTAGCGTAGATCGCGGCGTGATCGGATGTGCCGCGCGCTGCGATCAGCACATGCTCAAATGGTGGCAGCGCTGCGGCGATCTGCTGCGCGCGCGTGGTTTCACGGTCGAGCAAATGGGCTATAATCTGTGGTTGGCTGTTGATCTCTTGTTCCAGAAATGTTGTCATTGAAGCATCCTTGTACAGGCGAATTTGGTTCGCCTGTGACTTACTGACACGTGTTACGCGGTCGCCCGCGTTTGAGGAATAGTGCCTACGGTAGCATGGTACCTGGCTCCTTTTGGTGCGTTGATGTTGGCGCTCCGCGCCAACATCAACGCACCGGAATCGAAATGTGCCGCTCTGCCGAAGGCGAAAAGCCGACCGCGTCAGTCTTGTTACTGAATACCAGCCGTTAGTCGGCACGCATTGCTGTGATTGTGGTACTTGCCAGCAGACGGTGAAAATGATCGTGGCTGAGGCGTCCGCCGCCGACTTCAAGGGCGTTGGCTGCCCCGGCAGCTACAGCATGGCATAAGGCTGTGGGCGGTGCGGCATCGCGTGTGAGTGCGAGCACCAGCCCGCCGAGAAATGCGTCGCCGCTGCCAACCGAACTAACCAGTTGAATCTCGGGTGGTTGTGCGTGCCAACCGCCCTGTTCATTGACGAACACTGCACCCGCACTACCGAGCGTCAGCACCACCGGCGCGCCGGTGCGGCGATGTAGGCTGTGGGCGGTGTGGAGTGCTTCGCCCGGCTGAGTGATCGCCTGGCCCAGCAACTCGCCCGCTTCGGCCCCGTTCACCTTAATGCCCAGGCCACCTACTTCAATTGCGGTTTGCAGCGCTGCGCCGCTGGTATCGACCCACAGCGCGCAGCCGGTAGCGCGCACCTGGCGCAACATCAGCGCGTAATCGGCGGGGGACGAGCCGGGCGGCAGGCTGCCGCTCAGGCAAATTGCGGCGGCGGCGGGCGCGCGCTCGACCACCTGGGTCGCCAGGTGTGTCCAATCGTCGGCGGCAACGGTGGGGCCTGGCTCGTTGATCACGGTAGCATCGTGCGCCTGCGGGTCGATGATAATCAGGCAGGTGCGCGTCTCACCCACAATCGGCGTCCACATTGCGGGCAGGCCCTCGCGCTCGGCGAGCGCAGCTACCAGCTGCCCGCTATAACCGCCCACAAAGCCAGCACACACTACTGCGCCGCCCAGTGTTTGCACCACGCGCGCTACATTCAGCCCTTTGCCGCCTGCTGCCACAAATACTTCGGTGGCGCGCTGTGGTTCGCCAAGGCGTAGCTGTGGCACAGTAAGCGTGCGGTCGATGGCTGGATTGGGCGTGACGCAAATAATCATTGCGCTGCCTGCGCTTCGGCCAGGGTTGGCTGGGCCGCCGTACCGCCCGCCGCGCGCGTCGAGAGCGAGCCACAGGCACAGGCCAGGCGCAGCGTGGCTGCTAGCTCCCAACCGTGTAGAAACCCGTAGATGAAACCAGCGTCGAAGGTATCGCCTGCGCCGGTGGTATCGACGACCGCTACAGGTAAGGCTGGCGCGTGGGCAATTGTGCTGCCACGCCGGGCCACGCCGCCCTGGCTGCCCAGCTTGGCGGCCACAATCGGCGCTTGCTGGGCCAGCGCTGCCAGCGCCGCATCGGGGTCGGGGCTGCCGCCAATTGCGCACAGCTCGGCTTCATTCGGCAGAAAAACATCGACCAGCGGCAGCACCTGGCGCAGCCCGCCATCCCAGCGCTCGGTCGGGTCGTAGTTCGTGTCGAGTGAGGTCGTCAGCCCGCGCTGCCTGGCTTCGCTGAACAGGCGCGGTACGTCGGGCCGCAGCGCATCGAGCATGAAGAATGCGCCAAGGTGCAGGTGGCGCGCGCGGTCGAGCATCGCCAGGTCGATCTGTTCATAGCGCAGCGCCGCGATCGAGCCAGCAAACGTCAGAATGGCGCGGTCGGTGGCGCGCGAGAGAATGACACTCAGGCCGGTGTGTAGGCTTGGCTCGAGCACAATGGCGCTGGTGTCAATGCCGCGCGCCAGCATCTGGCTCACCATAAACTGGCCGAATACATCATCGCCAACCACACCGGCAAATGCTACGCGCAGGCCCAGGCGCGCCGCACCGCAGGCAAAAATCACCGACGAGCTGCCAATTGTCAGGGTTGCGTCGTCAACTAGCTTCTCTACCTGACCAAATGCGGGCGTTACATCGCCGCGTAGAATCAGGTCGGGGTTAATTTCGCCCACTACCAGCAGGTCGAATGGTTTAGTATCAATCATATCTGGCACGCAGCTATGCCTTCATTACGCGCGCGCCCTGGCTCGTCAGCGCGGATTCAATTTCCGGGTCGATGCCTGTGTCCGTAACAATCAGGTCGATTGCGTTGACTGGGGCCAGGAAAGCGGTGGCTAAACGCCCAAATTTTGTGTGGTCAACAACCACAATCGCTTTGCGGCCAATCTTGAGGATCGCGCGGTCGGTCATCGCCTCGGGCAGATATTGCCCGGTCAGGCCGTGCTTCGCGTCGATCGCGTGCACGCCGATGATTACTTTATCGGCGCGCAGCTCGGCGAGGGCTTGCTCGGTGATATGCCCAATCATCGAAAGCTCGGAGCGGCGTAGCTGCCCACCCAGGCTAATCAGGGTAATGTCGGGTGAGTCGCCCATCAGGTTGAGCACCATCAGCGAGTTGGTGATGACCGTAAGGTTTTTACGGCCCAGCAGGTTGCGTGCTACTTCCAGCACTGTTGTCCCGTTGCCAAGAAATACAGTATCGCCGTCCGCAATCAGGTCGGCGGCGGCGCGCCCAATGCGCTGTTTTTCTTCAAGCTGTTCGGCCAGGCGGTTAACAACGGGCAGCTCGGGCGGTGCCTGGCGAATGGGAATCGCGCCGCCATGCACACGCTGAATTTTGCCGCGTTCGGCTAGCGCGTCGAGATCACGGCGCGCGGTAGCCGGGCTGATCGAAAAGAAATCGCAGAGCTGTGTTACCGTCACGCGCTGGCGCTGTTCAATAAAATGAAGTTCGTGCGTCTGGCGCTCGATACTCGAAATTGCTTGCTCAAAACCCCGCTCCATAGCTGTTCCTTCTAGCGCGTGGTTTGTGTTCCAGCGATTGGTCAGGCGGTTTTCAGGCGGTAGTCGATTGATTGCGGCGGTGGGTGGAGCTGCTGGGCTTCGGCGCGTAGCGCCGCATCCAGCGGGCGTCCGGTGGCGTCAGCCATCCGCCTGGCCCACAGCTCAAACCATAAATCGGTCAGGTCGTTTTCGCCCTCGCGAATATCGGCATATTCGTGCTGAAGCGCCTGCTCTACCTCATCGAGGCGGCCCAGCGCTAGCGCGATGCGCCCGCACAGGATGCGGATGCGGTCGCGGGTGCGGTGTGCGGCGGGCAGGCTCATTGCCACTGCGTCGGCGCTTTCAAATTGCCCGGCAGCGCATAGGAGCTGTAAATATTCCTGCGCCAGCGCCGCCGGTGGCTGCTCCATCACCTGTGCCAGTGCCCAGGCGGCAGCGTACTGTTCAATTGCGCGCCCTGTGTCGGCGGTCTGTGCCGCGATCGCCGCCAGGTTGCGGTAGGCCCAGGCCGAGGGTTTGCGCGCTACCGATTCGTGCCATAGCGCGCACGCACTGCTTATATCGCCGTGTTCGCATAGCTGCACACCGGCATGTAATAGCGCATACCAATGGCGAGCTGCTGGTTGCGCGAGGCTGTGATCAGTCAGCAGCGCCCATTCGGGTTGGGTCATCCACGCACCGGGCCATGCCATTGGGTCGGGTTCGGGCAAATGGCCTTCGTGCAGCAGCGTAAGCCAGGGAGCTTGCTCGGGGCCGAGCGTGTTTGCAGGGAACACAAATGCGGCAGGCACCTGCGCGGCGGTAGCGACGGTTGCGCGGCGCGCAAGCTCAAGTGCGCCCCAGCCCGCGCCGCTGTGCAGCAGCTCTTCAGCAGGGGTGTCGGCGCGGGCGTGCGCGCTGGCTGCCAGGCTGGCTAAGCGCTCAGGCGTGATTAGCTTATGTACCGCCTGGTCGGTGGCGCGGTATGCAGCATGCCAATCGGGCGTATGTACGGCGCGCGGGTCGGCTTCGAGCAGCCCAAACACTTGCATCCATTCCCAGGCGCTGTGCGGAGCCATCGGCTGCGTATGCAGCTGGGTTGGTGCTAGCCCGGCCTGAATCTCAAGGTAAGCCTGCCCCGGTTCAGACAGAAATTCCTGCCAGCGGCGACCGCCTGCATGGGTGCCCCAGCAGAACAGTTTCCGGTAGGCCAGGCGCGGCGTCGATGCTTCGAATAACCCTTTGCCGCTGGCATCCAGTGCGGCCTCCCAGGGCAATGCTACCGTGTCGCACTGGAAAAAATATTCGTTGGCGAAGGGGAAATTCAGCGAATAGCTTGCATCGCGATTAGGGAGGCTGGGCAGCTCGGGCATCTGGGCGGCGCCAAAGCTCAAATCCTGGAAGTTGTTAAGATAGACAACCGTGTCGGTGGGCGCCAGCACGCGGGTTCCTGGTGTTTCAGGCACGGCAATGTTTGTCCACCAGTACATGGCTTCAGGGTGGTCGGTCGGGTTCACAACACGCACGTAGGTGAGCAGCAGCGGCGAGCCAGGCGGCAGGTAGCAGTCGATCTGCCAGAATAGCCCTTTGCAGCGTTCAAACTCATACAGCCGCAGGCCTGGCTCGCCATGTTCGCCGCGAATAGCTCCGGCAAACAGCGGTGCACAGGTGCCGAAGGTGTGCCCAAGTTGGCCGATATTCCACTCAATGCCGCCCGAGAACCAGGCGTTGCGAATGGCGAGATTGGCAGGCTGGAACACCGGGTTGCAGGCTAACAATTCGCGGCCCTGCGGCTTATGCACCAGCGAATACAGCCGCCCGCCTAGCTCGGGCAGAAAGGTTGCGGCCAGGTATTCATTTTCTAGCACCAGGGTTTTGAAGCTTAGCGGCTGGCGCGCGCGCCCATACGTGTCCTGCATGCGGTAGGGTAGCACGCGAAAGCCCGCCTCAACGCCAAAGCCTGCGAGTTTCTCGGAGGGCATGCCGGGCAGTGCGCGCACTGGCAGATCGTGCTGCGGGCTGCGGAAGAACGGCAATGGGTTTTCGCCGCCAAGCGGTGCACCTAGGAGCGTCAGGTTGTCGCTTCGTAATGTCGTCATAGGGTGTTCCTGCCAAACGCCGGATTCTTCTGCATGCTAACCAACAACCAACTGCTCATTCCACCAGAACTACGCGCCCTTCGTTGCGCGCCTGTTCAGCAGCGAACACCATCAGGTGCGATTCCAAGGTTTCTTCTGGGCCAGAAAGAATCTGGCGTGGGTCGTTTTGGGCCAGGGCTGCCACAAAGCTGCGCATCACTCCCTCATCGCCGCCGCCGTGCCCGCTCAGGATGCTGCCATCTGCGCTCAGGTTTATATCAAGCGTTTCGCTGGTGTTGGTGCGAAAATCGTCGATGCGAATATGCGCACCATCGCCGTAAATTTCGCCGTGGGTGCCAAACAGGTGTGTCTCGCGGTCGCGCTGGCGGGTGAACGCTGTCATGGTGAACGCGGCAGTCGCGCCATCCTCAAATTGCAAATTCACCACCTGGTGATCAACGACATCGTTATCGCAGGCGTAGACACAGCGACCATATGGCCCCGTACGCATGGCTTCCAGTACGCCTGCCTCGGTCCGGTCGTTCGTAATAACATCGACCGGCCAGCCCGTGTTACCCGCACGCACGCGGCCCAGGTAGAAGCGCGGCGCCGCATACGGGCATTCTGCCGCAATCGCACAATCGAGGCAGCGGTCGGCTGCGCCAGGTGGGCGCTGGTCGGCGCGGAAGTGACGCAAGCTGCCGAACGAGCTGACCTGCGTGCAGCGGCGGCCTATTACATAGCGAATCCAGTCCAGATCGTGGCACGATTTTGCCAGCAGCATTGGCGATGATTGCGCTTCGTTGCGCCAGTTGCCGCGCACAAACGAATGCGCCTGGTGCCAGAAGCCCACCGGCTCCAGATGTTGCATGCTCACAACTGTACCAATCCGCCCGGCCTCGACCAGGCGTTTAAGCGCCTGGGTGTAGCGGGTGTAGCGCATCACATGGCACACTGCCAGCATCACACCGTTGCGCTGCACCGCTGCTACAATCTGGCGGCAATCATCGGCGGTGGGAGCCATCGGTTTTTCCAGGAGCAGATGGTAGCCACGCTCGGCAAAGGCAATTGCCGGTTCGGCGTGCATTGCATCCTGCGTGGCGATAATAACACCATCGGCGAAGCGTGGCCGCTCGGCCAGGGTGCGCCAGTCGTGGACGACATTCGCGGCGGGGATATTGTGCAGCGCGGCCAGCTGCTCGCGCTGGAAATCGCGCGGCTCGGCCACTGCCACGATCTGCGCTGCGCCAGGGTAATGCTGGGCATAGCGCGCGTATTGCGCACCACGATTGCCAGCGCCCACAATCAGCAATCGCACTGGCGACGAAGGGGTAGCCATTATCGGCCCGTTTCTTCTGTGTTGAGCACTACCACAGTTGCGAGCGAATCGCGCCCAGCAGTAGGCAGCGTCAGCGTGATGGCATTGCCGTTACGCGTAATGGTTACAGGTATTCCATCAGTAAGCAGCTGCGCGTTCAGACCTGCAGGCGGCGCACCTTGTAGGGTAACCGTCTGGGCGTCGTTCAGCACCAGGACATAATGCGTATTGTCGCGGCGGGTAGTTACTGCGTCTGTCGTCGGTATGAAGCTACCAGCGCGAGTACCATAGATCGCCGTGCCGTTGCGTGCCAACCAGGCACCAACTTTGCGCAACCGCGCAGCCTGTTCGGGCACAATCTTGCCATCGGGGCTTGGCCCTACATTCAACAGCAGGTTGGCCCCGTCGCTGGCTGCGCGGGCTAGCGTATGCACCAGCTGGCGGGCCGATTTCAGGTTTGTGTCGGCGCGATGGTAGCCCCAATGGTCATTGATCGTCATGCATACTTCTAGCGGCTTGCCCACCTGCGGCCCAGTCACATTAAAGCCAGCGGTGTTCTGGCCCGGTAAATCTTGCTCAAAGCCTTGAATATCTTCACCTGGCAGCGGCGTTGCATGGCGATTATTTAACACAACGGCGTTTGGTTGCAGCGTATGGATCATGGAATACAGCGCTTTATAGCGAAATGGCCCACCTGGTACGAAATAGGCATCGTCGGCAGTGAACGTATGGTGCGGCCAGTCGCCATCGAACCAGATGCAGGCGATTTCGCCATACTTTGTACACAGCTCGCGCACCTGGCCGTGCAGAAATGTCAGGTAATCGGCCCAGTGCTGCCCGCTTTCGCGTCGAAAGCGATAGGCCGGATGCCGCCAATCGAGTAGCGAAACGTAGAAGCCCAGTTTCACACCGTGGCGCGTGCAGGCGGCTGCGAGCTCGGCGATTGGGTCGCGCCCAAAAGCAGTGTTTGTGATCTTGTAATTGCTCAGCGCCGTATCGTACATACTAAAGCCATCGTGGTGGCGGCTGGTAATGACTATGTAGCGCTGCCCAGCATCGGCAGCAAGCTTTACCCAGGCATCAGCGTCGAACGCAGTTGGGGAAAACCGCTCGGCCAGGCCCGCATACTCTTGCGGCGCGATGCGCTCGTTGTGCATCACCCACTCGCCACGGCCCAATAGGGCATACAGCCCCCAGTGAATAAACATGCCAAAGCGGGCAGCTTCGAACCATGCTAGCCCTTCGGGCGAAACCTGCATCGGCGCATCCATACAACGAGCTTATCCTTTAACCGCGCCAGCGGTCATACCCTTCTCAATGCGGTCGTTAAAAATCAGGTAGACCACCAGGGTCGGGATCATCACGATTGTCACTGCGGCGAACAGGCCGCTCCAGTCGCTGCCATAGAACTGCTTAGCCTGCAAATAGTACAAACCTTGCGACAGTACATAATGCGTGTTGCCGGTTTCATTGGTGATCATCAAGGTATTTGGCAAAATGTACTGGTTCCACTGCCCCAGGAAGTTGAAAATACCCATGGTGATCAGGCCTGGCTTGGCGAGCGGTAGGTACACGCGAAAGAAAATATCGTACTGGTTTGCGCCGTCAATCAGGGCCGCTTCGCCTAGCTCGCGCGGTAGGGTTTTGAAGAAATTGATCAGGAAGAATGTCGTAAACGAGAGCGAGAATGCAACGTACACAAGAATCAGGCCGTGGTACGTATCGAACAGGCCCAGCTTTTGAGTAACAAAGTAGAGTGGCACTAATGCCAGGAACAAGGGGAAGATCATGCCTACCAGAAAGAGATTGGTAATAAACCCACGCCCACGAAACTCGAAACGTGCCAGCACATAGGCTGCCATTGCCGAAAGCAACAGCGTGAGGAACAGCGCGGGAATCACAATAATCAGGGTGTTAATAAAATACTCGCCAATGCGCGCCGTTGTCCAGGCACGGGCAAAATTGTCCAACACCGGTGTGGCTGGCAGTGCCCACGGGCTGAAGAAGATTTCCTGGTCGGTTTTGAACGATGTCATTACGGCCCAGAGCATTGGGAAGATGACAATCACCGCCCAGATGCTCAGGATGACATAGATTGCTATTTTTGCCAGCACCACGCTCGGGCTAATGCGGTGGCCGGAAGTTGTAGATGCAGCGGGTTGGCTTGTCGCAGTTGCCATGTGTATACCCCTTTATACGCCGGATTTGGATGTCAGCGCCGTTCGAGCTATCTATTAAACTCTGTGTTTAGAATTCGAACGACTCGCGGGAGGTGAAGCGCAGGCTCACCACCGACAAGACAAAAACCAGAATGAGTAACACCAGGCCCATGGCCGTGGCATAGCCAAACTGCCCATCGCTAAATGCGGTTGAGTAGAGATACGTTGGCACAACATCTGCGGCGCGGCTCGGGCCACCAGTGCCATTTGTCATTACGGTTACGGGCGCAAATAGATCCATTGCACCAATTGCCAGAAACACGATCGCAGTGCGAATGGTATCCCACAGCAGCGGCACCGTCACATTCCAAAACTTCACCCACGAGTTAGCGCCATCAAGTTCGGCGGCTTCGTAGAACTCGGGCGGAATACCCTGCATACCAGCGACAAACAGTACCATATAGAAGCCCACCGATTGCCACACCACCATGGCGAGCACTGCACCAAACACGGTGCCGCGGTCGCCGAGCCAGGGAAAGTTTTGTGCGCCGCTAATACCGATGGCCTGGAGGAAACCATTCAGCAGGCCGATTGTTGGGTGGTAGATAAAGCTCCAGAGCACTGCTACCACCACCACCGACATCACCTGTGGAAAGAAGAACGCAATGCGAAAAAAGCGTGCAAACTTGATGCCCTGTGTAAACAGAAAGGCGAAGAACAGCGCAATGCCAATGACGACCGGCGGCAATACTACCAGCGCAATCCCATTATGGCGCAGCGCATTCCAGAACTTTTCGTCGGCGTAGAGCTTAATGAAGTTGTTCACACCGTTGAAGCGAATATTTGCTGAAAGGCCGCTCCAACGGGTGAAGGCGAACACCGTTGCCGAAAGGTAGGGAATGAGTACAAACGTGGTATATAACAGTAGCGGCAACGCTAGAAATGAGGCAATCAGGCCGTTTTTCCCGCGATCCATACGCCCTCATTAGACATAGCGCGTAGCACGAGGCCTTGCACAGGCCCACGCACTACGCACTACGTGATTGTCATTATCAGCGCTTGAATTTCTTAATATCGGGGTCGGCTGCGACGGTATCGGCAGCTTTCTGCATGGCGCTAATGAAGTCGGCTGGCTTGATGGTGCCAGTCATCAGCTCGCCGGTGCGCTGCTCGATTTCTTTGTTGAGCTGGCTGTACCAGTTGGTAAAGTTCATGTTGATCGTCACGCCCTTCGAGGCATCGGCCAGGGCCACGCCAGCTTTCATGCCTTCGGAGAGCTTAGCACCCTCGGTGCCGCCGGTCACGGGCATAATGGCGCGCACATTCTCGGCAAAGTACTTAGACGATTCCTTCGAGAGCAGGGCGCGCAGGTATTCCATGCCGCCGGCGGTGTTCTTGGCCTTGGCCGGGACGATATAGGTTTCGCCGCCATTGCCATTCACGGCGTTCTGGTCGCCCTTGCCATCGGCATAGCCGGGAATGTTCGCTACCGTCATATTGAAGTCGGCGGGGGTGACGGTCTTCATCTCGTTCTCAAGCCAGTTGCCGCAGGGGATGAACACCGCCTTGCCCTTCAGCCATTCCGTCTGCGACTCAGTGTGCGTCAGGCCAGCGGTGCCAGGCATGATGTAGCCCTTATCCCACAGCTGGTACAGGTCTTCGGTGGCGCGCAGCACCGCCGGGTCGCTCCAGGCGTTTGGCTCGAGGTTATCGAGCTTCTTGATGACATCGTCGCCGCCGGCATAGTACACCAGCATGTTCCACACGATACCCCAGATATAGTAGGGCGATGTGCTAGTTACGACGTACCCGATACGGCACGAGCGTTCGGAAACGCCAGCGCCTTGATTTGTAGCCACTCGGGATTGCCGAGCAGGCGATTCAGATAGAGACACAGCGTATGGGCGGTCAATTTCGTGTACAACCGCGCACACAAGCCCCAGAAGCTGTGGGCATGGTTGGTCTCAATCCCAAACTGCTCGGTCAGTTGCCCATTCACCGTCTCAATGACCTGGCGCACTTGATTGATCAGCCGCCGCACCGCCGGCGGAAGTTGCGCATGCTGATCCACCCGCGGCAAGGTCAGCACGCGGATCTGGTACTGGTCCCACACCTGCTCGGCCAACGCGGCACTGATGTAGCCTTTATCCCCAACCACGGTCAGGCCCGGATGCGCGGGCAACATGTCGCGGGCGGCCTCCCGATCATCCACGTTGGCGCTGGTCAGCTCGAAATCCACAATCGCGCCGCCGAGCGTCACCAGCAGGTGCAACCGATAGCCGTAGATGGTCTGCTGTTTCGTCGCACAGCGCCCAAAGGTGGCGCCGTGCGCCGCCCAGTCGCCAGTCGAACTCGGTACCAGATGAAACTGCACCACGGGCACGGGCAAGCTGTCAATCAGGCACTGCCCATCCTGCGCCACATCCAGCACCCGCAGCACCATCTGGCGCAGGTGATTGATGGCGCCCATCAGATTGCGCCGCCGCCGATTGAAGCGGGTCCGCTCGGGAATGACGGGAAACAGATGCCGATAGTTTTGCCACTCGGCCAGCAGGTTGGTCTCCTTATCCCATTCCCGACACTCCCCGACCAGTGCCATGGTCAGCAGTTCACTATCCGAACACGCACTTGGCGGGCCAGGGCGGCGATACAACGGCCCAATCACATGCCAAAGGTCATCGATGAGCACAAACATCCAAGTGCAGAAGTCGTCAAAATCGGCTATCATCGTCGTCCTCCAGCGGCTAATGGTTGATCGTCAAGCAGTCGATCATTAGCCCCTGGAGACGAATATGTCAAATCACGTTAACTAGCACATCGCCCTAGTAGGGATATTTGCCCTGGTAAGTCCACGGCGACTGCTTGCCTTCCTTCTTAATCTGCTCGCAGAGCGTGAGCATATCGGCCCAGGTTTTGGGGTAGGTGTAGCCAGCCTTCTCGAACGCGGGCTTGGAATACCAGATGCCCGAGATGGTGAAGGCGATATTCACGCCATACTGCTTGCCATCGAAGATTGCGCTGGTCTGCGATCCAGGGAACAGTGTATCGCCAAACGTCTTTCCGGGGGTATCCCACGAAGGTGCCGCCAGCAAGGGCGCCAGGTCGAGCAGCTGCTCTTCGCGTACCAGGTCGCTCATTGGGATGAGGTTCGCACCCGAGTTGTCGATCACGTCGGGTGGGTTCCCGGCGATGAAGCGCGGCTGAAGTGTTTCAGTTACCTTCTGAACACTCTGAATTTTGACCTTGACATCGGGGTGTGCCTTTTCAACCATCTGCCCGGCATACTTAATGTAGTCGTCGCCGAAGCCACCGGCAAAGAACACGCCATCTACATCACCGGCTGCAACATTCAGTGGGTTACCCGCGGCTGAGCCACCTGCGGCGGCAGCGGTGGGGGCGGCAGCGGCAGCCGTAGGCGCAGGGGCCGCGGCGGCGGTAGGCGCTTCAGCTGCTGGGGCGGCGGTAGGTGTAGTTGCGGTTGTGCCGCCACACGCTGCAAGGATTGCACTGAACACTGCGCCACCGCCCGAGTATGCGGTGAGCTTGAGGAATTTGCGCCGAGACATCTCTTCACGCGAAGTCATGAGTAACACCCTTTCTGTAAGAATGGCCTTTCGGATGCCACCAGAGGGTACCACGCGACGCGGCAGCCAGGCCGGGCGTGGGCCGAAGGAAGGGTTGTGTGGTGTGCAGAACGCTCCTTTCGTGCCGCATTGGCAGTGCCGCCAGATGCGATATGGCGGTTCGTTATATCGCACATACCGGCGGGGAGGAATCATATCCACACATCGCCGGATGGACACGATTTAGCTACACACTGAGGCGTGTGTTTCTCGTGCTGCTATTAATCACAAAATGTCAAAACAGGGTTGAGAAATGATTGTTTACGACGCGATAGTAGCATATTGCTGGATGATTGTCAAGCCATGATTAAGGAAGCGTATTGGCAAGTAATCCCTGATATGAATGGCTTTCTAATGGCAAATAATCGAGTATCAACCTGAAATAGTAACGGTGAAATATAATGATTGATTATGATTTTTTTATGGTGTTTTGCGAAATATTGTAGGTAAGCTTGTGGTAACGTCGGGACAGATTATTCTACAGCAAAAGGGTGGACAAGTGATTCGTCGTACCAGTATCCTTCAGTGCCACGCTGCGCCAGGTTTGCTTACCAGCTGCCCTCGGCTCTAACATTCGTAATGGTGGATTAGCGTACAATAGGGCAATGATACGTGCTATACGCAGGAGGCTTTGCGATGCCAGAAGCGCACGACGCACTTGACTATATTGCGCTGGTTGAAAGCTGGCAGCCCGATTTTGCGGCAGCTTATGCTCGTGACGAGCGCAATGCCCGCCGCCAACCCTTTAGTGAGTACTGGCGATGGGTGAAAGCCTACTTGCTCGAAGGTGGCGCAGGGAATGCTGGCTGGCTCGTGCAAAGCGCCACCTTGTTAGCTGCCGTGCGCGACTCTGCGGCACGGGCGCGTTTAGCACCGCTGCTTGAAGAAACTGGCCGCCGCATTGCGGGCGAATGGGCGAAAGATAGCGCGTGCCGCCGCATCTATTCCACCTTTTTGCAAGGTCGCCCTAACCTGGTTGAGTGGGGGCGGGTACTACAGCGGGCGGCGAACCGCGACAAGGGCGATGGGCAGGCGATCGAGGCGGCGGTGCGTAGTATTGTTGCCGAGCTGGATACCATGCTTGGGCCAGCGCACTAGCGTGGTACAGCAACCATTACCATGTGTTGCTGTTTTGCCACAGCACCGCGCTATGCCGATGCTATAGTCGCTAGAGACGCATCGTATCAGTTGCAGCGAGGTGTGCACTATGGAAGAAATACTCCAACCTGATCAGGCCCTTGCGCCGCTCTATATTCTCTCTGGCGGCGCGGGCGCGCTTGGCAAGCATATTGTGCGCGTGGCGCTGTCGCAATTCCCAGGCATGTGCCCCGAAGTGATTGTACTGCCGCATATCGGCACGCCCGATCAGCTGGTAGAAGCGCTTGAGCTTGTCGCGAACCGGCGTGGCACCATTATTCACACACTGGTTAACCCGCGTATGCGCGCGCTGCTGCTTGAAAAAGCTGGCGCAGCGGGCTTGAAAACAATTGATACGATTGGCGACCCGCTGCAGCAATTATCTGAGCTATTCGCCCGCGTGCCATTGGGCCAGCCTGGCCTTTACCAGGGCGCTGAAGAAGCCTACCTTGAGCGGATTAAGGCGATTGAATATACCGTTGAGCACGATGACGGACGCAACCATAATCAGCTCGATCAGGCCGATGTCGTGCTCACAGGCCTGTCGCGCGTAGGCAAAACGCCGCTTAGCATCTACCTCTCGGTGTTGGGATGGAAGGTGGCGAATGTACCACTAGTGCGCGAAGTACCGCCGCCGCCCGAGCTATTCGAAGTCGACCGGCGGCGGGTGGTGGGCCTGCTGATTGATGTGGATATGTTGATGGAGCATCGCCGCTGGCGGCAGCGTAATTTTGGCGGCATGGGTGGCCAGGCATATTCCGATCCCGAAGAGTTATATAATGAAATCGAATATGCGCGGCGCATTTTCCGCAAGGGTGGGTTTGCAGTGATCAATGTGACCAACAAGCCGATTGAGGAAAGCGCCGACCAGGTGATTGCATTGATCAGCCGCTATTTCGAGCACCGGCTGCGCGTACCCGCGTTGATTGGGCGCTGACGTGCTGTGGCAACAGGGCCCGGCGGGAACAGCTGTTTACCTGGCCTTCCCAGCCAATACACTGGTTCGACTATCAACAGCGGTAAGTTCGGGGGTGGCACAGGCCGCTCCCATTTTTTTGTCCTAGTCCCCTATGCTCTCTATGCAACACGCTGTGCATCAGATTGAGTATGACGCCAAAAAGGGTAGCAGCCCTGGCTTGCACACTATCCATCGAGTGGACTGCGCACACCCTGCCCACCACGATTGAGCACATGCGTGTAGATCATCGTGGTTTTAAGGTCACGGTGCCCTAATAGCTCTTGCACAGTGCGAATATCGTAGCCATTTTCGAGCAGGTGGGTGGCGAAGCTGTGCCGAAAGGTGTGGCAGCTGGCGGGCTTGGTAATGCCGGTTGCCCGCACAGCCTCGCGCACTGCGCCCTGAAGCCCGCGCTCGTCACGGTGGTGGCGGCGGAACAGCTCGCTACGTGGGTCGAGCGAAATGCGGTCGGCTGGGAAGACGTATTGCCAACCAAACTCGCGCTCGGCGTTGGGGTATTTGCGCGCCAGGGCAAATGGTAGGTATACCGCGCCATACCCGCGCCGCAAATCGTCGGCGTGGGTGTGCTGCACCAGGAACAGTTGCTCACGCAGGGCATCGTGCAGGCTATCTGGCAACATGGTAAGCCGGTCGCGCATGCCTTTACCATCGCGCACGGTGACCTGGCGCTGGGTAAAATCAATATCCTTTACCCGCAGCCGAATACATTCCATCAGGCGTAGCCCGCTGCCATACAGTAGCTGGGCCATCAGGCGATGCACGCCCGCCATATGGTTGAGCACGGCGCGCACCTCATCGCGCGTTAGCACGGTGGGTAGGCGGTGGGGTGTTTTCGCCGAGATGACGTTGCCAGGCTCATCAATCGCGATATGCAGTACATCGCGATATAAAAACAATAAGGCACTGCGCGCCTGGTTCTGGGTTGATGCCGCAACCTGTAGCTCGACCGCCAGGTAGGTGAGGAATGCACCAACTGCATCCGGGCCAAGCTCACGTGGGTGGCGCAGCCGATGAAAGCGCACGTAGCGTGCGATCCAATCGATGTAGCTGTCTTCGGTGCGGCGCGAGTAGTGTTTGCTGCGAAGCACGTTGCGCACCTGATCAAGCAAGCGTGGCGGCGACGTCATGGTGTTCTCACCTGAAAGCGTGTATTGCCTGTAGTATAGCACTGGCTGTTTGGTTTGTCACATGTGGTAGTTGGCATATAAAGCCGTCGGCAATCTATTGCTAACGGGATAGTGCGCTACCATCATAAAATAGCGCGGGGAGCAGCCTTCGTTGAGTGTATGCTCAATCCGTCTGGATTCCCTGGTTTCTCTTGGCAGGCGCCTGCCTATGCCAGGTACCGCTGGTGCGAGCGCCTTGTGGTTACAGCCGCTTGGATTGTTCTTTTAATCTGACATGAAGTGCATGAACATATCAACAAATGCGCCCCCAAACGCCAGGCACAGCCCAATGATAAATAATATCAGGGTTCTACGGTAATATTGCTCGGCCTTGTTACGCGGGTAATTCATATAGAGGATGCGGAATAAGCATATGATTAGCAGTAGCGCGCCGCTTAACAGGCATATGGCAATCATATAGGCCAGCCAATCGCCTGATGGTGTGTCTTGCTTCACCCAGGTAGCTGCGAAGTTCAAAATAAATCCGAGGATAATGCCTGTGGCAGTTACCATCGGCTGCCGATTAGTCAACATCTCTTCTGTACTTTTGGGGGCGCTCCTCGGCAACGGCAGCTGCCGGACAGCGATTAGGGTGTCATGGACAGATACACTTTTCCGGTCTCCCATTCATCGCTGGTTTCCATGG